>QFCG01001261.1_pt1 | contig 602616 bp, 470 predicted proteins | sample 5346041 | NCBI WGS metagenome assembly QFCG01 (sample SAMN09062254, study PRJNA434731) | Human gut metagenome, whole genome shotgun sequencing project. | isolation source: stool timepoint B gemcode assembly | host: Homo sapiens | collected 2015 | reverse complement strand
TAATGGTAGAAGGGATAACACCTCCACAGGTATTTGAAAAAGTATGGTACGGATTTCCGGACGATATCACAGTCATTCGTGTTCCTGCCGAATCTGTGGAGAAATACAAGAATGCAAATGGTTGGAAGGATTTCACAAACAAAATAACAGCATTTTAATAATTCTCTGATTTTTCGATTATAACCGGAAAAAGTTGGTTTTATGTCAACTTTTCCGGTTATAATCGAAAATTTCATTTTATCAGGTCATGTATTAAATCTCCCCATTCACCCCTAAGCCGAACAAGGCGAAATCGCCCAGGCAAGGGTCATCCGGGAAAACCTCAGCCAATGCTGCCGTTATCTGACGGGCATTTTTCAAAGAGAAGGTTTCTGTATCCGTCAACTTGAAATAATGGGCTACCCGGCAGACGTGTGTATCCAAAGGAACAATCAGTTCTTTGCGGTCAAAGCTCTTCCAAATTCCAAAATCAACTGCCGAATCCCGGCGAATCATCCAACGCAAAAACATATTGAGTTTCTTTTGAGGACTTTTAGCGGATACTTCAAGGAATGAGCACAACTTTTCCATAGGTATTCCTGAGTACGCATTCAAAGTTTCTTCCAAGCTTTCAAACTGTGTATAGGCTGCATATAATCGCCGGAAGTATCCATAAAAGTCGGCATATGACAGCATACGATAAAAGCTATTGGTTACTCCCGAAGGGAAATCGACCTCCCACTGGCGGGACAGCACATACTGATAAGGCGAATCTCCCATCAGCCTGTGCAGTTCGTCTGCTTTCTTCAATATCTGTTTGCGATTGCCGAAACTCATAATCGCGGTCAGCAAGCCACTGATTTCAATATCCTGTTTCAGCGTATAGCGATGAGGGAATTGTACCGGGTCGCTTGTAATAAAGTCTGCGCAATGGTAAATCTCCGCACACATCAAAAGTTTATTCTTTATATCTTCAGTCATTTTGAGAATGTATCTAGTATTGAAAGTGCAAACAGAACTATCAATGAAAGTCCCACGGCATAACCCAATTTAAGAACTTTACGGCAGACGGAAAGTTGCCTGCCGGATAGCTGAATAGCCTTATTAAAAAAGTATGCTATTCGTTGAGTGCAGCTATATACAGAGTTTCATAAATAGATGAATATCGTTGGTTTATCAATCAATTACAATTACGCTACAAAGATAGCAAATCTTACTTCATATCCCAATGTGGTACGGTATTGGCAGATTATTTATAGTAAGGAAATACTTTAAAGGTATTAATTACAAGATTAATAAATTGATTTATAAAGATATACCCTATTCCAAAGCAAAAGAATGATGCTATCCAATCATTCCCTTTTGAAAAAAGGCATATCATTTTGAAAAGAGTAACAATCGATAAATAATCAGACAACGATGAAAGTTTGCAAATTTGAAAAAATTAAAGATGAAGATGATATCAAGCAAGTTATCAACTGTATCCGGCAGGAACACCCTTATGTGGCCGTACTTCCTGTATTGACACAGTTGCAAGAATGGATGCAGGCTATCTCCGCCAGTTGGTTCCACGAAGAAGACGAAGCTTCTCATACCACAGTTAATGCTATCGAAGAATATTGTTATAGCCTGACCAATCATCTCATCACAGAACCGCAATTGAATCAGGATATGAAAATCCGTATCCGAGAGTGCATAAAGAAGATACATGCATTGGTAGAGGACAAAGCTGATTTACTGATTGATAAAACAATAAAAGCTGAAATATACGGACTGTCCAGTGATTTATTCACTTACAGCTTGCGCCAACAGGGATTTCATGCCCAAACGCTGGATACCGGTAAATTTATGCAAATCAACCTGGAAAGAAAACCGGATATCCCCTATATCCAGGAAACTGTCCGTCAATATATTGACGAAAACCAAGATTTCGACATTTTTGTCGCCCCGCTCTCTATCTGTAAGAATGTATATGGTGAAATAGACTTCATGAGCGAAAGGCGTAACGACTACTACGCAACAGTACTCGCTACCATTTTTCAAGCGGACGAAATAGTCTTATCCACCCAAATCAATCATATCTATGCAAACCGGAACTGCCGGAGAGAGCAGCACTCACTGACCTATACGGAAGCCGAACAACTGATTAACAGCGGAGTTTACCTACTCTACACAGACTGCATCACCCTTGCGGCACGCTCCAACATGGCTATCCGCCTGACAGATATCCACGACCTGACAACCGAACGGCTCTATATCTCCTCTCATGACACAGGAGACAGTGTCAAAGCAATACTTTCGCAGGACTCGGCCACCTTTGTACGCTTTACGTCATTAAACGTATTGCCCGGCTATCTGCTAATGGGGAAACTACTGGAAGTCATCAACAAATATCAAATAAACGTCGTTTCAATGGCCTCATCCAACGTATCTATCTCCATGATGCTGACAGCCAGCAGTGATACCCTGCGAATAGTCCAAAGGGAACTGCATAAGTATGCCGAAATGGTCATAGACGAAAATATGTCCGTGATACACATCATCGGCTCACTTCACTGGAAACGCACCCAGGTAGAAAGCCACATCATGGACACTATCAAGGACATTCCCGTATCTCTCATTTCTTATGGGGGAAGCGACCACTGCTTCACGTTATCTGTGCACACCACAGATAAAAACAAGCTTATCAACTCACTGTCCAGACAATTCTTCGGCAACCAGTGCGCAGCCTGACCCGAAAAAAATACCGGGGAGCAGATTTATCCACTCCCCGGTATTTTTTCTTTTCACTTTTATCCATACGTATTGACATTTTATTACCAACAAGCTAATAAAACTTCAATGACGTTCATTTACAAAATCCATACTATCCAAAACTGAAAGGAAAGGCGCTTTCATCGGATAAAGCAATCAATCCATTTTTTCGTTGAATACAAATTTTGTTCTCTCTTGCCAGCCAACCAGCAGCCAATGCTGTACTCTCTACGCTAAGGTTTAATCTTCTCGCCAATTCTGGTATTGAAATTTCACCAATTTCCTTTAGGGCACACCAGACCTTTCCGGCGTTCGTCCCTACTATTCTTTTATCCATGGCTATTATTTATTTAATAATTTGGTTACAATATAGCGATTTTAGTAATAGATTATAACCAAAAGAGCGTTTTTTATTTCAGGTTTTGACATTATTTAAAACATTAAAATCCATATCACCGCAAACGGTTAAAAATATGGTCATTTTATATACATTTATACCATACTTAAATACACGAAATATTAAAATAAATTATCAAACGAAGAAATAGAAAAGCATCGTCAACAAATAGATATTCTACAAATAAGCAATATCGGACAAGTCTGTTCCCTTTTTTACCAATACCTTTGCAAAGTGAAATACCAAAAGAAGTTATGCAACAGAAGAAAACAACGAAAGAAGAGTATCAAAAGTGCGTAAATGTCGTAGTGGAATATATCAATCAGCATTTAGGAGAAGAGATTGATTTAAAATCGCTGGCCAAGGTTTCTAATTTCTCTCCTTTTTACTTTCACCGGATAATGAAAGCATTTCTCGGTGAACCGATTGGTACGTTTATTGTCCGGACGCGGACAGAAGCTGCCGCACGCCTGCTCCGTTACTCGGATATCCCGATTGCCGATATTGCCTATCGCATCGGATATTCGTCCCCCTCTTCATTGTCGAAAGTATTCAGGCAGTTTTATGGGATTTCACCTTTAGAGTATCGAAACAATAAAAACTTTGTAATTATGAAACCAGCGATTATCAGACCGGAATTGGAACTGAAAAGTGAGATTAAAAATGTACCTGCAAGAAATGTGATTTATATCCGCCTGTCCGGCGACTACAAACTGAATGATTATGGCGGCACCTGGGGACGGTTGTGGCAGTTTGTCAAAGAACAAAACCTGCCAATAGGGGATTTCAGCCCGCTTTGCATCTATCACAACGACCCCAAAGTGACACCTGCCGAGAAGTTGCGTACAGATGTATGCATGGTAATGCCTGTTCAGGTAGCGCCTAAAGGCGATGTAGGATTCAAGACGCTTCCTGCCGGACGTTATGCCATTTTCCTTTATAAAGGGTCGTATGACAATCTGCAAGCAGTGTATGATACTATTTACGGAAAATATCTGCCTGAAATGGAATGTACGTTGCGCGACGAAGCCAGTGCCGAACGTTATCTGAACGACCCGTGCAAAACGGCTCCCGAAGAGTTGCTGACGGAGATTTATATTCCCGTGGAATAAAATGAAGTAAGAAGAATAAAATGCAGGTGTGCCGTTTCGTCTTGGCACACCTGCATTAACCTACTCATTCCATTCCCGATGAATGAGAATTACGACATACAGATAATCTTCCTCTCCTCGGAAACAGGAGTGATAATTTGAATGTATTGTAAAAATGGGACATTCTTTTATTTAAAGAAAACCATTTGCGCGATTGAAGGCATAGTTTCGTCCAACATGCTTTCGCCGGTGAAGTTCCAAGAAACCCGGTTATCATAAGAATCGAGCGCAAGCCAATTGAAAGAAGCGGCACTGAAATAACCAACTCCGCAGAAAAGCACCCAGGCCGTTTTTCTATCTGTCGGTTCGCCCACCTCACATCGTATGCGGAATATCCAGTGATCCCTCGCATACAGAGACGGATTCAGTTCGAGTCCCGTCTGCACCAGATTCCCCGAATAAATTTCTCTTGAAGACATTTCCTCTGATGAAATATCCAGTAAGGAAACGACCAGATTATCCGACAGAGTTGTGAAACCGGCACTTTTCAGTTCGATAGGTGAATCATCATTAATCCGGTCTACGAATATCTGGCTACTTGTACACATCACTACATAGTCCACCGTATGAGAAGAAATAGCTTGCGAAATTTTTTCATTCAGCCGGAACAGACTTTTTTCGTACCTCGATGCACTTAGGGAATTCACTGCGTTCAGTTCTTCAAGGTCGGAATTCGTGATGTAAGACAGAACGGTGCTTTTCTTGTTCGGATTAATGTAATACTTCTGACCCGGTTCGCTGATATCTACGAATTTATTCAGGACATGGACATCGGACTCGTAAGAGTTACCCGCCTCGGCAGGAGTGTCAATAACAAAGTTGTCACTACATCCACACAACAGGACGAGAAAAAGTAAAAAGCCTAGTTTAGTTAATTGCAGATTCTTCATAACATACAGGGTTTGGTTATCTTTTCCTATTTCATAAAATAGTTTAGTCTTATGGCAGCAAAGTTATGGGAAAGAAAATAAAAAAGTCTTGAACGAATTCAAGACTGCAGCTGATTTATATAGGATATAAATATTATTAACAATAATTCCCGCTATCGTGCCAATGGTGGCAGGATAGCAGGAAACTTTTTCTTTAGATAACGGAAAGCCCGTATTCGTAGGCATCGGACATTGCATTGTAATCTGCGTCCGAGTAAGCGCCTTTATCTCTGGCTTTCTGCATATCCTTCATAAAGGATTCTACGGAAGAGAGGAAACTCTGATAGTTTTTCAATTCTTCGTCATAACCGGTAACGGCAGGAAGTTTCTTTGCGGCTTCCAGTTCCTTTTTCAATTCTGCCATTTTCACGTCAATCCGCATACCGTCCATTACGTGTTTACGGGAGTAGAGGTTCATGATGCTTTGTACGGTGCCCGACATTTTACGCATAGCCATTATCTGGTCTTTCAACGGCTCGTCGGCGAGAAGTTCCTTTTCCGCCTGTTCAGTCAGAGGGCTTAATATATCGAAAATCACTTGTTTGTATTCGGACATCGCTATGCTCAATTGATAGTTCTCTTTCAAAAGTTTAGTGGTTTCCGCCTTTTTGTTATCCTTCCGGTAAGACAGGAATTTATCAAAGTTAGCGTAGAACTGTGCTCTCGAAGTAAATAATCCCCTGTAATTCTGTATCAGATTCTGACGGACTTCATCATTGAAGTAGACACCCGGATTCATCAGTTCCGCAGTATCCCTGACCGAGACTTCCGGCGGCGCAATCGGAGCTACTTCGGGCACTTTTCCTGTCTGCTCCATATATCCCAATACCGCATTTATATCTTTTGCATTAGCTACATGCCTCAAAACAATGAGTGATGTATGATAATAGTTTATCACTTTACTGGCGTCGTCCAACTCTTCAGGAGTAGCCGAGGACGCAACCTGCTTCTTGTTCCCTCCCGAACAAGAAGCCAGCAAGAAAGCACCAACAAGTGCCCCTAACAATAAGATTCTTTTCTTCATAATGTTCAGTTTATTAAGTCTTTCGTACTATAACAATAAAAATCGTTTTTTGTTATAACCAAACAATACATATCGGATAAGTTAAAAAAGAACAGGAAAGTCCCAGATATTATCGACAATGATTAAGGAATAAACAATCAAAAAGGTATAAAAACAAAAAATGGCTACTCATCGCGAGCAACCAATCTTTTGTTAACCTTAAATCTAATACTTATGAAAAAAACACAGTACAAAGGTACTAACTTCCACATAAATAGCAAATTTCAGCTCCCAAACAAGCAATAATATAACACGGTTTAATACTCGCCGAATCGCATTAACATTTCAGACTTTACACGTTAACATTTAACATATTCATTCACAATCCGGTAAACGAAAAGCCTGAAGAATAACCAACACTCGTTATTTTCAATGTTCGCTCAAATTTAAGGGCATAAAAAAAGGCTATCTATCCCAGACAGCCAATCTTTTGTTAACCTTAAATCTAATACTATGAAAAACACAGTACAAAGATACGGACTTTCGGCTTATCTCCAAATTTATCGGGCAAAACGGGGTATCTTATAACATGGTTTAATAGAATCGGAATCCGATTAACATATAAACAGAACAACGTTAACATTTAACAGTTTTCTTAAATATATAGGAGCGAAAAACTAAGAGAGATGCAAAAGTTTTCAAACTGGTTATCGAATCTTATTAAAGAGAGTTTAAGGTAAGTAACAAATCCTCCACCCGCTTGTTTAGGATAGAAGGTAACCATCAAATTCTCATTATATGAATAGATTCGAAAATAAGGCAGTCATCATCACCGGTGCTGCCGGCGGCATTGGCGAAGCAACCACACGCCGCATTGTTTCTGAAGGCGGTAAAGTAGTCATTGCCGACCACTCCAAAGAAAAAGCGGAGCAACTTGCTGCCGAACTCACTCAATCGGGGGCTGACGTACGTCCCATTTATTTCTCCGCTACCGAACTGCAAAGCTGCAAAGAGCTGATTGACTTTGCAATGAAAGAGTACAGACAAGTGGACATATTGATTAACAACGTAGGCGGAACCGACCCAAAACGTGACTTGGGTATCGAGAAACTGGATATTAACTACTTCGATGAAGTATTTCACCTGAACCTCTGCTGCACCATGTATCTCTCCCAACAAGTGATTCCTATCATGGTGGCGCACGGCGGCGGAAATATCGTAAACGTGGCATCTATCAGCGGAATGACTGCCGACGCCAACGGAACTTTATACGGAGCCAGCAAAGCAGGTGTCATCAACCTGACTAAATATATCGCCACCCAACTGGGCAAGAAGAATATCCGTTGCAACGCCGTAGCACCCGGACTGATACTGACTCCCGCCGCTCTGGATAATCTGAATGAGGACGTCCGCAACATCTTTTTGGGACAATGCGCCACGCCTTATTTGGGTGAACCGGAAGATGTGGCAGCTACCATTGCCTTTCTCGCCTCGAATGACGCCCGGTATATCACCGGACAAACAATCGTCGTAGACGGCGGACTGACCACCCATAATCCAACCGTGGAATTATCATAAAACAATATCGAACGGTACATCGCACGCCTCAAGTAGTTAAGTACAAACGGACAGCCTGCCCCGTCTATGCAGCAGAGATGATTTTAACTTCCGGTGATAAGGTATTTGCAGCTAAGTCAATCGGATATAGCAGCCCGGAGGGAAGCTACGGAAATATAACAGAGGACACTTCTTTACCCACAACTGCACTACATATCATTAAAAACATAATGATATATATCCAATAACAGGATTACATATATCATCAAAATTAAACTTTGCTGTGCCACACTTCTACCACCCCGTTGGCACAGTCGTGCCATGCCTATGTCACAGTTGTGACAGCACGTTGGCACTGTTGTGACAATGGGGTGGCACAAGCATAGCGTTTGACGGTATCCGAACAGCATATATTAATCTACATTATACTCATTATGAAAAAGCCAACATTCATCTTTATTCTGTTATCCTTCATCACAATGTATACCAACAGACAGATAACAAATATCATTAAAAGAAAGAAATATCGACAATCAAACAATAGTTTCGTTCAACAAATACTAACTTTACAACGTTTTTAATATAAAGAACGGACGACATGATTGTTAGAACGCTACTGGATACAGATCTCTATAAGTTTACCACATCGTACGCTTATATCAAACTATTTCCCTATGCAATGGGGAAATTCAGCTTCCATGATAGAAATGAGACTGAATATACTGAAGAATTTCTGGAAAGACTTAAAAATGAAATTGATAAGCTAAGCCGATTGAGACTTACAGAAGAAGAACTGGAATACATGACACGAAATTGCCGGTTCCTTCCGAGAGTTTATTGGGAATGGCTGTCATCTTTCCGCTTTCATCCGGATAAAATCAAGATACATTTGGACGAAGCACATCATCTTCACATCGAAGTCAGTGATTTCCTCTATAAAGCTACCCTGTATGAAGTACCTTTACTTGCCATTGTATCCGAAATAAAGAACCAGTTCTTCGGCAATGTAGCCGATATGGACGAAATCTTATGCAAATTATCGGAGAAAGTAGAACTGTCCAATCAACATCGGTTACGTTTCTCGGAGTTCGGTACGCGGCGGAGATTTTCTGTCCATGTACAGGAAACGGTTATCAGAAAATTAAAAGAAACGGCGCAGTATTGCACAGGCACTTCCAACTGCTATTTTGCAATGAAGTACGACATGAAAATGATGGGTACTCACCCGCATGAGTGGTTCATGTTTCATGGAGCGCAATTCGGATATAAACACGCCAACTACATGGCGCTCGAAAACTGGGTGAATGTTTATGACGGTGATTTGGGCATTGCCTTATCCGATACTTATACTTCCGGTATCTTCCTCAGCAATCTCAGCCGCAAACAGGCGAAACTGTTTGACGGTGTCCGCTGCGATTCCGGCAATGAATTCAGGTTTATAGACAGTCTGATATCCCGTTACAAAGAACTGGGAATTGACGCGACTACCAAGACTATCGTTTTCAGCAATGCCCTCGATTTCACAAAAGCACTGGAGATTCAGGAATATTGCAGGAACAAAATCCGTTGTTCCTTCGGCATCGGGACAAATCTCACCAATGATACCGGATTCGAACCTTCAAACATCGTTATGAAACTGACACAATGCAAGATGAACGTCAATCAGGAATGGCGGGAATGTATCAAGCTATCCGACGACGAAGGTAAACATACCGGTAGTCCGGAAGAAGTACAGGCATGTCTGTATGAATTGAGACTGAATTAGCTTATTTCCCTGCTATCGCTTTATCAAAACGGCTATCCATACAAGCACTGATATCCGTTGTGACAAACTTTCCTTCATAAAACAAGCTGAATATCGTAGCCGGAGTAGGTGCAGCCTGTACCTGCTCCATTGTCTCCAGTTTTATAATCGTCAAAGGAAGATTTCTTTTGGCGGCGGTTTCCTTCAAAGAACTCATCACATGAAATTCTGCAAACGGACAACGGTTGGAGAAATAAACAGTGATACCCTTTTTATCAGGGCACTCTCCTGTTCGTGCAGATTCATTAAACGTCGGATTCGGAGCATCAACATTCAATTTCTTCACTAACAGACTAAATCCAGTCGGAAGCTGTTCGCAAGCAACAAATCCTTGTCTCAACAGCCATTTGGTATCACTCATAAAATGAAACTTCTTTGTTCCTACCACAGTCACCAAACCGTCCTTGCCTTGCTGCAAGGCATCATCTATCGCAGTTTGGAGCAGAGCTTTCGCATACCCTTTTCCTTTATATTGCCCGGCTACCCAAAAGCAGTTTATCAACAGATAATTATCAGCCTTCACAGGAACCCATCCGTTTTCGGCCGGACCATATTCGATAAATACTTTCGCACGCTCATTCAAACGACGAAAAACATACCCGTTTTCAAATTGCCTCTTCAGCCATTCCTTTTTCAGGTTATAACTTTCCTGACATTTCTTATCCGAGAAAGCGCAGCAGATATGTTCTTTTTCTATATTGTCTTTGGTAAGCGTGATAAAGTCGATGTTCATGGTAACTTGTTTTTTTATTAAATCAATATTATTTAGTGGGAAGTGAGGTACGAACATAAAAAAAGGAGCAACGCCTTGCTCCAACCTTTGTTAACCTTAAATCTAATACTATGAAAAACACATTACAAAGATACGGACTTTCCGGTTATCTGCAAATTATCCAAATAAAAAAGTATGTTTCATAACATGATTTAAAACTTTCTGAGAAATAGTACTTGTTTTATTAATACTTTTTCAAGATTTGAATCCCTTCACGGCTCTTTCCAGTCTTTCCAAAGTCAGTTCGCCGGATTGCCGCCAAAGTTGTTGTCCTTTTCTTAAAAGGATAAATGTAGGCGTTGCTTCAATGGTGTAGAAATCCGTAAGGGCAGTTTCCTGGTCTACATCTACTTCCACCACTTCGATCGTGCCTTCCATTAATTTCTTAAATTCCTCAACAACAGGTTTCATACGCTGGCAATGAGGACACCATGTTGCATAAAATTCCGCCATTACCCAATCGGCATTAGCCAGCTTCTCTTGATTCCGTTCTTCACGGGCTACTTTCTTCTCTTTCATAATTGATTACTGTTTGATTAATAATTGCTACTTCAACAATGCGAAAAGAAAGAAAGTTTAAAGGGTAAACAATAATACACACAGATTTAACTATTAAATCCACTTACATTTACCTTATTTCGTTTCTGATATCCGAACAAGCGTCCATTGCACAAAAAAGCAACTTTCGTGCAAAAAGAGAACACTCTATTCAAAATTTATTTATCTTTGCCGCCGAAATGGTTCGGAATCCGTAGCCAACGGACGACGATTAATAGGGAATCGGGTGCAAATCCCGAACAGTCCCGCTGCTGTGAAGCTCAGTTCAATGTCTTATAAATGAACTAATTTGACGCCACTGATGTTCTATCGGGAAGGCAAATAAGACAAGAGTCAGTCAGAAGACCTGCCACTTCACGTAAAACGTTCTTTCGCCTCGTGGATTAGGAGAAAGGACATCGTTTGTTAAGCCCCAAATCAGGAAAATACTGTGTTTTCATCAGGTGGAGTATGTCCGCAAGGTGGGAAGACACAAAATAAGTATGTACTTAATTTAGAAAAGTATGATAAAAAGAATCTTAGTAGCCAATCGCGGTGAGATAGCCGTGAGGGTGATGCGCTCCTGCCGGGAGATGGAAATAACGAGTATCGCGATATTTTCCGAGGCAGACCGGACTGCAAAGCATGTGCTCTACGCAGACGAAGCATATTGTGTAGGTCCCGCCGCATCTAAAGAGAGTTATCTGAATATAGAAAAAATCATCGAAGTGGCGAAAGCGAACCACGCAGACGCCATTCATCCGGGATATGGATTCCTGTCCGAGAATGCGGCTTTTGCACGACGCTGTCAGGAAGAAGGCATTATCTTTATCGGTCCCAATCCGGAAACAATGGAAGCAATGGGCGACAAGATTTCCGCCCGCATCAAAATGATTGAAGCCGGAGTGCCCGTTGTGCCCGGCACACAAGAAAACCTGAAAAGTGTGGAAGAAGCTGTGGAGCTTTGCAATAAAATCGGTTATCCGGTGATGCTGAAAGCCTCTATGGGTGGCGGTGGAAAAGGGATGCGCCTTATCCACAGCGCAGAAGAAGTGGAAGAGGCCTATACAACTGCCAAAAGCGAATCTCTTTCTTCTTTCGGTGACGATACAGTTTATCTGGAGAAGTTCGTGGAAGAGCCCCATCACATCGAGTTTCAGATTCTGGGTGACAAACACGGAAACGTAATTCACCTTTGCGAACGCGAATGTTCCGTGCAACGCCGCAATCAGAAGATTGTGGAAGAAACTCCTTCGGTTTTCGTCACTCCGGAATTGCGGAAAGATATGGGAGAAAAAGCGGTGGCTGCCGCCAAAGCCGTCAATTATATCGGTGCGGGAACGATCGAGTTCCTGGTAGACAAGCACCGCAACTATTACTTCCTCGAAATGAATACCCGCCTGCAAGTGGAACATCCCATTACGGAAGAAGTAATCGGTGTAGACCTCGTAAAAGAGCAGATTAAGGTAGCCGACGGACAGGTTCTCCAACTGAAACAGGAAGATATCAAACAGCGCGGACACGCTATCGAATGCCGTATCTGTGCCGAAGATACAGAAATGAATTTCATGCCGAGTCCGGGAATCATCAAGCAGATTACAGAACCGAACGGTATCGGAGTGCGTATCGACAGTTATGTGTACGAAGGATACGAGATTCCGATCTATTATGACCCGATGATTGGCAAACTGATTGTGTGGGCAACTAACCGCGAATATGCTATCGAACGGATGCGTCGTGTGCTTCATGAGTACAAGCTGACCGGAGTCAAGAATAATATCAGTTACCTGCGTGCTATTATGGATACGCCCGATTTCGTAGAAGGTCATTATGATACCGGATTCATCGCCAAGAACGGCGAACACCTGCATCAGTGTATCATGCGAACCAGCGAACGTGCCGAGAATATTGCACTGATTGCCGCCTACATGGATTATCTGATGAATCTTGAAGAGAACAGCGGCGACGCTACCGACAACCGTCCTATCAGCAAATGGAAAGAATTCGGATTGCATAAAGGCGTACTTCGTATCTAATTAAAAAAAGCAGTTAATTATGGAAATTCATATAGGTGACCGGGTGGCCGAAGTGGAACTGGTCAGCAAGGAAGATAATAAAGTGGTACTTACCATTGACGGAAAGCCGTTTGAAGCGGACGTGGTAATGGCAGAAAACGGAACCTGCAACATCCTTATGGACGGTCGCAGCGCAAACGCGCAGCTCATCCGCAAGGAGAACGGGAAAAGCTATAAAGTGAACACGCATTACAGCAGTTTCAATGTTGAAATCGTAGACAGCCAAGCGAAGTACCTGCGTATGCGCAAAAAAGGTGAGGACGAACAGAACGACCGCATCACTTCTCCCATGCCGGGAAAAGTAGTAAAAATTCCCGTAACGGCAGGACAGGAAGTAAAAGCGGGAGACACCGCTATCGTTATCGAAGCCATGAAGATGCAGAGCAACTATAAAGTGACTTCGGATTGCCGTATCAAAGAAATTCTGGTTCAGGAAGGCGATAACATCACCGGTGACCAGACATTAATAACATTAGAACCGATTGCATAACACTAAAAAACGGATTGCATCATGGAAGAAATAAACAAAGCATATGCCACGTTCCGGGAACGTGACCGCATCGCTTCCCTCGGCGGGGGCGTTGAGAAGATAGAGAAACAACACGAAAGCGGCAAGATGACTGCACGCGAACGTATCGAGATGTTGCTCGATAAAGGGACATTTGTTGAACTGGACAAACTAATGGTTCACCGTTGCACTAACTACGGCATGGACAAGAACAAGATTCCGGGAGACGGTATCGTATCCGGCTACGGAAAGATTGACGGTCGCCAGGTATTCGTTTACGCCTATGACTTCACCGTTTGCGGCGGTTCACTGTCCGCTTCCAACGCGAAAAAGATTGTGAAGGTGCAACAGTTGGCTTTAAAGAACGGTGCTCCGATTATCGCATTGAACGATTCAGGCGGTGCACGCATACAGGAAGGTATTGAAAGCCTTTCGGGATATGCCGACATTTTTTATCAGAACACAATGGCAAGCGGCGTGATTCCTCAAATCTCCGCCATTCTCGGTCCCTGTGCCGGTGGTGCCTGCTACTCTCCCGCCCTCACGGACTTTATCTTTATGGTGAAAGAAAAGAGCCACATGTTTGTGACGGGGCCTGACGTAGTGAAGACCGTTATCCACGAGGAAGTAAGCAAGGAAGAACTGGGTGGTGCCATGACTCACAGCAGCAAAAGCGGAGTGACTCATTTTATGTGTAACACCGAAGAAGAATTGTTGATGAGTATCCGCGAACTGCTTTCGTTCCTGCCGCAGAATAATATGGACGAAACTAAAAAGCAGAACTGCACGGATGAAACCAACCGTGAAGATGCCGTTTTGGACACTATCGTTCCGGCAGACCCGAATGTTCCTTATGATATGAAAGATATCATCGAGCGAGTGGTAGACAACGGCTATTTCTTTGAAGTTATGCCGAATTTTGCCAAGAATATCCTCATTGGTTTTGCACGTCTGGCAGGTCGTTCGGTAGGTATCGTCGCCAATCAGCCTGCCTACCTTGCCGGAGTGCTCGATATTGATGCCAGCGACAAGGCGAGCCGTTTCATCCGTTTCTGCGACTGTTTCAACATTCCGTTGATTACTTTCGAAGATGTTCCGGGCTTCCTTCCGGGATACACGCAGGAAAATAACGGTATCATCCGCCACGGCGCGAAAATCGTTTATGCATTCGCGGAAGCTACCGTTCCCAAACTGACCGTTATCACCCGTAAGGCTTACGGCGGTGCATACATTGTGATGAACTCCAAGCAGACAGGCGCAGACGTAAACTTTGCCTATCCAAGTGCGGAAATCGCAGTAATGGGGGCAGAAGGCGCGGTAAATATCCTGTTCCGCAAAGCGGATGCAGAGACTAAGGCGAAAGAACTGGAAGCCTACAAGGAAAAGTTCGCCACTCCGTATCAGGCTGCCGAGCTGGGATTCATCGACGAAATCATCTATCCGAGACAAACCCGTAAACGTCTGATTCAGGCATTGGAAATGACAGAAAACAAGATGCAGACGAATCCACCTAAAAAGCATGGAAATATGCCCTTATAACAACTAGATAGGTACTTGTCAAAGTACCACCACCAAAAACGGACTTACACAAATTCTGAAGAATGTCATTCTGAGAGTCTACGTAAGTCCGTTTTTTTATTACATTAAATAAGGAGTGAGATACTTCACCAGGAAATAACCGCCTACTACCAGCCAAATATAAAGAAGAAATGCCAGGACAAAAGGTTTCGCCCCCGCTTTTCTGAACTTGTCAATGCTTGTTTCTGTCCCAAGTGCAGTCATAGCCATTGTCAGCAGGAAAGTATCCAGTGTATTGATCCCCGCAACCAACTGCGCAGGCAGCAAATCAAAAGAGTTAAAAGCGATAACTCCCATAAAGCCGATTGCAAACCAGGGAATGGCAATCTTCTGAAATTTCTGCCCTTTCTGTACTTGTTTCTTTCTCGCTCTTGCCACCATATAAGTAGTAATCAAAAGCACCGGAACCAGCATCATCACCCGAATCATCTTCACTATTATTGCCGAATCCGAAATACCGTTTCCCATTGCGTCACCCGCTCCCACCACATGAGCCACTTCATGAAGAGTAGAGCCTGTATAGATTCCCATTTGGTCGGGAGTGAGCGCACAAATTCCATTACGGTAGAGGAAAGGATATAAAAACATAGAGATAGTACCGAAGATTACCACGGTAGAAACGGACACTGCCGTCTTATAAGGTTTTGCTTTAATAGTAGACTCCGCACCGAGAATGGCGGCAGCCCCGCAAATACCACTTCCGATAGAAGTGAGCAACGCAATACCCCTGTCCATTTTCAATAACTTACCGAGATAAATACCACCACAAATAGTCACCACCACAATAATAACATCAATCAACATAGCAGGCAATCCGATAGCCAGCACATCCTGAAAAGTCAATCTGAAACCATAGAGGATAATACCGATACGCAGAATCTTTTTCGAACAGAACTGTATGCCCGGCACCCAAGTTTCGGGAAGATTATTCCGCAAGCTGTTAGCATAGAGCATACCCAAAATGATACCTACAATCATCGGACTGAAAGAGAGACTTCTCACGAAAGACATCTCACCAATGTAAAACGCCGCACAAGAGAACAGTGCTATCAACAAGACACCGTGCAACATGCTGCTTCTTTTTTCGTTGAACATAAATTACTAGATTTTAGTGATACTGAATTTATTACTCTGTTTATTACTCTGCAAAGGAAGCCATTTTTCATCAAACCGGTTCACAGTATTTTTTTATACCGGATAATCTCCGGTTATACCTATCCATAATAAAAAACGGTACCTCGATTCACATCGCAGCACCGTCACAACACAAACACAAAATAAAACACGACAAAACTACTATGCAATCTTCCTGTTATGCCGGGGAGGCATATCTTGCTTGACTTATCTATATTCACATACCCATAAGAAGCTTTATCAGGCGATTTGCATAATAAAAAACAGACTAATCCGGATTTTGTTCACAGAAGTTTAAAGAAAATGAGGCAGGAACGGGATTTTAACAAGGAAAACAGCAACCACACCTCTTTATTCCAACAAACAAAGACAGCACAAAACAGTAATCAGTTCTTCTTATTCTCCTCCTTAAATCGGGTAGGTGTCATTCCCTTGATCTGCTTAAAGGAAGTACTAAAATACCGAGGATAAGAAAAACCGACCTCATAGGATATTTCATTAATGTTCATATTAGTATTTGTAAGCAGAAAAACCGACTTCTCAATACGCAACCGATTAATATAATCATTAACTCCCAAACCGGTCAGGAACTTCACCTTATTATATAAAGAAGCTCTGCTCATAGCCAACTTGTCCGTCAGGAATTTAATAGAAAGTTCTCCACCCGCCATGTTCTCATGGATAAGCATATTGAGTTTATTGAGAAATTCTTCATCTTCCTTGCTGTTTTTCGCTTGAGTTTGTTGCCCAGTTTCCTCCAGTCGGCTATCATCCTCTTTTGATGAGATATCAGACAAAGGAGTTTCTGCACAGTTATCTTCTTCACCTCGCTGTTTTTCTTCTTTACTACTGAGCATATCGTTTAATACGGCTTGCAGGAAATAGTTTACATTACCTTTCATATTGCGTTCTTTCCGACGATAATGAATATAACCTATGCTTGCAGTCATAATAATAAACAACACAGCGGCTACACCAATAAACCAAACTGTTTTATACCAAGGAGGAGTGACGATAATATGTATCAATTGTTTAGACGGAGTTCGGTTTCCATTCTTTGTATTACACGAAACCCATATTGAATAATTGCCTGCCGACAAAGAAGACAAGTTCAACACCGGATCATAAGTTTCAATAGACTGCTTACCTCTGCCTTCAATAGTATATTGTAATAGGTATTTCTGAAACACATCTCTGTTCTTGATCCGGAAGTGAACAGAAAGAGAATTATAATTCCATGGTATTTTTATTGTATTTTCCTTTACCTTCTTCAAAGAAGGGCTACCATTAAAAAGAATTTCGGACAGATATATTTCCGGAATTTGAGTTTCGGTATAAGGAATATCCGTATTAATTTTAACTAATCCTTCTGAACCTCCTAAATAAATATAATCCCTATTGGATTGCTTTTGGTACGCAAACAAAATTTCGTTAGGCGGGAAACCATCCGAACTGTTCCAAAGAATAAATCTATTCTCTTTAATGATATAAGAATATAAATGATTTTGGGCACAAATCCATAAACGTCCTTTTCCGTCAGCAATAAGGTAAGAAATACCATTGAAAAGTCTGGTACGGATACGGTGATACTTTTGACTTTCCAGATCAAAAAATCCAAGTCCTTTGTTAGTGCTGGTCCATATCATACGATTGTTATCGTAAGACATGGAAGTAATAAGTTCATCTTTCTCCAACTCAAACAACAGCCGGATACTATCACTTTTCTGATCGACCCAAAAGGCCTGATGAGCACACTTTAACAGAGAAAACCTATCATTGGAGTATGACAGGCAAAGTGCATCATTGGAAAAATCATAATCACGGTCAGTTTGCATCCTCGAAAATGTATGGTCATGCGTGTGGTATACATAAGTGCCGCAACTGATTATGTATATCTTACCGTCCGCCACCTGATTAGCCAGAGGGAGATAACCGTAAAAACATTCTTTCTTATTAGTTTCTTCGTCAACGATAGTAAAAGGACGGTATTTATGTGTTTTCTTATTGAACAGGAAAATTCCTTTGGTATATAAAGACACCATTAACTCAGTCTCAGACACTTCGGCAATAGAAACAACTTTATCACCATAAGTAGAGGGGAAATGGATAAACTTGTCAGTAGACGGATCATACAGATTAATTCCTCCTCCATCCGTTCCAATCCATACTTTGCCGTCCTTTTCTTCATAAAGGCTAATCACAGATTGCTCGCTAAGGCCGTTGGTATTGTTCAAGATAGCTTCTTTATAAGTCTTTATATACGTTTCTTTAATACTGAATATCCCTCCACGCACACTTCCAGCCCATAAATTATCTTTCATGTCCTTGTACAACAAGGTTATGGAATTGACCGGTAAGGAAGAATAGTCCCCCACTATGTGTTGTAATTGCGAAAACTGAAAGGTTCGGGGAGTAAATAAATTGATTCCGCTCCCATCTGTTGCCAGCCATATATTACCATTATATTCCGCCATATCCAACACATAATTGTTTTTCAACCCGGAATTTTCTTTTGTGTAATGCTTCAGCATTTTTCCTGTCCGGTCATAACAGTAAAATCCATCTCCATAAAAAGCGGTATAAATGTGATGGTCTGCTGTTACGTATAACGATGTCAACAGATTCTGACTGCTTGGAATCAAAAGGGTGAATTGCCGGATGCGACAGTCATATAAATAGATTCCTTTCTTTCGGGTACCTATCAGAATCTTGCCATCTTCCAAATAAAGCATTTTCTGAATCCTATAATCCACCAGATTAATGCCTTTGCCTTCTTCTTTTTCGATATGAATCGTTTTTAGTTCTTTGCTTTTGTAATCATAACAATGAATGGCATTCTCGCTACCAAACCACATACCACCTTCAACCCCCACAGATGAATAAATAATGGAGGAATTAACAGTGTTAAACTGGTCTTGTTCATCATCATACAGAGCTAGTCCCTTTGAAGTCGCTATCCAGAAATTCCCTAAAGAATCCTCTGTCAAATGATTAATATAGTTACTCGGAAGAGAATGAGGATCTCCCGAGTGATGAAGGTAAGTCTTTATCCCTTCCTGAGTATAGCTATTCAATCCGCTTTTGGTACCTATCCATAAAGTACCTTTATGGTCCAATAAGATAGATTGGGCAGTGGATTGAGAAAGTCCTTGCTCTATGGAGAGTTGGGTGAATGAGTAATTAACGCAGTGTTCAGAAGAAAGCAGTTTTACCCCTGCCAGCAGAAATAATATTATGATTAAGGTACGGTACATTATAAATTCATTTTCTGCAAAAATACATTTTTTTCTCATCACTAAAAATCTGCACCTCATTTTTTCAGCAACTATCCATTAAAAAAGAGAGGCCTTTTCTAAAAAAAATCATCAAAAGCATCCTATTTAGACAAGATTTGACTCGAATTATACGATTCCTGAGTCATTTATAAAAGAAATAGAATACGTTTGCAATGTTAATTTTTAAAGTAAATTCTATGAACCAAAATTTAAGCGTATGAAAAAGGTTATACTTTTATTGTTATCAGCATGTAGCATATTTGCTTGCACTCATACTCCCAAATGGGAATTGGTGTGGGAAGACAACTTTGACGGTGCAGAGCCCGACACTAGTGTATGGAGCCGCATACCTCGCGGCAAACCTGATTGGCAAAACACCCAGTCTTTTGACGACCGTTGTTATGAAATGCGTAACGGCCTTTTAATCTTGAAAGGAATCGTCAATGACAATACAGAGGCAGACGCAGCCCAATACCTGACCGGAGGATTATGGACCAAAGACAAACGTGCTTTCCACGGAGGACGTATCGAAGTACGTGCCAGACTACACGGAGCAAAGGGAGCATGGCCTGCTATATGGACATTGCCTTATGAAACAGACAAATACTCATGGCCTATGGGAGGAGAAGTGGACATTATGGAACGTCTGAACCATGACTCTATTGTCTACCAAACCGTACACTCGCACTATACCTATACACTAGGAATAGAAAACAACCCGAAACACGGAAACACTATTCCCATTAATCCCGAAGACTTCAATGTATATGGAGTGGATTTTTGGCCGGACAGTCTTGTATTCCATGTCAACGGAAAACGAAACTTTGTTTATCCTCGAATTGAAACCGAACAAGAAGGACAGTTTCCTTTTAATATCCCGCAATATTTGCTAATCGATATGCAGTTAGGAGGAAGTTGGGTCGGTACGGTAGATCCGGCCGACTTACCCGTAGAGATGGAAGTAGACTGGGTACGCCATTACCAATGGAAATAAAACGATAAAAGTATTCTTAGTTACAAGAAAATAGATAATAAAGAACTTATTAACTTGCTTAAACTTTAAATTTATGAACGGACAAAAACAAAACTTTTTCCGCATTTTCTTAGCGGGCGTTCTTATACTGCTCTCTTTCGCAGTATATGCACAGGAAAACACAGTGATAGGTAAAGTGTACGATGTATCAGGCGAACCTATTATCGGAGCCAGTGTAGTGATTCAAGGTACGACACAAGGAACTATCACCGACATGGACGGTGCTTTTCAGTTGAAGGCACAACCTTCACAGACGTTGGTCGTTAGCTTCTTAGGATATAAGGATGTCATCCTCCCAATAGGAAACAAAAATAATTTTAAGGTTACTTTGGAAGAAGACTCCAAGAAACTCGACGAAGTGGTCGTGGTGGGATATGCCACCCAAAAGAAAGTGAATCTAACAGGTTCCGTGGCTTCTGTGTCATCCAAGGATATCCAGGACATCCCGGTAGCCAATACAGCTACTTTGTTGCAAGGTCGTCTTCCGGGTCTGGTACTGACTCAAAACGGTGCACAGGCCGGTAATGACAATCCGGAAATAAGAATCCGTGGTATCGGTACTTTTGGTAACAACAACCCGATGGTATTGATTGACGGCGTGGAAGGCAGTCTTTCACAAATTTCCGAAATCCCCTCTGCAGATATCGACAATATCTCTGTATTGAAAGACGCAGCATCTGCAGCTATCTATGGTGTACGTGCCGCCAATGGCGTTATCTTAATTACTACCAAACGAGGACAGGCCTCAAGTAGAGTGAAAGTATCCTACTCGGGAAGCTATACATTACAGACTCCGGGTATCGTTCCCGACTATGTAGACAGTTATAACTGGGCTCTTATGAGAAACGAAGTGAACCCTGACACTTTCTCACCGGAAGCTCTACAAAAACTGAAAGATGGTTCGGATCCCGATCATTATGCAAACACCAATTGGTTGGACGCCGTATTGCGCAATGCCAGTATGCACCAGCATCATTTGTCCGTATCAGGTGGTAGCGAAAATACGCACTTCATGGCCTCGGTAGCTTATTCAAACCAAGATGGTATCATGGTAAAAACAGGTGTAGAGCGTTTCTCTTTTCGTTCAAACCTTGACACCCGCTACAAACGTTTCACATTCGGGCTGAACTTGTCCGGTAACAAAAACAACGTGACGGCTCCCGCTGTTGCTCCTTCGGGCGAAGGCGGTATCATGCGTTTCGTATCTTGGTTCACTCGCCCCACCGTACCGGTGATGTACTCCAACGGACATTATGGCTATGTAGACGGTTCGTCAATGAGCGCCGAAATGGTGAAAAACCCTGTAGAGTTGATGTCCTTAGGACATCGCAGCAACGAATATTGGCGTTTCAACGGTAAGGCGTTTGCCGGTATTGAACTATGGGAAGGATTGAAGTTCCAAACAAGTCTTGCTTATGCTTTCGACCTGAATGCGACTAAGTCTTACACTCCCAAATCTCCTGCCCGCTATGATGCAGACGGAAACATTGTAAAGGCAGCAGGAGAGACTAATAAGGAAGAGGATTATTGGTACCGCAACGCAACATGGACAAATGAAAACTTGCTGACTTATAACAAGCAATTCGACAAACACAATATCAATGTACTGTTGGGGCATTCGGTCATCGGTTCACGTTTCTACAAAACAACAGCATCCATACAGGGTTTCCCAACCGAGAATATTTATGAGCTCAAAGGAGGTACAATCAATCCGGGAGCAACGGGGGAATCAGAAGAATATAAGCTCCAATCATTCTTCGGCCGTGTAAACTACAGTTATGATGACCGGTATTTATTCGAATTCAATATTCGTCATGACGGGTCCTCACGTATGCCCAAAGCCAATCGTTATGCCACATTCCCTTCATTGTCTGCAGGATGGGTATTCTCGAACGAAGGGTTTATGAAAGACTACAGAAACTTCTCTCTCGGAAAGTTACGTCTGTCATGGGGTAAATTAGGTAATCAGGAAATTGGTAACTACGCTTATGCAGCTACTTTGGGTGCAAGCGGAAATTACTTCTTCGACCAAGGTGCAGACAAGCAGGCAGGTATGGTACAGACATCCGTCCCCAATGAAAACATTAAATGGGAAACAACCCGCTCTGTAAACATAGCTCTCGACCTTGGATTCTTCAACAACAGAATACAAACCACCTTTGAATGGTTCGACAAGAAAACTTCCGATATCTTGATGCAACTGGCTATGCCCGGCATTTTCCTGGGTTCTCTCTCCGCTCCTTATCAGAATGTGGGTGCAGTCCGTAACCGCGGTTGGGAATGGACTGTAAATTATTCCGACAGTAGAGGTGACTGGGCTTGGAACGCCGGTTTCAACCTATCACGTGTAAAGAATGAAATCCTTGAAATGGGTGAATTGGAGGAAAAAATTGACGGCAATATAATCAACCGTATCGGCAACCCTATTGGCGCTTATTTCGGATATAAAGCAATAGGCATCTATCGTACGGAAGCCGACTTGCAACGTACCAACTCGAAGGGTGAAGTTATCAAACAAAACGGTGTGGCTCCCAAATTGGGCGATATCATGTACGCCGACCTTGATGACAATGGTAATATTACTCCTGAAGATCGCGATATTATAGGTAATCCATTCCCGAAATACTCTTATAGTTTCAACCTGGGCGCATCTTGGAAAAACTTCGATTTGTCTACTTTCTGGCAAGGGGTGGGAGGTATCTATCGTTACAGTTGGGAGACTTCTACCGACATTCGAGGCAACCTCACGAGCCGTTGGGTGAACCGTTATTCGGCTGACAACATAAATGCTCCCATGCCTGCACTAGGTAACACCATGAACGATTCTTATTCTTCATTCTGGCTTGAAAAATCAGATTACCTACGTCTGAAGAATCTGGAATTCGGCTATACTTTCCGCCAGGCCGAACTTGCCAAAGTTGGTATTTCCAGCATCCGTGTTTACTTTGCCGGAAGTAATCTATTGACGTTCACACCGTTGAAGAACTGGGATCCGGAAAAGTCATCGGGTGATACAAGAAATGACGTACATCCCAATATGCGTACTTATTCATTTGGATTAAACATTCAATTCTAATTACAAGGAGGACAAATATTATGATTAAGAATACAAAAAATATATGCAGAGTTTTACTATTATCCGGAATGTTATTATCTGCCAGCGCATGTTCGGACAGTTTTCTACAGACAGATTCTCCGAACCAGCCTTCCCAAACGACCTATTGGCAAACCGAATCGGATGCATTGATGGCACTGACCGCTTGCTACGACGCCATGCAAAGCCAAAACTTATATGACGACAACATTGACGGCTGGAAATTCGGATTTCTGGGACGCGAAACCAGCACAGACAATGGTGACCACACATGGGGTAACTGGATGCTAGGTAGTTCCATTTCACAATGTACCTCGGCTACCACCGATGAATGTTTTTCAATGTACTGGAACGCCAATTATGAAGTTATCAAGCGATGCAATATGTTAGTGGAAAACGTAGAACGCATACCAATGGAACAAGAAAAAATAGAAGCATACAAAGCTGAAGCAATAGCATTGCGCGCCCTGATGTATTGCAATCTGACTTCTGTTTTCCGCGATGTACCCTATCTGACAAAACCTCTCACTCTGTCAGAAGCCCAAGCACCCAAAACGGAGCGCAGCCAGATTATCTCTTCTTTATTGGAAGATCTGAAAATATGGATTCCTAAGATCCCCGTGATAGGAAAAGCACAGACAGGACGTCTGACTCAAGAAGCAGCCTACGCTATTATGGGACGGATAGCCCTTTTCAACCAGCATTGGGACGAGGCTATAAATGCCTACAAAAACGTTGTTGGTAAAATACAACTTTTCAAATCGGGAGACGGCAGCGACCCGGCAGCTAACTTTGCAGACTTATTCAAGGAAGCCAATGAAACAGCTGGTGAAGTATTACTGAGTGTTCACTACAAAGGCCCGGGACTGGGTGAAGGTAATTGCTTTGGAGTTTGCTGGTCTGCTCCGATGAATGCCATCGAAGGATCAATGAATTTATGCGATGATTTTTATTGCACGGATGGATTACCTATTGACAAGTCTCCTTTATTTAAGGGTAGCCTTGACAAAGGAGCTCATACAAAAGAGAATCCGGATATGGGACGTTATGAGAACCGCGACCCTCGTATGAAGGCAACATTGATGCTTCCGGGAATGGAATGGAACGGAAAGTTGTACACTAACAACTTACCTGCCAGCTCCACATGCTGTATCCGTAAATGGTTTACTCCCGAAAATACGGCAAACGAATATGACGGTAGCTTAGATTTCTATGTCATCCGCTATGCAGAGGTACTATTGTCACTCTCTGAAGCTATGATTGAAAAAGGCGGTTACTCCCAAGCGGAAATTACCAAGTATATCAATGAAGTCCGCGACCGCGTAGGTATGCCTGCTGTAGAAGAGGTAGAAGGAACTAATCTGGAACAAGATGAACTACGCGCCATTGTACGCCATGAGCGCCGTGTGGAACTGGCCTTCGAAGATTTACGCTTTGCCGACCTTTATCGCTGGAAAGATTTTGAGAATGCTCAGAAACGTATGCAGGAAGACAAGTCATTCTATGGCTTCGGAGCAGTCGAACGCAATAATCTACGTGGAGCACAAGATTTGGTATGGCCTATTCCGCAAAGTGAGATTGATACAAACCCGATGTTGGAACAGCACAGCGAATGGAAATAGTACTGCCTGATTGCAGTATATAAGTAAAGAGTGAGCACGAAGCCGGAATAAATTATGGTTTCGTGCTTATTCTTTTTTTAATGCAGCCATTTACAATTTCTTTCTGTCACATACATAAAAACGGTACCCCGATTCACATCGCAGCACCGTCACAACACAAACACAAAATAAAACACGACAAAACTACTATGCAATCTACCTGTTATGCCGGGGAGGCATATTCACCGACTCATATATACTCGCATACCTACAAGTAGTCATCAGGCGATTTGCATATATAAAACATTCCTATTTCGGTTTTGTTCACGAAAAAGATGTTTTATATTTATTTTTTCTCTTTATAATCTTTCAGAAAGCCCTCCATTAGCCATTTTGCCAATGCTTGACGATTGGAATTTATCACCAGACGGCGCTGGTCAAAAGAATTTTGGATATTGCCCAGCTCCACGAAAACAGAAGCGGGAGTAGTATGCGAAAGCACATACAAATTGCGTCCGCTCACTGTTCCGGAGAATCCCCGGTTCGGCTGGTGCTTGCCGTACTTTGATTCGAATGTGTCTTTCATATTATTCGCCAAGCGCTTGCTAACCGCTTTTTTGTTTGAATGATAGAAAAAAACATCAGTCTGCTTTCCCTTGCTACGGCTGTCTACATGGATGAAGATTGCCCGGCAGTAGGAATAATTCTTACGGTCTTTCTGGTAAAGGGCATTTATCTTGTTACAACGTTGCTGAAGACGTTGTACCTGATTCAACGGGATCACATCGCCCATGCAAGTCTCCCGTTTGCTGTTCGACAGGTACGAATCGTCTCGAATACCGTCTTTGGCATCTTGAATGATGATATGAACTTCCGCCCCTTCCTGCATCAGGTTACGTGCCAGGCGAAGAGCGATGTCGTAAGCATATTCGTCTTCGTGAAGTTCGTGCTTCCCTACCCGTCCGATAGCTCCGGGATCGGGTCCGCCATGTCCGCTGACGACATAAAAGCAAGCACCTGCAAGGCGGTTGGAAGTGACTTTGACATTTGCCAGTTCCTTTCCGAACAAAGGTTCTTTGATAGTGGTTCCTATTTTAGTCGTTTTAGCTTTGGAAGACCTCTGCTGGGTTCCTGTACCTTTAGCTGTTGTATTTTTAGCCTCTGTATTCCCGGCAGAAGTTCCCGATGATTTCTTTACCGGCGGAATGACATAAGTCACGCCCACTTTCAGCACATTATTCTTTCCCAGTTTCTTCTTGTTCAGTTCGATAAAGTCATCGTAGTACTTCTTCGGAGAACGGTTGTGCCTCAACAGAAAAGACGAGATGCCTTCTCCCGACTTCGGAGTAGCCCTCTGCTGCGCCCAAAGTGCCGTACCCGAGAAAAGAAAAATTAAGAATAAAAGAATATAGAGTTTATTTTTCATATCTACACAATTATCTCCTTCACGTGAGTATCATTTCACTCATAAACAGGGCAAAAATACAATTATTTTCCCTACTTTTGCGCCATTAAAACATTTTTTGAAATAAATCATTAAAACCCGATAACATTATGGCAAAACAATTCAAGCCCGAAACCCTGTGCGTACAGGCAGGGTGGACGCCTAAAAAGGGCGAACCACGCGTATTGCCCATCTATCAAAGTACAACTTTCAAATACGATACCAGCGAGCAAATGGCACGTCTTTTCGATTTGGAAGACAGCGGTTATTTCTATACCCGCCTGCAGAACCCGACGAATGACGCTGTGGCCGCTAAGATTGCCGCCCTCGAAGGTGGTGTGGCCGCCATGCTGACTTCCAGCGGTCAGGCTGCCAACTTCTACGCTATCTTCAATATTTGCCAGGCAGGTGACCATTTCGTTTGTTCTTCCGCTATCTATGGTGGTACTTTCAACCTGTTCGGAGTGACAATGAAAAAACTCGGTATTGAGGTTACTTTCGTCAATCCGGATGCCGGCGAAGAAGAAATTTCCGCAGCTTTCCGTCCGAATACGAAAGCATTGTTCGGTGAAACAATTTCCAATCCTTCCCTCGAAGTGCTGGATATTGAGAAGTTTGCCCGTATCGCGCACAGCCACGGTGTCCCTTTGATTGTTGACAATACTTTCCCGACTCCGATTAACTGCCGCCCGTTCGAATGGGGAGCAGATATCGTTGTTCACTCCACTACCAAATATATGGACGGACACGCTACCAGCGTAGGCGGTTGTATCGTAGATAGCGGTAACTTCGACTGGGACGCTCATGCCGATAAATTCCCCGGACTTTGCACGCCGGACGAATCTTATCACGGGCTGACTTACACAAAAGCTTTCGGCAAAGGTGCTTATATCACTAAAGCCACTGCACAGTTAATGCGTGACCTCGGCAGCATCCAAAGCCCCCAAAACGCATTCTTACTGAACCTGGGACTTGAAACGCTTCACTTACGCATGCCTCAACATTGCGGCAACGCACAGAAAGTCGCCGAATATCTGTCCAAGAACGAGAAAGTAGCTTGGGTAAACTACTGCGGACTGCCGGATAATAAATATTACACTTTAGCACAGAAATATATGCCGAACGGTTCTTGCGGAGTTATCTCCTTCGGTCTGAAAGGCGGACGTGACGTATCTATCAAGTTTATGGATTCACTGGAATTCATAGCTATCGTCACTCACGTAGCAGATGCACGTAGCTGTGTGCTTCACCCGGCAAGCCATACTCACCGCCAGTTGTCGGACGAACAGCTTATGGAAGCAGGGGTACGCCCGGACTTGATTCGTCTGTCGGTAGGTATCGAAAATGCGGATGATATTATCGCAGATATCGAACAGGCGCTGAATGCATAAAAACTGATTATTACAGTATTACATCATAAAGAAGAGACTGGCTCAATTCCGTTTTGAGTTCAGTCTCTTTTTATTATCCTTACAATAAATTGCAATAAAATATGCCGTTCCAGTATGCTCTGACAAGGAAGTATTCTCACCCTTATGAGAAAAAATACTTATTACTATGAGAAAAAGTTCTCACTATGATGAGATTTTTTTCTCATCATAGTGAGAATACTTTGAGAAAAACCTTATCTCCTGTTTCGAATCTGAATCTCGGTGAAGCAGTTCGCCACTTGTTTATGATAAGTGTTACCGTTATTTCGACAAGCAGGAAATAAGTACTGCTCCGATCTACCGAAATGATGATACAGGGAATATATTCCACCTGTATCTCTTAGATCTTTTATCCGTGTCTCCTACATGAATCTCCGAACAGAAATCGTTAAAAAACATTATATTTCCGTATATACAAGGTCACAACTTACCTGTTTTTTTCCATAATTTTGCAAACCGAATTAGAAAAGCAAGTATCAAGATGAAACTAAAGTATTATCAAATTTCCATTCGCTACGAGAACAAAATGCATGACTTCCACGGTTGGGGTGTAGCAGTGCAGATTTGATTATTTCTATAAGAACTACTCGCCACGATGCGAAATGCCGGCTTCCCTTCTTTGGAGGCGGCATGATATAGGAACATATATTTATCATTATCAACTAAATTTCTTTTTTATTTTATGAGCAAAAAAAGATGGCTCATAGTACCGCTATGCGTAGTACTATGTAGTCAGGGTTCATTTGCCCAAACACTTACCAGGAAAGTTTTGGGCATTAACGAGATGTTCCGTCTGGCAGACGAGAACAGTCAGAGTATTCAAACGTATAAAACCGAGAAGGAAGTTACCGATGAGGCTTTGAAAGCTGCCAAGTCACAACGTTTGCCGGACATCAGCGCATCGCTCTCTTTCAGTTATTTGGGTGACGGGTATCTGTGGGACCGTGACTTCAAGAACGGGCAGAACATTCCAATGCCTCATTTTGGTAATAACTTTGCGCTGGAAGCACAACAGGTCATTTATGCAGGCGGTGCTATCAGCAGCAGTATTACTTTAGCAGAACTCAGTCAGCAAATGGCTGCGCTGGACTGGCAGAAGAACCGGCAGGAGATACGTTTTCTTCTGACCGGCTACTACCTGGATTTATATAAGTTGAATAACCAGGTACAAGTGTTGCAGAAGAACCTCGATTTGACAGAACAGGTGATTCGCAATATGGAAGCCCGACGCACACAAGGAACAGCTCTGAAAAATGACATCACCCGTTATGAGTTACAAAAAGAGACATTGAAACTGCAATTAGCCAAAGTACAAGATGCATGCAAAATAATGAATCACCAACTGGTGACTACGCTGCATCTTCCTGCCGGAACGGAAATCATCCCCGACTCCACCCTACTGGACGAAGAAGTGAAGGCTCTGGCGGAAAACGACTGGCAACTACTGGCTTCGCAGAGCAATGTCGGTTTGCAGCAAGCACAACTGGCAATGAAGATGAGCGAACAGAAAGTCAAACTGGAACGCTCGGAACTTCTTCCGAAAATAGCTCTCGTAGCCGGTGAGCATCTGGACGGGCCTATCACTATTGAAGTCCCCGTGCTGGATAATAACTTCAATTACTGGTATGTAGGGGTAGGAATCAAATACAATCTTTCATCACTGTTCAAGAACAACAAGAAAGTACGCCAGGCAAAACTGAATATGCGTAAGGCACAGGAAGAATATTCACTAGCGCAGGAACAGATAGAGAACGGTGTCCAAGCTAATTATGTCAATTTCCTGACCTCATTTACCGACCTTCGCACACAAGAGAAAAGCGTGGAGCTTGCCAATCAGAATTACGACGTAACCAGTAATCGCTATAAGAATGACCTTGCATTACTTACCGACATGCTCGATGCCAGCAACATGAAATTAAGCGCAGACCTCGGTCTGGTCAACGCACGTATCAACGTGGTTTACAGTTTCTATAAAATGAAATATATCACACATACCCTTTAATTGAAAATCAATTACTCATACCCTTTTAAATAGAACAGATTATGATAGCTAGAAAGACTCAAAAGATTATATACAACATTCTGATTCTTTGTTTTCTCATTGGTGGTGCCACTTATGTTTGTTCCCGGTTCATTCATTTGGGAAACATCGAATATACCGACAATGCACAGGTGAAACAACATATCACACCTATTAATACCCGTGTACCGGGATTTATCAAGAAGATATGCTTTGAAGAATATCAGCAGGTACGAAAAGGTGATACGCTCGTTATTATTGAAGATGCGGAATTCCGTCTTCGTGTAGCACAGGCGGAAGCGGATTTGGCCAATGCCACTGCGGGACGGCAGGCAACGACCATAGGCATTGCCACTACCCAAAACAATCTGAGCGTAAGTGACGCAAGTATTGAAGAAGTACGTGTACAAATGGAAAATGCCCAACGTGAACTGAACCGTTTTGAAAAGTTATTGCAGGAAGATGCTGTGACGAAGCAACAATATGATAATGTGCACACAGCTTATGAAACAGCCAAAGCCCGTTACGAACAGGTATCGCGTGCCAAACAATCTACGTCTTTAGTGAAAAGCGAACAGACACATCGCCTAGGACAGAACGAAGCAGGTGTCCGCCTGGCAGAAGCAGCTTTAGAGCTTGCCCGTCTGAATCTTTCCTATACGATTATCATCGCCCCGTGTGACGGTACCACAGGAAAGAAAGAGATTCTGGAGGGTCAATTGGTTCAACCGGGACAGACCATGGTGGATATTGTAGACAGCAGCGATTTGTGGGTAATCGCCAATTATCGTGAAACCCAGCTTTCCAATATCAGAGAAGGCGCAGATGTGGAAATGACAGCAGATGCAGTGCCGGGCGTCACTTTCAAAGGTATCGTCGAATCCATTTCCGATGCTACGGGAGCGGCTTTCTCAATGATTCCGCAGGACAATGCAACCGGGAACTTTGTAAAGGTAGAACAACGAATCCCCGTCCGCATCAGCCTGAAAGGAAACAAGCCGGAAGATTTAAAACGCTTGCGTGCCGGTTTCAATGTAGAATGTGAGGTGAAATATTAACGTATGGGAGCACCTGTTTTAAATGGCCCTTTCGTGATGCCCATGTTCCGTAGCTTCGTACCGCGGAAGATACAACCGTGGATTTATCTGTTCATTGCCGTTACTTTCCAACTTTCGGGCGGGGTCTATTTGGGAGCATTGAACCAGATGATCGGGGGAATGGCGTTGATGCGTGAGGATATATTGATGTGTATGTACGCCAATCTCGCAGGTATGGCTATCTACTTCCCCTTGCTGTTCCGCATGAAGTTCCGTTTTACAAATAAGACGTTGCTCACATCGGCTGCATTGGGGGTATTGGTCTGTAACCTGATTGCTCCGCATATTACTTTCCTTCCGCTATTGTGGTTGATATGTTTCATCGAAGGCATGTGCAAAATCCAGGGAACCTTTGAATGTATGTCCAACATTCAGTTGTGGATGACGCCCAAACGGGATTTTACCGTTTTCTTTCCCTGGCTTCACATCATCGTCTTGGGAAGCATCCAGTTGTCCGACCTGATAACGACTTATCTGATGTATCATTATCACTGGACATATATGAATCTTTTCATTGCAGGATTGATGATAATAGTCCTGTTGATACAGACCATTTGCGTAAAGCATTTCCGGTTTATGCGCAAGTTTCCGTTGTTCGGCATTGACTGGCTGGGGGCAGCGTTATGGGCGGCATTGCTGGCCGAGATAGCTTTCCTCTTCAACTACGGTGACTGGTATGACTGGTGGAACAGTCCGGTTATCCGTCAGTTGTCGGTAGCTATCCTGATAACCCTGTTTTTTTGCATCTGGCGCATGCTGACTATCCGTCACCCGTTCTTAGAGCCTAAAATGTGGAGTTACCGCTACCTCTTACCTTTATTGGGACTAATCACACTAGTGGAAGCATTTCTGGCAACCGAGCATGTATTGGAAGAAGTTTTTTATGAGGAAGTGATGAAGTATGAGGAGCTGGTAAGCGTGCAATTGGCGTGGTTTGCTATTATCGGTATAGTAATCGGCTGCGTATTCTCTTATTGGTGGATGCATATCAAACACTATAATTATGTACGTCTTATCATTGTCGGTTTCTTAGGGCTTATCGGCTATCTGATAGGGTTCTATCTGACAATCTCTACTGATATTCACATCTCACAGCTTTATCTTCCGACAATATGCCGGGGATTCGCCTATGCGGTATTAAGCGCCACCTTTATGGTCTGCCTGGAAGAAATCATGACTTTCCAACATTTTTTCCAATCGTTAAGTGTATTCAATATGCTTCACATGGTAGTCGGCGGTGTATTGGGTTGCGCGATCTATGCACAAGGACTGGCTTATTACGTTCCTGATAACCTGACACGCTACGGGGCGGCAATCGACCATGTATCATTCAGCAGCAGTCCGTTCAATCTCGGCCATTACATGGAAGAGTTTATCAGTCAGATGATGGAAGTGAGCATCAAGCAGATTTATGGCTGGGTGGCTTATGCCTGTATCTTCTTATTCCTGCTGTTGCTGCTTTATGATTTCCCGGTGCGCCGTTCGTTGAAAAGCATGCCAAGCTGGAAAGAAGTGGCACGTGATGTAAAAAATACATTTTGGCGCACCACACATACACCATCCGAAAAAGAATAAGTAATAGAATTAGAAGCACGGCTGTTTAAGTATCAACCGTGCTTCTTTCAGAAACAGGACACAATTACAGTCAAATTACATATCGACTCATTATTTTAGTCATTTTGCTATAAAATTAATAGAAATTATCTCCGAAAGACGACAGATTCAAACTTTTATTCCTACATTTGCAGCCAAATGATAACTTATTAATAAAAATACAGATACCATGGCTAAAATAACCAAAGAAGCCGCTTTGCTCTATCACTCACAGGGCAAACCCGGTAAGATCGAGGTAGTTCCTACCAAACCTTACAGTACACAAACCGACTTATCACTTGCATACTCTCCCGGTGTGGCAGAGCCTTGTCTTGAAATAGAGAAGAATCCGCAAGATGCGTATAAATATACAGCTAAAGGCAATCTTGTTGCCGTTATCTCCAATGGTACAGCTGTGCTCGGACTGGGTGACATAGGCGCATTGAGCGGCAAACCCGTAATGGAAGGTAAAGGACTGCTTTTCAAAATTTATGCAGGTATCGACGTGTTCGATATTGAAGTGGATGAGAAAGATCCGGAAAAATTCATTGCAGCAGTGAAAGCTATCGCTCCTACTTTCGGCGGCATCAACCTAGAAGACATCAAAGCTCCCGAATGTTTCGAAATCGAACGCCGCCTGAAAGAAGAACTGGACATTCCCGTCATGCACGACGACCAGCACGGAACGGCTATCATCTCCAGTGCCGGACTGGTGAATGCCCTGCAAGTGGCCGGAAAGAAAATCGAAGATGTAAAAATCGTCGTGAACGGTGCAGGTGCCTCTGCCGTATCTTGTACTAAATTATATGTATCACTGGGCGCACGTCTCGAAAACATCGTCATGCTGGACAGTAAAGGCGTAATCAGCAAGGCGCGTACCGATCTGAATGAACAGAAAAGATATTTTGCAACCGACCGCACGGATATCCATACATTGGAAGAAGCAATCAAAGGTGCAGATGTATTCCTCGGACTGTCAAAAGGAAATGTGCTGAGTCAGGACATGGTGCGCAGCATGGCTCCAATGCCTATCGTATTTGCACTGGCAAACCCGACACCGGAAATCTCTTACGAAGACGCTATGGCAGCACGCCCTGACGTATTAATGGCAACCGGACGTTCCGACTATCCGAACCAGATTAACAATGTAATCGGTTTCCCGTACATCTTCCGCGGTGCTCTGGATACGCATGCCAAGGCGATCAACGAAGAAATGAAAATCGCCGCCGTACACGCTATTGCCAATCTGGCAAAACAGCCTGTACCCGACGTCGTGAATGCAGCATACCACGTGAACAATCTTTCTTTCGGGCCGGAATATTTCATCCCGAAACCGGTAGACCCACGCCTCATCACCGAAGTTTCCTGTGCCGTGGCAAGAGCTGCTATGGAAAGCGGAGTGGCACGTACCGATATCAAGGATTGGGACGCTTATTGCGTACACTTGCGCGAACTTATGGGATATGAATCCAAACTGACCCGCCAACTGTATGACACCGCCCGCCGCCACCCGCAACGTGTAGTGTTTGCCGAAGGCATTCACCCGAATATGCTGAAAGCCGCCGTTGAAGCGAAAGCCGAAGGTATCTGCCATCCTATCTTATTAGGAAACGACGAAGCAATCGGCAAACTGGCGGAAGAACTCGACCTCAGCCTCGAAGGTATCGAAATCGTCAACCTCCGCCACCCGGACGAATCGGAACGCCGCGAACGTTATGCACGCATTCTGGCAGAGAAACGTTCACGCGAAGGCTTTACTTACGAAGAAGCCAACGACAAGATGTTCGAACGCAACTATTTCGGTATGATGATGGTTGAAACCGGAGATGCCGACGCGTTTATCACGGGACTTTATACGAGATATAGCAACACGATCAAAGTTGCCAAAGAAGTAATCGGCATCCAACCGGGATTCAAACATTTCGGAACCATGCATATCCTGAACTCTAAGAAAGGCACTTACTTCCTGGCAGATACATTGATTAACCGCCACCCGGATACAAGCACATTGATTGATATCGCCAAACTGTCTGACAAAACAGTCCGCTTCTTCAATCATACACCGGTCATTTCGATGTTGTCATACTCCAACTTCGGCGCCGACACCGCAGGTAGCCCTGTCAAAGTGCACGAAGCGGTGTCATATATGCAGGAAGAATATCCCGAACTGGCTATCGACGGTGAAATGCAGGTCAACTTTGCCATGAACCGTGAGTTGCGCGACGCTAAGTATCCGTTCACCCGTCTGAAAGGTAAAGATGTGAACACACTGATTTTCCCGAACTTGAGTTCTGCAAATGCCGGATACAAATTGCTGCAAGCAATGGACCCTGACACAGAATTTATCGGGCCTATCCAAATGGGATTGAACAAGCCTATCCATTTCACCGACTTCGAAAGCTCTGTTCGCGACATCGTCAATATCACCGCCGTAGCCGTGATTGATGCTATCGTAGACAAGAAGAAAAAGGAAAGCAAATGAGAAGGCCGTTATCAAAATCACAAATAGTTTGTATCAGTCTACTTTGGCTGGCTCTTTGCTATTTGGTTCTTACAAAAGCCGAACGAATTGACGGAATGACAGTAGTAATGCTTGTCATTTCGGCAGCATTAGTCTTTATTCCTGTCTATAAGTCGATCAAAAAGAATAAATAAATATCTTTTTTTCTGCTTTTAATGCGATAAAATATCAAATTTGATGTTTTATCGCATTTTTCTTTATAAAATGTTTGTTAGTTCAATTTTTATCTTTACTTTTGCAACCGCATAAGAGAAATAGATAATCGAATTTTAAACAACCAATAAAAGAAAAAAAGATTATGAATGCAGCAAAGGTATTAGACGATCTGAAAAGAAGATTTCCCAATGAACCGGAGTATCATCAAGCAGTAGAAGAAGTACTTTCTACGATTGAAGAAGAATACAACAAACACCCGGAGTTTGATAAAGTAAACTTGATCGAACGTCTGTGTATTCCTGATAGAGTATATCAGTTCCGCGTGACTTGGATGGACGACAAAGGTAACATTCAGACGAACATGGGTTACCGTGTTCAGCATAACAACGCGATTGGCCCGTACAAAGGCGGTATCCGTTTCCATGCATCTGTAAACCTTTCTATCTTGAAGTTCCTTGCCTTTGAACAAACATTCAAAAACTCACTGACTACCCTGCCTATGGGTGGCGGTAAAGGTGGTTCCGACTTCTCTCCGCGCGGTAAGTCAAATATGGAAGTAATGCGTTTCGTACAGGCTTTCATGCTTGAATTATGGCGTCACGTGGGTCCTGAGACTGACGTTCCTGCCGGTGACATCGGTGTTGGTGGTCGTGAAGTAGGTTTCATGTTTGGTATGTACAAGAAACTGACTCATGAATTCACCGGAACATTTACCGGTAAAGGACGCGAATTTGGTGGTTCATTGATTCGCCCGGAAGCTACCGGTTACGGTAACATCTATTTCTTAATGGAAATGCTGAAAACTAAGGGTACTGACTTGAAAGGCAAGACTTGCCTGATTTCCGGTTCCGGTAACGTTGCTCAATACACAGCAGAAAAAGTTCTTGAACTGGGTGGCAAAGTGCTGACCATGTCCGACTCTGACGGTTACATCTATGATCCGGATGGTATCGACCGCGAAAAGCTGGATTATATCATGGAACTGAAAAACCTCTACCGTGGTCGTATCCGCGAATATGCAGAGAAATATGGTTGCAAATATGTAGAAGGAGCTCGTCCTTGGGGCGAAAAAGCAGATATCGCCCTGCCTTCTGCCACTCAGAACGAACTTAACGGCGACGATGCCAAGACATTGGTTGCCAACGGTGTAATTGCAGTTTCCGAAGGTGCTAACATGCCTTCTACTCCGGAAGCAATCAAAGTATTTCAGGATGCTAAGATTCTTTATGCTCCGGGTAAAGCGGCTAATGCTGGTGGTGTATCTGTATCAGGTCTTGAAATGACTCAGAACTCTATCAAACTGAGTTGGAGTGCAGAAGAAGTTGACGAGAAACTGAAAAGCATTATGAAGAATATCCACGAAGCTTGCGTTCAGTATGGTACTGAAGCCGACGGATATGTAAACTATGTGAAAGGTGCTAACGTAGCCGGATTTATGAAGGTTGCAAAAGCAATGATGGCACAAGGTATCGTATAATCAGCCCATAAGATATAAGTAAGCTATAGTTTATTAAAAACTCCCGCTTTCCTAAGGGAAAAGTGGGAGTTTTTTTATACAGTCTCAAAGTATGGTTCCGCAAAAGGTTACGAACTGAACGGTTATATGGGAAATGACAGGATTTTCCCGATAGAATACAGAGACTCCATGAAAAATTTCGAATTGTTCATCAAACAGCGACATACATGTTATAAAACAAATCCTGCATACAGAACGGAAGTTGCCATATCATTCTCACAACCCCATTTTTTCTTTTAACATTCAATGTCAATTGATATTCAACTCTTTTATCTACCTTTGCATACGAATAATCCATTAATTCTGAATAAACAGATGAAACTAAGAAATGTATCAGCCGGAATAGTCTTATGTCTGACAATGGTTTCCTGCATCCAAGATGAAGCTTTGAATGTCGAAGCAGCTATAGACGGATGCAGCGGTACTAACATCCAATTATCCACTATTAACCCTAGTAGTAAAACAGCTTCTATTTATGTATCTAAGTCTACAGACTTATCTGCATTAGAAATTAAATTCACATTACCAGACGGAGCTAGTATAGAACCTGTTAATGCAATAGCAAATGATGCTCCTCCCAAATATGACTTTTCTACTTCACAGATCCCCATTACTCCAGAACAAACATTGGAACAGTATCAACGTAAGTTCAGAGTTACATCTGAAAGTGAAACAACTGAAGCTGTCTATACCATTACTGTAATCAAATCTGAACTTCCTACAAATTTCCATTTCGAAAACTTAGTAGATGGAAGTTCCGATTACCATGAACTTTATGAATTTAATCAGCAACAAGGAGAAACGCTCCAATGGGCGAGTGGAAATCCGGGCTTCAAACTTACCGGTATGGCAAAGTCCCCCTTTGATTACCCAACTTTACAAACTGAAGGTTATATAGGTAAAGGTATTCGACTAGAGACAAAGAGTACAGGAGATTTTGGCGAAAAAGTTAAGATGCCAATTGCAGCAGGTAACCTTTTCATCGGTACATTCATAGTAAAAGATGCATTAAGAGATGCCAAAGCTGCTACAAAATTCGGATTCCCATTTTTCAAACATCCAAAAACATTAAAAGGATATTATAAATTTCAACCTGGCACTGTTTATATTTCGGGCACTGATGAAAACCGAAAGCCTATAATAGATCCTTCAATGGAAGGAAAGGATAAAGGTGATATATATGCCGTCTTATACGAAGCTGACGATGTGGAAGATTTCCTTGATGGATATAATTCCCTAAATTCCAATAAGATTATAGCTCTTGCAAGAATCCCGTCAATAGAAAAGACGAGTGAGTGGAAACAGTTTGAATTACCTTTTGAATATAAAAAAGCAATAGATGAATCAGCTCTCAAGGAAGGTAAATACAAACTCGCTGTTGTATTCTCTTCCAGCATAAATGGAGCAGAATTTAAAGGTTCAGTAGGAAGTACTTTGTGGATAGACGAGGTAACTATTCAGTGTAAAGAAGACAACGAATAATAACTTAAAAAGTAATTTATATATGAATAAATATATATTGGCTAGTATTGTTATCCTTTTTTGCAGTATCAGCCAAATCAATGCACAATCGTCCGAACACAAAGGACTACTATGGTCTTCTCTTCATGGACTAGACTATCAATTCAAAGCAGGTGTAAATATTGGTGGGACATCTCCTCTTCCCCTTCCCGAAGAAATCAGAAGCATCGAAAGCTATTCTCCCGGACTTGCTATTACTCTGGAAGGTAATGTAACAAAATGGATAGATGTCCAAAAGAAATGGGGAGTTAGTTTAGGAGTACGTCTTGCTAACAAAAACATGACTACCGAGGCTCTAGTGAAAAACTATGGTATGGAAATATTCAACGACATAGGCGGAAAAGTAGAAGGACTTTGGACAGGAGGAGTCAAGACTAAAGTCAAAATGTCTCTTTTGACAATACCCATATTAGCCAACTACAAAATCAGTGATCGCTGGAAATTGGTTGCGGGGCCTTATCTATCATATATGATGGATGGTGATTTCTCTGGACATGTTTACGAGGGCCATCTCCGCTCCCCGGATGCTACTGGTAGCCGCGTTAATTTCGAGGGTGATAATATAGCAACTTATGATTTCTCTAGCAGTCTACGCAAATTTCAATGGGGATTACAGCTAGGCGGAGAGTGGAAAGCCTATAAACACCTAAATGTGTACGCTGACCTAACATGGGGACTAAACGATATTTTCAAGAAAGACTTTACTACAATTTCGTTTGCTATGTATCCTATTTATTTGAATATAGGATTTGGATATGCATTCTAAAGATAAGTACACAGGGAATCTCCTATGTAAAACCGAAATATTATTTTAAGAGAGTATACAAAAAGAGGCTGTCTCAAAATAGAAAAATTGGATAGACTTACTTATAATCTATAAGTTACGATATAAAAATCTCCTGTTTTAGCTTTCATCTATCTTAATGATATGGCTAAAACCAGGAGATTTTTTACTTTTAAGTTTCAATCTATAAGATTTTTGCTTTAGCAATTCTATTTTGAGACAGCCTCTTTTTAGTTTAGTTTTCAAGCGAAAGGAAGCTATATTTAATTTAACAAAAGAAAACCTCCAACAGAAAAAATTATTCAGTAGGAAAGGAATATATTTATAATTTCACTCATTACCGTACGGAGACGAATGAAATGCTATAATAGTTTGCAACATTGCTTTTGCAGCCTATAACTCTTTGATTTCATCAAGAGACAGTCCTGTGTATTTGGATATGAAATCAACCGCTAATCCGTCCGACTTCATTTTTCGGGCAACTTCAAACTTCTCTTGCTCGATACTTTTTTCAATCCTCTGCGTTCCGCACTGTTATACAACGTCTTTTCCACGCTGATAATGTCCCAAAAATTTTCATATCCCAGCAGTTGCGCATCGGTAAAAGCTGATTCCTCCAATGCATTAATAGCTTTTTTCACTTCCGGATTATCTATCAAATCTTCGGGCACTTCGCGAGTGTTTTCGTTGATTTCGGTCAGATAGCGTAACCACAACACTTGCATCTTCTTTTCACTATATGTATGCGGGCTGAACTTGGGTAGTTCTACGAATATCAAATGCAGGCCATCAATCACTCTATCGGTATTCTCTTCATGAACCAGACGATAATAGTGATAGAAAACCGGTAATTCAGATTCAAACATTTCGTTCACTAGATTGAGCGAATACACAGGTTGAAGCAGTTCATATTACTCGCCCGAATTGATTTGGCGTACGTATGCTTTGGAAGCATTGAGCAATACACGCTGCTTGAATTCCAGAGACCAGATCATCTGCATCTCAGCAATAAACTACTGCCTTCCGAACTTATCCTTGCAACGCACGTCCACAATGCTGTTTTTACGCAATGGATTATCCGGCACAATTTCGGCAGGAAGATATTCAATATCAGTAATCTCCTGACCGACAGAAATGGGAAGCAAGGCGTTAAGCAAGCTCATCACTAAATCGGGATGCTCACCAAATACACGTTTAAAAGTCAAGTCCGCCTTTGGATCTAAGTATTTCATAATCTCATTATTTCTTTTTTAGACATACAAAAATAAAGTTTATTTTTCTAATAAAAGAGAAGAAAGGAGATATTTGCCCCGATAGGGCACGGCTTTTTCATTTAAGAAATATTGTTCATCGCTTGTTATTGTAGTAAAAATCCTACTGCGCAGCGATGCGGAAACACCGCCTTAGGTGTTTCTTCTTATCGTTCATTTTTGACGGGATACTATCTCCTTGTGTTGATGGTTTGAATTATCTGCATATTTGGAAGAAATGAAAAATGTTATCTTATATTACTTCGTAAACGAATGCACTTTTCGATGCTCCTCTATTCTATAATACAGTTTTCTCTATTTTTACAACCAGCTATTCCGCTATTAATAAACTTGATTTCTGTTTATAATAAACTTTTGGATAGTTTATTATAAACGGTATCCGAGTTTATTAAAAACTATTTTTCCCGTTTTTCGGAAATGGATTAAATATTTTAAGTAAAAATGTAAACAAAATAGGGCAATAATCGTTAGACTATTACCCTATATCATATCTATCCTGATACTAAAATATATCAGTCGGAATGTTGTTTATGTATCTATTTTTCTTATATTTATCATGCTGTTTATCACTTTTATTTCTTCAAAGATACAAAATAAAAAGTCGTTTGTCAAGTATTTCAGAAGAAAAGCAGACTATTCATGCACGGCTGAGATAATAAGGGGCTATCAGTAAGCTTCACTAACGTGTTGCATTTTCTGGCTCAAAAAGGAGAAAAATTCAGATTTGAGATATTCGTAAATCAGTGATTATCAATAACGGGAATTCCTCTCATGCCGCATTGGCATGGATGGGGGAATCGAACGACTAATTCAAAGCTTAAATGAAAAAGCCGTGCCGATAGGGTACACATTATCTTATAAAAAAAGCCGGAATGCATTCTACATTCCGGCTTTTTTTATAAGATATGAATTGATTTATTTTTTATATATTACTTCTATATCATCTACCCATAATTTACTCTCTGGAGCTCCCCAAAATTTATCTCCTTCTTTACTAGATGAACAAACAATAGCAAAACGATATTTCTGATTTATATCAAACTCTGCGTCACCATAATCTAAAGTTATAGTAAATTCTTTCCATTGTCCGTCAGTACTTCCTCCTTCAACTCCTCCTTTTGCTACAACACGACTAGAAGTATAAAAATTATTATCACCAGATTCTCCTGTCAGATAATCTGAAAAACCAGTCTCATCATATTCTTCTGTAGTATATAAAGATACCTTTATAGAATATTGATCAGCATATTCACCTTTAGATACATCTATGGTAGCTTTATCAGTTGCATCTGATTCACATGTATAGAAATCCTTACCTGATTCATATTTATACCATCCCTTTACTGCAACTGGTCTTCCTAAAGAATTATTAAATTGATTACCAAATTTTGTACTATTCAGAGTATTACCCGCATTAGTACTCCATGTCCCTAGAAATAGAGAGCCTGTTGTTATTGTAGGTATCAAACCTCCAACACCACCTTTGGAATTTATAGTTCTAAGTAATGCACTCTTACCATTATGACCTTCACTTTCTTCAGTAACTAACCAACCACTTACTCCTAACATAGGTTTAAACATTCCCATTTCTACTATGCCATAATTACTTGTACACCATCCTGTTGGAGTAGTAAAGGTTTCCTCATTCCCCAACATCGGTTTATGTGTAACAGGATCCCACTCTTCAAAATCATAACTAACTACAAAAGCACGTCCTGAAATAGAAGCCGTATAAATTTTAGAACTTCCATCTTCAGCTACGACAGTAAAAATAGCCTTATTTGAAGAAAAATCCACAGTTGCACCACTTGCAGGTGTTACAGTTGCTTTAGCAGAAACTTCAATAGTAGGCACCAATTTCTTCAAATCATCTGTTGTTACATCTTTTAAAACCTCAAAAACAATAGTCCCGTCTTCTTCATTGACTATTGGTTCTGAAAAAACGACAGCATTAGCTTCAACAGATTTATCAAAAGTAAAACTCAAAATTTTAGCCTCAGTACTTTCTGTTCCAGCCAACTTAGTTCCCTTATAATCAACCTTAACCTGCAATGTTCCACCACCAACTTTAACGTCGACAATCATTGCAAGATTTCCACTACCAATAGTACCGGAAACCGCTACATCACAGTCTCCTACTAAAAGAGTCATCTTTTGATTACCAGAAAACTTATAAGAAGTACCTTCTACCGTTACAGGACAGTTTTCCACAGCAATAGTACCAAGATTAAGTTCCTCACTACCTAAAAAGAAAACAAAATCTCTCAATTCTAATTTAACAGCAGTATCAGAAGCCTTAGTTACATAGACTTTTTGGGATAAACCGGAAGCTATTGGATCTGGCACGCCAACATAATATACATCCATTGTCCCTTTATAATCACCTGCTATCTCTTGCTCAATAGGAATAACTGTCGGAGTATCATCACCATCGTCATCACTACAAGATGTAAACAATGTCACTGTACACAATACAGCAAACAGATAATAAAATAATCTCTTGTTCATTTCTAAATTCTCTTTTTAATTAATAAAAGCAAATGCGTGATATTCCCATCGCACACAAATGCCAAAATTTCACAGGCGCAAAGTAACTATTATTTTCACACACCTGCAAGGTCTATTTTTCTTGTTTCTGTTCTATTTTTAAAGAAAAGCGCCTAAAATATCTTATAAGATACCGTTTTACGAGTCAAAATTATAATTTTTGAAAAGAAAAACAGCTCATTAATCATAATCCATATATCTTTGTATAAAGTAAAAAGTGTGAGAAATGAAAGAACTACCCAAAATAGATTTACCCGAAGAATGGCTCATAGGTACAGGAGTAAACAAGGCATTGCTTAGTTTATATACCAACTTTCCTTGCCGACTGAAATCGGAAATATTCGTGCTATGCATGGAGGGAGAAATCGAAGCCTCGGTCAATCTAAATCGCATAACAGTACGGGCTAATGACTTCGTTACAATTATGCCCGGAAGTATTCTTCAGATACACAGTGTCAATGAAGAACCGATACTTTATTTCGGAGGCTTCTCATCAAAATACATAGAGCAAGCCAATTTACTTCCTTCGGCTATCAACACCCTATTTATAACGATAGGCCGACCGGTTATTTCATTAAAGCCGGAAGGAGCCAAACTACTGGCAGAATACTTTCAATTCTTGATAAAGCTATATGATTTTTTCGACGAATCAACCCGCAAAGGAATTACTCCGCACTTGTATAATAATATACATACCGGAATAGCTGCCATGTATAACAACCAGCTACAAAACACGAAAGAGTATTCGTCTAAAAGCGAGTTAATCTACAAAAACTTCACTCAACTGGTGATACAAAATTACAATAAGACGCGCAATGTAGCATGGTATGCCGAGAAACTCAAAATATCAAATATTCACCTCTGTACTACTGTAAAGAAAGTGACAGGAAACACCTGTGTCGAAATCATCTCACACATGGTAATTATGGATGCCAAATCACAACTGAAATCGACCAATATCCCCATCCAGGAAATTTCCAACTCACTCAATTTCGCCAACACATCATTCTTCGGCAAATACTTCAAACGATATGTTGGCATGAGTCCATTAGCATATAGGAATAGCGGATAAACAACATCGGTCTTAATTAACAGAATCACTTAATTTTCCGGCCTTAAAACGACACCCAGTTTTTTCTTTCCGTCCATCTTGACTATCATCGGCTTCTCAAAACGGACATGACGCAAGAATTTCGTTTCGTCTACCGCCGGTTGGGCATTAAGGAAATCCTGATTGTAAACACCGTCATTCATAAAAGCGTTGATAGTGAAATAGCCTACTCCGAAAGAAGTCAGGTTCTGGAAGAAGTGTGTGCCTTGACTCGGATCTACGCGGTAATTAGTCAAACCGGCTTCCACTATCACACGGGCAGCAGAAATATGCGGCCATTTCACCGGAATACCCAACCATGTATCGCTGCTTCCCCAACGTCCCGGACCGACAAGTACATAATTCTTACCTTCATTCAGGAACTGCCGGTTGATTTTTTCTATTTCCCAAGCAATAGCCTGATTGTTCGAAGCACTGTAACCCTCAGTCTTTACATAGACAATATCGTGAATTTCGTTCATAATGCCATGTCCCAACGAATTATAAGAACGAAGGATAACGTCCTCATCCCGTATCTCATTCAAATCTTCGTCCAACATTTCCTTACTATCCACAATCGGCCGGATCTGTAACAAATAAAATGTGCCTGTCTTATCCTGTTCGCGACTCATGGTAGCCGCAAACTCAATTTCAACCGGACGGCGCATTTCCTGTTCGCCATACTTCAGCACTAATTGAAGAATCCGAGGCAACGGGAATACATCATGTTGCAGAATGTTTGCAAACGTAATCACCTTGCGTCCGCCCGGATACAAACCGTCACGGATAACCTGATCGTAAGGATCGTATGTAGAAGCAATATACCGCAAAGCTCCATCGTTTTCCGCCTCTTTCACATGAAGTTTCAACAAATTGAAGCCATCGTCGATAGAGAAATCATGCCCTGCATTCTTCAAATCCAAGGCATAGAAGCGGGTCTGAGTTTCTTTCAGAGCTATTTCCATTTCGCTGGTCTGTAACACCTGATTGGGGTGATAAGGAGAGAAACGAAGCGTCATACCGCCGTCTACAATATATTTTCCCAATCCCAGTGCCAGATTGACGGTTCCTTCCTCCGCTTTTTCATCACCCAACGGATAATAATTCAGCGAACGCGCCACACCGGACATGGATGGATAATAACGGTCACCATACTGATTGCCGACTACTTCCTGCAAAATAACGGCCATTTTTTCCTGATCGATCACATTCGATGTAGCCTGCATATAGGCTTTACTATCCCGAAAATAAACGGAAGCATAAACGCCTTTGATTGCATCGGAAAGCATACGCAACATCTCATACCGATCGTCCAGATAAGGAATCATATAAGTGTTATAGATTCCGGCAAACGGCTGATAGTGAGAATCTTCCAACAAAGAAGAAGAACGGATAGCAATAGGCGATTTCACCACATCAAAGAAAGTAAAGAAGTCCTCTACCAGTCTGTCCGGCAATTTTGCTTTCAGGAAATATCGCAATATCGTATCATCATCCGCATCCGAAAGCGCAATCTGATACAGATTGTTAATGTCCATAAATTCATCGAATACGTCCGTACAAAGCACCACTGTCTTAGGAATGGCAACACGGGCATTCTCAAACTCTTCAAATTCGGGATAACGTTTCACCATATTATCTATAAAAGCCAAACCGCGTCCCTTTCCTCCCAACGAACCGTCACCGATACGGGCAAAGTTGGAATAACGGTCGAAACGGTCACGTTTAAAGACGGCAACCACTCCCTGATTCTTCATTTTACGGTATTTCACAATCGCTTCAAAGATAATCCGGCGATGCGCATCCACGTCCTGAAGGCTGCTCCATGTAATAGGTTTCAAAAACTCTGCCACCGGGAACATGGCGCGTGAATAAAGCCAGCGTGACACATGATTCCGGCTAATATGATACAAGAAAGACTCGGCAGGCACAGCGAACAGGATATTCTGCAATTCTTTCAGATTACGTACACGGGCAATCTCCTCCCCTGTCTCCGGATTACGGAACACAAAGTCGCCGAAACCAAAGTTATCAGAAACGATACGCCGCAGGTCGACGTCCATTTTCTTGGAGTTCTTGTCGATAAAACTAGCGCCATACTTTGCTGCATACGAAGCGTTCTCTGATTCGGAAGACTGGATAATCAACGGTACAAACGGATCATTCTTACGTATCTCAGCGCATAACTTAATACCCGCCAGACCGTCTTTTTCGCCACGCTCCACTTTCGGGAAACGTACGTCTGTGATAACACCTAATATATTGTTCTGATATTTACGATAGACCTCCATTGCCTCTTGATACGTGCGTGCCAGAACGATTTTAGGACGTCCACGCATACGGAGTGTACGCTGATGCGCATTCAACGCCTCGGTAGAAAATTCCTGGCTTTGCTTTAGCACGAATTTATACAAGTTGGGAAGAATGGAGGAATAGAAACGGATACCGTCTTCCACCAAAAGAATCAACTGTACACCGACTTCCTGCACATCATGTTCCAGATTCATCTTATCCTCCATTAACTTAATGATAGAAACCAACAAATCCGTATTACCCAGCCAGCAGAATACGTATTCGAACGCACTCAGATCTTCGTTGATAATCCTCTTTGTAATACCATGGCTGAAAGGAGTCAGAATGACAATAGGAATATGCTCATATTTCTCTTTAATGTGACGACCGATGTCGAAACTGTCATTATCACCCGTACTCGGCATACAAATCACCAGGTCGAACGACATATTCTCCAATTGCGTCAAAGCCTCTTCCTCCGTAGATACTTGTGAGAAACGCGGCGGATAACGTAAGGACAAAGAGGTGTATTCATTGAATATCTTTTCATCAATACGTCCGTCATCTTCCAACATGAAAGCGTCATAAGGGTTGGCTATTAACAACACGTTGAAAATCCGCCTGGTCATCAGGTTGGCGAACTGCGTATCTTTGAAGTAAAGCTGGTTTAATTTATATTTACTGAGCATAAAATTATTCTCCTTTCTTATTCCAAATCATCATGTTTCCAAAATCCGGTTTGCAAAGTTAATTTTTTAAATCTCATTTTCTATCATCTTCTTTATAAAGTTTACTTGCTTATCTCTTATTATTTTGTAGATTTGTAACATTAAGTTTATCCTCGATTTTTTTTATTCACATGAAAAAAGTAGCATTATTAATGTGCGAATACTATAAGCTCCATAGCTAGTATCCCCAACTCTATCATTTTATCATTATTTAATCAAAATATAGCCATAAAATCAATCACATTTGAAAACTTTTCCTATATTTGCAGTATAGTTAGTTGACATTTTATCAGAACAACCTTTTTAAAAACATACTATTATGAACATCCAGAAAATCATGTCCTCTTTGGAGGCAAAACATCCCGGTGAGTCTGAATATCTTCAAGCAGTGAAGGAAGTACTTCTTTCTATCGAAGACATCTACAATCAACATCCTGAATTTGAAAAAGCCAAAATCATCGAAAGATTGGTAGAACCAGACCGTATTTTTACTTTCCGTATCACTTGGGTAGACGATAAAGGAGAAGTTCAAACAAATCTCGGCTATCGCGTACAATTCAACAATGCGATTGGTCCGTACAAAGGTGGTATTCGTTTCCATGCTTCGGTCAATCTTTCCATCCTTAAATTCCTCGGATTCGAACAGACGTTCAAAAACGCGCTGACTACCCTGCCTATGGGCGGAGGTAAAGGTGGTTCGGACTTCTCTCCACGTGGAAAGAGCGATGCTGAAATTATGCGTTTCTGCCAGGCATTTATGTTGGAATTGTGGCGCCATTTAGGTCCGGATATGGATGTGCCTGCCGGTGACATTGGCGTGGGCGGACGTGAAGTAGGTTATATGTTCGGTATGTACAAAAAGCTGACCCGCGAATTTACCGGAACATTTACCGGTAAAGGACTGGAATTTGGCGGTTCGCTGATTCGTCCCGAAGCTACCGGTTTCGGTGGTTTATATTTTGTCAATCAAATGTTGCAGACAAAAGGAATTGATATTAAAGGTAAGACCGTTGCCATCTCCGGTTTTGGTAATGTAGCCTGGGGAGCAGCTACGAAAGCTACCGAGTTGGGTGCAAAAGTTATCACAATCTCGGGCCCGGATGGATACATCTACGACCCGGACGGAATCAGCGGCGAAAAGATAGACTATATGCTCGAGTTGCGTTCTTCGGGTAATGACATTGTAGCTCCTTACGCTGAACAATATCCGAATGCTACATTCGTAGAAGGCAAACGCCCGTGGGAAGTAAAAGCAGACATTGCACTTCCATGCGCAACTCAAAACGAATTAAATGGAGAAGATGCACAAAATCTCATAAAAAATGACGTACTTTGTGTCGGAGAAATTTCTAACATGGGATGTACTCCCGAAGCAATCGATTTATTTATCGAACATAAAACGATGTATGCTCCGGGTAAGGCAGTCAATGCCGGCGGTGTTGCCACTTCCGGCCTGGAAATGTCTCAAAACGCAATGCACCTGAGCTGGAGCGCTGCCGAAGTAGATGAAAAGCTTCATGCGATCATGCACGGCATCCATGCCCAATGCGTGAAATACGGCACAGAACCCGACGGATATATTAATTATGTGAAGGGTGCTAATATTGCCGGATTTATGAAAGTAGCTCACGCAATGATGGGACAAGGCGTTATTTAAAAAGACTTTGTTTAGTTGTATTTGTATTTGTGGTTTTGCGCTACTCGCCTCCTGTGACAGGACGCGGGTAGCGCTATTTTTTTGAGATTAACATTATTTTCAATGGAATTAATTATCTTTGTGGCATAATAAGGTAAATAATAGATTATGAATTTGTTGTTCACAGTAAACAACTCACAATTAATGATTTACTATTAGCAATTGTGTAATTATTAATCATGTAACAAATATAAAATGCTACAACCCGAATTAAAACTTCGCCGCGATAAGATTCGCAGTCTGATGGCGTTACAGGGCATTGACGCCGCACTTATTACTTGTAATGCTAATTTAATTTACACGTATGGTTGCGTAGTCAGTGGTTATCTCTATCTCCCACTACACTCACCTGCTTTACTGTTTTTTAAACGTCCCAACAATATCACAGGAGAACATTCATTCTCAATCCGCAAACCAGAACAAATTGTAGATTTGCTAAAAGAAAAAGGATTGCCCATGCCTGCCAAGTTAATGTTGGAAGGTGACGAACTCCCTTACTCGGAATATTGCCGGTTGGCAAGCTTGTTTCCTGAAACGGAAGTAGTCAACGGCACTCCGTTAATCCGCCAGGCACGTAGTGTAAAAACTGCCATTGAAATTGAAATGTTCCGTCGTTCGGGCATTGCTCACGCCAAAGCCTACGAACAAATCCCCAGCGTATACCGCCCCGGCATGACGGACATCGAATTTTCTATCGAAATCGAACGTCTGATGCGTCTGCAAGGCAATTTGGGAATCTTCCGCGTTTTCGGACGTAGCATGGAAATCTTCATGGGTAGCGTGCTGACCGGAGACAATGCCGGATACCCCTCTCCATACGACTTTGCTTTAGGTGGCCAAGGCCTCGACCCTGCCCTGCCGGGAGGGGCGAATAAAACCCCACTGAAAGAAGCCCAAAGTGTAATGATTGACTTAGGCGGCAACTTCAATGGATACATGGGTGACATGAGCCGTGTATTCTCTATTGGGAAATTACCGGAGGAAGCGTATGCTGCTCATCAGGTCTGCCTGAATATTCAGGAAAAAATCGCTTCTATCGCCAAGCCGGGTATTCCTTGCGAAACCCTTTACAACACTGCCATAGAAATGGTGACTGCTGCCGGATTTGCAGATAAATTTATGGGCACGCAACAGCAGGCCAAATTTATCGGTCACGGTATCGGACTCGAAATCAACGAGGCACCCGTGTTAGCTCCCCGCATGAAACAAGAACTGGAACCGGGAATGGTCTTTGCTCTTGAGCCTAAAATCGTTCTTCCGGGTATAGGTCCGGTAGGAATAGAAAACTCTTGGGTAGTAACGAACGAAAGAATAGAAAAACTGACGAACTGTAACGAAGAAATTATTGAATTGAAATAGTTTATATTCAAAAAATATACTGACAAATCCGGGATATATCAATTAATGCCAAAAAACAACTTCCGGGGTATTAATATAAAGCAACTTTACTCTCTATTTTTTTAAAGAATGAGAATAAAGTTGCTTTCAATGATTAAATATACTATATTAGCGTCTTAAAAACACATGGACAATAAAAAATTAAACACCTTAATCAATATAAATTTAATAAAACAATGAAACAACCTTTGCTTTTTACCCTTTTATCTTCTGCTGCCTGTGTGGCCACAGCCGCAGACAAAGCCCCCAAACAAACCACCCCCGAAAAAGCAAAAACACCCAACGTTGTGTTTATCTATGCCGACGATCTCGGTTATGGAGATTTGGAATGTTACGGAGCTAAAAACGTACAAACTCCCAATGTCAACAGATTAGCAAAATCAGGTATTCGCTTTACTAATGCCCACGCCACCGCTGCAACCAGTACCCCTTCCCGTTATTCCATGCTGACAGGAGAATATGCTTGGCGCAAAAAAGGAACAGACGTAGCTGCCGGAAATGCCGGCATGATTATCCGTCCCGAACAATATACCATGGCGGATATGTTCAAAAGTACCGGTTATGCTACCGGAGCTATCGGAAAATGGCACTTGGGATTAGGAGACAAAGCCGGTACACAAGATTGGAACGCTCCACTGCCATGTGCATTGGGAGACTTAGGATTTGACTACCATTACATTATGGCAGCTACCGCTGACCGTGTACCTTGCGTATACATTGAAAACGGGAAAGTAGCCAACTACGATCCTAGTGCACCTATCGAAGTAAGCTATCAAAGAAATTTTGAAGGTGAACCTACCGGAAAGAGCAATCCGGAAATGCTTTATAACCTGAAACCTAGTCACGGACACGATATGTCTATCGTCAATGGCATTTCCCGCATCGGCTTTATGAAAGGTGGAGGTAAAGCTCTTTGGAAAGACGAAAACATTGCTGACTCTCTGACAACACATGCCATTCAGTTTATTGAAGAAAATAAGGATAAACCTTTCTTCCTTTATTTTGCAACAAATGATGTACACGTTCCTCGTTTCCCCCATGACCGTTTTAGAGGAAAGAACCCAATGGGACTGAGAGGTGACGCCATTGTACAATTCGACTATTGTGTCGGTGAAATTCTGAATACACTTGAAAAACTAGGCTTGAGAGAAAACACATTAATTATTCTTTCAAGTGACAACGGCCCGGTAGTTGACGACGGATATGATGATAAGGCGGAAGAACTCCTTAACGGACACAGCCCTGCAGGACCATTAAGAGGTAATAAATATAGTGCATTTGAAGGAGGGACCCGTATCCCGGCTATCTTAAGCTGGCCGAAAGAAGTGAAAAAAGGTAAAACATCGGATTTGTTGGTTTCTCAGGTCGATTGGTTAGCTTCACTGGCTTCTCTGACCGGAGCTGTTATGCCCAAAGGCACTGCACCTGATAGTTACAACTTCCTGGGAAGCTGGCTAGGCAAAGAAAAGAAAGACCGTCCGTGGGTAATCGAACAAGCTTCCAATCATACACTATCTGTCCGCACAAAAGATTGGAAATATATCGAACCGAATGGGGGACCGAAAATGATCCAGTGGGGACCGAAAATCGAAACCGGTAACTCAAAAGAACCGCAACTGTATAAAATGGAAGAAGTGAAAGAAGTAACTAATTATGCTTCTCAAATGCCAGAAAAAGTGGCAGAGCTACAAACTATCCTTCAGGGTGTACGCGAAGGAAAAGACCTTATCGGCAAATAATTTAAACAACCCATACAACATTTAATTACGTAACATTATGAATTACAAATCTATATCATTAATAAGCGGCACATTACTCCTTTTCACTCTCTCCGCCAACGGACAGAAAAAGGATTCCAAACCCAACATTATATTTATCCTCTGTGACGACATGGGATATGGCGACTTAGGATGCTACGGCCAGCCATTCATACGCACTCCCCATATAGACGCTATGGCAAGCGAAGGAATGCGCTTCACACAAGCGTATGCAGGCAGCCCGGTCAGCGCACCTTCCAGAGCTTCATTTATGACAGGACAACATACAGGTCACTGTGAAGTACGCGGAAACAAAGAGTATTGGGGAAATTCACCCATTATCATGTACGGAAACAACAAAGAATATTCGGTAGTGGGACAACATCCTTATGATCCGGATCACGTTATCCTACCGGAAATTATGAAAGACAACGGATATACCACCGGTATGTTCGGTAAATGGGCCGGAGGTTACGAAGGATCTTGCTCTACTCCGGACAAACGCGGCATAGATGAATATTATGGTTACATTTGCCAATTCCAAGCTCACCTCTACTACCCTAATTTCTTAAACCGATATAGTAAAGCTCTGGGCGATACAGGAGTAGTACGTATAGTAATGGACGAAAACATCAAATACCCGATGTACGGTCCTGAATATCAGAAACGCTCGCAATATTCTGCCGACATGATTCACGAGAAAGCAATGGAATGGCTGGACCAACAGGATACCAAACAGCCTTTCTTCGGCATATTTACCTACACTTTGCCTCACGCAGAACTGGTGCAACCGGAAGATTCGATCTTAAACGAGTATAAAGCAAAATTCGATCCGGATAAGGTTTACAAAGGAAGCGAAGGTTCAAGATACAATGCTATCACCCATACACACGCTCAATTTGCCGCCATGATTACCCGCCTGGACTATTATGTAGGGGAAGTTTTGAAGAAATTGAAAGAAAAAGGATTGGATGAAAACACATTAGTTATCTTCTCCAGCGACAACGGGCCTCACGAAGAAGGAGGAGCCGACCCTACTTTCTTCGGTAGAGACGGAAAATTGCGCGGACTGAAACGCCAATGCCACGAGGGAGGAATTCGCATTCCATTCATTGCCCGTTGGCCGGGACACGTACCGGCAGGCAAAGTCAATGACCACATCTGCGCTTTCTATGATTTAATGCCTACTTTCTGTGATGTGGCCGGCATCAAAAATTATGAAAAGAAATACCGTAATAAAGAAAAAGAAGTTGACTATTTCGACGGAATTTCTTTCGCACCGACCTTGCTTGGCAAGAAAAAACAGAAACAACATGACTTCCTGTATTGGGAATTTAACGAAACCAACCAGATAGCAGTGCGCATGGATGATTGGAAATTAATCGTTAAAAAAGGAAAGCCGTTCCTATATAACCTAAAGACAGATATTCACGAAGACAACGATGTAGCACTCCAACATCCGGATATCGTAGAAAAGTTGAAAAAAGTTATATTTGAACAACGCATACCTAACCCATATTTTTCTGTGACACTGCCTAAGCAGTAACCGGATCAACAAAACAAGAAAACAGTGAACACTTAATGAATCTACTCCATACAGTGTTCACTGTTTTCTTGTTTATACAGATTTAGACTTATATAAATAGTAAAAACAACCGCCAATTAGTCAAGTGGTTTCAATCCCATTTTCGCAGCTCTTTCCAACATAAAGGCATGAGCGGCCTCATATTCATTCGGGATAACTCCATCCAATATAGCATCTTTAATCGCACTTTTCAAAGCCCCGACTTCACGGCAAGGCTGCAAACCGAAGGTTTCCATGATTTCCTCCCCACTTACCGGAGGCTGAAAATTACGAATCCGGTCTTTCTCCTCCAAGTCTTTCAATTTCTGACGAACCAACTGGAAATTATTCAAGAAACGTTGCTTACGCTCCATATTCTTTGAAGTAATATCCGCTTCACACAAAGTCATCAAATCATCAATATCATCTCCCGCCTCAAAAAGCAGACGACGAACAGCCGAATCTGTCACCACGTCATCCGCAATCACGATTGGTCTCATGTGCAGACTAACCATTTTCTGTACATACTTCATCTTCTCATTCATCGGCAACTTCATCTTACGGAAAATATTCGGAACCATTTTTTCACCGATGAAATTATGGTTATGGAACGTCCAGCCAGCTTTTGGTTCCCAACGTTTAGTGGCAGGTTTGGCAATATCATGCAACAAGGCAGCCCAACGCAGCCAAAGATTATCCGTTTTCTTGCTGATATTATCAAGTACTTCCAACGTATGATAAAAGTTATCCTTATGCGAACGGCCATTCCGTGTTTCTACCCCCTGCAAAGCAGCCAGTTCGGGAAAGATTAACGACAACAACCCACTACGCTCCAAGTCAATAAAGCCCTTTGAAGGAACAGGCGAAAGAATTATCTTATTCAATTCATCTGCAATACGCTCACGGGATATGATGTTGATCCGTTCCCTATTACGGCAAAGCGATTCAAAAGTGTCATCATCAATGTAAAAATTCAGTTGCGTAGCGAAACGGATACAGCGCATCATACGTAACGGATCATCACTAAACGTAATATCTGGATCAAGAGGAGTACGAATCGTCTTCTCCTTCATATCTTCCATACCGCCAAACGGATCTACCAGTTCCCCAAAACGTGCTTTATTCAGGCAAACGGCAAGAGCATTAATCGTAAAATCACGACGGTTCTGATCATCTTCCAGTGTTCCGTCTTCCACGATAGGTTTTCGTGAATCCCGATGATATGACTCTTTGCGGGCTCCTACAAATTCTACTTCCGTGCCTTTATATTTTACTTGTGCCGTTCCGAAATTCTTGAAAACAGAGACATGAGCACCACGTCCCAGACGTTTTCCAAGTGCTTCTGCCATAGCAATTCCACTGCCTACAACTACTACATCTATATCTTTAGAGGGACGTTGCAGAAAAATATCGCGAACGTAACCACCTACCACATAGCACTCTAAGCCCAGTGCATCGGCAGTTTCGGCTATTTGTCCGAAGATTGGTTCGCTGAAATGCTGCTTCAATTCCTCTTGAGTCAACTCTATCATTCCTTTTAGTTATAAGTTTTGAGGGGGCAAAATTACAAAAATAAGGGATATATTTGTATTTTTGTCGCTAATAAAGTAAACGAAGGATGATGAACAATAAAATATATACAGTATGATAAAAAAACTGATTTACCTCTTTTGCGGCACATTAGTGCTGACAGCTTGCGGAAATAGCATTGAAAAAAAAGCGAACGAGAAACTGGTGATTGCTAAAGCCGCTTATGAACGTGGCGACTACGAAGAAGCAAAGTCTCAAATCGACAGTATCAAAATTTTGTATCCGAAAGCATTCGAAGCGCGTAAAGCCGGTCAGGAACTAATGCTGGATGTTGAGACGAAAGCACAACAAAAAACACTTGCGTATCTGGACAGTGCCCTGCAAGTAAAACAACAGGAATTTGATGCAATCAAAGACAAATTCACGCTGGAGAAAGATGCGGAGTACCAGCAAATAGGAAATTATCTGTGGCCTACCCAAACCGTTGAAAAGAATCTGCACCGTTCATATCTACGCTTTCAGGTAAATGAACAAGGTATCATGAGTATGACTTCTATTTATTGTGGCAGTAATAACATTCATCACGTCGGTGTCAAAGTAATTGCTCCTGACGGCAGTTTTGCAGAAACTCCTACATCCAAGGATAGTTATGAGACAGTCGATATGAACGAAAAGATAGAAAAAGCGGACTATAAACTCGGAGAAGACGGAAGCGTAATCGAATTTCTGAATCTCAATAAAGACAAGAATATCCGGATTGAATATCTCGGCGACCGTATTTACAAAACGACCATGAGCCCCACTGACCGTCAGGCAGCAGCAAATATCTACCAATTATCACAGATCCTTTCGGCAATGCAGCAAATCAAGAAAGAACAGGAAGCTGCGAATCTGAAAATCGAGTTCATCAATAAAAAGAAAGAACGGAAAGCACAGGAAACTGCAACAGAGCAATAGTCAACAGCCTATCATAAACTGTAATTCTAAAATAAGGAGGAGCCGGAGGATAATAAAAATCTCCGGCTCCTCCTTATTTCATTTTTAAGAACACATACTTAAAAATACCAGGCAAATCACTTCATTATATGTTTGCCGTAATTCCACCCTTTGAGATCATACAATACGGCATCCTTACGAATCCGTTCCTTAAAACTTACATAATCCCTTTTCTCCTGTGGAGTCCATCCGGCTTCCGCAACAGCCGCAAGACGAGGTAACATCAGATATTCAAGTACAGAAGAATCAACCACCCATTCAGTCCAAAAGTTAGCCTGCACACCGCTATAATAAGGTTGCAAGTCTGCCTCCACTCCCTTCATCGGCTGATAATTATAAACGGCTTCCACCGTCTCGGTACCATGTCCCTGCGACATAGGTTCCGTAGGGAGATCAGATTGCCTCCTGTTTATATAATAAGGAATTTGTGGGCTTAAAATTGTACTCATACCTTGTTTTGCTGCATTTTGAGCCGCAGCATCAGCCCCTATCCATGCCATAATGGTGATGTCATTACCTAGGAGCGCAGTATTTCCGTGGAGTACTTCATTCCAAAACACCAGTCGTCGTTGTTGGTTGGCAGGTTTCGTGGCCATATAATCTTTTAGTTGTTTATAGAAATAAATCTGTAAATCTCTAAAATTAGTAGAGCCCATTTCTTTTAGTAAGGACTGACACTCTTCGTTTTTCTGCCATTTATTAGTAGGACATTCATCACCGCCCAAGTGAATATAACGGAATGGAAACAGGTCGATAAGTTCATCAATTACATCCCTGGCAAATTGCATGGCTTGAGGATTAGCTACATTGATAACATCCGTCGAAATGCCTTGCCGTAGCCACACCTCATGCATATTTTCAGGATCACAAGCCAGAAACTCCGGATAAGCGGCAACAGCAGCCTGGGAATGTCCGGGGATATCTATTTCAGGAATAATCTCCACAAATTTAGTTTTGGCGTAAGCTACAATTTCTTTGATGTCATTCTGGGTATAAAATCCTCCATAACGCTGCCCGTCCGTTTTCACATCGCCATACGCCAAAACTTTGCTATTCCGCCAAGCACCTACTTCCGTCAACTTGGGATACTTCTTTATTTCTATTCTCCAGCCCTGATCTTCAGTCAAATGCCAATGAAAACGATTCATTTTATAAGTAGACATGATATCAATCACCCGTTTTACCTCATCTTTTCCGAAAAAGTGCCTGCCCTCGTCCAGCATAAAGCCCCTCCATTCGAAACGGGGAACATCTTCTATTTCTACGGTCGGAATACTCCACTCCTGCCGGCCGCCTACTGCCACCCCTGCCATTACATGACGGGAGATTAACTGCTTCAATGTTTGAAGTGCATAATAAAACCCGGCAGGGCGCGCAGCTTCAATACGAATCTGTTTTGGCGAAACATCCAACTTATAAGCCTCCGGTGCAAGCGTTTGATTCACACTTAAAACGATTCCAGCCTTAGCCTCACTACGCACAGACGTAACTTTTATGCCCGTAGCCTTTTGGAAATCATCTTTAAATGAATCGAAAACAAGAGTAACGCTATCACCCCGATAAGAAGCGATACAGACTTTGAGCTGCTTACCGAATTTAAAACTTTCATTTTTCACGATCAAATGAGCCGGTTGCGGAATGATAGCTATTTCTTGTGCCATCAAGATTCCAAATCCGCTTACTATCACCCATAATAAAGATAAAAGATACTTGTTTTTCATATTAGAATTATTTTATTTCACCCTTCTGTTCAACTGATTATTAGCCTTTTCCTGTTTCGACTTCCCGACTCTTTTTCCCGAAGTTTTTTTCTTTCCGACTCCGGGTTTTGCCTTTTCGGCAAAGGGATTATTACTTTTTTTGATTACCATACTCTTCTCGGTATTTATACTAATTTACTCCCCTTCGTAATACTCTCCCAAGTACCAACGGGCCACAAAATCCCAATTCTCGTGAAGCAGAGCCTTTCCATTCTCAAACGGGAACTGGGCCTCCGGCAATAAGTCATGTTCCATAGCATATTTCAACAAATCGAATGGACACAAGCCTTCTTCACAAAACAGTTCGTACGCTTCCTCCTCCGCTTCTTCAGCACTATAAAGCGGATTATGCTTATCTGCAAAATAAGAAGCAACATCCGGCCCTATCAACAGACCTTTCGGATTGGCATATAACACAAAGTTATCAAACTCCTTCAAATCAGGTAAAAGAGAATCCTCTTCGTCCTCCCATTTCAGTGCTTGCACAAAAAAGACTTTCAATGCCTCATAAGAATCAAAGAACATTAATGCCTCTCCCTTGCTTGCCTCCAAAAAGCGTTCGACATTCGTAGGTAACTTTTCACCGGGTACGGCAGTAGGCAACGGCTCCCGTTTTTTCTGCATCAATTCCGTTTCCATTATCCAGTCCACAGCCAGATTCTCACTGATAAGAGCCTCTTCAAAAACAGCATCCAAGCGGTTATAGATTACATCCGCAAACTTCAACAAATCTTCATCCAACGGATTTTCCACTCCATCGAAAGAGTCACCTACCGGAGAATTGACAGCCCATAAAAGAAAAGCGACATCCTCACGATTTATCTCGTCAGGCAGATATTCGTCCGTCAACGAATAAAAAGGAAGGTAACGTCCGTAACTTTTCTGATGCCAACGGATAAATTGTCTCCAGTTTCCCCCGTCAGCCACACAGTCTTCCAAATACAAAGCTAGTATTAAAGCAACCTGCTGTTGATCTTCCTCCGCAGTCTCCCAGTATAAACTAGATTCTGCCACCAAAGGCAGTAATTCATTGACAAAATCAAGATACCACTGGTCCGTAGCTACCACCTTTACACGACGATGAGCCTCCAGCCATGTTTTCATATAAATTTTCCGTTGCTTCATAATCTCTTCAAAGCCAGTTTAATCACCTTTTCTACCGGAGCTTCCGGTTCTTCCTTTAAAACAGCCAGAACAACCTTCTGTGAAGGTGCGGCAGCAAAACCCAACATTGTCAACGCAGCCACCGCTTCTTCCTGCACTTCGGCATTGGCAGACTGCAACAACATTCCGGCGGATGTTGTTCCGCCTACGGCAGCCATTCCTACCGTCTTTATCTTATCTTTCAGTTCGACAATGAGACGCTGTGCAGTTTTCAGCCCGATACCTTTCACCGTCTTCAGGAGATTCGCGTTTTCAGCACTGATTACACTGACCAACTCTGATGGAGAAAGAGCAGAAAGAATCATTCGTGCCGTATTTCCTCCAATCCCCGACACAGAAATCAATAATAGAAAAATCTCCCGTTCCTGTTTGTCGGCAAATCCGTAAAGCACGTAAGCGTCTTCACGGATAGCTTCATAAATAAATAATTTACAAGTTTTCTTCCCCTGAATAGCCGAATAGGTATTCAGAGATATATTGGCGGCATACCCCACCCCATTACAGTCTATCACTGCGGTTGCCGGACTGAGTTCGGCAAGCTCGCCTCTAACATATTCTATCATAATGGGAACAAAGATAAAACAATTTCACCACAGAGGACATAGAGGACACAGAGTTTTTTCAATGAGATGATAGCACACTAATTAAAGAATTACGTTATTTCTGTTCATCTAGTTTGACGTTCGCAACAAATATATTCATTACTAGTGAAAAAATTAAAAATAATTAAGCTAACGAACCAAAGCTACTAGTAAAATGTTTATTTTTGCAAGCAAAAGAAAGAAATTTGTTCACTAAAACCAATAAAAGGATGAAAAAAGTAAGAGCTGCCATCGTTGGTTATGGCAACATTGGTCATTATGTACTTGAGGCGCTTCAAGCCGCACCAGATTTCGAAATAGCCGGAGTAGTTCGTCGTGCAGGAGCCGAGAATAAACCGGAAGAGTTGGCAAATTATGCAGTTGTAAAGGATATAAAAGAGTTGGAAGACGTAGAAGTTGCCATCCTTTGTACTCCGACCCGCAGCGTTGAGAAATATGCAAAAGAATATCTGGCTATGGGAATCAACACCGTAGACAGCTTCGACATCCACACCGGTATCGTTGACTTACGACGCACACTGGATGCTACGGCCAAAGAACACAAAGCCGTATCTATCATCTCCGCAGGCTGGGACCCGGGAAGCGACTCTATCGTACGTACTATGCTCGAAGCCATTGCTCCGAAAGGGATCACTTATACCAACTTCGGTCCGGGAATGAGTATGGGACATACAGTAGCCGTGAAAGCCATTGACGGAGTGAAAGCCGCCCTGTCTATGACTATCCCTACGGGTACGGGAATCCACCGTCGCATGGTATATATCGAGCTGAAAGACGGATACAAATTTGAAGAAGTATCCGCAGCTATCAAAGCAGATCCTTATTTCGTGAATGACGAAACACACGTGAAACAGGTTCCGAGCGTGGACGCCCTTCTCGACATGGGACACGGAGTAAACCTCACCCGCAAAGGCGTATCGGGCAAAACCCAGAATCAGCTATTTGAATTTAATATGCGCATCAACAACCCTGCACTGACTGCACAAGTACTGGTATGCGTAGCACGTGCTTCCATGAAGCAGCAACCGGGTTGCTACACAATGGTGGAAATTCCGGTGATCGACCTCCTTCCGGGTGACCGCGAAGAATGGATCGGACATCTGGTATAAAACATGATCCGCATAACAGATAAAAAAAATAGAGAAAGACTGTTAATCTTTCTCTATTTTTTTTATCTTTGTCCGAATACTAAAAACACGCACAAGATTATGAAAAAGCTATTCATTCTATTTACACTCCTGTTACAGCTTTTGTCACCCATTTACCCGCAACAAGCCGCAACAGTAATCACTCCCAGTCTGAAATACGGTAAACCCTCCAAAGAAGAACTCTTGTTCACCACTTATACTCCGGATACTACTGCCACAGCCCTCTATCTGTTCCACCAGGGGCAGAGCAACTTTACCTACCACGATGGTTTTCAACTGATAACAGAACACTGGATACGCATAAAAATCCTGAAGCCACAGGGAACGGCATACGCCGATGTTTCTGTCCCGTTTTATGCCCCTACGGATAAAGAGGAAGGAGAAGAAAGGGCCAGCGAAGTAGAAGGTTGCTCTTATAACATGGAAAACGGGAAATGTGTAAAAACACCTATGAAACGCGAATCCATATCTTTCGAACGGATTGACAACCGATACAAAATTCTTAAATTCTCCCTACCCGCTGTCAAGGAGGGGACTATTATCGAATATCACTACAAGCTCTACTCCGACTACTTCATCCACATAGATAACTGGATGATGCAAGAAGAACTGCCCATGCTATACAACCAATACAAAATCACAATTCCCAATGTATTCATCTACAACATCGAACTTCGGGGAAAAGACTACATACAAATGAAACAAAAAGAATCTGCCCTTCACGCAACGGCACGTGAAGGTGGAACGGCAGGAATCAACAAAGATTTCACTATCCTGGCACAAGAAACGACATTCATTTCTCAGAACCTCCCAGCTATCCGTCAGGACGAACCCTATTGCTGGTGTCCGGAAGATTATAAAGTACAAATAAGTTTTGACCTACAAGGTACCAACTTCCCCGGCAAAGAATACGAACCATATAGCCAGAAATGGGAAGATGTAGATAAACAACTGATTAAGCCGGAGAATACACAATTCGGCGTGTTCCTCTCTTTCATCAACCCGTTCCGCCCGGAGACCAAAGAGATTTTTACCAGCAAAATGAATTTTGAGGAAAGAATCATCCACTCATTCCGTCTGCTAAAAAAGAAACTGGCTTGGAACGGAAGATATAATCTTTATAGCAAAGACCTCGAAAAAGTAATTCAAAAAGGAAGCGGCAGCAATGCTGATCTGAATTTTATCCTAATCAGCATCCTTAAAGACTTCGGGCTGAAAGCCTACCCTGTTGTTTTAAGCCGCCGTTCAGCAGGAATGTTGCCTCATAATTTCCCGTCTCTGCAAAAGCTTAATACCTTCGTTATCGCCGTTTACGATACGGACAAAGAAAAATACGTCTTTTTGGACAGTTCAATGGATATTCCTTCTCTTAACATTCTGCCGCCCGACTTGTCTGTTAACCAAGCACGCATACTTTCGCCAACAGAAAAGGAGGAGAACAAATGGGTAGACTTAATGATGCTCACAGAAAACACAAGCTTTATGAACATTAAAGCTAAATTAGAAGGTAACCTAATTAAAGGACACCGCAGTACAGTCTTGCACGGACAGGAAGCGGTGGAATACCAGAAAAAGAGACAACAAGAACAAGACAGTATCGTTCCAGACCCGACAACCGAAATTACCCCGAAAGACAGGCTAACCGTCACCAACCTAAAAATGGAACATACGGAAAACGATCCGGGTACGATAAAAGAGGAACTCGACTTCACCATACAAACCGAACAGGTAGGTGATCACCTCTACATCAATCCGATGCTTTTCCCGCAACTGGAGACCAATCCATTTATTCAGACCGACCGAGTGCTTCCTGTCGAATTTCCATATCCGTATAAATTCACATTATTATGCAAATTGGCCCTTCCCGAAGGCTATGAAGTGGAAGAACTACCCCAATCGCAATTTATCCGAGCAGAGGGGGATCATCTGCAATGCAGATATATGGTTCAAAAACAAGGGAATACGATCCTGGTCAGCTACAGATTCCACCTCAAAGAATATATATTCCTTCCTGAACATTATAAACAACTGCAAGATATGTGGACAAAAATCATTGAGAAGAATCACACGTTGATAGTACTCAAAAAAATATAAGAAAAATCATTCAATATTCTGATAATGAAAAAATCAGCAATGAAAATCATCGGATTATTATTCGGTCTCTACCTCGGTTCTATCATGTCTGTACAGGCACAAGACCTTTCAAAAGACGCCACTTCTATTATAACGGATTCGCGGACGGAAGTCCTCTGCAAATCAATGACGCAATCTATCGAAAAAGAAAGCCGCACGATTCTCATTCTTAACCGTAAAGGACTGAATGCTGCACACTTCGTCTGTGAATGCGATATGTTCCGTTCCTTACAGAAGTTCTCGGGAGAAATACTTAACGCATCCGGTCAAAGCGTCCGAAAGATAAAAAAATCGGAACTGCAAAAGAGCGAATATAGTTCCTCGTTAAGCACAGATGACTATGCCTATTATTACGAATGTAACTTCCCCTCTTTCCCCTTCACCGTAAAATATGAACGGGAAATAAAATGTAATAACGGGCTTATCGGCTACCAGTCCTTCCTTCCGCAAACAGACTTTCAGCAAGGAGTGGAACAAGCGACATACCGGATCGAATTGCCTGCCGGACAAGAATGCAGGTACCGCGAGCTAAACACTGGAGGAAAAAATATCCAAGTGACAAAGTCGACCGGTACGGACGGGCAGCAAGTGATTGAAGTTACCGCTTCGAAACTGCTGCCGATACAGAAAGAGCCGTTCGGTCCCGATTTCGCAAAATTGTTTCCACGGATTTATTTCGCTCCTTCCGCTTTCAAATATGACAAATCGGAAGGGGACATGAGTACTTGGCAAAAATACGGAGAATGGCAATACAAACTACTCGACGGACGCGACGAACTCACCGAACCTTTCCGCAACAAGTTACACGGACTGACTGCTCACTGCTCTACCGACCGCGAAAAAGTAAAGGCAATTTATGACTATCTGGCAAAAACTACCCGCTACGTCAGTATACAGCTAGGTATCGGAGGATTGCAGCCTATCGCAGCATCCGATGTCTGCCGCACCGGATTTGGCGATTGTAAAGGACTTTCCAATTACACCCGTGCCATGCTGAAAGAAATAGGCATACCTTCTACTTATACGGTGATAAGCACTACCAACGAACGCCTGTTGCCTGATTTCTCCAGCGCCAACCAGATGAATCACGTCATTCTGCAAGTACCTCTCCCCAAGGACACTCTGTGGCTGGAATGTACCGATCCATCGCTTCCCTTCGGCTATATCCACCAAGGCATTGCCGGACATGACGCATTGCTTATCGAACCCGCCGGTGGCAGCATACATCGTCTGCCCACGTATCCCGATTCATTGAACACACAGCACATCATAGCTACTATCACCCTATCACCTACGGCAGAAACACAAATAGAAGTGAACGAAATATCCCGATTATTCCAGTACGAAAATGAGGCAGGAATCGTTTATTTGGAACCTAACAAACAGAAAGACCACATCCGTTCGACCCTCAACCTCTCGCAAGCCGACATCCTTCGCCTGCAAATCAAAGAATGTAAGGAAGCGAATCCATCTATCACTTTCAGTTATACGGCAAGCAGCCAGCAATACGGTTACAAAACAGGAAACCGGCTGTTCATCCCGACTAACATATTTAAAAAAGGATTCAGTGTACCTCGTGCCATCAGCCGGAAATATCCTATCCATATTAACTACGGGTATTCGGACACTGATAGTATCTGCATCAAACTACCTGACGGATATATCGTGGAAGGACTTCCCAAACCAATCGATCTAAAAAGTAAATTCGGGAACTTTCATTCCAGTATCTATACAAAAGACAATAAGATATATATTGTTCATCAACTGTTTATGCGTAAAGGGGTATACAAGCCCGGCGAATATACCGCTTTCCTCGATTTCCGTAAACAAGTGGCGGAACAGTACAATGGAAAAATCATATTAAAAAAAGAATAAGATGACTACTTACAGAAAATAAAGTATCTTTGTAACTTCAACAAAGTACGTAAGAAACATTGAAAAACAAAAGATACAGCAACGGAGAAGAATGGGCAAACACGCTCAGTCACGGAGCAGGCATACTGCTTGGAGTTATCGCAGGTTACTTCTTGCTAGTGAAAGCAACCGAAAATGCCGAACCGCAATGGGCAGTGGCTTGTATTTCTGTTTATTTGACAGGAATGCTTTCATCCTATATCAGTTCTACGTGGTATCACGGTACGCGTCCGGGCAAAACGAAAGAGCTACTCCGCAAATTCGACCACGGAGCCATTTATCTTCACATAGCGGGCACATACACACCCTTCACATTACTCGTTTTGCGTCAGGCGGGCGGTTGGGGCTGGGGTATTTTCGCCTTCGTCTGGCTGTCGGCTATCGCCGGTTTCATTTTGAGTTTCAAAAAGCTGAAAGAACACAGTAATCTGGAAACGTGCTGTTATGTGGCCATGGGAACCAGTATTTTGGTCGCTATGAAGCCTTTAATGGATCATCTGGCATTGCTGAATGCCACCCCGGCTTTCTGGTGGCTGATAGGAGGAGGCGTATCTTATATTACAGGTGCCGTATTCTATTCATTGCGCAAGCCTTATATGCACGCCACCTTTCATCTGTTCTGCTTGGGAGGAAGTATCGGGCACATCATAGCTATCTGGCTGATATTATAGAGGGAGACATAACGATTGTAGACATACAGACAAAAAAAAGGCTATCTATCCCAGACAGCCAATCTTTTTTGTTAACCTTAAATCTAATACTATGAAAAACACATTGCAAAGATACGGACTTTCTGCATATCTCCAAATTTTCAAGGCAAAGTAGGGCATCTTATAACATGGTTTAATAGAATACAGGCAACCGTTAACAATTAACGGAATTAAATTTAAAAATTAACTAAAAAGACAGAAGACAGTTATTCGATTATCAAAAAGCAAGATTGAACCAAACATCCTCATCCGGTTGTTATACATATTTAAAATCATCGAGAATGTAAGATCATGAACCGGAAAAAATCATCTGATAAAGAATCTGCAATGGTCGGATTCAATTATCAACCGGGAAGCGAAAGAACGTATAGCATGCGAAATTGCGACCATGGCGAAAGATGGACCGGTTCTTACCGAAAACGGCAACTTTATCCCTGATACTCGTTTTCATTACATTGACTCTTCTTTGGAGGAACAAGTGAAGGCAATCACCGGAGCGATTGAAAGCGAGCTGTTCATCGGATATGATGTAGAAATAATAACGGCGGAATAAGACAAAGAAGATATTTTTTATTTTTGTACGGAACATAAGAAAATAATTTCGCACCTTTGCAGCCCAAATAAAGGAAAACACACCGAATCATGTCCGGTTTCGAGAAAAGAAACAGGCAAAAAGAGAACACTTCACGAGTTAAATTCAGAAAAAAGTTTTCCAAAACGGAAAAGTTTCTGTATCAGCAAGAAAGAAAAGTTTCCCGAAATTTAATGTTAAAAGGTAACCGGGATATTAGATTATCACTTATTTTTGTATCCGGTTTCGGAACTAAAAAGAGGTTTAGTCAATGAGGGAACGCTGTGCAAATCGGCGACAGTACCCGCTGCTGTAATTCTCTGTGAATCCGCACACTATGTCACTGCATCGGCTGATGTGGGAAGGCGTTGCGAGGGAGAGATAAGTCAGAAGACCTGCCGGAACAAATCAACCATATTATTAATGTCTAACACTTTCGGGAGTTAAAGTTATGAACTACGCGGAAATTTGTATCATCAAACGTGATGGTAAAAGAGAAGATTTCTCTATCAGCAAGATTAAGAATGCAATCAGCAAGGCATTCAGTGCGACAGGCATTCAGGATGAACAGCAATTAATTGCTGATATCACGATGAATGTAATCAGCCAGTTTGCCACCCCTACGATTACCGTAGAGGAAATCCAGGACTTAGTAGAAAAAGCATTGATGAAGGTACGGCCGGAGGTCGCCAAAAAGTACATCATCTACCGTGAATGGCGGAATACGGAACGAGACAAGAAAACCCAGATGAAGCACGTCATGGATGGTATTGTCGCTATCGACAAGAACGATGTAAACCTAAGCAACGCCAATATGAGCAGCCATACACCTGCCGGACAGATGATGACATTTGCATCGGAAGTAACCAAAGATTATACTTATAAATACCTGTTGCCGAAGCGTTTTGCCGAAGCTCACCAACTGGGAGACATTCATATTCATGACTTGGATTATTATCCGACAAAAACGACGACTTGTATCCAATATGACATGGATGATTTGTTCGAACGCGGTTTCCGTACCAAAAACGGCAGTATCCGCACCCCACAAAGCATTCAAAGTTATGCAACTCTGGCTACGATCATCTTCCAGACAAACCAGAACGAGCAGCACGGCGGACAGGCAATTCCCGCCTTCGACTTTTTCATGGCAAAGGGTGTGGCCAAGTCATTCCGCAAGCATTTATCTTCTTTCATCAATTTCTATGTGGCCATGGAAAACGGTATACAGGCCGATGAAAAAGCGATCCGCACACTGATTAAAGAATATCTGCCGTCTATCCAATCCGGTGAACGGGAACGGGAAACGTTACGCATCGCCCTGATAGCCCTGCAAATCAATATTGACAAAGAGCACTTGGCACGCATCATAGAAAAGGCATACCAACAGACACGGAAAGATACGCATCAGGCAATGGAAGGATTTATACACAACCTGAACACGATGCATTCTCGTGGTGGTAACCAGGTGGTATTCAGCTCTATCAACTACGGCACGGATACTTCCGCTGAAGGCCGCATGGTGATTGAGGAGCTACTGAAGGCCACGATTGAAGGGTTGGGAACCCGTGGTGAAGTACCCGTATTCCCGATTCAGATCTTCAAAGTGAAAGACGGAGTTTCTTATTCGGAAAAGGACTATGAGAAGGCTATGAAAATGGAAAGCATCGAAGAGGCCATGAAAGCAACTTACGAAGCTCCTAATTTCGACCTGCTGCTGAAAGCCTGCCAGACGACATCGAAAGCTCTTTTTCCAAATTTCATGTTCCTCGATACTCCTTTCAACAAGAACGAAAAATGGAAAGCAGACGACCCGAAACGTTATATTTACGAGCTGGCAACAATGGGTTGCCGCACTCGTGTGTTTGAAAACGTAGCCGGAGAGAAATCGTCTTTAGGACGCGGCAACCTTTCATTCACAACACTAAATATGCCCCGACTGGCTATCGAAGCTCGTATCAAAGCTGAAAATCTGATAGAGGACGAACGCAACAAAGACGCTATCGAACAGAAAGCGAAGGAGATTTTCATGGAATCGGTACGTAACACGGCTACTTTAGTGGCCGACCAGCTTTACGAACGTTATCAATATCAGCGTACAGCCCTTGCACGCCAGTTCCCCTTTATGATGGGAAATGATGTATGGAAAGGCGGCGGCACACTGAACCCAAACGAACAGGTAGGTGACGTGCTGCGTAGCGGTACGCTGGGAATCGGATTCATCGGCGGGCACAACGCAATGGTTGCTCTTTACGGAGAAGGCCACGGGCATAGCCAAAAGGCATGGGACACATTGTACGAGGCCGTAACGGAAATGAACAAGGTAGCGGATGAATATAAAGCGAAATATAACCTGAACTATTCTGTACTGGCTACTCCCGCCGAAGGTCTTTCCGGACGTTTCACCAAAATGGACCGCCGGAAATTCGGTAAAATTCCGGGAGTAACGGACAGGGACTATTATGTCAACTCATTCCACGTAGACGTGAAAGAGCCTATCAGTATTGTTGAAAAAATCAAATGCGAAGCTCCTTTCCACGCTATTACCCGTGGCGGACACATCACATATGTGGAACTGGACGGAGAAGCACAGAAAAATGTACGTGCCATTGCCAAAATAGTAAAGGTGATGCACGACGAGGGTATCGGTTACGGCTCTATCAATCATCCGGTAGACACCTGCCATAACTGCGGCTACAAAGGGGTGATTTTCGACAAATGCCCCGTATGCCAGAGTGAAAGTATTCTCCGGATGCGCCGCATCACCGGCTACCTGACAGGTGACTTAAGTTCGTGGAACTCCGCTAAACGGGCGGAAGAAAAAGATCGCGTAAAACACTTGTAAAAATTGAGAGTTGAGAACTTTACTTATATTTTCATATCCTAATTTACAATGACAACTCTTGACTCTCAACTTTCAACTCTCCGCTTGTTAGGAACTTATCCGGAAACAATCGTTGACGGTGAAGGGATACGGTATTCCATTTATCTTGCCGGATGTTCCCATCACTGTCCCGGTTGTCATAACCCGGAAAGTTGGAATCCGAACGCAGGTGAAGAACTTACGGAAGAAAAGATACAATCGATTATCCGGGAAATCAAAGCGAATCCTTTACTGGATGGAGTCACTTTCTCCGGGGGGGATCCCTTGTTCTACCCGGAAGAATTTCTGGCGCTTGTCAAAAGAGTGAAAGAGGAAACAGAAATGAATATATGGTGTTACACAGGATATACGTATGAAGAAATCCGGGAACAACCCCGACTGAATGCGGTTCTTCCTTATATAAACGTATTGGTAGACGGACGTTTCGAACAGGATCTTTTCTCTCCTTATCTGGAATTTCGTGGAAGTAGTAATCAACGAATCCTAAAATTATCAGACCGTTTTCAACCATAAAAACAGACGGTTGCCGGCACTAAAGACAAAGTCTCCCCGGCATCCCGGACAGCACCACCGGCTGCACTAAAAAAACTTATTTTTTTAAGAAAACGAAAACACGTAAAGCGCTGTTTTGTTTACTTTTACAGAAAAAAGAAAATTCTACAAGAATAAGTTTTTATGATACAATCAGTAAATCCTGCTCCAACGGACGAAACCGACGGACTACCAATGCCCAGACGTATCTGGGCGGTAATCTCCGTCGGATTCGCTCTTTGTATGTCAGTATTGGACGTTAACATTATTAACATCGTACTCCCCACCCTTTCGCACGATTTCGGGACTTCCCCCGCCGTGACTACCTGGATTATCAACGGCTACCAGTTGGCAATCGTTGTTTCTCTGTTGTCTTTTTCCGCTTTGGGGGAGATTATCGGTTATCGAAAAGTATATCTTTCGGGGATTGGGTTATTCTGTATCACTTCACTGATTTGCGCCCTGTCCGATTCATTCTGGACATTGACGATCGCCCGCATTTTTCAAGGATTCAGCGCTTCGGCTATTACAAGTGTGAACACGGCGCAGTTACGATATATTTATCCGAAAAGCCAGCTCGGACGCGGAATGGGAATTAATGCCATGGTAGTAGCGATCTCTGCCGCCGCAGGACCTTCCGTAGCCAGCGGGATTCTTTCCATTGCCAGTTGGCACTGGCTGTTCGCGATCAACGTACCCTTGGGAATTACGGCATTAGTGCTGGGTATGAAGCATTTACCGAGACAAGAAGAACGCACGAAACGAAAGTTCGATACGATCAGTGCCATAGCCAATGCTATTACTTTCGGATTACTGATTTACACGCTGGACGGATTCGCACATCACGAAAAAATGGATTTTCTTTTCATCCAATTAATTGTTCTCGTGGTGGTGGGTACTTATTACGTGCGCCGTCAACTCAGCCAAACCACTCCGTTACTACCCTTGGACCTATTACGTATCCCTATTTTCCGACTGTCTATCCTGACCTCCATTTGTTCGTTTATCGCGCAAATGTCGGCAATGGTTTCTTTACCCTTTTTCCTGCAAAACACCTTGGGACACAGTGAAGTTATGACAGGACTCCTGCTAACCCCGTGGCCGTTGGCGACCCTCGTCACTGCTCCTTTGGCGGGATACCTGGTGGAACGGATTCATCCGGGAATATTAGGAAGCGTCGGTATGGTGCTGTTTGCCGTGGGGCTTTTCTCCCTGTCCGGCCTGACTGCCGAGTCCTCCGATATCAGCTTAATCCTACGGCTGATGCTATGTGGTGCAGGTTTCGGGCTTTTTCAGACACCGAACAACAGTACAATTATTTCTTCTGCTCCGACGAAACGTTCGGGAGGAGCAAGCGGAATGCTGGGTATGGCACGCCTGTTGGGACAGACATCGGGAACTACGCTCGTCGCATTACTTTTCAGTTTCGTTATTCCAGGTAAAAGCACGGCGGTCTGCCTGATAGTAGGAAGCATATTTGCAGTGGTAGCGGCAATCGTTAGTAGTTTGAGACTTTCGCAACCTTCTACATTAAAAAACAATTCATAAATTGAGGCCGGCACGATAGGTGGGCTACTACTGACCTTCTACCGGCCTCGCAGCAAAAAAATCAATATTCCGTTTCACGAATCACCTCTACCAACCGGCGGAAATCCTCCGGATATACGTCACCGATGTTTCCGATACGGAAAGTGTCGGCTTTTGAGATTTTGCCCGGATAGATGACGAACCCTTTGCTTTTCAGTGCCAGATAGAAAGCCTTAAAGTCAAAATCCTTATGCGGGTAAAGGAAAGAAGTGATAATCGGTGACTGAATAGCGTCGTCGAGCAAAGTTTGAAAACCGAGAGAACGCATCCCTTCTACTAATATACGATGATTTTCGCAATAACGCTGGTAACGTGCTTCTACCCCTCCTTCTTCGAGAAGTTCGGCCAGCGCCTGTTTGAAAGCGCGGACTACATGAGTAGGAGAAGTGAAGCGCCATTTTCCATGCCCTTTTTCCATAGTTTCCCATTGGTCGTAGATGTCCAGAGAAAGAGAGCGGGCCACCCCCTTGCAACGCATCAATTCCGAACGGCGGGCAATGATAAACCCGAATCCGGGTACGCCTTGAATACATTTGTTGGAACTGCTGATAAGAAAGTCAATTCCTAATTCGTTTACATCCAACGGAATTCCTCCGAAGCTGCTCATGCAGTCAACAATCAGTTTCTTGCCATGCATTTTGACAATGTGGGACAACTCTTTGATAGGGTTCAAAATTCCCGTAGTCGTTTCACAATGTACAAAAGCCACATGAGTGACATCGGAATTATTGCTCAAATAGTCGTCTACGTATTCCACAGATACCTGCTCTGTTTCTTCAAAAGCAAGCATATCATAATCGAGGTGATAATATTCGGCAATATTACCCATGCGGTCTCCGTAAGCGCCGTTGCTGCAAATCAGAAGTTTGTCTTTCGGAGTGATAGTGGCGCCAAGTACAGCTTCCACGCAATAGGTCCCGCTTCCCTGCAAAAGTACAGAAGTATAATCTTTAATATTCTTTGTGGCAATGCTCACCAGATCTTTGCGCAATTCCTGAACAATGCCGAGGTTATAATCTTCGTCCCATGTACACCAGTCAGTCATCATGGTTTCTTTTACTGTTTCAGACGTGGTCAGAGGACCGGGAGTTAATAATAAATATGGTTTCATAATGATACATTTTTTTACCAGCACAGTGCTGGAATAAAGTTTCTTTGCGATATATTGTTATAAAAAGTACAGAAGCGGTTACCGTTCCGCTTATCATCTGTCAGCGTTCATTCTTTCGATCAATGCAGGCAGTTCCTCCATGGAAAGAATCACATAAGAGGCACCTGCAGCAAACATACGTTCCTTCACATCAGCGATGCGAGCTTCAAGTTCGGCAGCCGGCATGGCCTTTGTTTCGGCCTCGGTGAGAGCCATTTCGTTACTTCCGAGAACAACTCCCACACTGCAAACCTTTGCGTTGACTCCCTCTTTGATGTCGGCAATCGTGTCCCCAACTTTTACTACGGCATCAAGACTGTCGACACCCAGCTTTATCAGGTTTTCAAAAATCATGTAAGGAGCCGGACGTCCGGCGGGAAGTAAGTTCGGAGTAGCACAGTAATCCACCCGATACCCTTTTGCCTGCGCAGCAGGAAGAACAACATTCATCATTTCGCGGGTATATCCGGTAGTAGAGCCGATTTTCAGACCTTCGGCACGCAGTTTCTCCAGTGTCGGAATCACGCCCGGAATAGGGTCTGTGTAATTTTCGAGCGAGGCAAACAGATGTTTTTCAAAAAGACGGTTCAATTCCACCACATCTTCCTCCGTCCAGGCACGCTGATAACGCGTAGCAAACTGTTCATTCACCTCGGGCATCGACAGCAACTCGCGAATATGCTGAATCTTTGGTAACCCCATTGGTTTGCGGGTCTGCACCACATCTATAATCAGTCCTTTTTCGGCAAATGCTTCGATAAAAGCTGCCACCGGGGCAAAACATCCGTAATCGACGGCTGTACCGGCCCAATCCATAATTACACATTTAATCTTTTTCATTCTTGTTTCCTATATATAATTAATTTATTTATGATTTATCTTTTCAATAAGAAGATGCAAGGGAAGGAACCGGACAAGAAGTTGCCTTTTCACGTATTTCCTTCCGCTTGCCTTTCCGGTAGCGCTGCATCAGGTAGAACAAGGAAACTGTAAACGCCGTACAGCAAACGATTCCCACCGTGCCCGCCATTGTATTGTAAAATTCGAGCCAGTCCAGATTCGGATTGAAACATTCTTTAAATACCAACACCAATACCGTTCCCGTATAGCCGATAGAATCAACCATTGCGATGAAGAAACCCACATTTCCCCTAATCCGGAAACAGGCTATAAAACGGTCGAAGAAAATTGTCTGAAAACTAAGATAGGAAAAGTAGAGGCAAAGGCTCTGAATAAACAACCACACCAACGGAGAAAGTTGCAAGCTATCGTAATTGAAAGCGACGAAACTGAGAGTTACCGCACCTGCAATGACCAGCGTCAGCAAGGTCGAAAGAACTTTGATATGACTTTTCACTAATGCAAGAGTGGCAAAAACAGCCAGAATAATCAACGTCACAACACCGTCTACTTTGGCAAATACCCAAGAGGAAAGACCGGCGGCATTCACATCTATAATCTTCACAAGAAAGTCTTCCTTGACATCTTGCAGGACAGTGAGAAAGAGATTGGCAAAGAAAAGTAACGTCAGCACAGGGGCAAAGTTGCGGAAAAGTTCCCAACGTTGTTGTCTGTCCAACGTGACACGCTCCACACGCAACGCTTTATCTTCGGCAGTCGGCTTGGGTAGGTGGTCGAGAATGTATCCCAGCCCCGCCAACAGAGGCAGCGCTACCGCACCAATCAACGCAGGCATCCAAAACTCGCTGACATTCAAGATATCGACTACGAAAAGCCCGATCGACTTTGCCGTACCACTACTCACCGCAATACTCAGCCCGAAAAGGGAAGCGAGTAAGTCCGTCACCCGCCGGCCTTCGAGGAAGCTGAAGATAACGCCCCACATACAACCCAACGCCAGCCCGTTGAAGAACAACGCCAGCACATTGAACGGACGAGGCAGACATCCGAAAAGAACTAAAGAGAGCTCGGCAACCCCAATGGAGACAAGAATGAATTTCAGGCGGCCCTCTCTCTTCAGTTCAGAAATAAGTTTGATTCCGATAAACTTGGATACCATGTACCCGAATATCTGAATGATGCTTGTTGCCACTTTATAATCCATGCCGAACAGTTCCATGCCGTCGAATGTAGCAGCGGTGAATGGCTTGCGAAGCGCATACACCAGTGAGTAAGACAACAGCGCCGCACCTCCCACATAGAAGATAAAAAGTAAATCAGAAAGTTTTTTTTGAGCCGAAGGCGACAGTTTTTCTTTGAAATTCATATAGCGTCATTTTTTTGTTTCCGGTGCAAATGTAGGACACCGGGACGAGTGAAAAAATGAATTTCAATGAATCATATCGTATATTTTTCTTTTCGGACAGAGTGAAATATTAATGTAATATTCATGCAACAAAATCATAATACATTAGTCATTCCTTTGCAACGAAATTCAATTTGCAACCTCAAGAATCATGGATGAACTGACCGATATTTACAAAAGAATAGAATACCTGCGCAACAATGGCGTAAAGATGAAAGAAATTGCCGACCGTGTAGATATGGCACCAAGCGTATTGTCCGCCTTATACTCCAGCGTACTGCCTGCCTACATCGACCTGCTGAAAACCCGCACACCGGACGAGGCATTGGACGACGCGCTGGCACTAGTGAACAATGTGTCGAAAAAACGCTTATTAAATAATGTAAGCTCGATGAGAATACTACTGCAGGAAATGGAACCGGAACAACAGAATGAAGCGGACAGCGGTAACTCATTCATCAAGCTGCTGGAAAAGGAAATGAAAGAATCCGTACAAGATGTTTTCAATTACAGCGGCACTTATCTCAGTTACAGTCTCTCCTCCTCTACGGACAGCCTGAAAATCGAACCTTACATGATTTGCGCTTCCGAAAACAGTGAATATGTGAAAATGGGTATGATAAACGCTTATAAATCTGTTCATTGGGGAAGTGGAATTATCAGTAATCACCAAAACTCATACCTGATGTTCAACGAACGGGATCTGCCCCAGTTTGCTTTGGTCACCATTTACCTGCAACTGCCGCATTACGAATTTCCCACTATGCTGAAAGGGCTGTACCTTTGTCTGGACTATAACCACAACCCCATTGCCCGACGCATCGTATTAGTGAAACAGTCGGACAGCACGGACATCCGGACTTTCTTGGAAATGGAGAGCAAACTGGTCCCGAAAGCGGAACTGACACCGGAACTGGAGGCATATTATAATTATACCTGCCGGGAAGGAGATTACATCAAAACGTGTACTGTTCCCTCCCCAAAACTGGACGAAACTGACTTGGAGCGGGAAAAGAAAATGTTAACAATTTAACAGTCATGACTGATTACAAACGGAAGAAAAAGAGGAAACGCCGTTTCTTGTATGCAGACCAGGGCATTTCTGCATGCAAGAACGGCGTTTTAACACAATGTTAAAACGCCGTTCTTGCATCACAGGAATCACGTATTCCATTTCATTGAATATCAACACAATGCAGCATACTCATGCGCTAACATCCACACCAAATACCGATCATCCCGTTTTAATGAGATTGCCAATCTGACAACTACCGTGTCAGAGTAGAGTTTAGAAGAAAAACCTCAAAATATCATTAAAGTTTGCCCAAATAAGCAGACCGAAAAGTAAAATCATACCGGTCATCTGGGCATACTCCATAAACTTGTCACTCGGTTTGCGGCGGGCTATCATCTCGTAAATAAGGAAAAGAACATGGCCACCGTCCAACGCAGGGATAGGCAGAATATTCATGAAAGCAAGGATGATAGACAGGAAAGCTGTCATGTACCAGAACTGGTGCCAGTCCCACGTAGCCGGGAAGATACTGCCGATCGTTCCGAAACCGCCCAACTGCTTCGCTCCTTCTTTAGAGAACAGGTATTTCATATTGCCCACATAGCCTTTCAGCGTTTTCACACCAAGAGAGACGCCTGCAGGGAAAGACTCCAGGAAGGCATATTGCTTTTTCACCATTGGAAGAAGGCGGTCGGTGACAAGGCAGGCGGTTACTCCCATTAGATAGGCAGAATCGACACGCATACTCAATGTATCCGTCACGCCGCCACGCACATAAGCCAAGGTGATGAAGCGGGGGTCTATGCTGTCTTTAAGGAGAGTCGCAGCATTCTTTTTGCGCTCCGCCATGGCTTGTTTGAAATCGGAGAAAGAAATCGGAGTTCCATTCAAGGCGATAATACTATCCCCCGGCTGGATACCGGCTTGCGCGGCAGGCGAGTTCACCATTACACTGTCTACGACATACGGGAAACGGAAAGAGGCGAAGCGGATACTGTCCGCCAACAGACGTTGCATCATATCATCGGGAATATAAACGGAAGCCTTTGCACCGTCACGCAACACACTGACTTCGCGTGCATCGGCAATCTGGCTCAACATATCACCGTCATAACGTTCGAAAGGAACACCGTCGGCAGAGAGCAACACGTCTCCGTCTTTGAAACCTACGGACTTGGCTGTTTCGTTAAAATCCATACCGAGGGGAGCTTCCTGTACTTTTATATATTGGTCGCCCCACGCGAAAAGAATCATTGAGTAGATGAACAACGCCAACAGGAAATTGAACAACACACCGCCCACCATGATCAGCAGACGTTGCCAGGCCGGCTTGGAACGGAACTCCCACGGCTGTTCGGGTTGTTTCATCTGTTCGGTATCCATTGATTCGTCAATCATACCGGCTATCTTGACATAGCCACCCAACGGCAACCACCCGACAGCATATTCTGTTTCGCTTTTCTTTGGTTTGAACTTGAACAAAGTGAACCAAGGGTCGAAGAATAAGCAGAATTTTTCCACCCGCACTTTGAACAAACGGGCAAATAAGAAATGCCCGCCTTCATGAATGATGACGAGCAACGAAAGGCTCATTATCAATTGCAGGGCACGAATCAAAAATGTTTCCATGTTTATTATTTACAAATTACTAATTACAAATTATTTCTGAGGATTTTGCCGGCGCACAAGCTCGGAAGCAATTCTTCTTGCTTCTTCGTCGGTCGCTACATAGTCCTCATAACTCGGATTCGCCACGAAAGCGGCTTGCTCCATTGTTTTCTCTATCACATCACTCATGCCGAGAAAGCTGATGCCGTCTTTCAGGAAAGAGGCGACCACCACCTCGTTTGCGGCATTGACAATACAAGGCATATTTCCGCCCCGATACATCGCTTCGTAAGCCAGAGAGAGGTTGCGGAAACGCTTCGTGTCGGGTTGTTCGAAAGTCAGGTTGGTACATTTTGCAAAGTCGAGCCGTTCAAAAGAAGCGCTGATACGGTCGGGATAAGAGAACGCGTACTGAATGGGCAAACGCATATCCGGCATACCGAGCTGCGCCTTCACGGCACCGTCCTCAAACTGAACCATTGAATGAATGACCGACTGCGGATGTACGACCACTTCTATCTGGCCGGGCTGAACGCCAAACAACCACTTGGCTTCAATTACTTCAAAGCCTTTGTTCATCATGGAAGCAGAATCAATCGTTATCTTTGCGCCCATTTCCCAGTTAGGATGTTTCAGGGCTTGTGTCTTGGTCACGGTTTTCAGTTGTTCCAACGTATACGTGCGAAAAGGACCGCCCGAAGCTGTCAGAATCACTTTTTCAATCGGATTGCCTACTTCTCCCGCTAAACACTGAAAGACGGCCGAGTGTTCAGAATCTACCGGCAAAATCGGGGTGCGGTATTGCTGTGCCAACTGGTTTATCAACTCACCCGCCACGACCAGCGTCTCTTTATTGGCGAGAGCAATAGCCTTGCGGGCACGGATAGCGTTCATGGTCGGTTTCAACCCGGCATATCCGACCATGGCAGTAAGCACCATGTCAATCGGTCCGGCTTCCACAATCTGGCAAATAGCCTCAGTACCTGCATACACTTTAATAGGCAGGTCGCTCAATGCTTCCTTCAGTTCGGCATACTTTGCTTCGTTGGCAATCACAACGACTTCCGGCTGGAATTTTCTTGCCTGCGCAATCAACAGTTCCACCCGGTTGTTGGCTGTCAGGGCATAAGGCTCGTACAGGTCCGGGTGTTCTTCAATCACCTGCAATGCCTGTGTGCCGATAGAACCGGTAGAGCCCAGAATAGCTATTTGTTTCTTCTTTTTATTATTCTCTATACTCATCATTAAAATACAATGTATTTCTCCGGATTAATGGGATGTCCCTTATACCAAAGTTCGAAATGCAGGTGCGGACCGGTGCTAAGTGTGCCGCTATTGCCCACCAAAGCAATGGCTTCGCCGCCTTTCACACGTTCGCCCTCTTTCTTCAGCAGGGAACCACAATGTTTGTAAATCGAAATCAAATCCTGATTATGCTGTACACCTATCAGATAGCCTGTTTCGGCGGTATAAGTGCTTAGAATGACCGTTCCGTCCATAGTAGCCAACACACTTTCATTGGGATTGGCGGCTATATCGGTTCCGAAATGTTTCTTTTCCGCATTGAAATGGTCGGAAACCATTCCGCGTGTGGGACGATATAAAATCAGTCCGTTCACATCCGGTTGGGAAGTGACCGTGGTAAGGTTATATTTTTCATTCTCTTCGTACTGACGGCGGAATTCTTCTTCGCGTTTCGTGCGTTCCATTAGTGTGTCTTCACGGGCGGCGGTCAGCGAGTCGAGCGTCTGCACGCTGTCTATCGCCACTTTTCCACTGAAAATATCCTGAATATTCATAATGTAGAGGTTCTGCTTGTTGAGTATCTGTTGCAGGGAGTCTACCCGTAAGGCATTGTCCACAATCTGCGTGCGGACCTCACTGTTCATATATCCCGGAAGATAATTCCGCAAAGGGGTGAAAGCAATGATGCAGGCCGCAATCAGGAAAAGCACCGCCAGCACACTAAGCAGCACCGAAAGGCCATTCAGTTTTGACACACGAAGCCCTACAATTTCTTCAAGTGTATTCTCATTAACAACCGTTAGTTTATACTTGAACTTGAAATTTTTCCAGAAAGCTCTGCTTCGTCTTTTCTTCGGCATTTCGTTTATTCTAAATTATAAGCGATTACGCTTTAGTACTTTAACTTTATTCTGATTACTTATTCTTCCTCCTCCAGTTCGTCCAAATTCAACAAACCTTCGGGAAGTTCCACTGTGATGAGTTTCTGTTGCTGGTCTATCCCCCGGATAAATTCTTCCTGCGCGGGAACAAGCAATTCTTCCCCTTCTCTTTCAACGATAAAAAGCGTGTTAACCGTGGCGGTATCCACATCTACCACTTCTCCCAACATCCCGTGGTGCACGTCTTCCATACGGAAACCGACAAAAAATTCCCACGACAATTCTCCTTCACCGGCTTCTTCCGCATGCTTCATCGGAAAGTAAACCTCGACGTTGGTAAACATACGGGCACGTTCGGCCGTGTCCACCCCTTCGAGCTTCACCAAAGCGGTGGAATCCGAACGGAAACGGTATTCCTCCATAAAGAAAGGAACGAAAATCCCGTCGAGCAGGCATACCAGATAATCACAGTCCACCCGGTCGAAAATATCGTCCGTGAAGGTAAACTGCAACTCGCCGTGTATGCCGTGCGGCTTGTTGAATAGTCCTATTTTATATACTTCTTCTTTCTTTATCATATTCGAGTGATTCTGGCTCCGATAGCGTTCAGGCGTCCTTCTATGTTTTGATAACCACGGTCTATCTGCTCGATATTACTGATCGTACTGGTTCCTTCCGCACTCATGGCGGCTATCAGCAGGGCGATACCGGCACGGATATCCGGAGAGGTGAGGCGTGCGCCGCGCAACTTGAACCCATGGTTATGTCCGATAACTACGGCACGATGCGGGTCGCAAAGAATGATCTGCGCACCCATGTCGATCAGTTTGTCCACAAAGAACAGACGGCTTTCGAACATCTTTTGATGAATAAGCACGCTCCCTTTGGCTTGCGTGGCAACGACAAGCATTACGCTGAGCAAGTCGGGAGTCAGTCCCGGCCACGGTGCGTCGGCTATCGTCATGATAGAGCCGTCAATGAAAGATTCTATCTCGTAGACCTCCTGTGCGGGAACGTAAATATCGTCTCCCCTCTGCTCGAGCTTAATGCCCAGACGACGGAAACTCTCGGGAATAATGCCCAGATTTTCGTAGGAGACGTTTTTAATGGTTATTTCGCTTTTGGTCATCGCTGCCATACCAATAAAGCTACCGACTTCAATCATATCGGGCAATACGGTGTGCTGTGTGCCGTGCAGTTCTTCCACGCCTTCAATCGTCAGAAGGTTGGAAGCTATACCGCTGATCCGGGCACCCATGCGGTTCAGCATCCGGCACAGTTGTTGCAGGTAAGGCTCGCAGGCAGCGTTGTAAATAGTGGTAGTTCCTTTGGCTAGTACGGCTGCCATTACAATGTTCGCCGTTCCGGTGACGGAGGCTTCGTCCAGCAGCATATAATTGCCTTGCAACCTGTCGGCGGTGATTTCGTAAATGCCGCGTCCTTCGTCATAACGGAAGTCCGCACCCAAGTTCTGAATGCCCAAAAAGTGAGTATCCAGACGGCGTCGGCCGATTTTATCTCCGCCCGGTTTCGATATTAACGCTTTTCCGAAACGGGCAACCATGGGGCCGATCAACATCACTGAGCCACGGAGGCTGGAACATTTCTTCAGAAATTCGTCGCTTTCCAGGTAAGCCAGATCGACGTTTTCTGCTTTAAAGCTATATGAGTCAATGCCTTTCTTTGAAACCGTCACACCCATTTCCCGCATCAGCTGGATCAGGTTGTTGACATCCAAGATGTCAGGTATGTTGTCCACCGTCACTTCTTCGGCAGTCAGCAACGTGGCACAGATTATCTGCAAAACTTCGTTTTTGGCGCCTTGCGGATGAATTTCCCCGCTTAGCCGATGTCCTCCTTCGATTACAAATGAAGCCATTGATTGAATTTTAATTGTTTACGATTCCAAAAAAGAGAATTATCTGTCCTGGTTATTCTGACGGTAGTTTCTCCGCTGGTTATTCTGACGATTGTTGGTATAGTTCGTCTTCGGACGGTAATTCTGGTTGAGACGTTCTGCCATTAGACGGACAATATCATCGGTCATCTGGAGCTTTCCGTCGGAAAGTTCGTACAGGTCTTCGGCAATTTTCTTATCGTCCACCGTGTCCTTGTTCCACGCCATGTAGTCTTTCTTCATGTGGTTGCAGATCAAAGCAATCAAGTTGCGTTTTTCGTTTCCTTCGGGAAACTCGATCGCTTTCTTAATCAGCACTTCCAGTGTATGTCCGTAGTGACGGTAACGCATACGGGTAGTGTTGTAAGGGATATGATCCGGACGGGTGACGAGGTTGTCCTTGCGGATGATCTCGTAAGGATAGTCAATATCGAGTTCAAAACCGGACATAATAGCGAGGTGATCCCACAACTTATGCTTGAAATCGGGTACATCACGCAGGTGGGGAAACATATTCCCCATTATATTGATAATGGTGTTGGCACAACGCTGACGCTCTGCACGATCTTGAATGGTCAACGCATAATCTACCATGTTCTGAATACTCCGCCCATATTCGGGAAGCGGCATTCTTTTCTGTTGGGTATTGTATTGCATCTCTTTACTGGATAAATCTTTAATGGATAATGTATATTTATTCATAACGGACACGGCTTATAATAGTTTCTTCGGCATGGAAGCTACGAATTCTTTCAGGTAGAAAGGTTCGAAATAAGCCACGTCTTTATAATCTTCTGTCGCCACCGCTTTCTCTGCCAACGGGAACATCATCTTCGCCAACGGGTGAATGCCGTCGATGAAATGTGCGTTGGGATGCGTGATTTTCTCACGGCATTTGGCGGCTCCGTTTCCGAAAAAGTAAACCGGGTGCTCATTCAGATATTCCAGATAGGAATTTTCGTCCACAATATCTGCGGCAATAGCCCGCTTCACGTTCAGGGCGCGGTCATAAACGGCTGCATATACTTCCATGCGGCGTGCGTCAATCATCGGGCAGAGCAATGCGTCTTCCGGCAAATCATGGTGCAACAACACAGGAACACTTAAAACCTCCGGTGTAGGGATAGCGATCAACGGGATATTCCGCCCGTAACAAACACCTTTTGCCATTGACACTCCTATCCGAAGTCCGGTGTACGAACCCGGTCCGCAGCTTACCGCAACGGCGTCCAACGGTATGGCATGACTATCAATGAACGACAACGCTTCATCTACAAAAACTCCTAACGACACGGCGTGTGAAGGGCCTTTCAAGTCTTCTTTCACAAAAATCGTCTGTCCGTCTTGACTGGCCGCTACCGAGCAAACAGAGGTAGAGGTTTCAATATTCAGTATACACGACATAAAAATCAGCTTATTAAATTGTCGCAAATTTACATGATTTGTCGGAAACTACCTAATATTTGCGTAGATATTCTCAGAAGGGGTATAAGAGCACTTCTAATCTATACAAAGTATCATATTCAGTCCAAAAGGACGGATTTGAAGCACCAAATGAAAGAACCGATTCAAAGAATGAGGTGATGACAAGAGAAGTCTTTATCAATAAAATTGTAAAACTAATTTCAATACTCATCAGTTAAAAAGTGAGAGGCTGACTAATAGTTATTTGATAGTACACATAAACCAAAAGCAGGTTAAATTGCCGACAGGAGTAAAAGTATGTCCCGAACATTGAGATAAAAAAATGCCGAAGAAAAAGAAATATCTATCTTTTCTTCGGCATAAGTCCAACAGGTAAAAGAATCTTTATTCAAGATCCCTTACGCAACGCACGTATCCTTTTTTGTCATTGACAAGCCTGTCTTTATCGCCTCCCCACTGCGTGTCCACAGTCGTGACGAATCTGAGATAACCATCAAAATACATCTGATAGCCGGCACTAAATGATCTTCCTCCGTTCATATCCCGTTTAGAAAATCCTGTCCGAGAATGGATTACCTGTCCATCTTTCATATTCAAAGAAGATAAATTTCCACCAAAGTCATAGACTTTAGGTTTCTCCCGGTCATCCCAGTCAAACAAACTGCCGGCCATTATCATCAGTTCAGCCTCATTAGGCAAGCGCCATGTCCCCAAATCACTCTTATCCGGTTTCTGATAATAATAAGCACACGGAGAGTTTCCTTTCTCTATATCGCTCATCAAGGTAGTCCAGGTTTCGTAGTAGTATTCACTGCTCCTGTTAGGATTCTTCAAATCCTTCGGCTTGTCTATCGTATTCGCAATATATTGGGCAACTTCGAACCCTTTGTGATAAATCGTATTAATCTGTGAAGTCTCATTATGTGCCGGAAGTTCATAAATAGCTCTTGAGGCCCTGGTAGTATTAGCAGGTAAATTGTCAGCCCTGAAAATCAGATACTCATGCTCTGTCCATTTGTTGACCAGTGTCTTGCTGAGTTCCTTACCTATTTCATCAAGATGATAACTATGATCCTCCGAGGTTTCCAAGATTCCCAAATCCCTGATCAGTCTCACATCTGAAAAAGGAGTTCTTTCTCCGGGACTTGCCGTTTTCTGGTAATCAAAATTATATAAAGGGGTCATACTATGCGATTCTTCTACAAAGATAATGGCATTAGGGCTGTTCAATGTCAAGTTGGTACTTCCCATGAAAGCTCTTGAGGTAAATAATGCTGTAGCATTATCCGACGGAGCGTGCCCGACAAGCCTGCTCTTTAACGGCAATACCCGCTCTGCTACATACAACATGTTTGCTTCACAAATAGAAGGAATATACCATTGCATTTCATTTGCCTGCATCTGTCCGTCACGGTTGTTGTCCCTGTTTCTCAGGAACGGGGTGAAGCAGGCGTATGTAGCATGATAATACTTCATAGCCAGGTTGGTGTGATCCTTACTTAGTGTCAACCTCGCATTATTGACTTTTGTCATAACTTGCCATAAAGTTTTCTCTTTTCCTCTCAACATCGGATCAGGCATTATATTATCGGTTTCATCTAATCCTCCCGTACGTCTGCTCATCAAAGACCATGTGTTTGCCCAACCATTGGAATAGTATTTATTATAAAAAGCATCCGGTTCACTGGGATCTCTTACAGACCAATCCAAATCAGGGGTTTCATTCACATTCTCCACTCCCCAAACGCGCATACCGTCAGGACTGTTGACAAACACCGTTTTTATGGACATCTGCCGAATGGTTACAATAGCTTGATGATAACGTGACTGTCCGTCAGGAGAAATTTCATGCGACGTGTTCACCAGCAAATCAAACGTACGATCCGGGGAATTGGCAAAGGTTTTCCACAAATTTTTATCCTTGGGAGCGTTCTCCTGCATAGGATTTTGTTCGTAGAAATATTCATTGGCATAAACAGTTACTTTACAAAGTCCCGAAGCCGCATTGAATACATAATCAGGTTCATTCATCAGCCTGTAAAGGAACTGCTCCAGCGAAAGCAGATTGGCACCCGTATCGGAGAAATATTGCATATCCTCGTTTCCATTGTCGGCCAGAGTGCTTGGATGGATATAGAATTTGAGCCAGTTCGTATCAGCCTTTTTTTCTTTAGAAGGAATATAATTGTTATTCTTCAACTGTTCCAATTCCGCTTTCGTATAAGAGATAATCTTATCACAGAACGGTGTGCGTATGGCAAAAGAAATCATGGCATCATCTTTCAGAGTACCGTCCGGATTGAAGATAGCAAGTTCATCTTTCTTAAAACGCATCAGTCCCTGTTCATAATGACAGTCAAAATTGAATGACCGGTGTGCGTCATACACCAGCCCCTCTACTCCGGGAGCGGGTTCCTCCTCTTTCGCCTTGTCCGATTTTGCTTCTACAACCAGATCATTCATGCCTTTAATGGTCACATTATAGGTATAATGTACGTTACGTTCTATATCATAATCATTGGCCGGATCGTTTTCCGCCGTATATCCCAGATAAATGCGGTAGGTCACCCTTCCGAAACGCTCGGTAGGAGTATCACCGGTTGCAAGATTCTGACGTAACTCACCTGTAAATTCAATATAGGGAGCCAGATCCGGGGCATATTCCGTCTCACCGTTTTGCAGATTAGGTTTGTCAGTTGCACCTGCAACGGGAGACTTCAGTTGCTTCTGTCTCAGATCATATCCCTTCCTTTCCACATTATAACCGGGGGAAGCCGGAGAAATAGCCTTCTTCGCGATCTTTCGGTTTTCGGGCATGTAGAATGAAGTGGTAATATTGTCGGCATCACCCTCGAACTGGAAATATTCCGAAACCCAGTATGATTTTTTGTCCACCCCGTCAGCATCCCATGAAGCAGTCTGATCGGTTCCTTTTGCATGTTCCGCAATGAAGGTCGATCCCGGCACATTACCAAGACGATATGTTCCAGGCTCAAAAGTGAGTCCGGCAATTGTTTGCAGGTTCAATGTGATTTTGGCTTCCGAGCGTTTCAAGGAGACTTCGATTTGTTTTGTAGCGGTAGAAACCGTTACTGTTTGGGTTAGCGACATCAATAAGTTACCATTCGGACGAAACAGGGTATGAACAGTCATGGCCGCTCTTACTTTTTCCAGGTCTGAATATTTTGAAATCCCGTTTAATACTTCAGGCTCCACATGAAACAACCCGTCAGCATCCGATTTATAGTTTGCCAGAAGAAACAGTGTCTTTTTCCCTGTGGTAAGACTGATATTTTTCAACAATCCCATGCTGGTGGGCGCATCTGCATCCACTTCACCTGTGGATGTTGTAAGATCAGTTGCAGCCTGAATAAGGTCGGCTCTTGAATACTCACGTGAGCATTCCACGTTACCGGAAGAATTGAAAACCCACAGATAAAGGTTATAAATTTTTCTCTCTTCACTTTCCAGTAAGGCGGAACGTGTCTTGGCCGTATTAGCTGCCGTACCGACACTTATATCCACCGTCGTGGGAACTCCCTCCGTGACACCGCTCCCTTGAAAGATTTCTTCATCCGTACAGGATGCAAAGAGGAGTAGTAACAGCAGAATAAAATAAGTTATTTTCAGCTTGTATCGTTTCATAAATAATAAAAATTATCGTAATAAATTCTCGTATACATCATTGGAATGGAGGAAGATCTACCTCTTTACTATTCCAAGGCTCAACCCGGTAAATAATCTCTTTATCTGAAGATTCCGGCAGGACTATGAATACTTTATAATCCCGATTCGGATAAATAGGACCGGAATATACTCCGGGAGAAGTCTCCTCACCAACATCAAGCAGGAAAGTCCTCGTTTTTGTTTGTGATTCATCTCCTCCTGTAAAATAATCCAATGTCAACTGTATTTTCGGGTGATTTTGCTTTTTCTGCCAGAAATTACTTTCCGGAATATAAGGGGCCAGATACTGGGGCACAACAAACTGTTCGTATAATCGAGCTTCCATTGCCACATAATCAATCTCTCCCTCGGCAGTAAGGGGAGCCTCGTATACAGTCAATTGTGCTCCTTCATTTTTTACCCCATAAGAATATGTACCTGTATGTTCCATAGCCTTTCCTGTTCCTGGGGTGGAGGCAGCCAACTGAGTTTTCTCGGAATCATTTTCCCTGAAAGAGGGAGACATCAATACAGGAAAGTTCAAAAAGGAAATCCTTTGGTAATTATACGTAACCTGACCGTAACGGGGTGCGCTTGCCAGATATACTCTGATACGGGCAAAATCACGGAATAGGGGAACTGTTATCTCTTGCGCCAGCTTTCCTGATGCAGGCAGAACAGATGCCACCGTTTTCCCCGAAAGCAAACTCAAATGTAGTCTGTTAGACACGCCGGGCAAATCTGCCCAAGCGACAACAGAAGTTCCTTTCCAGTCAATAATCTTTTCATCTGCTGGAGAAGGAGTTACACCGTCATAAGGATTATTCACAGGTAATCCCAAACTTCCATCCTGCTGTTCCTTAATAATAGCAGGAAAAGCAGCACCTGCAAATTCCTCTTTGGAGATTTCCTCCGTACCAGTTCCCAGGAAGTCCCATGGAATCTTATTCTGAAGATTGCCTTCAGGAGTATAATAAGGTAGATCCTTTCCTGTCTGGTTAGGAGCATACAATGCATAAAACTCGGTTTCCCCCTTAGGAATACGTATATTGATCTGATATTGTCCGTCCACCCCGGTTGAATTGAAGGGAAGCAGTTGATTATACACATACCGATTCAAATCTCTGTTAAAGATCATAAGTGCTATCCTTGGCTGGGCGGGAGCCTGAGGAAACAGAGTACCGGTCTTAAACCACTGAGAAGGATCAGAGGAAAATACATCCAGCAGATCGCTGTCACCGGTTTCAACACCTCTGGTTGTAAGATTTAGTCTGACAGTCACAGCATCCTCATCGAAAAACTGTTCCGAAACAGTATCTTCATTTCGGCAGGATACCGAAATAAAGCAAAGGACCAGTGACATCGTTATCATAGAGTACCTCACAGCCTTCATCATACGAATATATTTAATATTTTTCAACATAACATTAATCAATCAGTTATAGGAACCACATCAACAGCTTCCCATGGTTTTACACTTATACTCAGTGAGAGGGGATTCTGGCGGAAAAACAGTGGAAGAACCGCTTCTTGCCGTCCCGTTATCCGTATCTGCTCGGGATATTGTGCGATATATTGTGCCACATTTACAGTACAAAGAACCTTGTCACCCTGCATAAGACGGATCATTAGCGGGTCCTTGTCATCAAAGCGCAGGGTATTGAAGTCAAGCACGAAGCGATCATTCTCCTCGCCTGCGATAAACGGAAGGTCAAAAGAAGTTTCACCAGCCCGCTGTCCGGAAAGATAGAAACGTGCGGAAAGTGATTCCATTGTCAGGCGAAAACCTGCCTCCTTGTTCTGCTCAAACCAGGTCTGCGAATTGTTATCATCATCAGAAAGGACTACCGCATGGATTTTCACATGCTGGGAATAAAGGCGAACTACGTCACGGGACTCGTTCATAACTTTAGATGTAATAGCTGTTTCTCCCAGGTATAACCTGTCAAACGTACCGGATGCTCGTCCGTCCTTTTCCATTAGTTCGGGGCGGGAAACCGACGAACCTTTGTAGCTGTCCTCTTTACCGATAATCGTTTCTGTCAAAGCGTTGCCTACGGCCACCACTTTATAATCCCCTTCCGGAAGCGTGACCTCCAGTGGTGAAAGCAGCCGTTCTCTCTCCAGATGATGCTTTTCTATAAGAACTTCGCCTTTGGCATCAAAAATAAAGACATCAATACCATCCACATATTCCTGTAAATGTTCCTGATTGTCATCAGCCAGATAAGAAAAGACAATCGTGTTGCCAAGACAGCCGCTCAAATCGTCATATACCCGATCACAGGCGGTCACGAGGTATAAAGTGAGTAGCAGCCCCAGCCAAGTGGGTATGTATCTTATGTTCATACTTTATACTAATTATTATAAATCAATGCAGATAACTTCCCCGGAAGAGATAACGTATACTTCTCCCGGGAATAATAAAAAAGGGAGGAGATAACCTTTCCCCTCCCCAAAAGTCAGGCGGATTCCGGTATTGACCTGTCAGAGCCAACACGGGAGAACCGCTCCGGCAAGTGACTATTACTCTCCTATCTGTTAAAGGATAGGGAAGACGTTCACAGCAGTCCAAGCTTGTACTTGAACACGAACAATAACATTCACATTTTCATCTTCCAAATCTTCCTGACCACCTGGTTCTGGAGTCACTCCTTCCGGAATAGTCGGATCTGTATCCACCAGGATACCCTGTCCGTTGTTCAATGTGCTAAGATTCAGATTGATCAGGTAACCACCCTTACCGGCCGGAACATCAGTCGTACCGTCTGTTGCACCTTCTGTCTTCGCATAACCGGATATAACTACAAAACGTCTGTCTACAGATACGCCTGCATCACCTGTTTTGAAAACGAAAGCGAGTTTTGGAGCATTGTTAGTCTTTCCGTAACCGGTAATTCCATTTGAGAAGAAGTTAAATGCCGCAGCTTTTTTACCTGCTCCGAAATCAAAAGCAGTTGCTGTAAAGTAGGAAGATACATCGGACAGGTCTGTCTTGCCATCAGGTTTGAATGTTCCATTGGTAAAATCATATCTGTCACCTGCATAAGTCTTGGCCCAGAACCAGTTTGCTTCTTCTTCTACTGTAAGTGCAGGAATAGAAAGTGTTCTGCTGAAACGGTTCATCAGGATACCCTGGTTTGCAGAGGTCACGTCAACAACCTGCAACCATTTGCTCAAAGCGGCTTTCTTGCTAAGGTCAGACTTACCATCCCACACTTCGTTATTGAAGCCATCGGCAGCAGCCTTAAAAGCCGTCCATGCATCAGCACTGGTTTTTCCGTTGTTTTCAGCCTTACCCAGCCATGTCTTGCACCACTGTTCCGCCTCGGCCTTTTTTCCGTCTTTCCAAGTAACTTTGATAAATTTGGTTCCAGTCACTTGGAAACGGTTCATACTGGCAGCCAAGGTGAGTTCCGCTTTCTTGACGGTACGCTTATCCTGTTGGGGATCAACGCCATAAGATTCGGCACCAACAGTGGTAAGTTCTTTGGAACCTGCATAGATCACTTCATTAATTTTAGCCTTCAACAGTTGTTTGCTAACATCAGACACGGGCTTGTTCTCAACCAATGCACCTTGAGGGTTTGCAATAACAAGAGCTTTTGTTGCGCCTTTGTCCACGTTAAGGAATTTATAACCTCCTGTCGCTTCACCAGCTCCCACGGCGGTAGATGAAGTCAACTTAGTAAAATCATCAGACCCCTTCGTAAACTCCTTCGCAAAGACAATATCATCTCCCTTTAACAAGTACACATGCAGTTTTTCAACCGTTGCCGGATCACCATTGTTGGCAGTGTTCTGCAAATCGCCCATGGCGGCACGTGTACCGGGACCGGGCAATGCTACTGACATCATCACATCAACCGGCTGATTAGCACCCTCCGGTACAACCAGATTTTCTTCATTGTTACATGCAGCAAACAACGCCAGCGAAGCCACTGCAAAATACTTCATCACTTTCATAATTTGAATTGTTTTAAATTGAAATTACTAATACAATATATAACTGAGTTACATCCGCAACCCACGATTTATTCATTTACCCTTACAGCCTTGAATGCTTTCGCACGGTTACATCCCCGAGCCGCTGCCTCTTCCAACAGTTTCTCTGCCTTCCTCCAATCACCTTTCATATCATAGGCAATTGCCATTGGGAACAGAACACGACTGTCTTCTCTTACCACTTCCAATACCTGCAACGCACCGTCCGCATCCTTGCCATATTTCAACAAGGCATTGGCATAATTCAAAACCGCCACAATGTCCCCCGGAAACTGCTCGTATGCCTTCTTATATACCGGCAGAGGATTCTCCCCCCGGGAAGCATACAATCCAGCCAGCTGGTACATTTCGTACAGGCTAAGACATTCAGGCTTGGTCTCAAAAACTCCGGGGAGTTCCTCCGACGTATAAGGCCTTACATCAAAGCTGAGACTGAATGTTGTACGCCGCAGAGCCGGGTAAAACTCTTCCAAAAGAATATGGTAAGTCTTATCATTATCTAACTCACGGATAGCCGACTCACGTTCCGTATCATTTGAGTTATGTTCAATGATAAAAAGGATTTTGTCCTTATTGGAAAGAGTGGAACCACTGACTGCTGCCTTAAGACCTTCCCAGTCTTCCCCAACCCCTTCGGTACGATAAACCGGTGCTTTCTTGAGGGCGGGATATTGACTGGAAATATAATTTGAAAGGGTTTGAGTCCGTCTTTGCGCAAGGGATTTGTTATAATTAAAATCTCCTTCGGGAGAAGCGTAACCTTTTATATACACATCCTTTAGCTCCGCCCCTTTAATCAATAAGTTTTCAGATACAAATTGGCCGAGTCCGGCAAGCTCCTGACGGTTATCCGCAAAGGTCTTGCGAAGATCGTGTTGTGCCACGGGAAAAGTCACTTTACAATCAAAAGAATCCTTGTAGCACTTGACCAGCACCTTTTCCGGTTCGATAAAATCGTAGGCATAATCTTTCGCTCCAAAGAGCGGAATACCGGCTTGCAATGCAATACCATCGTTCTTACTCATACCACATTCGGCACAACCATATAACTTTTCATCCACAACAAGATGACCATCTGCCATCCAACTTTCAAAAGGGAAACTGCTTTTGAATGTCAAGGGTGTTTCTTTCAGCTCCTTGACGGAATGCACCTCACCGTAGCCAAGCTGGTCACTCTTCACATTATGCAGGGTCTTGCGACGTTTAACAACCTTATACCTCCTTCGGCCGGAAATGCATACAGGTTCCAGTTCCACACTTGAGCCGATGATTATTTGTTATTGTGTTGAAAACCAAATATATTTATCGGGAACTATATAGTTATGATACCATATAGTTCCCGATAATTGTAAATGTTAGCCTATTTTTTTCTGTGCAACCTCTATCGCATTGTGTTTTAATTCGTCTTCATCCTCTACCGCATCTAATACTTTGTCTGCTAACCACAGAGTGAGAAGTTCATTCTTATCTACCTTGAAATATTCTGCCAATTGTATCACTTGTGTTCGTTTAGCTCGTCTGTCTCCGCGCTCTATTTTGCTGAACATCGGAGTATCTATCTCAAGCAGAGCAGCCAATTGTCTTTGCAGCACTCCATGCTGTTCTCTTAACTCTTTTATTCTTTCTCCTAATAACATACTTCTTCATTTTACGAATTTGACATGACTTAATCGGATTTCATTATCCGCTATAATATGACGGAATCCGTTATAATTTCCGCTATAATTGGGATAAACCGTCATAATCTTCCGTTATAACTATTCTTTCAAAAACCATGTTCGTCCTTTCGGATAAATAAGTTTATCGGTACTTAACGCACTAAGTATATCCCCTAATAGTCTCAATTGCTGTTCATGTGTCTTGACTTGCGGCATTACGTCTTTGACGTACTCATAAATGCTATCACGCTTGGCTCCATCTGTACCGGCATTCTTAAGATACTGCAAAATCATCTGTTTGATTTTTTCCTTATCAAGTCCTTTTTGCTTAGTGTAACCTTGCAGTTGTCGAGTAGCTTTTGCAATCCCTAAAGAGATTGTATAATTAGGGGCTTCGCCTTCAATAAGTCCTCTGTTCAATAAATCCTGTGCAATGTCCTCGTGAATGGTTCTGCCCTTTTGGATGGCATCTAATGATATGCAATCCCACAAGGTCAATGATTTGTTTGTTTTGAGCAAGTTGGTATACTGTTCATTTATCTCATTGCCATAAATGCGTACCGATACTTTTCTGTTTTTGGCGTCAATTTCATAATCAGGCATTGGGAAGTGACGACGCCACTGCTCATTGAACATCTTCTTTATACCTCTACTTACTGTATCTATCATATTGAAATCAACCATTGCCCTGCAAAGACATTCATTGCGGAAATATGCTTGAGGTTCTTCATTCGTTAAAGCATTCTCCAACGTGCCAGGAATGAAACTCCCTGCATTGGAGTAATAAAGGTAAGTTGGATTTTCCACGAAATTGATTCTCTGTTGCATCGTATAGTCTTGATGCGCAATGCAGTTATGAAGAGCTTCGCGGATGGTATAGTCATCGTATTGCTTCATAGTGTCAGGGAAGAGCGTGCCTCCCGGCATTTCACGCATTGTCAGATTTTCAATTTTTGACAAAATCTCATCTACGGTTAATATAAATGGCACGGTGAAGTGTTCGTAATCCACAACCTCCTGCTTTTCATCCCGTCTTGTCCAAGTCACTTGTGCAACCGCCGGACGTAACTTGAACGCAGATTCGTATTTACCTAGAAGAATGATTGCCGCACGAGTGATTCCTCCGTTCTTCATTATGCCGCACTTGCTCAAGAATGTTTCCACTGTCCATGCATTTACTTCGGCTTCAGGTATTCGACTGTGTACTTTCTTGAACATCATACGAGCTTTGGCTATAGCGACTTCATCAAGATCCTCAATCATTGCATCGGCTACAATTTGTGCCGACCAATCCGTCTCGCTGAAAATAGGTTCATCAAGAATTGCGCTCATACGTTCAGCAGTCATCTCTACGAGAGAATCCTCAATTCGCTGCCACGCCTTATTATGGGCAAACACAGGTCGCTTAGGTAGATGTTTAGGAATATGGATAACCCATACTTTACGGTTGGTATCATCTGTGACAAACTCATCTATATCTAGACCTTCTGTTGAAAGATTTACGCATCTTTCTGTCAGTCGCAGTATCGCCTTCTGCCTATCATAATTGTATGTGTCCGTTCCGACAATATCCAATGTTTTGTCGTGCACACCAATCACCAAGTGTCCACCTTCCATATTGGCAATGGCAGACACATACGAGATGACATCATCTTTTTCGTCCCCGCAGAATGAGTTCTTCAAATTCTTAAACTCCTTCCACTCGCAGTGTGCATTTTCCTGTGGATAGTTGCGAAGGAGATATTGTTGTATTTCTGACTCTTGCATAATTATCCAATTATACTTTCACTTTCATCATTATGTTTCTCAGCATTTCGGATGACGCATTCTTTACTTGTATTGGCATAGCAGTAGACACAGAAATGGCGACAAGTATTATACATTCCAATATCTTTACTCACCATACATCCGCAAACCTTGCGCTGACCGGAATCTTTTACATTTTTCGTCTTCTGCGGGATTGGCGGAAGTTCTCCAAACATATCTCTTTCCGGCCATTTCAATGTATGAAGATAATAAACTAATTCCTTGTCATCAGAGAATATGCCTTTCATGAGTTCTCCATCAATACAACGATTATGTTCTATGCCATAGGACTCTAAATCTATATCTTCAGCACAAGTTGCCATTTCAACATTCCATCCTTGTTCTTCCCAAATGAATCGGATTTTCTGAAGACCTTCAACAATTTCTATTCGCTGAGCATGGTTTGCTTCTGCATTTTCAACATCCTCTTTCGTAAAGAATGTGGTTTCTTTTACGAGATTATTTTGAACTTTTCGATATGCTTTTACATCTATAAAACTGAAAACCAGCTTATCAGTATATCCTTTCAGTTTATTGCCAACATTCCATATTCTTTTAAGCAATTCTCTTGGACTTATAGATAATGTGATTATAAGTGGATCAAATCTCCATATCACTCTCTCTTTACCTATCATTTGAGATAATTGCCTAAATGTTTCGACTCTTTCTTCAACAGATGCCACATTAGGTTCAAATCTTTCATTAACATAATCATTCAATGTAACTTGGAAATAATAGTGTATTCTCATTTCATCAAGGATATGCAAATAAGGTAGAATAGGTTTTGGATTCTTTGTCCAAAATACTATCACTTTGCAATTCTTGAAAGAGATATACATTTTTTGCTGGTTAAAAGGATTGTACCAAGCGCAATAACCTTTAGCCAAGCGATTGAAGAACCATTTGGCATAAAAAGCTGGTATATCTGTAGAACGACTTGCTGAAATGATAACAGGGGCAGTAGCTTCAACTTGCTCGCCAGCATCGTTCGTGATAAGTATCTTATCTGTTGGCATATCTATCGTATAATTCTTGTTTAAGTCTTTCTAACAAAGCCTTATTCTCCATTGTTGAAGGTATCCATGAAGGATTATTTCCTTTTGTAAATGTACATTTATTGATAAAATGCTTTATCGTATTATTATTTGTTCGAGGACTATCTTCCCGACCATAATAATAACCATTGGGAGCATAATCCTTCTGGAAAGAGATTATTTTTTTTGCTAAGACATCACGAACTTCTTTTGGAAGATAAGATCTAGACAATATGAAATTACTGGCATTGATATCATCAACAAAATTAGCTGAAGTCGCATTGACAGGACGGAGCTTACGTTGTCCTTCTGAAGCGCCAGAAATAGTAAATCTATTCTCTGTTACGGGAGTTTGCGTAGATAGCTTAGAAGTTGAAATGCCATTAGTCTTTATAAGGGCGGCAATTTTCTTGTATGCATTAGATGACTGATCTGGAAAGTAGTTATCAAGTATACATAAGAAAGCCTCGGGATCCTGTCGCTTTGCTTCTAATTTAATTGCAATATCAATTTTGTCTTTCTGAGCCTTCAGATCCTTCTGCCCGATTGTTTGATATATTTTTTCTTTGAATTCTTCTGGAGTATAATCTCCAATATCTCCCGCAAAATTTGCTTGAAGAAGATTCTTATATGCTTTTGTGCGTGTAAAATTAGGAATGTTTTCTAATATATACATGAAAGTTTTAGGACTTTGTACGGCATTTTCAAATTCAACATCCTTATTTACCACCCCAACAACTTTTGACTCTACATTATTTATATTCTCAATGATCTTTGATCCCAACTGACTTTCCACAATAACCGAAGCATTCGTGCTCGTTTTTGGCAAGACAGCATCTTTTATTTCTACTCCATTAAGCATTCGCCAAACATTACTTGCAAATGACTGATAATAATCCTTATTGCCATTAATCAGTATGGATGTAAAGGTCTTAGGCAGAGACGCAAAACCTCTTGTGGCACCATAAATGCCATAAGCTAATTTATAATTACAGAATCCCGTTTGTACAAGGTACTCTACCAAACGGTCAATGTTATCACCCTTTTGACAGAATGCAGCAAATGATGAAAGTACATCATTATCAATAGCAAATAGATCAAAGGCGGTGTTCTCCTGAAAATGATTAAGTAATGCTCCAACATAAGCAGATGCAGGATTTGAGTCCCATTTATCTCCAAGCATATTCTTTAGAATCATACCTCCATTATATGCTTGTGCCAAAGGCTCCTCTACACCATTCTTTTCCATTACAGATTTGTACTCTGCCTTAAATTGGGAGCAAATAAGTTCCCTGTAGAAAGAACTTTGGTAAGATGTGTCCAAAATATGCAAAGAAAGATCATCATCAACATTCAGCAATGACTCAATAGCATACTTCTCACGTTGAGCATTTTCTTTTGCTTCCAATTTACGAACAGCTCTATTCATACTGTCTGTGACACGAGTAAACGCCTCTGGGGAAGCATACTCTAAACAACTCCACAAATCGTTTGCATCATAAACTCTACGAAGATGAAGTTTGTTACAGAATGTGTCATAAACACCCCAATGTTGCAAAAGATTCTTGGCATCTTTTGCAGAAAGGCCTTGAGGATTGTCTGACAATTTTAACTCTAACAAATTTTTGTTCCAAATAGTATCTTCATCCATTGAGGAATAGATTTCGTTAAATTCTCTGATTCCATTCAAGATAGCATCGTCTTGTGCTTGAGTAGGTCTTTTATCAGGAGAATTTACAACAGCAGAAAGTGTGTTACGAAGTTTTCGCGATAAAGCTTTCAATCTGCCAATCTCGTTGCTGACCGAACTATTAGCACCTATTAGGTAGCAATAAATGAAACCTTTAATTTTGTCTAGCAGAACGTCTCTACCAACATCTATAGATTCATCCTTTATCTTGCAATTTGCATATGAAGAGTTCCATAAGAAATCATCTTTTTCAGATTGAGTGAATAGGTCTTTGGCAACACCCAAAAATGTTTTTTTCTCCTCTGGTTTAACATTGATATTGGCATCGTAAAGTTTATAGAACTTATTCTCAAGACTTTGTTCTGCCTTTACCAGGACTCCCTGACGCTCTTGATAACTATTGAAATAAATACGACAATGGAAAGGGTTGAGGTTAATGGTATGATAGCAGAGATAGGTATCTACTCCATCATGTTCCTTAGCCTTTTCAAAGAATCCTTCTTTATAATCTTCAGATTCTATCTCGATAACCATAGGATAGTTTTCAAGGTCATTTTCTTCAACTTTGAACCTTGGATATTTGCTATACAATAAAATTACTTGCTCCTTGTCGTTCGCGAAAACAGGATAGAAGCGTTTGTTACCAAAACCACGTCTTGCGTAAAATCCTAAGGGCGAAATTGACTCAGAAGACAATATATTATTGAAATTCAGAGTACAGGTTGGTATATATAATCTCATAATTATCCTTGTTTTTTAGGAGTTAATAAGCCTTATAATGTTAATTTTGAACCACTTGCAAGACTCGTATCATAAAGTGAAGTAGGAATATCATCAAAAAGACTGGAAAGATTGCCTGAGTGCATGATATACAAAGCACGATAGGTTCTCGTTACTGCCACATACAATGGATTCCGGTTATCATCATCCTCAACAGTACATTCGGGAATAAAAACGTGTTCAAATTGAAGCCCTTTTGAACTATGGTATGTCATCATCTTTGGATTGTCCGAAGAAAAATCCAGATCCATAAACGTTCCAAACTTAGCTTCAACGTTTACACCATGATTCTTGAAATATTCATATGCGTGTTCTACCTCATCATTGTGTCTAAACAGAATACCGACATCCTCCATATTTTTGTTTTGAATAAGCGAAATGATAGCGTCATACTGTTCTGTAATGTTATTGTATTTGATGATCTTTGGTTTTTCAACACCCTCTTCAGTGCAACGTTCTTCAAGTTCATCACTTTCCGAATTTAGATATTGAGCAAAACGAGCTATTTTTTTGGTAATCGGTGATTGAACACAAGTTGTTCAACAGGGAACTTTGTAAAATACTGTATATCCTCCATTGAAACAGTTTGCTTATCTTTAATAAAAGTATAAAGTTGTTGAGCTGAATCGCCATACAACAATAATGCTTTCCTTGCTTTTGAACGGAATAGTTCAATATCCTCTTTCGAAAAATCTTGCGCTTCGTCCACAATGATGTAATCGGCACTTGGACATCCAGCTTTATTCTGCCAATGCCAATGATAGTCAACATTCCGTTGTGGAATGCCCACCTGTGAAATGCCATCAGCCATATATTGCATGAGTGCTTTAGTGAACACAATGTAAAGATAGGTGCCCTTGTGCTCATCCTGTATTTGTTTTGCCTTCCACAAGGCAAGAATGGACTTTCCGCTACCAGCACAACCCTTAACTATGTATGAATTGTCCGTCTTCTTGTTGATTACCTTTACTTGATAATCATCAAGTTCTGAGTCTTTAACGTAAAAACTTCTTTTAGCCATGATTAAATTTATAGATTTATGTTGAAACTATCAATTGTTATTTTATTGTTCTTAGATCGGCTGCAAATCGCCGAATCGTCATTTTGCTTATATTTAGTGGGGTGTATGACATGGGCAAAGTTTTCTATTTCTATCTCTTGCATGATAGTTGTTTTAAGAGGTTTCCTACATAGCACTCGATAACACACTCGGCTTTCGTCATTTGATTTATGGGAGTGACTTACGCTAAATGTTTGCTGCATAAAACAAAGGTCTCTACACTCGTAATAACAAGCGCATGACAACGGCAGAAGCGTCTCTATGGTTCTGCTTTCACGAACATAGTCATTTATTGAGCTATTCATTAACTGAGGATAGAAATATCCTGAATGTTCGTCTTTAGTTGTTACATCAAGCATTATCAGCAAACCGTTTTCATGAAGATAGGTCGCAAGCTTCTTTGCCATTATTGCGTATGCATTGATTGGTAGCACTTCTTTCGAAATCAACTCACAAACAATCTTATCACAAAGGATGAAATGAAAATTTTTCTCGCCGAATGCAAGATTTTCCACGTCTTCACCATTGTTTAACGTCTGGTTTAATATACTCAGTTCGACTTGTACTTTTTTATTTGGATTACTCTCTATCAAATCCTTGAGTATGACTAAAGCACCATCATTACCGTCTATTGCTGTGATGTTTATTTTTGCATGTGTTAAATGCTTTCCAATTGCTGTAATAAAGCCGAGAATTTCACCACCTGTACCGCAACCGCAATCCAATACGTTAATCTTATCCCGTTCCAACATTTCCTTCAGATGTTTATTTTGCATAAGATTATCAACAACACAAAACATCTCTGCATAACTGCGAGGAAAGTAAGTACCAAGATAGACTTTAAGTTCTTCTTCGTTGAGATCAAGATTATACTCATAACGTTCATGTTCTGGGGCATAAATAGCTCGGTGGTCGTTGAAGATCTTTTTGTCAAGCCAATGTGGCAGGATTGTCTTTGACTTCCGGAAAGAAACGTTCGAATTAGTATTTGATAGTTCTTTTGATTGATGCTCTTCGACAACACTAAACGAGCTGTCATCTTCAACTACAAGTTCCTTACCTTCTTCCCAAAAGATTGTAGAAGGCAAAACGGCTTTAACATCATGATTAGTGAATCTTGTTAGTTTTGAACAATATTCGTCTATGCCATCTGCACTTATTATCACAACATATTCTCGAGTTAATTTTATTCCGTATGCAGCAAAAGATGAAGATGCCCTTTTGCCATCAAGCACCATGACAGTAAAATTATCGAGCTTAAGCGATGATTTTATTACCTTTTTTACAAAATTCAAAAGTACTATACTATTTTCGTCTTCGATTACAAAAGATTCAAAGTTTGGCACGTCCTCTTTTTCCTTCTCTTCAGTGTGGGGCTCGTACTTCTTTATATCTTCGAACAACTCTATTTTCTCAATTGGCTCTACTGGTTTATCATAAGTAGCATTGCTGAATTCCGTCAGGTAGAAGGGATTTAGGTTGAGAGTTTCCGTAAGATTAACAATTCCGAGTGGATCAAGGTCGGTATGAGGACAAGTGATGTCATCCAACTTTTCAATGAAATGTTCACTATCAGTAATGTGAAGCCAAGACTTGTTGGTGGCACTTAAATTGTTTTCCAATTCAATAGGTTGATGAAATATAATAAGATGGGGGACATCCTTGATTTGATTCTTTTCAACCCCCAAGACTTTAAGTTCTTTCTTAACTATCGAATGGTTTATTCGTGCTTGTTGGAGGACTGTTTTTCTCGAGCCTCCCTTAATAATTTTACCATTGCATGTCCATTCTCCATTTTCATTGGCAACAACTTTACCCCCATAATTTTTGAATTCTATAGAAATAATAGCGTCTTTCTTTATAAAGAGAGCATCTAACTCGCATCCAATATTATAGTTGCCTGCGAACACACAGAATTCATTCGAATCCTCATAGTGAGCTTTAAGTCGCTCACAGAGAAACCGAAACTGCTCACGCTCTGCAGTTGTATCAAAATTTCCTACTCTGAATGCTAAAAGTCCACCCATTGCAAAAAAAATTATTTTTGTAAACTAAATAGTCATCATTTTTCGCTGACTTTTCCGGTGAAGAATTGTCAGTTTTTGACTACAAAAGTACATAAAATATTGAAAAGGCTTGCAAGCACGGATAAGAATCTACAATAAATATGTTTACTATCAATCAACTATCTTCGTTTTGCTGCGGTATGTCTCTTTGCTATGTTATCATTCCACGGTAATTCAGAAGAAGAGTCACCACCGCCGGTACCGACATGATTCTGTGCCGGGCCACCGACGGCAAGGGTGAAAGCTGCCCCCAATAGTTCCGCCTGCTTCCCGCTTACCTGTTCCTGCGGTTCGAAAACAGCATTGACAAACTCCTCGTCCGTGATCTGGCCGTTGAAATGCCTTTGTGCCACATCATAGTCTATCTGGAACTTGGTGTCCTCAAAAAGTTCCTCTCCGACCCGTGTCCAAATATGGAGCGACGGATTCCGGTAATTGGGAACATTGAGACGCACCAGTTCGGCACCGGACGAGAGGCTGTAACGCTGGGGGTTTGCCTTGCGGTCAAGTCGGTCTATCTGTTTCCGTTGCCTTTCTATGACGGCATCTTTCTCTTTTGACTGACGCTCGGCGGTTTCCGCCCTGCGGATGGCTGTCTCTATCTCTTTCTGGTAACCGTCCCGCAGTTTCCCTATTTCCAACTTATGCCGCTCCTGCAACCGCGCCTTTTCCGCCTGAAGCTCCTTGAGCCGCTTGTTGAGTCCGGCAATCTCTTCGTCCTTGTCCGAGAGTTCCTTTTTTGCTTTGGCAAGGTCGCCCTTGCCGAACCACGAGAGGATGGTGTTCCTGCCCTCCTGTGCCTTCTCCACATCTGCCTGCAACTTGGCAATGTCCTCCTCGTACCGGATTACCTGCTGCCTGTAATAATCCGAGTTGGCCTGATGCTTTGCCGTGGAACCGACGATACCCCGTTGCAGCCCGAATGGTTCCATGGCCGCTGCATAGCTGTTCTGGTATTCATGCAGTTTGGTGCGCCGCATCACATCGTCTGCAGACAGACGGGGACCGGATTTCGTTTCATACTTCCTCTCGCCCTCCCGCTTCCTGCGGACGCGCTCCCCGGCGACAATGGGAACGACGGTGGCGTGCAGGTGTGGCGTTTTCTCGTCCATGTGCAGCACGCACGATACAAGGTTCTCGTTTCCAAAAGTCTCCCTTAGCCATTTGAGGTTGGCATCAATCCAACTGTCCAGCCTGCCGCCATTGGCAATCTCCATCATCTGTTCATGTGTTCCGGTCAGGATGACACGGATGGCTTTTGTCTGGTTCTTGCCGACCTTGCGGCGCAACCCGGCGGTGTCGATGCGGTGCTGTATCGCCTCGGTGCGGTTGGACACTCCTTCCGGAAACCTGACCAGCTCCCGGTTGAGATGCGTCCTGCCTGCATCTGCATTGTCCGGGACATATTTCTTCCCCTTGGCATCTTTCCTTTCTATATGGCATGACATTCCGCTGTCATTGCCGCTGCCACGCTGCAGGTGACAGACCGCGTATTGTGTATTACTCATATCCTTTCGTTTTATGATTGTTGTTTCTGTTGTAAAATCCCGTCCTATTGTCGGAGGCATATACCTGGCTTCTGAACAACATCTTTCGGCCTATGGGCTTTTTGATTGCCGGACGCGGAGCAGAGGCGGTGAAAATGCCCTAATAGGCTACGGGATTTTACAACCCCTTTTTCATAGGACAGCGAGCTGTCCGCTGCTTTCACGTCATTCCGCCCTCCCAGCATCCACCAGTTCAAGTCCGAAGGTATCGATGAAGGTCTGCAACACGGGATTGCGTTCTATCATTCTCGCAAGGATCATCTGCGGCGTGTCCTCCATCAGCAGGAAGTCGGCTATGTCCAGTCCCTGACTGCGCTGTCCGTCGGTCGCAATCTTCTCCAACAGGTCGGAGCAGGTGGCACGCCTGCAGACGGATCCCAGCATCGGCAGCCGTTGCCTCCATTCCTCTGTCGCCTTAAGGTCGGGAAAGAGGATGACCTCCCGACCGCCCAATACCTGCATGGCCTCGCTGTTGAAGCACCCGTGCATTCCTCCGGTGGCAAGCCAGATGAAGTCAGGTATGAAATGGGCAGCTACCAGTGCCGTCTTCTCGCTCTCGACAATGGCTACAGGCTTGGAGGATATGGTGGAGGAAGTGTCCGACAGCAGGTGCTCTCCGAACAGGCATTGCTTCATGCGGAAGTCCTGCACCTTCCTTACCGAATGCACCCAGCTGACTTGGTTAAAAGGTTCCTTGACCCGGTGCCCGGTCTCTGCATTGTAGCCCATAATCTTGCCGGCACGCACATTGCCGTTCCGGTCTATCTGCCAGAATACGGTGGCTCCGCCCCACATCCTTGACGTGCCTACCCTGTAAAGGCGGAACAGCCTGCCGGTGTCCTCCTTGCCCGCCACTTTGGAGAAGTACCGGTACAAAGGGTTGATGTCGTATCTGCGCATGGACTGCTCCACCCAATCAGAGGGAAGAAAGGATATTTTTGGCTCCTGTTCCGGTACTGTCCTCACTGCCGACCTTGCCCGGCCATCCCTTTCGTGTCCGTCCAACCTCTCTTTGACGGTAGGATTGTCCCGGAAATATTCTTTGGGCGTATAGTGGTAGCCGCAACTGTTGATGTGGTCGCACTTGCCCACATTGCCGGGGAAGGAAATCTCTCCCGCCTCGTCGATATAACGGGTGAAGCAGGCTTTCCTGCCGCACTCCGGACAGACGGTCTTGCTGCCCAGACGGTATTTCTGTAGATGGAATCTGTATCCGTTCATGATGTTCTTTTTGTGGATTCCTGCAAATGAAAACCTCTATTTGCAGTTGCAGTTCTTGCAGTCTTGCAGGAATTTTCCTTTTCCGGCACCCAGAAACTGCAAGACTGCAAAGACTGCAGGCTGCAACAGGGCTTCATCCGTTGCAGTCCAGGGTTGATAATTCATTGCCGCTCTCATCAGATTCGCCAGATTTATCATATATAATTTTCTCGTAATGCCCGGTCTTGGCTTTCCTCAGCAGCCTGCTCCGGCACAGCTCCTTGAGGTAGTTCATCACCGTGCGCTCGCTGACATTCTGCAGTTCCTTTCCAATGGCGATGGCCGTCTTCGTATCGAATGTATCCGGCAGCAATGACAGCAGTACCTTGGGCGGTTCCTCGCACATGTCCTCCGCCACGAAGGAGCGGATGCGGCGGTATGAGTCCTCGAAATAGCCGTTCAGCCGGATGGCGGCCTTTACCGATGCCGTGTCCACAGACTGCAGGTTGCCCTCGCCGGATGCATACCGCAGCACCTGCATGAGCAGAGCCAGCCGTGCCACCTGCGCCGGGTGCTTCATCTCACGGCTGTCCACCTCGGCATCGTCCTCTATCAGGTTGATGCGTTCCACCTTCCTGTTCCACCATGAGTAGAAATACTCTTTAGCCTCCCTGTCCATGGACAGCACATGGGGCATCCTTTCTTCCTCCCCGATGTCATAGTCAAGGGCAAGAACCTTTGAAAGTATCTGCTCCCATCGTGCCGCCGGCAGAGCCGCCCTGTCCACTCCGCCATCATCCCAATCAGTCCATTTCGACATTTTCCAAGACTTGGGCAGCACGAACAGGAAGCGGTCGAGCAGTCCGTTATCCTCGAAACCTTTCGTCAGCAGTTCATGTACACGCTTGGTTTGAGTAGTTCCGACGATATTGATGCACGGCTGTTCTATGTGGATCGGTATTGTACTGCTCACCCTTGTCACGTCCAGCGCCCCGCCGCTCCATGCCGTGAGCAGCTGCTCGATGAGCTGTCCGTTGGTGTAGCGGTTGGCGGAGTTGAACATGCCCATGATCTCGTCCACCAGGATGGCCACGCTGCGGGGATTGTTGTTGTGTGTCAGCAGGAGCGATTCGGGGGTGAAGTCGGACACGACGGTACGCCGCAGCACGGGCTTCTTCCCGTTTTCCCCGGCGGCTTTCCATACCTCCAGTTCCGTCTCATACGCCTTGAACAGGGCATAGTCGTGTTTCCGTATGGGACGGTATGCCGCCTCCAGCGGCGGTGTCTTGCCCAGTCCCGGCCTGCCCACGAGGATGATGTAAAGGGCGGCGTTGCTTTGCCACTCGCCCTTGATGCGGATACGGTAGGTGCCGCCCAATGCCGCTGACACAGCCGACAGCATGGCCGTCGCTATGAACTCGGCCTTGTAGTTCTCGTACCGGGCCATGTCAAGGATGACGGACTGCATCGTCTGCGGGAAAACTTCCAACGGGAAATCGGTATCATTGATATGTTCCGCCTCCATGCGGATCCGGTTGCACAGTTCGAGCCGGATGTTTGTCATGTCAGCCATTTTTCTTCTTGCAATAGGATGTCACACTCTCGGATTTCCCTCCCGTCTGTATGCGGCGTATGTCGGACTTGGCATACATGTTCTTGTTGCCTACCTTGACAGGGACGAGGTAGCCGCGCTTCGCCCAAAGGTTGAGCGTGCCGTCGCACACGTTGAGCAGTTCACGGACCTGTTTCGTGTTGAGCCACGTCTCTTCCGCCGCACGCTGCATCTCCGCATCCAGCTCTTCCTGCCGGGCCGCTATCGTGCGCTGCACGATGGATTCGGCAAACATCTTAAGGTCGGTGGGCGTGACTTCCAGCTTCACGTTCGCGCCCTGTTCGACCAGACTTTCTATGGTTATCATAAATATCGGTTTTTGAATTTTGTGATGACCATCTTCAAAAATTCCCTGATGCCCCGCTTCCGATGGCTTATAAAAGAGAAGCACCGCCGACCTTCGGGAAAAGGTTGACGGTGCAAAAGTATATGCGAATTGAAACGGATTGATATATAATGCCTTGTCTTGAATTGTCATGACCATTCAAGTCTGCATGACCATGTAAAACGGCTTATTTTGCCTTATCCGGCGATAGTCCCTGCTTCATCATTAGCGATAATTTCATTGATTTCCTGCGCCAGTGACCGGAACAGTTCCCGGTTCTCGTCGCTCTCGATAAGAAATGCCATCTGGTCTTTCCCGTCCTTGATGACATGCTTTGCCGTCTTCAGGAAGCCGACCGCCTGGCGTATGGCGCTCTCGCTTTTCAGGGAGGGAAGGTCGGGAAACTGCAACGACATGCCCACGCTGTACTCCTTCGCGGCGTGCATCCCGGCCACCAGCTGCAGGTCTTTCAGCACATAGAACGGGAGTGCCTGATGGACTGCGCTCGTGTTGATGGACACGAAACAGCGGATACATTGCATGACAGCCTCCTTCTTTTCGCATTTGAGATAATCCGCGAGAGGCCGTTCCTGTATCTTCTTCTTTCCTGCTGTCCGCTGTGTCTGCGGTGCCGTGCCGTTGCCGGAGTCTGCCGCTTCTGTCGAGTTATTTCCGGTATCGGCATCACTATCACCCATCCCGTCCTTTACGGACTGCAATGCCCATTCTCCGATGCTGCCTTTCTCGATTGCGCCTTTCATGGCGAAATGTTTGTCCCAGTCCTCCTTTGTGCGGAAGCCGTTCTTTATGGACACTTCGATAATCTGGCGAACGACAATGGAACAGCCCATCCGCTCGGCATTCCCCGCCTTGGGATGTCCCGCCTGCCTGCTAACCATGTCCACCATTGCCTCGAAACTCTTGCCGTAATACAGCCAGCTCAATACAAGTGGAGCAGATAGAGTGACATGCCCGGACATGTCTCTAAAAAAGGACTTGACCTTGCCCCAGAAGGAAGACGGAGGAGTGGTTGCATCCTCTTCCCTTTGTTTCCTGTACAGCTCCACGATCTGCCCCGGTACAGCGTTATCCTTGAAATGCAGGCCGATGTTCCTGAAAGCGTCCGTGCTGTCGTCGCACCATGACATCTGCCATTCCTTTTTGATTCCGGGCAGCTGTTTGAATATGGCACGGCATACGGCGAGGTACTGCATCTCGTTACCGTCCGCCATCATTTTCGCAAAGCGGCGGTATTCCTCCCTGTGCGTGTCCTTCCACTGGAAGATGTCCGCCTTGAACTGTTCGTATGTCTGTTTCTGCCCGTCCATATTCATATTGTATTATTACAGGTTGATATAAAAGGATAAGTGGAAAAGAGAGACTGTCAGTCCAGAAGGTTTACCAGCTCCTTCTTCATCTCGTCGTCAATCTTGCGGTACCGCGCGAAAGCCCGGCTGCCCTCCGAATGTCCCGACATGGAGGCAATCAGGTTCGGGTCCTTGACCTGTCTGTATAGATTGCCAATGAAGGTCTTGCGTGCCGTATGGGTAGATGCGACCTCGTATAAAGGTCTTGCCACATCCTCCCTTGTCTTGGGGTCGAGGACTATGACCTTTCGGTCGATGCCCACGTACTTGAGTATCTCCTTTATCTTCTTGTTGTAGCCAAAATGCGAGAACCGGGGGAGCAGAGCGTTCTCCAGATCCTTGTAGCGTTCCAGTATGTCCCGTGCCTTTTGGTTGAGCGGCACACGCACTGTATTGGCATGTTCCATCTTCGTCTTCTGCGGGATATACTCCACGAAGCCGTCCACGATGTTGGCCTTGGTCAGCCTGTTCAGGTCGCTCACGCGGCATCCTATCAGGCACTGGAACATGAAGATGTCGCGATAGACCGGGTAGGTCGGTCCCATGCCGCTCAGGTCGGCATAGTACACCTTGTCCCGCTCTTCGAGGGTCAGGTAAAAGGGGTCACCGTACATCGGACGGGCAATCTGGTACTGGTCGAAAGGGTTGTTCCTTGTCAGCCCGCGCTTGATGCACCACTTGACAACGGTGCGGATGCGGTAGAGCGATCCAGACATGCTGTTCTCGGAACGCCTCTGCCCCACATCGCGAAGTTTCTCGTTCCGATAGAATACGGGATACATGGCCACATATTTGTGTTCCTCCTGCATCCACAGCTTGAAGTCCCGGATGTCGTCAGCCGTTACGGTGTCTATGCACAGGCGGAAGCCTCTCTGGTGCAACACCTCGTGCCGGAAACGCTCGTAGCGCAGCACCTTGTTGAGATTGTCGAGGTGGTGCTTGCGGCTTTCGTCCGCAAGCGGGGTCTCGTCGATGTATTTCCGTATCTGGTACGAGAGCAGGTACTCGTCGGCCTTGTTGCCGCCCCTCGCGTTGATGTTGGGATGGTGGTATTCCTCTATCAGCCCCTTGAGCCAGTTGCCGTCCACGCCACGGTGGTACTCTTTCGTGATGAGGTGGGTAATCTGCTGCACGTCCTTGTCGAAGGCCATCTTCTTCTCCTCCGACACCAGTGCCACGCGGGGCTTGTAGCCCTGCCGTTCCGGGCTCCAGTGGTTGGGGTTGATGGACAGTTCGCTCGCTGCCTTGATGTCCACGCCGCCGATGTCACGTACACGGAAATAGACACGTGCCTGGTCCGTGATGTTGTTCTTGGCGGCGGTCTTCCGGATGAATGCGGTCACTTTCATATATATCCTCCTTTCCGATTTAGTCTATCATTTCCACAAGCCTGCGCTTCATGTCATCGTCTATCGTACGGTAGCGGCTGAACGCCCGGCTGCCCTCCACGTGCCCAGACATGGAGGCGATGAGATTTGGGTCGGGAACCTGCCTGTAAAGGTTGCCCACGAAGGTCTTGCGTGCCGTGTGGCTGGTGGCCACCTCGTACAAGGGTTTCTGCACGGTGTTGTAGCCGTGCGTGTCAAGGATGGTCACCATACGGTCTATGCCGCAGCGTTTCAGCAGTTCCCGTATGCCGAGGTTGTAGGTGTGTATCTGCCTGAACGGGAACAGCCTGTCGGCACCCGCATCATACCGTTCCAGTATCTTCAACGCCTTCTCGTGCAGCGGCACCCTGACGGTCTTTGCCTGGCACTTTTTTGTCTTCTGCGGCATGTATTCCAGAAAGCCGTCCTTGATGTTGTCCCTCGTGAGACGGTAAAGGTCACCCACGCGGCAGCCGACATAGCAGTGGAACACGAAGATGTCCCGGATTACGGCCAGCTTCGGGTTGTCGCTCAAGTCCGCATCGTAGAGGATGTTCCTCTCTTCGGAAGTGAGGAAGAACGGGTCGCCGTAGGTCGGCTCCTTGCAGCCGTAAAGCACATAGACCTCGTTGTCGGAATACTTCATCTTCTTGCACCAGTGCAGGAAGGTGCAGAACAGGTTCATGGTGTTGATGACGGTCGTGCCGGAGAGTGACCTGGGACGGTGGTTGATGAGCGTGCGGGGAGCGTAGAAGTCTGGATATTCCTGCCGCAGCAGATGTTCGTTCACCACATAATCCCGGAAAGCGTTCATCTGCTCCAGCGTGACGGTTTCCACGAAGAGGGTGAAGTCCGCCTCGCCCAGTATCTTCCGGCGGTAGTCGTGGTAGCGGGTCATCTTGCGCTCGAAACGGACGATATGCTCCTTCGTCCTCTCCGCACCGTCGAACTTCTCCAAATACTCGTGGACACGGGCGAGAAGGTTCGAGTGGTCCCGCTCGAATGCCCGGGCTGGGTACAGCACATCCTCGATGACCTGTCTCATCCACCGGCTGTCCGCCTTGTCCGAGAAGGTCTTCTCAGCCCGCTCGATGATGGCGGCGATCTGTTCCGGCAAACGTTTCTGCTCGGCGGCAGGCACAGCCGTCGTTCGCCTGTAACATAGGCTGTCGGTGTCCCAGTACTTGTCCTGCACTTCAAGTGGGGAAACGACCTTTATGTCCACGTTCTTCTCCCGTACCCGGAAACAGATGTTCGAGGTGTCTGGGGAGCACTTTTTCAGATAGACGGTAACTTTCATCTGCGTTGTTTTTTCGGTTATGCGGCAAAGGTATAATAAATTCCCGTAAATGTTCCCATATATCCCGAAAAAACTTGCAACGGATTAAGACAAATTAAAAAGTTGTTCCCGAATCTGATACCGCATAAAACACAGTATATCAACGGCTATATTTGCACTTGTTTGGCTCTTTTTTTCATTTCAGGCTTTATCCGATTCCCTGAATATCATATATTGCAGTTCCACGCTTTTTTTTCCATCCACTGAAACAAAACGGGGAGAAATATACATCATTTGCTGGCTTTTCAACTTTTCGACAAGCCCTATCGAAAATTCTATATCCAATTTATCCCCGTCCGCGCTTCTCTCTACACGGCTTCCGGAATAATCCCCGTGCAGACCATTAGCTGACGATAAAGTTTCCTGGGCAAAAACCAACATGGGAAACATTCCCAGGCAGCCCATAATAAAAATTTGTTTCTTATAATATTGTAACGGTTTCATGATATACTTTTTTTGCATAAAAAATAAAAAATCCGGGTACGTAAGAAGACTATTTCAACATATAAATAATGGAAATCGCCGCTCTGGTGGGACCGATATAATCAGCATCCCCCTTCCCCTCCTTTTTTCCGCAGGTAGTACACTTGTACTTATCATAACGGGTATGTACATAACCGATGCCCAAGGAGGCCTCTATATTGAAACGATTGGAAACGACCCACTGATAGCCGGCACTCAGACCACCACCCCAAAAATATCCTTCATAACGGTGCTCCTTCATTTTCCCGTCTCCCTTTTGAAGAACAAAAGGTACATCAATGCCACCGATGTTCATCTGCCCTCCATGCGCGTGTAACCCGAAGAACCAACCATTGAAAACATCACACGTCCAGTAACGTAGTTCAGGCTGTACCAACCAGTGACTAGCCTTCTTTGTTTTATACCGGGAGGAGGTAGCATCCTGCGTGTAGAAAAAGAAATTCATCCCCACTTGGGTGTCAAGCGTCCATTTCCGCCCCATTGAAAACTCAAGAGAAAGATTCGGAGTCTTCAGGGCATCATACGCCAAATTATTTTTTATTGCCACCTTCTGTGCAAAAGAATGGGTGCAAAAAAATAAAAAGAAAAGAAAAATAGTCCTCTTCATACTAAAGATTTTTATCATTATTATTAATACTCTGTTTCTCGTTTTTTTGATGTTGCAAAAGTACTGCGCTGCTATCGCATTGGCATTATACAAAAAAGACAGAAATTAACAGATGCATGACTATTTTAGAAAAAATGTCATTATTGTGTAAATGTATCATACTCACAGAACCCAATGTGAAGTCAAAAAAGCCGGTCAATCAAATGTAAAGCAATGCAAAATATCTATTCTATATAAGAATATAACGAAACAGATAACAAGTATCTTTACTCGTCAAAATATCTTTATCTTTTAAGATTAGATATAAATCTTCACAGGACCGCTTGCCTACACCATGTAATTTGCCCAATGCGTCAAAACCATTTTTCTTGATAAACCGCAACAGGTCCTCCAACAGATAGATATTATACCTCCTAAGGTTCCGTAAGATTCTCGGTTGTATCTCCAAATATTCCAAAGGAGTGGAAAGTTTATCCACACATTCCGCAGGTATATCATATTCTTTGAGTGGAACAAAGACTTTAAATTGTCCGCAAACAACATTGTTCCTGTGTAAAACAGCCTTATAGTTTCTACACCGGAGATGGACTGATTGAAGCCTTTGCTGTTCTTGAACCAGACTTTCCCAATAACGACTTACTTCCCTTACGCCTTCCTCATACATGAAAATTAATTCTCGTATGGAAAGATTATACCTGTAGGACAGATCGGATATATCAGTCCCTGTCATCAGGGAATAAAAAATATCCTGCCTCTTTTCATCCCTTACATACATAGACATCATTTTGACAAGATCCTTATAAAGACGGAAACAATATACCGACAAGCCATGTGCACGAAGAGAAATAAAAGTCTTTTCCTTCTTGCTTACTTTTTGAATAGAAGATTCCATATTGCTTAATATTGTATTAAAAAAGACAGGTATTTATCATACGGTCAAATTTTATCTTTTTTGCTTTCGCTCCGCAATTCTGTCGGAGTTAGCCCAAACAGTCTTTTACAATAGCAGGTGAGATGGGCGGGAGAACTAAATCCAAATTCCATGGCTATTTCCCGGAAAGCAACATCCGGATCACAGACTTTCTCACGAACAATCTCAGCCTTCCGTTCCTGCATCCATTGATAGGGGCTCTGGTTAAAACAATCTTGGAACTTGCGGTTGAAAGAGCGTTCTGACACACAACACAAACTGGCAAATTCTTTCACAGATTTCACTTTCCGATAATTTTCCAGCACAAAATCTTCAAATTTTCTTCCTACTCCGGATGTTCCTGAAAAGAAGGAAGCAAGCTCGGGCTTGGTATAAAATCCCCTCAATACAAGTATTATTTCCTGTTGTTTGAGAATATGCATATGCCTACATAATAATCCTGCATCCAGATAAATAAGCAACTGCCTTAACACGTGAAGCAGCGGTTTGCGAATTAGAAGAATACAGTTATCCCTCTCTCCCAACTTGTCACGGGAAATAGAATCAAAATACATTTTGTCACAAGCCGTTATCTGTTTGTTCCAAAACAATAAAAGACATTCTGCCGGTACAACACTTTTAATCCGGTTCTCCTCCCGCTGTGGAATAAGGAGCATTCTGTTTCTGAGAAGAGAAATATGATGTTCCTGCCCTATATCAACTAACAATTCTCCTTTCAACAGGAATAAAATACAAAAACAGCTGTCATTATCAACTTGCCCACATTCTTGTGCAGCCAATTTATATCGAGTAAACCCACTTGCAAAATTAAGCTGATAATTAAAGCAAGAGCGGTGCTCAGACAAATTAAGTAGTTTCATGTTATATCTTAAAATAATTATGTTTAGAAAACATCGTAATCAAGATGTTTGTTTTTAACAAAAAAGACATATATTTTCAGATATCAGACAATTAAAACATGCTTATAATTTCCCGCCTGTTTCCCTGATTTTTCTGCAATCAAAGTTTTTTATTGCAGCTATTTTTAGATGTATCATTGAAAATAGTTATATTTGCGACTAGTTTATTAGGACAGATATGAGCCAGCATTAAAAGCGATATATAAGTCTCTGATAATCAGATATAAATATAAAATTACATGATTATTTCCAATTCTTAAAATATTCGTGTAGTTTTGCGCAAAACTTTAAAAATATGATACAGTCAATGACAGGTTACGGCAAAGCTACTGCCGAACTTCCAGAAAAGAAAATAAACGTAGAAATCAAGTCGCTCAACAGCAAGGCAATGGATTTATCCACTCGCATCGCCCCGGCTTATCGTGAAAAAGAAATAGAAATCCGTAACGAGATTTCCAAGGTTCTGGAGCGCGGAAAAGTAGATTTCAGCCTGTGGATCGAGAAAAAAGAGGGCGCCGAGAGTGCAACACCTATCAACCAGGCATTGGTGGAAGGATATTACAAACAGATTCAGGCTATCTCGGAAAACATCGGCATTCCTGTCCCTACGGATTGGTTTCAAACGTTGCTCCGTATGCCGGACGTGATGACGAAAACGGAAATCCAGGAATTATCGGAAGAGGAATGGAAAGTAGTGCACGCCACGGTGCTTGAAGCGATTAATCATCTGGTAGATTTCCGCAAACAGGAAGGTGCCGCACTGGAAAAGAAGTTCCGCGAAAAGATTGCGAATATCTCGCTGTTGCTCGAAAAGATCGCTCCTTATGAGAAAGAACGGGTAGAAAAGGTGAAAGAACGCATCACGGACGCACTCGAAAAGACGTTGAGCGTAGATTATGACAAGAACCGTCTGGAACAGGAATTGATTTATTATATCGAAAAATTGGATGTAAACGAAGAAAAACAACGCCTTGGCAATCATCTGAAGTATTTTATTAGTACTATGGAAAGCGGTAACGGACAGGGGAAAAAGCTCGGATTTATCGCACAGGAAATGGGCCGGGAAATCAACACATTAGGTAGCAAGTCCAATCATGCGGAAATGCAGAAGATTGTTGTCCAGATGAAGGATGAACTGGAACAGATCAAGGAACAGGTACTGAATGTAATGTAATTTCAAATAGAAAGAATCACATGACAGGTAAATTAATTATTTTCTCCGCCCCGTCAGGCTCGGGCAAATCTACTATCATCAACTATCTACTGACACAGCATTTGAATCTTGCGTTTTCTATTTCCGCAACAAGCCGCCCGCCGCGCGGAACGGAGCAACACGGGGTTGAGTATTTCTTTCTCACTCCGGAGGAGTTTCGTTGCCGTATCGAGAACAATGAGTTTCTGGAGTACGAGGAGGTGTATAAAGACCGTTACTACGGCACACTGAAAGAACAGGTGGAAAAACAGTTAAAAGAAGGTCAGAATGTGGTGTTTGATGTAGATGTAGTAGGCGGATGCAACATCAAGAAGTTTTACGGTGACCGTGCATTGTCGGTATTTATCCAACCGCCTTCGGTAGATGAACTGCGCTGCCGACTGGAAGGTCGCGGCACAGATGCGCCGGAAGTAATCGAAAGCCGCATCGCCAAGGCGGAATATGAGTTGAGCTTTGCTCCGCAGTTCGATTGCGTGATCGTTAATGACGATCTGGAGACGGCTAAGGCGGAAGCTTTGAAAGTAATTAAAAAGTTTTTGGAGGCCTAGTTAATTGTCTTTTGCCAGACAGAAAGATACAAATGAAGAAACATAAAACCGGAATCTTTAGCGGCTCATTCAACCCGATTCATATCGGACATCTTGCCTTGGCCAATTATCTTTGCGAATACGAAGGGTTGGACGAAATCTGGTTTATGGTCAGCCCACAGAATCCCTTAAAAACGCAGTCCGAATTATGGAGTGACGGGCTGCGTCTTAAATTGGTGGAGTTATCTATCAACGGTTATCCGCATTTTCAAGCTTCGGATTTCGAGTTTCACCTGCCACGTCCCTCTTACAGCGTGCATACATTGGAAAAGCTACGCGCTGCTTATCCCGAACGGGACTTCTATTTCATTATCGGCTCTGACAACTGGGCGCGTTTCGACCGTTGGTATCAGTGGGAGCGTATCCTAAAAGAGAACAACATTCTGATTTATCCCCGCCCCAACTACCCCGTAAAAGAAGATGAATTGCCGGAAACTGTACGCCTCGTCCATTCACCTGTATTCGAGATCAGTTCTACATTTATTCGCAAAGCACTGGACACAGGAAAAGATATACGGTATTTTCTGCATCCGGCAGCTTGGGAATATATAAAAACAAATTTACAATACTACTCCGCCAACCGATGAAGCGTTATCATTACCACTTCTGCCGGTGCACCAATGCGAATCGGGAGTTGTGAAGTGCCGATTCCGTTTGTTATAATAAGGGGAATTTTTGCGGTGTTGTAGGCCAGCCCGGTTAAGAAGCGGTTTCCGTAATGAGAATTTAACACCGGGGCGACTCCAAAGACACGGACTTGTCCGCCGTGGGTATGCCCGGCCAGAGCAAGGTCGGTGTTAGCCACTGAAACATCTTCGATATAGTCCGGTGTATGTACCAATAATATGACAAAATCTTTGGGAGAGAGTGCCAATGTAGGCGACACGCCGTTGTGTGTCAAGTCGAAAGGATTGCGTACGCCTGCGATAATGATCTGCTGGTCGTCTTTCCGAAGAGTATCTACCTCATGTTCCAACACCCTCATCCCATAATGTTTCATTGTACGGACAATTTCGTCGTGACAGCGTTCGTAATCATTGTTTCCCATCACGCCGTATGTCCCCATGGGCGTTTTCACACGGGAAAGGGCAGCGAACAAAGGTTCCACATATTCGCAACCTTCCTGATAGTCACCTCCCATTAGCAGGACATCGGCCTTTTGGGCAATCAACAGACGGACAAGGTTGTTCAGTCCTTGTTCTTTCAACAGGCTTTTATAATGCAAATCGGAGACGAAGGCGATGCGGAAACCTTCAAAAGCTTCGGGAACATCCCGGTGAGTGAAATCATATTTCACGACACGGTCGACACCTGTATAAGCGGATGACACACTTTCGGTTGATGAAGTGATTTTGGCTTCACGAAGTACACGATCAACAGATTCGGTTCCGGCAATGGTTTGTTTCTTTGCCGGTTCACTTTTCTTTTCTTTCGAGACATCCAGCTCTTTGAGTCCGGCATGATCCGGCGCAAAAACATCTGCCGGGACAGTGGCAGCGGTATCCGCATGAACGGAATCTGTATTTAAAACAGGCGAAGGCAAAGTGGACACCATATTTTTCTTCGACTTACAAGAGGCCAGCGAAAGCAGTGTCAACAAGATAACGGGATAAATTATTTTCTTCATTTTCTCTTAATTTGAAGTATTTCGGGGGTGCAAAGATACGAAAAATCATCTATCTTTGTCCGTCAAAACTCTCTATAATATATTAAAGCATGAAAGAAATAAAGCGTAACTCACTGCAAGCATGGATATTAGCGGCACGCCCCAAGACTCTGACAGGTGCAGTTACTCCCGTTTTAATAGGTACTGCACTTGCTGCCATGGACGGGCATTTTGAATGGTTACCTGCACTAATCTGTTGCGTGTTCGCCAGCCTGATGCAGATTGCCGCCAACTTTATCAATGACCTTTTTGACTTCCTCAAAGGGACGGACAGGGAAGACCGCCTGGGGCCTGAACGCGCCTGTGCGCAAGGTTGGATTTCTCTTCAGGCAATGAAAACGGGAATCATCGTCACGGTTACCCTTGCCTGCCTCATCGGTTGCACGCTGCTTTTCTATGCGGGGTGGGAGCTGATTATCGTCGGCGTTCTCTGTGTACTTTTTGCTTTTCTCTATACAACCGGACCTTATCCCCTATCCTACAACGGTTGGGGAGATGTTTTAGTAATCATTTTTTTCGGTTTTGTCCCCGTAGGTGGAACCTACTATGTGCAAGCGCTAACATGGACGCCGGATGTTACCGTAGCCTCACTCGTTTGCGGACTGCTCATTGACACTTTACTTGTTGTCAATAATTACCGCGACCGCGAAGCGGATGCACGAAGCGGAAAACAAACCATTATCGTCCGTTTCGGTGAGAAGTTCGGACGCTATTTTTATCTGGCACTGGGAATAACAGCGTCCTTGCTCTGTCTCCGGTTCTTGAGTGAAGGACATTTTTATGCGGGACTGCTTCCGCAACTTTATCTGATCCCCCACTTCTTCACATGGAAAAAAATGGTACGTATATATAATGGTAAAAAACTAAACAACATATTAGGTGAAACGTCGCGTAATATGCTGCTCATGGGAGTCCTTTTGTCGTTAGGGCTATTATTAGGTTGAAAGTTGAAAGTTGAAAGTGAAAATTACCGGGTTAGCATTATTAACAAGACAAGACATTAACAGTTATACGTTATTAACGACTTATTATACGTTATTAGTGACTTATTACACGTTATTAGTGACTTATTATTTAGCGACACAAGTGTTTTCTTATGGGTTCTTTGTCAAATTTGACGACAAGATAAATTAGGGAAAAATAATTCAACAGTTCATAGTCGATAGTATCCAATACTCTCCTCCTTCGGGAAGGAGGAGTCCCCGTAGGGGGAGGTGGTAGGTGAGTACATGAGTCTATTATTAAAACAAATAGGCGCACCTACCACCCCGGCTTTCAGCCACCCCTCCTTCCCGGAAGGAGGGGAATGGAGTTACCACCGACTTGTTAAATGCACATTATAATTATATCTAAAGAAAAACCTTCTTTTTTCTAACGTTCTTTTTCTATCTCCTATTATCAATCCTCTATTATCTTATTTTCTCCTACTATCTTATCTTCCTCTATTATCAATCTCTTACTGTCTTATCTTCCCCTATTATCAATCTCCTACTATCTCATCTTCCCCTATTTCCCGTACATTTTTTCGTAATAGCCTTGATAATCTCCGCTAGTTACTTCTTCCACCCACGGCTGGTTATTCAAGTACCATTCGATAGTCTTCACAATGCCGACTTCGAATTTCGTTTCGGGATACCAACCTAAGGCATTGGTAATTTTGGTCGGGTCGATTGCGTAACGCTGGTCGTGTCCGAGACGGTCTTTGACAAAAGTAATCAAATCCTCGTTAATCCAGTCGATTGAGATTTCTCCGTTTTCACCTTTCACTTTCTTTTTAAGCATTTGGCGATATTCGGGATGTTCCGTCATCAAGCGGTGAATGGTCGAGATAGTCAGTTTCACAATTTCGAGGTTTGTCTTTTCGTTGTGTCCACCTACGTTGTAGACCTCTCCCTCTTTGCCTTCGCGCACAACGAGGTCAATCGCCTTGCAATGATCTTCCACATACAACCAGTCACGCACGTTACTTCCGTCGCCGTAGACAGGCAGATGTTTACCTTCAAGGATATTCTTGATAATCAATGGAATCAGTTTTTCCGGGAAATGATACGGGCCGTAGTTATTTGAGCAACGGGTAATCGTAACCGGCATTTTATAAGTGTCGTGATAGGCCATAACGACCATATCCGCGCTAGTCTTGGAAGCGCTGTACGGGCTATGCGGACAAAGCGGCGTAGCCTCCGTGAAAAACCCTTCAGCACCCAGAGAGCCATACACTTCGTCGGTAGAAACCTGATGATAGCGCACACCTTTCCTCCAAGTCGGGTAGCCCTGTTCGTCCTTGCCCATTACCCACGCGCGGCGTGCACAGTCCAACAAGTTCTGCGTGCCGAGAATATTAGTAATCAAGAACAACTGCGGGTTTTCAATGCTACGGTCCACATGGCTTTCGGCAGCGAAATTCACCACGTAATCGAAGCGATACTCAGCAAACAGACCGTCTACTACTTCGCGGCTGCAAATATCTCCCTTGATAAAAAAGCAGCGTTCATTGTCGATATCCTTGGCAATGGTTCCCAAATTTCCTGCATACGTCAAAGCATCCAGAATCACGACCTTCACGTCGCTATGTTTTGCCAGAATATACTTAATGTAGTTTGCGCCGATAAATCCTGCGGCACCGGTCACCAGATAAGTTTTCATATATTTCTTATTATGTTGATTTTAGGATTGTTTTGCCAGTTCAATAAGGTATTTGCCGTATTCCGTCTTTTCGAGTTGCCGGCCGAGCAGAAGCAGCTGTTCCGTCGGAATCCAGCCCTGACGCCATGCGATTTCTTCGATGCAACTGACATAAAAACCTTGACGGTTCTGAATGGTGGCAACAAAGTTGGAGGCTTCCAGCAAACTGTCACAGTTACCGGTATCGAGCCATGCAAATCCACGTCCGAAAAGTTCCACTTTCAGCGTGTCTTCTTCCAGATAGAGGCGGTTTAAGTCCGTTATTTCATATTCTCCACGGGCGGAAGGACGGAGGGCGGCAGCCTTTTCCGTCACGGTAGCGTCATAGAAATACAATCCGGGAACGGCATAATTGCTTTTCGGAACGGCAGGTTTCTCTTCCAGGGAAACGACTTTGCCCGTCTCGTCAAATTCCACCACACCGTAAGCGCGGGGATCTTTCACGTAATAACCGAATATGCAAGCTCCTTTCTCCACACTGGCAGCACGGCGGAGCATGGCGGAAAATCCCTGGCCGTAGAACATATTATCGCCCAAAATCAGACATCCCGGTTCACCGTTCAGGAAATCGGCTCCCAATACGAAAGCCTGTGCCAGACCGTTGGGTTGCTCCTGCACCTGATAAGAGAAGGACATTCCCAGTTCTTCACCTGTTCCCAGCAGATCGCGGAACATCGGCAAGTCACGTGGAGTAGAGATAACCAATACTTCGCGTATTCCCGCCAACATCAGTGTAGACAACGGATAATAAATCATCGGCTTGTCGTACACAGGCATGATCTGTTTAGAAATCGCCTTAGATAGCGGATAGAGGCGGGTAGCACTTCCACCGGCCAGAATAATTCCTTTCATGTTCGTCTTTGTTATTCATTCACTGGCTGCAAAGGTCGGAAAGAAATCCGAAATGACAAAAATAATGCGAAGTTATTTATCCGCCAGCTCGATAACTTCCAAATCCTTGAACGCTCCTTCGTCAATGACAAACCGCACCAATGTACGTACTTTATGAAATCCGGACATTCCCGCCGCTCCCGGGTTGATGTGCAACATATCCAACGTTTTGTCATATTTCACCTTTAATATATGAGAGTGCCCGCTGATAAAGAGTTTCGGCGGCCGCGTCATCAGGCTTCCGACAATGGAAGGATCGTACTTTCCCGGATAGCCTCCGATGTGTTTTATGAGTACTTCCGCACCGTCCACCGTAAAACGGTTCACCTGCGGAAACAACTTCCGGATTTCCTGCCCATCAATATTCCCGTAGACTGCCCGTAACGGCCGGAAAGCCGCCAATTTTTCCGCTACTTCCAACGAACCGATATCGCCCGCGTGCCAGATTTCATCGCACGGTTCAAAATATTCCAGGTATTTCTCGTCCCAGTAAGCGTGAGTATCTGATAATAATCCTATTCTTGTCATAATTTTCTTTGTTTAATCCCGCAAAGATACTATATTTGGAAAAATCTTAAAGTACATGGAAAGCAAATATAATTATTTCAAGCGAGATATCAGTTGGCTCTCATTCAATTACCGCGTATTGTTGGAGGCAACGGATGAACATTTGCCGCTCTACGAGCGGATTAACTTCATCTCAATCTACTCTTCCAATCTGGAGGAGTTTTACAAAATCCGGGTGGCCGACCATAAAGCAGTGGCTTCCGGAGCGACGGAAAGCGATGAAGAAACCGTACAATCTGCCCGTGAACTGGTAGAGGAAATCAACCGGGAAGTCACCCGGCAGCTGGACGACCGTGTGCACATCTACGAACAGAAAATACTCCCCGCCCTACGTAGAAACCATATCATTTTCTATCAGGACAGACACGTGGAGCCGTTCCACCAACAATTTATCAAAGATTTTTTCCGGGAAGAAATCTTCCCTTACCTGCAACCCGTACCGGTATCGAAGGACAAAATCGTCTCTTTCCTCCGGGACAACCGCCTCTATCTGGCCATACGAGTTTATCCGAAAAAAGAGAATGAGACAGAGCAACGGCAGCAGCCGTATTACTTCGTCATGAAACAGCCTTATGCCAAAGTACCCCGTTTCATCGAACTTCCCGCACATGAGAAAGACCATTATCTGATGTTCACCGAAGACATCATCAAGGCGAACTTAAACCTGATCTTCCCCGGCTACGACGTCGACTCCAGCTACTGCATCAAGATCTCCCGCGACGCTGACATCCTGATTGACGACACCGCCAGCAGCGCCGACCTTGTAGCCCAACTGAAGAAAAAAGTAAAGAAACGCAAGATCGGCGACGTCTGCCGCTTCGTCTACGACCGCGCCATGCCGCAAGACTTCCTCGATTTTCTGGTGGACGCCTTCCGCATCCAGCGTGACGAGCTTGTCCCCGGCGACAAGCATCTGAATCTGGAAGACCTGCGTCACCTCCCCAACCCGAACAAGTCGCTCCACAGCCTTGAGAAGCCAAAGCCGATGAAGCTAACCGTCCTCGACGAGAAAGAATCCATTTTCAACTACGTCGCCCGGAAGGACCTGCTCTTATATTATCCGTATCATTCCTTCGAACACTTCATCCATTTCCTTTATGAAGCCGTTCATAACCCGGAAACGCGGGAAATCATGGTCACACAATACCGTGTGGCAGAAAACTCCGCCGTTATCAACACCCTGATAGCCGCCGCCCAAAACGGCAAGAAAGTAACCGTATTCGTTGAGCTGAAAGCCCGCTTCGATGAAGAGAACAACCTTGCCACCGCCGAAATGATGCAAGCCGCCGGCATAAAGATAATATATAGTATCCCGGGACTGAAAGTGCATGCCAAGGTAGCCCTCGTCCGCCGTCGCGGACAGAACGGCGAGAAGCTCCCCAGCTACGCTTATATCAGCACCGGCAATTTCAACGAGAAGACTGCCACCCTCTACGCCGACTGCGGCCTGTTCACCTGCCGCAAGGAAATCGTGAACGACCTATACAACCTCTTCCGCACCCTGCAAGGTAAAGAAGACCCCAAATTCACGACTCTCCTTGTCGCCCGTTTCAACCTCATCCCCGAACTGAACCGCCTCATCGACCGTGAAATAGAACTTGCCGACCAAGGCAAGGGTGGACGTATCATCCTCAAGATGAACGCCCTCCAAGACCCTGCAATGATTAACCGCCTCTATAACGCCTCCGAACACGGCGTTCAGATCGACCTCATCGTCCGTGGCATCTGCTGTCTCATCCCCGGGCAGTCATACAGTCGTAACATCCGTGTCACCCGTATTGTCGACAGTTTTCTGGAACACGCCCGCATCTGGTACTTCGGCAACAACCACCACCCGAAAGTATTCATGGGTTCCCCCGACTGGATGCGCCGCAACCTCTACCGGCGTATCGAAGCAGTCACCCCGATACTCGACCCCGACCTACGTGCCAGCCTGATAGAAATGCTGAACATCCAACTGGCCGACAACCAAAAAGCCTGCTGGGTAGACGCCCAACTGCAAAACGTATTCAAGAAAAGAACGCCCGGTACCCCAAGCGTCCGCGCACAATATAATTTTTACGAGCAACTAAAAAACAGCCTGCTCCCACATAATCCCACATAACTCTATATAACCCTATATAACTATAACACATATAACGCCCCATGCCGCACCCACCCGCATAGTTTCCCCGGACTACTTTTTTATCCGTCAAGCGAGCTTCCGTAACGGAGCGGATTTTTCTTCAAGTTTGGTGGTAATTTAGCCAGTCGGTGGTATCTCCATTCCCCTCCTTCGGGAAGGAGGGGTGGCTGAAAGCCGGGGTGGTAGGTGGATACACAATGCTGATAATAACCGACTTACGCATTCACCTACCACCTCCCCCTACGGGGACTCCTCCTTCCCGAAGGAGGAGAATGGAAATACTACCGACTATAAACTGTCAAGTCATTATTTTACCAATTCACCTTATAACCAAATTTTTTTTGTTTGTTTCTCTGTCTCTTTCTTTTGTTTCAAGACAAAAGAAAGAAAGTTGTAACACAAATGTAACAAGTATGACATCCCCCTGCAACCTCAAACTCCGTCCTTTGCAGGCGGAAATAACATACACACATTTATGGAGACAATTTATTTATGCATTATCATTTTCCTCTTCGTACTAGCCGTATTCGACCTGATCGTCGGTGTGAGTAACGATGCGGTTAACTTCCTCAATTCGGCGGTAGGTGCCAAGGCGGCCTCCTTCAAGACCATCCTGTTTATTGCAGGCATCGGCATATTCATCGGAGCATCGCTCTCTAACGGCATGATGGACATTGCCCGGCACGGCATCTACCAACCCGAGCACTTCTACTTTGCAGAAATCATGTGTATCCTGCTTGCCGTCATGCTCACCGACGTTGTCCTGCTGGACGTATTCAATTCAATGGGAATGCCTACCTCCACCACCGTATCCCTCGTCTTCGAGCTGCTGGGAGGAACCTTCGCCCTCTCCCTCATCAAAGTCAGTAACAGCGACACCCTCGGGTTGGGCGACCTGATAAACACCGACAAAGCCCTTTCCGTCATCATGGCGATATTCGTATCCGTGGCAATCGCCTTTTTTTTCGGTATGCTCGTCCAATGGCTGGCCCGTGTCATCTTCACGTTCAACTACACGAAAAAGATGAAATACAGCATTGCACTGTTCGGAGGCGTGGCCGCCACCTCCATAATCTATTTCATGCTCATCAAAGGACTGAAAGACAGTTCCTTCATGACCCCCGAAAACAAGCAATGGATACAGGACAACACTTGGATGCTTATCAGTGTGTTCTTCGTATTCTTCACCATACTAATGCAGATCCTTCACTGGCTGAAAATCAATGTCTTCAAAGTAGTAGTACTCATGGGTACTTTCGCCCTCGCCCTCGCCTTTGCCGGCAATGACCTTGTGAACTTCATCGGCGTTCCCCTCGCAGGTTTCTCGTCCTTCATGGATTTCACGGCCAACGGCAACGGCAATCCGGACGGATTTCTGATGACCTCACTGCTCGGCCCCGCCAAAACTCCGTGGTACTTCCTCATCGGCGCCGGCGCTATCATGGTCTACGCACTTTGCACCTCCAAGAAGGCACACGCGGTAATCAAAACTTCCGTCGACCTCTCCCGTCAGGACGAAGGCGAAGAAACCTTCGGAAGCACCCCGATAGCCCGTACAATCGTCCGTTTCAGCATGACACTTGCCAACGGCATCTCACGCATCACCCCGGACAGCACCAAGAAATGGCTGGACACCCGCTTCCGAAAAGACGAAGCGATCATCGCCGACGGAGGTGCTTTCGACCTCGTCCGCGCCTCCGTGAACCTTGTCCTTGCCGGCCTGCTCATCGCACTGGGAACTTCGCTGAAACTCCCGCTGTCCACCACTTACGTCACTTTCATGGTAGCCATGGGTACTTCGCTCGCCGACCGTGCCTGGGGACGTGACTCAGCCGTTTACCGTATCACAGGCGTACTGAGCGTCATCGGCGGTTGGTTTATCACTGCCGGAGCTGCCTTCACGATCTGTTTCTTCGTCGCCCTCGTGCTGCATTTCGGTGGAAATATTTCAATCATTGCCCTCATCGCTCTGGCAGCATTCATCCTGATACGCAGCCAGGTGATGTATAAGAAACGCAAAGCAAAAGAACAAGGCAACGAAACTCTCAAACAACTGATGCAAACATCGGACAGCGAAGAAGCGTTGCAACTGATGCGCAAACATACCCGCGAAGAGCTTTGTAAAGTTCTCGAATACGCAGAGACGAACTTCGAGTTGACCGTCACCTCGTTTATCCACGAAAACTTGCGGGGACTGCGCCGTGCCATGGGTTCCACAAAGTTCGAGAAACAACTTGTCAAGCAGATGAAGCGCACGGGAACGGTAGCCATGTGCCGCCTCGACAACAACACCGTGCTCGAAAAAGGGCTGTACTACTATCAGGGCAACGACTTTGCCAGCGAACTGGTGTATAGCATTTCCCGCCTTTGCGAACCGTGTCTGGAGCATATCGACAATAACTTCAACCCGCTGGACGCTATCCAAAAAGGAGAATTCAGCGATGTGTCCGAGGACATTACTTACCTGATTCAGCAATGTCGCAAGAAAATGGAGAATAATGAATACAACGATATGGAAGAAGAAGTCCGCCGTGCCAACGACCTCAACGGACAGCTTTCGTTGCTGAAACGCAAGGAGTTGCAGCGCATCCAAAGTCAGGCGGGCAGTATCCGGGTCAGCATGGTTTATCTGACAATGGTTCAGGAGGCACAGAACGTGGTGACTTATACAATCAACCTGATGAAAGTAAGCCGGAAATTCCAAGTGGAAACGGAAATGCCGTAAAAGTCAGACGGAAATGTTACAGAAGTCTCAGACAGAGATGTTACGATGAAATATATAAAAACACACAAAAGAGGGTTTATTCAAAGTGCAGAATTACTAAGTCATTTTTAGGTTGGGGAACCATAGATGTACAATGAGAGATAAACCCAAAAACAGGCAGAGGGTGACTAAACAGTCGGAAGTTTTCAGATACTCTTGACTTTTAGTCACCCTCTTTTTTTGTCCGTTCCACCTGCCCGCTTTCGCTTGGTGGAACTACGTGCGGGTGGCACGTTTTCGTTTTACGTCATACTTTTCTTTCTTTTTTCCTGCCGGTCTCTCTTTTTTTCTGCCGGCTGCTAGTCCTTCTCCGTCTTTCCGTTTCTCCGGCGACGGAAGCGCAGAAGCGCTTCGAGAATATCAAGCAGTTTTTCAAGAAATAGTTTCATCTTTTTCTTTTTTTAAGGTTAATAATTCGTTTAGACAGACGGGTCCGGCGTTACGCCACCGCCACCGGGTGTGTTTCCGCCACCGGGTTTGTCATCGCCGCCCGGATTTTCCGTATCACCGTCGGCAATCAGACCGGCTGCTACGTCTTTGACGTGTACAAATTCCACTCCGGCAGTCAGTGCGCGGGTCGTGTTTCCGGCAGACCGGGTGTACTCCGGCGTGAACTGACAGCGCAGCGAAACGATTTGCGAGCTGCTGACTTTGCTTTCCTGTTCCACGCCTTTTCCGCAGGCTTTGGCAACCATAGTGAATGTTCCCAATCCTTCGAGACGCACTGTGCGGCTATTGAGCAACTGTTCGCGCATCACGGACATCAGATTCCGAATCACGTTGTGCACGTCGCCCGCCGTCAACGAAGCCTTTTCGGCAATCAATTCCGCCATTTTCTGCGTGTTGACCGTTCTCCCGATTTTCACCAGGCGGGGATAAAAGAGTTTCTGTCCTTCTTTGTTGGCAAGCGTTGCCTGGTAAGGTTTGTAAATTAATGGCATACTACTGTTTTCCTTTCTTTTTAATGATTAATGGATCAATTGTCTCTGTAACCGATTACGCCGACAAAAGTAAACGGGCCAAAGAAAGTCGGGAGACACGATGTGACAAGTCGTGACGGGAGAGAGCAAGTTCAAACCGTTTCGCACAAATACTGCCTGTAAGTACTTCTGTACAAAGAAGTACCAGACAACAAAAAATCACGTACCTTTATAACCGAAACGAATAATCCAATAAAAAAGCAGTAACAATGAAAACAACTACCACAGAAACTTCAATTCCGGAAGAGAAAACAACCTCCGCCCGCATACAAGCATACAGTAAAAGTCAACTGGCCGCCCTCTACCTGCCCCACATCCAGCCTGCCTCTGCCCGCCGGACGCTCCGCAGCTGGATTGCCAAAAACACGGAACTGCAAGCGGCACTCGCCCGTTCGGGATATACCGGAAAAGCAATCCTGTTGACTCCTGCACAAGTCGGGCTGTTCTTTCGATTTTTGGGAGAGCCTTAGAAAGCTCTCCGGTACCGGACGAACCCACATCGAGATTGATATACTCATATTCGGGACACATAAGGCAACGTGAACCAGAAAGTGCTGCCCTCGGCAAGCGTCCTGCGCAGCCATATCACGTACCATTTTTAACCAAAAACAATATTCCCAACCCGGATAGAACGGCTGTTCATCTCCGGGTCGGGAATATCTTCATTTCACAAAGTACGGATTTGCGAACGAGTAAACCGGCATCAACAAGCGTTTTCCCGGCAGAAGATTATACCAAGTTCTCACAGTACTTATCTTATTTGAACTCATCATCAATATTTCTGCGTTCATTGTCGCCCACAGGTTCCTTCTCTCCCTTTTTAAATACCGTCACATCCTTTTTGAACTTAATTTCGATAAAAAACTTTCTATTCCCTTCGAGATAGAAATGTACCTTTGCGGCGTTTCCGACCAGATAAAGCAGCATCGTTCCCAAGAGAACGACCAAATGGTTGGCGTTGACACACTCATTGGAAAGACACTTGACCAGTTTGAAAATCGACGACCAGCTAGCCGCCGTTTTCTGCGTTCTGAACGAGAATATACGTCTGACCGTTGATATGGAGGTGTCTGTTTGTTTGGCAAAATAAACCTCTTTGTAATTGTTCTCATAAGAACAAATTTTCACCTCGTCGATTACTTTTCCTTTTTCCTGCCAGTCTTCTTCGTCGAAATCACTAGATCTTCTCCGATTCCTCTCATGCTTGTTTGTACCCGTTTCCACTTTACTTTTAGCTGCGTTTTCAACTACATTTTCAACACTTGTTTTAGCTCCATTGTCCACAGTATCAACTGTTTCACTAGATAATTGTTTTGTCATCATAATTAATATTTCGTAAATAATGCCGACAAATATCGGATATTATTTTTAACATTATGCGTCACGCGTGACACTTTCTTACTTTATCTCCTAAAATAACTCAAACATGAACCCTTTATGTGTTACCCTTCCTCTACCTTTACCGACGAAATCAATGAAAAATAATTGAATATAATGACCGAAATTAAAAAAAATCATTCCCTCCGGCGGATACGACTCATGAAGCGGGCCGCCGTTATTCGTCAAAACAATGGCATGGACAAACGCGAGGCACTTGTCGTTGCGCATCAGATAGACGTTTTAATTCGCAAAATGTACTTAGCTAGCGTCAGTTTTTATTATACCAAGCAGGACGGAAGCATCCGTCACGCCGTAGGAACGCTCACCGGATACGAACATTGTTTCCACCGCCCGTATACGCCACGGCCGGAAAACACGTTCGTCGTCTACTACGACCTCGAAGCCAAAGGCTGGCGGACATTCCACGCCGAAAATTTCCTCCGTGCCGAATGAGGACGCCCGAAGAACGCAAAGAGTGGGAAAGGCTCTGCCGACAATACAACGTAGATTCGCTCTACGAGGCGATCGAAGGCTGCCGGGAGGAACTGGAATTCCTCGTCCACTGCGCCGAACGCCTCGAACCGCTGCCGGACGATGACACGCCGGCACTCCGCCCCCGCCGCGCAACGATTGCAGACCACGCCGTTTAACACATACAGTCTGCGCCGTTTCTGTGTGCACGAAACGCCGTTTTATGAAGACAGGAAACGCCGTTTCTCTTTCCGCATCCGGCGGAGGAGGACTATTTTTAACAAAGCATAATTTTATTAACATTATAAACAACATCAAGTATGGAAAACTGGAGATTTATCAAAGAAAACAATGATTATATGGTGTCGGACCACGGGCGGATCATGAGCCTGAAGAAACCTCAAAAAAAGATATTGAGCAGCAGTCTCCTCCACAATGGTTATGAGGCTATATACATCTATCAGAAAGGGATTCATGCCGCGCGCTATGTGCACCGACTGGTAGCGGAAACGTTTATCCCCAACCCGAAAAAACTCCCGCAAGTGAACCACCTCGACGGAAATACGCTCAACAATCATGTGTCCAACCTCGAATGGTGCGACGCCTACGACAACTTGATGCACGCTATCCGCACCGGGCTTCGTCCCGTTAACGTGCCGCGCTCCATTCCCTGCGCCGTGACGGACGAAAGCGGGACGATCCTCCACCCGTACCCTTCCATGAGGTCAATGGTGAAAGAGGAAAAACTGAACAGCGCACAATACAGCTGGTTGCAACTGAAACTCACGCATCCCGAACGGGTACGGCTGCATACGATGCGGCGGTGGCACCTGCCTTATCTGCCCATTCCTCCCGACTGCACCCCCGTCCGCCACTCCGTCACCCGGCAATATTACCGGCTCCTGTCCGCCGAAGAGGCCGCCGCGCTGGGGTTCAGCTACCGGAGCGTCCGAAGGGAGAAAGGCATTCACTTAATTATCAGCAATTTAAAATAAACAAAAGAAAGGAGATTTTCAAGATGAAAGACGCTATTATCATTCACTGTTCCGCCACCCGTGCGGAACAGGACATCACCGCCGCCGACATCGAAAGCTGGCACCGTGCCCGCGGATTCTGGACGATCGGTTACCACTATGTCATCCGCCTCGACGGAACAATCGAACCCGGAAGAGACGTCACCCTCGACGGCGCACATTGCATGGGGTGGAACAAACGGGCAATCGGCATCTGCTATGTCGGCGGACTGGACAAGGACGGTCGCCCCGCCGATACACGCACCGACGCGCAACGCACCGCACTCATCCGACTGGTGAAGGCGCTACGGCTTGTCTTCCCCGGTGTGAAGCAGGTGCTCGGACACCGTGACACCAGCCCCGACCTCAACGGCGACGGCGTTATCTCGCCCAACGAGTACATGAAAGCCTGTCCGTGCTTCGATGTTCAGAAAGAGGGATTCTGAACTGAGTCGTACACATCGGTGTCCTCTGCGATGAAATTCAGGGTGCCGCACCCACGAAACCCGAACTAATCATTAATTTTTAATTCAATCCAAATGGCCCGTATTTCCAAATCCGGTTTAGATTATTTTCCACTCGACGTCAATTTCCTGCAAGACAGAAAGGTGCGACGTATCTCCAGCCGTCACCACGCAGCAGGGATTGCCGCGCTCACTTCACTGTTCTGCCTCATCTACAAAGAAAAAGGGTATTATGTCCCGTGGAATCAGGACACATTGTTCGACGTTGCACAGGAAGCCTGTTGCGAGGAGGCGGAAATGCAGGCCATTATCGACGACTGTCTGGCGGTGGGATTATTCGACCCTCATATATATAAGGTGTATAGCGTACTCACTTCACAAGTTATTCAGGAACAATATCACAAAATTATCACCGACAGCCGGAGAAAATACAAATTACCGTTGGAACATTTCTGGCTAATCACGGACGGAGAAACGGAACAACAAAAGGACGAATACGGAAAGGAAAACAGCATAGCAAAAAGTGAAAACGAAAATAGAAACGAAAATAGAAACGGAAACCGAGCGGGAACCGGAAACGGAACTGTCAGTGATACAGCAGTAAATGATATCTATGCTACAAAAACAGGAATTAATGCAGCAAAATCTCCCGAAATTGCTACAACAATCCCACAAACAAAAGAGGAAACAGACACCAAAGGTAAACAGGAAACGGAGAAGGAAAGAGATAGGGGAACTGAAACCAAAGCGGAAAGAGATAGAGATAGAGAGAAAGAGATAGAAAAAGACAAAGAGACAGAGAATAGGCGGAAAGCCGGAAAAGAGACAGAGAATGAAATGCCGCCCGTGCCGTCAAACGGCGTTTTTCAGGCTCCGCCTGTCGTTGTAAGTGGTTTGTCTTTTGGAAATTTCGGAAATTCTTCTGAAATAAAAGAATGTTATTCTGAAGAAAAGGGAACTTATCCTGAAGTAATAGAGAATCCTTCCGGAGAAAAAGGGAATCCCCAAAGAGATAACGGAAGAAACAGCATTCCCCCCCAAGGAGTAACCGCCGGAGGCAGCTCCGAAACTCTCCTGCACATGAACCTTCAAACAATCGGCATCCGGAAAGAACAGACCGTGAACGCAATCACCGCCCTCGCCCGACGCAAAGAACTGGGCGGACCGGGAGGCACTTTATGGAAGATTCTCAGCAACGAATACCGCCCCACCCTGCTCAAAAAAAACGAACCGGGAGATTACATCCTCTGGGCCCTTAATCATCCGACGGAATTTGAGAACACCTACAACGGGACATTGAAGAAACTGGTGAGAGGAAGGTGACGCGGGTGCAACCGCAATCACCTCAACGTTCCGAAGCCCCCTGTGCTATGAAAAAATCGGTTCTTCTTCAAATTTGGTGGTTATTTAGCCAGTCGGTGGTATCTCCATTCCCCTCCTTCGGGGAAGGAGGGGTGGCTGAAAGCCGGGGTGGTAGGTGGATACACAATGCTGATAATAACAGACTTACGCATTCACCTACCACCTCCCCCTACGGGGACTCCTCCTTCCCGAAGGAGGAGAATGGAGAATACTATCGACTATCAAATTATTATTTTCTCAATTAATTTTACCACCAAATTTGAAGAAGAATCAAAAAATCCCATAGTTGCCCCCTGTATGAAAAAAGAACTCTAATAATCCACCCCTATAATGAAACAAAACTCTAACAATAAACGGGAACGAAAAAAAATAAACGGGAAGAACAAAAAATAGACCGACCGTAAAGTCCGCCTATTTCATTTTTCAAGTGCGCCTTGTGATACCCTATTTCTACTAAACGGTACCGGTCCCGCAGTTCTACCCTATTTATTCTTTTTAAGTATCTATTCTACCATTGCAAGTCGGGTAAGTATTTACTTAGGGTGGTACGGAGAATACTCAAAGTGATCGGTTTCACCAACACTTCGGTAGCTCCCGCCTTCATCGCGTTTTCCTTGTCGGAGCTGAAAGCATAAGCTGTCTGCATGATAATGGGGATTTCCGTATTCGACTCACGAATAATCTTCGTAGCCTCCAGCCCGTTCATCAACGGCATTTTGATATCCATTAGTATGGCACTCGCTCTATATTGGTGTTCTTGAAACAACTGCACCATTTCTTCGCCGTTCTTCGCCCATTCGATATCACATTTTTTACCTATGATAGCTTTAATCAATTTAAAGTTGCTGTCGTCGTCCTCAGCCACTAAAATGAGGGGTCTCAGTACACTCGTTTGTTCACTTTCCATATTGTTATTATATTGCTTTTTTTATTTGTCATTTTTGGTTAATATCTCTTTTCAGCCCGCAAGGTATAAAAAATATTCATATATTTCGCTATCTTTGCGCCTCAAAATAAAAGAATAATATGATTTCTGTTGACGGACTGGCCGTGGAATTTGGCGGCACGACCTTATTTAGTGATATTTCTTTCGTTATTAATGAAAAAGACCGTATCGCCCTTATGGGAAAAAACGGTGCGGGTAAGAGTACGCTGCTCAAAATTCTGGCAGGTGTACGGCAACCGACGCGCGGCAAGGTTTCCGCACCCAAAGACTGCGTTGTGGCCTACCTGCCCCAACATTTGATGACGGAAGACGGACGGACAGTGTTTGACGAAACGGCGCAGGCCTTTGCTCACCTGCACGAAATGGAGGCGCAGATCGACCGTCTGAATAAAGAGCTGGAAACGCGGACGGACTACGAAAGCGACAGTTATATGGCTCTCATTGAGGAGGTTTCCGCCTTAAGCGAGAAGTTCTATTCGATCGATGCCACCAACTACGAGGAAGATGTGGAAAAGTCGCTGCTCGGCCTCGGGTTCACCCGCGAGGATTTCCAACGGCAGACGAGCGATTTCAGCGGCGGCTGGCGGATGCGCATCGAGCTGGCAAAGCTGCTGTTGCAGAAACCGGACGTGCTCCTGCTCGACGAGCCGACGAACCACCTCGACATCGAATCTATCCAATGGCTCGAAGATTTTCTGATCAACAACGGCAAAGCGGTGATTGTCATCAGCCACGACCGCAAGTTTGTGGACAACATCACCACCCGCACTATTGAAGTGACAATGGGACGTATCTACGATTATAAAGTGAATTACTCCCAATATCTGACCTTGCGCAAAGAACGTCGCGAACAGCAACAGAAGGCTTATGACGAGCAGCAGAAATTTATCGCTGAGACAAAAGAGTTCATCGAACGCTTCAAAGGAACGTATTCGAAGACGTTGCAAGTGCAGAGCCGTGTCAAGATGCTGGAAAAGCTGGAACTGCTGGAGGTAGATGAGGAAGATACTTCCGCTTTGCGGTTGAAATTTCCGCCTTCGCCCCGTTCGGGAAGTTATCCGGTGATTATGGAAGGTGCCGGCAAAACGTATGGCAATCACGTGGTGTTCCGCAACGCAAACCTGACGGTGGAACGCGGGGACAAGGTTGCCTTTGTCGGGAAGAACGGCGAGGGTAAATCTACGCTCGTGAAGTGTATCATGAAGGAAATCGAACACGAGGGGACACTGACGCTGGGGCATAACGTACAAATAGGATATTTTGCACAAAACCAGGCTTCGCTCATGGACGAAAACCTGACGGTTTTCCAGACGATTGACGATGTGGCGAAAGGTGAAATCCGGAACAAAATCCGTGATTTGCTGGGTGCGTTTATGTTTGGCGGACCGGAGGAATCAATGAAGAAGGTGAAAGTGCTTTCGGGCGGGGAACGGACACGTCTGGCAATGATTAAATTGTTGCTGGAACCGGTCAATCTCCTCATTCTCGATGAGCCCACGAATCACCTTGACATGAAAACCAAAGATATTCTGAAACAGGCGCTACTCGACTTCGACGGCACTCTGATCGTTGTCTCCCACGACCGTGACTTCCTCGACGGACTGGTTTCAAAGGTGTATGAGTTTGGCAATCAGAAAGTGACGGAACATCTTTGCGGCATCTACGAGTTCCTTGAAAAAAAGAAAATGGATTCGCTGCAAGAACTGGAAAAGAAATAAAATTGCCGGTAGTATCCCTTTATAGCCGGTAGTATCTCTTTCTCTTTCTTCCCGAAGGAGGAGGGTTCTTCTTCAAATTTGGTGGCAATTTAACCAGTCGGTGGTATCTCCATTCCCCTCCTTCGGGGAAGGAGGGGTGGCTGAAAGCCGGGGTGGTAGGTGGATACACAATGCTGATAATAACCGACTTACGCATTCACCTACCACCTCCCCCTACGGGTACTCCTCCTTCCCGAAGGAGGAGAATGGAGATACCACCGACTGGTTAAATTGCCACCAAATTTGAAGAAGAACAAATAATAAAAGATGTTATCGGCTTTTAACGGAGAAAAAGTTTTTGTATCTTTGTAACGTTCAAATAATCAAGCTGAAGCCGATACATATCCAAAAGAAAGGATGAAAAGGAAGAAACGATATATAGTAACATTGCTGCTTTTTATCAACATTATCATGTTGACGGCAGCCGTTATTCCTCATCATCACCACCCCAACGGAGCGATTTGCATGAAACAGGACTTGCCCGTAGAACAGCAATGTCCCAAACATCATCATCATCCGGCAAGCGACTCATGTTGCAGCAGCGAATGTATGACGCGCTTCCACTCTCCCATTCCTTCCTTCCACACAGATAGCGGACCGGACTACGTGTTCATCGCCACCCTGTTCACGGACGGAATCATCGAACATCTGCTAAAACCACAAGAGAGACGGGTCAAGAACTATTACGTCTACCGAGACTCGCTGCACGGGACGAACATCCCCCGTACCACCTCTCTCCGCGCCCCTCCCTATTCTGTTTTCGCGTAAGACCAACGTGAATGCAAACTTGTTGCATCCGCGTCACCCTATCTTTGTAACGTAAAAACAGTAAATTTTAGTAGGAAAATATCATTTATGAAAAAACTTATTTTTATGGGAATCCTGGGTTTATTCGCTTTAGGAGCCTGCAATAACAAGAATACACAAGGTCATGAAGGACATGGCCATAGTACCGTCACACACAACAACGATGAACACAACCATGAAGCGGAAGGTCACGACCATGAAGCGGAAGGACACACCCATGGAACAGAAGGAGAATGCAACGGCGATCATAAACATGATGCGGCCGACAATCACCAAGGCACTGCTGCCGGACACGATGAAACTGCCGAAGCCGCCCACAGCGACGAAATCATCCTCCCGAAAGCGAAAGCCGATGCTGCCGGAGTAAAAGTAAGCATTGTAGAACCCGCCCCTTTCCAACAAGTAATCAAGACCAGCGGACAGGTATTGGCTGCACAAGGCGACGAATCCGTCGCGGTAGCCACTGTGGCAGGTGTTGTCTCATTCCGCGGAAAGGTGACGGAAGGTATGAGTGTAGGCAGCGGCACTCCGCTAGTGACCATTTCCTCGCACAACATCGCAGACGGCGACCCGGTGCAACGTGCCCGCATCGCTTACGAAGTGTCGAAGAAAGAATACGAACGAATGAAAGCGCTTGTCAAAAACAAAATCGTATCCGACAAGGATTTTGCACAGGCAGAGCAGAATTACGAGAATGCCCGCATCAGCTATGAGGCGCTCGCAAAGAACCATTCGGCAATCGGACAGAACATTACCGCTCCTATCGCCGGCTACGTGAAAAGTATTCTGGTGAAAGAAGGGGATTATGTCACAATTGGCCAGCCATTGGTCAGCGTGACACAGAACCGCCGTCTGTTCCTCCGTGCCGAAGTGTCGGAAAAGTATTACCCGTATCTCCGCACAATTAATTCCGCCAATTTCCGGACACCATATAATAATAAGGTATATGAATTGGGAGCATTGAACGGCCGGCTTCTCTCGTTCGGCAAAACAGCGGGAGACAACTCTTTCTATGTCCCCGTAACTTTTGAATTTGACAACAAAGGCGACATCATAGCCGGTTCGTTCGTAGAGGTCTACCTGCTTTCCTCCCAACTGGAGAATGTCCTTTCCCTTCCCCGCACGGCACTGACCGAGGAACAGGGAATCTACTTTGTATATCTGCAACTTGACGAAGAGGGATACAAAAAGCAAGAAGTGACTTTAGGCGCCGACAACGGCAAAAATGTGCAAATCCTCACCGGAATAAAACCGGGCGACCGCGTAGTGACGGAAGGAGCTTATCAGGTTCGTCTGGCAAGCGCCAGCAACGCAATTCCCGCACACAGCCACGAACACTAAGCGGCAAGGCGCCGCAGCCGGATTGCTTTGCGGTGCATCTATCTCATTTTTTATCACTCAATTGATGAATTATCATGCTTAACAAAATTATACATTACTCCCTGCATAACAGGTTGGTCGTACTCTGCGCGGCTTTCCTCCTGCTCATCGCGGGTACCTACACTGCCATGAATACCGAAGTTGACGTCTTCCCCGACCTCAACGCCCCGACGGTGGTTATCATGACCGAAGCCAACGGTATGGCAGCCGAGGAAGTGGAACAACTCGTTACCTTTCCTGTCGAAACAGCCGTAAACGGTGCTACCGGTGTACGCCGTGTCCGTTCTTCGTCCACCAACGGCTTCTCCGTTGTCTGGGTGGAATTTGACTGGGGAACAGACATCTACCTCGCCCGCCAGATTGTCAGCGAGAAACTGGCGGTAGTCAGTGAATCCCTCCCCGTCAACGTGGGCAAGCCGACGCTGGGCCCGCAATCTTCTATCCTGGGCGAAATGCTGATTGTCGGTCTGACCGCCGACTCGACCTCCATGCTCGACCTCCGCACGATTGCGGACTGGACGATTCGCCCGCGCCTGCTGTCCACCGGAGGGGTGGCACAAGTAGCCGTGTTGGGCGGAGACATCAAAGAATACCAGATTCAACTGGACCCGGAACGGATGCGCCACTACAGCGTTTCAATGGGTGAAATAATGGCTGTCACCCAAGACATGAACTTAAACGCCAACGGTGGCGTACTTTACGAGTTCGGAAATGAATATATCGTGCGTGGGGTACTTTCTACCCCGAAGGTCGAGGAGCTAGGCAAAGCAGTCGTAAAAACAGTAAACACTTTCCCCGTCACACTGGAGGACATCGCCGACGTGAAAATCGGCCCCAAAGCTCCGAAACTGGGAACCGCTTCCGAACGCGGCAAACCTGCCGTACTAATGACAGTCACCAAACAGCCTGCCACTAGTACCCTCGAACTGACCGACAAACTGGAAGCCTCTCTGAAAGACCTCCAAAAGAACCTGCCTGCCGACGTGAAAGTGTCTACTGACATTTTCCGCCAAAGCCGTTTCATCGAAAGTTCGATCGGCAACGTGAAGAAGTCGCTTTTTGAAGGCGGTATTTTCGTGGTGATCGTCCTGTTCCTGTTCCTGGCAAATGTACGTACAACGGTGATCTCGCTGGTGACACTGCCTATCTCACTGCTCGTCTCCATTCTTACGCTGCACTATATGGGATTGACTATCAACACAATGAGTCTCGGTGGTATGGCCATTGCTATCGGTTCACTGGTGGACGACGCGATCGTGGACGTCGAAAACGTGTACAAGCGCCTGCGGGAGAACCGGCAGAAACCGGAGGCCGAACGGCTCAGTACACTGGAGGTGGTATTCAACGCCTCGAAGGAAGTTCGTATGCCTATCCTTAATTCGACGTTGATTATTGTAGTCAGTTTTGTCCCCCTGTTCTTCCTGAGCGGAATGGAAGGAAGAATGTTGGTCCCGCTGGGCATTGCGTTTATCGTGGCGTTGTTCGCTTCGACGGTTGTTGCGCTGACGCTGACCCCGGTACTTTGCTCGTATCTGCTGGGCAGTAACAAGACGAACAAGGAACTGAAAGAGTCATTCGTAGCCCGTTGGATGAAAGGGATTTACGGGAAGGCACTGACTTGGGTACTGGCCCACAAACGGGTGACTTTGGGAAGTACAATCGGACTGTTTGTGGTCGCTCTCGGTGTGTTCTTCACTCTCGGACGCAGCTTCCTGCCTTCTTTCAATGAGGGCTCGTTCACAATCAACATCAGTTCGCTGCCGGGCATTTCGTTGGAAGAAAGCAACAAAATGGGACATCGTGCCGAGGAACTGCTGCTGACAATTCCAGAGATACAGACGGTAGCCCGTAAGACGGGGCGTGCCGAACTGGACGAGCACGCGCTTGGCGTGAACGTCTCGGAAATCGAAGCTCCGTTCGAGCTGAAAGACCGTCCGCGCAACGAGCTCGTTGCCGAAGTGCGCGAGAAACTAGGAACGATCACCGGTGCAAATATAGAAATCGGTCAGCCTATCAGCCACCGAATCGATGCCATGTTGTCCGGTACAAAGGCAAACATCGCCATCAAACTTTTCGGCGATGACTTGAACAAGATGTTCTCACTCGGCAACCGGATAAAGGACGCTATCGGAGATATACCGGGCATTGCCGACCTCAACGTGGAGCAGCAGATCGAGCGTCCGCAATTGAAGATTCAACCGAAACGGGAGATGCTTGCCAAGTTCGGGATTACCTTGCCGGAATTCTCGGAATATGTCAACGTTGCCCTTGCAGGAAAAGTGATCTCGCAGGTTTATGAACAGGGAAAGAGCTTCGATCTCATCGTAAAAGTGAAGGATGACGCACGGGACGAAATGGAGAAAATCCGCAACTTAATGGTAGACACCAACGACGGCCGCAAAGTGCCTCTGAACTACGTGGCGGAAGTGGTTTCGGCCATGGGACCGAACACGATCAACCGCGAAAACGTGAAGCGCAAAATCGTGATTTCCGCCAACGTGGCGGACCGTGACCTCCGAAGTGTGGTAAACGACATCCAAAAGCGTATCGATACGTCTATACAGCTCCCCGAAGGCTATCACATCGAATACGGCGGACAGTTTGAAAGCGAACAAGCCGCCAGCCGGACATTGGCGCTGACGTCATTCATCAGCATTGTTGTCATCTTCCTGCTGCTTTACAACGAGTTCCGCAGCGTGAAGGAATCCGGCGTTATCTTGTTGAACCTGCCGCTTGCACTGATCGGCGGTGTTTTCGCACTGGTCATCACGACGGGTGAGGTCAGCATTCCGGCAATTATCGGGTTTATCTCCCTGTTCGGCATTGCGACCAGAAACGGTATGTTGCTTATCAGCCACTATAACCACCTCCAAAAAGAGGAAGGACTGAACGTATACGACAGTGTCATGCAAGGCTCGCTCGACCGTCTGAACCCGATTCTTATGACAGCGCTTTCGTCGGCACTGGCACTGATCCCGCTGGCGCTCGGCGGCGACTTGCCCGGAAACGAAATTCAAAGTCCAATGGCCAAAGTTATCTTGGGCGGACTTTTAACCTCTACGTTCCTGAACGGTTTCATCGTTCCGATTGTTTACCTGATGATGCACCGCCGGTCTACCGACGCTGCACCGGAGCAAGAATCCCTCGCGACACCCTGCTAATCATCAGCCAGACGTAATAGAAGAAACAAATAAAAGAAAAAGTATGAAACGGATTATCATTATAAGTTCTTTTGCTGCCACTGCACTCTTCACCCTGACGGGGGGGGTGCAGGCACAGAACAGCATAGAACAGGTATTAAAAAATATAGAAACGAACAACAAGGAGTTGCAGGCGAACGCCCAACTGATTACCTCGCAGAAACTGGAATCCAAAACGGACAACAACCTGCCCGATCCTACCTTGTCCTACGCTCACCTCTGGGGAGCAAAGGACAAAAACGAAACAATCGGCGAACTCGTCGTTTCGCAGAGTTTCGACTTCCCCAGCCTGTATGCCACGCGCAATAAACTGAACCGGTTGAAGGCAGGGGCTTACGACAGCCAGGCGGACGTATTCCGTCAGGACAAACTGTTGCAGGCGAAAGAAGTCTGTCTGGACATTATCATGCTCCGCCAGCAGAAACAAATTCTCGAAGAAAGGCTCCGCAACGCGGAAGTACTCGCTGAAATGTATGCCAAACGTCTCCAAACCGGAGACGCCAACGCCCTCGAGACGAACAAAATCAATCTGGAATTACTGAACGTCCGCACAGAAGCCTCACTCAACGAAACGGCGCTCCGCAACAAAATGCAGGAACTGAATACGCTGAACGGCAATATCCCGGTGGTCTTTGAAGAAAACCGGTATCCCCTCACTCCTTTTCCCTCCGATTACCAGATCTTGAAATCGGAAGTGCTCTCTGCCGACCGTACCCTCATGGCGCTCGGCAACGAAAGCCTCGTTGCCCGGAAACAAATAGCGGTCAACAAATCGCAGTGGTTGCCGAAACTGGAACTGGGATATCGCCGGAACACAGAAACGGGCACACCTTTCAACGGGGTAGTAGTCGGCTTCTCTTTCCCTCTTTTCGAAAACCGGAACAAGGTGAAGATTGCGAAAGCACAAGCTTTGAACATCGACCTGCAAAAAGAAAATGCCACGTTGCAAGTTGAATCCGAATTGTCACAGCTCTATCGTGAAGCCAAAGCACTGCATAACTCCATGGAAGAATATAAAAAGACGTTCCGGTCGCAACAGGACTTGGCATTGCTGAAACAGGCACTCACCGGAGGACAAATCAGCATGATAGAGTATTTCGTAGAAGTATCTGTCATCTACCAGAGCCACCAGAACTATCTGCAACTCGAAAACCAATATCAGAAAGCAATGGCACGGATTTACAAAAGTAAGTTGTAGACCTTATCCGGCCTTTACAACACGCGGATCTTTTCCGGCAAATACCCGCTACGGATACGCCATTCCTGCGGATAAAGATTATTAGCCCGGTTGCCGATATTCTTCACAAAACCCAGAGGAATATTTCGATAAGTGAGCAAAACATACCCGCGAGGGGCTGTCGCCGGCAAAGTGACAGCCTCTTTCCGCAAATAAGCGATTGCTTGTTCATAACTCACCGCCTCGGTTGCAAAAACATCCTGCCGCAGAAGAAGGGCACTCATGGCCAAGGCATGGGCGGGAATCAGATCTTTTCCTTTCACCTCGCCAACCGAAACGCCTGCCTGCACCACCCGCAAATGTTGTTTCATGGCAGCCAGTTCGGCTACGCATTGCTGAGGAAACGCGTGTATTTCAGCACCTTCTGCCGACAAGACGTACTTTCCGGCACACTCATCATTCAGCCATTTTCCGGCCGTTGCCATGTTTTCCTTGGAGACAGGCGAAGAAGAGGCTCCCCCACCTTTCTTACCTTTTTTTCCGGCGGATTTTCCTTTCGGAAACGAATAATAATCGGCATAACTGTCCTCCCCTGCCGTTTCCGGTTTGCGGAGTACGGACAAGAAAAAGCCTTCACCCTTCGTCTTATGCGGGAAAAAGTGATATACGGAAGCCGATTCGCCGCACAGCAGATTTCCTGTGATATTCCACTCTTCCCGAATATCTACCGCCAACGATTCCGCCCCAAATTCCTGCTGAATCCAACGGACATTTTCTTCGTCCTCTTTCGTGTTATATGTACAGGTACTGTATATAAGAATGCCTCCGGGCTTCAGACTCGGCCAAACGTCCGCAATAATCCTCCGTTGCCGTTGCCAGCAAATTTCCACATTCTCCGGACTCCATTCTTCAACGGCCACCGGATCTTTACGGAACATCCCTTCGCCGGAGCAAGGCACATCTGTCAGAATAACGTCAAAGAAAGAAGGCAAAGCCGAAAAATCAGCCGGGTCGTTATTCGTAACCACCACATCCGGATGTCCCCATTTCGTCAGGTTCTCCGCCAAAATCTGCGACCGGTTCCGGATTACCTCGTTGGCAACCAGCAAACTACCTTCGGGCAACACACTACGAGCATGGGTCGATTTCCCTCCCGGAGCGGCACAAAGGTCGAGCATCACCACCGGCTTCGTGACATGCTGCCGGAGCACCTGTTCCACGAACATCGAAGAAGCCTCCTGCACATAATAACACCCTGCATGAAACAACGGGTCGAATGTAAAAGTGAGCCGTTCGTCGAGGTAGATTCCCTCCGAAGACCAAGGAGGTTGAACCGATAGAGCATTTTCCACTTTCAACCGATGAACTTTCAACCGATTCAGCCTAATGCTCACGGGAGGTTCCTGCTGCAAGGCGGAAACCAGTTTTTCGTATTCTTCGACGCCCAACAAAGCGCGGGTATATTCTGTAAAAGAAGCGGGTAAATTCATTTTCATTTATTAATTTGCGCAAATATCAAAAATATTTCGTCTCTTTGCAACTTTCTCGGATACTAACTGCGTCTAACAGACAAAGAAACAAATTAAAAAATAACAAATATGAAACAAATTCTAATAGCATTATTGCTCGCATTCACCACTTCGACAGTAATTAATGCACAAAAACAGAGTAGCATTGAGAAGGATTCTACCGAAAATGTGAAAGTGACCCTTTCGAAAAAGACAGACACCAAGGCGGATGAATCCAACACAACAGTGACGGTGATCGGTGTAGATACAACGGCGGGCAAGGACGCAAACAGTGTCAGCTCCTCCGGAAGCAGCCACGGAAAAGTTGGTTTTACCTTCGAATCGGATGACAACGACCTTCCCTTCGGCAACCTCAGCGACACGATCAGCGGAGGGATCCTGATCTCTATTATCGCAATCGTCGCCGTCTTCGGACTGCCCGTATTTATCTTGTTTGTAATCTTTTTCTTCCGCTACAAGAACCGGAAAGCCCGTTACCGCCTTGCCGAACAGGCCATTGCAGCCGGACAACCGCTGCCGGAAAACTTTATCCGCGAAAACCGGCCGGCCGACCAACGCTCACAAGGCATCAAAAACACCTTTACAGGGATTGGACTTTTCATCTTCCTCTGGGCGATCACCGGAGAGTTCGGAATCGGAGCAATCGGACTGCTTATCATGTTTATGGGCATCGGCCAATGGATAATAGGCAGCAAACAACAGAAAACAGATGATATTGATCCTTTCCGGATGAACGTTTCCCGGAAAAGAGACATCGACACCCGGAACAATTCTGCTGCCGGAAACAATTTCGGTACCCGAAACGATCCCCCCACCGGAAACAATTTCGATGCAGCCGCCCCTTCGGCAACGCAGCAGGAAGAAAGAAACGGAGAAAAGAGCGACGAAAATAAATGAGCCAAATCAACGATATATCGCTAGTCGCACAGGTCGTAGTGTTCAAAAACACTAGGGCCTTCGACCAGTTAGTGAAGAAATACCAGTCGCCCGTGCGGCGGTTCTTTCTCAACCTGACTTGCGGCGACAGCGAATTGAGTGACGATTTGGCGCAGGATACATTCATCAAGGCATATACCAATCTCTCTTCTTTCCACAACCTATCGAGTTTCTCAACGTGGCTCTACCGCATTGCCTATAATGTTTTTTATGATTATATTCGCAGCCGGAAAGAAATGGCCGGCTTGGACACAACGGAAATAGATGCCATTAACAGTACCGAACAAGAAAACGTCGGGCAGAAAATGGATGTCTACCAGTCGCTCAAAACGCTAAAAGATGTGGAACGAACCTGCATCACCTTGTTTTATATGGAAGATTTAAGCATTGACAAGATCGCAGGTATTACCGGAATACCGGCAGGAACGGTGAAAAGCCACCTGTCGCGTGGAAAAGATAAATTAGCAACGTACTTAAAACAAAATGGTTATGACAGAAATAGACAATGATAAACTCTTGCGCGACTTCTTTACCGAAAACAGGCAGGAGATAGCGGACAGGGGATTCAGCCGCCGTGTCATGCACCACCTACCCGACCGCAGCAATCGGCTGGCACGCATTTGGAACGCCTTCGTCATGGCTGTGGGAGCCGTACTTTTCGTCTCCTTAGGTGGACCGGAAGCTGCATGGGGAACGATTCGGGAGGTATTCATCGGCATGATTAATCATGGAACAACAAGTCTCGACCCGAAATCAATCATTATCGCAAGTGTAGTGCTACTGTTTATGGCTGCGAGAAAAGTAGCTTCATTGGCATAGGCGGTACGGAAATGTTAAGATGATACTATCGACTGTTTAATCAGTCCCCATTATTTTCCTCTTAATTTTTCCCTTACTAATAAAGCTATCCGAGTGTTAAACAATAATAAATCTACCCTTTGTCCCCGATTAGCCCAAACATAGATGTTGTATCTTTGTTGCTCTGTAAACTAAAATAGAGAGAAAAGTTTTGAAATTACGTATATTCATTTTATTCCTGTTCCTGCCTTTATTGCGTGCCCAGGCAAGCGTCATCGACAGTTTGATGACCCAACCCCGGGATTCTATCGGACTCACGAGTGATTCCCTTGTACTGCATTTTTTAGAGGAATCGGGTATACCTATCTCCGATAATAATAAAGTGAAACTGCTGAAAAGCGGGCGGGAAAAGTTTATCGACTTGTTTGAAGCAATCCGTCAGGCCAAGCACCACGTGCATCTGGAATATTTCAACTTCCGAAACGACTCTATCGCCAACGCCTTATTCGCCCTTCTCGCCGAAAAAGTAAAAGAAGGTGTCGAAGTGCGGGCAATGTTCGACGCTTTCGGCAACTGGTCGAACAACCAGCCGCTCAAAAAAAGACATCTCAAGAAAATCCGTGAACAAGGGATTGAAATCGTCAAGTTCGACCCGTTCACTTTCCCTTATATCAACCACGCCGCCCACCGCGACCACCGGAAGATTGTCGTAATCGACGGAGAAATTGCTTATACCGGCGGCATGAACATCGCCGACTATTACATCAATGGACTACCCAAAATCGGTACATGGCGCGATATGCACATGCGCATTGAAGGCGATGCGGTGAACGATTTGCAGGAAATTTTCCTTACAATCTGGAACAAGGAAACCAAGCAGAACATCGGTGGGGAAATTTATTTCCCTCAACATGAAGACAGTACAAATATCGTTGTCGCTATCGTAGACCGCACTCCGAAGAAAAACAGCCGTATGCTGAGCCATGCATACGCCATGTCGATCTACTCGGCACAAAAAAACGTACATATCGTCAATCCTTATTTCGTGCCGACTTCTTCTATCAAAAAAGCGCTCAACCGGACAATCGACCGGGGAGTGAACGTAACAATTATGGTTTCGTCCGCCTCCGACATCCCTTTCACGCCGGATGCCGCACTTTACAAGTTGCATAAGTTGATGAAACGGGGGGCAACAGTTTATATGTACAACGGAGGATTCCACCATTCTAAAATAATGATGATCGACGACTTGTTCTGCACCGTCGGCACCGCCAACCTGAACAGCCGCAGCCTCCGTTACGACTACGAGACGAACGCTTTCATCTTCGACAAGAAGACAACGGCGGAACTGAACACCATGTTCCGCAACGACATCGAGCACTGCACACAGTTGACACCGGAATTTTGGAAAAAGCGCTCGCCATGGAAGAAGTTCGTCGGCTGGTTTGCTAATTTATTCACGCCATTTTTGTAATTTTGCACAAAGAGGATGACTAAAAAGCCAATAGTATCCCAAACTCTCCTCCTTCCCGAAAGAGGGGATTGGAGAGGATACCGACTTTTAAGCACAGCCTTGCAAATGCATTAACGCTTTGATAATTTACTCATTATGAAACAATATCTCGATTTACTGAACCGTGTGTTGACTGAAGGCACGGAGAAAAGCGACCGCACCGGTACCGGAACGATCAGCGTGTTCGGTCACCAAATGCGCTTCAACCTCGACGACGGCTTTCCCTGTCTCACCACCAAGAAATTACATCTGAAATCAATCATATATGAATTGCTGTGGTTCCTCCAAGGAGACACGAACGTGAAATACCTGCAAGAACACGGTGTCCGCATCTGGAACGAATGGGCGGACGAAAACGGTGATCTGGGACATATCTACGGCTACCAATGGCGTTCGTGGCCCGACTACAACGGCGGATTCATCGACCAGATCAGCGAAGCGATAGAGACGATCAAACAAAATCCGGACTCACGCCGGATTATTGTCAGCGCATGGAACGTAGCGGATTTGAATAACATGAACCTCCCTCCCTGTCATGCGTTTTTCCAGTTCTACGTAGCGGACGGACGACTGAGCCTCCAACTTTACCAACGCAGCGCCGACATTTTCCTCGGCGTGCCTTTCAACATTGCTTCATACGCACTGTTGCTGCAAATGGTAGCGCAGGTGACGGGATTGAAGGCCGGAGACTTCGTTCATACATTCGGTGACGCACATATCTATCTGAATCATCTGGAACAGGTCAAACTGCAACTGTCCCGCGAACCGCGTCCGTTGCCGCAGATGAAAATCAACCCGGATGTGAAAAGTATCTTCGATTTCAAATTCGAGGATTTCGAACTGGTGAATTATGACCCGCATCCGCACATCGCAGGTGTGGTAGCAGTCTGACCCCGGCACGATGCAGACGGAAGAATATCAAACGAACTTAATCTGTATGAGTAAAATATCTATTATAGCGGCCGTAGACCGCCGCATGGCTATCGGATTCGAGAACAAACTCCTTTTCTGGTTGCCCAACGACTTGAAACGTTTCAAAGCACTGACCACGGGAAATACGATTGTTATGGGAAGAAAAACTTTCGAATCACTCCCCAAAGGCGCCCTGCCCAACCGCAGGAATGTCGTTCTGTCTTCAAATCCGGCTGCGGAATGTCCGGGAGCGGAAGTATTCCCTTCACTCGAAGCGGCTCTGCAAAGTTGCAAGGAGGATGAACACGTATATATCATCGGCGGCGCAAGTGTCTACCAACAGGCGCTTCCCTTTGCCGACGAACTTTGCCTGACGGAAATAGACAACACCGCACCGGAGGCTGACGCCTTTTTCCCCGAAATCTCGCCCGCCGTATGGCACGAAAAAAACAGAGAAGCTCATCCTGCGGATGAGAAACATCTCTGCTCGTATGCATTTGTTGATTACGTAAAAGCGTAAAAAACAATTATTACAACTTATTAATCTTCGTCTTCTACGTCGACCATAATCGGCATCTGCCGTTTAATGGCTTCGTGGAAGGAGATTAGCGTTTCGGTACGCGCCAACCCCAACGGTTGCAGCTTATCGTGGATAATGCTCAGCAAATGGTGGTTGTTCTTAGCATAAATCTTGATAAACATATCATATTTTCCGGTGGTGAAATGACATTCTACCACTTCCGGAATCGCTTCCAAGGCTTTTGTCACCGAATCAAAGGACTCGGGGTCCTTCAGATAAATGCCGATATAAGCGCAAGTCTCATATCCTATCTTTTCAGGGTCGATCACATATTCCGAACCCTTTAATATACCGAGATTAGTCAGCTTCTGAATGCGCTGATGAATGGCCGCGCCGGAAACGTTACAAGCTCTCGCTACTTCCAGAAAAGGAATACGCGCATTGCCGGCTATTAACTTCAGAATCTGCTCATCTAAACTATCTAATTGATGATGTCCCATATTTGAATCAAATTGTTTTAATCGACGAATCTTTTATGCAAAGTTAGCGATTTTCCGGCAACAAATACTATAATTTATTACTTTTATTTGCAGAAAGCGGATAAGTCAACAATAGTTTGTACCTTTGTGGAAAACATAAATATACTATTTATATGAAACAATTTTGCTGTACACTGCTTTTTTTCCTTGCCACTCTGACAAGCTACGCGCAAAATTTTGCGGACTTTTTTCAAGATAAAACACTACGAGTGGATTACATTTTCACCGGAGACGCCAACCGTCAGGCGATCTATCTGGACGAACTCTCACAACTGCCTTCCTGGGCCGGACGACAACACCATTTATCCGAACTTCCCTTGGCGGGAAACGGGCAAATTATCGTGAAAGACGTTGCCACCGGACAATGTATTTATAAAACATCCTTTTCTTCACTGTTTCAGGAATGGCTGTCGACCGATGAAGCCCGGACAACCGCCAAAGGATTCGAAAATACGTTTCTCCTGCCTTTTCCCAAGAAAACGGTAGAAGTAGAAATTACGTTATATTCGCCCCGTAAGGATGTTATGGCAAACTTCAAACATATTGTATCGCCCGAGGATATTTTAATCCACAAACGCGGCACATCGCACGTCACCCCGCATCGTTATATGTTGCAAAGCGGCAGCGAGAAAGACTGCATTGATGTCGCCATTCTCGCCGAAGGATATACGGAAAAGGAAATGGATGTTTTCTATCAGGATGCGCAACGTACCTGCGAAAGCTTGTTCTCACACGAACCGTTCCGGTCGATGAAACAGAAATTCAATATCGTCGCCGTAGCCAGCCCGTCTACCGACAGCGGCGTAAGTGTCCCCCGTGCAGACCAATGGAAGCAAACTGCCGTCCACTCGCATTTCGACACGTTCTATTCCGAACGTTATCTGACTACCAGCCGGGTGAAATCGATCCACAATGCGCTGGCGGGAATCCCCTATGAGCATATTATTATCCTCGCCAACACGGATGTATACGGCGGAGGAGGAATCTACAATTCCTACACGCTGACCACTGCGCATCATCCCATGTTCAAACCGGTGGTCGTCCATGAGTTCGGACACAGTTTCGGTGGACTCGCGGACGAGTATTTTTACGAGGATGATACGATGACCGACACTTATCCGCTGGATGTGGAACCGTGGGAACAGAATATCACAACACGGGTGAACTTCGCCTCCAAATGGGAAGATATGCTCCCTCCACACATACCGGTACCTACTCTGGTTGCCCAACAAAAGAATTACCCGGTAGGCGTGTATGAAGGAGGTGGTTATTCATTCAAAGGTATTTATCGCCCGGCGTACAACTGCCGCATGAAAACCAATGAGCATCCCGAATTTTGCCCGGTCTGCCAACGCGCAATCCGCCGGATTATCGAATTTTATGTGCCATAAAGAAATAACGTTTGTCAAACTTAAAAACCCAAGCCTTTATGATTAAGCTTCAACCGATCAGCACATCGGATTTACAACATTACAAGTTTATGGAAGAACTCCTCGTTGATGCATTTCCACCGGAAGAATACCGTCAATTGGAAGAGTTACGCGAGTATACCGACCGGACGGGCAACTTTCATAATAATATCATCTTTGATGATGACCTGCCTATTGGGTTCATCACGTACTGGGATTTCGACCGCTTCTACTATGTAGAACACTTCGCCACCAATCCCGCCCTGCGCAACGGCGGATACGGGAAACGGACGTTGGAATACTTGTGCAACCACCTGCAATTGCCTATCGTACTGGAAGTAGAACGCCCCGTAGAGGAAATGGCAAAACGCCGTATTTGTTTCTATGAGCGTCAAGGATTCACCTTGTGGAAAAATGACTATTATCAGCCGCCCTACAAGCCCGGAGATGATTTTCTTCCGATGTATTTAATGGTGTACGGTGACTTGAATCCGGAAAAGGATTACGAAGATATAAGACATAAGCTCCACACTGTTGTTTACGGGGTAAAGGAGTAAAATCAAAGCAAATCAAAGCAAATCAAAGTAAAGTAAAACAAATCAAAGTAAAAATCAGTAAGACTCCGGTTAAGAGATTGACCGGAGTCGCTTTATAAATATATATTCTTCTTCAATTTTAGTGGTAAGGTTGATTGGAAAAATAACAATTTGATAATTGATAGTATCCACCACTCTCCTCCTTCAGGAAGGAGGAGTACCCGTAGGGGGAGGTGGTAGGTGAATGCGTAAGTCGGTTATTATCAGCATTGTGTATCCACCTACCACCCCGGCTTTCAGCCACCCCTCCTTCCCGAAGGAGGGGAATGGAGATAGCACCGACTGGTTAAATGACCACCAAATTTGAAGAAGAATCTAAATATACAAATAAAAAAACTGTTTCCAATAAAAAAAGGAGGGCTTCCAATTCAGAATTGGAAGCCCTCCTTTTTTATATATCAAATTAACTATTTATTTCTCACCACGTTTAGTAGCTGAGTAGTTAATCTTCAAAGCGTATGACTTTCTAAGAGCATTTTTTACGTCAGTAACAATACCCATTTTAGTCTTCTGGTCTACTTTCAGAGACACAGTCATTTTGGCAGCGTCACCCTCACTCATACTAGCACGTTCCTGGAAGATGAAGTCCTGTACTTCGCCCACTTCAGCATAGCTGTCGTTGAGCTGAATACGGCTTTCAGTACCCATTTTCGCACGATATTCCTGAGTCGGTTCGCCCACATAAATGAATGTCACCAATGATTTCTTCTCCAGTTTTTCGAGTTCAGTACCTTGCGGAAGTGTAAACTGCACCTTTAATGTTACCTCACGCATTGTTGTTACAATCATAAAGAAGAACAACAAGGTAAAGATAAGGTCAGGCAATGAAGAAGTATTCAAAGCCGGCATTTCACGTTTACCAGTCTTATTAAATTTTCCCATTACTTACTACTTTTTTTCTCCGTATTTTTTAGGTTCTGCTTCAGAAATTCGTTGCGGATAGATTTCACGAACTGCCTTTTGCTGTTCGTCACTCAACTCCGAGTATTTAACTCCGAATTTTTCTGTTGCTAACTCGTCTCTCAATTCATTATATGCAGCCACCAATTCGTTCTGCACACTAATATATGCCTGATAAGAAGATCCACGGTCGTTCTGCAAAGAAATTACGTGCTTGTCATTAACCATATATGTACCGAAGAATTCCACATTCTTTTGTGTCTTTTCCGGCATGTTCTCTGCGTTATTAACGTTAGCAATAAATTCTTTGGCTTTCTGTCTCAACTGATCAACTCCGATATAATCATTTCCGCACATCAAAGCATCATCTTTATTCAGATAAACCTGCAGGATGTTACGTTCTTTAATTTTATCGGTATTCTCATTCTTTTCATCTTCGGGTGGTGGAGGCAAAAGTCTTGCCAAACCACGGTCCGTATCCATTGATGTTGTAATCAAGAAGAAGATCAGCAACAAGAAAGCGATATCCGCCGTAGAACTTGAGTTAATATCAGGAACTTTTCTTTTTCCTTTTGCCATTTTAATTACTTATTTAATCGAGTATCCTCAATTGATTACGATAATTTTTTCTTTATACCACTCACAATGATTGCAACAACAGTCACAAACAACAAAATGTAAATAGAATAAAGGAACATATCAGTCAGTTTCAGCCAGAAATAAACGTTATCTGTACCTTCATAACCCGGGATATTCATCGGCGTACCGCTACCCATAGCCCAAGCTATAATTAAAACAACAACCAAAAGAACCAAACCAAGCAAAGATTTGATAGCAGAAGCCGGATTATCTTTTAAAGCTGCACCAAATTGGAATACGGCAGCAATCACAGTAGCTGCGATAGCGATACCAAACAAAGCATACATCAAATAGAGTAAGGCGTCTGTTTGAGCCGGCTGCCACATTTCGGGATCTACTCCCGGAATCACTGCATCGCCCGTAGCGTCTCCTCCAAAGAAGAAGATACCCATTACGATGAGGATAATGGCAAACATCGCATACAGTGCGTAGTACGATGCCTTATATGTTAACTTACTCATTTCAAATTATTTTTTGTATTTCAGATCATATTTGATTACCATGTCAAGCAAAGAGATAGAAGAATCTTCCATTTCGCTTGTAAGAGCTTCAATCTTAGAAAGTACGTAGTTGTAGAATACCTGAAGAATCAAAGCAACGATCAAACCGAAGATAGTTGTGATCAAAGCGACTTTCATACCACCTGCTACAACCGTCGGAGAGATATCACCTACCTGCTGGATTTTATCAAATGCCTGCACCATACCGATTACAGTACCCAAGAATCCGAGTGACGGAGCCATTGCGATAAACAGTGTGATCCAAGAACATCCTTTTTCAAGGTAACCAGCCTGTACGCCACCGTAAGATACAACTGACTTCTCAACTACATCGATACCTTGATCGATTCTCATCAGACCTTGGTAGTAGATAGAAGCAACAGGACCTCTAGTGTTACGGGCAATGTCTTTAGCAGCTTCAACATCTCCTTTTTCCAAAGCAGCTTCGATAGATGCCATGAATTTCTTTGTGTTGATTTCAGCCAAGCTCAAATAGATGATACGTTCGATACAGAATGCCAAACCAATCACCAAAGCGATTGCTACCAAACTCATGAAAGATGCAGTACCTTCGATGAATTTAACTTTGATTTCCTTGTGAATACCACCTTCTTCTGCAGCAGGAGCAGCAGCTGTAGTAGCTTCAGCAGCAGGAGCAGCTTGTTGTTCAGTTTGTTCTGCTGCAGGAGCGTCTTGAGCCTGAGCAAGTTGAATTGAGCCAAATGTAAAGGCCCCAATCACAGCAACAATTGCAAATAACTTTTTCATTGTGTGTCTAATTTTTAAGATTAATTAATTGATTATTATTTATTGTATTTACTTCACATTTCTCTTTTCATTACGCGGAGAGACGGGGATTCGAACCCCGGATACACTTTTGGCGTATACACGCTTTCCAGGCGTGCCTCTTCAACCACTCGAGCATCTCTCCCAATGGGTTTCCCGCATTTTCAGCTACAAATGTATCCTTTTTTTTCTTTTCATAAAGCATTATCCGTTTTTTATCTTGAATAAATACTGCAAATTAATATAATTTAAAACCTTTCGGAGCTTATTTGCGGATTACAAACACTTTTAGCGCGTTTTCGGTAGTGACTTGTGCAACGTACTCCGGATTCATCTGATAAATCTCAGCTATTTTCAGAAAGGTGTCCCGCACATTGGCGCTCTCATTCCTTTTTCCGCGATTTGGGACGGGAGTCAGATAGGGGGAATCGGTTTCGAGCACAATACGCTCCAAGGGAACTGTCCGCAAAGTGTCCGGCAAAGTTGACTTTTTAAAAGTGACCACTCCGTTAATACCCAGCATAAACCCTTCAAACTCCAACAACTTCGCCGCCTCATCAGGCGTCCCGGTGAAACTATGAAAAATACCGGTCAATGGGGTGTTTTTATAGGTTTTCATTACCTTATATATATAATCGAACGCCTCCCTGGAATGAATAACAATAGGAAAATTGTATTCAAGCGCCCACTCGATCTGCTTTTCAAGGACAAACAGTTGCTCGTTCAGGAAGGTTTTATCCCAATAAAGGTCCAGTCCTATTTCGCCGATTGCCACGAAGTTGTTCGGGGCCGACAGACGTTCACGTACAATTGCCAGTTCCCGCTCGTACGTCTCGTTGACCGAAGTCGGATGCAGACCGATCATCGGATAACAAAGGTCCGGATAATCGGCGCAGACAGACAACATTGGTTCGATTGTCATACTGTCAATATTGGGCATGAAAATATGGGAAACGCCTGCTTTCCGTGCACGTTCCATTACCTGTGGCAAATCTTCGGAAAATTCTTCTAAAAAAAGATGAGAATGGGTATCTATCAGCATGTCAGTTCGTTTTCTTCTTTTACTTTTTCGCTGGAACGGTAATAATAGATCAATCCGTAATCACGGCATTTATCCAGTCGGACTTCATTCGGAGTGACGTCCTGATATTTAGTTTCCACCTGATTCCAGATGTCCAGAATTAATTCGTCGGCACGACCACGCATGGAAGCGAGTTCTTCCAAGCTGCGATTGGTTAGTGCCTGAAGGTTTTTCTGCCGTTCATAGCTGTCAAGGAATATGTCGTAATGCACTTTCACGCGCGCAATGGTCGGATTGTAAATGGGTATGCCACCTTGGGCAGTCCGTTGCTGTTCGCCTTCGATTATTTTCTTTCCCCACTCCACCAAAGCGGCTTCGCTCAAGAGGTCGGGCACTACATTCGCTTCGGGCAACCCGTACATATTTTTATGCGATGTTTTAATTTCATCCCGCAGTACAGCTAGGTTGAGTACCTGAATAAAGTGGGAAATATACAGACGGGCCGTTTTTACATTAGCCTGATGTTTGCGGCTGGCCTTCGCCTGATTGTCATAACACTGTGTATAGTAAATCTGCGCCGCTTCAAACCTTTGCAGGAAATTGCGTGCTTCGAACAATGTTTTCAATGAAATAGCCAAATCACGGACACTATACAAATCGCCCTTTTCGACCGCTGCTTTCAGCGCCCGAACTCTGGCTTGGTCTGTATTTGGTAGTCTTCTATATGGCATATTATTCAAGAACTTAGCTACATTTCACGGTACATCAACAGCTTCACCAGGTTCTTTAATTCTTTTTTCCGTTCCTCGGCTACAGCAACTGCTGCCAGACTTTCCATAGCACTTGTGTAGTATTCACGCATTTTATTTTCGCAAACATTACGTATATTCAACTGATTATACAGTCCGGTCACCGCTTCTATTTTTTCGGCAGGCTGACAATCGTCCGCATTCAGCCAACGGTCCAATTCTTCCCGTTGCTTTTCGTCCGCGCGGTTCAAAGCTTTTATCAACATATACGTCTTTTTGTTACAAAGAATATCTCCGCCTATTTTCTTCCCGAACACTTCCGGGTCACCATAGACATCAAGCAAATCATCCTGCAACTGGAATGCAACTCCTATCTGCATACCAAAATTATATAGATTTTCAGCATCTTCGGCAGTCGCTCCTGCCAGAATTGCACCAATCTTCAAACTGCCGGCAAGCAACACGGCCGTTTTGAGGCGTATCATTTCGATATATTCGTCTTCCGTGACGTTATCACGAGACTCAAATTCCATATCCAGCTGTTGCCCCTCACAAATCTCCAATGTAGTCAGACCGAATAATTCCATGACCTCCTTCAAGTGCTCCGACGGAGCAGCCGTCATCAGGCGGAATGCTAGAATAAGCATGGCGTCTCCCGACAGAATAGCGGTATTATCATTCCATACTTTATGCACGGTCGGTTTTCCCCGGCGCATATCTGAGCGGTCCATTAAATCATCATGTAACAAAGTGTGATTATGATATACTTCAATGGCAGCGGCAGGGTCATATATAGAAGCAACATCCTCCCGATACAGGTTATATGCCATCAACATTAATACTGGTCGTATCCGCTTCCCTCCCAGTGAAAGGATGTATTCAATCGGTTCATAAAGTCCTTTCGGTTCCCGGGTAAACTGAATTTCAGAAATATAATTATTTATCTTATCGAGTAGTTGAGAAGCTGTAAACATGATGAATTAGAAAGATTAATGAATAAAAAGAGGCTGCCGAAAGCAGCCTCTTAATTTATAGTGTATACAAATTACTGCAATCTGAACATTACAGGAACCGTAAATTTAACACGTACCGGTTTTCCACGCTGCATACCAGGTTTCCATTTCGGCATGGTGTTAATCACGCGGAGAGCTTCTTTATCCAGATACGGATCAACGCTACGTACCACTTTCGCATCTACGATACTACCGTCTCTGTTGACAACGAACTGTACGATTACACGTCCTTGAGTTCCGTTTTCCTGTGCGATAGTAGGATATTTGATGTTCTTAGCCAAATACTGCATCAAAGCTGCTTGTCCGCCAGGGAAGTCCGGCATGTTCTCTACAACTTCAAAGATAGTCTGTTCTTCCGGCTCTTCTTCAACAACCTGTACCGGTACATATTTTACTTCTACCGGAGCAGCATTATCTTCATTGATAATGGTTGTTGTTTCATCAATTTCGGCTTTATCGTCGACGATCTCCAGCAATTCAGCCACTTTCGGAGCTTCAGGTGGTGGTGGAGCCTGTTGTTCAGGAGTTTCGGTAATAGGAATGATTTCCTCTTCAAACACAAGGTCAGCTACTGCCTGGCTTGTATCAATCTTCACGTCACGCTGGGTCCATTCGAACGCCACGAACATGAAAGCTAATACTACCACGTAACCAACGAGCAACCATGTAGACTTTCTGCCTTCCAGGTCGGCTTTGGGTGATTTTTTAACTTCCATAAAAATAATTAATATAATGATTAATAAAAAAAGTGTCTATCTATGTGTCTCTGGGCAAATATAGTACATTTTCAGATAACCCTTCTTCTCTCCTCCTCTTTTTATCCGACTTTTTAACTTTTTTAATTCTTTCAGACTTATTCCACTGCTTTTATAGGGGAAACGCATGGCTGATTTTCAAAATAAACGTATCTTTGGCGGACAAATCAGATGAACTGAATATGAAAAAGATAACAATAGCAATTGACGGCTTTTCCTCTTGCGGGAAAAGTACTATGGCAAAGGATTTAGCGCGTGAAGTGGGGTATATTTACATTGACAGCGGGGCCATGTATCGCGCGGTTACCTTATACAGCATAGAGAATGGTATTTTCGACGGCGACATCATCGATACGGAGAAACTGAAAAAAGAAATCGGGAATATTCATATCTCTTTCCGACTGAACAAGGAAGGACGCCCCGAAACCTATCTCAACGATGTTAATGTGGAAGATAAGATACGCTCGATGAGCGTGTCTTCCAAGGTCAGTCCGATCAGTGCACTCGACTTTGTACGCAAAGAAATGGTAGCCCAACAGCAGTCTATGGGAGCTAAAAAAGGAATTGTAATGGACGGACGCGATATCGGAACAACAGTTTTCCCAAATGCCGAACTGAAAATATTCGTGACAGCTACGCCGGAAATCCGTGCCCGGCGCCGCTATGACGAACTGAAAGCGAAAGGACAGGAAGCCAGTTTCGACGAAATTCTGGAGAATGTGAAACAACGGGATTACATCGACCAGCACCGTGATGTCAGTCCGTTACGCAAAGCGGATGACGCCTTGCTGCTGGATAATACGGATCTGACCATTGCACAACAGAAAGAATGGCTGTTTGATCAATTTAATAAAGTTACCAACTAGTTTTCAGTAGGAATCCCCTTATCACTCTCAAATCAAATTTTATGATTAAAGTAGAAATAGACGAAGGTTCCGGATTCTGTTTCGGTGTGGTGACGGCCATTCACAAAGCAGAGGAGGAACTGGCAAAGGGTGAAACGCTCTATTGCCTTGGAGATATCGTACACAACAGCCGGGAGGTAGACAGGCTGAAAACAATGGGACTAATCACTATTAACCACGAGGAATTCAAGAAGTTACGGAATGCCAAGGTGTTGCTTCGCGCACATGGGGAACCGCCGGAGACTTACATTATTGCCCGCGAAAACAATATAGAAATTATTGATGCAACTTGCCCGGTAGTGCTCAGATTACAGAAACGAATCAAACAGGAATTTCTGGAAAACGAACATCCGGAGAAACAAATCGTCATATACGGCAAAACGGGTCATGCCGAAGTGTTGGGGCTGGTAGGACAGACGGACGGAAAAGCGATCGTCATCGAAAAAGCGGAAGAAGCGAAAAAACTGGATTTGAGTAAGAGTATCCGGCTTTTTTCCCAGACCACGAAGTCATTGGATGAGTTTCAGGAAATTGTAGAATACATCAAACAGAACATTTCGCCGGAAACCACTTTTGAATATTATGACACGATCTGTCGCCAGGTTGCCAACCGTATGCCCAAGCTACGGGAGTTTGCAGCGTCGCACGATTTGATATTTTTCGTCAGTGGCAAGAAAAGTTCGAACGGAAAAATGCTGTTTGAAGAATGTTTGAAGGTAAACCCCAACTCTCATCTGATAGATAATGAGGAGGAGATTGATCCTTCGCTCATTCAAAATGTAACATCTATCGGGGTATGTGGAGCAACTTCTACTCCCAAATGGTTAATGGAGAAAATATACAAACACATTCAAGCATTAATATCTTAGTTTTTAATCAGAAGCAATCCGAAGAAGAAGATTTTAGAGAGCGACAATGTGTCAATATTCTTACAGTTTTCTTGCCACAAAAGAATAAAAAGAAAGTAAGAAAGACCAATTTGAGTATTTTTAATGTTTTCTTCACATGAAAAAGAACTTCCGGAACATCGCTTTCAACTTTTTATTGTACATTTGCCACGTCAAACAAATATTTAAGTTATGGGAACAGTTAAGTGTATCGGTATTTTGACTTCCGGAGGTGATGCTCCGGGGATGAACGCAGCTATCCGCGCAGTGACACGAGCAGCTATTTATAATGGATTACAAGTTAAAGGTATATACAGAGGATACAAAGGTCTGGTAACAGGCGAAATCAAAGAGTTCAAAAGTCAGAATGTAAGTAATATCATCCAACTGGGTGGAACGATTCTGAAAACAGCTCGTTGTAAGGAGTTTACTACTCCGGAAGGCCGTCAGTTGGCTTACGATAATATGAAAAGAGAGGGCATCGATGCCTTGGTTATCATCGGTGGTGACGGTTCGCTGACAGGTGCCCGTATCTTTGCACAGGAATTTGATGTTCCGTGTATCGGACTTCCGGGAACTATTGACAACGACCTCTACGGTACAGATACGACCATCGGATATGATACCGCATTGAATACGATTCTGGATGCAGTGGACAAAATTCGCGACACAGCCACTTCACATGAGCGCCTGTTCTTCGTCGAAGTCATGGGACGTGATGCAGGTTTCCTCGCCTTGAACGGAGCAATTGCTTCAGGAGCAGAAGCTGCCATTATTCCGGAATTCAGTACGGAAGTCGACCAACTGGAAGAATTTATCAAGAACGGATTCCGCAAATCAAAGAACAGCAGTATCGTATTAGTGGCCGAAAGTGAACTGACCGGAGGTGCCATGCATTATGCTGAACGTGTAAAAAATGAATATCCGCAATACGATGTGCGCGTAACTATCTTGGGACACTTGCAGCGTGGTGGTAGCCCTACGGCTCATGACCGTATTCTGGCAAGCCGTCTGGGTGCGGCAGCGATCGACGCAATCATGGAGGACCAGCGCAACGTTATGATCGGAATCGAACATGATGAAATCGTTTACGTGCCGTTCAGCAAGGCTATCAAGAACGACAAGCCTATTAAGAGAGATCTTGTCAATGTATTGAAAGAGCTTTCTATCTAACTCATTCTTCTTAAGGATTCTTTTTTATATTAGTATAAAATAGAGAGCGGTGGACAATTGTTTTTTCCAATTCATCCACCGCTCTTTTTTATCATTCAATATCCAGACTTTTCGTATGGCCACTTTATGCTATTTTTCTCGCCTCAACGGAAGATAAAGAAATAGCTTTCTCACGTTTTCTCTTATTCATAAGTTTTTTTACCCATAAATAATAACCGGTCAACGGCAATGAGGCACCAATCAAAGCAGTAATAAAGGTAAGAATCCGAGTCAACATTCCTCCCCAGTTGCCAACATGTACAGAGTAAATCCAACCACGAATTTTTCCTGATTTATCCTGATGTTGATAAAGATTTGTTTCTGTAAATTCACCATTATCAGTGTTGAAAGAATAACGGTCAGCTGCACGCTGATTTCCGAAACGGTTGAAAGAGACGCTCGCCGTACCGGAAGCAACACTGATTTGTTTATATTCCGGATTCTGGCGGCTTAGCTTATCGTAAACTTCTTGCCAATAGACGAAAGGTGAAGTGACAGAGTGTATATAATTGTGACCGTTTTCCGAATGTTCCTTATTCCCTTCTTTTCTTCCATCACGCAAAGCCAGCTCGGTATCTCCCTTTTGAGAACCACCTTTCCGCTCCTGCCCATAAGCAGCCCGTTGTTGCACTTCCACACCGAACACTTTATAGAAAGCGGCCCGATACCACGGGAAAGACCATGTCAGCCCCGTCAACGACATAGCTAAAAGAAAGATTAAGGAATACATTCCTCCCGCTACGTGCAGATCATACCAGAACCTCTTCCAACCTTTTTTTGTTGATATTTTCAGACTGTTCTTCAGTGTCTTACGTGTACGTGGCCACCAGATAGCAATTCCTGAAATCAGCACAAAAACGAATAATAGCGTGCTGACACCCACAATCATCTTTCCCCAAAAGATCCCTTCATTACCCGGATTCATACTATCCAGCAACCAACGGTGCATCCGAAACATAAACATAAAAAAGCCGCTACGCTCACTTTTCCCTTTTACTTCACCCGTATATTGGTCTACATATAATGACGCACGACGTGGTTTGGAAAGGTTAACCTGATAAGCACGCTCGGAATCGGAAGAAATGCTGACACTAGTCACAGAAACACTGTCGGGCAATGTAGCTGTCACCTTTTCAAGCAACTGTTCGATAGGGAGTGGGACTTCTCCCACTGTTTCCACATAATAAAGTTCGTGGCGGAACAACTCATTCACCTCATCCTCGAATACCAACATAGCACCGGAAAAACAAATAAGGGTGATTATCAATCCGAAAGGGACAGAAAGCCACAAATGTATCTTTTCAAATATTTTTTTCATAATCTATTTATTACTACTATTTCTTGAAAAAGCCTGCAAAGCTTTCCGCTCGGCAGGCTTTCATCTAAAAAGAACTATTTTTCTATTTAACAGGTATTTGTTACTTTGAAGGATATTTCATCTTACCTACTGTAGTGATAGCGTCAGCCTCTACCGTCAAACCTTTCACAGCCTTACCCGTTTTGGTATCAATTTTATAGAAAGCAGGGTGTTCACCAGTAGTCACAGTAACAGCCATATAAGCATAGCCATTTTCTCCATAAGGCTCGCCGCCAAACTTTCCTTCAGCAGGCAAACCCGTAACAGGAATAATCGTCCTATCTTCTGCCTTAAAAATAGCCAGCTCGCTGACATCCGCACTTGTACCGCCATGAATCATATCATCCGCTCCTTTTTTATACAATTGAAGCAGGAAGTAATCTTCAGAGATGTGCCAGCAACGGAAAATAGGATGTTTAGTGCCTATCTCTTCAAAGTTCACATAGTAATCCGGATCGAAATCCGTTGCACCCGCTTTGATACGCATTACGCCTGAGGGTTTCTTTCCTGTCACTTTCTTCAAATCAGAAGATGAAACTGCCGTACGCCCATATCCGGGAGAGAACACATACACATCGCCATTATCAGCGGCCCAAATGGTCTGATAATATTGTGAACGCATACGACCACATGCATAACCGATTTTATCAGTCGTAGCAATCACGGGTGTCCCGTTGAAGTTAGTACCACTATAAATTGCTACATAAGCATTGTCCGGATATTGTGTGGAAGGAATTACGCCAGCCGTATAAGCACCACTACCACTACCGCCATCAGCTTTAGTGATAAGTTCTTGGTCGGTTACTTTGTCCGGCCATGCCTTAATACCGTACTTACTCATACCCATCGGAATGACAGAAGTATAAATTTTATTATTAGCTTCTACCAATCCTGCCCAAGTAACTTTTTCACCATTACCCAAGAAATTTTCGGCGATCAATGTGCCTTCTTCTTGCGAACCGTCAGTTGCGTCCAGATAATTAAACAACAAAGCCTGAGCTACATTCTGCTCATCGTCTTTCTGACTTGAGTCTCCGGTAGAAACAGTCACCACCTTGTCTCCCCATGTTCCATACGATGTGATACGATTAAAGGTATATGTATATTTTTCTTTCATTTTACCATCTGCTCCCAAATAATAAGAAGCTCCCGTACCGGCACCACCTTTATTATAAACTAAAGCAAATACATAATCCAACCCTTTATATACCCAATACGTACCGCCAATCACTTCGGTACCTTTTCCTTTTGTTGATACTGTTCCTTCATCAAGAGAACTAACTGCCACCAAATAACTTGCTTCACCAACTGTAGCAGCCACTACATAGGCTGTTTCTCCGTCAGTCGAAGGGTTATCCACCGGATTATCAACATCATCGCAAGATGCAACAAACACACCACCACTCAAACAAAAGGCCGCCGCAAACACACACTGCAAAAACTTCTTCTTCATATATTCTTTATTATTGATTTATACTAAAAACTTAATCTTATTATCTACCGAAAAACACTCTGAACTTTCCATAAAATGCACGTCCAGCCTTTTGTAGGCTGAAATTGTCAAACAGTTGCGCATCCGTGAAATTCTGACATTCAAATGATACGTTATAGCGTCCGTTCTTCATTGTATAGGACAAGGATAAATTATGAGAAAACTGTTCCGGCACCATGTTTTTTGAATCTTTATCGCCGATATTCTCCCAATAAAGAGGGAAATCGTGTTGCCAGTAGCTATCATAGCCTATCGTCAGTACATTTCCCTTAATAAACAGGTCATTCCAATGGAAATTAGCATTTATATTGGCGTAACGATAAGGGAGATTCGGCATACGCACCTTGTAATGCATACTTTCCTGCAAAGAGGTGCCTGCCAGGTACTTTTCATAGTCACGGGTATCAATACAATTAAATGTACCGCCTACATCGAACCAGTGCGAGAAGCTATAAAGCAGCGATAAATTATATCCTTTAGTCCTCACATGCCCATGATTCTCATAGTATCCGTAACTTGTTCCCCCCAATACATCCAATCCTCTTTTTATGTAATCTTTCGTATCCCGATATATCAAGCCGGCCTCGGCATACACCCCGTGTTTGCCAAACTGATAATTATAGCTGAAACTCAGATTCAGATTATCACTTTTCTCCGGCTTCAGATTTACTTTACCGGCTTCCAAGTCTTCATCACCAAACAGTTCGTCTGTAGTAGGAAGCCGAAAAGCCTTTTCATAAGAAAGTTTCACCTGAAAATCTTTCCATAAAAAATATGTACCCGCAGCACCGTATCCGAAAGCACTTACCGTATTGGATAAATTTATATAATTACCTATGCCATCCGTATTCTGTGACACCGGACCTTTGTTGTATTGCCGGTAATGCTTGGCAAATGCCGAAATATTCCATTTGTCCGACGGCATCAGGCGATAAGAAAGACCGCTGACATTCTTACGCGTAATTTTAGGAATACTAAAATCCGTAAATTTGGAAGAAGCACCTATGATAGAGCGGCTTGTACGTTCAAAATCACTTACCACATGGCTAAAAGTAAACGTATGCGCCTCTCCGATATGATAATTCATCCTCAGCGTTCCATTCCAGTTCTTGTTTTTAGATTCACTATTCTGATAAGACTGTTCTCCCCGGCTACCCCTTTCGTAAAACTCACCACGCCAGTTGTAAGCCCGTGAAGCGGTATCGACATTATTAGTGAGGTTATGGTTATAATTGGCAGTCAGCAGTAAATCCAAATTCTTCACGAATAAGTTCTTTTTGTAGTATTCCAACGAAGGGGCCAATGAATGTCCTTTGCGGAATTTTTCACCGAACACGACATCTTGATAAACACCAGTTTGTATCTCTTTATAGAAATAGGAATAATTGAAGCTCAGAGCCAATCTGTCCGCCCATTTTTTTCCAACCACACCGATTTTTCCAATCACAGCTTCATTATGGTATTGGTCATTGAAGCGTTTCAGATGGTAAATCTTACTTTTGTCGAGTGGCGGAAAACGCACACTTCCATCTTCTCTGATTTCAAAGTCACGTACATACGTATCTACATAATAATCATTATCCGAAAAGTTCTGAAAAGCGTTCACTTCATACATAAAACCATTCTTGAATATTTGTCCGAAACGTACGTATGACTTATGAGTGTTAAATGAACCGTAAGAATAAGAAGCATCCAGAAACCACTTCCCGGGTTGTTTGTTAGTGACAATATTAATCACTCCCCCGATAGCATCCGTACCGAATCCTACGGGAACCACACCTTTGTACACCTCTATGCGATCTGCATAATTAATAGGAACATTATTCAAATCGAATGCAGCACCGGCCCCTTCTTGCGGTATTCCGTCAATAAAGATTTTCACATGCCGCCCGCTAAAACCGTCAATATACAACTGCATATCCGATCCTACTCCGCCTGACTCACGGAGTTTTACCCCCGGCACCTTAGTCAGTGCGCCGGCTAAAGTCTGTGTACTGTTATGCAACTTCTTCGCGTCAACGGCTACCGCATTAAAGGCTGACTTATTTACCCGGCCAACTCCGGAAGTTGTTACTACGACCTCTCCCAACTCTTTCACTTTCGGTGCAATGGTGACATTGACCTGTATCCTTTCTCCTTTAGCTAATTTAACCTTCTTTTCTACTGTTTGATAACCTACAGCCGAAACGACAAGTATATATTCACCTTCCACAGTTTTCAAGTGATAAATTCCCTTTTCGTCCGTATAACTGCCATAGTTCGTTCCTTTCAGATAGACCGTCGCAAAATCTACGACCTCCTTTTCTGTAGATATCACTCTGCCCGAAATCATACTAGTATAATGACGCTCGTGCTGTGAATATGCTGATACAGAAAATAAGAATACTAGAAAAACCAAAAAACATTTATTAATCATCTCCTTTTTACTTTATACCTATTCATTTACTTTAAAAGCGATGCAAAGGTAAGCAGAAACAGGAGTGCAAAACAATCCCTATCTATTGGTAAAAATTAGACAACAAAAACTAAACATATAGATATACACAATACCTATATATAAGTAATTACTAGATAAATTAAATAAAAAGAGAAAAAAATCCTACTCCAACCATTGCGCCAGCAAACGCTCCGTTATTTCCCACAACTGCTCTTTCTGTACATGGTTCACATACTTATCGGATAAGCTTTTCCGGTGATTATTGACATAGAGTTGCCCTGTCACACCGGCTTCTTTTTTGTCCAGCAACAGACCAATTGCCGTAGAAGCTCCTTTCTTCGGCTTACGAATAAAAGGACGGAAGAATATATCTGTCAGAGGGTCGAACCACTTATGCATCGTGATGATATCAGTAGAGACAATTCCCGGATCGGCAGCATTGACAGTGATTCCTTTCTCCCGAAGTTGTTCGGATAGTTCGAAAGTAAATAATAACAAAGCCAATTTTGTGTTACTATAAACAGGTATTCTCCAAAAGTTTCCCGTTTTCCCCCTGTGAAAGAAATCAGGAAAATCAAGACGGCCGATTGCATACGTACACGAAACCATATTTACAATACGTGCTCCGGATGCCATAGTCGGAACTAATTTACGAGTCAGCAGGTAAGGACCAACATAATTTACACTGACCGTCCGTTCAAATCCATCGTTCGTAATAGAAAATCCGGTTTCCATTGTCCCGGCATTATTCATCAACAAGGAAATGGAAAGTTTACGTTCCAAAATCCGATCAGTAAAAGAGGCTACGGAGTGCATCGAAGACAGATCAATAGCGAGTACTTCCAAATTCGGATTTCCGGTTTCTTTCATTAAACGTTGGCACACGTTTTCCGCTTTTTGCGGGTTATAACAAGCCATTATGACATGATAGCCGGCTGTGGCCACGGCACGGGTTATCTCCGTTCCCATGCCTCCGTCAGCTCCGGTAATGATCGCCCATTTCACTTCATTCATTGTTTTTCCAATTTTTCAATCTCCTTTTGCAGACAAGGAGGCAGTTCTTCATTCAAATGTTTATGACAAGCCATTTCGATCGTGTACATACGGCCAATGCAATAATTGCTATGCCCGCAATTACAACGTGCACGGTCTTCACGTGCCATACGGTTCACAAATCCCGGTTCATTCAGCAGGGCACGTGCCATTTGAACAGCATCAAAGCCGGCATCCAGCACTTCATCAATTTTCTCACGAGAAACAAGGCCGCCTACATAAATTAACGGAGCACCCGGAAGGGCCTCACGGAACTTCAGCGCATCTTCGAGAAAATATGCCTCTTTGAAAGGAACAGTCGGAATCATCCATTTTCCGAACATCCGAATGCCATATTTCAGCCACCAGCAATTCATATAATAAGCCATAGAACGGATAGGCATCGCCCCTCGCATCACATACATCGGCGCACGACTGACGAAACCACCGCTCAATACCAGCCCGTGAGCACCCAGTTCGAGCAGGCGTCGGGCTACTTGTATCGTTTCCTCCGACTCCATTCCACCTTTGAAACCGTCGCGCATATTCATTTTCACAAGAACCGCCATATCGCTACCGGCAGCTTTCATCACTTCTTTCATCACTATATCCATAAAACGCATCCGGTTTTCCAACGAACCTCCGTATTCATCCTTCCGGTGATTCGTGTAAGGGGAAAGGAACTGGCTAATCAGATATCCATGTCCGGCGTGAACCTCAACAGCGTCGAAACCAGCTTCTCTAGCCAGATTGACAGCCTTTCCATAAGCACGCGCCATTTCAGGAAGTTCTTCTTTCCTCATTCCGCGCACAAAGGTCGGAGAGTAAAGATTGAAACCGGAAGAAGCAGAGATAGGAGTTACTCCACAAATGTTCTTGTGGGACATATTACCACAATGACCGATTTGTATACCTGCTGCGGCACCCTCATCGTGTATGGCGTCGGTCACTTCGCGTAAACCGGGAATTATGGAAGGTCGTAACCATAATTGGCGGTCAAAAGAAAGCCCGCTTTGTGTCACGGCAGCATAAGCAACCGTCGTCATGCCAACCCCGCCTGCGGCTACCGAACGGTGATAATCCAACAACATTTGTGAAGGGGCGTTTCCCGGACACATACTTTCAAAAGCTGCCGAACGAATGGTCCGGTTGCGAAGTGTCAAAGGTCCAAAAGTGACCGGGGTAAATAACTTTGATTTCATAGTAGTATGATATATTTTGTCAAAAGATAGCCTTAATACAGAAAAGGGAATACCCGTTTCCTATTTCCCACCTCATCACCGAATTCCTCGCGGTAACGGTGCCAGATTGCGTTGGCACGCGGGACAAGGTTAGCGATCGTCCACCAAAGAAACACAAGTCCGGAAAGTGAACAAGTGAGTATCGCCCAGCCTGCCCACTCTACTATTTCGCCGAAGTAATTGGCGGAAGTAACGTAGCGGTACATCCCTTTTTGAGGCAGATAATGGCGGGTATCTCCCGGCTTTCGCAAATGCCGGATGATATAATCCGAGTGCCAGTTCACCAGCATACCAGTAAAAAAAAGCAGAGTTCCGAGAATAAACCATGGTGACATAAACCAATCAATGCCGTACATTCCTTCAGGCGCAAGATGAAATATCCATTGTCCTTGCATATATCCGTTCAACAAATTAAAAAGAATGCCCATTGACATAATAGCTAACGGCATTTTACTCTTTCCGGTCAGCAATAAAGGAAAAACGAATGCACGCTGGAAATAATGAATCTGGAAGAATATGAAGAACATCAGTATGACGGGATCAAAACGGCGTTCCGAATGCACCCACATCCAACACATAACTAAAAATACAGGGGCCTCCATTAATATCCAAGCCAACTTATTGGAAATAGCCACACCCCACGAAGCGGTACGAAAAATACCATATCCGGCTTTCACAAAGTAAAGGGCAATAAAAACAATCAGAGCGATCAGGCTCATTATGCCCAAAAACAGATTAAATGCATTCATAGTCATACAGATATTCTTTTACAATGTGCAAAAGTAACAAAAAAGAGGAAAATTGCAATGCAAAACTCCTTAAATAAAAACTCGATGACACACAGAAAGTTTTCTCTAAAAAACACTTATCCCCAGGCATACCTCCGGAAATGATCGGAATATACACCTGGGGACTACACTTATCTATTCAATAAAAGGATTGTTTCCTGTCAGCGTTTCTTTATTGGGATATAAGCCAGATCATCAAGCACGTTCTTATAAGCCGGACGGATAATACGTTTGCCTTCGAAGTTCAATTCTTCATTGCGGTGGGCACACCAGCCTACGATACGTGCCATTGCAAACAAAGGAGTGAAGATTTCCTGCGGCAATCCGATCATTTCATACACAAAGCCCGAATAGAAGTCAATGTTGCTCGATACTGTCTTGCCGTTATTCTTGATGCGTCCGAAAGTCGCGATCGCCCGTTCTTCCAAAAGTTCGAGGAAGGCAAACTCACGTTCCTTGCCTTTTTCACGTGCCAGATCACGTGCCAATTCTTTTAGTAAAAGTGCACGCGGGTCGGAAATCGTGTAAACGGCATGACCAATACCATAAATCAATCCGGTCTTATTATAAACCTCTTTATTCAGCATACGAGTAAAGTAGGTGTCAATCTCATCAACATTTGTCCAGTCCTTGATGTTCTCCTGCAAATGATGGAACATATCAGCAACCTGAATATTTGCACCTCCGTGAAGCGGGCCTTTCAGAGAACCGATACCTGCGGCAATGGCCGAGTAAGTATCTGTTCCGGTAGAAGAAGTGACACGGACAGTAAAAGTCGAGTTATTACCACCACCGTGTTCTGCCTGAAGAATCAGAAGCAGGTCAAGAGTACGTGCATCCAGTTCGGTATAGTCTTTTTTCAGCATATACAGGAAGTTTTCAGCGATAGAGAGTTTCTCCTGCGGATGTCGGATATGCAGCGAACGTCCGAAAGTAGCATGACGCAGCATATTATAAGCATAAGCAATAATGGTAGGGAATTTTGAAATAAGGTCGATACTTTGACGCATCAGGTTATCACGGGAAGTGTCGTCCGCATCCGGATCGAAGCGATACATTTCGAGTACGCTGCGTGCAAGGATGTTCATAATGTTGTTACCTTCCAACTCGATGATATTCATCTTCGTTTTCTGCTCCAGTGCCATATTATCATTAATCAGTTCGCAGAATGAAGCTAGTTCCTCCTTGTCCGGCAGACGACCGGAAAGTAACAGGTACGCCACTTCCTCAAAACCGAAACGTTTCTCTTTGATGATTGCATGAGAAATATCTTCCACATCATAACCGCGATAGAACAGTTTGCCGGGAATCGGTTTCAGTCCGCCGCCCGGAATACGTTCGTAGCCTACTACATTACCAATTCTGGTCAGACCTACCAGTACACCTGTGCCATCTTCATTACGTAGCCCGCGTTTCACGTCGAACTTGGGGAACAATGCTGTGTCAATCCGGGTAGCTTCCTTCATTTCTTCGGACAGCTTGTAAATCAGGTACTCTTTCTTCATATTCGTATGTTTTTAATCATTATTCTTATTTTTCGATTCTTTCCACTATTTCACGGGTGAAATCTGTGGTTGAGAGAGAGGTTCCATTCGGCATAAAACGGGCAAGATCATGAGTGGCACGGGCTTCCAGAAAACTATTTTCAAGAGCTTTTTCGATAAGAGCGGCAGCTTCCGTCCAACCGAAATATCCGAGCATCATCACTGCCGAAAGAATGATCGAACAAGGATTCACAACGTTTTTACCTGCAATGTTAGGAGCAGTCCCATGCGTTGCCTCAAAGATAGCATGGCCGGTTTTATAATTGATATTTGCTCCCGGAGCAATGCCTATGCCACCTACCATTGCAGCCAACTGGTCAGAAACATAATCTCCGTTCAGGTTCAAAGTGGCTATTACCGAATATTCTTCGGGAATGAGCAGTGTATTTTGCAAAAATGCGTCGGCAATGCAGTCCTTTATCACTAGCCTGCCGTCCGCCAAAGCGTCACCAAACTCACGTTGCGCCAACTCATAACCCCACTTTTTAAATCCTCCTTCAGTATATTTCATAATGTTTCCCTTATGTACCAATGTCACGGAAGGCAGATGATGATCGAGCGCATATTGACATGCAGCACGCACAAGACGTTCCGTACCTTCGCGTGAAACAGGTTTCACACCGAAAGAAGACGTTTCGGGAAAACGGACTTTCGTCACACCCATTTCATCTTTCAAAAACTTATAAAACTTCTTTGCCTCCGGAGTACCTGCTTCCCACTCAATACCTGCATAAATATCTTCCGTATTCTCACGAAACACACACATATTTACCTTCTCGGGAGCTTTCACCGGAGACTGTACTCCCTGATACCAACGAACAGGACGAAGGCAGACATATAAATCAAGTGTCTGCCGCAAAGCAACATTCAACGAACGGATTCCACCGCCAACAGGTGTAGTTAACGGACCTTTGATTCCTACCAGATATTCCTGAAATGCCTGCATCGTTTCTTCCGGAAGCCACGAACCTGTTTCATTGAAAGCACGTTCTCCAGCCGGCACTTCCAGCCATTCAATATGACGTTTACCCCCATAAGCTTTCCGAACGGCTGCATCTACTATAATCTGCATGGAAGGAGTCACCTCAGCCCCTACCCCGTCTCCTGTAATGTAAGGTACGGTAGGCACATCAGGCACTAATAGCGTACTATCTTTTTGTATGGTTATTTTGCTCATTTCTTTTTTCTTTATAAATAACAGTTTTAAAAAGATTTACTTCAATTTTATCTCGCATTCAAGGCGGAACCAGCACGGAACCAGCCTATCTGTTGTTCGTTGTATGTATGTTGCACTTCAAAACTTTCTTTTGTTCCGTCTTCGTGGTGAAGAACGACTGTCAGATTATGTCCCGGCATAAAGTCTACCAAACCAGTGACGGAAAGCACATCGTGTTCCTGAATTTTATCATAATCCGCCTTGTCAACAAAAGTAATGGCAAGCATTCCTTGCTTCTTCAGATTCGTTTCGTGAATACGGGCGAAACTCTTGGCTAGGATCACACGGACATTCAGAAAGCGCGGCTCCATCGCTGCGTGTTCACGACTGGAACCTTCTCCATAGTTTTCTTCAGCGACTACAATAGAAGAAATCCCTTCGGACTTATACATCTTTGCCGTTCCGGAGACTGTTCCATAAGTATTTGTAGAACGGTTCCAGACCTTGTTCGTTTCGCCATTGAAGACATTGACAGCTCCCATTAACATATTATCCGAGATATTTTCCAAATGACCACGGAAACGGAGCCATGGTCCCGCCATAGAAATATGGTCGGTTGTACATTTACCTTGGGCTTTTATCAACAGAGGCATATTAAGCAAATCAGTCCCGTCCCAAGCGGGAAAAGGTGTTAAAAGTTGCAGGCGCTGTGAGTCCGACTTCACCTTGATTTCCGTTTTAGCTCCACCCGGCGCGATATATCCGACATTACCCGGCGTAAATCCTCTCATCGGGAGTTCGTCTCCCACAGGTTCGGATAGTTTCACTTTCTCACCGTCATGATTGACTAATCTGTCCTTCAAAGGGTTGAAACAGAGGTCGCCGGCAATAGTCAGTGCCATTGTCAATTCAGGAGAAGCAACAAAGGCATAAGTATTCGGATTACCATCCGCACGCTTGGCAAAGTTACGGTTAAAGGAAGTCACGATTGAATTTTTCCGTGTCGGGTCATCGGTATGACGTTTCCACTGACCAATGCAAGGACCACAGGCATTTGCCATAATCGTTGCACCGATCTGTTCAAAAGTCTCAATCATTCCGTCTCTTTCGGCGGTAGCGCGAATCTGTTCTGAGCCCGGATTTACAATCAACGGAGAAGCAACACTCAGGTTCTTTTCCGCTACCTGTTTTGCCAAAGAAGCAGCACGACTCAAATCCTGATAAGAGGAGTTAGTACACGAACCAATCAGTCCGACTTCCATTTTACGAGGATAACCGTTCAACAATACTTTTTCCGCAAACTCGGAGATAGGAGTAGCCGCATCCGGCGTGAAAGGTCCATTAATATAAGGTTCAAGTTCGGACAAGTCGATTTCAATGACACGGTCGTAATATTTTAAAGGTTCATCCGTCACAACTTCGTCGGCACGGAGATCAGCTTCCACAGACTCTGCCAAATCGACAATACGATCTCTTCCGGTAGCTCGTAAATAAGTCACCATACGCCCGTCGAAAGGGAAAAGTGAAGTAGTAGCTCCTACTTCCGCTCCCATATTACAGATAGTAGCTTTTCCGGTAGCGGAAAGTGATTCGGTTCCCGGACCGAAATATTCAATGATTGCATTAGTGCCTCCCTTTACGGTCAATATTCCTGCCAGCTTCAAAATAACATCTTTCGGAGATGTCCAGCCGCTTAGTTTTCCGGTCAAATGAACACCTATAATTTTCGGCATTTTCAATTCCCACTCCATACCTGTCATTACGTCTACGGCGTCTGCACCGCCTACACCGATAGCCACCATACCCAAACCACCGGCATTAGGTGTATGTGAGTCTGTTCCTACCATCATGCCGCCAGGAAAAGCATAGTTCTCGAGTACTACCTGGTGAATGATACCCGCTCCCGGTTTCCAAAAACCAATGCCATAACGGGAGGATACGTCGCGGAGGAAATCATACACTTCTTCGTTTGTTTTAGTCGCAGTAAGTATATCCTCTTTTGCGCCCTTATAAGCCTGTATCAAGTGGTCACAGTGTACGGTAGAAGGCACAGCCACCTTTTCCTTGCCCGCATTCATAAATTGGAGCAAAGCCATTTGGGCAGTTGCATCCTGCATAGCCACGCGGTCAGGACGAAAGTTTACGTAGTCTTCTCCTCTCTTGTAGTCTTTCACATCGGCGGCATCATAAAGATGCGCATACAGAATTTTCTCGGCTAACGTCAGGGGGCGTTTCAAGATCCTCCGCACATGTTCTACTTTCCCTTTATAGGCTCTGTAGAATGCTTCTAGCATAGTCATATCATATACCATATTACTTTTTGTTTTTTTAGTCTATCTATTAAAATAACGAACGGGGTTCGAGGATTGTTTAACAAAATGAAATATTTTTTCTATCCAAAAAGAAGATTCGTTACCTTTGCACCTATTATGAATAATAATTCGAAAAGCCCGGTCTCCGACCTTCAGTACCAGCAACTCCTGCTACGCATGGAGTATGAATACGAGAAAGAGGAATTCAAGCGACAAACCGAAACAATGGGTATTGCCCGTAAAGTGAAACGCGGTCTGTGCTGGTATCCCGTCTCTCCCGGTCGAAGCTACTACAATTCTCTGAATCAACTTGTAATAGATATTACACGGACCGAAAATAAAGAGATAGAACACTCTTTCGAGTTTGGTCGCCCCGTCTGTTTTTTCCACCAGTCTTTCGATGGAAAAGTGAAATATATGAATTTTATTGCTACCGTCAGTTACGCAGACGAAGAAAGAATGGTAGTGGTTTTACCCGGTGCAGGGGCAGTTATAGAGTTACAAGCGGACAGTTCATTAGGTATACAACTTTATTTTGATGAAACATCCTACCGGACAATGTTCGAAGCATTAGAAGATGCAATCCGAGCCAAAGGTAACCGCCTCTCAGAACTGCGTGATATCTTGCTGGGAACGCAAAATCCCGGATTCCGTGAATTATACCCTGTCCGTTTTCCATGGCTGAACAGTACACAGGAGACAGCCGTCAACAAAGTATTATGCACGCGTGATGTCGCCATTGTCCACGGCCCTCCGGGAACAGGAAAAACAACCACGCTCGTCGAAGCGATTTATGAAACGCTGCACCGGGAACCGCAAGTACTTGTCTGCGCTCAAAGCAACACTGCTGTAGACTGGATAAGTGAAAAACTGGTAGACCGTGGCGTACCAGTTCTCCGCATCGGCAACCCTACACGAGTAAATGATAAAATGTTATCATTTACTTACGAGCGCCGTTTCGAAAGCCATCCCGCCTATCCCGAGCTTTGGGGAATCCGAAAATCAATCCGTGAAACGGGCAGCCGGATGCGCAAAGGTAGTTATTCCGAACGGGAGGGTATGCGCAGCCGCATGAGCCGCCTCCGTGACCGTGCTACTGAACTGGAAATACAAATTAACACCGACCTTTTCGACAGTGCCCGTGTAATTGCTTCAACATTGGTCAGTAGTAACCACCGCCTACTCAACGGCCGACGTTTCCCTACCCTGTTTATAGATGAAGCTGCCCAAGCACTCGAAGCAGCCTGCTGGATTGCCATTCGCAAAGCTGACCGAGTGATTCTTGCCGGAGACCACTGTCAACTCCCTCCTACTATCAAATGTATCGAAGCCGCCCGTAGGGGACTGGATCACACACTAATGGAGAAAGTGGTACATAAGAAACCTTCTGCTGTCTCACTGCTCAAAATGCAATACCGAATGCACGAATCAATCATGCGTTTTCCTTCCGAATGGTTTTACCACGGAGAATTGGAAGCTGCACCGGAAGTGCGTTACCGGAGCATTCTCGATTTCGACACGCCTATGAACTGGATAGATACCTCTGAAATGGATTTTCACGAGGAATTTGTAGGTGAGAGTTTCGGACGCATCAATAAACAGGAAGCCAACCTGCTTCTCCAGGAATTGGAGGCATACATCAACCGGATCGGAAAAGCAAGAATATTGGACGAAAAGATTGATTTCGGATTGATTTCGCCTTATAAAGCACAAGTACAATATCTAAGGAGTAAAATTAAAGTAAGCAGCTTTCTACGTCCTTTCCGTAGCCTTATCACGGTCAACACAGTAGACGGCTTTCAAGGACAAGAACGGGATGTTATCTTTATCAGCCTTGTTCGTGCAAACGAGGACGGACAAATAGGATTTCTGAACGACCTGAGGAGGATGAACGTGGCTATCACCCGTGCCCGTATGAAACTGGTCATTCTCGGAGATGCTGTCACACTTACCAAGCATCCTTTTTATAAGAGATTGATGTCATTCATAAAAAAAGAGGATTATGAGTAATCCTCTTTTTATCAAAGCCCCTTTTCTCACGAGAAAGAACTTTTTTAACACAAACAAAACAAACAATGTTTTCTGTCTTATATACCCTTTTTATCTTTCGCCACATCAGACTCAAGTCTTGGAATTAAAAATTCGAGATATTCTATCAATCGGCTTTTTCTTACCAGCAAAGAACTGTTGGTCTAACAGACACTTATAAACAGATATTGGGATATAGGAAATATATATATTTTACGTTCTTATTCCGGTATTTCATTTTTATAGTAGTTCTTCATTATTGCAACTTGTTTTATTTTGTTGCCACAAAGATAACAACAAACTTGCATTATTTCTCTATAAAGACGGGGATATTTTGAAAAAAAGACGGAAAGAGTGTTTCTTCCCGTCTTCTTACGACATATATATTCAATCTGATTAGTTATTTTCAGGGCGAAGTTTGCGTACTGTTACAGCAGTCTGCCACATCTCGCTTTCGCGCAATGCTTTCAGTTCCACTTCCAGTTTCTCACGATAATCCGGTTTAGAGTTGGAATCAATAGAAATCTGTGCTTCGTTACCAGTCTTAACGCTGTGATACAACTTTTCAACTACCGGTTTGATAGCATCGTGGAAGGGCCCCATCCAGTCGAGGGCACCACGTTGAGCAGTAGTAGAGCAATTAGCGTACATCCAGTCCATACCGTTCTTTGCAAACAACGGCATCAAGGACTGAGTCAGTTCTTCCACTGTTTCGTTGAATGCTTCAGAAGGAGTGTGACCGTTTTCACGTAATACTTCGTATTGTGCCAACAGCAAACCTTGGATTGCACCCATTAGCGAACCACGTTCACCTGTCAAATCGGAAGTAGCTTCTCGTTGGAAAGTTGTTTCGAACAGATAACCAGAACCGATACCAATGCCCAAAGCGATTGTCTTTTCATAAGCTTTGCCCGTAGCATCCTGATAGATAGCGTAAGAAGAGTTCAGACCACGACCTTCGAGAAACATAGTACGCAATGAAGTACCTGATCCTTTAGGTGCGACCATGATTACATCGATATCAGCAGGAGGAACTACACCTGTACGATCGTTCCAAGTGATAGCAAAACCATGAGAGAAATAAAGAGCTTTTCCTGCAGTCAGATAAGGCTTGATAGTAGGCCATACAGACATTACTGCTGCGTCAGACAACAGACACATTACGATAGTACCTTTCTCGCAAGCTTCTTCAATGCCGAACAAAGTCTCGCCCGGAACCCAGCCGTCTGCTACTGCTTTATCATATGTTTTTCCCGGACGTTGACCAACGATAACATTGAAACCGTTATCACGCAGGTTCAATGCCTGACCGGGACCTTGTACACCATAACCGATTACAGCGATTGTTTCATCTTTCAATACTTCACGAGCCTTTTCCAAAGGAAATTCGTCACGGATTACTACATTTTCAATAGTACCGCCAAAATTCAACTGTGCCATTTTCTTTTTTGTTTTTAGTTTTGGGGACTTACGCCACCCGTTATTAATTGATTTTATATTCTATGTTATTCAAATATCACTTTCGAACGGCAAACGACTTCACTACCGTTTTTCTTCACTTCTACATGAAACTCGTTTGAATTAGCCTCGTCGCAGAAAAAAGAGAGTTCATCACCGAAATAACTTTCGGCTACGTATGCCATTTCAAAGCGGCGGATTCGTTTCGTCTTGTACAAGTCAATCGGAAACAAATCGAGGATATGCTCGATATAGCGGATACTATTTACATGACCGTTAATGTCAATGTCACTGTACTTTGCCGTCAGGGTAGCTACCGGCCGGTCGCTCGTCACTTTGATGCGCGAAGGTTTTTCAATAGGGCAAGGTTCGTCACATACGTAGTCTACGATACTTCCTCCGTGTAAGGTCAGCAAATCTGCCGGTTTGCGGGTATTGAGACTAATCATTGCCCATACGGAACGTGCGTATCCGATCTTTTTCCCATCTTTATCAATAATAGAGAAATTACGGTCAGTAAACAGACGATAGACATTTTCCACCCATGTCTGAACCGAGAAGTTCTCGTATTGATAAGGCATTTCGTCTAATTCTACAGCCAGGCGCGAGAGCACCCATGTGTAGTTATCTTCGTTCAGTGTCGCAATACCAAAGCCACGGTCACTTGCATGAAAACCTGCACAATTCAGTAGATGATTTCCCAACACCCCCATAGTCAGGCGACCGTTAAAGTCTACATGGAAAGGTTCCGCCACAAACTGATAAGTTCCTATTTTATTTTCTTCACTCATTATTCCTGCAGGTTTTTACTTTCGTTATATTTTGCCTCCCGTCCGTCGAGGAACTCATTCACCCGTTCAAAACAACTGGTGGTAATCGCCACACGCCCCGAACGAACAAACTGCAAAACACAATTCAATACCCGGAGTTCACCGTAAAGCGAGGTTATATCTTCACTCATCCCGTTCTTCTCAACAATGGAAAACACCGGGTTTACTTCCACTATACGAGCATTGTATCGACGGATTAACTTGGACGCTTCCGGATTCTCCTGAAAAGCAGGAGTAGACACCTTATATAATGCGATTTCATGGAAATATATTTCATCTTCCGTGAAGTAATGCGCCTGAATCACGTCGATTTTCTTCTCTATCTGTTTCACTACCTTCTCAATAGTGTCCTTATCTGTCCAAGCTGTGATTGTATATTTATGCACACCTTTGATAGATGAAGCAGAAACATTCAAACTTTCGATATTGATCTGCCGACGGGTAAATACAGCCGTCACCTGATTCAGCAATCCGGCAATATTCTCAGAATGAACAATGATTGTATATAATGTTTTATCACTCATAACTTTAAATTTTAAATACGAACTCTCAACTTCCCCTAACATTCCAACAACATTTGATTCACCGAACCGCCCGGAGGAGTCATCGGCAATACGTTGCCTTCTTCTATTACGCAGGCTTCAAGCAGGAACGGTCCGTCCGTTGCCAGCATTTCATCGATAGCCACTTTCAATTCTTCACGGGAATAGACACGTTTGGAAGGAATGTCATATGCGGAAGCTATTTTCATGTAGTCCGGATTCAACATCGGAGTAAATGAATAACGGCGGTTGAAGAACATAGCCTGCCACTGGCGCACGTTTCCGAGGAAGTTATTATTCAGGCAGATGATTTTCACCGGAGCTTTCTGTTCCATGATAGTTCCGAGTTCCTGGATATTCATTTGAAGTCCGCCGTCTCCCATAAACACGCAGACGGTACGCTCCGGTGCACCGAAAGTGGCTCCGATAGCTGCGGGAAGTCCGAACCCCATTGTTCCAAGCCCTCCGGAAGTAATAATACTGCGTTCTTTCGAATATTTAAAGTAACGAGCAGATATCATCTGGTTCTGACCGACATCCGTCACCAATACTGCTTCATGGTGGGTTGCCTCACTTACGGCACGTGCTACTTCGCCCATGGTCAGTGAATCCGTAGCCGGATAAAGTTCGGGACGAATTACTTTTTCTTCCTCCACCTTCTCATATTCTTTAAAACTATCGTTCCATTCGGTATGCTTGTTCTCTTTTAGTAATCCGGTTACGGCAGCTAATGTATTTTTGCAATCTCCCAGAACAGCGATATCTACTTTCACGTTTTTATTTACTTCCGCAGGATCTATATCAAAATGGATTACTTTTGCCTGTTTGGCATAAGTAGCCAGATTACCTGTCACGCGGTCATCAAAACGCATACCGACAGCAATCAGGACATCACATTTGTTGGTATTGATGTTCGGACCTAAATTACCATGCATTCCCAGCATACCTTTATTCAAAGGATGATCGGTAGGCAAAGCGGAAAGTCCGAGCAATGTACATCCGGCAGGCATATCAGCTTTTTCAATAAAGGCTCTCAGTTCACTTTGTGCATTTCCGAGTTCTACCCCCTGTCCTACCAATACAAGCGGACGTTCGGCATTATTTATCAGTTCGGCGGCTTCCTTCACAGAATCTTCATCGGTATCAGGCACCGGAACATAACTACGTATAAAATCCAGCTTCGCCGGCTCGTATTTTGTCTTTGCATTCTGTGCATCTTTGGCGAAGTCCAATACTACCGGACCGGGACGACCGCTACGGGCAATATAGAATGCACGTGCCACCGCCCAAGCTACATCTTCTGCACGGCGAATCTGATAACTCCATTTAGCGATAGGCTGGGTGATACCTACCAAGTCGACTTCCTGAAAAGCGTCTGTTCCGAGAAAACCCGTCCCTACCTGTCCGGCAATAACTACGATAGGTGTACTGTCTATCATTGCATCGGCAATACCGGTGATTGTATTCGTTGCTCCGGGACCGCTTGTCACCAGACAAACACCTACCTCACCCGATACGCGGGCAAAACCTTGCGCTGCATGAGCAGCTCCCTGTTCGTGGCGAACCAAGATATGGTTCAATGTATTTTGATGATCGTACAAAGCATCGAATACCGGCATGATAGAACCTCCGGGATAACCGAAGATAGTAGTCACTCCCTGATGTTCCAAGGAACGCATCAATGCTTCCGCACCTGTTATTAAGTCTTTACTCATTCTTTATTTATATTGAAGATGAATATCAGTCGATGATTCTCACTGCTCCCTTATCGGCGGAACTTACCATGCTGGCGTATGCTTTCAGACTCTTTGGCACGTAACGGTCGCGAGTGACGGGAGTCATCGGGCGTGCAGCCAGTTCTTCATCTGTTAATCGCACGTTAATCGTCCGGGCGGGAATGTCAATTTCGATAATATCTCCGTCTACAATTTTTCCGATATTACCTCCGGCAGCCGCTTCGGGAGATATATGTCCGATACTCAATCCGGAAGTTCCACCACTGAAACGTCCATCGGTAATCAAAGCACATTCTTTGCCGAGGTGACGAGATTTTATATAAGAGGTAGGATACAACATTTCCTGCATACCGGGGCCACCCTTCGGACCTTCGTGCGTAATGACGACAACGTCGCCACTGACGACTCGGCCCCCAAGGATACCTTCACAGGCTGCTTCTTGCGAATCAAAGACTTTGGCAGGTCCGGTGAATTTCCAGATACTTTCGTCCACACCTGCTGTTTTTACTACGCAACCATCTTGTGCTATGTTTCCTTTCAATACCGCCAGTCCGCCATCTTTGCTATAAGCGTGTTCGAAATCACGGATACACCCATTAGTGCGGTCTGTATCCAACTCTTTATAGTACATACCTTGCGAACCGAGTACAAGATTAAATTTATTTGCAGCTGCACTCGAATATTTCCTGATTGCTTTTTCGCTCACATTCGGGCTGGTGATTGAATATTCGTCGATAGCTTCCCCCAGCGTCATTCCATCTACCCGGCGAACGGAAGTATCCACCAAACCGGCTTTCGCCAGTTCATCCATAATAGCGATGATACCACCGGCACGGTTTACATCCTGAATATGATATTTCTGTGTATTCGGAGCTACTTTGCAGAGACAGGGAGTTTTGCGTGAAAGCATATCTATATCATCCATTTTAAAATCAACTTCCGCTTCGTGAGCTACCGCCAACAGGTGAAGAACCGTATTGGTGGAACCTCCCATTGCTATATCCAATGTCATAGCGTTCAGGAATGCCTGCCGGGTGGCAATGCTACGGGGAAGTATACTCTCGTCTCCTTCTTCATAGTATTTCATAGCGTTTTCTACAATCAGTTTGGCTGCATCTTTGAAAAGCTGTGTTCGGTTTTCGTGAGTAGCTACAATAGTTCCGTTGCCCGGCAACGCCAAACCGATTGCTTCATTGAGACAGTTCATAGAGTTAGCAGTAAACATGCCGGAACAACATCCGCAAGTAGGACAAGCATTTTGTTCGATATTCGCTACTTCCTGATCGCTTACGCTTTCATCGGCCGATTTAATCATCGCATCAATCAGATCGAGGTGCTGACCGTTCCATTCGCCAGCTTCCATTGGCCCGCCTGATACGAACACGGTAGGAATATTCAGACGCATAGCCGCCATTAACATACCCGGAGTGATTTTATCACAGTTGCTGATACATACCATTGCATCCGCCTTATGTGCATTGACCATATATTCCACGCTGTCTGCAATGATGTCACGTGAAGGAAGTGAATAAAGCATTCCGTCATGCCCCATAGCAATACCATCATCGATAGCTATTGTATTAAACTCCGCAGCGAAGCATCCCAGCTTTTCAATTTCCGCCTTCACCTGCTGACCGATTTCATGTAGATGTACATGCCCCGGAACAAACTGTGTGAATGAATTTACGATCGCTATAATGGGTTTTCCCATCTGATTCTTCTTCATACCGTTGGCTGCCCACAATGCACGGGCTCCCGCCATCCGACGACCTTGCGTACTAAACGAACTGCGTAATTGCTTTTTCATTTCAATCTATCTTTTAATTAAAGAGCCTCTCTCACATCAGTGAGAAAGGCTCTAAATTCTATCTTTTATGGTACGAACACATACAACACAAAACCTTTCTCACGCTCTTGATGGGACCACCACGACGCGAATAATATGCAAAACTGCTAGGTTAATAGATGTATGTAACATATTCATATCTTCTTTTCTTTATTTTCGTGCTGCAAAGGTAAGGGCTTTTTTATTATCTCCAAACAAATCGAAGAAAAAAATCACTCAAAAACTAAAAATTGTAAGATAAGAGCGGCATTATTTCTCTATTTTATCACTTAACAGTTGAATTTGCAACTATTATCCAACCGTACACTTCTTCCCGTCTTTCTGACAAAAGCACTTAATAATCTGAAATTTACCTTCCCCATACCGGAGAGCAAGCAAATAATTCGTATCTTTGCCCACCTATCTTTTTAGGAATTTATTAATTTAGAAATAAAAATATCAAATGGAAACAGCAGAAAACAAGTACATTACCGTTGCATACAAACTATATACAATGGAAGATGGAGAAAAAGAATTGTTCGAAGAAGCAAAAGCTGAACATCCTTTTCAATTCATTTCAGGCTTAGGTACAACTCTCGAAGACTTCGAAAACCAGATAACTTCTCTTGCCAAAGGTGATAAATTCGATTTTACCATTCCGGCAGATAAAGCATACGGACAATATGACGAACAACACGTTATCGACCTTCCGAAACATATCTTCGAAATTGACGGTAAATTCGATAGCGAACACATCAAAGAAGGTAACATCGTACCTTTGCAGACTGGCGATGGCCAGCGTGTGAACGCCAGCGTAGTGGAAATCAAACCGGACGTTGTAGTAGTTGACCTCAATCACCCGTTGGCCGGTGCCGACCTGATTTTTGAAGGTGAAATCATCGAAAGCCGTCCTGCTACTAACGAAGAAATTCAGGAACTGATTAAATTGATGAGTGGCGAAGGCTGCGGTTGCGGATGCGACAGTTGCGGTGGCGGCTGTGGTGACAATGAATGTGGCGACGACTGTGGCTGCGAAGGCGGCCACTGCCATAAGTAAGAATTCACCGCCATTACCCAATGGTAAATAAATAAGAAATGGAGAATGAACTCATACAGTTTCATTCTCCATTCTTCTTTTCTAATGATCTAATTTTCCATTCAACATCCCTTATGCGTCATGATATCCAACACCATTTTATCCGTCTCATTCATGGCTTGCGAACCGATTCTTGTTAGATTACGGATACTCTGATCTACATCTTCGTCGATAATTCCTTCAACGGAAGTCACGCAACGGTCTTCCATTGCCATAATTGCTGATAATACGGCTGTTGAAACTCCTGTGGTTACTTTCAGAGCGCAGCTTGGCTTCGCCCCGTCACAAATCATTCCTGTCAGATTGGCAATCATATTTTGGACAGCGAAAGCTACTTGGTTGTAGTTTCCTCCCATCAGCCACGTAATCCCGCAACTGGAGCCGGTGGCAGCTACCACACAACCGCACAGGGCAGAAAGACGTCCCAAACTTTGTTTGATATAAATTACGGTGAGGTGACTTAACATTAAAGCACGAATAAGTTCTTCTTCTGTCTTACCATTCTCCTCGGCAAAGACAACAACGGGAAGTGTGGCGGATATTCCCTGATTGCCACTGCCTGAGTTACTCATTACAGGGATCATTGCACCTGCCATACGTGCATCACAAGCAGCCGAAGTATAAGAAAGAATATGGGAGAAAGCACTGTCACCCATGACTTTATGTTCATAAGTTCCACGCAGCATCTTTCCGAGGGAGTGTCCGTAGTTGCCTTTAAAAGCTTGTTCGGCTGCCGCTTTATTGAGGCGGGCTGTATCGAGGATAAAGCGTATTTCATCCAGAGGAGCTGTCAGGGCAAAATCATAAACTTTGCGAAGATTCAGTTCGGGAGAGGTTTCTTCTTCCTCCTCGGCGGTAGCCTGCTGCTTGTCGAGCAGTACATTTTCGTTCATCGCTATATATATAAAGGTAGTATGTCCGCCGGAAATCACGGCTTTCGCAGTTTTGTCACCGGACTTACAAATTACTTCGATATACAGTTTTTCCGTAATATCTTCCTTTAAAGAAATACGAATTCTTTTTTCTGCAATAAATTGTTTACCCTGTTCCACCGCTTCCGGAGTACAGTCTCTCAACACCTCCAGTTGATAAGCTGACCGACCGATCAATGCACCCAAAGCAACGGCAATAGGAAGTCCTACCATGCCTGTGCCGGGAATACCTACTCCCATTGCATTTTTTAAGATATTGGCACTCAATAACACTTCAATTTTTTCGGGCTTCACGCCCAATGTCTCTGCTGCTTTGGCTACACAAAGTGCCACAGCAATAGGTTCCGTACACCCAATAGCCGGAATTACTTCTTTTTTTATCAGCTCTATAATTTGCTGTCTTTCAGATTCAATCATGCACTTCTTTAGTTTTGTTCCTACAAAAATAGGAAATTCTTTTTTATCATACATTCAATAATGAACAAATAAATTTCCATATTGTTATTACTCCTCGTGAGAACCAAACTTTAACTGAAAGAATAAGTAGAAAAATGAAAGCAAAACACGTGATTATCTATTTGCTGCTGGTTATTGTTACATCTTCTTGCATTCGCGACGAAGCTCCCAATGCAGAGGCAGACATTCTAAGTTGCCGGCTACCGGGAATAACAATGACGACTAGTCCTATCATCAATAATAATTCCGTAACCCTCTTTGTCACTCCGGGAACGAATATCTCCGCCCTTGCACCGGAATTTACACTTACTTCGGGAGCTACGATCACACCCGCCAGTGGTACAGAACGCAATTTCAATTCGCCGCAGGAATATCAAGTGACAGCCGCTGACGGAATTTGGAAAAAGACTTATGCCATATCAGTCATTGATACGGAACTTGCTACAATTTACAATTTCGAAGATACCATCAGCGGAAAGAAATACTACATATTTGTGGAAAGGGAAAATGATAAAGTCATCATGGAATGGGCCAGCGGCAACGCCGGTTACGCCATGACCGGAGTAGCTAAAACAGCCGACGACTACCCTACTTTCCAAATAGCAAACGGGAAAAATGGAAAATGCCTTTCGCTCGTGACACGCAGTACCGGATTTTTTGGCGGATTGGTCGGAATGCCTATTGCCGCCGGCAACTTGTTTATCGGTTCATTCGACGTGAACAATGCCATGAGCAATCCCCTGCAAGCAACGAAGTTCGGCCTTCCTTTCCGGCACGTGCCGACTTATCTGGCAGGTTACTATAAATACAAGGCGGGAGACCAGTTCACCGAAGGCGGCAAACCTGTCGAAGGGAAACATGATATATGCGATATATATGCTATCATGTACGAAACGAGCGTATCCGTCCCCACTCTCGATGGGACGAATGCATTCACTAGTCCTAACCTGGTTTCTATGGCACGTATCAAAGACGCCAAGGAAACAGACGAATGGACTTACTTTAAACTCCCGTTCACAACCCTTCCGGGAAAATTCATCGACAAGGAGAAATTGACAATGGGAAAATATAATATATCTATCGTATTTACATCCAGTCTGGAAGGAGACCACTTCAACGGAGCTATCGGAAGCACCTTATTAATTGATGAAGCTGAATTGATTTACCGCTCGAACTTGGACCATTAAACCATAACGACTTTATACCGACAATGAAGATGAAAAATTATCCATACCTATTTAGTTTGCTTGCCTGTATCGGAATAGCGCTACCCGGCTATTCACAGGTCGATAGAAACAAGACCCTTATCCGTTCCGCCCTTCACGGACTGGAATACGAAATAAAAGCGGGATTCAGTATTGGCGGCACAGCTCCGTTCCCTCTTCCGGTGGAGATTCGCTCTATCGATGGTTACAATCCGACACTTGCTATCAGTATCGGAGGAGAAGTAACAAAATGGTTTGCCGTTCAGAACAAGTTAGGTGTTATTGTAGGACTACGGCTCGAAAATAAGGCAATGACTACCAACGCCACCGTAAAGAACTACGGTATGGAAATTCTGGGACAGGGAGGCGAAAGAATCAGCGGCGTATGGACAGGAGGCGTAAAAACAAAAGTACACACTGCCGGACTCACCATTCCTCTAATGGCTACTTATAAACTGAACAATCGCTGGAACATAAAAGCCGGTCCTTATTTCTCATACATCCTTTCAAGAGAATTTTCGGGACATGTATACGACGGTTATTTACGTGAAGACAACCCGACGGGACCTAAAGTAGAGTTTACCGACAACAAGGTTGCCACTTACGACTTTTCGAACGATTTGAGACATTTCCAATGGGGATTACAGGCAGGTGCCGGATGGAGAGCCTTCAAACACCTTAATATATATGCTGATCTCACCTGGGGACTGAATAATATCTTTAAAAATGATTTTCATACCATCACTTTTGCAATGTATCCGATTTACCTCAATATCGGATTCGGATATGCGTTTTAATAAACAAGTAACAGCTATTGCTGAATTACATTCCCAAAAGAATATATCGGAAGAAGAATGCCTGAAGTTACTACTGGATTTCCGACGAAAGCACCTATGCATCAACCGGACTAACTATTGTAGTATCACCGGAGTAAACAAAACACATGCCATACTCCAATTGAACTCTTTCATCGAAAAAGGAATGATCCATAGATATGGAAGCGGAAAAGCAGTAGTATATATTCAGAGATAAAATTAGTTGTTACCGGATTCTTCCACCTGCTTCACTCCGGAATAAGTAACCTTTACGGTCTGTTGCAATGTAGCTACTTTTACATTGATATTCATAGTGAGAGCTCCACTTTCCACTGTTCCTTCTACTGTGGTGGCACAAGTGCCGAGAGCGGCAGCATCTCCCGAAAAAGTCAAATTCTGTTGACCTGTGAAAGTCGAGGCGTCAGTCTCTTTTTTCACCGTACATTTGTCTATTACAATATCGCCGAACTTCATGATCGTTCCGTTGAGAAACAATTCAAATTCTTTCAGTTCCATTTTTACTTCCGTATCGCTGACCTGGGAAATGGTGATAAACTTGGCTATCCCATTGCCAATCACTGTTTCCTGATCGGAATTATCCGGCTTCATTGATATATCCAGATTACCCCAATAAGTGCCCACTACATCAGGAGCTGTAACGACTGCTTCTTCTTCAGGAGGATTATTACCACTTATATCATTATCATCATCACTGCTACAAGCTGTAAAGAGAGCGACTGAACAGATTAATGCCCATAAATACAATAGATTCTTTTTCATACATTGTTGGTTTAGTTATTAAATAATCGTCAATTATAAACTAAAAAGGAGAAAAAAGGTTCAATTTGGTTCGTTTTTTGAAGATATTTTGAGATCGCAACATTCTTACCGAAAACTTTGTTATATTTGCATAGAGTAATTTTAAAAAAGCCACAACTATGTTTAATTCATTTGGCAATATCTTTCGACTCACAAGTTTCGGTGAGTCTCATGGCAAAGGAGTTGGTGGAGTAATTGACGGATTTCCCTCCGGAATTACTATCGACGAAGAATTTGTACAACAAGAGTTGAATCGCCGCCGTCCGGGACAATCTATCCTGACCACCCCACGTAAGGAGGCTGATAAAGTCGAGTTCCTTTCCGGCATTTTTGAAGGAAAATCAACCGGATGTCCCATCGGTTTCATCGTATGGAATGAAAATCAACATTCCAACGACTATAATAATCTGAAAAACGTATACCGCCCTTCACACGCCGATTACACTTACACCGTAAAATACAGAATACGCGATCATCGCGGCGGCGGGCGATCATCGGCACGCGAAACGATTTCGCGTGTGGTGGCCGGTGCGCTGGCTAAACTGGCACTTCGTCAATTAGGAGTCAGCATTACCGCTTATACCTCACAAGTAGGCGCTATCAAGTTGGAAGGCAGTTATTCAGATTACAACCTCGACCTGATAGAAACTAACGACGTGCGTTGCCCTGACCCTGACAAAGCAAAGGAAATGGCAGACCTTATATACAAAGTAAAAGGCGAAGGTGATACAATCGGCGGTACGCTGACCTGCGTTATCAAAGGATGTCCTATCGGACTGGGGCAACCCGTTTTCGGTAAGTTGCACGCTGCACTGGGCAATGCTATGTTAAGTATCAATGCCGCCAAAGCATTCGAATATGGCGAAGGATTCAAAGGACTGAAAATGAAAGGTTCCGAACAGAACGATGTTTTCTACAATAACAACGGACGGATTGAAACACATACCAACCACTCCGGAGGTATTCAAGGAGGACTCAGCAACGGACAGGATATCTACTTCCGTGTTGTATTCAAACCGATAGCCACTCTGCTAATGGAACAGGAAACGGTCAATATCGATGGAATCGACACAACACTGAAAGCCCGTGGACGCCATGACGCCTGCGTACTGCCCCGTGCCGTGCCTATCGTCGAAGCAATGGCCGCTATGACTATACTTGATTATTATTTGCTGGACAAAGCCACCCAGCTTTAATTATTATCTTTATATGAACGAAATTCAGAAATACATCGCAGCAAACGAACCTCAAATAATGGAGGACTTGTTCAGCCTCATCCGTATTCCCAGTATCAGCGCCCTGCCCGAACATCATGACGATATGCTGGCATGTGCCGAACGCTGGGCACAGTTATTACTCGAAGCGGGAGTGGATGAAGCATTGGTAATGCCCTCCCAAGGCAATCCGATTGTCTTTGCACAGAACATTGTGGACCCAGACGCAAAAACCGTATTAGTTTACGCACACTATGACGTGATGCCTGCTGAACCACTCGAATTATGGAAAAGCCAACCATTCGAACCGGAAATACGGGACGGATATATCTGGGCACGCGGAGCAGATGATGACAAAGGACAGTCTTTCATCCAGGTGAAGGCTTTCGAATATCTCCTTAAAAACGGGTTATTGAGGAATAACGTGAAGTTTATCTTCGAAGGAGAAGAAGAAATCGGTTCTCCCAGCCTAGAGGCATTCTGTGAAGAACATAAAGAGTTGCTGAAAGCGGACGTTATCCTTGTTTCGGATACCAGTATGTTGGGTGCCGACCTTCCGTCATTAACCACCGGCCTGCGCGGACTGGCTTATTGGGAAATCGAAGTAACAGGACCGAACCGCGACCTGCATTCCGGACACTTCGGAGGTGCGGTAGCCAATCCTATCAATGTGCTTTGCCGGATAATCAGTAAGGTGACGGATACAGACGGAAGAATCACCGTCCCCGGATTTTACGATGACGTGGAAGAAGTACCGCAAGCTGAACGTGAAATGATAGCCCATATTCCTTTCGATGAAAAGAAGTATAAGGAAGCAATCGGCGTAAAAGAACTTTTCGGAGAGAAAGGATACAGTACACTGGAACGCAATAGCTGCCGTCCGTCTTTTGATGTATGCGGCATTTGGGGCGGGTATACGGGAGAAGGTTCAAAGACCGTGCTCCCTTCAAAGGCTTATGCCAAAGTATCTTGCCGACTGGTTCCGCATCAGGATCATCATAAGATTTCGCAAATGTTCACTGATTACATTCTCAGTATTGCTCCAGAAACAGTTCAAGTGAAAGTAACACCGATGCACGGCGGACAAGGTTATGTCTGCCCGATTTCACTTGCAGCCTATCAGGCAGCCGAAAAAGGTTTTGAAATAGCTTTCGGAAAAAAGCCGTTGGCAGTACGCCGTGGCGGCAGCATTCCTATCATTTCTACTTTTGAACAGGTACTGGGAGTGAAAACCGTACTCATGGGATTCGGTCTGGAATCAGACGCTATCCATTCGCCGAATGAGAACTTCTCACTGGATATTTTCAGGAAAGGCATTGAAGCTGTAGCCGAATTTCATCAGGAATATGCCAGACGGTAAAGTGGACACAAGAACCATTATTATAAACGGTATAAACAAAACGGCGGACAGGCTTACAATCAAGCATCTGTCCACCGTTTTATTTTATAGATAACAAGAAACTACTACATGAGCGGAGTCTCAAAAAGGAACGTAAATGACTCACTATCTTTCAAATCCTTCACCGCATCTCCTGCATAAATCTCTCCCTTCGTCAAAGACAATTTCTTTATACCGGCTTTCGGGCTAAAGTCTATCTTTTTCAAATCAAGCCAAAACAAATTCGGCGTCAATGTGGATTCAAAATAATAGACCTTATTCTTCTGGTCGGAGACGGAACGCCAACGGGTAGAAGAAATATGAGGTTTCTCCGGAGTATTAATGCCAAATGGAACTGAAACATTACGCATCACACTCAGCACACTGGGAACAGCAATTTTTGCATCGGCAGTCTGCGGAATGGCATGAATGTAGAAAGAGGCACGGACAAAACGGTCGCTCGAACGGTTCGTTCCCGGCAACATCTGCAATCCGCCGACTTCTTTCCAGTAATCGTTGATAGCTAACTGGTATTCATACCGGGGAGAATTTGTCATTACCTGATATTCTTTCCCTTCGTGAATGCTTAACTTTCCATCCAGATATTCCAGCACAGCCGTATTGCCTGTTTCGTCGGTGATGGCCATGTGCAAAGTAGATTCCGGTCCTCCATTCGGCATACGGGGAGCGTCAATCCGGAAAGTCTCCTTTTTCAGTTCATCAACGACCTCACGTACAGTGGCAAAGTTATCAAGCACGTATTGCGTCCAAATACTGATTCCCATTGCCGGACGGATATCACCGGGAAGCGAATAAATAGATTCGGGCAAGAAAAGTAGACTAGCCACCAAGCCCTTTTCATTCATACCGTCGCAAGTTCCTATATCATAACCGGTTGCAATCACACTTCCATACTTGGAAGTCCAGTTCACCGTTTTTTCCTTATTATGCCCAACACGCTGAATGCCACGCGGGAAAACATAGATATTCGACATAATGTCTTCTTTCCAGTCCATTGTACGCCCCGTTATCACCAACTGTTCCGGGCCGAGGTAAACGGCACGTGTACACGCCTCTACCGGCTGTATACTCATCAAAGAGAGAGCAGCCAACATCAATATAACCCCTGTCTGTTTCTTTTTCATATTCTTTTCAAATTAAATAATTGATACTCTTATCTATAATAACAAATATATAACGATTATTGCCGAAAATAAAGATGATTTTAATGAAAATAAGGGATTTGTCCAAAGAAGACTCCCAAAGAGATATTAAATAAATTTAAGACTAATGATTGCAGTTATTCTCATCTTCTATCGTCAAAAAGATAAACATAGAACTATCATGGAAAGAAAACAAACTAAGCGGATTATAATATTCCTTCTTCTATTGCTGGGTATTATATTACCCAATATGGCACAGAAACAAAAGATATGGAAAGCATTTTGCGATAAATGCCGGAGAGAAAAAACCATTGTCGGTGCGCTTCCTTCGCAGTTAGAGAAAGCTCTACGCTGGTCGCCCGGCATTAGTAATGAGCAAAAAGAAGTGATACGTTACATATTATGGAATATGGTTTACGTAGAAGGAGGGACAGCCAATCTCGGAGAAAACAACGATTATCCTGTGAATGTGGGCTCTTTTTTCATCAACCGCTATGAGGTAAGTCAGGATGAATGGTACGTCATTATGGGGGAGAATCCTTCCAACCAACACAGACGTAACTATCCCGTAGATCAAGTTAACTGGTATGACACTCAACGATTCACCCGAAAACTCTCTCAGTTATCCGGCCTCCCCTTCCGTCTGCCGTTCGAAGCAGAATGGGAATATGCCGCACGTGGAGGCTTGAATACCCAAAACTACATTTATGCCGGTAGCGATGACCCGACACAAGTCGCTTGGTTTAAAGAAAAATACTCCAATGAAAACACATATGTATCCAACGATATAGGAACCAAAAAACCCAACGAACTCGGACTTTATGATATGAGCGGAAACATCTACGAATGGTGCATGGACTGGTATGATAAAAAAGTTCCTTTCACCGGAAATATTGATCCTGACCTGAAGGGGATTAATCTGCATAAAGTGCTACGCGGAGGAAGTTATTATACTATCGCCAAATACTGCAAAATCACCAACCGTTATGGAGTCAATCCACTGCGTTGGGACATTGACTACGGATTACGGCTAGTAATATCCTTTCAGGATAACACGGAGGAAAAGAGAGTAGCCCAATAAAAATATTCTACACTAATCATACACATAAAAAATCCCGTATACGTTGTTTTGCATACTCAAACTATCACATATACGGGATTTAAAAGAACAAGCCTTTACCTTGTTTAAACTAATCGTTCATTATAAACAAGCTTAATCGTCAGTAGGAACTTTCATGTTCTCATAAACCTCAATCCATGAGTTCCATTCGGCAGGTGCGTCATTGGTCGCAGCAGTTTTCAGTGTACGATATTTATAGGAAAGATAAAAACGGGTGACTCCGTCTACGGTGATGTATCTGTTTGCCTGCTGGACAGACAATGCTTCATCATCATCAGTTGTACCGGGTAATTGTACTACCTCTATCAATTCTGATTTATAAGGTTTTAGTATAAGAGTATTATATTTGGTACCATCGATATAAGTCAGTTCCTCCTCACCGATTTCCATGATAAGGCTCGACTTGTTTATTAATTCCTCTTCTGCTTTATTGGCACTGTTTTCAATGCCGGCATTCAATCTCACACCCCGTTTCGACAAGGGATATAGAATCTTATTCGCTGATATCTGTGTAGGCTTTGTATCATCTTCCCGCAGCTGAGTGCCCCTCATAAATAATGTCAAAGGACTTTTCTGACTGGTAAAATCATTCTCAATATACACCTTATACAACACCCGCGACTTATCTTTATTCACTTCATAAGGAGTGCAACTGGCAATCCGTAAAGGAATCAGATAAGTGGAATCGGGAGACAATCCCTCGGTCCTGACTTCAATAGGCAACTTTACATAGGGGTCCTGATCGCCAACTTTCATCACCGCAGTATAACTTTTAATCGTATATCTGGAAGGATCCAGTTCTTTCGCGTACTTATCCTCATCCAAGTCAAAGTTATCATGATTATACTTATCAATCAAGTCAGGATCTTTTTCCAACGTTACGGTCACGTCCTGGTCAATAGCCCGTGTACCACCTGCATAAATGGTTATATATCCAACGGAAACCGGAGTATTCAGCGAATGAGTGACCGGAAACGTCAAGTCCGTTTCACTCAACACATACACCACCTTCTTGTATAGCTCACCTTCAAATATTGAATTTTCATTGCACGCTGTCAATCCCATTAACACGGCACAATACATCATATATTTTGTTATTGATTTCATTCTCATATCAAATTTTAATTTATAGTTCCCGTTAATTATCCCAACCCGGATTCTGATCCATTAATGGCACTTTCCGCAATTCAGCACGGGGAATAGGCAAGAAGACCATTTTCTTATCGGCCACTCTGGTACGTGCAAAAAGATGATTGACCGTTGTTCTTTGGAAAAATTCATCTTCAAACCCGTCCGTATTCATACCTACAATCGGTTCTTTTTCCGTATCCAAATAAATACCCCAACGACGGACATCATAAAAACGTCTGTTCTCGTGAAGGAACTCAATCATGCGTTCTCTCACAATGATGTCAAACATTTTATCAGCAGAACTTAACTCATCGGTAGTCAAGCCCGGCAAACCCGCCCGATAGCGAACCATATTAAAGTATTTCGCCATTTCGTTCATATCGCGAGTATAAGTACCCGTGCTTTCATCGCTGAAAGTCACCGTATGAGATCCGGTCAGATTATTCAATGCTTCTACATACGAAAGTAATATTTCCGCATAACGGATAATGGGGAATGATTTAGGTAATACGGTTGCATCGGTACCACTCCAAGCATCATCATTATGGACATATTTCTTCATCACATACCCGGTCACCGGATAATTGTTGGCGTCACCGGAACCTACCGCTTTATCCTTTCCGGAAGCCCCATAGCCACTCGCTCCTTTCCAATAATAAACATAGACATTTTTCTTCACAGCTTCACTTGTAGAAGCACAAGGCCAGAAACAACCGCTAAAACCAATCGATGCATAGAAGCGCGGTTCACGGTTTATATACATATTATAAACACCGCTCTTTAACTGGTATCCGGAGAAAGACTTCACTTCAGAAGTGAATCCGTCTTCCAGATATGGATATTCATCGCTCGAATTGGTACGATCTCTACCATCAACCATATAGTAAGCATCAATAAACTTCTGAGGGACAGCCATTCCATTATATCCTCCCATTAGCCCCACCGGAAAAGCGTGCCGGGTATAACTACGAAGACTACCGGATGTTCTTCCCCATATATATTCCGGATTCTTAGTAGCGGTCGATTCGCCCGTAAACATATCGCTATAAGACTTATAGGGATCAATCCCCACAGCCCCTTCCGGGAAAGTTTTCGTATAATAGTTTACGTCTGATACATTGGTCGGCAATTCCGGCGTGTACTTGTCACTTTTTACGGTATGCAACTCATACATATCCATATCAATTACCCGTTTGGCAGCATGCGCAGCTACCGCCCAACGTTGCTCGTCATAAGTCTGGCTAACATAGGGAACATTGTCCGATTTACGTATCCAACCTCCGAAAGTCGTTTTCGCTGCACTTCCTCCATTGAACAAAGGACTTGCCTGTTGCAACCGTAAGCGAGCAATCAGCGCATACGCAGCTCCGCGTGTAGGACGCCCGAACTGAGATACCGTAACCCGCAAAGGAATATAATTTGCAGCAATTTCCAACTCGTTACAGATATAATCCACTGATTCATCATACGTTGCTCTTTCCTTATTATAGTATGCAGGAGATTCATTCGTATTCATCGGCTCATCTCCCACAAGAACGACAGGACCAAAGTTTTGAAGCAAATTATAATAAGCATAGCCTCTCATAAAATGTGCATAGCCCAGAATCTCGCGTTGTTCTATATTTGTAAGGTCTTTACATTCATTGATTCTACTGAAAATAATATTAACCTTACGAATGATTTTATACATCTGTGCCCAGTTATTCATCGTTCCCAAGTTATCGGGAGTCGTGTGCCCCAAAACAAATGTTACTCCGGGAAATTCGCCCGTGTTCCATTGCACAAAGGCTTCATCCGAACCGGTAACACCCGGTGTATAAGCACCACCCCAGATAGCGCCCTCATCGGGGAAGAAAGCAGCCGTAGCCCATAGATATTTCTGAAGATTCATTTTATTCTGAAAAATAGAATCGTATCCCAATGTATCAGCAAAATACTCATCCACATTCAAGTAATTGCAGGAGGACAGGCAAAAGTAGAACGCTGTACATAGCGTTATCATTAATCTTTTAAAATATTTCATATCATGCATATTTAGAAATGGATATAGGTTTGAAATGCGTAACGGGCAGGAATAGGATAAACACGCCCCATTTTCTGTGCTTGTTCCGGATCTACTGTTTTCACACCGCTCCAGACTGCCAGATTATATCCCACCAATTGAAAGTCGAATGACTGTATACCCAGTCTTTTTACAAATCCCTTGGTCTTCAGGTTATAGGTTAAGCTAATTTCCTGTAAACGTAAATAGCGCGCATTGTCTTTCCAGAAAGTAGATTTCTTAGTATTATTTTCATTCTTACCATAGGATAATCGAGGGAATGCTGCATTAGGGTTTTCCGTAGAGGGATCTCCTGAATACCAGGCTGGAGTCCAGCGATTTGCCTGAACACCGGCTTCCACAGGTACATTACCTGTCTTTTCACCATGGAAAGGAACATATCCCATTTCATATCCATTACCGACTTTAAAATAGGTTGTATTTCCCGTTCCTTTGAACAGACAAGCCAGTGTAAACGATTTGTAACGGAACTCTCCACCGAATCCATACATCAATAACGGATAGTTAGAGTAGGCCAACGGCACTTGGTCGTCTTCCGTTATACGTCCATCACCATTCACATCTTTATATTTAATATCACCCGGACGGACAGTTCCAAACTGCGACGGACTGCTCTCCACATCTTGGTCATCTCTGAACAATCCCAATGCTATGTAACCACGTTGCACTCCATACGGCATACCGCTTATCTGCTGATAGGGATATTTTGGATCAGCCTGTTCCCAGTTCTGCACATCATTCTTCGAATAGGTAAAGTTTCCTCTGATCGTAAATGAGAAGTCTTTGCCTATATCCTGCGAATAAGAAATATTTCCGTCAGCTCCGTAGCTACGCATCTTTCCCACATTACCATAAGGCATGGTGATAATACCCGCGAAATCAGGAACCTGAGTTCTCTGCTGGAAAATACCATTTCGCTGGTCATTGAAATAATCGACCACTAAGGAGAGTTTTTCTTTGAAGAATTTCGCTTCAATACCCACATCCGCTTTGGTTGATTTCTCCCAAGCCAGATTGTCAGCACCTACGATAGACTCGTTCACACCATTGGAATCGCTTCCCCAGCCCGTAGCCGCATTAGAATTAATAATAGTCAGATAAGGGAAGCGTTTATTGGAAATACGGTCGTTACCTACTTGTCCATACGAGAAACGGATTTTAAGAAAATCCAGCCAAGGCACCGCTTTCCGCATGAAATCATAGTTTGTCGGTACCCAACCGATAGCTCCCGAAGGAAAGAAACCGAATTGCTTACCCGGCTCGAAGTTTTCGGAACCTGTATAACCGAAGTTTGCATCAATGAAATAGGTATCTTTAAAACTATAAGTAATTCTTCCGGATACTCCCTGATAACGTTTGGGAATAGCGCTCATACTGTCAGTGATGTCTTTAGTCGCCTTCTCGTCACTCATGTAATAGTAAAGCAAGGCTGTTGTCCTGTGTTTATCATTGAATAACCTTTCGTAATTGGCAGTAAACTCGAAATGATATTTACGCCAATGATTCAATTTCTTACTGAATGTAGCTGCTTGAGCGTCAACTTTCTTTGCCAATTGAAGTTCTCCGGAAGTCGTTCGCCCGATAGCCGAATACATCTCCGGCATTACAAAACGAGTCTCATCATAATATACGTCGCTATTCAACGCGCCCTGTACTTTTACTTTCAATCCTTTCAGAAGAAATGACAAATCCTGATTCAGAGCGAGAGTCACCATATTTTTGTAAGTCTCGCGGGTAGCCATTCCCGTATGATTAAGCATTACATAAGGTGAATAGGCATCATTGACACCATAAGCCGGAAGTTGTCCTGTTGAAAACCTAGTAGGAATAGTCAACGGTGTCAACATTGACTGAGCATTCCAAAGTAAATCTGTGTTAGCCATTCCCGGCTCTTTTTTATTGGATATAAATCCGTCCAAACCCAAATAGAGGGTAGTTGACTTAGTAACATTGATATCCAAATTGGTTCGATAATTATATGTGTTGTATCCTGTGTCTGCCTTGTAACGGCTGTCAGGGTCTTGAATATATGCTGCCGATTCTTTCGACATACCCATACTCACAAAATAACGGGCAATACTACCACCTCCCTGTGCACTTACATAATAAGTCTGCTGGAAAGAAGTCTTGTGCAGAATTTCGTCTTGCCAGTTTACATCCGGATACAAATCCGGGTCCAATTGATATTGGATTAAATCCATTTCCATAGGAGAATAGAGTTCTTTCTCTCCTGAAACGACTCTGGCTTCATTGGCCAGCTTGGCGTAATCATAAGCTCTCAAATATTTAGGTAACCGCTTCAACTGTGAAATAGTAAAATTGGCACGGGCTGTAATTTTGAGTTTTTCTACTGTTCCCCGCTTGGTCGTTACAAGAATTACTCCGTTAGCACCACGAACACCGTAAACTGCCGTTGCAGAAGCATCTTTTAAAACAGAAAAGCTCTCTACGTCAGCAGGATCGACCTGACTCAAATCGCCTTCCAAACCGTCAATCAATACCAAAGCCGAACTGTTAGCACCAAATGTTCCTATACCACGAACCCAAAATTCCGAGATATTTTTACCCGGTTCACCACTCGACTGGATAGAAATAACTCCCGGCACTCTACCTCCCAAAGAGTTATTCAGTGAAGTGGCCGGAACAGCAAGGTCACCAATATCCACGCTTGTGATAGCTCCTACTACGCTCACTTTACGCTGGGTTCCCATACCCACCACTACTACTTCGTCCAAAGCAGTAGCAGAAGGAGTCATTTTAAGAACCAGGTTTGTCTGGCTATCGGTAACGAAATACTCTATCTTATCATATCCGATATAATTAACGATCAGTACATCGCCTTTATGTGCCTGAACTTTAAATCTACCATCCAAATCGGTCGTTGTACCTACGCCCGGACGGTCTTTCAAGAATATATTAGCGCCAATAATCGGTTCCTTATCGGACGACTTATCGACAACTATACCCGAAATAGTCAGCGATTTCCCCGCTTTTTGAGCCATGACGCCCAAACAGCATAAAAGTAAAATTTGAATAATATATAATTTTCTCATGTTGAATTAGTGATAAACAGGTTACTGAATAGCAAGTTTTCTAATACACTTATTTTTAGTATCTGCAATGTAAATTGTACCTTCTTCATCCACAGCTACTCCCCAAGGCTCATCAAATAAAGCGTCATCCGGCGTACCGTCTACATAGCCGGCTCTGCCCGGGACACCAATTACAGTACTTACTGCTCCTTCCCGGTCAATCGAACGAATACAATGATTACTGGAATCTGCAATATACATGATTCCGTCTAAGTCGAAACATATCTGTGAAGGGAAATTAAATCGTGCGTTCAAACGTTTTCCGTCCTCATAGCCAAGATCTTCTCTTGCTCCTGCATACAATTCATAATTTCCGGTAGAAAGTTCATAGCGATAAATACAATGCTTGCTCCGATAACAAATATAGAGCACATCCGGATCGAGACTATCAAAACAACAGATAGCATCATAAGTCCAACCCGCATCCAGCCCCGTAGTAACTAGTTCTGCTTCCTTACTCTTAGGATCCATTTTAGCCAAGTTTCCATTTAATGCCTTTATATACACCAGTTTATCTTCCGGATTAACAGCAGCGGATATATATTGGTCTAATGTTACATTCTGCGGTTTCACCTGTTTTTTAGCCCATTGTGTTTCCGGATCAAATTGTAACAAATTACCTCCTTGTACCCAAAGCGGTAAAAAGACTTTCTGCCCTTCTGTTTCAACCATTGGAATAAATGGAGCTGTAATATTTGTAGCTAATGTAGTTACCATATTTTGTTGCTCATTTATCTGGCGTAAACGATAACTGGACCTTTCGCAAACAAATATATTTTTCTCACGATCTACGCAAACAAAATGAGTCAATCCGAACTGAGCTGCCGCCAATGTTCCGTCAACTGCATTTACTTCCGTTCGCGGCGTTCCCGTAATCGTACTTACAGTAACCTGTGTCTTATACGAGAACTGCTGTTCAAAACTGGCTTTATCTTTACCTACTTCTACTGTAATAGTGCAATTATCTCCCGGTTGCCGGGGAGTAATGACATAAATTTTAGTTCCTATGGAACGTACCACTGCCGCTTGTTTTTCATTGTAGAATACTTTTATCTGCGAAAGATCAGTTCCGAAATTCTCTCCATTAATAATAACTTTCGTTGCCATTCCCCCATTTTCAGGGTAAAAAGAGGTTAGTTTAATCGGTTGATTTGGATCATAAGGTTTGCCTGTTGTGCCACCTTCTTCTGAATCACTTTTACATGCTGAAAGAAAGGTTATCAGCATTGCAAATAAAATAGTTACCAAAGATGTTTTTCTCATTACTATTATTTCATTTATTAAATTAATGATCCTATTTAATAGTTTATCAGTTTTTTATCCTATAAAAGGAAGATCAAATAAACTTTTAAACCAAGATCAAAGGTTAACGATTAATCGAAATCCATCAGTTTTTTGGGGACCTGACTGGAATCAATTTTAGAGAATAAGCCTGTTAACACTCCTTTGAAGTATCAACATGTTTGCCTTTGTTTTTGAATTTTCATTTCCAAAATTCATAATTCATAAGATAAGCGGAGGTTTTCTTTTCATAAGCATTTCTTGATTTAGTTAATAAAAAATTAGTCGAATATCCTTTGCTTGTTACTAAGTTCTACTTGAACTTAGGTTATAAATTGAAAAAGAAAGCCCTGTGTTACTCTCACTTGAATAATACGGTAGATATATTAGATCGAAATATAGTCATGGACTATTTTAGGCATGAAAATCACTGGCAAAGTTCACAAAAGAAAAAAAATAATAATAAAACAATTTATTATATATTGTTATATAATAAAATATTGTATATTTGCATTCGAGAATATTAAATATTTGCACAAGACACAAGAAGGCTATATAAAAATAAAAGCAGAGAAAGTACATTTAAACATCCAAATAATATTTAAGGTACTTATTTTTTATTATTTATTACCTTTTACCTAAGTTCAAGTAGAACTTAGGCATTTTTTAGCATTTGATTCAGTTTCTCGATCAAAGTTTCATAGAATAGCGTTATCTTTTTGGATACCAACAATATACATTACGCGAACATCTTAATCTTAATAATTACAAATATCGGAAATTAGTTACATTTTCCCTAAATGCTTCCACTATTATGAAAAAAAGTTCTCACTGTAGTGAGAACTTTTTTCCTTATCGCGACATTTTTTTCTTATTATGATGAAATTTACAACAACACACTATAATTTAATAATAGTATTGGCTACAACTGAAACTCGTCTTTTACTTAAACCTTATAAGACTAAAACTATTCAAATGTTTTTCGGTATGTACATCCATTTTTCCATTCCGAACACCCGTAGGCTGTTTTTCCTTTTATGATAATTCCCTTACCACAAACCGGACAGGGTTGTCCTACTAATGAGTCCGGAGTATTATTCGGAGAAGAAACAGGGGCAGCAACAGGAGACGGTGATACTTCTGTTTTTGCCTCTTTTGATTCTCCTGCTTCGGAATTCTTTTTTTTCTCTTTCGGCGGCGTACTTACTTTCCGTTCACGTTTTTTAGGTTCCTTCTTTGCCTTCTCTTCGGTCTTGGCAGCTACCGCATCTTGAATAGTGATACGACGATTGGTATTATCAGAAAGTACACTCATTACAATTTCCGAAACCATTTGTTTCAGTTCTTCAAGAAATTGGCGAGCATCGTATGTTTTCTTTTCTATCTCACGCAACTTCTTTTCCCAAATACCCGTCAACTCCGCTGATTTCAAAAGTTCTTCGTGGATTAGCTGCACCAATTCTACTCCTGTCGGTGTAGCGATCAGATTCTTTCTCTCCTTGCGGATATAATTTCGTTTGAACAGCGTTTCAATAATAGCGGCACGGGTAGATGGGCGACCGATACCATTCTCTTTCAAGGCATCGCGAAGTTCATCATTATCGACTAGTTTTCCGGCGGTTTCCATAGCCCGGAGCAAGGTCGCTTCCGTAAAAGGTCTTGGCGGCTGCGTCCATTTTTCATTCAAGTCGGGGATGTGAGGACCACTCTCCCCTTTTGCAAAGGCAGGAAGGACATTTTCATCGTCATCATCCTTTTCTTCAGTAGTGTCTTTCACATCTTTAGCGAATACCACACGCCAGCCTGGTTCTAAGATTTGCTTACCGGTGACTTTAAATTCTATTTTATCCACTTCACCCATCACGGTAGTAGTCGAAATCTTACAATCAGGATAGAACACTGCTATAAAACGGCGCGCTATTAAGTCATAGACACGACGTTCCATATCAGTAAGGTTTTGAGCATAAACTCCGGTAGGGATAATGGCGTGGTGGTCCGTCACTTTCGAATTATCAAATACCTTTTTTGATTTAGGCAACGTAGAACCATTCAACGGGGCAGTCAATACTTCGTAATCACGAAGCCCTTTCAGAATACCAGGACATTTCGGATAAATATCGTCGCTCAGAAAAGTGGTATCAACACGTGGATATGTAGCTACTTTCTTCTCATAAAGAGATTGGATCAGTTTCAGTGTTTCATCGGCAGAATAGGCGAATTTCTTGTTACACTCTACCTGAAGGGAAGTCAAGTCAAACAAACGCGGAGCATATTCCTTTCCGTCTTTCTTACCAACACTGGTTACCACAAAAGGAAGGTCTTTGATACGTTGTACCAAGGCTTCACCTTCTTCACGATTGGCGATAGGATCGATACCCGGATTGTCTATTTTCTTTTTTCCACCGTTTTTTTCTTCTTCTGCCGCAATTTCTTCATCACTTTTGCGGATAAGTGCGGAGAAAGTAGTATCTCGATAGTTTGTTTTTAGTTCCCAATATTGCTTGGGTTGGAAATTGGCAATTTCCAACTGACGGTTGACAATCAATGCCAAAGTAGGTGTCTGCACACGTCCGATAGAAAGCACCTGTTTGTTTTGACCATATTTAATAGTATATAAGCGTGTGGCGTTCATTCCCAGCAGCCAGTCACCTATTGCACGAGAAAGTCCCGCCTCATACAACGATTGGAAATCAGACTGATCTTTTAACTTGGAAAAACCTTCACGAATAGCCTCTTCCGTCAAAGAAGAAATCCACAAACGCCTCACCGGACAGCGTGCACCCGCCTTTTGCATCACCCAGCGCTGAATCAATTCTCCTTCCTGACCGGCATCACCGCAATTGATAATCTCATCTGCATTCTGCATCAACTGTTCGATAATATGAAACTGTTTCTCAATACCCGGGTCATGTCCAATCAGTTTGATACCGAAACGTGGGGGGATCATCGGCAAGCTACCCAAGCTCCACGATTTCCAATTGGGTGTGTATTCATGCGGTTCTTTCAAGGTACAGAGATGCCCGAATGTCCAGGTCACCTGGTATCCGTTCCCTTCTATATATCCCTCTTTCCTTGTATGAGCGCCGAGTACCTCGGCTATATCGCGTGCAACAGATGGCTTTTCGGCTATGCAAACTATCATTCTTTCTCCTCTTGTTTTTATACTATCAGTCTACAAAGTTACATGATTATTTCTCACTGACCGCATGAAGATAAAAAAAAGTCTATCATAAGAAAAAAGTGATTGCCTCTATTATAAAAGACAATCACTTCGTTAACGTTCTAATCTAGATATATCAACTACAATTATTCTTCATCCATAAGAATTTCCAGAATTTGACAGGCAGCTTTCGCTACCGGAGTACCCGGACCGAAAATAGCGGCCACACCTGCCTTATACAAGAAGTCATAATCCTGTGCAGGGATAACGCCACCGGCAATCACTACAATGTCTTCACGTCCCAGTTTCTTCAACTCTTCGATAATCTGCGGAACCAATGTCTTGTGTCCGGCAGCCAGTGAAGAAACACCTACTACATGAACATCGTTTTCTACCGCTTCGCGAGCTGCTTCCGCAGGAGTCTGGAACAGAGGTCCCATATCCACGTCGAAACCACAGTCCGCATAACCTGTTGCTACCACTTTAGCACCACGGTCGTGACCGTCCTGTCCCATTTTGGCAACCATAATACGAGGTTGACGCCCCTCTTTCTTCGCAAACTTCTCAGCCAGTTCACAAGCACGCTTGAAGTCGCTGTCGTTTTTACTTTCTGATGAATACACGCCTGATATAGTTCTAATTATTGCTTTATAACGTCCTACTATCTGTTCGCAAGCAAATGAGATTTCACCCAATGTCGCACGAACACGAGCCGCTTCCACAGCCAGTTCCAGCAAGTTACCCTTACCGGTCTTCACACATTCGGTAATTGCAGCCAATGTCTTGTCCACTTCAGCCTGGTTGCGTCCTTCTTTCAAACGTTTCAGGTTTTCAATCTGTTCAAGACGAACGGCAGTATTATCAATTTCAAGAATATCAATCGGAGCTTCTTTATCCAGACGGTACTTGTTCACACCCACAATAGTCTGCTGACCACTGTCGATACGAGCCTGTGTACGTGCGGCAGCTTCTTCGATACGCATCTTCGGAATGCCGGTTTCGATAGCTTTCGCCATACCACCCAGTTTTTCGATTTCCTGAATGTGCTCCCAAGCCTTATGAGCCAATTCGTTCGTCAAAGACTCTACATAATAAGAACCGCCCCACGGGTCAACATTCTTACAAATGTAAGTTTCTTCCTGAATATAAATCTGAGTATTACGTGCAATACGTGCGGAGAAATCTGTCGGAAGAGCGATAGCCTCATCCAATGCATTGGTATGCAGAGACTGAGTATGTCCCAAAGCGGCAGCCATAGCTTCGATACAAGTACGTCCCACGTTGTTGAACGGGTCTTGTTCGGTCAGTGACCAACCGGAAGTCTGTGAGTGAGTACGCAATGCCAGTGATTTCGGGTTCTTCGGATTGAACTGTTTCACAATCTTCGCCCACAACATACGTGCGGCACGCATCTTGGCAATTTCCATAAAGTGGTTTGTACCGATTGCCCAGAAGAAAGACAGACGCGGAGCAAACGCATCAATGTCGATGCCTGCGGCAGTTCCGGCACGAAGATATTCCAAACCGTCAGCCAATGTATAAGCCAACTCGATATCCGCCGTAGCACCTGCTTCCTGCATGTGGTAACCGGAGATAGAGATAGAATTGAATTTCGGCATCTTCTGTGAAGTATATTCGAAGATATCGGAAATAATCTTCATAGAGAATGCAGGCGGATAAATATAGGTGTTACGCACCATAAACTCTTTCAGAATATCGTTTTGGATTGTACCTGCCATTTCTTCCAGTTTGGCACCTTGTTCCAGTCCGGCATTGATATAGAATGCCATAATAGGAAGTACCGCACCGTTCATTGTCATAGACACGGACATCTTGTTCAAAGGAATGCCATCGAACAGGACTTTCATGTTCTCTAAGGAACAGATAGACACACCTGCCTTACCTACGTCGCCCACAACACGTTCGTGGTCGGGGTCATAACCGCGATGAGTAGCCAAGTCGAATGCTACCGACAGACCTTTCTGACCGGAAGCCAGGTTACGGCGATAGAAAGCATTTGATTCTTCAGCAGTGGAGAATCCGGCATACTGGCGGATAGTCCAAGGACGAAGCGTGTACATTACTGAATACGGACCACGCAGATAGGGCGGAAGTCCGGCAGCATAGCCGAGGTGCTCCATTCCTTCGAGGTCTTCTTTTGTATAAACAGGCTTCACTTCAATGTGTTCCGGCGTTTTCCAGTCAGCGGAGATACCGTTAGCCTTTTGCCATTCAGCACCGTTAGCAGGCTGAAATGCGGCATATATATCTAAGTTTTTAAAATCTTTTCTCATCTTACTTCAATAGTTTGGCGTTAAACTCTTTCAAGGTATCCAGTACGTTGACACGGACATGGATGAAGTTTTCGATACCTGCTGCTTTCAGTTCGTCCATACAAGCAGGAGCACCGGCAACGATAAACATAGCGCGGCCGTCCAATGCCTTGAATGCAGGAATTGCATATTCCGCATATTCATCATCACTTGAACAGATTACGACAATATCAGCTTTGGCAGCCATAGCTGCTTCTACTCCAGCTTCTACCGTTTCAAATCCGAGATTATCAACCACTTCATAACCGGCACAAGCCAGGAAGTTGCAAGAGTACTGTGCACGTGCCTGACGCATAGCCAGATTACCGATAGTCAGCATGAATGCTTTCGGACGTTTGCCGGATGCTTCCGTTTCGAGACGCAATGCTTCAAACTCGCTGGCAGCACGGTCGAATACCAATGTATCCACATCTTTCTCACAAGTATGGTCTTTTCCACCACAGCAGCATTTTGCTTCAACCGGTTGCTTATCTCCGGCCTTTTCATTGAAGTTCGGGAATTGGTTAGTACCCAGCAATACTTCACGACGTTGGGCCACCGCTTTATGACGGGCTTTATTACTTTCGTTGACAGCAGCCTGAACAGTCCCCGCCTTCAATGCTACATAGAAACCACCGGCTTCTTCTACAGACAGGAATAAGTTCCATGCTTGCTGTGCAATAGATATTGTCAGGTTTTCAATATAATAAGAGCCGGCAGCCGGGTCAATTACTTTATCGAAATGAGATTCTTCCTTCAACAACAGTTGTTGATTGCGTGCCAGACGTTCGGAGAATTCATCCGGAGTCTCATATGTCTTGTCAAACGGAGTCACTGTCATAGAATCCACACCACCTAATGCAGCGCTCATCGCTTCAGTCTGTGTACGGAGCAGGTTCACGTGTGCATCAAACAAAGTCAGATTGAAAGTGGAAGTTTCGGCATGAACCGCCATTTTTGCCGCGCAACGACATTCACCGTTAGCACCTTTGTTATCACAGTCGCGCAAACATTCCGGATTGTAAGAGGCTACAATATTCGCCCACAACAGACGTGCTGCACGGAATTTAGCAATTTCAAGGAAATAGTTGGAACTGATACCGAAGTTGAATTTGATTTTTTTAGCCACTATAGCAGCAGGAACACCGGCATCGGTCAGTTGGCTCATGTATTCATTACCCCAAGCCAGTGCATACCCCAATTCCTGAGAAATATAAGCTCCGGCATTGTTCAGCGATAATGCGTTCACATTCAGTACGCGGTAGAAAGGAAGCGGTTGGATAGCTTCAATCAGTGCTTTAGCAGTTTGCACCATATCACCCTTTTCCTTGCCGCGGGTCAGCATTTTGTTGAAGAAATCATAGTTGATAGAGCCTTTCAGCTTCTTCACATCATAATCCTTCTTCCGGAAATAAGCTACCAGCAGATTAGCCAGTTCAACAACGTGTCCCTGACAAGTAGAGAAGTTCAGTTCAACACACTCAGCTTGAATACCATTCAACAGAGTCTCAAGATATTCCGCATTGAGTTCTTTTGCCTTTACATGGAAAGAAAGTGAATCGACACCTTTGTTCAGGATATCCAGTGCTTTCTCATTGGCCTCTTTAGGACATTCCACTTTGATTTCCTGACGTACCAGCCATTCATTGTTGTCCTTCTTGGTTCCTCTTAAATAAGGGAATTCTCCGGGAAGTGCGTCTGTCGTCTTCAACCCTTCCAGGTCCTCCATCCGGTAGAAAGGTTTCACTTTGAATCCTTCGTTCGTCTTCCAAACGAGCTTCTTCTCAAAATCAGCACCTTTCAAGTCGGCTGTAACCTTCTCCATCCATTGTTCGGTGGAGACAGGAGAAAAGTCTGAGAAGAGTTTTTCTTTTTTGTCTGCCATAGTTTATCTAAAATTAAAACAAGAATTAATATTGTCTCTATTTTTATCTGTCTCTTTCCAAATGTCTGTTGTTCGACTTGCAAATATAATTAATAAGTTCAAACGAAACTTCTTTTTATAGAAAATTCGCACACCTCCACTTTGTATAGAATCTGTATGGAAATTCTTCTTTCCCGCAATTTTTAGTTCTTCTTTTATTTGATTAGCTCCAATGTTATGACTAATTTTGCACCCGTTTTTAGAAAAGACATTATAAAAACTACTAAATTATGGATTGGTTACAAAGTTTATTGTGGGACCCCAGTTCCGTGGCACACATCGTGTTCCTCTACGCATTCGTAGTGGCAGCCGGCGTGTATCTCGGTAAGATAAAGATATTCGGTGTATCTTTGGGCGTCACATTTGTTTTGTTTGCCGGCATCCTAATGGGACATTTCGGCTTCACAGCCGATACACACATCCTACATTTCATCCGAGAATTCGGATTGATCTTGTTCGTATTCTGTATCGGTCTTCAGGTGGGGCCATCGTTCTTCTCTTCTTTCAAAAAGGGGGGAATGACATTGAACCTGTTGGCTGTAGGCATCGTAGTGTTAAATATTGCTGTTGCATTGGGGCTCTATTACCTTTGGAACGGTCGTGTTGAATTGCCGATGATGGTAGGTATTCTCTACGGAGCTGTAACGAACACTCCGGGACTTGGTGCTGCCAACGAAGCACTGAACCAGTTGAGCTACAACGGCCCGCAGATCGCATTGGGTTATGCCTGTGCTTATCCGCTCGGTGTAGTAGGTATTATCGGTTCTATCATCGCTATCCGCTACATCTTCCGTGTCAATATGGCAAAAGAAGAAGAAAGCCTGAAAATGCAGAGCGGAGATGCACACCATAAGCCGCATATGTTGAGCCTTGAGGTACGCAACGAGTCTATCAGTGGAAAGACACTGATTGAGATTAAAGAATTTCTAGGACGTCAGTTCGTTTGCTCCCGCATTCGTCACGAAGGGCACGTAAGCATTCCGAACCATGAGACTATTTTCAATGTAGGCGACCAGCTATTTATCGTCTGCTCTGAAGAAGATGCACCCGCCATTACCGTATTCATCGGTAAGGAAGTAGATATAGACTGGGAGAAACAAGATCTCCCAATGGTATCCCGCCGTATCCTGGTCACCAAACCGGAAATCAACGGAAAGACGCTGGGTTCTATGCACTTCCGTAGTATGTACGATGTCAATGTAACCCGTGTCAATCGTTCCGGTATGGACTTGTTTGCTGATCCCAACCTGATACTGCAAGTAGGCGACCGTGTTATGGTAGTAGGCCAGCAGGATGCAGTAGAGCGTGTAGCAGGTGTCTTAGGTAATCAATTGAAGCGCTTGGATACTCCGAATATCGTAACTATTTTCGTAGGTATTTTCCTGGGTATCCTTTTGGGTAGTCTTCCTATCGCATTCCCCGGTATGCCGACACCATTGAAACTTGGTCTGGCAGGTGGTCCGCTGGTAGTTGCAATCCTTATCGGACGCTTCGGTCATAAACTCCACCTGGTGACTTATACCACCATGAGCGCCAACCTGATGCTTCGTGAAATCGGTATTGTGCTGTTCCTTGCCAGTGTAGGTATAGATGCCGGCGCCAACTTCGTACAAACGGTTGTCGAGGGTGATGGATTACTTTATGTAGGTTGTGGTTTCTTAATTACCGTCATTCCGTTACTCATTATCGGTGCTATCGCCAGACTATATTATAAAGTAAACTATTTTACCCTCATGGGATTGATTGCCGGTAGTAATACCGACCCTCCCGCATTGGCGTACGCCAATCAGACAACATCCGGAGATGCTCCGGCAGTAGGTTACTCTACTGTTTATCCATTATCTATGTTCCTCCGCATTCTGACGGGACAAATGATATTACTGACAATGATGTAAATCAAGCTTAGTTTATATAAATGATAAAGCCGGCTAACTCCATAAGAGGAATAGCCGGCTTTATTTTATTTACTACCCAGTCAGTTTCTCCGAATCAAAACCTTAATTGTAACTTCTTAGCCACAAATTCTTCTACAAACCGTACTGTTTCTTCAATCCCTAAAGAAGACGAATCAATACACAGATGATAAGTAGCTGCCGCTCCCCATGTCTTATAACTATAATAATTATAATATTCCGAACGTCTTTTATCGGCTTTCTCTATCATCTCTTCCGCCACTTCTTCATTCACATTATGAATCCGGCAAAGACGTATGATACGGTCTTCTTTGGAAGCCGAGATAAAAACATTGGCACAACGGGGATGTTCCCTTAAAATATAGTCAGCACAGCGCCCTACAAACACACAGGATTTTTCTGCCGCCAAACGACGGATAACGTCACTCTGTACCTTGAACAGTGCATCATTACTCAAACAATTGTTACAAGGCATGGCTCCCTCACTGATAAAGGGGAAACGCATACCAAATAATCCGCCGATAATTCCCTGCGAAGCTTTCTCGTCCGCCTTCTCAAAAAACTCTTTGCATAATCCGCTCTCCTCAGATGCCAGATTAATCAGTTCTTTATCGTAAAAGTCAATGCCCAGACGAGCAGCCAGTTTCTCTCCTATTTCTTTTCCGCCGCTACCTAGTTGGCGACCGATATTAATGACATAATTACCGTTCATAGTAAACTTAATTTTATGGTTGTGTAGCAAACATACGACTTTTTTCTAAAACTCACATCATCAAACGAAAGTTATATTTAAAAGTGACGATGAAATATCCCTTTATTTCCTGCGTACGATACTCATAAAAGCCATCAGAAGTAGCCATACGCCCATAACTTTTTTTCTTTCCCAGAATATCCGCCCAATAAGCCGACAATTCCGCTTCCTTCTTCTTCAGGAAACGCCATGTAGCACCGGCATTCCACAATATTTCATCATCTTCCCCTTTCTGAATATTCGTTCCGCTACGAAGATTATACGTAGCATCTGTGCGCAACTGCAACCCGAAAGGAAAATCAACATAACCATTCAGACCGAAATTATAATAACGCGTATAGGTATCATTATCGTTCAAAGAATTAAGCGAGTATTGGTAATTCCAGGAAGTAGATAAGTCAATGCCTCCCCAAGAAGGTTGATAAGATGCCTGTGCCTCACAATTCAATCCGGTATCACGGGTTGTACTCTTTTCCGGCTGTAAGCTTTTATCTTCATTAATCATACCTACACGGTTACTATGATTACCGGACATATCCAATCTTAAAGAGAAATGTCCAAAACGTTTCCACCAGCTAGCCCCTCCGAACAAATTCCAATTACCGTTTATATTGACCGGATACGTTTCGCGTCCACCGGTCTGCACGTCATATATCATGACTTGTGTAACACTGTTTTGCTCCACCTGTCCGCCTAGGTTTGCAGATATACCTTTAGGTGAGTTCTGAAAATTCAGACGTATATTATGACTAAACATCTGCTTCAAGTCAGGATTTCCACGGGTGATATACAGCGGATTGCTATTATCCGTCAACGGCATCAAATCCGACAAAGAAGGCTGCCGGGTGTTACCGTTATAATTCAGGCTGACACGCATCTCTTTCTTCCGCCAGCTCATCCATATCATAGGTTGGAAATCAATCATATTCATGGCAGTATCCGCATAAAGTTTCCCTACTTTCCGATCAATGGTACGACTTTGCGGCGTAACCCCCAGTGATGCGTTAAACATCCATGTGTTATCCGAATAGTTGACTTCTACATTCAGGTCGTGCCCATTACTGCGGCTGTGGCTACGGTTGCTCAAACTATCTACATACCCCGCCTCGTAACCGGAAGGTAACTCACCGTAAATATCCGAACTCGCCAGGGAAGACAATTCATAAGTATCGCGGTTACTCCGTTCATACCGAGTACTCCAGTTATATGCCACCCGCAGACGTACCTTCTTTCCGACAGGTTGAGTAAACGAAAGTCCCACCCTCCAGGAATTATTGCGCTGGGGTGACTTCAAATACTGGTTACGATAAAGTACCGAGTCATTCCCATTCTTATCCTTCAAGCGAAAATAGGTAGTCTCGGAAAGAGAGAAACTTTCATTATTTCCCCACGAATCGGAATTCTGAATATTCAGTCCCAGAGTTGTTCCTTTTTCGTTCAGGCGTCTCATCACTCCCATTGCCCAATGGTAGCGGTGGGATTCATTTTCCGACCGTGACCGATTCTCACTACGGTTCACCTTTATATCCCGGGGAACAGACTCAAAATCACTGAACAAGTTCTCATGGTTTACGCCGGGAGGAGCGTCAAAAGAAGCACTCTGACTGTTACTTTCATTTTGATTAGGAGTATACCCGAAATTTCCACTGAAGTTGACACGCGTGCTTTTATCTACTTTCCACTCTCCCATCAAGCTGGAATTGACCGACCGTCCTTTAGAGTTTCCTTCGTTGGCAGAGGCCGAATATTGGTTGCCACCAGTCAAATACTGCTCCTGATACATAGAAGATATATTCCCATTCCTGTTAAGATTATAATTCACATGGCCATTCAAAGAAAACTTTCCGCCAAATTTATGTGCCATATTCAATCCCAGCGAATTATTGATATTATCTTTGTATGTACTGTTCTGATATCTATTAGTAGAACGGGCTATAAAAGACAGGTTTTCCCCATTCTTACGGAAATAATTCACTTGTGCCTCCAGATCCTTCTTCTTATTATTGCCATACCCTACCGTCGCATTTGTCAGCCAAGTCTTATTCAGTTCATCCTTGGTTTGCAAGTCAAGCACATATTTCTTTTCTCCCGAACTGATTCCTGTAAATTCTTCCTCTTTTGATTTCTTGTCGTACACCTTTAACTTGCTAATCAAGTTTGCCGGCAGATTCTCAAGCGCGGTCTTTTTATCTCCTGAAAAGAAAGACTCCCCATTTACATTAATTTCGCTGATAGGCTGACCGTTGTAAGTCAATGAATGGTCTTTTTTGTTATACACCAGTCCGGGAATACGTTTCACCAAGTCTTCCAGATAAGCTCCTTCGGGAGTTTTGTAGGCAGAAGCATTGATAACAGTCGTATCTCCTTCCATAACCACTTCCCTCAATTTTCCGGTCACTACCACCTCATCAATCTGAAGGTCATCATCCCTCAGTACGATAGTGCCCGCATTTATAGATACGGAATCTCCCAATGCACGGTAGAAAGACTGCATTCCCATAAATGAAACCTTCAACAGATATTCTTTCTTTTTCTGTGGCTGATAAGTTAGAGTAAATCGACCGTTTTTGTCACTTGCCGTACCTTTTACAAAAGCAGAGTCCATCTTTTCCAAGACGACAATACTGGCAGAAGGCAAAGATTGTTTCCTTTCACTTCCGGTTTCCAGCATTTGTACCCTTCCCCTGACAGTCCTCACCTGTTGCGCATACACTATTGTATGCATACAAAATAACAGTAAAAGTAATCCGCCCAGTCTGCAAATTTTCATGTCAATAGCAGTATAAGTCTATATTTTAGTTTGAGTCTTAGTAAACAATGTAAAATTAAGGAGTTTCTTTAGAAAGCTTACTATTTTATTCATTTTATTAAAACAAATTACATTCCAATCACACAAGGTCACAATATAAACTAACAAAAAGACTTCCTCCACATATAAAAATATACTCTTTGAGAAGAATATCCTTTTTATAGAGGAAGAAGTCTCCCTATCAACAAAAACTATCAATTAGAAACTCATGATCACTTAAAATTCTCCGTAAAGAAAACTCCTGCCGGAAAACTATTCTTATTTTTTATATCAAACTGTAAAGCCGGTGTTTTATTGAAATCAAAAATAGCAATATCATTGGTTTTATAATCTGCATATCCTTTCAGAGTGGCAAAATAAACTTCCCCGCTCACCGGATCAACTCCCAAACTATTATAATAGATCCCTGCATCCTCCACATACTCTTTTATATCAGCAACTTCTTCCGTCTCATTCTGAGAAAAAATATGCCGATATAGCTTAAAGCCGGCATTACTGAAATAGATAATATCATCTTTAGCAGAAAAAGCAGGGGCAACTCCCCACCCGGCACCAATACTGACATTCAAAGTATGAGAATCAATAGTCTTATAATCAACCGGACTGACTTTTATAATACTCGCAGGCTTTGTACATGAAACCCACAAATTTCCATCATATGTTTTAGCAACACCGGATAAAGCGCTTTCAAAAGAAACAGTATGTATAACAGTCCCGTTTTGAATAACAAAAAGTTGCTTATTGCCCATCACAAAAGCTTTGTCTCCAACCACAGCCATACGATTTTTCAAAGCGCCTTTCGTCCCCTCAACAAAAGTCAGAACTTCGGTGGAAGTATCCAGCATATAAACTCCATTATTATCACGAATATAAAGATTCTCTCCGACTACAGCCAAATTGGACGGCCAGGACAAAGTAGTATTATCATAAACCTTTTCTTTCTCCAAACTAGTAGCATTCGCAATAGTCAGCAGCCCTTCACCACCATTTTTGGCTCCATTTTGAGAAAGTATATACATCTTATTATCACTGATAAACAGGTCTTGACAGACATTACCAAGCAAAGTTTGATTTACCCGATAATATGCACTATCTACCGCTATGCCTTTTGAATCCACAAAAGTCAAAGTTCCGGTTTCATTCCCCATATTTCCTTCATTCAAAATAAAGGCACCTTTGCCAAACCGCCCTTCCACCTTGGCTGTCATAGTCGTTTGAAGGTTTTCTCCCTTATCATCCGATACCGCCAGTCCTATAACATACTCTCCAGTCTTAGGCTGTGAAAACTTATATGTTGAAGCGGTTGAAACTTCCTTTCCGTCTACTGTCCACAAATATCTCATCGCCCCAGACAGATTTTCAATCCGGGCATCCAGATACAATGTATCTAACTGCGCAATCACATTACTTTCCGATTCACTCCCGATCCATACAGATGAGTTCAAATTTTCCTCCTCATCACATGCTGTAAAAACCAGTCCCAAGGCAACAACTGCCAATACAAAATACCTTTTCATTTCAAATTCTTATTATCAATTATTTCTTAACTTATTTGCGGGTATCGATATCAACTCCTAAAACATGCAAATCCTCAACCCCTGATATCTCAGTAGAACATTCACCTAACCAACCATTTTCCTGATTGACACCGGTATATATCTTTATGAAATCAATTCCCGGCAAATGTACCTTCTGACCTTTTGAATTTACTGCCCAATCTATATCAATAGCAGACTCATCTTTAGTGTTCACCTCATTATCAGCATAACCATAACGGAACTTATACAAAACAAAATAATTACCTTGTCCACTTTCATCAACAGCATTTTGAGGTAAACAAGTCCCTTTAAATGTTATCTTATCTTCTTTTATCCATTCCGGAAAATAACACTGATTATGAAATGTATTTTTCACTTTATATCCCGAATTTCCCCGGTTATCTTCCCACCGGATATATTTCTCTCTTTCTTCCGAAGTTTCCGGTTCTTTTTCCGGACGATAATAAGTGATTTCATAGTTTCGATAAGTCTCCACATCATTTCCCGCAGCTACAGCCTTGTCATACCATAATTCCAGTGCAGCGTCTTCATGAGCACTACCGGCAATCTCATACCATTCGTCCTCATCCGGCATACCATTCTGATTTTTATCATAAGCTACCATGATCACTCCCGGCTCACAACTTCCTCCCTCCGGTGCATCAGAGTCTGGATTGGCCGCAGAATAAAAAGCATTGCCAAGTACCCGGAAATCGCGTTTTCCGGTAACATTAGTTATTGTATGGTCAAAACCTACTACGACATATCCTCCGAACCCTCCTAAAGAAATCATCCCCTTTTTATTGTTACCGATAGCTGCCAATACTTTTTCGTTCATAACCTCTTGTGTGTCTCCTTCGTCATATGTCGGCAACGCATTAGTAAATTGTCCCACGGCCGGAACAAAATCAAGAACTTTAGTGATATAAGCCGTTGCTCCTTCAGGAGCCGGTTCGATATTATCAAAAGTTACTGTGACCGCAAAAAGATAATCATAATGATTCTCACCTTGTGACGCACGTAAAATCAGTTCGTATTCTCCTACCTCCTCAAACATATACTCCAAATCTTTTGTCCGGGCAATTTCACTGCCGTCCAGCAACCATAAATAAGAGATCCCTTCATCCGACTCACTTTCAACCCGTACCTTCAACAGTTGATCAACAACAACCGCAAAGCCACCCTCCGGTTGCGACACACGGATGTCTTCCTTTTTCAGTAGGTAAGGCTCCGAAGCATCTTCTCCATCATTACATCCTGTGAATACAGTTCCTACAAACAAAGAAACTGCAATGACTAATGCTAGTCTTAAAATTTTCCTGTCCATTTTTATTCATTATTAGTTATTGAAATGTTTTCGTTGTAAAAGCAAAATGAGCCGGTATATCCCCCGCCCTGACTTTCCATCTTTTCTTTCCTTCAGGACTGAAACAGTAGAGATAACCGGGTACAACATAACTTTTTGCATCCGTTACAAATATTTCTTTGGTCTCGGGATTTACAGCTATCCCATACGGAATTGTTATTTCTGTTTCAGTTCCATCAGTAATAAAATTGCGGGATACTATTTTATTTTGTTTCACGTCATAGAGGGCGTAAGTAATAGTATTACTTTCCGTCACATAACTCCATTCTACACTTGTCATGTAAATCGAATCTCCACTCAAACACATTTCACTGGCAGCAATTCCCAAATTTCCTGTCACACGATCTGTCTGAGTATCTATAATAAAAACATCCGATCCCGTTCCATAATAATCTCCTCTCGAACTCACATATATACGGCCGTATCTATCCAGTTTCATACGGTGAAGATTTATAGCTACATCAATTGTTTTAATAACTTGAAAAGTCTTCAAGTCAATCACCGATACCGTCCGGTCATAGTCCGGAAAACGATAACCGCCGGAATTGGCAACATAAAGTTTTCCATCTTTTATTACCATTTCTTCCGGTTGATAGCCGACTACCACTTCACGGGTTACAGCCAAACTTGTCGTATCCACTTCAACCACTTTTCCCGGACGCGCATTGGGATCTATTCCGACAGGGCCTGCATAAGAACTTACATAAGCCTTTCCATCATTAAAAGTGATATACCGGCAATTTGTCACATTTATTTGCCCCAGATGTTGTGCCGTTTCCACATCCATCACCTCTATAAAATTCGAGCAATTGATTACGGCATACAGCTTATCTCCATAAATCTGCAAATCATTTCCAACATCCCCCAGTTCTTTCACTACGGACGGATTCCGCTCGGCATAAATATTACGATGATACTTACCGGTAGTGCTGTCATAAAAATCAAGCGTACACTTATTACTTCCCATATTTCCTTCATTGAGAAGATACATTCCTTTAATACTGACGCCCCCTAAAGGATCCTTGCCAACATCTATCTCGTCAGAAGGTAGAACCGGAAGCTCGCCCCGACAAGCCAGCAAACAACAGCCTGTTAATATACCAAGCAAGACACGCGAAAGAATATTATTCACAATCATATCGTTAAGTTTAAAATGAATTTAAAGTTAGTTCCGGGCATCGGATAAGACCTCACCACCTCATATTGTTGATTAAAAATATTGTTTACTTCCAAGGTCAACTTGAAATCATACTTTCTCCAACTGAATTTCTTTGCCAAAGAAAAATCACTTGTATACCAAGGAAGACGATAATTCTCCGGAGTATTGGCCGAAACGTCATAGCGCTCTCCCGTATATATAAAGCTATAATTCAATTCCCATGATTTATATCCGGCATTTAATATAGCCGAGCCACTATGCCAGGGAATATACGATATTTGCCCCCCATACGTATCTTTATCCGACTTATCTGTAAAATCCTGTGCTTTCTGATACGTATATGATAACCGGCTGTCAAATACCCAATCGTTACCAAACTTCCAAAGTCCTTGCAAAACGACATCCACTCCTTTTATTTTAACAAGTCCCATATTAATCATTGTCCAACGAAAGAAATTATTGGTAGGAGTAGCTATTATTTTATTTTCCACCTCATTATAATACGCATCCAATTGCACATTCAGTGCTTGCAGCCAGGTTCCGGAAGATAATTTCTGATAAGTGAATCCTAGGTTATACTGATTAGTATACTCAGGTTTCAGCTTTATATTCCCTATAAATGTATAATACAAATCGTTCAAAGTCGGCATACGAAATATCCGTTTGTAAAAAGCACGCAGACTTAAATCAATATTCTTGAAAGGTTTATAGGAAGTGATAACGGTAGGAGTAAATTCCATTTTATTCCCGGCCGAAGTAGTATCTGAAGCAACGTTCTCATTTACAAAAGTTCCCAAGACACTGGCCTGCAACTTAAAACGCTCAAAATGTAAAGAGGTAGCTGCCGCTACCAGCGCCGTATTTCTCCGGGGATAAGGAAAATCTGTCAAATTAGCGTTCAGCTTATTCCATTGGTAGTCCGCTGAAATATTTATATCCCAAAAAGGAAAAAGAGTAACCCTGTTAGCCATTGACAAGTAAACTTCCTGTTGGCGATATGTATTATTTACATACATGGTAGCCTCCTCCTTTTGGGGATCTGCCAGATAATGCAGATAATCATACGCGTATTTGGCATTCAACAACAGACTGTACACATCACCGAAATCTTTTTTGAAAGAAGATTGGAAAAAAAAATTTGTATCCCATTGGCGATCCTCATGCGAGAAACGATTCCGCACAACAGCACCGGGATATCCACGTTCTGAATTATAAAAATAAGCTTTCGTACGCCAGTAACCACTTTTTATCTTGCCATATAAGCCGCCCTCAGCACGCAATGCATTGACATCCCCATTACGGCGTACTGCCGTAGTATCATATCCTCCATCCACCGCATAAGTAAATTTATACTTTCCGGTTGTATACATATATTCAGTACTAAGTGACGCACTCACATTCTCACTCAGTTTCTGTTCCCAAAGCAAAGAAGGATTGACAACTCCGAAAGAGCCCGTCTTAAAAGTCGCTTTCACATGATAAGCCCTATCCTCCCGAAAAACGGGTGTTCTCGACTGGAGATAAATAGAACCTGCAGAACCAAAATCTTTCGCCGGTTGGAAAATGGCACTTTTCTGACCATTATATAAAGTGACAGCTTCCATATTATCCAAAGAGAAACGTCCCAAATCAATCACTCCATTCTGCGCATTACCCAGTTCAATACCGTCATAAAACACTCCCACATGATTCGTTCCCATACTTCGGATATTAACGGTCTTCAGCCCGCCTATTCCACCATAATCTTTTATTTGTACTCCGGAAAAATAACGTATAGCGTCCGCTACCGAATGTGCAGCCAGTTTCTCCAACTTATCCCCTGATAAAGATTGCACCGGAATTACCTCCTTATTAATTCTGGCAGTAACCACTACTTCATTAAGATGATGCAAACTGTCCAGTTTGCTTTGTGCTGACAACAATAAAGCCATACTCAAAAAGCATCCTATCCCCAATACCCTAAAATAAATCTGCCCGAACATAATCCTCCTGTTTATTAATTAAAATAAACACATGGCGAGAAGACAAATTTGAGCGAAGCGTAGCGAATGGCACTGAAACAGTGTTCGTTACGCTTCGTTTTTGTGTGGTAAGGAAGCAACTGAAAGCCACTTTGAAGCCAAATGCGGCAGGAGTTCAGTTACCACCCCATTACTACCGTAACGGATGAAAGTTTTCGGTTAAACGCTTCTATTTCTGCGATTTGCGCAGGTTTGCATATCTGTTGGTAACTCACTGTAACTTAATTTTGTAACCAAAAAAAGTGTGAGTTATGCGAAGTACATTCAAAGTCTTATTCTACGTGAAGAAAGGCAGCGCAAAGCCCAACGGCAACCTGCCCCTGATGTGCCGTCTTACAGTAGACGGCGAGATTAAACAGTTCAGCTGCAAGCTGGACGTTCCCCCACGCTTGTGGGACGTGAAAAACAGCCGTGCCTCGGGCAAGAGCGTCGAGGCGCAGCGAATCAACCGTACCGTCGATAAAATCCGTGTGGACGTGAACCGCCGCTATCAGGAGCTTATGCAGACGGACGGGTATGTAACCGCCGCCAAGCTCAAAGACACCTATCTCGGTATCGGTGTCAAGCAGGAGACCTTGTTGAAGCTGTTTGAGCAGCACAACGCCGAGTTCGCCAAGAAAGTGGGGCACAGCAGGGCGCAGGGAACATACCAACGTTATGCGACCGTCTGCAAGCACATTCGGGAGTTCCTGCCTCATACCTACAAGCGTGAGGATATTCCTCTCAAGGAATTGAACCTCTCTTTCATCAACGATTTCGAGTATTTCCTACGCACGGAGAAGAAATGCCGTACCAATACCGTGTGGGGCTACATGATTGTGCTGAAACATATCATCTCGATAGCGAGGAATGACGGGCGGTTGCCGTTCAACCCCTTTGCCGGGTATATCAACTCTCCCGAAAGCGTGGATAGGGGCTACCTTACCCAAGCGGAGATACAGACGCTTATAGATACACCGATGAAGAACGGGCAGCATGAACTCGTAAGGGACTTGTTCGTCTTTTCGGTGTTCACGGGGCTGGCGTACTCCGATGTGAGGAACCTCACCGCCGACTGCCTGCAAACCTTCTTCGACGGTAATCTATGGATTATTACCCGGCGGAAGAAGACGAACACGGAATCGAACATCCGTCTGTTGGACGTTCCGCAAAGGATAATAGAGAAATACAAGGGAATGACACGGGACGGTCATGTTTTCCCCATGCCGAGCAATACCACCTGCAACAAGATACTAAAAGAGATAGGCAGGCAGTGCGGTTTCAAGGTGCGCTTGACCTATCATGTTGCGAGGCATACGAACGCCACGACCGTGCTTTTATCCAACGGTGTACCCATTGAAACCGTGAGCCGACTGTTGGGGCACACGAACATCAAGACCACGCAGATATACGCCAAAATCACCGCCCAAAAGATAAGCCGGGACATGGAAGCCTTGTCGCACAAGTTGGAGGATATGGAGAAGAACATCTGCCGTGCCATTTAATAACGACCTTAAAAGCGAATACCGATGAAAGAAAAAAGAAATACCATCACGATGGACGAACACGGCAATATCATCATGCCGACCGATACAGCCAATGTGTGGATGTCCGAGCCGGAACTTGTCGGGCTGTTCGGGGTAATTGCCCCGACAGTCCGTGCAGGAATCAGAGCTGTTTACAAAAGCGGAGTTCTGAAAGAGTACGACACGAAGCGTTGTCTGCGTTTGGAGAACGGTTACGGGCTGGACGTTTACAGTTTTGAAATGCTTGTCGCACTCGCATTCCGTATCGTCTCATGCGGTGCGGAGAGGCTGCGCAATGCCTTGTTAAAGAGGATGTACCGGCAAAAAGAGAAAATATGTCTGTTCCTGCCATCATTCGGGGGTGCGTATTGCTGTTAGTACGTACCCATACACGAAACATGTGCGACTGTTTCCGTCGGAAGATACACCGTTATTCTGATGAAATGATGAATACATATAGTAAATATATGATTATAAGATATATATGTGTTCATCAAATTCTCATCAACGGATATTTGTCGATGAACGGAAAGTATGCCTTACCGTGTCGTTTCTCTTTTGGCGAGTATTCTGATGAGAAGTTGATGAGCATACATACCGCTAATATACAGATGTTTATATGCCGTTTCATCAAATTATCGGATTTTCATCCGTCATCAACCCGGCTGGGAAATGGGATAGGGAGAGTTCCCATTTGCTGCAACTGGAGCAGCCATTTCCGTTTTCAGAGGCAAAGGTAGCATGGGGCTTTACGTCGGCTTCAAGGTCAGGCGGCTGCGCCGTCATGGGAACAATCTCCACCCTCATGCTTCGGGTAGTATTCTTCCCATGAACCTTGCATCCGACAGCCCCACGCAAAAGAGCCTCCGTAAACGGAAACGACCGCCCCGGCAACCGACGACGAAAGGAAAAAACAACAAGGGGAGTTTGTGACGGCTGCAATGCTGACGGACTACCGACACTCTGTTCACATTGTCATGTATGCAAAGTTGGTAAACAAGGCGGGCAAAGCAAAGCAGGCAGGGACGGACGGCGCACGGGTATTTACAGACAGGAAATACCGTAGCTTATTAGGGAATTTTCCGAGCCGCATTGCAGGCAACGCTGAAAATTCCCCAATAAGGCAAGGGGAAAGCCCCTCTGCACACCCCATCGGGAACGGCTTTTTGCCGTCCCCGAAGATACGAAGAATCATTGTTTCATAAGCTAAAAAAGAAAGGAATTTTATATGGGATTTGTAGTCTTACACATGGAAAAGGCGCACGGTTCCGACAGCGGAACGACCGCCCACATCGAGCGTTCAATCATACCGAGGAACGCCGACCCCACACGCACACACCTCAATCGGAAACTCATCGAGTATCCCGACGGTGTGAAAGACCGTTCGGCGGCTATCCAAAGGAGGCTGGAAGAAGCCGGGCTGACACGCAAAGTCGGCAGCAACCAAGTCAGGGCAATCCGCATCAACGTGTCGGCAACGCCCGAGGACATGGAGCGCATCCAACGGGAGGGACGGCTGGACGAGTGGTGCGCTGACAACTTGAAATACTTCGCCGACACGTTCGGAAAAGAGAACATCGTGGCGGCTCACCTGCACATGGACGAGAAAACGCCACACATGCACGTCACGCTCGTCCCGATAGTCAAGGGGGAGCGCAAGCGCAGGAAACGGGAGGAGCAGGCGAAGAAACGCTACCGCAAGAAACCTGCCGACAGCGTGAGGCTGTGTGCAGATGACATCATGAGCCGTCTGAAACTGAAATCCTATCAGGACAGCTATGCCGCAGCGATGGTAAAATACGGGCTGCAAAGGGGAATTGACGGTTCGGAAGCGAGGCACGTTTCCACGCAGCAGTACTACCGTGACATAAAGCGTCAGACAGAGGAACTGAAAGCGGAGGTGATGGATTTGCAGGAGCGGAAAGATACGGCACGAGAGGAACTTGCACGGGCGAAAAAGGAGATACAGACCGAGCGGTTGAAAGGGGCGGCGACGACCGCAGCCGCCAACATCGCCGAGAGTGTCGGCTCTCTTTTCGGGAGTAACAAGGTCAAGACACTGGAGAGGGAGAACACAGCTCTACAAAACCGCATCATTGAACTTGAAGAAGAAGCCCGACAACGGGAACGACAACAAGCCAAACAGATGCAGGAAATGAAAAGCACATACGACCAACAGAATAGTAAGCTGTCCGAGTTCGTGAACTTTGTCAAATGCTATTTCCCATACGTGGAGAAGTTGATGCCGACAATAAAGTTCCTGCGTGACACTCTGCACTTTGGCGATATCGTCATTAGAAAACTATGCACGTTCAAGGATGTTTCCATTAAAGGTGAACTATATTCCCGTGAGTTTAACCGGCATTTCAAAACAGACAATGCAGTTTGTTCTCTCAAACAGAACACGGAGGGAAAATTTGAACTCAACATAGACGGTATTTCGCACGTCAGTTGGTTCAGACGCAAGAAAGACGAGTTTATGGAAGCGTTGGGAATGCCTACAAAGAAACAAAATAGGAGTATTAAGCTGTAAATCATAACAAATCCGTGATAGTTGAAGTTACATCACGGATTTTTTTGTACTTTTGTACCGTGATTGAGGCAACTCTTTCCAAGACATAAGAAAAAAGAAGAAGCGTTATGCTTATCTTGTACTTGAAAACGTAGGAAATTTTCAAATTGGATACAAGGATAGCATAGTGGTTCTCACGCTATAGCGTGGGCTGCTATTGTTACATCCGTATCCAAGGTTTCCTACGACCTTCAAGTAAGAGTGTGGCATACAGTTCCACGCTTCGTGATTTAACCCATCCTTTGTGGAAGCTGGAGGATAAATGTGTAGTGTATGAACGCAATTAAAAATTGGCTATTAGTTATTTGCACCATTCTATTAGCAAATGGGTGTGCACCACTTCGAACACCTGTAATAGTAAGGAATGCTCCTATTGAAATGTATAAATACGCATACATTTCTCCGACAAAGGAATTGACATCAAGCACAGGAGGTACATATGGAGGTCAATATGGTATCTATGGCTCTTCGACAACCAAAAGTGTTAATCCGAGTGATGTGATAGCAGGAATATTGATAAAACAGGGGTATATTATATTGCCTGAACTCAAATCCGAATTAGCGAATGAAACCTTAATCGTCAATTATGGCGAGAGTGGTAGGCGTAACAGAGGTTTAGGCTATACAATAGAAGTAACCATACAATTTAGTTCTGCAAAAACCAATGAAATGATATGTTCTTGCACAGCAGAGGGACAAGGAGAAACAGAAGCTGATGATATTCGCCAAGCTATCAGACGAGCATTGTCAAGTTTATTCCCTGAAAAATAAAATCAATTAATAACCAATAATACAATAGATTATGAAGAAGTTTATAGCATTGTTTGCATTGATGGTTATTACGTTGGCATCATATGCTCAAGTTTATAAAATGTATAATACGCGAAACTATCATAACCAGCTTCGTTTAAATACGATGACAGGTGAAGTACAGCAAATTCAGGATGATGGTCAGTCTTGGATTGTTTGCAGTGCAAGAGAAATATCAGGGGATAAGGAAAGTAGGTTTCGTCTTTATGAAACACAAAATATGTGGACTTTCATAATGCTTGATACATATACAGGTAAAAATTGGCAAGTTCAATTTAGTGTAAAAGGTGAAGATTATATGTTTGCTGCCCCAATCAATATCTTCTCTCTTGCATATCCAGAAACAACTTCAAATTGGACTAATAGGTTTCAGATGTTTGCCACCCAAAACATGTGGACTTTCATACTGTTAGATTCGTATAATGGACGACTATGGCAAGTCCAATATAGTACACAAGATTTAGATAATCTATTTTGCATACCTATAAACAAGTACGAATTAGTATCTGATAACGAAAATTGTATATTCTCTATTCAACCATTGACAAGCATGTATCAATACTATCTCATAAATGATAGAACAGGTGACATATGGAAATTCCAATGGAGTACCAAGGGGGATGATTATAGGTGGATTGAAAAATTTAAATAGTTATCATCCTCTGATATGCAGTTGGTTTTACTTATAGTTGTGGTTTCTCTTGTTGCTATTTCTGTTATTGCAATAGTCACAATACGAATACGCCTAAAAAACAAGTCCAAGGAACTTTCAGAAAAGTTAAACCACATATCTTCTTATAGTAATAAATCCAATTATGAGCAAGCAAAAGAGAGATTGTCGGCATTAAATAACGAAACATTTATTGATATTCCGACCGACCTTAATAATGTTTTTTCATGTAAGATAATCTCTGCAACGCAAGAAAAGGATTTCACAAATCATTATATACCATATTTTCAAGAGGCGCATTCATTAGTCAAGAGACTTGAAGCCTTCAATATCACTCCATCTGTAGCAATCTCAAACCTAATTCGTGACTTTGGAAATATCAATAAGATTGTCGAGCAACATAATGATGCGGTTATAAATTCTTTACTTAATACACATAAAGAATTTTTCGACCATTGTTTGAAATATCCATTGGATAAGCAGCAAAGACGCTCAATCGTTTCAGAAGAAGATAATTGCTTGGTTGTTAGTAGCGCAGGTAGTGGAAAGACCTCTTCTATTGTTGGAAAAGTCAAGTATCTAACAGAAATAAAAGGCATTGTACCTCATAGAATCTTACTCATTAGTTACACGAACAAAGCAGCAGCCGAACTTACGGAAAGAATGGCTACTGATGGCTTGAAAGGTTATACATTTCACAAATTAGCCATTGATATTATCGGAAAAGCGACAGGTACAAAGCCATCTATTTGCGATAATACAGATTCTTTGTTTATAGATATTTATCACACTCTATTAGAGAATAAGGCTTTTAAGAATAGCGTAGTAGAATATTTCATTGATTACCAATCTAATGAAGCGGATTGGGAACAGCGCAAGAATGAAAGGCGAGAAAAGTTGTCGGAACAAAAAAACGTGCAGCTAAAAGCGATGTTTCCCGATATGGATGGTCGGGCTATATATGTGAGAAGTGAACAGGAGCAAAAGATATGCTTTGTCTTATCATCACTTGGAGTAAAATTCAGATATGAAGAGCCATACGAACATCAATTAGCAGATGAAATGCATTCTCAATATCGCCCCGATTTCTCAATATATTTTGAGCAAGCAGGAGTAATCAAACGCATCTATTTGGAACATTTTGGAGTTGATGAACATAGTCTTGTGCCCGCTTGGTTTGCAAAAGACAAAAATATAACATACGAAGAAGCCAATCAAAAATATAATGATGGTATAACTTGGAAGAAAGCAGCTCATGAGAAATTTGGCACTCAACTTTTAGTAACATCAAGTGCAGATTTCCATTACTCTGATATAAGGGGGAAACTCCGAAAATTATTAGATGACGCAGGTGTACCAATTCAAGAGAAAACAGATGAAGAATTATATGATTTGGTTTTACCAAAAGGTAGTAAGCAAGAAAAGGCATTTATACGACTTGCTGTTACTTTCGTGACATTAGTAAAATCAAGTTGTAAATCAGTTAAAGAAGTTCTGAAACAAGCAAAGAATGCAGATGATGAGCGAAGTGTTTTTATTATCAAGAATATATTTCAACCTGTATATGAGCGCTATATAAGTGCATTAAGCGATAGTAATCAAATTGATTTTACCGATGCGATTCTTCAAGCCACGGAAATATGTCGTACTTCGCACCTTGTCGAGTATGACTATATCATTGTGGACGAGTTTCAAGATATATCAGTTGACCGCTACAATTTCTTGAAAGTATTACGAGACGGAAATCCACCTGCAAAGTTGTATTGCGTGGGTGATGATTGGCAATCCATATATCGTTTTTCGGGAAGTGATATGGCTCTTTTTAATCAATTCCCCGAATACTTTGGAGCAACGGAGATAAACAAAATTGAAACTACGTACAGATTTGGAGAACCTTTGGTTTCGTTGTCCTCTCACTTCATACAGCGCAATAAAGCCCAAATACAAAAAGATATACACTCGTTCAGTTCTGAAATGAAAACAGAGTTGGAGTTCTATTCTTACGATAGGCGAGATTATTGCAATACGATAGGACAACTTGTGGCATCTATTCCATCAGATAAATCTATATTTTTGTTGGGGCGTTATTCATTTGATGATTATTACCTTTCTTTTATGTATCAATCCATTAAAGAGGGTAATAGGTTCTTTTACGTAATAGGAGAACGAAAAATCGAGTTTTTGACCGTACATAAATCAAAAGGTCTTGAAGCCGATTATGTAATACTTTTGCAATGTAATAAAGATACGTATGGCTTCCCTTCTCTTGTGAGTGATGACCCTGTGCTTAAATATGTACTCACTAAAAGTGACCAATTTCCATATGGAGAAGAGCGTAGATTGTTTTATGTGGCAATAACAAGGGCAAAGATGAAAACCCTTGTGCTATATGACAAGCGTTTCCCTTCTGTATTTGTAGATGAGTTCTTACATCCCGAAAGGGTTTCAGAAGAAAACTACGTAAAGCACCCTAATGCCAATAAAAGATGGACAAGAGGAGCAGACCAATTTTTATTGAAATTGCATGATGAGGGTAAAAGTGTGAAATATATAGCAGCCAAAATGGGCAGAAGCCAAACTTCAATCGTAATGAGATTAAACAAACTTACCCAATAGTCGGTATTTTATTTATTCTTCAATATTGCATGTATTGGATATTTCCTTACCTTTGCATCAGAAACGAGTTATTTGACAGCATAGCACCGCAAAACGCTGAAAATCGCACGGTTGCCAATTCGTTACTATTATTTCTCAAATGCTCCGTTAAATGTTTATTTCTCAAATGGTTGTGCCAAACCGTTGAAAATCTAAAATAATAAACTTTCATAGGGTTACAGTGAGGATGCAATTTTCCATACACTCAAACATATACACGTGCTTCTCCCCGCATAATGGAACACTCAAAAAGGCATATTCCTCCTTCCTGAAACTTCACATCACCAATCAAAGATGTATTTTGAATAAAAAACTGCACTCTTCAAACTCTAATCCCGGAAAGTTTCAAGAATTCAATTTTGGCAGGTCTTCTGACTTACTCCATTTTCCTAACGCCCTTCCCATTCCTCCAAAGCGGAACAGTGGATTTGAGTATTGTAGGAAAACTTTTGGCGGAGCTTACAGCAGCGGGTCTGTTCAGGATTTACACCTGATTCCCTTTTCACCACTCTTTCCGTAGAATCGGAAAAGTGACACCAAAATTTCTGGGGACAAAGATACACAAATAGGAACAAATCGAAAGAAAAATCCAACTAAAATAAAAACAAACTAATAATTAAGTCCTATCTTTGCCGTTCGAAAGGACCCACTATTATTTTTTTCTAATTAAACATCTTATAAAAGTGAAATCTCCTGCTCCGACTATCACGTTACTTTGCCTGCTCTTTTTGGCAAGCTGTATCACCCGTAATAATACATCTCTGGAAGCATTCAACCAAGATGTATATACCCCTGAATACGCTTCGGGATTTAAAATCCTGGGTGCTGAGAACGCTGCCAGTACGCTTATACAGATTACCAACCCGTGGCAAGGCGCCAACGACGTAACAATGTCTTATTTTGTTACACGCAACGGCGAGCAAGCGCCTGCCGGATTCAACGGTCCCATCATCCCTGCCGGAGCCAAACAGATTGTATGCATGTCTTCTTCCTATGTTGCCATGCTCGATGAACTGGGAGAAGTCAACCGGATTGTCGGAGTTTCGGGCATTGATTATATCGCCAATCCCTACATCCTTGCCCACAAAGATTCAATCAAGGATATGGGTCCTGAAATGAACTACGAACTGCTGATTGGATTAAAGCCCGACGTAGTCTTGCTCTATGGCATAGGTGACGCCCAAACCGCTGTAACGGACAAACTGAAAGAACTTTCCATACCTTATCTATATATGGGGGAATATCTGGAAGAATCACCGCTCGGCAAAGCCGAATGGATGATTGTCCTTTCCGAACTGACAGACAAACGGGAAAAGGGAATAGAAATATTCCGGGAAATCCCCCAACGTTATTACGCACTGAAAGCCCTCACGGATTCCGTCAGCCAGCGTCCTACCGTTATGTTCAACACTCCGTGGAACGACAGTTGGGTAATGCCTTCCACCCAAAGTTATATGGCACGACTGATTGCCGATGCAGGCGCAGAGTACATTTATAAAGAAAACAGTTCCAACAGTTCAACCCCAATCGGACTGGAAACAGCCTATGGCCTGATACAAAAAGCCGATTACTGGATTAATGTCGGTTCGGCAACTACACTTGAGGAGCTGAAAGCTGTCAACCCTAAATTCGCAGACGCAAAAGCCGTGAACGAAAAGACTGTTTATAACAACAACTTACGGTTGACGCCGACAGGCGGAAACGATTATTGGGAATCGGCAGTTGTCCGTCCCGACGTTGTGTTACGCGACTTGATTCATATTTTTCATCCGGAGCTTGTATCCGATTCACTTTATTATTACAGGCGTCTGAAATGAAACAACCCCGCAAACATACTGCACTTTTATTTATCGCGCTAGGCATAATCGCCCTGCTATTGCTAGTCATAGATATGGCAACCGGAGACACGTATATCCCTGTCTCCAAGGTATGGGCTGTGCTCACCGGAGGCGAATGTGATGAAATGACACGCAACATTCTTCTTTCTATCCGGTTCATACGGGTAATAGTGGCGGCACTGATAGGCGTGGCACTCTCCGTAAGCGGTTTGCAGATGCAGACAGTTTTCCAAAATCCATTGGCGGATCCCTATTTGCTGGGAGTAAGTTCCGGTGCAGGATTAGGGGTTGCCTTGTTTATATTGGGAGCTCCACTGCTCGGCTGGTCTGAATTTCCACTGCTCCAGTCATTGGGCATCGTCGGTTCCAGTTGGATAGGAACGGCTGTCATTTTACTGGGAGTAGCCGTTATCAGCCGGAAAGTAAAAAATATCCTCGGTGTATTGATTATGGGAGTCATGATAGGTTATGTGGCAGGCGCCATTATCCAGATACTGCAATATCTGAGTTCTGCCGAACAATTAAAAATGTTCACGCTTTGGTCAATGGGTTCTCTCGGACACATCACCACCACCCAACTGGGAATCATGACACCGATGTTATGCCTGGGACTGCTCATTTCCATAGTCTGCATCAAACCTTTGAACCTGTTGCTTCTTGGAGAAAACTATGCACGGACAATGGGAATGAATATCAAGCGTTCACGTACACTCATCTTCATCTCCACCGCGCTGCTGACAGGAACGGTGACCGCATTCTGCGGCCCGGTAGGTTTTATCGGGCTGGCAGTGCCGCATGTCACACGGTTGCTGTTCAACAACGCCGACCACCGGATACTTGTCCCCGGCACTATGCTGACGGGACTTATCAGCATGCTTCTTTGCGACATCATCGCCAAGAAATTCCTGCTTCCGGTGAACTGTATCACCGCCTTGCTCGGTGTTCCGGTCATTTTATGGGTAATAGCTAAAAACTTGCATGGATTCAAATGATTGAACTTAAGGAACTGACATTAGGATACGGACAGCGCACGCTGTTGAAAACGGTAAACGCCCGAATCACAGGCGGACAACTCGTTGCACTGCTAGGACGCAACGGAACAGGAAAAAGTACTCTCCTGCGTACCATAATGGGACTGGAAAGTCCTCAATCGGGAGAAATCAATCTGCAAGGAAAAGACATTGCTTCACTGAAACCGGAAAAATTAGCTCTGAGCATTAGTTTCGTAACCACCGACAAAGTGCGCATCGCCAATCTTCGCTGCAAGGATGTGGTAGCGTTGGGGCGTGCTCCCTACACAAACTGGCTCGGTCAGCTTCAACCGGAAGACCGGAAAATAGTAGATAATGCCATTCAGTTGGTCGGCATGTCCGGTTATGCAGAAAAGACAATGGATAAGATGTCAGACGGCGAATGCCAGCGAATTATGATTGCCCGTGCGCTTGCGCAGGACACCCCGGTTATCCTGCTCGACGAGCCGACTGCCTTTCTTGACTTGCCCAATCGTTATGAACTCTGCCTGCTACTGAAAAAGCTGGCACAAGAAGAAGGCAAATGTATCTTATTCTCCACACATGACCTTGACATCGCATTGTCGCTTTGTGACTCTATCATGCTGATAGATAACCCATATATGTACACTTTGCCCACTTCGGAAATGATAACCAGCGGACATATAGAAAGACTTTTCCGTAATGAATCAGTGACATTCGACGCTCAGGAGATGAGGGTGCGCATCAAATCAGTATAGTCTCAAACTTTTCTTTATATCAAAATAATTGCTACCTTTGTTCCTATAAACAGAACATAAATAGAAAATGGTTACAAGAGCCTAACTGTTTTACAATACAGGATATAAAAATAGGCACTTTTGTTTTGTATACAAAACAAAATAACAGAAAGAAACAACAACTCATATACAAACGATTAAAGCCATGAATGAAAAAATCAATTACAAGGATGTGCCCAAAACTTTTCTATACTGCAACAACAAACAATGTCCGCGTCGTAACAAATGTCTCCGTTATCAAGCTACATTATCTATTCCGCAAGAAATCCCTTATTACACGGCAGTCAATCCACTTCACATAGCAGGAAACGAAAACAAATGTGATTATTTCAAGCCATTCTGCACTTCACACTTTGCTTCCGGTATAGATCATTTGCTAGACAATATATCATATTCTACTGCTGTTGCCATACGTAGAGAACTGTATACGTTAATGGGGCGTAGTATGTATTACCGTATCCGCAACAAAGAACGCTTGCTACATCCTTGCGAGCAAGAACAGATTGCGGCTATCTTTTTGAAACATGGTATTAAGACTAAACCCGAATTTGACCGGTATATTGATAAATACGACTGGTAAATCGCTGTTCCGGTATGTTCTGACAAAGGGTTATTCTCACCATAGTGAGAATAAATACTCATTACTATGAGAAAAAGTTCTCACCGTGATGAGAACTTTTTCTCATCACGGTGAGAATACTTTGAGAAAAACACTATCTTTTTTCGAAGGAAGCAATTAGTCGGTCGGATGCAGTTGCCCCGCCGCTTTCAGATAAGCAATATAATTCACATACAATTGGAAATGAGCATCTACACGTGTCTGGTAAGCCTGTTGCCAGAGCATTTGCGCTTCCAAATAATCCGAGAGAGTTTCCAGTCCGACCTCATACTGTTTGCCGCTGACTTTCATATTTTCTTCCGCCTGTTCCAGTGAACGATCGGAAAGTTCCGTTTCAAGACGCGCCTCATCCAAGTTATTGGCTGCCTGCATTAATTCCAGCAACATCTTTTCACTGGCATTTTCTTGTTCAAGACGGGTTTGTTCGAGTTTCGCTTTGGCGGATTTTACCTTATTGGTACGTTCACCAAAATGAAACAGGGGGACGGAGACATTCAAAAAGACGGAGAAAGCTCCTTTTTTCATAAATGTTTCGTCGTTGATTTCCAGCCCGTGAAGATAGTCGTAGCTGCCTCTGACGCCGATACGAGGGAGCAATTCACTACGGTTCAGCTTCACTTCCTGCTCAGCGATAGCAACTTGTTTGTTCAGTATTCCATATTCCGGACGGGCGGTAATATCGGAAACCTGGATTTTCCACTCCTGTTCCACTTCGGGGAAGTCATCGGAAATATCAATTTGCGTTGTCAAGGGACGTCCGATGTAATGGCAAAGATTCATGGAAGCAAGGCGAAGGGCATTGTCTGCCTTACGCAAAGAAAGTTCGCTGTCGTTGAGCTTCACTTGCACTTTCAATACGTCATTCTGAGGTTTCATGCCATGTTGGTGGGCACTTTTCACGTTCCGGGACAGTTCTGTCAATAAAGCGTGATATTTCTCGGCCACTTTCTTCATTTCTTTGGCTTTCACTAGTTGGACGTAAGCTTTGTCCGTATTCAGAAGAACTTCCGAGGTAGTCAGCGCTTCGTTCAGGTGAGCCATCTCTTTACCCAGCAAAGACATTTTATAGGCCGCACGAATTTTGCCGCCCATATAGAGAGGCTGTTCCATTTGTATGCCGCCGGAATAAACGGTTCCTACTTTATAATCCAGGTTCAACCCGGGGAAATAGGCGAAACCGCTGGATACCAGTTCTCCCGTAGTGGGGTTGGGCATGAAAACAGGGAGATTACCGCCCGGAATGCCGAGACTTCCATCGGCAGTGCTGTAAATCCCTGTTCCGTTAACGGTAAAGTTCGGAAAAAAATTGGCTTTATAGCTGAGGGACATCAACCGCGCTGCTTCTGTCTGCCGGTCGGCAGCAGCCATTTCCTTATTGTATTTCAACGCCATTTCGCGGCATTGTTTCAGGCTTAGTTTCTCTTGTGCGGAAAGAGAAAGCGTTGTGCCGAACAATATGCCCGCTATTATTCCAATGGCTGAAAGAATCTCTTTTTTCATTTGTCTGTCTTTTTTATATGAAAGAATAGTGCATACAAAATAGGAATAAACAATAAAGTAATCAGCGTACCGAACAACAGTCCGCCCATAATGGAAGCCGCCAATGAGCCGAACATGGCATCCGGCAACAATGGAATCATTCCCAGAATGGTAGTGAGCGATGCCATCATCACAGGACGGAGACGGCTCTGTGAACTATCTATCAGTGCCGTTACCGGTTCCACTCCCTGACTGATTTGCAGGGTAATTTCATCCATCAGCACAATACCGTTTTTGATAATCATACCGATAAGTCCCAGTGTACCGACGATAGCAACAAAGTTGAACGTCTTTCCGGTCAGCAGCATTACAGCTACCACACCGACAAATACCAAAGGAATCGTGCAGAAGATGATAACCGGCTTCCGATAATCCTTGAACAGCATAATCAAGATAGAAATCATCAGGATGATAGCAAACGGGAAGTTCTTGAACAAATACTGCATGGATTTCGTGCTGGCATTTCTTTCGCCTTGCCATTGCAGCTTGTAGCCGTCAGGAAGCGGAATCCGTTCAATCTGCCCGGCAATAGACTGCCGGGCTTTCTCCGTTTCCACGCCCGGAACAGGGGAACATTGCACGCGCTGGCTACGTTGCCCGTTATAGCGGGGGACAACCGGGTCTTCCCATTCCACGTCTATCCGCTTGCTGATTTGTTTCAGCGGAGTAGTTCCCATTAAAGTTTCCACAAGTTCCTCTTTAGAGAGTGTTCCCGTTTTCAGCTTCATCATCATCTCCTGTGTCAACAAGCCGTTGAGGGAAGGAAGGGAAGAAAATATCTGCGTGTTATCCAGATTCTCAATAGGTTTTCCATGTTCGTCAAGACAGCGCAGGTAGATGTTATCCTTATGAATTCCTTCGTAGAAAGAACCAATCGGGATACCACTCGTAGCCGTGAGCAGGGAAAGACTCACGTCATTTCGGCTCAGTCCGATAGCACGTGCTGTAGGCTGATCGTATTCAATCGTCAGGACGGGAACCTGCGGTTCCCAGTCGGTGGTAATCAGACAGACGTCCGGGCAATTTTCCATGATTTTCCGGGCACTGTCTGCCAGTTGATGCAGCACGGCAGGGTCGGGCCCGGTAAATTGCGCTTCGATAGGATATTTCTTGAACATCAGGTTATAGCGGTTCAGCTTCACATAGGCGTCCGGATAATGGGAAGAAAGATACTGTTGAATCTCTGCCATGTTGTCGACCAGTGCATCGGGCGAAGTAAAGTCGATTATCAGTTCACCGTAAGATAAAGAAGGGTTGGCTATATTACGTACCAAGTTGTAACGGGCAGGCGTCCCGCCGATAGAAGTGATGACGTGCGTGATTTCAGGACGTTTCTTCAAGTAAGCCTCTATCTCTTCCAAGTCGCGTGCCACCCGTGTGGAATTAATGCCTTCGGGAAGTTTATATTCCATGTATAGCTGGTCGTAGACCATATCCGGGAAAAAACCCTGCTTCATAAACCGGTAACTAAACCCCGAAAGTACCACCAAGGCAATCATGGCAAAGACAAAGCTCCAGCGATGTGCCAGGCTGAATCTCAATAATGAGCGCAGCACTGCATATATCTTTCCTTCGTACACCCGCTTTCCGGTAGTGGCAGTAGCTGCGGATACGTCCGGATGCAGAATCCGGTTCGCCATTAACGGGACGTGCACCAAGGCGAGTACCCAACTAAGCAGCAGGGAGACCGCCAACACAATAAACAAATCGCGCGTGTAGACTCCTGCCGTATCGGGAGACATGAATATAGGAAGGAAAGCGATAATAGCAATCAGGGTAGCGCCGAGCAGAGGCATTGCCGTCTGCCGCCCGATAGCGGTCATGGCTTCCATGCGGCTCTTTCCGGCTTTCAAATCGACCAGAATACCGTCTATAATGACAATCGCATTATCCACCAACATTCCCATGGCAAGGACAAAGGATGCCAAAGATACACGCTGCATCGTGCCGTCCATAAAATACAAAAACAGGAAAGTGCCGAACACTGTCACTACCAGACTGATACCGATAATCACCCCGCTCTTGAATCCCATTGCAATCATCAGGATGACAACTACAATAATCACGGATTCTATCAGATTCAGGATAAATGTCCCCAAAGAACTTCCGACACGTTCGGGCTGATAGAATACCTTGTGGCATTCCATTCCTGCCGGCAGGCGTTCGGCTTTCAGTTGTTCAAGTTTCTGCTCCACCCGTTTGCCGACTTTGATAATATCGGCATCGGGAGAGGCGGCAACCATGATTCCCATGGCACGCTGACGGTCATAGAACAATTCGTTACGGGTGGGGTCTTCGTAGTCTTTTTCAATGCGGGCGATGTCGCTCAGACGCAGCTGGTCGGCATCGTGTCCCTGAATCAGCATACGTCCGATGTCTTCCACCGTCTTGAATTTATCGCTGACCGTGACCCGGATACGGCTGTCACCGTTGTCGTAATAGCCGGTATAGGTTGTTTTATTCTGTCCGTTCAGGGTGGCAAGCACTTCGGCAGGTTTCACACCCAAGTTGGCCATTCGGTCTTGCAATAGGGAGATGTTGATACATTCCGGACGATTGCCGTATAAATCAACGCGTTCCACACCGTCCAATTCGCTGACTTCACGTTTGATTAATTCGGAATAGTCGGAGAGTTCCCTGTCAGAAAGTCCGTCGCCCGTCAAGGCAAAAAACATTCCGTAGACATTACCGAAATCATCTTTCACGATAGAAGGGCTGGCACCTTCAGGAAGTTCCGCCTGTGCGTTCGCCACCTTACGGCGCAGCAAGTCCCAGCACTGTTCCACGTCGGTTTCCTTGACAGTCGTTTTCAGTTCTACCTGAATCAGGGAGAGGTCGTTGTAGGAATAGCTTTCCACATTATCTATATTCCCCATAGAACGGATATTCTTTTCGAGTACATCCGTCACTTCCAGTTCCACCTGATGCGCGGATGCACCGGGATAGGTAGTAACCACCATGGCGAGCTTTACCGTTATTTCAGGGTCTTCCAGTTTACTCATCTCGTAGCTGGAATAAGCTCCGCCCACAATCAATACAGCAATCAGGAAGTAGATTAACTTCTTGTTTTCAAATGCCCATTTACTAATATCTATCATAGCAGTCCTCCCACATTCGTTTCGGCAGCCGGAAGAAGAGGTTCCACCTGTTGCCCATCTTTCACATGATGCACTCCCGAGACAACAATCAAGTCACCCGGTTTCACTTCGTCCGAAACTATAAGGCATCTGCCGTCACTAAGCAAGCGAGTAACGGTCACATCGCAACGACGAATCGTTTTATCGGACGGATTATAAAGAAAGACACCCGTATTCCCGTTCTGACGGAGAATCGCTCCGCCGGGAACGGACAGGTTACGCATTTCCCCTTCAGCACATTCGATAGTGACCATTGTATTCATCCCAGGAGAAGGAACCGCCTGCTTGTCTCCGCTTTTCAATTGAAGGCGCATGGTATAGAGCTGGTTGGCATTCGCTTTGGGAGTGACGCTAATCAAATCCAGCACATATCTCTGCTGCGGATATACATCGAATGTACAATAATAGCGGGTAAACTGCCGGCGACGGATATATTCCACTGCCGGAAGATTAATCTCCACTTCCGGCGTTCCCTCGCTGATTACGGAAACGACAGGCATTCCGGCAGCCACCGTCTCATGGGAGTCGAAAAGGCGTTTCTGTACATATCCGCTGAAAGGGGCATACAGGCGGGTATATTCCAACTGGTCCTTAGCATGGTTGTATTTGGCGGTAATCTGCCTCAGTCCGTACACGGCTTTGTCGTTTGCGTCGGGAGTGGTTACATTTTCCTTATAAAGAGCCATTACGCGCTCCGCTTCCGCCTTGACACGCTGGTATTCGGCTTCCGCCGCATCCAGTTGAATCTGATAATCTGTAGGATCAAGTTCGGCAAGCAGTTGTCCTTTGCGCACATAAGCACCGTCATTCACATACATACGCTGGATAGTTCCGCTCACCCGGAATGCCAGGCTTATGTCCTGAGCCGCTTTCACCCGTCCGGGAAACTGCAAGGCAGTCTGTTTGTCAGCAGAAAGTACGGTATCAATCTTCACTGCCGGCTTATTTTCTATATTCTGCACACGCTGATTGCATGACGCCAGCAAAACTGCAAGAAGTCCTGTCAATAAGAAGTTTAATCGTCTCATATTTTCATTTGTTATTTAGTTATTACAAAAGTATCCCAAGCAAACAAGTGGAGAAAGGTTGATATAGACGAAATATTGTTCTATTTGTAGGTTATCAGAGATAAAAAGCCGGAATAGTTTGTTATTTGTAGCTATTTGTTTATTAATTTGCAGTGAAACCCATTTGAAACGAAAAGATACATGGAGCCACTGATGCCATTCAATTATGTTATAATAACTCCGGAAGATACATCTATGAGTGAAGGGTGTATGTCGGCATCTCTCCCAAGGAGTATCGCAACAAGCCCGTCAGACAGACACTTTCCTGAATTGCTTGAACTGCCACCAAAGCATTGTCCCGGCAATCAAGCTTGCTATAAGATCGGAAATCGGCATACTTATCCAGACTCCCAGTTGTCCGTAGAACTGTGGAAGAATCAGCAGACAAGGTATCAGGATAAGAACCTGGCGGGAGACAGACAAAAATATCGCCTTGCTCGCCATGCCGATACTCTGGAAGAAGTTGGAAGTCACCATTTGGAAACCCACAATAGGAAAGAACATCACAACAATACGCAGCCCTTTGGCAGAAATGCGTACCAGTTCTTCGTGTGTCGTAAAAATCGAGACTGCTAGCCGGGGAATAAACATTCCCATCAGGAAGCCTGTAGTGGTAACAATGGTTGCTGCATAAATAGTTATTTTCAAGACTTTTGTCACACGCGGATATTGCTTGGCTCCATAGTTGTAACCGGCGATCGGCTGCATACCCTGGTTCAGTCCCATTACAATCATGACAAAGAGGAATACCAATCGGTTGACAATACCGAACGCTCCGATAGCCAAGTCACCACCGTGATGCTGCAAACCTTGATTGATAAGAATAACGATGAAACAGGCTGCCAGATTCATAAGGAAAGGCGCCATACCGATTGCTAAAGAATCGACTACGATTTTCTTCTTCAACCGGAAAATTCCTTTATGGAAGTGCAACAGTTCTTCTTTGTTAGAGAATAGCTTGAACTGCCATGCCAATGCGATGACCTGTGCGGTAATGGTAGCGATTGCCGCCCCTTGTATTCCCCAGCCGAAGCCATAGATAAAAACAGGGTCGAGTATCGTATTAATCACCACCGTGGCAATCGTGGCAACCATCGCTTTCTGCGGATGCCCCGCCGAACGGAGTACGGCATTCAGACCTAAATAAAGGTGAGTGACGACGTTACCCAATAAGATAACGACCATATAATCACGGGCATAGCCTACCGTGGCGTCACTACCACCGAAGAAATAAAGAATAGGGTCGAGAAATATCAGTGTGACAACCGTAAAGGCAAGTCCGATGATAATATTCAGTACCAGCACATTGCCGAGTACCCGTTGTGCGGTGTCGTAATCTTTTTGTCCCAGTTTCACCGAAACCAATGTAGCCGCTCCCACACCGACCAGCGAGCCGAAAGCGGCAGCGAGATTCATCAGCGGAAAGGTCAGCGCCAATCCGGAGATAGCCATTGCGCCTACCCCGTGACCGATGAAAATACTGTCCACCATATTATATAGAGAAGATGCCGTCATGGCGATAATTGCCGGAATGGCATACTGCATTAAAAGCTTCCCGATCTTTTCCGTTCCCAACGCAGTGGGTGTCTTTTGTCCTGTCATACCTATTAGTTTGAGGGCGCAAAGATACAAAAAAGAGACAGATTACGGGATATATGAGAAAAGTTTCGTATTTTTGCCCACAAAATTGAGTTAATACGTAACGAAATGAATATACTAGAACTAAGTGAACAGGAAATCATTCGACGCAACAGCCTGAATGAGCTTCGTGCAATGGGTATCGACCCATACCCTGCAGCAGAGTATGTAACCAATGCTTTCTCTACAGATATTAAAGCTGAATTCAAGGACGAGGACGAGCCGCGCCAGGTTTCTGTAGCCGGACGTATCATGAGCCGCCGCGTAATGGGTAAAGCTTCTTTTATCGAATTACAGGACTCTAAAGGTCGCATTCAGGTGTACATCACCCGTGACGACATCTGTCCGGGAGAAGACAAGGAACTATACAACGCTGTATTCAAACGCCTGCTCGACTTAGGTGACTTTATCGGTATCGAGGGCTTTGTATTCCGCACCCAAATGGGCGAAATCAGTATTCACGCAAAGAAGCTGACCGTACTTGCAAAATCCATCAAACCGCTTCCTATCGTAAAATACAAGGACGGCGTAGCTTACGACTCTTTTGAAGATCCCGAACTCCGTTATCGCCAACGTTATGTAGACCTGGTGGTAAACGACGGTGTGAAAGAGACATTCCTGAAGCGTGCCACCGTAGTGAAAACACTGCGTAACGCTCTCGATGAAGCCGGATACACTGAAGTGGAAACGCCTATCCTACAATCTATTGCCGGTGGAGCAAGCGCCCGCCCGTTCATTACGCACCATAACTCGCTGGATATAGACCTTTACCTGCGTATCGCAACGGAACTTTATCTGAAGCGACTGATTGTAGGTGGTTTTGAAGGTGTATATGAAATCGGCAAGAACTTCCGTAACGAGGGTATGGACAAGACCCACAATCCGGAATTTACCTGCATGGAACTCTATGTTCAGTACAAGGATTACAACTGGATGATGAACTTCACCGAGAAATTGCTGGAACGTATCTGTATCGCTGTAAACGGCTGTACAGAAAGCGTTGTCGACGGAAAGACTATCAGCTTCAAAGCTCCTTACCGCCGTCTGCCTATCCTCGACGCTATCAAGGAAAAGACCGGTTACGACCTGAACGGCAAGAGCGAAGAAGAAATCCGCCAAGTCTGCAAGGAACTGAAAATGGAGGAAATCGACGACACAATGGGTAAGGGCAAGTTGATTGACGAAATCTTCGGCGAATTCTGCGAAGGTACTTATATCCAGCCGACTTTCATCACCGATTATCCGGTTGAAATGTCTCCGCTGACCAAGATGCACCGTTCCAAACCGGGACTGACCGAACGTTTCGAATTAATGGTAAACGGCAAGGAACTTGCCAACGCCTACTCGGAATTGAACGACCCGATCGACCAGGAAGAACGCTTCAAAGAACAGATGCGTCTGGCTGACAAGGGTGACGATGAAGCAATGATTATCGACCAGGACTTCCTGCGTTCTTTACAATATGGTATGCCTCCTACATCGGGTATCGGCATCGGTATCGACCGTCTGGTTATGTTAATGACCGGTCAGACTACCATTCAGGAAGTGTTATTCTTCCCGCAAATGCGCCCGGAAAAGGTGGTGAAGAAAGACGCAGCCGCCAAATATATGGAACTGGGTATCGCAGAAGACTGGGTGCCTGTTATTCAGAAAGCCGGCTACAACACCGTAGAAGACATGAAAGATGTCAATGCGCAGAAGCTACACCAGGACATCTGCGGCATCAATAAGAAATACAAATTAGAACTGGCCAACCCGTCGGTAAACGACGTAACTGATTGGATACAGAAAATTAAATAAGTTCTTCATCCAAATCCATACAAATGAAATTACCCGGTAAGATAGCGATAATGGGCGGTGGAAGTTGGGCCACAGCTATTGCGAAGATGTGTCTGGCTCAAGAAGACTCTATCAATTGGTATATGCGACGCGATGACCGCATCGCTGATTTCAAGAGATTGGGGCACAATCCGGCTTATCTGACAGGAGTGAAATTCGATACCAAGCGTATCTCTTTCAGTTCCAACATCAACGATGTTGTGAAAGAATCGGATACGCTGATTTTCGTCACTCCTTCCCCTTATCTGAAAGCTCACCTGAAAAAGCTGAAAACCAAGATAAAGGATAAGTTCATCATCACCGCTATCAAAGGAATCGTACCCGACGACAACGTTATCGTATCAGAATACTTTACCAAGGAATACGGTGTTCCTCCCGAAAATATCGCTGTACTGGCAGGTCCCTGCCACGCAGAAGAAGTAGCTTTGGAACGCCTTTCTTATCTGACCATCGCCTGCCCGGACAAAGACAAAGCACGTATCTTCGCGCGCCGACTGGGAAGCAGCTTTATCAAAACATCTGTTAGTGACGACGTATCAGGTATCGAGTACAGTTCGGTACTCAAAAACGTATATGCTATCGCCGCCGGTATTTGCAGCGGACTGAAATACGGCGACAACTTTCAGGCCGTACTGATTTCCAACGCTATCCAGGAGATGAACCGTTTCCTGAATACGGTACATCCGTTGAACAGAAACGTAGATGAATCTGTTTATCTGGGTGACTTGCTGGTGACCGGCTATTCGAATTTCAGCCGTAACCGGACATTCGGCACAATGATCGGTAAGGGATATTCCGTAAAGAGCGCACAGATTGAAATGGAAATGATCGCTGAAGGTTACTACGGTACGAAGTGTATCAAGGAAATCAACAAGCATCATCATGTCAATATGCCGATACTGGACGCTGTGTACAACATTCTATACGAACGTATCTCGCCTATGATCGAGATTAAATTACTAACTGATTCTTTTAGATAACCTTTAAACAAGAAAGATATGATTAGCTTGAACATTGAAAAGACTTTTGGATTTATCTCCAAAGAAAAGGTTTCTGCCTACGAAGCAGAGGTAAAAGCCGCACAGGAAATGCTGGAAAAAGGAACTGGAAAAGGGAACGACTTTTTAGGCTGGCTGCACTTGCCTTCTTCTATCAGCAAAGAACACTTGGCTGACTTGAACGCTACCGCAAAGGTATTGAGAGACAACTGTGAAGTAGTGATCATTGCAGGTATCGGCGGTAGCTATCTGGGCGCACGTGCCGTAATCGAGGCGTTATCTAATAGCTTCACTTGGTTGCAGGAAAAAAAGACAGCTCCGATCATGATTTATGCCGGACACAATATCAGCGAAGATTATCTATTCGAACTGACTGAGTATCTGAAAGACAAGAAATTCGGTGTTATCAATATCTCCAAATCGGGAACTACTACCGAAACTGCGCTTGCCTTCCGCCTGTTGAAGAAACAATGCGAAGACCAACGCGGCAAAGAAACTGCAAAACAGGTAATCGTAGCTGTAACAGACGCCAAGAAAGGTGCAGCACGTGTTACTGCCGACAAGGAAGGTTACAAAACATTCATCATCCCCGATAATGTAGGCGGACGTTTTTCTGTACTGACTCCGGTCGGTTTGCTGCCGATTGCTGTTGCCGGGTTCGACATTGAGCAACTGGTTGCCGGCGCTGCCGACATGGAAAAAGCATGTGGCGCAGACGTTCCGTTTGCAGAAAACCCTGCTGCTATCTATGCTGCTACCCGTAATGAACTGTACAGAAACGGAAAGAAGATCGAAATCCTCGTCAACTTCTGTCCGAAACTGCATTATGTAAGCGAATGGTGGAAACAGCTTTACGGAGAATCAGAAGGTAAGGACAACAAAGGTATTTTCCCCGCATCAGTAGACTTCTCTACCGACCTTCACTCTATGGGACAATGGATTCAGGAAGGTGAACGTTCTATCTTCGAAACTGTCATCTCACTGGATAAGGTAGACCATAAACTGGAAGTTCCTTCTGACGAAGCCAACCTGGATGGTCTGAATTTCCTAGCCGGCAAACGTGTGGATGAAGTGAACAAAATGGCGGAACTGGGAACTCAATTGGCTCACGTAGACGGTGGCGTACCTAATATGCGTATTGTTCTTCCTTCATTGAGCGAATACAATATCGGTAGCCTGCTTTATTTCTTCGAAAAGGCTTGCGGTATCAGCGGTTATCTGCTGGGCGTGAATCCTTTCAACCAGCCGGGTGTAGAAGCATACAAGAAGAACATGTTTGCGTTGCTGAACAAACCGGGTTACGAGGAAGAATCCAAAGCGATCCAATCAAGATTGTAATAGAATCTATACATAAAAAAGAAGCGGCCTTATTAAGACCGCTTCTTTTTTATGTTGTCTATCGACATTCCGTTCTTAATCTTCCGCTTCGACCTCTTTGGTTTTCAAGCCGATTTCCTCTTGTGCGCCTTCACATTCAGCCTTGGAGGAAAGATAGAAAGCCAACTTCACATCACCGTTCTTATCTACATGTTCAATAGTAGCTTTCACCATGACCCTGGTTTGCGTCACACCGTCCTTAAAACGTAACTGACCTTTTTCCTCATCCGTCAGGTTTCCTTCGGTAGAGACTTCGGCTTTTTCATAACGAAGTTCGGCTTTCACCGCTTCGTCATTCTGAAGTTTAAAGGTTTTAAGTTCAGCTCCATTCCCATCCAAGAGCAAAAAAGCATTCACCTTATCCCCTACCTTTAAAGCCGGCAGATTATCTTTCTGATTAGTATAGTCTTCCCCTTTAGAATCCTCACTGTCCGGACCAGTATTTACATACAGTCTTTCTATCGTGATAACAGGACTCTCCCCACTATCGGAACAAGCACCTAAAAACAAAGGTAGCAACAATAATACTCTCTTTTTCATGCTATCATTGAGTTTATAATGCTACAAAAATACACATAATCTTCTAAATGACAAATAATTGGATACTTTATTGCTCAAAGAGCCCGCTTGCAACTATCCGTCCGTTTTGTCTTATCTCTCATTTTTTATAGTTATCTTTGCCTCGTATATGTTTCGAAATAAGAAGATTAAACTCTAAACAGATAATGGTTCACTATTTATAAAGTATGAAGAAAAAACTGAAAGCCGTCCTGTTCGATATGGACGGCGTGCTTTTTAATTCCATGCCCTATCATTCCGAAGCCTGGCATAAGGTGATGAAATCACACGGGCTTACTCTTAGCCGTGAAGAAGCCTATATGCACGAAGGACGGACAGGGGCTGCCACTATTAATATTGTATTTCAGCGTGAACTGGGAAGGGAGGCCACGCAGGAAGAAATAGAAAGTATATATCAGGAGAAAAGTGTCTTATTCAACTCGTATGCAGAAGCTGAACGTATGCCCGGCGCATGGGAACTGTTGCAAAAAGTAAAAGGTGAGGGACTCACTCCAATGGTGGTAACAGGTTCCGGACAACTTTCATTACTCGAACGGTTGGAGCATAACTTTCCGGGAATGTTTCACAAAGAACTAATGGTTACGGCATTCGATGTCAAATACGGAAAGCCAAACCCGGAACCGTATCTTATGGCCCTGAAAAAAGGTGGTCTGAAAGCCGATGAAGCGGTGGTAGTGGAGAACGCACCTCTCGGGGTGGAAGCCGGACACAAAGCCGGCATTTTCACAATCGCTGTGAACACGGGACCTCTGGACGGACAGGTATTGCTGGACTCCGGAGCCGATTTATTACTACCGTCCATGCAAGCGCTCTGTGAAGCTTGGGATGGACTTGATCTATAGAAATTCTAACCAACAAACGACGATTCTATCATGCAAAAGTTATTATCTTTACCCCCAAACCTGATCCACTGTTTTCACGAACTGGAAGAAGTTAATCATAACGAATGGTTTTGTACATCCGATCCCATAGGCAGCAAGCTTGGCTCCGGAGGCGGAACAACCTGGCTCTTGCAAGCCTGCCACCAGGCATTTGCCCCACAAGAGTCTTTCAATGATTGGATAGGACGCGAAAAAAGGATATTACTTCATGCAGGAGGACAAAGCCGCCGCTTACCCAGTTACGGACCTTCCGGTAAGATACTGACCCCTATCCCGATCTTCAGTTGGGAAAGAGGACAAAGACTGGGACAGAACCTGCTGTCTTTGCAACTCCCGTTATACGAAAGAATCATGCAGCAAGCGCCGGCCGGCATGAATACATTGATAGCCAGTGGAGATGTATATATCCGTTCGGAAAAACCTTTGCAGGACATTCCCAATGTGGACGTCGTATGCTACGGCTTATGGGTAAATCCTTCTCTGGCCACTCATCACGGAGTTTTTGTCTCCGACCGGGAAAGCCCTGAAGTACTCGACTTCATGTTACAGAAGCCCTCTCTGGAAGAATTGGAAGGTTTATCCAAGACACACCTTTTCCTAATGGACATCGGCATCTGGATTTTAAGTGACCGTGCCGTAGAGGTCTTAATGAAGCGCTCGCTCAAGGAAGGAACGAATGACATCAATTACTATGACTTATATTCCGACTATGGGCTGGCTTTGGGAGAACATCCCAAGACGGAAGATGAAGAAGTCAACCAACTATCCGTAGCCATATTACCGTTACCCGGCGGCGAATTTTACCATTTCGGTACAAGTCATGAACTGATTTCTTCTACGCTAGCCATACAGGACAAGGTACGTGACCAAAGAAAGATCATGCACCGGAAAGTAAAACCGAATCCGGCAATCTTTATCCAGAACTCCAGTACACAAGTCTCCCTCTGTGCAGATAACGCTAACCTATGGATTGAAAACAGCCATGTAGGGGAAGGCTGGCATCTCGGATCACGCCAGATAATCACAGGTGTTCCCGAAAACCAATGGAATATAAATCTGCCGGACGGTATCTGTATTGACGTGGTTCCTTTTGGCGACAACGCATTCGTTGCACGTCCTTACGGATTGGATGATGTATTCAAAGGAGCATTGAAAAATGAAACGACCACATATCTCAATATCCCTTTTTCACAGTGGATGCAGGAAAGAGCCCTTACTTGGGAAGACATAAATGGACGCACGGACGATTTACAGTCTGCTTCCATTTTCCCGGTAACAGCTTCCGTAGAAGATTTGGGTATATTGATACGTTGGATGATCTCCGAACCCCAACTGGAAGAAGGAAAACAACTTTGGCTAAAAGCAGAAAAAGTCTCTGCCGACGAAATATCCGCACGCGCGAATCTGAAACGACTGTATGAGCAGCGTAGCGCTTATCGCCGGAGCAACTGGAAAGGGCTGGCCGACAATTACGAAAAGAGCGTATTCTATCAACTCGATTTGCAGGATGCTGCCAAAGAATTTGTCCGCTTTGATTTAGCCACGCCTGACATATTAAAAGAAGACGCCGCGCCAATGGTCAGAATCCACAACCGGATGCTACGGGGACGTATCATGAAGCTACACGGCGACAGCAACTATAAAGAAGAAGAACAATCGGCATTCCAACTTCTTCGCGACGGATTATTGGGAGCTATGCCCAGCCGGAAGAACCAGCCCCGTCTCGATGTATATTCAGACCAGATTGTATGGGGACGTAGCCCCGTCCGCATCGACCTGGCAGGAGGATGGACAGATACCCCTCCCTACTCTCTCTATTCGGGAGGAAGTGTTGTCAACCTGGCTATCGAATTGAACGGACAGCCACCCTTGCAAGTATATGTGAAACCATGCAAAGAGTATCACATCGTACTTCGCTCCATTGATATGGGTGCTGTGGAAATCATAGAAAACTATGAGGAACTGCAAGACTACAAGAAAGTCGGTTCTCCTTTCTCTATTCCCAAAGCGGCCCTTACTTTAGCCGGATTTGCACCGGAATTTTCCGCCGAGAACTACGCTTCGCTGGAAGAACATCTGAAAGCCTTCGGCGCAGGACTCGAAATTACCTTATTAGCGGCAATTCCTGCGGGTTCGGGGTTAGGAACCAGTTCCATTCTGGCTTCCACCGTTCTCGGAGCTATCAATGATTTCTGCGGACTGGCATGGGATAGAAACGATATTTGCAGTTATACATTGGCATTAGAGCAGTTGCTGACCACCGGCGGTGGTTGGCAGGATCAATATGGCGGTGTTTTTCCCGGTGTCAAGTTGCTTCAGTCCGAAGCCGGTTTCGAACAGAATCCTTTAGTACGCTGGCTGCCCGACCAACTATTCACCCATCCCGACTATCGCGACTGCCATTTGCTTTACTACACAGGCATCACCCGTACAGCGAAAGGAATATTAGCCGAAATCGTCAGCTCCATGTTCCTCAATTCCGGTCCGCACCTCAGCTTATTAGCCGAGATGAAAGTACACGCAACGGACATGAGCGAGGCTATTCTACGTGGTAATTTCGAGAACTTCGCCAGTCTGATTAATAAAACCTGGGCACAAAACCAGGCGCTGGACAGCGGCACAAACCCTCCGGCAGTAGCAGCCATTATCGAGACAATCAAAGACTATACATTAGGATATAAATTGCCCGGTGCAGGAGGCGGCGGTTATTTGTATATGGTAGCTAAAGACCCGCAAGCCGCAGGACAGATACGACGGATACTGACAGAGCATGCTCCTAATCCACGAGCACGTTTTGTTGATATGACTCTTTCCGACAAAGGGCTGCAAGTTTCACGAAGCTAATAAAAGAATAGAGGTTGTGTCAGTATTTTTGACACAACCTCTATTCTTTTAAATGTAATTATTTTATAAGAAATATATCAACGATCTTCACAGACAGTTGATATATGGGGTAAAAAAAGCATATCGGAAATCAAACCGATATGAAAGTGCCGGTTAAGATATACCGCTGTATTCTTCTTAACCAACGAAAAATGTAGGGTTCTTCATCTTGTAGTATGAAGTTAGGGACCTACATATAGCAATTCAATATAAAATGTAACATATAATACTAATATTCAGATCAATATGCTATTTAAAGACTATTTAAGAAGATAGCTTCTCATATAACATAACTGCTTTTATCAACTGTAGATTCTCCCTGCAAAACCAAGGAAAGTCAACACAACGGAAATCAACACGATATTCATTAAGCAGATCGTAAAAGCGAATATCCTGTATCAACTCACGAACTGAAATGAACAGAAGCAAATACTTCTTCCTTTTACAATAAAACAATGCTTTCTGCAGTTCTGCATAGGCAATATTTTCTCCTGTTTTACATTCTGAGGTTTCTTCATCACAAAAAGACAATTGAATCTTTAACGAATTATTCCGTTCCAAATATTCAGTCAATCGTTCTTGTACTACAGGAGAGGAAGTATTACCATATAAAACAACATCTTTATATTCCATATCCGATATTTCCCCAGAAGGAGTGCTTTTCAAGTCAGAACACAACATATTATATTCTTTAAAGAGGCTTTGTTTCGTAGGTCTTCGTAATTTTTCAACAGAATAGAAAGCATACCTGAATACAAAATGTGTCCCCCGCTTCTCTATTGTTTCCTGTTCTGAGAAAAAAGCATGTAAACGCCTTTTATTGGTTTGAAGAGATTGCTTGGGAATATCTTCAAGCGTATCTGTGATATATTCGACTACCGTCTTTTTCATATATCACAGATTTATCTGTCACTTTTCTCCATATCCATAGCCGTAGCCATAACGTTTACCATAACCGTAGTACTTACCGTACTTGCCGTAACCGTAGTAATAACCGTATTTTCTCTTTTTCAAGTCCACACCGTTGATTACGGTACAAAGCTTAGACAACTTCTTCTCAATAGCCAACTCATTGATCAATGTATATTCGGCTTTATGAGTATAGTCGGCACGACATACGTATACTGACAAATCAGCCACACGACCTACCAATAAAGTATCGGTTACCATACCGATAGGGGCAGTATCCATTATCACATAGTCGAAGTTCTGCTTCAAGATTTCTATGGCTTTATCCAGACCGTTACGAGCTAACAACTCCGTTGGATTAGGAGGCACAGCACCACCCGGAAGAACAAACAGATTCTTATTGACATCAGAAGGTTGAACAAGTTCCATTAGATCCGTTTCAGGATTGGAAAGATACTGAGTAATGCCTTTCTCTTTATTGGAGAGATGGAATACTTTATTCAGTCCCGGCTTGCGAATATCGAGTCCGACAATCACGACCTTCTTTCCTAAAAGAGAAAGACTGATAGCCAGGTTTGCCGAAACAAATGATTTTCCTTCTCCACTGACTGTTGAGGTTACAAGGATAACCTTCTGATCATTATCGAGCATAAACTGAAGATTGGTACGAATATTACGGAAGGTTTCACTCATCAGATTATTCTTGTTCTCGAAGACAGCAATAGAACCATTCTTATCATTCTTTTCGTCAGTCAATGGAATATCACCTATAATAGGAACACTCGTCAATTTTTCTACGTCGGCACGACCTTCTATCTTGAATTTCGTCAGTTCAATCAGGTAAATGATACCAACAGGAATCCCAACACCCAACACCAATGCAATTAAATAAATCATAGAGCGTTTGGGAGATACCGGAGTATCATCAGCTATCGCTTCATCAATAATCTTCGCATTATTTGCAGTAGCAGCTAACGCAATTGCATTCTCTTCACGTTTCTGCAACAACATCAGATACAACCCTGCTTTAATTTCCTGCTGGCGGGCAATGCTTACATAAGCACGTTCCTGCCCCGGAGCGTTACTGATACGACGAGAGTAGCGGCTTGCCTCACGGTCCAGATTTGACTTGGTTATCATCAACCCCTGCAAAGTTCCTTCAAGAGTAGCCTGTACATTAGCTTTCATAGCACGAATACTCGTATCCAGATTCACAATAGCCGGGTTATTCTCTGTTGATGTACGTAGCAGACGTTTACGTTCCACCAACATTTCATTATAACGTTCAATCGCACCAATCAAGGCAGCATCCTGTAAACCAACATTACTTGGTAATACTTCATATTCATTACCTTTCAAGTATTTACGCAAGTCATTCACCAGACTGATTTGAGTACGGTTCTCCACACTCTTCTTTTCATATTCAGCATTACCGGCTAAGGCTATCTGAGCTTCACTCGTCAAGTCCGTGATACCCGCGTCACGCTTAAAGGTTTCCAAATCCGCTTCTGTACTTCCCAGTTCTTTTGAAATAATACTAATACGTTCATCAATAAACTCAGCAGTCTTCTGGGCGATTTCGTTTTTATCATTATTCGTATTACGATTATACATCTCCAGTAATTGGTTGATAAAATCCTGTCCACACTGCAAACTGGAATTTTTTAATGAAATCACAGCCACAGAAGTAGTCTTGGAGGTTGGCGCAATAGACAAGCTGCTGCAATACCCCTTTGCCACTCTCATCGGTTTGTTGATAGTCGCAGTTATATGACGTACGTTCTTCTCTAACCGAGGTACTTTCGTGCCATCCTGCAAAGTTACCGAGTCAACATCTTGAAAGAAAGCCAATGTACCTTCATCAGTCGGGAAGATAGCAGGCAGTTTCTCAAAATGCTTCTGATATTCTTTCTCACCAACAGTCACATTCACATCTATACTTCCTTTAGGCTGCAGCATCATTTCCACTACCATCGGAGAACTTAGTTTCTCAGCCTCCTGAGGTGTCAAACTTACTTGTACCGGAGATGTCTTGTATAAACTTTTAGCCGGAAACTCATCCTCGTCTTTATAAGTTATATACAGGTTTAATTGATTAACAACTTCTTTTACAAGCGTTTTTGAACGCAGAACTTCCAACTCGTTATCAATATTCTTAGAAGAAGTCATCAGACCAGTTAATCCCATATCCTCCAATTCCGAAGAAACTCCCGAACCTCCTCCCTTCTTCTCATCTTTTATTAGAACGGTGGCTGAAATATTATAAATGGGGGTAGCCCAATGCAAATAAAACCATGCACCAACAAGGCAGAGCAACACTGCCCCTACAAACCAAGGCCAATGAATAATATATTTAAAAAGCAATGTCCGGAAATCTATTTGTTCTTCAGCCATTTGGCGTTCCTTCCCGTTTTGATTTTCTTCTTTCATGACTCTTTCTTTTTATTTCAAGATGTTAAACAACAAGCTGGCAATAGAAACAAGGATAGAAGTAGCAGAGAACCATAAGCTTGTACTATTTCCCACGTCTGAATTTCGTGCTTTCGCCTTATTCGGAGTAACGTATATGATATCATTCTGCTGCAGATAGTAATAAGGGGAAAGGATTGTCTCAGCTTTATTCAGATCCAATGGAATTATTTCCTGCTTGCCATTAGCATTCTCCCGTATTAGTTTTACATCATCACGCAGACCGTAGACGGTCATATCACCTGCCATAGCCAAAGCTTCCAGGATATTCACTTTTTCATTGGAAATCGTGAATGTACCGGGACGGGCAACTTCTCCGATCACAGAAATCTTATAATTTACCATACGTACTGTTACAATAGGAGTTTCAGTAATATAAGGTTTCAACTTTTCAACGATCATTTGTTCGGTTGCCTTCTTGGTTAGGCCACCAACATGAAGTTCACCCAATACGGGGAAGTTGATATTACCGTCGTTATCCACTAGGTACTGTTGAAGGACAGGCTGGCTAGTTGTATAGTTCAAAGCGGCATTGTTCTGTGTGGCCACTGTTAAGTTGAAAGGTGCCGCCAATTCAGGACTGGTACATGACACTACAATAGTCAATAAGTCTTTTGGCATAATTTTTGCATCATACAACTGTTCGTTCTGAGTACTATACAGTACGACTTCCGCATCCTGCAGGTAAGGTACTTTTTTGTAGGACTGACAAGCTGTCAACAAAAATGCTGCCAATACGTAATATCCTAGTTGTTTCATTCTCTTCATATATTTCTTTCTATTGTTTTTTATTCTATCTTCATTAAAACTCAATCATTTTTATCAATCATCTCTCCTATATGCCCCATCTTTTGCTTCAAATATAACAGAAGGTTCTATAACATTTATTGTATGCCATGCCCCTGCAGGTATTTGGATACCAAATTTACCTTCTGCAGGAGATAGTATTTGACGTGAAACTTCTCTAAAACTTTTTTGTCTTATCATATCATCACAACAGGAAGTTACCTCATGAACGTATCCATTCACTTCTTCATAGATGATTTCTTCTAATTTACCAACAAGACATATTACAGTTTCTGCCGTCTTTTCATGTCGATGAATAGGCACCTCTGTTCCTGGCTGCAAAGCGTTGAGCATACGTTGGCTGGTATCGGCAGATGAAGTACGCAAGTCGAAGTTTTGACGTAAACGTGGATTCTCCATAGCCTGTTCTAATAATTTTCCCAAAAATTCTTTATCAAAATCCATAACTATTATTTTTTCAATGATGCGAGATATTCCTCATGTAAATGGTAGCATTTTTTCATAAACAAGATGTAAGTAATAGCCAATACAACCAATATAGTAACCATATACAGCCAATGAGCAAGCACTGTATTGGGACAGAGATAGATAAATCCAAGAGAAATCAATAACTGCATAATCATATACAGAGATGTCACCTTTACATGTCCAATCTTTAATTCATTAGCCATAATCTGATAAGCATGCTTACGATGGGCCTCACCCAAGTTCTCGTGCAACATAATACGATGTACGATAGTCATACAGCCATCCACACCATATACTAACAAGAATACCAGCCAAGTAATATCCGTTGTCCTGATCATCACATTACCTAACAGAAACAGTATGATAAAAGCGATGCTGATAGAGCCGACATCCCCTGCAAAACATTTCGCTTTACCCTTCGGACGAAAATTGAAAATACAAAACACCAATGAAGCTAGAATCGTTGATATGATCAAACTCTGTTCTACAAAAATATCATTCATATTCACTAGAGCCAACGAAACCAATACAACCAAAGAGTATCCTGCTGTGATACCATTGATTCCATCCATGAAGTTTATTACATTCGTGGCACCTACATATACTATTAGCGCCAACAGTATTATCCACCACATTGACCAATGCAATATGCCGAGTTGATAGAATACCATTACGGCGGCTGCAAACTGAGTTATTAATCTTACAGAGTCCGGCAATGAATGGATATCATCAACAAAGCTAATACCTGCTACAAGTGTCAGACCTGCCAAAAACCAGGGATATTGAAATCCAAAGAAGGCAGTCCAAATCCATATACCAATTAAGAAAATTATACCTCCGCCACGCAATACAATCGTAGAGTGTGATGAGCGTTCGTTGGGCTTGTCGATAATGTTGCATTTATCCGCAATACGGAAATAGAGAAGTTCTGCAATGAGAAGCAGAATAAAAATAAAAATGTATGTGTTCATTTCTAATTATTACTATTATAATCCCATTATCTTGTCTAGTTTTTTCAGACATTCTTCTTTTGTGAAAAATTTATCGTAATACTCCCGGCCTTTTCGTCCTTTCTCTTGAAGTTCTGACCTACTCATCTTCGACAACGTAATTACAAGTTTTGCTAATTCTTCAGAATCACCTGCAGAAACACTCCAACCACAATCTGCGTTCTTTATAACTTCACCACCTTCTCCATTTAGTACAGCAACAATCGGTCGTTCAGCTGCCATATATGAAGCTATCTTAGCAGGAGAATACAGATTAAATAATGGTGAATCGGTCAAAGACACAAGCATAACATTCGCCCTTTCAAAAAACATCGGCATAGTTTCAGATGGGAAACGTCCAAGAGTAAGCACTGTATCGTTAAGCTCGTATTCTCTCACAAATGAACGAACCCATTCTAATTTACGTCCATCACCAACAATCACCCATTTGATATTTCCATACTCTTTAGTTTTCAATGCAGCTTTCATATTACACTCCATACCATGAGCCTCACCTACAGCACCTGCAAACATGATAATAAAATCATGTTCGCTTGAAAGCTCCTGTAATTCTTTTGGAAGAGAAAAAGCTGAATCTAGTATATTGACTGTTCCGTCACTCCACTGTGGAAAGTAAATTATCTTATCTCGATAATCACCATATTGCAAGATGCTTTGATCGAAATTTCGTGAAGAAGTAAGTATTTTATCTGAGTTTTTGTATTCACTCTTCACAAACCAATTAAAAAATCCAAGAATAACTTTATTGTTAATACCACCTGCAGCAACCAAACTTTCGGGCCATAAATCAAGAACCCAAGTATAAAGTGGCACATGTCGCATTTTCTTGTACAGTACCGCTGGACTTGACATTGTCACTGGCGATAGCTGCTGACAGAACACTATGTCATACTTAAAAAACAGTGCATGAAAAAACATCCATATCCATCCAACTATCAAATAACTGAAATAGTTAAGCATCAACATGATTTTATTGTCTTCACCACGAGGTATAATTGGCAGGTGTGTCACCCGTACTCCGTTGATTACTTCATGTCGTTTATTTAACATCCCATAACCTGGGAAAAAAGTTCCTTTGGGATAATTTGGTATGCCAGTCACCACATGTACGTCATGCCCTTCTTCCACTAAATGAAAGGCGATATCATTGCCACGGAACGTCTCAGGATAAAAATACTGACACACAAAAAGTATCTTCTTTTTCTTCATTATAACTTTAAATCAAATAATAAGACATACTTAATGCCTTGTTTTTTATCTTCTCAACCATATTAAAAAACATCAAATACTGCATTTTGCGCATCTTCAGGAGCCAATGTTTTTTTATTTCTTGCGAAAGAATGGGCATACATTCCTCTTATATTTTTCAAGATTACCAAAGAAACAAGTTCCTGCGCATTTTGAGGGACATCAATACCTATTGGAGTTAAAAGTTTGCGCATATATTTTACATCAATACCATGGTTATCTTGTATCGCATATTTACTTAACTCACTTTTACGCTCACGCAGTCTCGTAGACAAATAATCATTCAGCTTCGTATTATCCCATTTTTTCTCATCATTAAAGGACAATGGATGCTCATCAAAATGCAAAAAGCAAAATGTCGCAAAAGAAAATTTACGAAGTTTTGAATTAAATTCTCTTTCTATCTTATCAACAGAATACAATGTAACATCTTCTAAAAATTCTTCAAATGCAGCATGGCATAAAATACAGAAAGAATGTACGTCCAAATTATAATCCACGGGGTTCTCTAAAGGATTTGTATGAGGTGCTATATATTTGATTGCAAGTTCAAGTATATGATCCTCCAATTCTTTAAATTTATTTTCTAATTCTTTTTGTGACATATTCAAATGGCGTTATTTTACCTTGAATTCCATAGGCTTCTGACACAATATCTTGAATTCTTGAATATCGAATTTTATAGTTTTCCATATTCTTCGTTGAGCCATCAATAGTAGCTTGAAAATCAAAATCTTCTTCAAAGAGTTTTATATATAGATCTTTGAATTTTGAATTATTATCAATCGTCAGCTTCCCATGTTCTATTTTATCAAAAAAGAAAACTAAAACTTCAAGTAGTACTCTATTAAATTTCGTATTTAATTCCCCATTCTTGTATTTACGCCCCACTTTATTATTATTTCCAAAAACATCAACCAACTTCTTTACTGCTTCAAATACACGATTTTTAAGTGTTTCAATATATTCTTGGTCACTATTCCAACGCTCATTGAATACTTTAGTTTTGTTATCTAGAAATTGGAGCAAATTTCCTTTGTAATCAGAGGCATATTCTAAAAAAGACATACAGCGAAGCAGAACCTCAACATCACGCAACCTCTTATCCGGCTCTTTTATATTCATTACATTACGCAGAATATTATCTTCATCAGTTACTTGAAGCAAAAATTCTGAGAATTTACCTTTATTTAGTGCTTGCCTCAGTTCTTGAGAACTTAATTTAGTTGACCCAGCATTAAGTCTGTAAAAAATATCATATAGAGAATTTTCACTATGATAATTTGATATAACAGTGCATCTGAGAGCTGAATTCTCAAAAATCCTTAACAATTCGGTATCAGAAGATAAGTCATCATAGGAAAGAGCGTTATATTTACTTTTTAGATCCGCCGTCTTTGGATTTCTTCTATCCCAATATTTGTACTTCTCATTATCCTTATATCCTGCAATAGTCAACAATCGTTGTTTGCCATCTATAACAATAAACGAATTCCTCTTTCCTTTACTTTCAGCAAGCACAATTTCAGGAATGGGATAACCTATTAATATAGATTCTATTAGCCTGCTTCTCTTTGTGTCATTCCAAGCATTACGTCGCTGAAAACCAGGATTAAGGTCAATATTTCCCTATTCTATTTGATTTAAAATTGTTGCTACTGTCCAATCTCGTGAATAAACTATTAGATCAGCATTGTCTTCAACAGAATTAATATCATCAGCATCTTGATATCCATCTTCAAATTCATCTTCACTCATACTTATATTTTTTAGAATTTCATATTTATTATCATTCAGTTTGCTCTGCTATATGATAGTTCAATTTTGATGTATCGTATAAAAGAAAGTCTTCTTAGTTTTTTCTATTAAATAAATCTAAAAATATTACAAAATATTCTACAACAAACTTAGTTATAGATACAAAATAATTAGAGAAATTCTCCATGAAGTAGAGTCTCAGTTTGGTACTTGAAATAAAATCTTTCGAGATCGTCACTACTATACATAAATTTTAGTTTGCAACAAAAGTCTTGATTTTAAAAGAGAGTTCTAATTTGAGTGCTTACTTCTGAGGAATGGCTTCCGCTTTATAACGGATAAATAAGGTTTCAAAATTAAAGCAACTTGTTGACTAAATAAAAAAGTCTTTTATTTATAAAATACGAATATGATAATAGTTTAACTATGAAAGACGGATATGACTTAAGAGTTTCACAATGCTTATCAGCCTCAAAGGTGGCAAGAATCGATTTATATTCCTTGTATGTAACAATCTTGGCTGACGAGTGTAAAATACCTCTTACCCAAAATGATAATAAATACAATTTAACAAATGGAGTGGTATTGTCCGACCTTAGATAAATCTCTTGCAAATTTTGAAAAAAAGGATATGCCTTCACTATTTTCGACACATTCGATGCAGTCATTATTGACCCTGGACGATGAAGATAGTTATAAAGCGGCTTCTTGATATGCACGACTTCATCTACATTCAGAAGGGCTTTCCAGATAAACAGCTGGTCCTCACCATATGGATTATTTTCAAAAGTCAATTTGTGGTCTTTATACCACTCAATGTTCAGTAATGATCCAGGAGCTAATATTCTAATTTGACGTTTCAAAAATAATTCTTGTATTTGGGAACGAGAATAAACTTCAATACCATTATCATAACTGGTAGACTTAAATACATCATTTTCTATTACATCCTGAAAATCAGAGATTACAAATTTTACATTTGGAACTTTTACAATTACCCTTTCGAAATACTCTAACGTGTCTGGCTGAATAATGTCATCACTATCCGGAAAATAAACATACTCTCCTTTAGCAACAGCAAAACCTGTATTTCGGGCACCTGAAAGACCTGTATTCTCTTGATGAACCACTCTTACTTGGGAATATTGTGCTGCAAATTCATCGCATATTTTTGGACAACCATCTAAAGAGCCATCATCTACTAATATCAACTCATAATCCGATATTGTCTGGTTGAGAACAGATTGAACTGAATTTCGTAAATACTTCTCAACATTATAGACAGGCATTACTATTGAAAACTTAGGCTGCATATCTCATATATTTTAAAGTTACACAATCCGAGATGCATAACACTACTTTTTTCCTACTATTGATATTCCATATAAAATGGAGTATTACATTACTATTCATTATATCACACCTATTTATTATTTTTATCTTTCGAAGTATGCTTGAAAAGACATCTTACACGCATCCTTTCTAGCGCGTATGGTATAGCCTAACAGCATTTGATAAAAAAGCCCTTTACAATATTGATTTCTTTCCGAAGAACTTTACATAGAGAATATAGAATTCATAAATCACGAATCATCAAGTTCAGCCGTTCTCTTAATATCTTATCGCCATACTTCTGCTAGAATTCTATTATATTCTCCTTCGCACCATCATTCACTATAATGCTTTTATGTTTGGGATAGGATTGAGGCAATATACTCTCAATAGCCTCATAGAGTTAGTCGATATGACTATAGAATGGTATGATTACACTTACATTCTTCATTTTAACATATTTAGAAATTTCACATCGACATTAATCCTTGGCAAATAGTACTTTTTCAGGAATGCTGGCTTAGTAATCGGACAGGCCACTGTACCAAAGGCATATTTATACACCTTTCCTGCCAAATGCTTATTGGTATAACCACAGGCATAATAAGAGCCGTAAGGATAAGCAAACATCTCTACAGATTTACCAATGATCTGCTCCAACTCACGTCTAGAATCCTGAAGATCTTGCAATGCTTGGTCCTTGTTGAGTAAAATGAACTCCCCATGACTTACACCATGAGAAGCGATAGTGCAAAGTCCGTTTTGAGACATCTCCACAAGTTGTTTTCGAGTGATAAATTCCTCTTTATCCAAAAGTGACACATTCACAAAGAGAGTGAACGGAATACCTGCTTCCTTCAGCAAAGGATAAGCATTATGGTAGAAATTCTCAGGAACATCATCTATTGTAAGTGCAAAAAAATCCTGTTCTTTCTCCCAATTCTCCAAACGGATAGTTTTCTTATTCTTTAACCACTGAAGGAACTCCCTGCATTGCTCCGTAGAGATACGAAAAGGCTCTGTCTCCTCATCCTGTACCTCATCTCCCACCCAATGCAACATCAATACTCTTCCTCTTTCAGGAAAGAATTTAGCTACATTTGTGTGAAATATGTGGCAACACTTTCCTATAATACGTCTAACAAGTTTCATTTAATCTCAAGTACTTTTTTTATGAGATTCAACTGATAATGAGGATTCCAACAATCATCAATCTCTTTATAGCAAGCTTTACGGACTTCTTCTCGACAACCGCTCTTTGATATAAACCACTGAGAGATACTACGAGCAAGATCTTCCACATTGTCGTACTCGAAAAAAGCACCTGTATGACCTGGGATAATAGATTCAAATTCAGGCATCTGACACTTGAAGTTATTGTGGGAAATAGCAGGACAACCAAACATAAGTACATGCATAGCAGTAAGTCCGATATTTCCAGGAGCCACACAGAGATCGGCATTATAAATAAGTTCCGCATTGATCTTCTCATCAAAGCAGGGACCATAAAACCACACATTATCTTGAAGCTGATATTTAGCTACCTCCACTTCCAATGACTGACGAATCTCACCATCACCCACAAAGGCAATGTTGTAATTCTCACCTTTTTGTTTGAGAATGCCAACCGCCTCCACAATCTGATCCAGTTTCTTCACAGGAGTTAAACGACCGATAAAAATAATAGTCGGATTGTTATTTTTGAAATGCTCTTTATAAACATTAGAAGCAACAATATTATTACGAATTTCCAGCTGTTTATCATAGTCCAGAGAGTTCTTGATGACATGCAGTTTGCTGGCATCAAAGCCCTCCTTTATCATTTCATTTCTGGCATAGTCTCCATACAAGAAAAATCCGTCCACCTTTCTAAAAAAAAACTTTTTGATACTTTTCTGCCAACAGGACTCCTTACCATACCACCCGTGAGTCCAAAGGTAAAGTTTTGAGTCTTTCATACCCTTGCCCAATTTTTGCAAAAGCCACCATTCTGAGAAAGAACGGATAACACCGGGACAGATAATGGCATCATACTGCTGAATATTCAGTTTCTTGATACCCTTGTAATACATCATAGGACCCAAAACCTTCTTCTCTTCCATTGACAAATCACAATGCTTAAGCAAAGAGTAGTCAAACATCTTCAGATTACGCTTCGCATTGCCACAAAAGAACCAATCCACATCAAGTTCTTTGTCCAACAGTTTATATATCGCTTCCCTATATAATGGTGCATAAGGGAAAAGCATAGCGATTTTCTTTGCCATAATATTCTTTTTATCCTTTACTACATCCTCAGCATCCTCTCAATCGCCCATCTATGGCTTTCGCATTGAAAATTATTAAGCATCATCGGAATGTCTGGACCTTTCAAAAGGCCATAAACCGCATGAGAAAGAATATGCATATTAGTTGTGGGAGATACAGCACCCAATCCCCTCAGTAAGTAAAGTTTATACTCAATCCACAGAGATTTGAGGGTGGTATTGAGATACTTCCAATACTTATCTTCTTCATTTAGAAGCTCACACAAATAACCATTGTATAACTTACATTCTGCACTCTCATCTAGTTCAAGACTAGTTTCTGAGAACCTCGTGTTGTGTACTTCAAAGGATAGCTGCATATCCTCATTAATGTCCATTTCTACAATAAGTCCCTTGTACCAGTTTTCACCATGTTGGTTAGAGAATAACTGAAAAAAGAAATTGCCAAGGCTATAAAAAATCTTTTTGCCATTGTATTCTTCCCATCCCTGTGGAGTATGAGGATGTGAAGCGATAACGGTATCAGCTCCCATATCAATAAACTCTTTATAGCGAGCACGCCATTCTGGAAGGGGTACAACGACATCCTCTACTCCTGCATGCGGCAGGACAATTAGCAGATCACATTCCTTCTTGGCATTCAGAATAGTCTTATTGACAAGAGGATGATTGATCCAAGCAGTACCATAATCTGAAGGCTTTGAATCAAGTCCTAAAGCCCCAAACTCCTTATGCACCAAACACAAAAGACCAACCTTGATTCCATCCTTCTCGACCACACGAAGGTTATAGGCATCCTTAAAATCTCCAGCACCTATAATAAGGGTATCCTCTTTGAATGCTCTGATAGAAGTCTCACATCCTTCCTTATCTTGGTCCATCATATGGTTATTAGCCAGCATAATGATGTTAGCTCCAAGGTTCTCGATAAACGCAGGAGAATCCAAAGACTGAGTCAACGCAGGACCACTCTTATATATAGTTCTTCCCACCCCTCTAACTGGAGCTTCAAAATTGACAGCTACATAATCTGCACACTTGAGTAAATTCAGCAGACGTTGATCAACTTGTATTCTCTTTGGGTCTTGGCTTACAAAATCGCCACAGATAACAAACTTCATATCAAGTATTATTCGTCAAATTTTCTACCAAGGATTTCTACACCCTCATTAGAATATGAGTTCATGATACCACCCCAAGGGCTGAAAGTTAACTCACCAAAATAGATTTTGCCGTTGAAATCATAGAGATCAACTCTGACAAATTCAAAATCACTGGAAAGCTTCTCTGCTAGAATTACCATTTCCTTTAGATGCTCTGGCTTAGGAGGAATACTTGCAGGCATAAACTCTGGTTTGGTGTAAGGAAGTTGTTGCCAATTGGTATCTAGTGTACAATACTTTGCTCCAGACTCACGTTCGCAAACAACAAAAACATCTGCCACCTTACCCTTGATACAATGAAACTTATAATCAGTAGGAAGAACAGAGCCATCACCCATCAATTCCTCTGCTAAAATCATTGGCTTAATAGCACAATAATGAGGTTCGGTATTGCGAAGATGTGATGCTCCCTCAAGAGTTGCATTCATTTCCTTAATGACAACAGGAATGTTCATCTTTAATTTGTCGGTACAGATGTAGTGTCCTCCACTACCGTTATTAGCCTTCAAGATAAAGTGGTCAGGAAGCTGATCAAACGGGATCTGATTGGCATTCTCCCAAACACCATATTGTTTGAGAAGAATATCTTCAAGCCCCTTAGCCTTAACATACTCACGCACCTTTACCTTGTCAGCATAGTCTGCATATTTCAAAAAATCCTTAGAAAGCATTGCAGAGAGTATTCTTTCTGACAGATCTTTCGGGTGTTTGAAATTTGGTAAATGATGACGATGGCTATAATAACGCATTGTATAGTTCACACGCTGACCTAACACATTAGCGACAAAATCACCTAACCAAGAATTAAACCGGCTTCTCCGATTACCTTTATCTTCTACTACTGGCATAATTATTTATTTTTGTAATACTTGTAAAATTTAATTGCACATGGCAAAACCTCTATCATATAATTCTCTATAAGATTATATTTATCTAGTAATTTAAACCGACTCACAACAACCTTATAGGTATACTTTTTCATTATTCGTCTTTGTTTATGATATACAGCACCTCCTGAAATGATAGAATAGATATGTTTTCTCCATACAGGGAAACTTAGCTCTTTAACAAAAGTCTTATATGACTCCTCATAAACATTCTTATAATTTGCATGATTCTTAATAATATCCGACAGCCTACCAACAAAGCTTTTAATATCTTTGTGTGAAATAATGAAACCATTAGTTCCATCTCGAATAATCTCTTGATTAGCTATCCTGAAATCAGACACAATTGGAATACATCCTATCCTCATTGCCTCTAATAAAGCCATTGGAAATCCCTCCCTACGAGAAGGGGCAAGGAATACATTACAAGAAGCTATAATTTCAGCAGCCTGCTGTTGAGGAATAAGTCCAGTGACTATTACTCTTTCATCATTCGGTAATATCAAACGAATATCTTTGAAAGGCTGGAACTTCTTAAGCGGAGGAGTTGTAATGCCCAACCAATAAAATTCGAAAGGTAAATTAGATTTGCATAACTCATTAACAATTGGTACAACTACATCTGGGGACTTACTAGCAGCAGATCCACCGGCAAAAACAATCTTGATCTTCTCTGCTGTCATTTTCGCTTGTCTCTTAGTGGCCGAATCTGGATTATCAGTCACAGAGTTAAACACAACCTTAATTTTATCACTATTTTTTATTCCAAAACGATGACTTATGTAATTCTTACAACTACTGGATAAAGCGATAATATTGTCAATATACTCACTATTAAATGCAGCATTATCACAATCCATTGTACCTAAAGAGTGTGATACTGTTATCAATCGTGTTTTATTATCTATAAATGCAGCCAATAAAGACATAATATGAGAATTACTATTAATTATTACATCGTAATTTTCAATCAATAATTTACTTAAGATATTTGAAGCATCACCGAATTTATAAATGTTAATTCCATATGTGGAATATGTCTTCACATACCCCTGATACGATTTAATATTCTCATCAACCAATAGATGGACCTCATTCTCTTTATTCAAAAGACTACACAATTCTCTATTGAAAGATGGTATTCCCGCATTCGGAGTCACAGATGAGGTTGCTAATAGTATTTTCATAAATCTTCAAATATTGCTTCTATTCTATATACAAATATCTATCATAGAATTTTATTTATAGTTTCCCACGAAAAGTGTTGGAAACTAAGCCATAATCCAATTCCCCTAATACTATCATAAAAAAAATCAAGCACAACATTCTCTTGATATTCATTTCTCATGATATAACTGAATTTTCATTATTTTGCCAAACGATTTCGGATCAACTTAGCAGGAGCCCCTCCAATTATGGAATAAGGCGGATAATCTTTTGTAACAACCGATCCCATTCCAACAATTGTTCCTTTCGATATGTGACGTCCAGGAGTTATCAGTGTATTCATTCCTATCCAACAATCATCTTCGATAATAGTCTTTTTCGGAGGATAACAACCTTGATCATTTAATGGAACATCAGTCCTTTCAAAAATATGATTCTTATCAAGGATAAAACAATTTCGACTCAGAATAACATGGCTTCCAATAACAGTATTTCCTGGAATAGAAGTATTTGCTCCTATTCCAGATTCATCACCCATTTCAATATTACGGCCCGATGCAAAGTGAACTTTTCGGTTAATAGTCCTAATATGCCCGCATTTCTTAAAAATACGTTTAACACAAAATATTCGTACCCAATTACTTCCTCTCCCCAATGGTCTAACAACACAATAGGAATCTGGTAAATACTGAGCAAAACCATAGTAGACAACCAAAAAGAATAATTGGCTCAATCGAATTGTTTTTCCGTATATTTTCATAATTAATTATTATGCTAATTCTACAAACAGACGAGCGACATTTTCGATTCTATAATCATCCAAAAAATCAATATTATGCTGTCCTGAATAATCTCCTTCATAGAAACTCAAGAAGAGTGAAGGATCAGAGAATTCATTAGGCACATCAAGGATAGGACGGCCTGCGATTCCATAATCGATTAGTTTACTAGGTGTCTGTACGTTAGATGGGTTAGTAATATTGATAAGGAAGTCTGCTTTGCTACACTCCCATACTACATCCTTACGCCCCTTACCTATAATATACTCTATCTGACCATTAGATTCCTTCACATATTTCATTTCAAGGGGTGTACGCATCATCATGATAAACTTATATGGCTTATCAAACTTCAGTAGATAGTCCATAAATGCATGAGGATCACGAACTCCCGGATAAATTGAACCCATAAAAAGGAAAGTTGGAATGTCATTTTTCTTATATTCTTTAATAGGAGTCTTTGAAAAATCAAAGCCTTGAGGTATCACTCGAATCTTATCCCAATACTGCTCATAATATCCTTTATAACTCTCTTTTGTAGGAACAACAATATAGTCACACATCGAACACCACATATCTTCAAAATATTTCATAAACTTTGGGGCCTTAATAAATGGATTAAGCATAAAAGGATCACCACAGTCACAAATCCATATTTTCGGGAAAATCTCTGAATAATGTTTCTTAGCTCGTGCCGCACCACTATGAATAGAATGAGGATAGGCAATAGTAATCAACATATCCATATCCGGATTCTCCTTAATAATTTTATCTACAGCATAATGAAATTCACACTGCGGCCACATGAGTAGACGGTGAAAAAAATGGTACATGAATTTGTCAAAGAGATTGTATCTATGCGTCTCATCATCTGCGGAAGTTGCAAACCTAGGGTTAATGTCCCTCCTCTTCACACCAGTCTCTTTCTCATACTGTGTATAGTCATATTTTCCTTGAACTGTATAGAGAACAACCTCATGTCCCATTTTTACAAGTTGCTCAGACAATTCCGTAGTGCGAAATGCACGAGGTCCCTGTGCAGGATATGCATGATTTGATATTATTAAGATTTTCATAAGAAAAGATATTTGATTACAGTTAATGGAGCTGGAAAAATATACAAATATAATTCAGAAATTGCACTCATTCGTCTACACCAATAAAGAAGAGAATAGGCATAAAGGAAAGGTACTACATTAAAGTATTTATCGTATTTTTTTAAGCTTCCATAGTTGTAAGCCCACACTATCACCAACATAGGAGTTACTAATGCTTTAAATCTCCCCATTGAAGGAATGCCGGAAAGAAAGTTGGTTATAGCAGCCAATGCAAGCATAATAGTCAAAGCATGTCCTGCACACTTATCCCGATTAATTTCCTTGCGATTGAGGATGAGCAAATAAGACAACAGTATCTGAAAATACCCAGGTAATGCTATTAAAAAGTCTGCATAAGCCTTTCCATATTCACTTATGCCACTTAATCTTTCCTGTGCCATCTCTGACTCAGTATATGACCATATTTGATTCTGCAAAAATTGAGGCAGCAAATAGGAATAATCGTTCAGAATATCAAGATAGGATACAGCTGAGACAAATGAAGAAACAATGAAAAGTCCAATCGTAATAGTCTGAAACCGATTAAGTAACAAGGCAATCGCCATTATCGCCACCCAAATAACAGAAGTTCCATGAACCAAAGGCAGCAATATTAACAGGGGTAATTTTTTATAGTTCTTGTCTACAAATACACTGAGTGCCACATAAACTCCTATCCAAGCAGCTGTCCAAAAGCGAACACCATTAATATTATAGATTGGATTACTATAACAAAACATGAATAGCAACACATAGAAAACAATGTTGTTACTAACATTATTGTAACGCAAAAAAATCTTCAGCGACTTAATATAAAAGAATCCAAATACCGCAGCATATATAAAATACGTCCAATGGTAATTATTTGTAAATCGTCCGACAAAAAAATTCACCGTCAATGTATATATATCCTTGATATTCGACTCAAAAGTGAAGTACTCGTTGATTTCCCTCATGTATTGGGACCATGTATAATTATGCTCAATCATGAATTCTTCAACATATCTAAACGAATCGGCAGCTTCGCTTATGGCACAAAAGCCAATCCCAAATATAAGAAACCAAGCATATAGGAACTTATGCGAAACTCCATCCCTTATATCTTTCAGCGAAGTAATCGCCAAAATAAATGGATTGAGAATAAATAATAGGAGTTTGTTCCTTATTATTTTATCATTTCTTATCATCTCTACTTATGAATTATTAAGAAACTAAGGGAGAACTTTTATTACAGACCCTAATCTTGAACCTTTTTTCAGAAACCCACTAACAATATCCCTATAAGTAACTTTACTAATCCAGCACAAGATATAGTAATCAATCAAAAATAACCCAAAGCTGAGGAAAAGTGTTGTAAATTTATTCATTTCTACAAAATGAATAAAAAGAAACGGGGGAACACAAGCCAACACTGAAATAATAGTTAATATTAGCATCGGTTTTGGTGGAATCAAATCTGTAATCTTCTTATGTGCATAGCTTACAATAACTTTCATCAAAAGCCATATTTTAAATAATAGGCACAATTCTGAAGTAATCGCAACATATACAGCAGAATCACATATTGTACAAACGATGTATTCAGCAATCACAATAACAAATGCTGCAACCATATGTACATTCGCATATGCACTAGTCTTACCGATAGCAAGAATAATCGGATAAAATGGAATAATATAAAAAAGTCCGCTCAAATTCTTAATAACAAAGTAAATCGATGATTGAGCATACATATCTCCATACATACAGGTCATTATCGGTCTTGCGAAGAATACACTAAATATCAATATCGGGAAAATAAGCTTTGCTGATTTCAAAAGAGCAGAATTCCAAATATTAAGAGTTTCATTCCCCATACCTTCTCCCTTGTCCATGCCTGAAAATACAGGTAAAAGAACGGTAGAAATCGACCCCAAGATCATTCCGACAAATGGAAGTTCCATAAATCCGTTTGAAAATTCTGCAAAGGTTTCGTTTCCAAAATATCTACTAATAAAGAATTGGTTTGCAGAAGAAGGTATTACTCCCCATAATGACGCATATAAAAGCGGAAGTGCAAACTTAAAGACTTGTTTATAGGTCAAAGATGACTTCAAATGTTCTACCTCTTTTACAGGCCATGACTTCAGATAAAGTGCAAAAAAGAATGTAATCAGAGAAGCAACATCAAATCCAATAATCGCATGTATATAGTTTCCAGAGAATATTATCACTGGCAAAACAATACAAATGATAATAAGTATTCTTGTAGCAATTGTATAATATGTTAAATATTTAGTTTTGCGAAATGATGCATAAATTGCATCTAGTCCCATAGTAGGCAATAAAAGGAATGGTGTTGGAGAAAACACTATCAAAGCCATCTTCAGATCCGGATTATTCATTACTAATGCAATAGGTCCTGCAAAGCACAGAAGAAAAAGAGAAAATACTGCTCCCAGAATAAAGAAGATTTTCGTCACCTTGGAAATAATATCTTTTGAATACTCTATTGCAAATTTTGGCAAAAAATATGCATATGCCTTAGGCAGACCAAGTGTAAAAACAGCAAGAAGGGTATTATACACATACATCACTTGCTTATATGTTCCGTAATCTCCTTTATCGAAGAATCGACTCAAAATCATCGGACTAACGATACCTACAATAAACGAAAAGAAACCACCTATGGCTACCCAAACTGCTTGTTTGGAATTTGATGTCTGCTCTTGTGACATTTATATATCTAAGTATTTCTTTCTAACAGATTCGAATTCTTCCTTCGGTATATATCCATAATATTCATTTTCTAAATGCCAAGGTCGAAAACTATCCTTATCAAGATATTTCACTATTTTAGCAGGTACTCCAGCCAATATGCAAAAACCTTCAGGAAAACTTTTGGTTACTACTGCACCAGCTGCCACAATCGTCCTCGGTCCCAGGATGACACCCGCTGTAACAACACTATTCATACCGATCCAAGAGTAATCTCCTATTGTTATCGGTGCCGCATTATATTTCCTTTGATCATAAATATCATGGTTTGCGCTAAGGATTCCCACATTCGGCCCGAATTGAACATAGTCTCCAATATAAACTGTGCCTGCTCCCTGAATGTAACACCCAGGTCGTGCTATTGTTGCATTACAGCCTACATAGACTTTTCTTGCATTTGCAATTGTACATGTCGGATGTACTGGATAATATCCCGCTTTGCTACAATTACCTGTTAGTCTAAATCTTACATAGTTCCAATAAGACTGATTATGTACTCCCGAACTTACAGACTTAACATATGAAGAGTAGAAAGGAATTAACACTTTAATAATTCTCTTTACAAAATTCATTTCTATTACAAAATACTGATTAAAAATATTCTAACTATTTCATTTGTTAAGACATTATCTTACCTTATTTATTCTAACCGACCTATTCATATCTAAAAGAAACTAATTGAACAATATGAATAATATTATCCAATTAGTATCCTTTTTTAATTAGATATGGTATCTTCCCTCCAACGGACAAATATTACAACAATCAAGAACTACTTTCCCTTTAAGTTTGTCCCAGTTAAGTTTGATGTGGTCATGCTTAACAAGAATAACAACCATCTCTATATCATCCAAAAACTCATCAAAATTGCTGTATTGGTTATCAGCAATCTTATGGTTCTCAAGGAACGGATCATAACAACGAAGTGGACGTGCAAGATGACGTTCCTGAGCCTCTAACATTTGAAGAGCCGGTGACTCACGATAATCATCAACATTCTCTTTATAAGTGAGACCATAAAGACCTACTTTACGATTATCAGTGATACCATTCTCTTTCATAATCTCATAGATACGATTTAAGACAAAAGCAGGCTGTGAGTCGTTAGTCTTCATAGACTCGTCAATAACTTTAGCAAGCTGCGGATAATCCCCAACAAGGAACCAAGGATCAACAGAGATACAATGACCACCTACACCAGGGCCTGGTTGAAGAATGTTTACACGAGGATGCATATTACAAATACGAATAATCTCGTAAACGTCCATATTATCATGACGACATATCCGTGCAAGTTCATTAGCAAAAGCGATGTTTACAGCACGAAAAGTATTCTCAACGACCTTAGTCATCTCCGCTGTACGAATATCAGTAACAACAATATCACCTTGACAGAAGCTCGCATAATACTTTTTTACTTTCTCACCAATTTCGCGAGAATCTGCACCAACAGTGCGATTATTATGAAGAAGTTCGTAAACCATATTACCAGGAATAATACGTTCAGGAGCATGTACAAGATTAATATCTTCACCTATATTAAACCCATTTTCTTCAATAACTGGACGTACATAGCGATCAATGGTACCAGGACTAACAGTTGATTCAATAACTACAGTTGCCCCCTTGGGACAAACTTTCATTACTTCCTTAACGGCAGCCACTACATAGCAAGCATCAACTTTCTTTGAAAATTTGTCATATGGAGTAGGAACCGACACAATGTACATGTCTGTTTTCTGATACTCTGTAGTAAACTTAATGCCAGCTTTGAGAGCACTTTGAAAAAGTTCATCAAGACCATTCTCTTTAAAAGTAGTACGACCTGCATTGAGTGTTTCAACAAGTTGCTTATTATAGTCAGTACCAATGACCTCAACTCCATGAGAAGCCATCATGAGGGCAGTCGGAAGCCCGATATACCCCAATCCTATTACATTAATCATAAGTTTGATTTTAATATTTTTTATTTGTTTTCTCTATTATTAGAATAAGATTAGCAGACTTCATAACGTTCAATCTCCTTGCCTGCTAGTACGTCTGCAATTCTGCGACAAGCCTGTCCGTCACCATAAGGATTGACAGCTTTACTCATTGCTTCATATGCCACCGCATCATCGAGAAGAGTGCTAACCTCATTCATAATCTTGTCGTAATCTGTACCAACAAGATGAACGGTACCAGAAGCTAGAGCTTCAGGACGTTCAGTGGTATCGCGCATAACGAGTACCGGTTTACCAAGTCCTGGAGCCTCTTCCTGAATTCCGCCTGAATCAGTGAGAACAATAGTAGCCTTGCTCATGAGATATACAAACTCGAGATACTGTAGCGGTTCGATGAAAAAGAAATTTGACCGAGTGAGTTCCTCACCAAATACTTCGTGTATAGGCTTACGTACGTTAGGATTAAGATGCATAGGATATACGAAATCAATCCCAGAATACTTTTCAGAGAGATCTTTCATAGCAGTAACCATACGAATGAATCCGTCACCAAAATTTTCTCTTCTGTGCCCAGTGATAAGTACAAGTTTACGGCAATCGGTAAGACGAGTTACATTATAACCGGCACGCATAAGTATATCGTCTTGCTTCTTTGCAAGAATCTCATCTTTTTTGAGCCTATTTACTACCATGTGAAGGGCATCAATAACAGTATTACCTGTTACATAAATGTTACCGTGAGCCTTTTCTTCAAGAAGATTTTTCTCAGAGAGAGGAGTTGGAGAGAAATTGTAGGTAGCGATACGCCCAGTAATCTGACGGTTCATCTCTTCCGGCCATGGACTGTAAATATTATGAGTACGAAGGCCTGCCTCTACATGCCCTACAGGAATCTGTGCATAAAACGCAGCAAGTGCACTCGCGGTAGAAGTAGTGGTGTCACCATGTACAAGTACTACATCAGGATGACATTCTTTGAACACATCACGAAGACCTGTAAGAACACGTGCAGTCACATCAGTCAGATCTTGGCCCTGCTTCATGATATTCAAGTCATAATCAGGCTTCACGTCAAAAAGATTAAGAACTTGATCAAGCATTTCACGATGCTGGCCTGTAACACAAACGATTGTTTCAAATTCATTATTTCTCTTCTGAAACTCTTTAACAAGAGGACACATTTTAATTGCCTCTGGTCGTGTTCCGAAGATTAACATAATTTTTTTTCTCATATTATTTGTTTATTCAAACTTTGTCAAAACGTAAAACGTAATGTATAAAAGAAAAGTGATTCAATTAAAATTTCCGCCAAACCATTTTATTCACTACTCCTACATAACTCTGAATGATCTTCACCACCTTCGTTGAAACATTTTCGTCAATGTAATTCGGTACCGGAATACCATGTTGGCCGTCCTTAGTGAGTTCAACAGCCAAATCTACACTCTGAAGCAGCCCCTCAGTATCAATACCAGAAAGTATAAAACATGCCTTATCCAAGGCTTCAGGACGTTCTGTTGAAGTTCGAATACAGATAGCAGGAAAAGGATAACCAACTGAAGTGAAAAAGCTACTTTCTTCAGGAAGAGTACCAGAATCCGATACAACAGCAAAGGCATTCATTTGGAGACAATTATAATCATGAAAACCAAGAGGTTCTTGCTGAATAACACGCTTATCAAGTTGGAAACCTGATGCCACTAGTCTGTTACGAGAACGTGGGTGACAAGAATAGAGAATAGGCATATCATATTTCTCTGCCATTCTATTAATAGCAGTAAAAAGAGAAGTAAAGTTCTTCTCCGTGTCAATATTCTCCTCGCGATGGGCTGAAAGCAGGATGTATTTTCCTTTCTCAAGTCCAAGACGTTGGTGCACATCTGACGCCTCAATCTCAGCCAAATTCTCATGAAGTACTTCCGCCATCGGTGAACCGGTAACATAGGTACGCTCACGAGGAAGCCCACACTCTGCAAGATAACGACGAGCGTGCTCGGAATAAGCCATATTGACATCAGAAATGATATCCACGATACGGCGATTTGTCTCTTCAGGAAGACATTCATCCTTGCAACGATTACCTGCTTCCATATGGAAAATTGGAATATGTAAACGCTTAGCACCTATTACACTCAAACAAGAGTTAGTGTCACCAAGTACCAAGACAGCATCGGGCTTAGTTTGATTAAACAGTTTGTAGCTGCAATTGATAATATTACCGCAGGTGGCACCAAGATCATCGCCAACAGCATCCATGTAGACTTCGGGATCTTTCAGTTTAAGATCCTTAAAAAAAATGCCATTAAGGTTGTAATCGTAGTTCTGTCCGGTGTGAGCCAAAATTACATCAAAGTACTTGCGGCACTTGTTGATAACAGCAGCAAGACGGATAATCTCAGGACGAGTACCAACAACTATGATAAGTTTCAATTTACCATTCCCCTGCCACTTTATATCGCTATAATCAAATTTAGGAAATTTGTTCTCCATTATGTTATTTCTTTTCAACTGGATCAAAGTAGGTATCTGCGCTATCGGGATTGAAAACTTCATTGCAGTACATTACGGTCACCAAGTCTTCGGTTTCACTTAAGTTTATAATATTGTGGGTGTATCCAGGAAGTATATGAACTGCCTGAATCCTGTTACCCTTCACTTCATAGTTCCATATTTCGTCTGTTCCTTCCTTACGGAGTCGGATAAGGCCATGCCCTGCTACAACAATAAAAGTTTCCCACTTGCTGTGATGCCAATGTTCACCTTTGATGATTCCCGGTTTGCTGATATTGATGCTGACCTGACCGTTGTTAAGGGTATGGATAAGTTCAGTAAAGGAACCTCGTCGATCTACATTCATCTTAAGATCAATAACAGCTTTCTCTTTTGGAAGGTAACTAAGATAGGTAGTCATAAGTTTGTATTCAAGGCTACCTTGCGGTAAAACCAATGCAGTCTGGGGCTTGCCTCCTGCCGGACTGACAGATGCCGCACACTCACTAATGATATCTACAATCTCTCCGAGAGTTGTCTTGTGAGTAACAGGGCAGTAACAATAGTGGCCTTCGACAGCTGGAATAACCTCAAGTCCCTCAAACTCACAACGATGTTCCTTACCTACGAGGGCGGAAATCATTTCATCAACAAGATCATCAATATAAAGAAGTTCCATTTCAACATTACGGTCATTAACCTGAATAGGGAGGTCGTTGGCAATATTGTTGCAAAAAGTGGCGATAGCACTATTATAGTTAGGACGACACCATTTGCCAAAAAGGTTCGGAAAACGATAGATAAGCATCCTTGCTCCCACTTCATGACCATACTGAAAGAAAAGTTCTTCACCAGCTTTTTTACTACGACCATACTCTGAGTTGCCAAAACGCCCAGTAAGAGAAGCCTGAACTGAAGATGAGAGCATTACAGGACAAGTATTCTTATGTGCTTTCAACGTATTAAGAAGAGTGGTGGCAAAGCCAAAATTGCCTTTCATAAACTCTTCCTGATTCTGTGGACGATTGACACCTGCGAGATTGAAAACGAAATCAGCTTCTGCGCAGTAGTGGTCGAGTTCTTCCTTAGTGTCTCCGAGATCATACTCAAAAACATTATCTATCTGTACATCTTTATACAAGCTAGCCTTACCTTCCTTTATGTTATTAAGTTGGGAGCAAAGGTTTCGTCCCACAAAACCTTTAGCCCCTGTTACCAGTATCTTCATAAATCTTTGATATTTTCTTACTGAACAAAGTTACCTTCACCAGAGAGTTCCTTCTGGATATACTCAAGAGCAGCTATTTTTGTCTTGGTTTCCTCAACTGTAAGTATACGTGTATTGTTGGAGTTGAACTCAGAGATGATGTTGCGTTCTATCTCTCCTTCTTTAAAGAACTTATCATAATTCAAACCACGATTGTCAGCTGGTACACGGTAGAAATTACCCATATCCTCTGCCTTAGCACATTCCTCATTTGTCAAAAGTGTTTCATACATCTTCTCACCATGACGAATACCAATTACTTTAATATCATCTTTCTTGCCACCGAAAAGTTCACATACAGCCTCAGCCTGAGTCTGAATAGTACAAGCAGGAGCCTTCTGTACGAGAATATCACCATTTTGACCATGTTCAAAAGCAAAAAGTACAAGATCAACAGCTTCTTCCAATGACATAATAAAACGTGTCATCTTAGGTTCAGTCAAAGTAATAGGATTACCATTACGGATTTGCTCTATCCAAAGTGGTATTACGGAACCACGAGAACACATTACATTACCATAACGTGTACAACAAATCTTTGTCTTACCGGAATAACGGCTTTTTGCCACTGCTATTTTTTCCTCGATTGCTTTAGTAATCCCCATCGCATTGATTGGGTACGCCGCTTTATCTGTTGACAAACAGATGACTGCACCAACTTTTGCCTCAATAGCTGCAGTCAACACATTGTCAGTACCAATAACATTGGTCTTTACTGCCTCCATTGGGAAGAACTCACAAGACGGAACTTGCTTGAGGGCAGCTGCATGAAAAATATAATCTACTCCAGGCATTGCATTGCGACAAGACTGAAGATTGCGCACATCACCAATAAAGAACTTTATCTTGTGGGCAACATCAGGATATTTTGACTGATATTCATGACGCATATCGTCCTGTTTCTTCTCGTCGCGACTGAAGATGCGAATCTCACCAATATCAGTACGAAGAAAACGATTCAATACTGCGTTACCGAACGAACCTGTTCCACCGGTTATCATAAGGGTTTTATCTGTAAAAATACTCATAGCCGTATATTTTTCATTTATTTAATCTTTTCCAAAAATATCTCGTGTATAAACCTTGTTTTTCACATTATCGAGACAAGTGTCATAGCGATTGGCAATAATTGCACGACTACTTTCCTTGAATTCCTCTAAATTATTCACAACCCTACTACCAAAGAACAATGTGCCATTTTCAAGCGTAGGTTCGTAAATAATAACCTCTGCACCTTTCGCCTTAATACGCTTCATAATCCCCTGAATAGCACTTTGACGGAAATTATCTGAATTTGACTTCATGGTCAGACGATATACACCGATCACTATATTTTGTTCTTTGTGAACATCCCATTGACTGGACGCAGTGTAATAACCAGCTTTAGACAAAACCTGATCAGCTATGAAGTCTTTTCTTGTGCGATTACTCTCTACAATAGCGCTCATCATGTTTTGGGGTACATCCTGATAGTTAGCCAATAGTTGTTTCGTGTCTTTCGGCAAACAATAACCACCATAACCAAAACTAGGATTATTATAATGTGTGCCAATGCGAGGATCCAAACCAACACCCTGTATTATAGACTGAGAATCTAGCCCCTTCATCTCCGCATAAGTATCAAGTTCATTAAAATAGCTAACACGTAAAGCAAGATAGGTATTAGCAAACAGTTTAACAGCTTCCGCCTCCTTCAAACCCATAAAAAGGGTAGGAATATCTTCCTTAATTGCTCCTTCCTGAAGCAATGCGGCAAAAGTACGTGCAGCCTTCTCTAGGGCAGGAATATCCGCAACAGCCTTGATTGCTTCATTTTCCTCTTTAAATTGTTCGCTCTCTATAAATTTTGGATAACCAACAATAATACGACTTGGATATAAATTATCATAAAGAGCCATACTCTCACGAAGAAATTCCGGAGAAAAAAGCAAATTAAACTTCTTTACTCCTTTACGGGCATATTTCAAATAAAGTCCCCGACAATATCCTACAGGAATAGTAGACTTGATTACCATCACAGCATCAGGATTGACACTTAAAACAAGATCTATAACATCTTCTATATGATGAGTATCAAAATAATTCTTCACCGGATCATAATTAGTAGGAGCTGCTATGACTACAAAATCCGCATCACTGTATGCTTTAGCACCGTCAAGCGTAGCAGTTAGATTCAATGCCTTTTCGGACAAATACTTCTCTATATACTCATCCTGAATAGGTGATTGTTTACGATTAAGCATATCTACTTTCTCGGGAATCACATCGACTGCCGTCACCTGGTGATGCTGCGACAAAAGTGTTGCTATACTAAGACCAACATATCCGGTACCTGCAACAGCAATCTTTAAATCTTTCATATCCATTGTTGATTTATGTTAGTGTTATAGATTATTCTGATTATTTATCCAGAACCTCAAACCGCGGTGAATTTTTGGATTTAAATTCCGGTACTACTTTCTTCATCAACCTCACTGTATCCATGATCTTTACTGTACGCGACAACTTCTCAAACTCCGCATAAGTGTCAAGAATATCAGCATATTCATAATGACGTACCTTAGCTATCATAATTTTCTTATTTTCAGTAGGAATCGTATTCTCCTTATCACTCAGGACTTCCTCATAAAGTTTCTCACCCGGACGTAATCCCGTAAACTCTATTTCAATATCTTCACCCGGACGATAACCGGCAAGTTCGATCATACGGGTAGCCAAGTCAACAATCTTCACAGCCTTGCCCATCTCAAAGACAAAAATCTCATTGCCCTCACCCATAGTAGCGGCCTCCATTACCAGGCGACAAGCTTCGGGAATAGTCATAAAGAAACGGATGATATCGGGATGAGTCACTGTGACAGGACCACCATTCTCGATTTGTTCCTTAAAACGGGGAATTACAGAGCCGTTACTACCCAAGACATTTCCAAAGCGGGTAGTGATAAATTTGGTATGACCTTTCACTTTTCCCTCACGAATAGCACATCCCAGACTCTGTACATAGATTTCTGCCAGACGTTTCGAGCATCCCATTACATTGGTCGGATTCACCGCCTTATCGGTAGAAACCATGATCATTTTCTCAGCTCCGTATTCTACAGCCATATCAGCAACCTGACGCGAACCGACCACATTGACCAGCACAGCTTCACAGGGATTTTCCTCCATTAACGGAACATGCTTATAAGCAGCAGCATGGAAGATTACCTGAGGGTGATAGATATCGAACACCATACGAAGACGCTCTTTCACGCGGACATCTCCAATGACAGGAACAAAATCAAGACCGGGATAATTCTTCTCAAATTCCAGACGGACATTATGCAGAGGTGACTCGGCAGAGTCAAACATGATCAGTTTCTTGATATTCATCTGAGCCAATTGCCGGCAAAGCTCGCTACCAATACTACCGGCAGCTCCTGTCACCAACACAACCTTGCCACAAAACTCAGTCATCACCTCCTCCATATTAATATGAATTTCTGAGCGACCCAGCAAATCCTCAATCTTGATAGGACGTACCCACTGGTGGAAACTTCCGTTTTCGTCAGCCTCACTAATACTCGGAGCTATCAGTGTTTTCAACCCGTTTCTTTTACAATACTGAAGCAAACGTCCTTCCTCTTCACGGGTATTCTCATAGCGGGCAAACAAGATGCCTCCGATACATTTCTTACGAATCAGTTTATTGAAGCAATCTTCATCTTTAAAAGAATAAACAGGAAGATCAGCCACACGCCGAATAGAATTACCTGTTCCGTAAATACAAAAGCCTACAACTTTATAATGAGAACTGTTCAGTAATCGGACTTTCAATGCCACACTCTTATCATCAATGCCATAAATCAGAATACGCATATTCTTTTTATTCAGTACATTCAGCAAGAATTCATAAACAATAATCAACTGTATACGAAACCCAACCATGACAATAAAAGTAAGCATAGCGTCAAACAGTACAAAAATTATTTTCTGACTGTTATGTAATCCCGTCTGTGGCAGAAGAAACCAAATGACAATGGCTATGCAGACAGCCTTTATGAGCACACTTCCCGCCAACCTCCATAATTCCTTCAACTGAGAAAAACGAATCGTATTACGATAAGTATGAAATAGAGTAGCCCCCAAAACACTCGATATAACTGAAACCGCCAAGATATGGAAAAGTGAAACTATTTCTTTGGAAGTTTCCGTAATATAATGAATGCCAATAAATGACACCCAAGTACACAGTAAAGCTATGAATGTATCGATTCCCAATACAACCCAATAGCTAAAGTAGTTTTTCTGTAAATAGTGAATAAAACGGTCAAATGCGTGTTTCATAATTTAAATCCCCCAATTAATTATCATATATTCTTACAACGCTGATTATAAACAACTAGAATAATAGTATATAATCGTACATAATTATATTATTTCTATCAAATCAGGATTTACTTCTACACCCACCGAAAAGAAATTAGGCAGTTCGACAAGAAGACGTTTGACTTTAGAGCCACGGGTAGTAAGCAGACGGCCTTCATAACCTTCAAAAGGACCTCCAATAATACGGATCATACGACCATACATTGTATCGCTTATCTCTTCAGGTAAATAATATTTAGGATTTTCCGAACCTCGGACAGCACGTATAAAACGCTCCATATCCAAATCGGCAACCATCATAGGCTGACAATAACCGCCACCTTTCTGGTAACGATATTGAAGGGTCGGTATTTTACGAACAAACAGATCTAGAACTTCTCTTGTATCGTGGATAAAAAGCAGGTCCTGCATAAACGGTACTTCTTCACGGATTCGTTTGCCATTTTTCAACTTTAACCGCCATTGCATAGGAGTAAATACTTCTAGATGTTCATCACTGAGCTGCTTATAAGCAGGCAATTTTGCATTGGGACGTTTGAGGTCACGCATTACATACCAATGCATCCGTTGTTCATTCTTCAGAAGCGCCATAAAACCTCAAGACAATTATCCTAGTCCTGCCCGATTATATATAAAACTATATATCAAGCAGTTACAATCAAATTCTACAAAAATAAGAGATTCCTCCCCGTTATTATCAGACTGTTTCATCTTCACCATACAAGATGCATTCAAGGTCTATTTACAACCTTACTTCTTATTTCTCTCTATAAGAGAAATACTAACGGGCACAAAGGTACGTAATTTATTGGAAATAACAGCATAAAACAGATGTAATTTTGGGTAATTGCTTCTTCTAGAGAAGGATTTACTTAACAAATGTTTAATTATCATTAATTATATAATGATTGTAATTATCTGATATCTAAGTTGTTAAATTAAAACTTACACCCTGTTATTTATCTTATAGAGAGAACTATATTTTGCTAAACAAATTTAGTTTATATCAATATTATCCCTTCTTGTAGTTTCTCTTTAATAACCAGCACGATATCATTATAGAATTAAGAATGATGTATAATGACTATTAAATCGTATCCGGATCCTGTTTTACTTTGTTATATCCTTACTTTAGGAAAGTTTTAATGTGTAAAAAAAGTAACAGTAAATCATACATATCCTTTGATACATATTTCCGATTTACAGTTTCATGGCTATATGGTAGATTATCTTATCTCTACAATGATTTAAGAATAAGACTATTTGCCTTATCTATCAAAGAAGTATCCAATGAGGCGAGATAAATGCGGGTAGTGTTCTCCGAGTCGTGTCCCATAGCTTCACTGATAACAGACAAGGAAATATTTTTACTCTTGGCAATGCTAGCCCAGGCATGGCGGGCAACATACGTAGTTAAAGGTATAGATAACCCCAACCGCATCCCAAGTTTTTTCAGTTTTTGATTCACCAAATGGGCAGTTTTCTTGTACTGTTTCCTTCCGTCTACCTCCATATCTCGTATAATAGGTAGCAGGTAAGGGCTCCCCTGAGTATCATACCTGTCAATTATTTCTTGCATTGGCTTCTCCCATTTGATAAATAATTGTTGCCCCGTCTTCTGCCGGCGATAAGACAGAATTCCGTTCTGCAAATCTTTCTTTCTCAAAAAAGCCATATCAATGAATGACATACCACGGGTATAAAATGAAAACATGAAAATATCTCTCGCATAAGCTAGAGAAGGACTCTTTGTCAGATCAAGTTCCTTTAAACGGCGAATCTCCTCTAACGGAATAGCACGTTTGACCGTCTTGTCTATCCCTGTATAAACATATTTAAAAGGACTTCGCTGAACCGTCAAGCCCTTCTCCACAGCACGATTATAAATAGCCCGAAGATTCCGCATATAATAAGAGGTGGTATTCGGACAAATACCGGTAGACTTCAAATAACTCTCATATTTCATCATCAAACTGGAATCAACTTCTTCCAGCAAGACATCTTTCCCTTTCCGGAAACGTACGAAGCTGTTTAATGTAGTCATATAAGTTTCAGCGGTACGGTGTTTACCAATTTGATTTAACTCCTTGATAAGATGAAGAGTAAAGGATATGAAACCACTATGCTCTGTGGATGCACAATAAAGTTCCACCAAACTATCTGAAGTATAAGCAATGCCTGAACGCTCAAGACGGGTAATAATATTCTTCAGCCTTACACTATCCTCCAACAGAGAATTTTTCAAAGAAAGCAAGTAATCTCTCCGACTTTCACTGGTTACCGAAGACAGAACAACCTCCGAATGTACCGCGTCCCATTCCGCAGGAAACAACTTATATCCGGTATGTATTTGTCTTACTATACGCTTATGAATCACTTGATAGAAAAGTGTACCTTCTTTCGTAGCGACGGAAGATGCACGGAATTTTACTTTTACTGTTGCCATACAAAATTATTTCTCAAAATCAATATAACCAAACGTAAACTCATAGATATTGAATGATCCGAATAAAACGTTTTATCCGAATTTTACAATAACCACTCTCCATAATTCACATTCCACTATTTCTTCACAACAGAACATACAATTATCGAAATAACTTGCCGCTTTACCTTATTTTAATAACTAATTCTTATTTTTTATGCAATATGTAACACTATCAGCGCTTAAAACAACACCACTAAATGCAAAAATCCCTCAATAATCTACTGATTATCAAGGGATTCATCTGTGACCCCGGTGCGATTCAAACGCACGACCTTCAGAACCGGAATCTGACGCTCTATTCACTAAGCTACGGGGCCATTCTTTTTATGCGAGGACAAAAGTATAAAAAATCTTCTCATCTTCCTAATGATTCTTCTTTTTTTATAGTTATTAAGGTACCCACACCTGTTAACACTCTGTTATTTTGAAATGCTTTATAGCACATACTTTATCAATTTGACAATCTTTTAGAGAAATCTCAATACATATATCATTTTTATTCCTATCTTTGCCGACAATTAACATTTAACAAACCTATGAGTTACTTGATAAAACCTAAGAACTACAAACCGCTTCTCGACCTGAAACAGACCGAGCTGGGAATCAAGCAAATAAAAGAGTTCTTCCAATTAAACTTATCATCCGAACTACGCCTGCGACGTGTAACAGCCCCCCTGTTTGTGTTGAAAGGCATGGGTATCAACGATGATTTGAATGGAATAGAACGACCTGTTTCTTTCCCGATAAAAGATTTGGGCGACGCACAAGCAGAAGTAGTTCATTCACTGGCTAAATGGAAAAGACTGACCTTAGCCGATTATCACATTGAACCGGGATACGGTATCTATACCGACATGAACGCAATCCGCTCCGACGAGGAACTGGGTAATCTACATTCACTTTATGTAGACCAATGGGACTGGGAGCGTGTTATTACCGACGAAGACAGAAACGTAAACTTCCTGAAAGAAATCGTTAACCGCATTTATGCAGCCATGATTCGCACAGAATATATGGTATACGAAATGTATCCTCAAATCAAGCCGTGCCTGCCTCAAAAGTTACATTTCATCCACTCCGAGGAGTTACGCCAACTCTATCCGAACCTGGAACCTAAATGTCGTGAGCACGCTATCTGCCAGAAATACGGTGCCGTATTCATTATCGGCATAGGCTGCAAACTGAGCGACGGCAAGAAACATGACGGCCGTGCTCCGGACTACGACGACTACACAACAAACGGCTTGAACGGTCTGCCCGGACTAAACGGTGACCTGTTGCTTTGGGACGATGTACTGCAACGTTCTATCGAACTTTCGTCTATGGGTATACGTGTAGACAAAGAGGCCTTGCAACGTCAGTTGAAAGAGGAGCACGAAGAAAAAAGACTGGAACTTTATTTCCACAAACGCTTGATGAATGACACTCTCCCGTTATCTATCGGTGGAGGTATCGGACAGTCACGTTTGTGTATGTTCTACCTTCGGAAAGCACATATCGGAGAAATACAGGCCAGCATCTGGCCCGAAGATATGCGCAAAGAATGCGAGGAACTTGATATACACCTTATATAATTGCTATGAACGTACAGATAGAAGAAAGTTGGAAAACACATTTGCAACCGGAATTTGACAAGGACTACTTCCGCACACTTACAGAATTTGTAAGAAGCGAATATAGCCAATATCAGATATTTCCTCCCGGAAGGTTGATATTCAATGCTTTCAACCTTTGTCCTTTCGATAAGGTAAAAGTAGTAATCATCGGACAGGATCCGTATCACGGACCGGGTCAGGCACACGGACTTTGTTTCTCCGTTAACGACGGAGTACAATTCCCGCCCTCACTGGTGAATATATTCAAAGAGATCAAAGCAGATATAGGAACAGATGCTCCTACCACAGGAAACTTAACCCGCTGGGCCGAACAAGGTGTACTGCTACTCAACGCAACACTGACTGTACGTGCACACCAAGCCGGTTCTCATCAAAACCGCGGTTGGGAGACATTTACCGACGCCGCTATTCGTGCCCTGGCAGAAAGCAAGGAGCACCTGGTGTTTATCTTATGGGGCTCGTACGCTCAAAAGAAGGGAGCTTTCATTGACCGGAACAAGCATTTAGTGCTTACCTCTGCACACCCTTCTCCCCTATCCGCCTATAACGGTTTCTTCGGCAACAAGCATTTCAGCCGGACAAATGATTATTTAAAGGCACATGGAGAAACGGAAATCAACTGGTAGTTGAATACAAGTTGAGAGTTGAAAAAGAAAATGGCTGCGCTATTACCCAATGAATAGCACAGCCATTTTCTTTTTCCATAATATTGTAACAATGCAATTATATATCTTTCAACTCTACGCTTATCCTAGTACCACTGGATATTACTTTGCGTCTGGCTTCTCTGTTCATACTTCAAATCCTGAAGAATGCTTGCATTTGCCCGGATAGTAACATTATAATATCTCCACCGTCCGAAAGGTGAAAGACTGGCGGACAAGTTGAAACAGTGCAAATCGCGGGAAATCGTACAAGAAGTTTGTGTGATCTCCTTTGCCTGGAAGTCGTAACCGGAGTTGAATGAAAGCGACCAGTTATTGGATATTTTCACGTTTCCGTTCGCGTTGATATTATGTGTATACGTATAAGGATATCTCATAGAGTGGCGGTTAATAGGCTTCGTTCTATCTTCACGGATATTGAACGAATAACTAAAACTCAAAGACCAAGGCATTTTGAATACCTGATAACCGTCCGAGTCCGCTTGCGCATTCTCGACCTTCTTAGTGACAGTTCCGTCTTCCTCCGAGCCTTCCGAATCTTCATCATCACCTTCCGGTTTCTTCTTATCCTTATCTTCATCCTCTTTCGGTCCGAACCACTTCTTCCAAGTATCATTATTGAAAGTATAGTTAAATGAAGAACCATATCCCTGGAAACGTCCGAAGCGACCATACGACCACTCCGTCCGGTTACCGGTAACTACATTACCGCTTTTATCAAAAGTATAAGCATACGTAGCAAATGACGCATTCATATTAAAGGTATAACTCTTGGTCAACTTCAAACGAAGATTTATGCTCAAATCACTCCACGGCCGTTCCTTTGCCGCCATATTATAAGACATATTTGCACTCAAGTCATCAATAAGGCTCACTTTCTTGACCGTATCTTCTTTTGCGTCGTAATACTTCATTTCCAAGTTATTGGCAATCGAGAAACTGACTGTTCCCGAACCTTCACGGGAAGGAACGCCATAAGGCTGTCCGGTAAAAGGAGAATAATATTGTGTATCACCGTTATAATCAGTATACTCCTCCCAATACTTGCTAAATCCCGGAGCACCGCTCAGGCTAACTTGTGGCGTAAACACATGACGAATCTGTATTTCCTTTTTCTTCATGAAAAGAGGTTTGTACATACCATACAATTTGGTGCTCAGACTCAAACTTGCCGAATAGTTGGATACCCGGTAGAAACCGTTAATCGTATCGCCCGGCAATGCCTCCAGTCTACGCGTTTCCTCATTATATTGCTGATTTACCTTACGGGTATACCAACGTTCCGTATAATTCACCGAAGGATTAACCTGCAAATATTTGAACAGAGTAAAAGTAGCGCTGATAGGGATATTATGATTCATCGCATTTTCCCATTCGCTCAGTCCGGCTTTGAACAGACGGTCGTCTTTCGTACGGATACTGTTTGTCAGACGTCCTGTATAGCTAAGAGAAATCTTTTCATACCAGCGTTCTTCCCCGGCCGCTTTCTTGCGTTTGAACGGGAAGAGACGGCTCAACGATATATTCAAGTCGGGCAACGTCACCGCAATGGAAGAGTCACGCATGGTCTGTGCGATATTGGTCGTTCCGGAAAGCGTCAGACCGATATCAGGGAAACTGCGTGAATAACTGATACTTGATGTTTTGGTATTCTGAGTCAACAACTGTGAATTATAAAGGTTGTTGATATTTGAGCGTTCGTAGCTACTGGTCGAGAAGTTTACACTGGCAGAGAAAGTACTGTTCGGACTCGCCTTGGCATCCTGGCGATGATTCCAGACAATCTTAAAGTCCTTGGCAACTGCATAATCCGGCATCCCTTTGTCCCCCGTCTTAGTGACCTGATAATCCGCTTGCAGCGTACCGGAGTATTTATATCGTTTATTATAGTTGGTCAATCCGGAAAGTCTCCACGAACCTTTGGTAAAGATATCTCCCGTCATTTTCAGGTCCATGATGTCACTGATAGCAAAATAATATCCGCCTTCTGCCAGACCGAAACCGCGACTGGAGTCGTCCATATAAGTCGGCATGATGAAACCGGAAGAATAGCTGCTGGAGAACGGGAAGAAAAAGAACGGAACAGCCAACGGCAAAGGTACATCTTCCACCACCAGATAGGCAGGTCCCGTCACTACATTCTTTTTAGGACGCACCTTGGCCCTTGTCAACTGCATATAGAAGTGAGGATGGTCATGGTGGTCACAAGTCGTATAGCGCCCATGCTCCATAAAAATTTCATCATTGGCCCCCTTCTTGGCTTTGCTTCCGGTCACGTATCCTTCCCCCTGTTGAGTTACGATTTCGGTGATTCCCGCTTTTTTAGTTTTGAAGTTATACCGGATAGTTTCCGTATCATAAGCGGTATCTCCCTCTTTAAATACAGGTTTACCTTTTTCCACTCCCAAAGAGTCTTTGATACCGTAGGCGTGCACCGTGCTGCTATCCAGATTCATTGAAATAACTTCCGCTGCCAACTCTATATTCTGGTAATTAACTTTTCCGCTACCATACAACGTAGCGGCTCCGCCCAAAGTAAAAACTGTGGAGTCGTTAGATTCATAAATAACCGGTGCGTCGAGCGGTTGTTTCTTCTTAGCCGGTGCGATAGAGTCAATGCGTACCGTAACCGTATCTGCTTTCAATGAATCATTTCCGTGAAGGGAATCATTCTGTGCAGTATTGGGGGCAATCATTCCTCTTCTTCGACGTTGAGACGTAGCCTCATCGGGAAGCATCAGTAAGACAATCAGCAGTATAGATGATATAAGTATTTTTGCTTTCAATGGCGCCATTAACTAATAGTTTACGCTTGAAGTGGCAAAAGTACATAAACTTCACCAATTATGAGTTAGAATCTTCGTTATTTAATTATTTTTTAGTGCTATAAAAAGAGAGAACACCATCTGTCAAAACGGCTTAGGCCTTCTTCACCATATTTAGCAATACTATGACGGGCTTTCTCTACCGACTTTTCCTCGTCCAGGTGAGTCTTAGAAAAGAATTTATCGGCAAAGCAGATTAACTGTTCTTCCAGAGTTATGGGCAACATCTCGCGATGGGGTACAGGAAGCTGCTGGTCGACAATGTCCTGCAAGGATAGTCCGGCCCCTGTATGGCGTTCGCAAACCAGTGCATGCTGCGGGAAACCTTCTTCACGCAAGATTTCAGCTCCCAAATAACCATGAGCTATATAAGGATGCGAACCGAAACACTGAATCGTAGGCGCATTGGTCTGAAAAATACCGATATCATGTAATAGGGCGGCTTCTTTCACGAAACTCCGGTTCAAACGTAGTTCGGGATGCGCATCCAGTATTTTCATGGCCTTTCCGGCCACAGAAAGACTGTGTATTACTAAGATTTGCCGCTGCTCCGTATTTTCCGGATAATACTTATCAATGATTTCGTATGGATTCATGTGCTCTATTTTTTGTTCTCTTGATGAGAAATTAATATTTTTGTGCAATATTACAAAAAATCACCGACATGAGAAATAGAACTTCCCTCATTCTTTTTTTTCTGTTTGTTACAGTCTTTCCTGAATGCATTAGCGGCAAAGTTGTCGCAGGCGCCGGACGCTTCGAACAATATCTGCCGTTCATTCAAGGCAAACGTGTCGGAATGGTGGTCAATCATACCTCTGTTGTAGGAACGGGGCAGACTCATTTGCTCGACACTCTGTTGAAACAGCATATCAACGTAGTCAAGGTATTTGCCCCCGAACATGGTTTCCGTGGAAATGCAGACGCGGGGGAGACTGTGAAAGACGGCAAAGATTCCCGTACCGGAGTCAGTATCGTCTCTCTTTATGGAAACAACAAAAAGCCGACTGCCGCCCAACTGAAAGACATCGACGTTATTTTATTCGATATTCAGGATGTGGGAGCACGTTTCTATACCTATATCAGCACAATGTACTACGTAATGGAAGCCTGTGCAGAAAACAATAAGGAAATGATTGTACTAGACCGGCCCAATCCGTGCGACTATGTAGAGGGTCCGATACTCAAACCGGCCTACCGGAGTTTTGTCGGTATGCTTCCTATCCCGGTACTCCACGGATGCACTATCGGCGAACTGGCACGAATGATTAACGGAGAAGGCTGGATTGCCCACAAGAAAAATCCTTGTTCATTAAAAGTAATTCCAGCCACGGGTTGGATACACGGAGAACCCTATTCGCTTCCCATAAAGCCCTCTCCCAACCTGCCGAACGATCAGTCCATTCGCCTGTATGCGTCACTCTGCCCGTTTGAGGCTACCAGCGTCAGCGTAGGGCGAGGAACGACATTTCCTTTCCAAGTATTGGGCGCACCCAACAAGAAATACGGAGATTTTACTTTCACTCCCCGCTCTCTCCCCGGTTTTGACAAGAATCCGATGCACAAAAATGTAGTCTGCTATGGCGAAGACCTCCGGAACGCAGACGATGTGAACGGATTTACACTCCGCTATTTCCTGCATTTCTACCGTTTATCCGGCGAAGGTACCGCTTTCTTCTCCCGTGCCCGATGGTTTGACTTGCTCATGGGCACGGATAGTGTACGCAAAGCTATCCTCAGAGGCGATTCGGAAGAGACTATCCGGAATAGTTGGCAAAAGGAATTACAGGATTACAAGAAGATGAGAAACAAATATCTTCTTTATGAATAAAAAACAAGTATCATACTTTCATTCTTTTTCATAAATCCCTTATAACTAAAGCTATAAGTATGATAGATAACTATTATCTCCGGTATCTATCATACTTATACTATTAAAATGAAGTATCTATTTTACCTCCAAAGGTACGACATGATAATACGTACCATACGTTTTCCGTCTGGATTTCACCCCAAGCCGTTGCAAGATACGTCCGAAATAAGAAGCCTGTCTGGCAGAGAATGTCATCTTACTTGCTTTCTGAATCCTTCGCAGGATGTCGATAGCCAACAGCCATTCACCTTCCTCCTCTTCTTCTGCCCCACGATAATAAACCATAAACAACTGTTCAATAGCGGGTGATTGTTCAAACTCACGATTGCTTTCCGTCATGATAGCCTCTTCTTCGGAGTCAAACCAATAACGTTCGTTATGATAAAGCAGTTCCAACGCCTGTGCATACAATTGTTCATAATCAATGGGACGCGACACATCTATGCCTCCCGTCATATAAATGCCGATGAAACGACGGCTACCGGAAGTATCCGTCAACAAATCCCGATGATTGCTTGTAGCGATGAACGAAGCATACCGGCGAAGTTCTTCCACCGCCGAAGCATTCGGACGGCGCGTGTTCACCACCGGTTTTTGCAGAATATGCTTCAGAAAAGCCTGCTGGGTGGGACTTATCTGGTCGAATTCATCCATATTAATAAGCAAAAAGCGATTCAGATACAACTCCGCATCCCGCTTCCGACTGAAATCAATGCTGTCCGTATAGTACGCCTGTAAAGCAGGAGGAAGAAGCATTCTGCAAAAAGTGGACTTCCGGTATGCCTGCGGGCCAATCAGCAAAGGCGAAGTGCTGTTCGCATGTCTTTTATCCATCCCCATCCAATGGGCAATCATGCTCAGGAACCATCGCCGGAACAACGGTGCCCAGTGCGGATTATCACAGGGAACGCGGTTAGCCAGTTCCAGAATCCGGTCTTTACCATCCCAGCGAGGCAAGTGGTACAAGAAATCCTCCACAGGATGATAGATAGGCACATGGTCGGAATCCAGATAACGGATGACATCCCTGTCCCACATTTTCACTCCTTCACACATGGCGTTCATCGTAATACTCGCCAATACCCGCTTGTCTACCGGGCGAAAATAGAAGTTGAAACTATGCCGTTCGCGATATTCCACCTCCGTGGTCAACGCATTGTATCGGAATTCATAACGACGCTTCATAAATTCATCCATCTGCATGGCGAAAAGCTGTTCGGCCGTCAAACTGCTCTTCTTTCCGAATCCTTTGGCGGTCCGGTATACACTTTTCACCGTTTCGCGAATCAGCAACTCGTCCGAAGGGAGCCTGTAATGCGCCTTCGTCCACCGCACGGTATCTTCTTCGGGAATACCCGCCCGGAAGCAATGCTCCGCCAGACACACCAGCAACGGTTGTATATCGTCTCCCTCCCGATATCCGTCCAATTCCTCAAGCGCCCTGTTGAATGCAGCGGAGAAAAGCACCGACAACGCTTCATAGTTCTCATATCCGGGCGCCATTCGTTGCAAAGGAGAATCGGTTTCCCGCGTTCGCCTGATGAAAGCCGTTTCGGAGGGAAGGCTGACGGGCTGCTTCATATAAATGGGCATCGCTTCCGGATTGAAATAAAGTTCGGGATCGTACGTCAACCGACAATATTGTTCGAGCAACGGTTCTTTCAGTTCAATATCAAAAGGCAGTTGCGGCTGATAATATTTCACGGCCGTCTGATAAGCATGCGCATGAAAAAGCTCTACCTGCTCGCGTGAGACCGGCAAGCGATCGTCCGGATAAGTGAACCGTACCCATATTTTGACAGATTTACCGGAGGAGCCTGTGAAAGCGAGGAACGTTTGCGGAAACTCTTTGACTAATTCCTTTATCTCGTCGGCTTCTGTCCTTCCCGAAAGATGATTGACTTCCATCATCACTATGCCGTTATATTCGTTCAAAGTCATCACTCCTTCTTTACGGACAAAAGCTGCGGCAGGAATCACTTTGGGAACCTTACGCACCCCTTCAATCGAATTTCCCGGAAGAGTATATCTCAAAGCTTCCCTCATTTTGGAGACAAGTTGCGCCTTGACTTCCGTTTTCATCTGCTCCAGAAGGAGCTCTATTTTCAACGTCCGTAAGGTATTTACCTTGCCATCGTCTCTGACTAATGTTATTTTCATCTTTTTTTATTATTCATTCTAGTAAAAGGGAAAGCTGCACTATAACTATACAAAGATACAACAAGCACTTCGTCCAAACAAATTTCCGTATCTTTATTTGCCGCATCATACGGCTTTATTTTACAGAAATAATACTTACTAAATTTGCAAATAAAGCCGGGATAATGTATCTTTGCAGGCAGTAAGACTTCAGCCCGCATACGTGTGCCGTACAGCCCATGTATGCGGGCTGTGCAGTTTACATTCGCAGGCTGTACAGCCCACAAATGTGTGCCCGAAAAAAGCAGCTGCTCCAAGCTGATTATTCAGGCAGCAGAGGTAGGTTATCTTACTGCAAAACAAGCATTAGAGCGCCTTTGGAAAGGCATTTCACCCACATTAACCAATAAAAGAAAAGAGATGTACGCAAAGTATGATTTTCGCAAAAAGCCGTCTTCAAAAGAAGATGAAGATAAACAGCCGTTGTATCCCCGCATCGTATCGAACGGGACTATCGACTTTCAACGCATTGTAAAAGAGATCGCCCAGGCTTCCAGTTTTACCCCGGCAGACATCGAAGGAGTTCAGCTGGCTATTGAAAATAAAATATCTGAATATTTAATCAGTGGTTATCACGTTCAATTGGGCGACCTCGGATATTTTTCAGCCAAGTTGAAAGCACGTCCGGTAATGGATGCCAAAGAGATACATGCGCAGTCCATCTATTTCGACAATGTAAATTTTCGTCCTTCATCTTCTTTCCGAAAGAAGGTTCGCGGATTTGTAGAAAAAGCGAAGTCGGGATTTGCACATTCTGCCGAAATTCCGGTGGAAGAACGTCGTCGCAGGTTGGAGAAATTTCTGGATGAACGTCCGATGATACGACGCAAGGAATATACACAACTGACGGGACTCCTGAAGAACAAAGCACTGAATGAGTTGAACGGTTGGGTGAAAGAAGGGGTACTCGACACCATTGGAAGCGGTAGCCATATAATTTATGTGCGGGCAAATACTGGGAAAGATTAAGCAATAAAAGCAGTAAAACAGGAATGACAGATGCTCATTTTTCATGAAGAAAGTATGATAGATACCGGAGTTCGGAATGATCTATCATACTTATTTATCAGTATACCAGCATATTAGCAAAAAGGATGAGAGTCATGAAAGTTATTTTTTGCCTTGAGAAACGGTACAGTTGGAAAATAGCGGCGAAAATCGTGGCAGTAGCTCCTAAATATCAGTTATTCACCGATGCAACTACAATGTACTGCAATCATTATTCCATTTCCTTCTTTCTCTTCTTCCACAGTTGCCACGAATTAATAATATTCTGCCACATATTATATACCAAATAGCATATTAGTCTGATTATCAAAGAAGAATCCCACCTATCACTAACAATGGGTAACAAAATAGCAACAAAAAAACGAAGAAATTCGCTTAGTGGTGGACTTCATGTGCAAAGGTAACAAAAGGCAATTACCTGCCAAAAAAGAAACAAGGCTTTTGCCTTACAATAGCTTTTTCAAGTCCTCAACGTCCGGCAGAGCGTTACGAAGTCGTTCCGGCATATCTTTAGATGCACGGTAAGTAGCAACCCCCATCGGCTTGTTATAATCACGAACGGCAAACTCTACAAAGGTTTGATTCATCTCTCTACAAAGTATTATTCCGATAGAAGGGTTTTCGTGCGGCTTTCTGATATATGTATCTAAGGCGGATAGATAAGTATTCAACTGCCCCAAATAAGATGTACGGAATTTTCCGGATTTCAGCTCGACTGCGACCAAGGAATTAAGCTCCCGATTGAAAAAGAGCAAATCAATGAACATTTCTTCTCCTGCAACTTCCATGCGATATTGATTGCCTATAAAGCTGAAATCTTGCCCAAAGGTCATAATGAACTTCTTTACGTTGGCAACAATCGCCTTTTCTACTATCTTTTCGTCTAAATCCTCTTCGTGTTCATCCAGTTCCTCCACATTGATGAAATCAAGCAAGTATTCATCTTTAAATGAACAAACAGCTTTTAGAGCTTGCTTAGTATCAGGCAATGTTTGTGCGAAATTGTTAGGCAAAGTTCCCCGATGGCTGTAGAGGTCTGCTTTTAAATAATCCCTTAAAGTGTATTTACTCCAATAGCGAGTAGCGCACTCATGTATATAAAATAGCCTTGCTTCCAAAGTCTTAGCTTTGGATATTATTTCGGTATGATGACTAAAACCGATTGAAAGGAAATCAGCCCAATTGAATTCATCAGCCAGTGGCTGGCGAATTACGCTCAACAGCAATTTTTCATCTAATACCAAATCGCCAGCCAATGGCTGGCGATTTAGAACAGGTTCCCATTCTTCATAGAAAACTCGCATATTCTTTATATTCGAAGTTGAAAATCCCCTTAGCCCCGGCAATTCTTTTTGCAACAGAGAAGATATTTGCTCTATTGCTCCTTTACCCCAAAAGCCTATACGGGAATTTTTCGACACGTAACGTCCGATGCCGTAATAAAGAGATAGCTGTTCTTTGTTCACCGATGTGGCTGCACGGTACTGGCTGCGCAGAATAGCTTCTTTTATGGTCTTTACTGCTTCTCTATAATTCTGATTTATATCCATTTGCGTTTTGTTATATGTGACAAAAGTACAAAAATAAGGAGGTGTGTCAAAATGCACACCTCTTTTTTTTTATGCACAAAGCCCCGACTTTCACAAGCTGGGAGATTGGAAACAGAGTTCAAAACAAGATAGTCTTGCTTGTCAAGGTCGGGATAATCGGGACAACTTTTCTGCCGTAAAGTCACAATTTCAATTCACGGATAGTGTTGCCAATAATCTTTTCATAATTCAGACTGCCACGCTCTTTAGATTGCGCTCTCATATCCAACAAATAGTCAAGTACGTTTGCTTTGGATTTATTGGTATTCTGAAATCCGTGCGCATCATTCTATAAATCACTATATTTCAGTTATTTATATTTAATTTTTCATCTCATTCTTTCTCTTTTTCCAAAGCTGATAGCTATTGATAATGTTTTGCCACAGCACATACGATCCCGGAGCAACAGAAGACAACGGATTGAGATAGGTATGTGCCATCCAAATAGCCAGAATCGTATTCTTCTGCCCCAATGCCTGACCGCCACTGATACGGTCATTATAGACAAAGCCGATTGTTTTCCCTAAGAAAAACTGCAAACAACAAGCAACCAAAGCCCCGACTGCAATCATTATTTCGGTAAAGCCGTCCGCAGGGTCATTCAACAGCGAATACAACGTTTGGGCTGTAACAATAGCCAGAGAGACTGCCCACAAATAGAAAGCAAGTTCATGATAGCCCAACAGCTTCTGATGCACTTTCGGCAGACATTTGCTCAACAGCCACGCAGCCAGAAAAGGACAGATCAATAATGGAAATACTTTACTCAATATAACAAAGAATGCTCCCCAAAAACTAACATCGGGATGTACCTCCACCAAAGGAAAAAAAATAGGGACGGCAATAGCTGCTCCAATATTCCCCAGCAATGTGTAAGTAGTCAGACTCGCCGCACTCCCTCCCAATTTGGAAGTAATCACTGCCGCAGCAGTAGCCGTAGGGCAGATAATGCAAACCATGACCCCTTCCGCCACAATTTTATTGAAACGATAAAGCAGCAAGTAAGCAGCCAGCGCCCCCGCAATCTGGATCAACAACAGCCATGCATGAAGTGGCTTTGGTTTCAAATCATGCGGAGATACTTTACAAAAAGTGAGCAGCAGCATCGTGAATATGAGATAAGGAGTCAGGAAAGATAGACTGATGAACAAAGGATACCCCACAGCGCCTACCAACATAGCGATAGGTAATGTCCAATTCTTTAAAAACTTAAGCATCGGCATACATTTTAACTTCGGGGTGCAAAGTAACGGAGATTTCAGGAGAAAAGCTACCTTTAAACCGAAAAAAACACAAAACTTAATGGCAAATAATGAGTTTTCTACAAAATTCTACTACATTTGCAACGTATTACAGATATGAAACTGAATAGACCATACATATTATATATATGCATTTGCCTCTGGCTACTTTTCCTGCCCTCATGCACCAACCGTTTATGGGGGAAAGATTTTGTCGTAGTCATTGATGCCGGACACGGCGGACACGACCCGGGAGCTATCGGCAAAATCTCTAAAGAGAAGAATATCAACCTGAACGTTGCCCTGAAAGTAGGAAATCTGATAAAAAAGAACTGTGATGATGTCAAACTGATTTATACGCGCAGCAAAGATGTGTTCATTCCTCTGGCACGACGGGCGGAAATCGCAAACAACGCGAAAGCCGATCTTTTCATCTCCATTCACACCAACGCACTGGCAAACAACCGTACAGCAAAAGGTGCTTCTACCTGGACCCTGGGTCTGGCCAAATCAGAAGCCAACCTAGAAGTTGCCAAACGAGAGAATGCCGTAATTCTCTACGAGAGCGACTACGAAACAAGATATGCCGGTTTTAATCCGAATTCTGCAGAATCTTATATCATATTCGAATTTATGCAGGATAAATATATGGAGCAGAGCGTGCATCTGGCTTCACTGGTGCAGAAACAATTCCGACATACTTGCAAACGAGTGGACCGGGGCGTGCACCAAGCCGGATTCCTTGTATTAAAAGCAAGTGCCATGCCCAGCATTCTGGTGGAACTAGGATTTATCTCCACTCCCGAGGAAGAACGTTACCTGAACTCGGAAGCAGGTGCCAATACAATGGCGAACGGAATTTACCGTGCTTTTCTGAATTACAAGAGAGAACATGAACTGCGCCTGACAGGAGTCAGCAAGACGATTATTCCTGCCGAAGAACAGGAGGAGAAAAATGCTCCGGTAATCGCACAAGTTTCTCCCCAGCCTGCCGTAACAGCGAAAACAACGCCCAAACGTCCTATTGTAGTAGAAAGTGCAACCAATGACAGTGAAATTACGTTTAAGATACAGATACTCACCTCTTCCAAGCCTCTCACTAAAAATGACAAAAGGTTGAAAGGACTGAAAGGAGTGGACTATTATAAAGAAAAAGGAATCTATAAATATACGTATGGTGCCTCTGCCGATTATAATAAGGTATTGCGTACGAAACGTAGCATCACGGCACAATTCAAGGATGCCTTTATCATCGCTTTCCGGAACGGTGAGAAAATGAACGTCAACGAAGCGATCGCCGAATTCAAGAAAAGAAAAAATAAATAAAAATATAAAATGAAGTACATTACAAAAGAAGTCAGAATAGGTATTGCAGGTATAATAGCACTATGCGTACTGATTTATGGAATTAATTGGCTGAAAGGTATACACATGTTCCAGCCTTCCAGTTATTTCTATGCCAAATTTCAAAACGTAAACGGACTGACCAAATCAAGTCCGGTATTTGCAGACGGTGTCCGCGTAGGTATTGTACGTGACATCTATTATGACTACGTGAACCCGGGAAATGTGATCGTCGAAGTTGAACTGGATACGGAACTGCGTATCCCCAAAGGAAGTAGCGCCGAACTGGTATCCGAGTTAATGGGAGGTGTGCGCATGAACATCCTTCTCGCCAACAATCCGCGCGAAAAATATGCCGTAGGAGATACGATTCCCGGCAAACTGAATAACGGAATGATGGAAAGCGTGGCACAGCTCATGCCTAAAGTGCAGGAAATGTTGCCCAAGCTGGATTCAATTCTGATCTCCCTGAACAATATTCTGGGAGACAAGAGCATCCCCGCCACCCTGCATTCAATGGAGACTACCACCGCCAACCTCGCAGTAGTCAGCTCACAGATGAAAGGACTAATGAGCAAAGACATCCCCCAGCTCACCGGGAAACTTAATACAATCGGAGACAACTTCATAGCCATTAGCGGTAATTTAAAGGAAATAGATTATGCAGCTACTTTCAAAAAAATAGACGAAACTTTGGCTAACGTAAAAATACTTACAGAGAAATTGAACAGCAAAGACAACACGCTTGGGTTGCTTTTCAACGATCCGTCATTATACAATAATCTGAACGCAACGACAGAGAATGCCGCCAGTTTGCTTGAAGACCTGAAAGCACATCCGAAGCGTTATGTTCACTTCTCATTATTCGGTAAAAAAGATAAGTAAGTTTTCATCGTTATATAGATTTTATCTAAATAACGAGAGAGCGTAAAAAGAATGTGGATCACTCTGCAAATGTCTATCTACAAACCGAAATAATATTCCCGTACAAACAGATAAATGAAAGAAAAGCTACATAATTTAGGGATATAAAAAGCTATTATACAGATACTTATAAAAACGCAATAGCCTTCAGAGGCATCATGTTTTTATAGAAATGTATAAGTCACTGAAAGTAAACACATTATTGTTTTCATGAAATAAACAAGAAAAAATAGATTTGTTTTTTCCAAATAAGATTCCGAATTTTGCAAGCGTAGAAGTTTTGCTTAATTAATAAATGTATTAAAAGTTACTATGATTGAATCAAATCATGCCGTACTTTGGAACCGCTGTCTCGAGGTAATTAAAGACAATGTTCCCGAGACGACATATAATACTTGGTTTGCCCCGATTGTTCCATTAAAATATGAGGACAAAACATTGATCTTGCAGATCCCGAGCCAGTTTTTCTATGAAATTCTGGAGGAGAGATTCGTAGATCTAATCCGCAAGACATTATATAAGGTCATTGGCGAAGGCACCAAGTTGATGTACAACGTCATGGTCGACAAGACTTCGATTCCGAATCAAACCGTGAATCTCGAAGCAAGCAATCGTTCTACCGCTGTTACTCCCAAAAGTATATTTGGTGCCAACAAAGCACCCAATTTCCTGCAAGCTCCTGCTGTTCAGGATTTGGATCCACACTTAAACCCCAACTATAACTTTGAGAACTTCATCGAAGGATACAGCAACAAACTGTCAAGAAGCGTTGCCGAAGCCGTAGCACAAAAACCGGGAGGTACCGCTTTCAACCCGTTATTTCTCTACGGAGCTTCCGGAGTAGGAAAAACGCACCTTGCAAACGCAATCGGCACGAAAATCAAAGAAATATATCCCGAAAAAAGAGTTTTATATGTTTCGGCGCATTTATTTCAGGTTCAATATACAGACTCAGTACGTAACAACACGACCAACGACTTTATCAACTTCTACCAGACTATTGATGTACTTATCATTGATGATATTCAGGAGTTTGCCGGAGTTACCAAAACTCAGAACAACTTCTTCCATATCTTCAATCATCTGCATCAGAACGGCAAGCAGCTCATTCTGACTTCCGACCGCGCTCCAGTGTTGCTGCAAGGTATCGAAGAACGTCTGTTGACCCGTTTCAAATGGGGTATGGTAGCCGAACTCGAAAAGCCGACCGTAGAACTTCGCAAAAATATCCTACGTAATAAGATACACCGCGACGGATTGCAATTCCCACCGGAAGTGATTGATTATATTGCTGAAAATGTGAATGAGAGCGTACGCGATCTGGAAGGTATCGTTATTGCGATTATGGCACGTTCTACCATTTTCAACAAGGAAATAGATCTGGATTTGGCACAACACATTGTGCATGGCGTAGTTCACAACGAAACAAAAGCTGTAACAATTGACGATATTCTTAAAGTCGTATGCAAGCATTTCGACTTGGAACCGTCTGCTATACATACGAAATCCAGAAAAAGAGAAGTGGTTCAGGCACGCCAGATTGCCATGTACCTGGCTAAAAATCACACAGACTTTTCAACATCCAAGATAGGCAAATTCATTGGTAACAAAGACCATGCAACAGTACTTCACGCCTGCAAAACAGTAAAAGGCCAACTGGAAGTAGACAAGAGCTTTCATGCAGAAGTACAGGAAATTGAATCACTGCTGAAGAAGAGAAACTAAATCAACGATAAAAATAGCAGGTATTAAGTATTATCCATGCGTGTGCATATAAAGCAAATGTAACTGCGATAATACTTGATACCTGCTGTTTATTTCAAGTACTTATTTCAAAAAACCTTGTTGACGAAGTACTTTCAACAAGTTATCGGACATAAATTCATTATCTTTCTTTGTATAACGTATGTCTGTAAAAACCTGAGCAAGCGTTTCTTTCTGATTCTCTTCGATGAATTGTTTATTTTCAGGCAACGATTCCTTATAGGCATACAGTTTATCAATATCTTCGGATGTGTAGTCATGATAGGTTTCCTGATGTACAGCCGCTTCCAAAGGTAAACGGTCAACTTGTGCAGGGATACTGTCCGGGTAGCCTACCGTTATAGTTGTGAGAGGGAATACCAGCTCCGGAAGTTGCAGAGTATCAATAATCATCTGCGGATTATAAGTAGTTGTTCCCAAATAGCAGATTCCCAGTCCGGCTTCCTCTGCCAACGTACAGAAGGTCTGGGCAACAAGCAAAGTATCCATGGCGGCATTCATAAAAGACATTAAATTGTCATAGCCCGGTACAGCTTTTCGTTGTTCGCACCACTTACAAAAACGACGGAAATCGGCACAAAAAGTAAGCACGACCGGTGCATTTTTTACCATTGGCTGGTTAAAATGTGCAGGCAAAAGTTTCTCCTTCATTTCTGTATCACGCGTGACAATTACACTATAAAGTTGCATTCCTCCCATTGTAGAAGCACGGAAAGAGGTTTCAAGCAAATCATTTAACAAATCGGGAGCGATATCTTTTGGTAGATATTTCCGAATAGTTCTTCTGTTCTTTACGGTTTCAAACATATATTTTTTTTGCAAAGATATAAAAAGAAAAATTCATTCCGCTATATCGACAGAAAAGAATAGTTTTCTTTTTGGAGAACTTTAACCTTTAAACCTTTCTGCGATTTCATTGTTTATCAATTACTTAGCAATGACAAATGGAAAACTTGCAACCTGTTAATAAATTATTTCATTTTTATTTTGATAGATGAAAAAACATTCTTAGATTTGCAACCACATTTGTTAATGATAAGTAAACTTCTACACATTACTTATTAAAAATAAAATCTAAGACACATAACATCGTGGAAAAACAAATTTATTCTTATGATGAAGCCTATGAAGAATCTTTACGATATTTTCAAGGCGATGAGCTTGCTGCCAGGGTTTGGGTAAACAAATACGCAGTCAAGGACTCTTTCGGAAATATTTACGAAAAGTCTCCGGAAGATATGCATTGGAGAATTGCAAATGAAGTGGCACGTATCGAATCTAAGTACCCGAACGGACTGACTGCAAAGGAACTATATGATCTATTGGATCATTTCAAATATATCGTTCCCCAAGGCAGCCCGATGACAGGCATCGGTAATGATTATCAGGTGGCTTCATTATCCAACTGCTTCGTAATCGGAGTGGACGGCGCCGCAGACTCTTATGGTGCTATCATCAAAATCGACGAAGAACAAGTGCAATTGATGAAAAGACGTGGTGGCGTAGGTCACGACCTGTCTCACATCCGCCCGAAAGGTTCTCCCGTTAAAAACTCGGCTCTTACTTCTACCGGCCTTGTTCCGTTCATGGAACGTTATTCCAATTCGACCCGTGAAGTTGCCCAGGACGGACGTCGTGGCGCGTTGATGTTAAGTGTGTCTATCAAACATCCGGATTCCGAAGCATTCATTGATGCAAAAATGACGGAAGGAAAGGTTACCGGAGCAAATGTATCAGTCAAACTGGACGATGCTTTCATGCAGGCTGCCGTAGAGGGCAAACCTTATGTACAGCAATATCCCATTGACGCTGCCAATCCTGCATTCACAAAAGAAATCGACGCTTCTACCCTATGGAAGAAGATCGTACATAATGCATGGAAATCAGCAGAACCGGGTGTATTGTTCTGGGATACGATTATCCGTGAATCTGTGCCCGATTGTTATGCTGATCTGGGTTACAAGACAGTATCTACTAATCCCTGCGGTGAAATACCATTGTGTCCTTACGATTCTTGCCGATTGCTGGCTATCAATCTATATTCTTATGTAGTGAATCCGTTCAAGCCGGACGCATATTTTGATTTTGATTTATTCAAGAAGCACGTGGCTCTGGCTCAGCGCATCATGGATGATATCATCGACCTCGAACTGGAGAAAATCGAGCGTATCATGAAGAAGATTGATGAAGATCCGGAAAACGAAGAAGTGAAACGTGCGGAACGTGTACTTTGGGAAAAGATATATAAGAAGAGCGGTCAGGGCCGTCGTACCGGTGTGGGTATCACTGCCGAAGGCGATATGCTTGCTGCTTTAGGATTGCGTTATGGTACGGAAGAAGCAACAGAGTTCTCTGAAAAAGTACATAAGACAGTGGCTTTGGGTGCCTATCGTTCTTCTGTCGAAATGGCAAAAGAGCGCGGTGCTTTTGAAATCTACAATAACGAACGCGAACAGAATAATCCGTTCATCAAACGCCTTGCCGAAGCTGATCCGGAGCTATATGCAGAAATGAAGAAGTACGGACGCCGTAACATTGCGTGTCTGACTATCGCTCCTACCGGTACAACCAGTTTGATGACGCAGACCACTTCAGGTATCGAGCCTGTATTCCTGCCTGTTTACAAACGTAGAAGAAAGGTCAACCCGAATGACACCAATGTACATGTGGATTTCGTTGATGAAACAGGAGACGCATTCGAGGAATACATTGTATTCCACCATAAGTTTGTTACATGGATGGAAGCGAACGGTTATGATCCTGCCAGACGCTATACACAGGAAGAAATTGACGAACTGGTTGCCAAATCACCTTACTATAAAGCTACCTCCAATGACGTAGACTGGTTGATGAAAGTGAAGATGCAGGGAAGAATCCAGAAATGGGTTGACCACTCTATCAGTGTAACTATCAATCTGCCGAACGATGTAGACGAAGATTTAGTGAACCGGTTATATGTAGAAGCATGGAAATCCGGTTGCAAAGGCTGTACGGTATATCGTGACGGTTCACGTTCCGGAGTACTGATTTCTACAAAATCAGAGAAAAAAGAGGAACTTCCTCCTTGCAAACCGCCTACGGTAGTAGAGGTACGCCCAAAAGTTTTGGAAGCTGACGTTGTCCGTTTCCAGAACAACAAGGAAAAATGGGTGGCATTTGTCGGATTGTTGGACGGACATCCTTATGAGATCTTTACCGGTTTGCAGGATGATGACGAAGGTATCTTGTTGCCTAAGAGTGTGACTTGCGGGCGTATCATCAAGAATGTAGACGAAGATGGAACAAAACGTTATGACTTCCAGTTTGAAAACAAACGCGGATATAAGACTACTATTGAAGGGTTGTCCGAAAAGTTCAACAAAGAATATTGGAATTATGCCAAATTGATTTCCGGCGTACTCCGCTACCGGATGCCGATTGAACAAGTAATCAAGCTGGTCGGTTCGCTCCAGTTGAACAGCGAAAGTATCAATACCTGGAAAAATGGTGTGGAACGTGCATTGAAGAAATACATTCAGGACGGAACGGAAGCCAAAGGAAAGAAATGCCCGAACTGCGGCAACGAAACTTTGGTTTATCAGGAAGGCTGTCTGATTTGTACGACTTGCGGCGCTTCCAGATGCGGATAAACATACTTGTATGTTAATTAATATATAAACAAAAGGTTAAAAGGAGTCCGGTGCGGCTCCTTTTATTTTTTATTCAAAAAAATGTCTTATACTTGCAGTATCATTAGTATCCAATCAAAATCTAATATATATGATTTTATCATTTAATATAGAATACCGCACCAACTGGGGAGAAGAGGTCAGAATTGCCGGGCTGTCTCCGGAATCTGTCCCTTTGCATACCACAGACGGTATCTACTGGACGGCAGAACTGGAATTCGAAGTTCCCAACGAAGGATTGACGATTCATTACAATTACCAGATAGAACAGAACGGAATTGTGACCCGCAAAGAATGGGACAGTTTTTCCCGATGTCTTTTCCTGTCCGGTACCTCCAAGAAGAAATATAGAATCAATGACTGCTGGAAGAATATTCCCGAGCAATTATGCTTTTACAGTTCTGCTTTTACAGAAGCCCTGCTGGCACATCCTGAAAGGGAAGAAATTCCGCAAAGTCACAAAAAAGGGCTGGTTATCAAGGCTTATGCTCCACGTATCAACAAGGATTACTGCCTGGCAATCTGCGGCAATCAAAAGACATTAGGCAACTGGAATCCGGAGAAGGCCGTCCTCATGAGTGATGCAAACTTTCCGGAATGGCAGATAGAACTGGATGCAAGTAAACTGAAGTTCCCGCTGGAATATAAGTTTATCCTCTATAACAAACAGGAAAAGAAAGCGGATTGTTGGGAGAAGAATCCTAACCGGTATTTAGCCGATCCGGAACTAAAGACCAACGAGACACTAGTAATCTCCGACCGGTATGTCTATTTCGATATTCCTGCATGGAAAGGAGCAGGTATGGCTATACCCGTATTTTCCTTAAAATCAGAAAAGAGCTTCGGAGTCGGGGATTTCGGTGATCTGAAACGGTTGGTTGACTGGGCTGTATCTACTCATCAGAAGGTGATACAGATTCTGCCGGTCAATGACACAACAATGACACACGCATGGACTGATTCTTATCCTTATAATAGTATTTCTATTTATGCTTTTCACCCGATGTACGCGGATATAAGGCAAATGGGAACACTCAAAGACAAAGAAGCGGTAGCAAAGTTCAACGAAAAACAAAAAGAATTGAACAGTCTGCCGGCCATTGACTATGAAGCAGTCAACCAAACCAAATGGGAGTATTACCGCCTATTATTCCGGCAGGACGGAGAAAAGACATTATCTTCCAAAGGTTTCAAAGAGTTTTTCGATGCCAATAAAGAATGGTTGCAACCGTATGCTGTTTTCAGTTATTTACGGGATGCCTACAAAACACCGAATTTCCGTGAATGGCCTAAATATTCTACTTACCATGCAAAGGAGATAGAAAAGATGTGCCAGCCGGAGACGGCAGATTATCCGCATATCGCCCTTTACTTTTATATTCAGTATCATCTGCATTTGCAGTTATTGGCCGCTACCCAATATGCCCGCGAGCAAGGTGTCGCACTGAAAGGAGATATCCCTATCGGTATCAGCCGGAATAGTGTGGAAGCCTGGACGGAGCCTTATTATTTCAACCTCAACGGACAAGCAGGTGCACCTCCCGATGATTTCTCGATAAACGGACAGAACTGGGGATTCCCTACCTACAACTGGGATATCATGGAAGAGGACGGTTACCGCTGGTGGATGAGACGTTTCCAAAAAATGGCGGAATACTTCGATGCTTACCGGATCGACCATATTCTCGGCTTCTTCCGTATTTGGGAAATACCGATGCACGCTGTACACGGCTTATTAGGACAATTTACCCCTTCTCTCCCTATGAGCCGGGAAGAAATTGAGAGTTTCGGTTTTACATTCCGTGACGAATATCTGCTTCCTTATATCCATGAGTCTTTCCTCGGGCAAGTGTTCGGACCGCATACCGAATTCGTGAAACAGAACTTTCTTCAAACAACTGATGTATCCGGTATCTACCACATGAAACCGGGATTTGAGACTCAACGGGAAGTGGAAAATTTCTTTTCCGACAGAAAAGATGAAGACAGTATTTGGATTCGGGAAGGACTTTATTCTTTAATTAGCAACGTACTGTTTGTTCCGGACAAGAAAGAGGAAGGAAAATATCATCCCCGCATCGGAGTACAGCGCGACTTTATTTTCCGTTCATTGAGTGAGGTAGAAAAGAATGCTTTTAACAAGCTCTATGACCAGTATTATTATCACCGGCACAATGCATTCTGGCAGCAACAGGCAATGAAGAAGTTACCACAACTGACACAATCCACCCGTATGTTAGTTTGCGGAGAAGACTTGGGAATGATTCCCGATTGCGTTGCATCGGTAATGAACGACTTACGCATCCTTAGCCTGGAGATTCAGCGAATGCCTAAGAATCCGTTGCACGAGTTCGGACATCTGAGCGAATATCCATACCGGTCTGTCTGCACGATCTCTACTCACGATATGTCCACTTTACGTGGCTGGTGGGAAGAAGATTACCAACAGACCCAACGTTATTATAATACGATTTTGGGACATTATGGTATTGCTCCAACTGTTGCAACCCCCGAACTATGCGAGGAGGTGGTACGTAACCATCTCAACAGTAACTCAATTCTCTGTATTCTTTCCCTGCAAGACTGGTTGTCGATTGACGGAAAATGGAGAAATCCCAATGTGCAGGAAGAACGGATCAACGTACCGTCGAACCCGAGAAATTACTGGCGATATCGAATGCATCTCACATTGGAACAACTAATGAAGGCTAAAGAACTTAATAAGAAGATAGGCGAACTTATCAAATATACAGGGAGAGCTCCCCAAAAATAAGACTAAAATAATGGGAGATACCAAGAATAACATGAAGATAAACAACAGTACTATTTTTTTAAAAGATATCCGTTGCTACGCCTACCACGGAGTAGCACCACAAGAGAATCTTATCGGAAATGAGTATGTCATTGACCTGAAACTCAAAGTAGATATCAGCAAAGCCGCACAAACGGATGAAGTGGCAGATACAGTCAACTACGCCGAAGTACATAATGTGATAAAAACCGAAATGGCGATTCCTTCCAAATTGCTGGAACATGCCGGTGGCAGAATCGTACAAAAACTTTTCGAGACATTTCCTGATATTGAGGAAGTGGAGCTTCGCCTTTCTAAGCGGAATCCACCTATGGGAGCAGACATTGATGCCGCAGGCATTGAGTTGTATTGTAGTAGAAAATAAAAGGGTATCCAGCTTGGGATACCCTACAAATTATATTCTTTCTGCAATTAATCTTCCGGAAGTTTCTATTTCTTCTTCTTTCTTCTATTCACAGATTCCACAGCCTCCGTCACGACAGGCTTATTCTCGAAACGTTTCGTATAACCGGAATAGTCGGGATGAATACGTTCGTAATCAGGATCCATAAATAAAGGACTGGAGATTATATGGTCAGCCGTCGAACGGTTACAACAGAAAACTATGTTTTCCACACCTGCCAGACGGGTTAATGCTTTTACATCCGTATCATGCGGTTGCAGTGTCATAGGGTCAGTAAAGAAGAAAAGATAATCAATCTGACCGTCTACAATGCGCGATCCCATTTGCTGGTCACCTCCCAAGGGACCGGATTTTAGAATCGTAAAATCCCATTCCTCATCCGGATGTTTCTCCTTCAGTGCTTTCAATATTAAGGTACCGGTAGTACCTGTACAATAGAATTTATTTCCCATTAATAGTTCTGAATTCCATAATACCCATTCGATGAGATCTTTCTTCATGGCATCATGTGCTACCAACCCGATACCTTTTCTAACTTTTGATTCCATTTCGTTATCCTTTTAAGTCCGACAATTGAGAGAATCGTTTGCATCCTCTCACATAAAACTGCCACAAGATACTATTTTTTGTCCGTTCAGGTATCAGATCCAACCTTTTTTTTCTCATATTTTCTTCACGGGAAGAAGAAAATGAAGGACGAATCTGCTTATATTCTTTCCTTGCACGCATCACGGCACAAGCATTATCCCAATCGCCTTTCAGCAAAAAAACAAATGCCGCCACATAGTCCAGGCAAGCCCGGATACGCATCACTTTATTTAACTCCTCTGCCGGGAGATTTTTATACAACATGACAAGGTTATTACGGAAATTAAGAAAGGTCTTTCGGGGGTTCTCTTTTTTAAGTGTAGCCCCACCTACATGATAGACCTTACTTTGAGGGACACAAACAATCTCCCGTCCGCGAGAGCGTAACCTCCAGCACAAATCAATTTCTTCCATGTGCGCAAAGAAACGTCCGTCCAGTCCGCCCACTTCCTTATAATCGGCACGACGAATAACCAAAGCCGCGCCTGTTGCCCAAAAGACGGGAATGACCTTATCATACTGGCCTTCATCCTTCTCAACCACTCCCATTATACGTCCACGACAAAAGGGATAACCATATTTATCCAGAAAGCCACCTGCCGCCCCGGCATATTCAAAATGATCTTTTTGCCGCCAGCTCCGTATTTTCGGTTGGCAGGCAGCAACTTCCGGATGAATATCAAGATACGCAATCATCGGTTCCAACCAATGTTCCGTTACTTCAACATCCGAATTTAAAAGAACAACATAGTCGGCTTCCACCTGCTGCAAAGCCAAGTTGTATCCGTCTGCAAAACCATGGTTCTGATCCAATAGAATCACCCTAACCAAAGGAAAATCCTGTCGGAGCATCTCCACCGAAGCGTCCGTAGAACCATTATCAGCCACACAAACCTCTACCCCCTCTCCTTTCGAATACCGGACTACCGACGGAAGAAAAGTGCGAAGCATATCACACCCGTTCCAATTCAAAATGACTACTGATACTTTCATTGCTTTTGCTTCTCTTTCAGCCTTTCTTTCTCCTGTTCCACGATGTCTGCCCATTCTTCTCTGGAGGCTTTCCAACGCTTATGCGACCACAGCCAATAAGCCGGCTCCCAACGGATTGTCTGTTCCAGATACCGGGCAAACATTTCAGTAATTTCTCCTTCGGCTGTGTTCTTAGGAGTTTCCGTCATCAATTTAAATTCCGCTTCACAGTATCCTCTGCGTTTTTTAGTCAGTTCACAGTAAAAGACCGGGAAATTCATCATCTTGGCAATCCGTTCCGCCCCATTCAAGAAAGCTGTTTCCTGACCTAAAAATGTAGTCCAATACCTGTCATTACCACTAGGCCACTGGTCGGTTATCAAACCGACAACCATTTTCTTTCCTTCACGTTTCAACTTTATAATCTCCCGTGCAGTAGAATGCTTAGGAATATTGTATCCCCCGAAACGAGAACGGATACGTTTAAACAGTTCATCCAGATATTTATCTCTTAATGGCTTATAGACCTGTACGGGTACATCTCCCGGCTTCATTATTGCTCCCATTCCGATCAACCACTCATAATTGGCATAATGCGGAATCATCACAATAATCCCGCCATACTTCTCCGTCAGTTCGAGATATTGTTCCGTATTCTTGTAAATCATCCGTTGGCAAAGATCTTCAGCCGACATGTGCAGAAGTTTTAAGTCTTCAAGCATATAATCCGACAGATAACGATAGAATTTACGCTCTATCTGCAACCTTTCAGCGGGAGTCTTTTCCGGGAATGACTTCGTCAAGTTTCCTCTGACAACCTTACGGCGATATTTTCCCACATAATACATCAACAGATAATTGAAATCCGAAAGTATATACAGAACCCGAAAAGGAAGAGCTGAAAACAGCCACATTCCAGTGGATACCAGCCAATAGATAAATCTCGATTTCATACTTATATCAGAATTGTACCTTTAAGTGCTGTCTTATCTTCGTTAAAATCTCCCAAACGGACATTGATTACCTGATTATCCAATGAGTTGTCCGCTTCCACTTCAACACGGATATAGTTCTCCGTAAACCCATGCATCGGAGTCCCCGCTTTTGATTTTTCCATTAAAACCGACATTGTCTGCCCGATATGTCGGGCGTAAAAAGCCTGCGTTTTCTCATCAGAAAGCGCTAACAGCCGCTGACTGCGCTGATGTTTTTCTTCCGGAGAAACAACATAGTCTATTTTCAATGCCTGCGTGCCGGGACGTTCGGAATAGCTAAACACATGCAACTGTGTCACATCCAATCCGGCGATAAACTGATAAGCCTCCTCGAAGTATTCCTCCGTCTCGCCGCGAGTACCCACAATCACATCAACACCGATAAAAGCATCCGGCATCACTTCCTTAATCTTTTTCACCTTCGATGCGAAAAGAGCGGTATCATAACGACGACGCATCAATTTCAACACCTCATCGCTACCGGATTGCAACGGAATATGAAAATGAGGCATAAAACTACGCGAACGGGATACGAACTCAATAATTTCGTCTGTCAGCAGATTTGGCTCAATGGAAGATATACGGTAACGTTCTATGCCCTCAACCTGATCCAATGCTTTTACAAGATCAAAAAAGGTTTCTCCTGTTGTCTTACCGAAATCTCCGATATTGACACCTGTCAATACAATTTCTTTTCCGCCTTCGGCAGCAGCTTGCCCAGCCTGTTCCACCATAGAAGCGATTGTTCCGTTACGGCTACGCCCACGGGCAAAAGGAATCGTACAATACGAACAAAAATAATCACAGCCATCCTGCACTTTCAGGAAAAAGCGGGTACGGTCTCCACGGGAACACGAGGGTGAAAATGAACGGATATCTTTGGTTGCAGTAGTAAAAGCCTCTCCTTCTTCATGTTTTTGCAGGTTGCCGAGATACCGGAGCAAATCACTTTTCTGTTCAGCACCCAACACGACATCCACTCCTTTTATCTGTGCCACATCGCTGGGTTTCAGTTGCGCATAGCATCCGGTCACTACCACAAAAGCACCGGGATGTTGTTTCACCAACCGATGAATGGCCTGCCGGCACTTCTTGTCCGCCATTTCCGTCACCGAACAGGTATTTACCACACAAATATCTGCTTTTTCTCCTTTACGCGCAGTTCTGACCCCTGCTTCACGCAAGATTTTACCGATAGTTGAAGTCTCTGAAAAATTCAATTTGCAACCTAATGTATAATAAACGGCTGTCTTATTTTGAAACACAGTGGTATCTATCATAAGCTGTTATAAACACATATTTCGTGCAAAGTTACACATTATTATTAGTAAAACACTTTAGGATACGAAAGTTTATTCCTATTTTTGCACAATTCACTAAAAAACGTGCAATGATTAAAGAGAATTTCATTAAACTATACGAAAACAGTTTTCGTGAGAATTGGGATTTGCCCTGTTACACCGATTATGGAGAAAATACCCAATATACGTATGGTCAGGTAGCCGAAGAAATCGCCCGTTTACACCTGTTATTCAAACATTGTAGCCTCCGAAGAGGAGATAAGATCTCCGTTATCGGCAAAAATAATGCCCATTGGTGCATCGCCTATATGGCAACAATTACATACGGAGCAATTATTGTCCCTATCTTACAGGACTTTTCTCCAAACGATGTTCACCATATTGTCAACCATTCCGAATCAACTTTCTTATTCACCAGTGACAATATTTGGGATAACCTGGAGGAAGAAAAACTCACCGGATTGCGTGGTGTATTCTCATTAACCGATTTCCGTTGTCTCTACCAACGGGACGGAGAAACCATACAGAAATTCCTGAAGAATCTTGATAAAGAAATGCATTCTTCTTATCCGCAAGGATTCAGCCGTGAAAATATACAATATACCACTTTATCCAACGATAAAGTAATGCTCCTGAACTACACTTCCGGAACGACCGGTTTCAGTAAAGGAGTCATGCTGACAGGTAACAACCTGGCAGGAAACGTCACTTTCGGTATTCGGACCGAGTTACTGAAAAAGGGAGATAAAGTGCTTTCTTTCCTCCCGCTCGCTCATGCATACGGCTGTGCATTTGATTTTCTGACAGCGACAGCAGTCGGAACCCATGTCACCTTGCTCGGTAAAATCCCTTCTCCCAAAATCATTATGAAGGCTTTCGAGGAGGTGAAACCCAATTTGATTATCACTGTTCCATTAGTCATCGAAAAAATATACAAGAACATCATTCAGCCGCTCATTAATAAGAAAGGTATGAAGTGGGCACTCAACATCCCCTTGCTTGATACGCAAATCTACAATCAGATACGCAAAAAACTGATTGATGCACTGGGTGGCCGTTTCAAAGAGATTATTATCGGCGGCGCAGCTATGGACAAAGAAGTGGAAGAATTTTTCTACAAAATAAAATTCCCTTTTACTATTGGTTATGGAATGACAGAATGTGGTCCCCTTATTAGTTATGCTCCATGGAATGAGTTCGTTCTAGGCTCCTCCGGAAAGATTCTGGACATTATGGAGGCACGCATCTACAAGGAAAGCCCGGAGGCAGAAACCGGAGAAATACAAGTCCGGGGCGAGAATGTAATGGTGGGATATTATAAGAATCCCGAAGCTACAAACGAAGTATTCACCGAAGACGGCTGGCTACGTACCGGCGACCTCGGCACAATGGATGCAAACGGCAACATCTTCATTCGCGGACGATTGAAAACAATGATTTTAAGTTCAAGCGGGCAGAACATCTTCCCCGAAGAACTGGAAACCAAACTCAACAACCTGCCTTTTATCCTTGAAAGCCTTGTTATCGAGTACAACAAGAAATTGGTGGCACTTGTTTATGCTGACTATGAAGCATTGGACTCTCTCGGGTTGAACAATCCGGATAATCTGAAAACAATTATGGATGAAAATCTGAAGAATCTGAATAACAGTGTGGCTGCTTATGAAAAAATCAGCAAAATCCAGCTATATCCTACAGAATTTGAAAAGACTCCGAAACGGAGTATCAAAAGATATCTATATAACAGTATTACAATAGATTAGCATGTTTAAAAACATAAAGTGAAGGTGTATTAACCAACCTTCCGAAAAAAAACATAAAAAAAGTTGGCTTTTAGAGAACAACATATTGAAAAAGTACATACCTTTGCAGCGTTTTAATAAAGCAATTGATTGTATTACGTTTTTAAAAAGCAAAGAAAATGAAAAAATTAGTTTTAATGGCAGTAGCTATCGTAGCTGTATCATTCGCATCATGTGGTAACAAAGCAGCAGACGCTGCAAAAGCAACTGCAGATTCTATCCGTATCGCTGACTCAATCGCAGCAGTAGAAGCAGCAGCAGCTGAAGAAGCAGCAGCCGCAGCAGTAGCTGATACATTGGCAACTGATAGCGTAGCAGCTGAAACAGCTGAATAATTCAGAAACTGCTAGAGAGAATTGAAAGTCTGACATGCGAAAGCATGCACAGACTTTTTTTATATCTTAAATCCAAGTAATTACGCTATTTAGTATAGGACTTCTCTACAAAAGGAGCATTTAATAAATAATCAAGGCTCACCTCTACGCTTTCCTCTACCGGCATACTATATTTTTCTATCTCAGCAACAAGATATTGAACTCCCGCTGTCTTTGCATTCTTAAAGATAGCATCAAAACCGACCATTCCACTTTGCCCGATTTCTCTATGATCTTTGATGTGGAATATCTTGAACCTACCGGGATACTTATTAAAGTAATCTACCGGACTGTTTTGTCCGCGAACGACCCAATAAACATCCATTTGGAAGAAAACATATTCAGGATTCGTATGTTCCAGCATATAGTCATACATCACCTGACCTTCCACTTTCTGAAATTCATGTGCATGATTATGATAGCCAAACCGCAAGCCTTGTTGGTTGCAGCGCTTACCTATTTCATTGTAATAAGCACAATAAGTTTCCAAATCCTTCAATGTTTTAGGAACATCCATCCAGGGAGCTACGATATATTTCATTCCTGCTGCCTTATGGTCGGCGATACACTGATTCCACCATTCAAGTGATTTTGAATAATCACCGGAAGCCAGTTCCTCTTTCGACAATCCACGTGTGCAATGCGAAGACAAAACTTTCATTCCGGCCGATTCGACATCCTTCTTGAATTGTCGGGGAGTTCTATCATAAAATTTTCCATTATTATAATTAGCCGCTTCAACACCGGTATATCCCATTTTTGCCAATTTCGCGAGAATGGCAGTATAAGCCGGATCACATTTTCCGTCCTTATTGTCTACCCTATTCAATATATCTCTAACAGAATAGAGCTGAATAGCCACTTCTTTCTTAGTTTTCTTAGTCTGTGCCGTCACTGCAACCGGAATCATCAGAAGAGCAGCTAACACACATAAGCAAATTCGAGTCTTCATATAATTAGATATCAGGAGTTTACAATGATTCAAATTCCACAAGCAAACAAACATAAATTCATTCACTTGCGGAATTTCGAGTTATCTATGTGATTAGTCCAATACCTTCACGCGGATATTACGGAACCAAACATCATCGCCGTGATCCTGCAATCCGATAAAACCTTCGTGATTATCACCACCACAGTTATTCAGCAGTTCAAATGCCAAAGGCCATTTTTCTTCACTAAATTTACTTGCCTGCAACATATCAGTCCATTGTTTTGTCCACAGATGATACTCAAGTACATTCTCATCATTTTGTCCATGGACAACTGTACCTTTATAAACCATAATCTTAGCCTTGTTCCATTCACCGAACGGCTTGGAGTTTTGAGGAACTGCCGGAATCATGTCATACAAAGAAGCCGACTGACGATTGTTATCCTTACCCAATTTTGCATCCGGATGATTGGCATTATCCAAAATCTGATATTCAGGTGCAGAAATATAGATAGGTTCAAGCACATCATTCCCGTCTTTATCCTTAGAAGTAATTTCCTGAGCTAAATACAAGATACCGGAATTACTACCTTTAGCAACCTTCCACTCCAACTCCAATTCAAAGTTTTTAAACTTATGAGCAAAAATCAGGTCGCCGCCATCAGCGTCTTGCGCTTCACCGCCACCGGTTCCGTTAAATTTGATACAACCGTCTTCAATAGTCCATTTAGCAGGAACTTTGTCTTTTCCATAACCACGCCATCCGTCAAACGTCTTACCATCAAAGATCGTGATGTAACCGTTTTCATCAACAGGCAATTTCAAACTATCCGTTTCGGGTGCTTTCAATGATTTTGAATATGCCAATGCTACTTCATTGGGTTGATCGGCCTGAGCACTTCCTGATTTCTGACCACCGCAAGCAACCAAGGCTCCTGCTGCAAGACAAGCTAAAGGGTAAAATACTTTCTTCATACTAATAGTTATTTAATTTTTAATCTTTTAATTTCTTTCATCTATTCTTACCGAGGCATATCGGGCAATCTCCACCCTTCACGATAATTATGTTTCACCAACTCGGCAGCAAACTGTTTTGCATTAACCGGATCTGTCCAAGTCTTGTCAAATGTCGGGTGACCGTCGTGAATCTTGAATCCGTCTTTTACACAAGTTCTAAGAGTTTCCGTATCACTGATATTCGTAAAGCACATATTGACACCGTCCCATTCCAACGTTTTGTTCAAACCCTGCAAGCGGATAGCCAATACTCCCATCACTACCATTTCATTCATCGGACCTGCCTCCGAGAAGTCAGACTTAGTCATGACGCGGCTTGACTTATCTTCTTTACAGGCACGTACCCAATCCATTTCGTGACCACCATTCATCGCATTCGGTACACGGCGGCAAACTTTCGGAGCATTCGGCACGCGGCCCGACAACAAGAATGGCTGCTGACCGTAACATCCACAGATCAATGTATCTTTTGTTCCGTGAAAAATAGTCAGCCCACCACCAGGCCCCATTAGCTGTTTTCCTTCCGGAAATCCTTTCGGACGTTCAGGCATCATACCACCGTCATACCAATGAACTTCAACTTCCGGCAACGCAACTTTCGGCATATTATCACGGGCAGGGAAAATCATTTTCACATGCTGTGCCTGCGGAGCACAAGCACTCAACAACAAAGTAGAAGAACCTTCCACCTTTGTAGGGTAGCCCAGTTTCAGAGCTCTGAACGGTTGATGCAGGATATGACAAGCCATGTCACCCAACGCACCTGTTCCATAGTCCCACCAGCCGCGCCAGTTCCAAGGATGATAAATTTCATTATACGGATTCAACTTAGCCGGACCGGTAAATAAGTCCCAGTTCAAGGTACCAGGAATACGGTCCGCCTTTTCTGGAGCATTTAGTCCTTGCGGCCAGATAGGACGGTCAGTAGCACATTCCACCTTAGTCACTTCACCTATCTCACCATTCCATATCCATTCACAAACTAAATCTGTCCCTTCATCGGATGCTCCCTGATTACCCATTTGAGTGGCTACACCAGTCGAAGCAGCTAATTTAGTCAACAAACGAGATTCATAAACAGAGTGAGTCAAGGGTTTCTGGCAGAATACATGTTTACCCATTGTCATTGCATCGGCAGTGATGATAGCATGCGTATGATCGGCAGTAGCAATAATTACCCCATCAATGGATTTACCCATTTCCTCATACATCTTACGGTAATCCCAGTATTTCTTTGCTTTAGGAAATTCATCGAATACCCTTTTTGCATATTTCCAGTCCACATCACAAAGAGCCACAATGTTTTCCGTACCCTTTACTTTATTGATATTGGCATGCCCCATGCCACCAATACCTACGGCTGCAATATTTAATTTATCACTGGGAGACACGTGTCCGTGGCTCATACCTAGAATAGAGCTTGGAGCAATGGTAATGCCTGCCAAAGCCATAGCGCCCGTTTTAAGAAAATCTCTTCTCGAAATGTCTGACATAATTAGTAATTTTAAGGGTTTGTTATTTGTGGTAGATTACTATGTAGCAATCCGTATCCATTTTTCATATTTTTTCTTCGTTCCCGGATTTGTTCAAGCGTACGTAGATCACCGATAGCCGGTAAGTCGTGCATATGTGCGTTTTGGAGGAATTTCCATGCATATTCGGATGCAATAGCAGAGTCGCGCAATAATGGTAAGCGAGGGTCCCGTTGCCCGGCTTCGATAGAATCGGCAAACAAATCACACAATACATCAATATTTTTGCCACCGAAAGGTTTCTCAACGCGAAGTGTCTGGTTCACCCCATGCAAATCGACTACAGCGGTAGTAAAGTCATGTGTCATGCGTACAATGCCCTCTGTTCCGATAATATCGACGTATGAATTATGTGTCTGGTCTTTAGATAATTGTCCATAAACGAACCCCTGCGTAATATCAAAAACTACTCCATTCTGAAAAGTCCCGTGACATTGAATCCACCATGGGTCTTTGTAATTCCACATATTCACTCCTTGGGCGTTCCATGTCCGATATTCACATCCGGCATACGAACGGGCAATATCTACATAATGCATGCCACAATCATGGAAAGCAGGACCTTCATATTCATGCCCTTCACCCGGTGCTAATCCAGGCGTCATGTGGCAAATACGAATAATAGCCAACTCACCGATTTCGCCCTGCCGAATATATTCTTTCATCAGGTTATGATACCAGGAATTTCGCAGATACAAATTCACCGTAGAAAAGACATCTGAACTTTCGGCCATTTCCACGACTTTCCATTCATTTTCCATTGTATCTGCAACAGGCTTTTCTGCAATGATATGTTTTCCATATCGAATGGCCTTTTCTATTTGTTCCATTCGGGAGTCAGCTAATGTAAAAAGCCCGACAACCTGCACACTTTCATCTTCAAAAATTTTCTGATTATCTTCTATTACATAAGATTCCGGAGATAATTCTTTTGCCAATTCACGTGATGCAGGATTTGTATCACAAATATAGGCAATATCCCATCGGCCACTTTTCCGCATCGCATCCCAGTAGAATCTTCCCATTCTACCAAAGCCGATTATTCCTACTTTTATTTTCGTGCCTAGCGAGAATTGTGTATTCATAAAACATAGCAAATTTAAGTGCAAACAATATAAATCGGTCAATTTTCATTATCAAGCTAATTAACCGGAAACTGATATTGCAAAACTAGCCAAATAAACAATACTTCATTTAGCTTACACGAATTTATGTAGACTTAAAAATATATTATTACTTAATAATCAACACATTAAGTATTCAAAGGAGGGCTAAAAATGTAGAAAGATTGGAAACTTTTTTGTGTGATTCGAGGTTTATCTTTCATCTATGAGACAAATTTTCATAATTTCATTTTCAAATTCATCCCGATCAACAGCAGATTTATTCCTCATTTTTGTACGATAGTTGTAAACAGTACTAGTAGAGCAACGAAGGAAATTTGCTATCTTCCCACTATCCGAAATTCCCAAACGTAACAAGGCATAGATACGAAGTTCCCTATTCAATAATGTATCAGTTTTTAAGACAATCCGTTCTTCTTCTTTCAACAAAGCATTGAAATCGGAAACAAAAGTGGGATACAAATTAAGAAACACCCTATCAAAACGGGCATATAATGCGTTAAGTTCCTCATCAATAAGTGCCGACGATTTTAACTTCTTAATTAGTTCATCATAATATTTATTGATAGCATATTTATACAGAACATTCTGATATTTCTCCATTTTACTGATATAACTGAAACATACATCAAAAAACTCAGCTATATAATGTTCCTTTATATTATTAGTTTCCGACAACTGATTATTCTGTTCGTTCAACTGATTATTCATAGTATTCAGTTTCTCGTTCAATCGCAAAAGTTTTTCATTACTCTGCACCAACGCCCGCTTTATCTTCAGAATCTTTCTCATCTGAATATAAATACATATCACCAACAAGACCAAAAGAAAAAGAATGATACTGGTTGAAATAAGAAAAGTAATCAAATTTGATTTTGACCGAGCCTCCTCTGTCTGGTAAGCAGTATTAATAATAGAATAGAACTTATAAATTTCCATTGCACGGAAATGAATACCGGAAGAAACAACATCATCAATAGCAGACTGTGTAAACTTAAAAGCGTCAGACAAATTCTTTTCTTCGTACTGTATCAATGCCAATGCTTGCAAGGAAGCGGTTTCCCGTGTTGCGTTCCGGATATCCGCAATAGCAGACATCATCAGGTACTTTTTTCTCTCATCCATTTTTTTCTGATGCCAGCAGAATGATGCATACGCATGAGTAATCATGGCATAATGAGGCGTCCCCACTTCCTCCGTATCTAATAATTCCTGAAGAACTGTTTTCGCTTTTATGGAATCGCGCCCTCCATAATAATATGCCCGGGATAATTTATAATCAAAAGAAGTTTGATCCAGAAGAGATAGTAATGAATCCTGATATACTGCCCGCTGCTTCCCATAGCGACTATTGGCAGTGATAGAGTAATACTCCCAGAAACGGGAATAAGTTTCATAATAAACAGATAATAAATCTTTGGAAAGTTCTGAGGTTTTTATTTTTTCCAAAATCAACTCCGCATCCCTATACCGACCGCACATAGAATATAAAAGACTAAGCTGCAAAGATGACTGGTTCTTTAAATCCCTGTTATTCAATTTACGGGCAATCTCTAAATTCTGATCGACATAATGAATGGCCGAATCAACGACAAACTTCTTATATTCGTTACATAACTGAAAATTTATCTTATATTTTTGTTCAAGAGTCAGGCCTGATCCCTTCAGCAGACATTTAATCCGATTGATCCGTTGCTCTTTTTGTTGAATGAAGAGTGGTTTTTCATCTATCATCCTGCGCAATGAATCCGCTAGAGACTTCAATTCATCATTCGCATAAAGAGCACTGCCAATTCCTAAAGTAATCAGCAGAAGCAAAAATTTCTTCTTCAGAAAACGACATTTGAATCTCATAATATTAGCAGGAATAATAAAAAAAGCGATTTATTCATCAGAACAAATCGCTTTTCGTATATGAAGTAAATTTGCTCTTATTCTGCAACTACTTCGAAAGGAATTTCAACAGAAACTTCTTTGTGAAGTTTCACTACTGCTTTGTAGTTACCTACTTCTTTCACAGCGTCTTTTACAACGATGATCTTTCTGTCAACTTCGTGACCTAGCTTAGCCAAAGCTTCAGCAATCTGGATATTGCCAACAGAACCGAAGATAGTACCGGTTGAACTTACTTTAGTTGCAATAGTCAAAGAAACACCTTCCAACTTAGCAGCTGTTGCCTCAGCATCTTTCTTGATTTTCTCAAGTTTGTGAGCACGCTGTTTCAGTTCTTCAGCCAACATTTTCTTTGCAGAAGGAGAAGCGATCACCGCTTTTCCGGTTGGGATCAGATAATTACGACCGTATCCGGATTTCACGTTTACGATATCGTTCTTATAACCCAAGTTTACGATGTCTTCTTTCAATATAATTTCCATACTTTTCCTCCTTCTTATTTCATCATGTCAGTTACATAAGGCAACAATGCCAAGTGACGAGCTCTCTTCACAGCCTGCGCGATACGGCGTTGAAACTTCAAAGAAGTACCCGTGATACGACGCGGAAGGATTTTACCTTGTTCATTCAAGAATTTCTTCAAGAATTCAGGATCTTTGTAGTCGATGTACTTAATACCGCTCTTTTTGAAACGGCAGTATTTTTTCTTCTTAACGTCTACTGAGGGCGGAGTTAAATATCTGATTTCTGATTGAACTTGTTGTGCCATGATTAATCCTCCTTTTTGTTTGATTTAACACTTCTTCTTTTAGCAGCATATTCTGCAGCATACTTATCCATCTTAAAAGTCAAGAAACGGATAACGCGTTCATCACGACGGAAATTAACTTCCAACTTGTCAATTACAGTAGGATCTGCATTGAACTCAATCAGTTGATAAAAACCTGTAGACTTTTTCTGAATTGGATAAGCCAATTTCTTCAGTCCCCAGTTTTCTTCATTGATAATCTCAGCACCTTCAGCTTGAAGAATACCTTTGAATTTTTCTACCGCTTCCTTCATCTGAACATCAGATAAAACGGGAGTTAAAATGAAAACGGTTTCGTATTGATTCATACTTCGTTTAATTAAATAAATAAATTATTTGATTTTAAATGCGGGTGCAAAGTTAGACAATTTATTTTGAACTACAAACATTTAATCTTTTTTTGTATCCGAATGTAGGAATTATCCGAGAAGTGGCTTACCTTTGCAAAGTTGTTTAAACAATAATTTCATGATAGAGCAATTTAACTTTGATATCCGGCTTATATTCGCCATACTGAATGGCAAAGTTTCCGCAGCAATCAATCGGAAACTATACCGTAACTTCCGTCAGAACGGATTGGAGATCAGTCCGGAACAGTGGACAGTGCTTATTTTTCTATGGGAAAAAGACGGTGTTACCCAACAAGAGTTGTGTAATGCAACTTTTAAAGACAAACCCAGTATGACCCGCTTGATAGATAATATGGAACGCCAACACCTTGTCGTGCGCATTTCCGATAAAAAAGACCGTCGTACCAACCTGATCCACCTGACCAAAGACGGGAAGGAGTTGGAAGAAAAGGCGCGTATCATAGCAGGGCAAACACTGAAAGAGGCACTCCATGGTATCACCCTCGAAGAACTGAGTATCGGGCAGGAAGTGTTGAAAAAGGTATTCTTCAACACGAAAGATTAAACTGTAAAACAACCACACAATTCATAAAATCCACTAAATCCTGTCTTTATAATGGATTTTTTATCCAAATAATTTCGCCCGTTAAAGAATTATGCTTTAATTTGTGACTGGAATATAATAATCTATTAAAATACACACACATGAAAGGCTTATTAAAGAACTTAGGATTGATATTAATCTTGATCGGAGTAGTTATCCTACTGGCTTGTTCATTTACAGGCAATGTAAACAACAACGCCATTCTGGGTACCTCAGTAGTACTGGTAGTACTGGGACTCATTTCTTATATCGTTATTAATAAGAAGATCGCTGATTAATTTCGTAGAAATCAATAAAAAATCCCGAAAACGAATGTTTCCGGGATTTTTTATTTCCAGCTATCGGATGTCTTTTCATTAAGATTCAACCTCCGGTGTAATTAACTTGTAACCCTTTCCGTGAATATTGATAATCTCAATAGAATCATCTTCTTTCAAGTGCTTACGCAATTTCGTAATATACACGTCCATACTACGTGCATTGAAATAGTTATCGTCAATCCAAATTGTTTTCAAAGCAAAGTCACGTTGCAGAATCTCATTTGCATGTGCGCAAAGCAAGCCTAGCAATTCAGATTCTTTCGTAGTCAACTTAGTTTGTTTGCCTTCCGTAGCCAGAATTTGCTTCTGAGTGTCAAAAGTAAACTTACCAATCTTATAGATATTGCTTTCTTTGTTCTTCTTTCCACGAACACGTCTCAAGATTGCTTCAATTCTAAATGTCAATTCTTCCATACTGAACGGTTTGGTGATATAATCATCCGCACCAATCTTAAATCCTTCCAGGATATCTTCTTTCAGCGTTTTTGCAGTCAGGAAGATAATAGGTATCTCAGCATTCGCAGCACGGACATCCTGTGCCAACGTAAAGCCATCCTTTTTAGGCATCATAACGTCAAACACGCACAAGTCATATTTATTCTTCAAGAAAGCCTTATAACCGGCTTCTCCATCAGGATATAACTCAGCAGAATAACCTTTTGCCTGTAAATATTCTCTTAAAAGCATGCCAAGATTTTCGTCATCCTCGCATAATAAAATACGCAGTTTCTCGTCCATATCAATTATTTTTTAATAAAGGTAATGCAATAATAAATTTAGTTCCCACGTTCAGGTCACTTTCCGCCCGGATCGTCCCCTTATGTTCTACGATAATTTTCTTCACATAAGCCAATCCTAAACCAAAGCCCTTCACATCGTGCAGATTACCTGTATGTACACGATAGAACTTTTCAAATATCTTTTTCAGGTTCTCCTTCTTGATACCAATACCGTTGTCCTGTATCGAAATCATCAGTTTACCCGACTCATTCCACGTTCTTACTTTCAGTTCCAAATCCTCTTCCGGCTTCTTATATTTCACCGCATTATCCATCAGATTAAAGATTACATTTGTAATATGCATCTCATCCGCAAATATAACAGGATCAGTAGCCTCAAGGTTCGATGTTATCTTACCATTATACCGTTCCACCTTCAATGCAAAAGTGTTGACAACTCCCGTAATCAATTCATTCGCATCAATCTCTTTCATCTTCAAAGTTGCCTTCTGACGGTCGAACATCGACATCTGAAGCACTTTTTCCACTTGGAAACGCAACCTCTTGGTTTCATCATTAATGACTCCCGATATATGCTGGAACATCTGTGGAGATTTACCTACCGCCGGATCTTTCAACATTTGTGCCGCCAAGGAAATGGTCGATATCGGTGTCTTAAATTCATGTGTCATATTATTGATAAAGTCATTCTTCATCTCCGTCAGCTTCTTCTGCCGGAATACGATATAAATCGTAAAGATAAATGTCACCAACAATACCAGCGTAAATATCAACGACGGAATCATGAAGCTCACCGAATCAAAGAGATAATCCCTTCTCCCCGGAAAATGAACTTTCAAAACACTCGTCTTTGCAGGTGGATCATTCTTAAACAATGCCTGCTGATAAGCCTCATCACTTCCTTTCTCTTCATAGTCCGCACAACGATAAACACTTCGTCCTTCTTTATCAAGCACTTCATAATGGAAAGGCAGATCTATACCATTATTATATAAATTCGCTTGCAAATAACCGTTCAAATCCCCGAACCGAACCCGTTCTCCAATTGATTTGTCACTTGCACGCCTAATCATATCCAAGACCACCTCATCCAGCAAAGCCCGCTGATACATATAGCGATTCTTAATAGCCTCCAACATCGAATTAGAAGTCTGGGGAATCGTATTTCGCCCACGTACCATTACTTTAGGAAGTTCGGACGGTTTGATAGTCATTACTCTCATTTCAAAATCAGAAATAATTTTTCCATCCCGTGACTTCACTTTGAATCGTTGTGTTGACTGAACCACATCATCCTGTCTTAATGAAGAATTATTCTCAGTCAGAGCTTTTCTTTCTGCTTCTGTAATATCTTCAACCAACCAACGCTGGGTTTCAGCATATTCTACATCCTTGGAAACCTGGCTCAAACTATTGCGTACAGCCGAGTCAAACTGTTCCTTCCGGGTTTTCATCATTTCCTCTATATAACTTACCTGCAAATACAGCAGGCTAAGGAAGGAAAGCCCCATTACAATACCTAATATCCAAATTGTTGACTTCTTCATAGCAACAAAATTAACATTCCCTAATTAACACTCCTAACACATTAACTTGATTTAACCGGAACTTTCCGGAAATTAACCGTAAGAGGCTATTTAGGTTGTATTCTGATTACTACAACAATAAAACCCCTTCTTTGGTTTGCAAATTTAATAAAAAATTAAATCTTTTCCTTGCGTTTTTCTATCTTTATTAATCATAGTTAAACAAAAACCGTCGTCTTTTACTTAAAAAAGACGACGGTTTTAACAGTATCAAGAGAATTACTAGTTATTCTTCTGTCTGTTTAGCTTCAAAATCCTTAATCAACTTATCCTGAACATCTGTCGGAACAAGCTCATAACTAGAGAACTTCATAATGAACGAAGCACGGCCGCCGGTCAGCGAACTAAGAGCAGTAGAGTAAGATGACATTTCCTTCAAAGGTACTTTAGCCACTAGCTTTTCAAAACCTTTTTCACTACTCATACCCATAATCATGGCACGACGTCCCTGGAGATCCCCCATTACATCACCCATTTTATCAGACGGCACAAATACTTCTACATCATAAATCGGTTCCAAAATCTTCGGGCCTGCATTTTTGAAGGCTTCGCTGAAAGCATTACGCCCTGCAAGCATGAAGGAAATTTCATTTGAATCTACCGGGTGCATCTTTCCATCGTACACAATAACACGAACGTCACGAGCATACGAACCTGTCAACGGGCCTTGCTCCATACGTGCCATAATACCTTTCAGGATAGCAGGTAAGAAACGGGCATCGATAGAACCACCTACGATACTATTAATAAACACCAGTTTACCACCCCATTCCAACGGCACTTCTTCGGTACCTTTCACATTTATCTTAAATTCCTGTCCGTTAAACTTATATGTATCGGGCACAGGCATACCTTCTTTGTAAGGTTCTACAATGAGATGCACTTCACCGAACTGACCGGCACCACCAGACTGTTTTTTGTGGCGATAATCTGCACGGGCAGCTTTTGTGATCGTTTCACGATACGGAATCTTCGGTTCTTCATATTTCACCTGAAGTTTCTCGTTATTTTCCAGACGCCATTTCAAAGTACGTAGATGGAATTCACCCTGTCCGTGCACCAGCGTTTGCTTCAGTTCTTTTGATTGTTCAATTACCCATGTCGGATCTTCCTCGCGCATGCGGTTCAAGATAGTCATCATCTTTTCCACATCAGCCTCGTTCACAGGTTTGATCGCACGGGAATATTTTGAATTCGGATATTTGATAAAATTAAACTTATAATCGCAGTCCTTCCCGTTCAGGGTATTACCCGTTTTCACGTCTTTCAGTTTCACGGCAGCACCAATATCACCGGCTTGCAGTTCTTCCACTTTCACACGGTTGCCACCGGCTACGACATAAATCTGTGCAATGCGTTCTTTCGAACCGCGGTCCGCATTCAACAAGTCGTCTCCTTCGCGCACTTTACCACTCATTACTTTAAAGTAGGAAACTTCACCGATATGCGGTTCTACACTTGTCTTGAAGAAATAGAGAGATTCCGGACCGTTAACATCCGGAGCCACTTCTTTACCTTCCGTATTCTGTACTTTCGGCATTTCGGAAACAAAAGGAACAACATTTCCCAAAAATTCCATTAAACGACGAACACCCATGTCCTTACCTCCACAGACACAGAATACCGGGAACATACCTCTTGCAACCAATCCTTTACGAATGCCTTCACGCATTTCGTCTTCCGAAAGAGAGTCTTGTTCGAAGAACTTTTCCATTAGCCCTTCATCATTTTCGGCAGCGGCCTCCACCAATGCTTTATGCATTTCCGTAGCCTTTTCCAGTTCTTCGGCAGGAATATCTTCAATCACAGGAGCCCCACCCTCGGGTTTCCACGAATATTTCTTCATCAACAGTACATCAATCAAAGCATTGAAACCAGGACCGGTAGAAATAGGATATTGGATAGGAACAACTTTAGAGCCATAAGCTTCTTTTAATTGTTCCAGGATATTATCATAGTCGCATTTTTCGTTATCAAGCTGGTTGACTAGAAAAATAACAGGTTTATTCAGTTTTTCTGTATATCGGAAATGATTTTGCGTACCGACTTCGACGCCGTATTGGCCATTAAGAAGAATAATTGCTGTGTCGGTCACATTTAATGCAGTTACAGTACTGCCTACAAAGTCGTCCGAGCCCGGACAATCTATAATATTGAGTTTTTTATTGTTCCATTCTACGTGGAGAACGGTGGAGAAAACGGAGTAACCATACTCTTGTTCAACAGGGAAATAATCGCTAACAGTATTCTTTGCGGCAACAGATCCGCGACGTTTTATAACACCACTCTCGAAAAGCATCGCTTCCACGAGAGTGGTTTTCCCAGAGCCAGAACTTCCCAACAAGGCAATGTTCTTGATTTCATTAGTCTGATATACTTTCATAATACACAAGATTTAAATAATTACTTAGTATGACTCACATACCATTCATTTAGTGTTGCGCAAATTAGGGATTTATTGGGGGAAAAACAACATTTAGGGCAGTGTTACTAAACAATGTTATGTAGCATATACTTAACATGAACAATTCCGCTTAGTATAAATTTGCTTCCTCAACAGAAACAATTTAATAGTTCATTACCTATTCGGAAATATTCATATACAGCGGTGTTTTGTGTTAAGAGAAAACAATTCTTTGATATATTATCCGATAATAGTCTTACTTTTGCACCTACAAAACTCAAACAGCATAGCTATGGCAGGTATCTATCTTCATATTCCTTTCTGCAAGACCCGTTGCATCTATTGTGATTTTTACTCAACTACCCGTAGTGAACTAATAACACGCTATATACATGCCCTATGCAATGAACTGAAAATGAGGAAAGAATATTTGAAAGAGGAAAAGATAGAAACTGTTTATTTCGGCGGCGGCACTCCTTCCCAATTAGGAGAAGAAGATTTCCAACAAATATTTAAAGCCATACAAAAGCATTACGGACTGGAAGATTGCCGGGAGATTACCCTGGAAGCCAATCCGGACGATTTATCCAAAGAATACCTGCAAATGCTATCGGCTCTTCCCTTCAACCGCATCAGTATGGGAATACAAACTTTCGATGACGCAACTCTCAAATTATTGAAACGCCGCCATAATGCTCGGACTGCCACCGAGGCCGTCCGCAGATGCCGGGAAGCCGGTTATCAAAATATCAGTATCGACCTCATATACGGACTGCCGGGAGAAACCAAGGAACGGTGGGAGAAGGATCTTCGACAAGCTATCAGCCTGAATGTAGAACACATTTCCGCTTATCATCTGATTTATGAAGAAGATACACCTATATATAATATGTTGAAGCAACATCAAATATGTGAAGTAGACGAAGATTCCAGTCTGGAGTTTTTCACGCTACTGATAGAATATCTTCAAAAGGCAGGATACGAACACTACGAAATATCCAACTTCTGTCGTCCCGGCTACTATTCCCGTCACAACACTTCATATTGGAAAGGAATTCCTTATTTAGGATGCGGACCTTCTGCACATTCTTTCAATGGAACAACACGCGAATGGAACATTTCTTCTATCGACCGCTATATAAAAGGTATTGAAGAAGGGCAACGGGTCTTCGAAACCGAGTATCTCGGCCCGACCACCCGTTACAACGAATTTATTATCACCACCATGCGTACCGTATGGGGTACCCCCATAGAAAAGCTAAAACAACTGTTCGGGATTGAGATGTGGGAGTATTGCCGGAAAATGGCAACTCCCTACCTGAAAAGCGGCAAATTGGAAGAATATGAGGGCGCTTTACGCCTGACCCGTGAAGGGATTTTCATTTCCGATAGTATTATGAGCGATTTACTCTGGGTAGACTAAAAAATTAAACTATAAGCCGATGACCGAATCTGAAGTTAGAAAGTTATTACGGCAAATGAAGGAGCAGGATTCGCAAACTGCTTTCCGCGACTTCTACGACATGACTTATGACCGTCTTTTCCGTATTGCCTACTATTACGTAAAGCAAGAGGAATGGTCACAAGAAATCGTACTTGATGTTTTTCTCCGACTCTGGAAACAACGGGACACACTGCTCGATGTAAGAAACATCGAGGATTATTGTTTCATTCTAGTCAAAAACGCTTCACTCAACTATCTGGAGAAGGAATCAAAGTACACCACTGTCCATTCTTCTTGCTTGCCGGAACCGCAGGAACAAAGTTGTTCACCCGAGGAGACATTAATTACCGAAGAATTATTCGCTCTTTACGTCAAGGCGCTTGACCGCTTGCCGGAACGTTGCCGTGAAGTCTTCATCCGTATCCGAGAGGAACATCAAAGTTATGCCCAAGTAGCCGAGGAGCTCGGTATTAGCACCAAAACCGTAGATGCCCAACTTCAGAAAGCTGTCAGCCGGTTGAAGGAAATGATTGCAAGCAGTCAGATAGAAAGTTATTAAGAAGAAAATGGAATACGTTTATATTTAACCTTTATTTGCTAAATACGAATAGGGAAATTCTGGTTACCTCCGGTCTTTATCAACAAATAAACCGAATAGAATATGAAGTATACCGATACAGAATTGGAAACGATACTAAGCAAGCTCATCGCTTCCACACGCTCGCCACGTGGGCGCTTTTCAGCAGTAGCCAGCTATCCGCAGTTGGAAAAGCGACTAAAACCACATATCCGGTGTTTATTCCCGACGCGTATGCGTATATTGGCAGCAGCGGCAGCTGTTATTCTGCTCTGTCTTTCGGTAGGAACAGTATATTTATATATGCAACCGACTTCACTCCAAACAGTATCCACAATGGCCGAAACACGTAATGTCATCCTGCCCGACGGCAGTTCTGTACTGTTGAACCGTCATTCGTCGCTATCCTATCCGAAGCGGTTCAAGTCGGACAACCGGGAAGTACAACTCACCGGAGAAGCCTATTTTGAGGTTAGCAAAGACCAGAAGCACCCGTTTATCGTACAGACCGAGCACATCAACGTACAAGTGTTGGGAACTCACTTCAATGTGGACGCCTATCGTAACAACCCGGAGGTAAAGACTACTTTATTGACAGGTTCGGTAGCAGTCAGCAATAAAAGTAATTCTGTCCGCATGATTTTGAAACCGAATGAAATTGCTATATATAATAAGGTGGGAAATAAACTGACCCGTCAGGTGACGAAAAATGCAAAAGATGAAATTTCCTGGCGAGACGGGGAGTTTATATTCGACAATCTTCCCTTAGGAGAGATCGCCCGCGAACTGTCCAATTCATTCGATACGCCGATTCATATTGCCGACACGTCACTACAAAGCTATCGGATTTCGGCACGATTCCGCAATGGAGAAGACTTGGAAACAATTTTATCTGTACTACATCATGCAGGTTATTTCAACTATTCACAAAATAATAAACAGATTGTCATTACCACTAAACCAGACTTAAAATGAAGATAATTTCCCAAGATTACCTGCCTGTCAGAACATTCATCCTGATAGGCATGGTACTCCTTACCACTACACAGACGTACGCCCAAAATATAAATACACGTCTTTCGTTTACACTGAAAAATGCCACTCTCAAAGAATTCGTCAAATTGATTGAAAATTCAACCGGGTATTCTTTTATCTATGGTGAAGAAGTGGGTATCAGGCACAAAATTACACTGAAAGCAAAAGAGATGCCCTTGCATGAGGTGTTGGACACTGTGTTTAAAGACGAACTTATAAGCTATCAATTCTCCGGACGCTACATCCTACTGAAAGAGAAAAAAGGACAAAAGCCCGTAAGCCGCAAGTTTACTATCAGCGGATATGTCACTGACGGGACGTCTTCCGAGACGTTGATTGGCAGTAACATCATTGAGAGTCATCAATATCAGGGAACCACCACCAATCCTTACGGCTTTTACAGTATCACACTGCCTGAAGGAGAAACCGAACTGCGTTTCTCCTATCTGGGCTATGCTACGGAAACACGCAAATTCACTCTTTCCAAAGATACTCTGCTGAATATCCGTATGCAGGGAAATACGCAACTGGAAGAAGTTATCATTATTTCCGACAAAGCTGAAGCCGGAGCAATAGCCACGCAAATGGGTGCCGTAGAGATTCCAATGGCACAAATAAAAAACACCCCAAGCATATTGGGAGAGGCAGACGTGATGAAAACCATTCAACTTATGCCCGGAGTACAAGCCGGAGTGGACGGTTCCGCCGGATTGTATATACGCGGAGGAAGTCCCGACCAGAACCTTATCCTGCTGGACGGAACACCTGTATATAATGTAGACCATTTGTTCGGCTTTTTCTCCGTCTTTACCCCCGAAGCGGTGAAAAAGGTCACTTTGTTTAAAAGTTCCTTTCCCGCTCGCTTCGGCGGACGACTTTCCTCCGTTATCGATGTACGTACCAACGATGGAGATATGCAGAAATACCACGGTACGTTCAGTATCGGACTGCTAACCAGCAAGATTAACCTGGAAGGGCCTATCATCAAAGGAAAAACATCATTCAATATTTCAGCACGTCGCTCCTATCTGGACTTACTGGCAAAGCCTTTCATGCCGGATGATGAAAAATACAGTTATTACTTTTATGACATGAATGCAAAAATTAATCATAAGTTTTCTGACCGGAGTCGGATGTTCCTAAGTGCTTACCACGGGAAAGACCATTTTGCAGCCGATTATGACGGTAATACCGACTTTAAGGACGGAAGTAATATGGGGTGGGGAAACACGATTGTTTCCGCCCGATGGAACTATATTTTCAATAACCGGTTATTCAGCAATACAACAGTTTCCTATAACAACTATTTATTCGACGTTAACGCATACACCAATAACCAGTATTCTACCGGTGCGGGAGCAATCATTCTCAACCGTTATTCCTCCAATTATCATTCCGGTATTACCGACTGGAGTTACCAGATTGACTTCGATTATAATCCAACGCCTGCCCATCATATAAAATTCGGCACCGGCTATCTTTTCCACCGTTTTCAACCGGACGTAACGACTTCTGTCATCTCAGACAAAACCGATAACAGAATAGACAGGGATACCACTTATCATAATGCAAACAACAGCAGGATTCATGCACACGAAGTTACAGCCTATGCGGAAGATAACTTCAAGATTGGTTCCCGCCTCCGGCTGAATCTAGGCCTGCACCTTTCCCTGTTTCACGTACAAGATCAGAATTATCTCTCCTTACAGCCACGCATTTCGGCACGTTATCAACTTAATAAGGATATTACTATCAAAGCATCTTATACAAAAATGAACCAATATGTGCATTTGTTGTCGTCCATGCCTATCGCCATGCCCACGGATTTATGGGTCCCTGTCACAAAAAAAATAAAGCCGATGCGTTCTCACCAATATGCTTTAGGCGGATATTACACAGGTATAAACGGTTGGGAGTTCTCGGTAGAAGGTTACTACAAAGATATGCGCAATGTACTCGAATACAAAGACGGTGTCAGTTTCTTCGGTTCTTCCTCCGGCTGGGAAAATAAGGTAGAAATGGGAAAAGGACGATCGGCAGGAATTGAGTTTATGGCACAAAAGACAGCAGGAAAGACAACCGGATGGCTGTCATACACTCTTTCAAAAAGCGACCGTAAGTTTACGAAAGGAGGCATAAACAACGGTGAGTGGTTTCCATATAAATATGACCGCCGACATAGCATTAACCTCACTATTAATCATAAGTTCAGCGACCGTATTGATATTGGAGCCTCTTGGGTATTCTACACGGGAGGCACCAGTACCATTCCGGAAGAGAAGACTACTGTTATCCGCCCTCACAATGGTGCAAACAACGGTTTTCTATGGTATGGAACCTACGATAATACCAATAGTTCACCTACTATCGGAGATGTGTCTTACATAGAACATCGTAACAACTTCCGCCTCCCTGCAAGCCACCGCCTCAACTTGGGAGTGAACTTCAATAAAAAGACCAAACACGGTATGCGAACCTGGAATATCAGTCTATACAATGCATACAACGCCATGAATCCGGCATGGGTATACCGAGGCCACAACAAACAAGGACTAAGCGTTATCAAGAAATACACCTTACTTCCACTGATTCCTTCTTTTACTTATACTTATAAATTTTGAATATGAAAACTATTTTTTACCTATCTATACTGTTCGTTACAGTCACAATGATGTCGTCCTGCGAGAATGAGTTACCCTTCAACATCAACAATAATCCGCCCAAACTAGTGATGAATGCTTTGATTAATGCGGAGAGCACGGATAATCTTCTTTTCCTCAACTTCACAAGTAAAGAAAATAGTACTCATGTACAAAATGTAACCGTAGAGGTACGTATCAACGGCGAACTAAAAGAGAGCCTTCGCCCTCTCCCACCCGAGACGGAAGGTAATCCACAATGCAGATTCGGCATTACTTCCCGATTTACCCCCGGAGACGCAGTGCGCATTGACGCTATTACCGACGACGGACAATATCATGCATGGACGGAAATCAACGTTCCCCAACGCCCTTTCGAAATAGAAAATGTCGATACTGTCACCGTTCCGCTTGCACAAAGCGGATATACCACAGAATATCTGCGCTATCGGATTACGATCAACGACCGTCCCAATGAAACAAACTATTACCGTATCGTGATAGATAAGCAGACTACACTTTGGGGATATAACCACGAAGAAGGAGGAGGAGACGATTACATCTATTGGACAAAACACAGTTATAACTTCATTGGCCGCGAGGATGTCGTTCTTACAGACGGACAACCCACCACCGGTGATGATGAAGATAACGGACTATTCGATACAGCTAAAAATATTTATGGTGTATTCGACGACACCCGGTTCAGAAACACTTCCTACACTATGACAGTTTACAACAATACTAAAATCGAAACAGGTAGCGATTCCGGATATTTTTCAGGAATGGACGTCATTATCCGCTTGATGAGTATCACAGAAACGGAATATTACTACCTGAAAGCACTCAATTTAGTAGACTCCGACGCTTACGATGAAACAATCAACGAACCGATCAAATATCCCAGCAATGTGCACGGAGGTACAGGAATGGTAGGAATCAGCACGGAAGTTACTCAGACGATTCATATTATAAGTAGCTCTCACTCAAAAGGTAACCTTGCTCCACCAGTCCACGTTTATCAGTAAGCTCCAGCAATACGCCCTCACGAATCAGAGTGAGCCGGTTAACAACTTCCAGCACTTTTCCGTAATTATGATCGCTGATCACAATCCCTTTATTTACCGAATGCTTTTTTATCAGCTCTATCAGTTTATCCGCCAAATGAAAAGATAAATAATCAAACGGCTCATCCAACAATACGAATTTAGTGTCGCCAAGCAACAGTAACTTGGCTTCCAGATATCTCCGTTCACCTCCGGAAAGCTGTGAGACACGTCGGTCCATACACGATTGTGCCACTTCATCATCTTTATAAAAATCAGACACGACATCCGTATCCAAATAATAACGTACCAATTGTTTCATTTTTTGATGTTTAGGCAGATAACCTTGCTGCGGCAAGAAAGCAATCGTTCCGGAATGTCGGTAAGGAGCCGGAAGAATTTTGCATCCATCCAAGCGGATAAACTTCCTGTCGGCTTTCATTGTACCGAATATAATTTGCATAAGTACGGATTTCCCCGTGCCATTTCTGCCGAACAATCCGATGACGTCTCCCGTATTGATTCTCAGGTAGACATCCGACAGTAGTTGCCGGGTACCGAAGTTCTTGATAACACTATCTATTTCAAGCAAATGATGCATAATTTCATAATCCAGAGAATGAACCAATAAACAGCAAATACGGAAATTATCAAATTCCGCTTCGGAATACCGGAATTATAATAAAAATAGTAGGCTTCCTTTTCAAGAATTTCCTTGTAAAGCAAACTTGCAACAATACCCAATCCCCCTAACATATAAGGAAAAGGTTCAAAAAATATACTCCAATCCCACTTTACTATAAGAAGACTGGCCAACACGGAGAAAGGTACATTGATTTTCAACGTACTGAAGAAAAACAAATAATATAGTTTTATCCTCCGCATTTATCTTGTATTGATTTGCTGCCAAATATATTAATAAAATAGGGAATCTTACTACAATCGGTCCTCCTATTTCAGCTTTTACCTTAAATTCTCCAACAACTCCTTCATCCGAAAGAAAGTTCCCGACAGTTTTAATTAGGAGCAAAGCACTTTTTCAACTATCTTTGCAACCAAAAACGAGTACAGACTATGTTTATCATCATTGGAATTATGCTGACGGGGATGCTGTTTGGTTATCTATTACGTAGCAAACGTCTCACGTGGATACATAAAATAATCACTTTCCTTATATGGGTACTGCTATTTCTGCTAGGTATTGATGTAGGTGGCAATGATATTATTGTCAAAGGATTGCATACATTAGGACTCGAAGCACTTATTATTACGCTGGCAGCGGTTATCGGCAGCACATTATTCGCCTGGGGGCTCTGGTACTTATTGTATATAAGGAATAGAGGAAAGGAGACGAAAGCATGAAAGGCAGCCTGATTATCGTCTCATTCTTTATCGTGGGTACCCTGTGCGGATTCTTTCATCTGATTCCTTACGACTTTACTGACAGTAAACTTAGTTATTATGCTCTCTGCGGTTTGATGTTCTGTGTAGGTACCAGCATCGGAAATGATCCGAACACCCTGAAAAGTTTCCGCTCACTGAATCCCCGTCTCATGTTCCTGCCTATCATGACAATACTGGGTACACTGGCAGGGTGTGCCGTAGCAGGATTCTTCATGAGTCAACGTTCATCATCAGAATGTATGGCAATAGGAGCAGGATTCGGCTATTATTCGCTTTCCAGTATATTCATCACCGAATACAAAGGACCGGAATTGGGGACTATTGCATTGCTCTCCAATATCATGCGTGAAATTACAGCCTTACTCGGAGCGCCTTTACTAGTGAAATATTTCGGAAAACTAGCCCCTATTTCTGTTGGTGGAGCTACAACTATGGATACTACGCTTCCAATCATCACCCGATGTTCCGGAAAAGAATTTGTCATTATTTCTATCTTTCATGGTTTTGTGGTAGACTTCAGCGTTCCTTTCCTGGTCACATTCTTTTGTTCAATTTCATTCTAATAAAAATAGATAGCACGTTTATTCTTTTTATTATAGTCTCTTATGTAATTCTTTTGTATATTTAGCACATCAAACAATAAAAACGAATTTATTATGAATTCCCCAAGTTTATCACGACAATTTTGTTCTGTTGCTTCCTCACGACAAACATCTAGGAATATCCCTATTTAACAGTCACCATTGTAGCTCCAAAGCCATATTCTTGGAAAGAGGCATCCTGATAGCGACAATTACTGTATTTCCGTTTTAGTTCGTCAATGATAGCTTTCCGAAGTACTCCGTCCCCTTTTCCGTGAATAAAAACAATCTTTTGTTCACGCTTGTTCTTATAGGTTTCCATTACCTCCCGAAACTTATCCAATTGATAGTTTAAGATCTCACTATTACCCATACCTTGTGTGTCATCCAGCAATGAATCAATGTGAAGATCTATTTCGATAATTCCATTCTTACTCCCATGACCGGATTTCACGATCGGCTGCGATTTAGGTTTATCAACAGATTTCTTCTGTAATAAAGCAACTTGGATCTCCTCTGCGGAAACATAGACTTGCTTGGCCGGCATATCATCTTTCACAATATCATAAATTAAAGCTGGTTCTTCAAAGAAGTCAGAATCACCGAACGTATGAAGTTTATAGAACTTCACCGTATCAATACGTATTTCTACACTAACGGCAGGTTTGATAGCAGCCGTTTTACCATCCTTGAAAGCTACCAGTTGCACAGCTACCCGTTCCATATCATTCAGTACATCTTTTGTAAACTCCTCCAGCAACAGTTTTGTATTAGGTTCCACCAATCCGTGCGAACGAGTTTTCCATGCCTTTCCTTCTGCGCTCAAGTAAGTATAATACAGATAATAATTGCTATCATTCACCAAATAAGCCTCGAAAGGAGTAGTCATCATTGCTTTCGCATCTTCGGGCACATAAGCCAGAAAAACATTCAGTGTATCTCCACCACGTACTTCCGGTTGACGCTGAATGACAGGCATTTCCGGTTTTACGAGCTTGACAGGTCCTTCCGTTTTCGGAGTCGATGAACCAGGTTTTCGTTTCATGTTATAGTCATCCGTTTCTATCACTACGCACTCACGTATCGGCATCGGAATGTCAAAGCCGTCCGCATCTTCTACCAAAACAAAATCTTTTCCCTGGAATCCGGTTACGATTCCGCCACCTACTTCACTAAGGAAGCGTACTTTATCTCCTATTTTCATTGTTGCATATTCAATTTAAGTCCAAACTAAAAAATGAGTAACAAAGATAGAGATTTCTATTCAATTAAACCGGGATTTGATTCTAAAAACAAGGAACTCGCCCTTATTCGTCTTTTTTATTGTAACTTTGCCCAACGAAATACCCAACATATTATTTAAGATTTCCTATTAACGACGAGAACCGATGAAAGAACTTATTAAAGTAATTGCCTTTGATGCAGATGACACCCTGTGGAGTAACGAACCTTTTTTCCAGGATATAGAAAAACAATACACAGACCTGTTAAAGTCCTACGGAACTCCCGAAGATATTTCGGCCGCTTTATTTCAAACAGAAATGAACAACCTGAAATGTCTCGGATATGGCGCCAAAGCTTTTACCATTTCTATGGTCGAGACGGCTTTGCGAGTTAGCGGACGAAAGATTTCAGCCACAGATATCCAACATATTATTGAGTTAGGAAAATCATTATTAAAAATGCCTATCGAACTGTTGCCGGGAGTCAAAGAAACCCTGAAAACACTAAAAAAAACAGGAAAGTACAAACTGGTGGTTGCTACTAAAGGCGACCTGCTCGATCAGGAAAATAAACTGGAACGTTCCGGCTTAGCTCCCTATTTCGATCACATCGAAGTTATGTCCGATAAAACAGAGAAAGAATATCAGCGAATGTTGAACATACTGCAAATTACCCCTTCGGAACTTGTCATGGTTGGCAATTCCCTGAAATCAGATATTCAACCTGTCCTATCTTTAGGAGGATACGGAGTACATATTCCTTTCGAAGTAATGTGGAAGCATGAAGTGGTAGATAGCTTTACACACGTTCACCTTAAACAAGTAAGAAGATTCGATGAATTGCTATCTCTGTTTTAAAAAAATCCGGTTATTCTAAATAAATGGAGAAAAGATTATTGCCAAAACCGCATATACTTATCTTTTTCCTGATTCAGTACAGTTTCATCTACACAATCATTCGACCTGAACCATGAACACTCTATTGATGCGCTTCCTTTTTTAGCAGATTTACTCCAATTTCCTATCACTTGTCCCTCATGAAGAATAACCGGATAAAACAATCCATTATTGGTAAATGCCTTGGGATAATGCTCTTTCGGCAAAACATCCGTCCGGTCTTTATATCCTAACAGATATTCATCGTATGAAGGAAGAAGATGCAAACGACCGGACACTTTACCGCGAGTCCGGCAAGCCTCATGGACATACCATGTTTGTCCATTCCATTGCTCTGCCGTCAATTCTGATTCTATTAAATAGATAGCCTGTTTAGCCTCCGATACAGGCAGTCCGGACCACCATATAAAATCTTGCAACACTGCCGGAGCATGACTACGAAAATAACTCCTGGCCAAACGTGCCAGTGCTTCATCTTTTGTAATCTCCGGCACAGGCGGCACTCGTTCTTCCAAAAGAGCATAGGTATATTTTCCACCTTTATCTTCTCCGCTACAAACAATGCCTTCCTGCTCAGCACGTACCATAAACCGGGTCATACGATGATTATCAGCCTCAACCAAAATCCCCGAACAACAAAAGTGCTCAGCAATTTCTTGTTTGGTCAGGCTTTTGTTTCCGCAAAGAATCTTCTCCAGCAGATTATAACTTTTTGCATAAAGTTCATCAGTTATTTCCAAATCATACCCTTTGGCAAAAGAGTCATTAGCCGACTTGATGCGCCGGGCAGACAACTTCAGCATCCAACGAATATCCTCTGCCGCTACAAGATGCCATGTCGGACGCATTACATGAGTCCGCAAGATTTCACCTTTTCGCAACGCTTCCTCTACGGTCTGAATCGTTGCTGACTTCAAACGCGTTCCCATTGCCCACTTTACCATAGAATAATTCTGTGCCTGCATAGCTCCCAACCAAGACACAAGCTCTTTCGGTTGGCAGAAAAGCGGATTCAACAACTGCTGATTCTGTAAACGGATATTCGGTATTTTCATTTAGATAACTTTTATTGCACAAATATAAAACTTCCTCGCTACAAACCAAGACAAACAACAGAATATTGAACTTTCAGAAAGAAGAATCAAAGAAAATGACTATTTTTGTCACCTCAAACCAAAGAAGACAGAAATGATGCTCTATAAACTCATCCCTCCTCCATCGGTAAAAGCAACGATCCAGTTGCCTGCCTCCAAAAGTATCAGCAATCGTGCATTAATTATCAATGCGCTGGGTAAAGGTATTTATTCACCGGAAAATTTGTCTGATTGTGACGATACACAGGTGATGATAAAAGCTCTCACCGAAGGGCAAGAGACGATTGACATCATGGCTGCCGGAACTGCTATGCGCTTCCTTACCGCCTATCTGAGTGTGACTCCGGGAGAACGGGTTATTACAGGAACGGCACGTATGCAGCAACGTCCGATACAGATATTGGTCAATGCACTGCGTGAGTTGGGAGCAGAAATAGAGTACGTCCATAAGGAAGGATACCCTCCTCTCCGTATTAAAGGTTCAGTACTGAAAGGGAATGAAATTACCCTGAAAGGCAATGTCAGTTCCCAATACATTTCAGCATTGCTGATGATAGGTCCGACACTCAAAGACGGACTAACCTTGCATTTGAGCGGAGAAATTATTTCCCGTCCTTATATAAACCTGACACTGCAACTGATGCAGGATTTCGGAGCCAGAGCCGTATGGACTTCCCCCAACAGTATTTCCGTAGCCCCACAATCCTACAAAAGCGTTCCTTTCAAAGTAGAGAGCGACTGGAGTGCAGCTTCCTATTGGTATCAGATTGCCACATTATCTCCAGAAGCGGAAATTGAACTAGTAGGACTGTTTCACAATAGTTATCAGGGAGACAGCCGGGGAGCAGAGGTTTTCTCACGCTTGGGAATAACAACGGAGTTTACCCCGCAAGGCGTAAAACTAAAAAAGACAGGTAAAGCACCGGAAAAACTGGAAGAAGATTTCGTTGATATTCCGGACTTGGCGCAAACATTTGTCGTTACGTGTGCTCTGTTGAACATTCCTTTCCGTTTCACAGGACTGCAAAGTCTGAAAATAAAAGAAACTGACCGCATTGCCGCCCTGAGAACCGAACTTAAAAAGTTGGGATACGTTATAGAGGAAGAGAATGACAGTATATTGATGTGGAACGGTGAACGCTGTGAACCGGAAGAAACTCCAGTGATTACAACCTATGAAGATCACCGAATGGCGATGGCGTTTGCACCAGCCGTAATCTGTCACCCCAATATGCTAATTGCCGACCCGCAAGTCGTTACCAAATCATATCCCGGATACTGGGAAGACTTAAAGCAAGCCGGGTTTCAGGTTATAAACAGAGACTAGCTGCCCGGTACAGTGGAGGATTTCAATAAAGCATCAAAAGCCTATTAAATCAATTATATGGAAGGGGTACGCCAAAAAATGTAACTCCCCAATATAAAATAACAGAAATCAACAATTAATAAGAAAATAACCAAGTACTATAAGAACTAAGGCATTTGTTGTTAATTTATATGCCTCTTATAATATACTTTTTAGGGGGAAATCTTTTTCATATATGCTAATCTTTACTCTGTTAAAACAGTCTTTTATTATTTTTTTTAGTATTACTGCTTGATTTTATAAAAAATGTACTTATATTTGCGAAGTAATGTTATGGAAACCTTATACCAGAAGTGGGAGTTTTTTATATCAGCGAGACGTGAAGATAGTTCATGATTTTGACGCTATATTTCTGATTTATAAACCTATAATTGATGTACTTATGAAAAAAAGTTCTCTGATTGACTTAAATGTATTTCGGAAAGTTCTTATAGGACTTGGTATTTCCAGTAGCCTATTCTATCCGAACAATGCGCTTGCAGACTCTTACCTCACAAGTAAGAATGAAGTAACAACGACTGTCCAACAGACCAAAAAGATTACAGGTAATGTGACTAATACGGCAGGTGAGCCGATAATAGGTGCCACTGTATTAGAAAAAGGAAACACAACTAACGGTACTATTACCGACATTGATGGAAATTTTACAATTAACTTGCCGGCCAACGCAACGCTCAGTATTTCTTATATAGGATATATAACACAAGAAATACAAGTGGGGTATCAAACTTCTTTCAAAGTAGTACTGAAAGACGATACAAAAACATTGGATGAAATTATTGTTGTAGGATATGGTTCGCAAAAGAAAGCTAATTTGACTGGTGCAGTTTCTTCCGTGAAAATGGATGAAGCGCTGGGGGACCGTCCGCTTCTGAATGCTGCCGATGCTTTACAGGGAGCTGTTCCTGGACTGTTCGTTTCTAACGGCGGTAATGCACCGGGAACCAGCAAGTCTTTCCAAATCCGCGGAGCTTACTCATTAGGTGTCAAAAACTCGGACGGAACGTATGGAAACACAATCAAACCACTCGTATTGATAGACAATGTGGAAGGGGATATCGACATGATTAATCCGGAAGACATCGAATCTATCAATGTGCTGAAAGATGCTGCATCAGCTGCTATTTACGGTGCACGTGCAGCAGGAGGTGTTATCCTGGTTACTACCAAACGTCCGAAAGGTGCTTCCAGATTTGAATTGAATTACAACAATAACTTTGCATTCGGCAAGGCAGTGAACTTACCAAAACAAGCTCCTTTAATGGACTATCTGCAAGCCTATCTGGACTGTGGATACTCTGACGCATACTGGTCGCTAGGTTCACCTAGCGTCAGCAAATGGATGGAATACCTGACTGCATATCAAAAAGATCCTTCTTCATTCAACACAGTAGGCGACGGCATCTATGTAGACGAATCCGGAGTTCCTTATTATCTGAACGAAAAGGATTTATATAAGAATTTTATGGAGACCAGTTTCCAGATGACACACAACATCTCTGCAAGCGGAGGTACTGATAAACTCCGGTACCGTATCTCGGGAGGTTACAACTCGAACGATGGTGTCCTGATTTCCGACAGAGACAAATTCGAACGCATGAATGTCAATTCATTCATTTCTGCCGACGTGACAAAGTGGTTTACACAGGAGATCACAATGAGCTATGCCCATAGTTTACAAACCTCACCGGGAGGAATGGGAGGAGTATACAACACTCGTCTGGTTTCCTATTATCCGGAAGGTGAACTGCCTGCTTCCGTAAACACACTGGCAGACGAGGATTTGCCTCTCTTCACTCCCCGCAACCAGATATTATACTCAAACCCAGTAAACAACAAGAACGATAATCCGCGTATTTTCCTCAAATCCATTCTTAAACCTCTGAAAGGGCTGGAAGCGGTATTTGAATATACCTTTGATAAAAATATATATGATTACCACTGGTACACCGGACAATACGACTATACAACCATCCAGGGAGGAAGTTCCAAATCCTTCGTAGATGATTATCTGAGAAAGTACAAACAACATACGAACTATAATTCAATTAACGTATATGCTACTTATAACAAAGACTTCGGTAACCACCACTTTAAAGTAATGGCTGGTTTTAACCAGGAATCCAGCTATCAAGAGACATTGGATACGTACTCATACAATCAGGCAGTACTCGATGTTCCGGCAATGTCATCAGGAACAGGTACGATAAAAGCCACTGATTCATATAGTGAGTATGCTATCCGTGGAGGATTCTTCCGCGTCAACTACAATTATCTCGACAAATATCTGCTGGAAGTAAACGGCCGTTATGACGGTTCTTCCAAATTCCCCAAGAGTTCACGTTTCGGTTTTTTCCCTTCTGTATCTGCCGGCTGGCAAATTGCCCAGGAGAGATTTATGAATTCCACCCGTCATTGGCTGGACGGTTTGAAGCTCCGCGCCTCTTACGGTGTCATCGGCAACCAAAACATCAATCCGTACACCTTCACCCCGTCTATGAGCGTAAATAATAAAGCCACTTCATGGATTATAGATGATACGTATGTAACCTCTATCAGTTCCCTGCCCGCATTAGTAAGCCAGAATTTCACATGGGAGAAAGTAGGAACAATCAACGTAGGATTGGACGTAAACTTGTTCAACAACCGTCTGAGCGGAGTATTCGAATGGTATCAACGGAACACGAACGGGATGCTTGCCCCCGGTGTACAATTGCCTGCTGTTGTAGGTGCCAGTGCCCCCTATCAGAACACAGCCGATATGCGTACACGAGGTTGGGAACTTAGCCTGAACTGGAGAGACCAAATAGGTAAGGTAGGCTATCGAATCGGGTTCAATCTTTCCGATTATAAATCAGAAATCATTAAATATGACGATAATGCAGCTACCAAATTATTGAGCTCCTACTATCCGGGACAAACACTAGGAGAAATCTGGGGATATGTCGTAGACGGATATTATACTGTTGACGACTTTGTGGATACCTCTTCCTGGCAACTAAAAGAGGGAGTTACTTCTATCAACGGCTATAATGTACGTCCCGGAGATGTGAAATTTAAGAATCTACGTGACGATGATACTTCCACCAACGTAATTACCAGCGGTGACAATACATTTGACAACCCGGGAGATCGTAAGGTTATCGGAAACACAACTCCCCGTTACCAATATGGTATCAATCTCGGAATGAATTATGCGGGATTCGACCTGAATGTTATCTTGCAAGGTACAGGAAAACGGGATTACTGGATTTCAAATGTACTCACTTTCCCGATGAACGGTGATAACTTTGTTCCTCTTTTTGAAGGATTGAGTGACTATTGGATGCCTAAAGATCCTGATAACGGTGATTGGAGTGCAGTAAATCCTAACGCTAAATATCCCCGCATCTACGGTAATCGCGGCAACTCCGGTTCGAATCTGAGACAGAGCGACAAATATCTGTCCGATGCTTCCTATCTGCGCATCAAAAACATAACCCTATCCTACAAATTACCCAAGAAATGGGTAAACCAGATTTTCCTGAATCAGATGAAGGCGTTTGTCAGCATAGAAAATGTAGCAACTTTCACTTCACTGCCTTCAGGTATCGACCCAGAGAGAATTGAATGGAACTACCCGGCATTCCGTACGGTTTCATTCGGAGTAAATATCACGTTATAAATTACTAATCTGATACATAGTTATGAAAAAGATACTATTATTTCTAACCCTTTTCACAGGGATGACATTGACGGGATGTAATGACAGTTTTTTAGAGAAATACCCCGTGACCAGCTTGACGGAAGAAAATGCTTTCCAGTCATACGACAATTTCAAAGCTTTCATGTGGCCTTGTTATGAAATGTTTTCCAACACAAACATAGCCACCTCCACTACCGCTATCGGACGTAATTCTCACTATCTCGGTGACGTATATGCCGGATATCTGGAACAAAGAGGTGCAAGCAGCCAAAATAAATATGCGTTTCAGACAGTGACAAACGCAACCTCCGGCAACGGCTGGAACTTTTCTTCCTTCATTCGCCGCATTAACATCATGCTGTCGCACGTGGATGACTCCAACATGACCGAAGAAGAAAAGAACCACTGGAAATCCGTGGGATATTTCTTCCATTCTTTCTGGTACATGGAATTGATTGACCGCTTTGGTGATGTTCCCTGGGTAGATACTCCGTTGGACGATACTTCGGAAGAAGCTTACGGTTCCCGTATGCCCCGCCTCGAAGTAGCGGACAAGGTATTAGACCGTTTGCTGTGGGCAGAATCGAATATCGGCAACACAGCGATCTATGAAAAAAAGGATGGCTCTAACACTATCAACCAGAACTGTGTACGAGCAGCCATTTCCCGTTTCACTCTTCGGGAAGGTACCTGGAGAAAGTACCATGAACTGGGAAGTTACGACAGATATTTCACAGAATGTAAGCGCGTTTCGAAACTGTTGATGCAAGATTATCCTTCTCTGTATACAGGAACAGACGGACAACCGGGTGCCGGTTATGGCGAAATGTGGACTACGGACGATTTGAGTACAGTTCCGGGCATCATCCTCTACCAACAATGGTTGGAAACAATCAAACCGGGACACTCATGTTATTACGAACACACTTCTTCCCACGACATAGAGATGCATCAAGGAACGGTAGATCTGTATCTTTGTAAGGATGGAAAGACTATTTCCAATTCTGAATTATATGCCGGAGACAAAGATATCTATTCGACTTTCCGTAACAGAGACCCACGTATGTACCATACTATCATGCCGCCCTATAAAGTAGTGGACGGTAAAGGGGACTATACCACATGGTCGTATACCAGCGATCCTGCCGACCGCGAATATATTGACATCATGGGTCCAAACGAGTCATGCAGTAATCCGGGAGTGGGCATGAAACGCTTGCCGGGACAAAACTGGAGTGCTTCGTTAGTACGACGGGTTCCCAACTTGCAAGGCGGTGCACAATACACAATCGAAGGGAAGAAATACGGACCGCATGCTTATGTTGCCTGCCGTTCGGGATACTACGTATGGAAAAATTGGGATAACTGGGAAGAGAACTATAACAATGCACAGGTAAATACAGCCGATAAACCGATCTTCAAAATAGAAGAAATACTGTTGAACTATGCAGAAGCGATGTACGAAACCGGCGCATTTGACCAAAATGTAGCTGAAGAAACAATTAACAAGTTACGTACCCGAGCAGGAGTAGAAAAGATGACAGTTGCTAATATTGACGAGAATTTCGATCCCAAACGTGGCAAATACTATCCGAAAAACAATACAACGGGTATCTTGGTAGACCCTGTCCTTTGGGAAATACGCCGCGAACGCATCATCGAGTTAATGGGTGAAGGATTCGGTTTCTATGATGTGCGTCGTTGGAGAATGGCTCCATGGTTTGTAAATATGCAACAGAAAGGTATGTGGATATCCAAAAACGAACTAAGTTCACTAACCCTACTGAACGAAACGACCGGAACATCGGACGGCGCCAATGGTTCTATGACTGAAGGATATATCTATCTGTTCAACGATCCTATCAAAGAAGGTAAAGGATGGCTTGAAAAATACTACTTATATCAGGTTCCGCTGGAAGAAATCGCGTTGAACCCCAACTTAACACAAAATCCGGGCTGGGATAAAGAATAACAGTTAATATCGGCCTACTATAAATATTTCAGCTATTTCTCCTTCCCCCAGAGTAGAAATAGCTGAAGTTTTTTATAACAATGTACTGTTTCTAATAGCCTTCTTCATTTGCTATTTTCCATATCCAAAAGAATAAACCCTTCAGAACTTATTTCCTAAAGACACGTTGTAACAGAGAGTTATTCTTTTTCGTTCTGTATTCATATATACCCTGTTTCAGCTTTTGCACAACCTCTTGTAAATCTGTAACCAAAAGAGAAGTTGAATCTTGAGGAGAATCAAACAAAACAACTCTTTGATTCTTAGAATCTATATACATATTTCCAAAACGCCTTATAAAATGATTTGTCAGATAGCCATTATAAATCTCCTCTTTTAGAAAATAATCAGGCAATTTATACATACCAACACCAGTCAGATGCTGATTATTAAACTTCATTCCAGAAGAAAGTATTAGAAAAACCGAGTCATCCAAGGAAGTCGAAATCCGGCCATGCTCCTCCATTTCAGGTATTTTACCCGATATTGTTAAAGGATAAGTATTATAATAATCTTCATATAAATAGTTCTTCAGTTTATCCTCCGGAGAAAATGGTAAAAGCAAATCACACATAAGCTTATAATCTCCAACTGAAACCGGTTGGGAATACAGGCCTAAGTCTAATATAAACCTCATTGGCATAGTATCATTAATCAATACATCAGCACACATATTGTTTCCACCACAATCTATTCGCATCTCCAAACAACTTGCTCCCAAAGATAACGGGATATCTACATCGTAATCAGCTATTAATAATTTATTTGTTCGAAAATTGAACAACCAATTATATTGATTTATTAAAGTGCGCCCTATAACTGCCCCACTGAGATTCTTACCACTTACACCATAGTGTTTCAGTTCCCCTACCGCAAAAATATTTGTTACTTTACTAGAGTCTATCTTTGAAAAATCTTTTTCTCCAATACAAAAAGGCACCAACACCGCTGGAACGGAAAAACGCCCGATAGAATCCTTTTTTTTAATTCCTTGCTCTATTTTCTCTGCCAGTTCCTCTTCCCTCTCATTTCGAAGATTATACTTTACTGCCAATTCAGAAAGAATAGTTGAGACTCCAGCCCCAGTGTCAAATATATACCAATGAACATCACCATTGATAGTCAATGGAACTTTAATATATGAATCATGTTCAAAAGTTACCTCAGTCCAACTACGTTGCTCGGCACAAGATATACCAAACAATATAAGTATTATCGTTCCAGCCAGATGTCTCAGCATAGTCACACATTTTGTTGTGTCAGAACTCTCTCTCATTCGCCATTTTCCACATGTTAAGGAAGGACGCCTTAGTGATTTCCACAATCTTATCCCAATTCAGGCGGTCGGCATGATCGGACGGTTGGTGATAATCGGGATGTCCGTCAGTATGATACCAGATGATCGGAATACCAGCTTTAGCAAATGAACTGTTATCACTTCCTCCTACGGGATTATCCCATGCGCGGTAATCCGGTGACAACCGCAAACCATACTTCTTGATATCTTCTTTCAACCAATCTCCAAAAACCGGATGAGCAGCCGTATAAAAATAAACAACGTGTTCAGGCTGTTGCGGTTTGTTATTACGACCTATCATATCAAAGTTCAGATAGCCTTTGATTCGAGAGATGAAAGGGCAAGTTTGCACAAAATATTTGGAGCCAAGCAACCCTTTTTCTTCTCCGTCCCAAAATGCGAAGATTACATTTCTTTCCGGCTGCTTTCCACTGGCAACAAATGCCCTTACTATTTGCAATACAGCGGATACACCGGATGCATTATCGTCGGCTCCGTTATAAATCTGGTCTCCGTCGAGAGCTGGATCTATGCCCAAATGGTCAAAATGAGCGCCTACGATTACATACTCTTTTGTATTTTTACCGGGAATCATGCCTAATACATTTCTCATGGAAAGCTTTTGATGAACCTCCTGCTTCAGTTTAGCAATAGAATCGGGATGAACTTCGAGGCGACCTTTCTTTTGCCTTTCTTTGCGATAGGCTTCAAAAGGCTGGAAATAACTTTCATTCAGAGGCTGCACTCCTATCCATTGCAACAAAGAAACAATATATTCCGAAGCTACACGCGAGCCATGGAATCCGGCTTCGCGTCCCTGCAACTCGTCACCTGCTAAAAAATTAATAATAGCTTCAGTAGAAGAACGGCTAATACTTTGCAATCCTTTTTCCATGTGAGACTGAGCTGATACAAATAATGCAACATTACACAAAAAGAAAATTAACAAGACTTTCTCTTTCATTATATTCAAGATTTAAAGGTATATACGCAATATCGACAAACAAATATTCACACGATCAGTAGTTTCTCATTCATAAGAAGTCGCCTTTTTACTATCTTATTCCTCATCAACTATCCAATTTTTCTCTTTCAGTATTTCTTTTAAAGACTCCTTATTTCCAGGGTTATCACTATAAGAGATCCGGCATTGAGGAGGTCTCGGATATTCAGGAGTCGGTTTCGGAACTTGTCCTAAAGAAACAAACAAAGTCTTCAAGGCAGCCTCACCCAGTTGGTTGGAATGACAATAGAGATGTCCGAAATATTGTCCTTCCGGAACTAATAAACGGGTTAACCGATTATGGTCACAATGTAGTTCCCTTATAGATAAATGCTTAGTCAAATCAAGTTCCGTCAATCTGTTACCGGAACAACTTAACTCATTCAGAGAAGGGCAACACTCCAAGACATCGTCAACCGACTGAAAAGCACACCCACTTATCAGTAATGCATTAATCCCATTATTCTCATCTAGCTCCAGACTCGCCAATGCACTATTATATCCCAGATCCACAGAACGCAATTTGGGTAAACCTTTTAATGAAAAGGAGGAGAAACCATTATAAGAACAATACAATTCTTCCACTTCCGGATGATTGCCAAGCTCCATTGAAGTTAATTTAGGATTAGAATAAATTTGTATATTCCGTAATCGGGAACAATGCTCAACCTCCAAATGTTCCAAATCTGCGAAACTACCGATATTAATACTTTCTACATTAGGACAAAAAGTATTCAAATTCAATTCACGGGTATCGGTAATACTATTCAGAACCAAAGATTTCATTCCCGGCATATTCCCCAAATGCAAATCACTTATAGAAATCAACAGACCGCTTATATCAATAAGTTGTAGTTCTTCAGCCCAGATTCTTACGTTATACGATCCTTTATTTCCATATCTATATGTCACTCCGCCAGCCATCGAAGAAGGATCTTCAACTTTCTGCATTCGACCGTTTCCCCAGTCTATTACCATTCGTCCACCGTCTGCAACAATGTTCAATTGGCGCCAATCTCCTGTAACATTCACTGTAAAACGAATCGTATTTGCATCCGTTAGTGCCGGAAAATCAAAATCATCTCCAAACACACTATTATCCGTATCTTTACAAGAAATAAAGATAGTAGATAAGATAAATACGTAACTCCAAACGAACAATAGACTCTTTCGCTTCATTACTTATTATATTTAAGTTAGCAACGTACAAAAGTACGAAAGAAATAGATAGCAACTATAATAGAATACAAATAAATAAGTAACTTTGCCGAAAATTGATTTGATATAACTATGTGGATACTCATTATAAGTCTGATATTGCTGGGTATCATTGCGCTGATTGCCGGGTATATCCGCAACAAAAGACTACAACAGAAGATAAAAAGAGGCGAACTGGACCGTATGCCGGAAGTGAAGGAAGTGGATGCAGAATGCTGCGGCCAACACGAAGTATGCGAACGGGATAGCCTGCTGGCTGCCGTCAGTAAGAAAATAGAGTATTACGATGATGAAGAACTGGACCAGTTCATCGGTCGTGAAGGCAATATGTATACGGAAGAAGAAACAGAGCAGTTCCGTGATGTGTTATATACCACAAAAGACGACGAAGTTGCCGGCTGGATACGTAGTCTTCAACTTCGTGGTATCGAGTTGCCGGATAATCTCAAAGACGAAGTATTTCTGATTATCGGAGAAAGAAGAATATGAACCTATTACAATATATATTCTTTCAGCACGCCTTGTTGGGGAGCCTGCTGGCAAGCATTGCCTGCGGGATAATCGGCACCTATATTGTTACCCGCCGACTGGTGTTTATCAGTGGAGGGATCACTCACGCCTCTTTCGGAGGAATAGGATTGGGACTGTTTGCCGGAATTTCCCCGATATTGTCGGCAGCCGTCTTCTCCGTGCTTTCCGCCTTTGGTGTAGAGTGGCTCAGCAGACGTAAAGATATGCGCGAAGATTCTGCCATTGCCGTATTCTGGACGTTAGGAATGGCATTAGGCATCATGTTCAGTTTCCTGTCACCCGGCTTTGCCCCCGACCTGTCCGCCTATCTGTTCGGGAACATCCTGACAATCAATCAGACTGACCTCTGGATGCTCGGCATATTGGCTCTGCTGTTAACCGGATTTTTCTATCTGTTCATCCGTCCAATCGTATATATCGCTTTCGACCGGGAGTTTGCCCGTTCGCAAAAGATCCCGGTAGAGATATTCGAATATCTGCTGATGATGTTTATTGCGCTGACCATCGTTGCCTGCCTTCGTATGGTAGGTATCGTGCTGGCCATCTCGCTGCTCACCATCCCGCAAATGACCGCCAACCTGTTCACTTACAGCTTCAAGAAAATCATCTGGTTGTCTATCGGCATCGGTTTTCTGGGATGTCTGGGCGGATTGTTCATCTCCTACCATTGGAAAGTCCCTTCGGGAGCTTCAATCATATTCTTCTCCATTCTGATTTATGCCGTTTGCAAAATTGGAAAGAGTTGTTTCAAAAAACAGTCATAATAACAGATTAATATATGGAAATCAAGATTCAATCATTAGAAAGTATCCACGAAGCAGCCCGTGAATTTATCGCTGCTATGGGCGACAGCACTGTATTCGCACTATACGGAAAAATGGGAGCCGGTAAGACTACATTCGTCAAAGCCCTTTGTGAAGAACTCGGTGTTACGGATGTCATCAGCTCTCCCACGTTCGCTATTGTCAATGAATACCGTTCGGACGAAACCGGGGAATTGATCTATCACTTTGACTTTTACCGCATCAAGAAACTGAGTGAAGTGTACGACATGGGCTACGAAGATTATTTTTACAGCGGTGCTCTTTGCTTCATCGAATGGCCGGAACTTGTAGAAGAACTGCTGCCAGGCGATGCCGTAAAAGTTACGATTGAAGAACTGGAGGACGGAAGCAGAGTCATCAAACTATGACCGGACAATATATCGTACAAGGAATTTTTGCACTGGCAGGGATCATCTCCCTGCTGGCGTCATTGCTCAACTGGAACTGGTTCTTTACCACCCGCAATGCACAAACCATTGTCCGGAACGTAGGGCGCAACCGGGCACGACTCTTTTATGGAATACTCGGAGTTATCTTAATAGGAATGGCTATCTTCTTCTTTGTAGAAACACAGAAAGCTATAGCAATTGCCGTGACTTCATCTCCAAGTACTTATTAATCACATCAATCGAAAGATTCTCCGGCGTGGTCAATAAAGAATAGATTCCATTCTGCTTCAAGGTGGAAACAATCAACCGTTTTTCAAAAGCAAACTTCTCCGCTATGACATGGCGATAGTAGCCTTCCGTATCCCTGGCAGGGTTGGCGATATATTCTTTCAAATCGGCATCCTCGAAAAAGACCACAAGAAGACGGTGCTGACGATTCAGTTGTTTCAAATAAGCCAACTGACGGTTCATGCTCCCCATACTGGAGAAATTAGTATATAGCACCAAAAGACTGCGCTTGCTGACATGCTTGTTCAGATGAACACAAAGAGCGGAGAAATCCGTTTCGCCAAAAGTAGTCTGCTGGCTATAAAGATTTTCGAGCAATGTCTGCATATGTCCGGGTTGCTTGGAAGCCGGCACAAAGGTGTCGAAATGTTCATCGAAAGTTACCAGGCCGGTTTTATCATCCTTTCTCATCGCAACATACGAAAGCACCAACGATGCATTGACTGCATAATCGAGTAACGTCATACCGCGAAAAGCTTGCTGCATAATGCGCCCCTTATCAATCACATTATAAATTTGTTGGGAACGTTCATCCTGATAAACATTCACCATTAGCTCATGCCGGCGGGCACTTGCCTTCCAGTTTATCGTCCGGTAATCATCCCCTTTGACGTATTCCTTTATCTGTTCGAATTCCGTATGATGCCCCACTCTGCGAATACGCTTTATCCCCAATTCGGTCAGATTGTCGCTCATAGCCAGCAACTCATATTGGTGCAACATCAGATAAGAAGGATATACCTTGATATCCAACGGCTCCCCACAAGTATAACGCCGGGAAATCAATCCGATCCGACCGGTTACAAACACCCTGATCCGCCCGAAAGAGTAAACACCCCGCTGCGTAGGGCGGAGACGATAACTAATCGTTTTCCCTTCATTTGCCTGAAGCTGTATCCGGAAATTGATATTCCGCTGTTGGAAGATAAAAGGAATCTCGTCGATAATCTCCAAAGAGACGGGACGCGGATAACTATTTTCCACACGGATAGCCACTTCGTTTTCATCGCCATTGGAGAAACGGTCGGCACAGTGACGTTCTGCCTGAATCGCGTTGGTACGATAAAGTAGAAATCCGTCCGCCGACACTAACGCAATCAAAGCCACAAGCGCCCACTGCCCGACAACAAACAACGGAGCAAACGCATATCCGCTACCCAGAAACAGGATAACCAACACAAAGACAATATAGAAACGATTCGTTAAATACAACTTGTCTGCTAAAAATTAAGAGTTAAAAACTAAAGACCGTAATCGGAACATGACAGTTGGACTATCATGCATTATCTATTTCGGAACCTCAACCTTATCAATCAAACGCTGCGTCACCTTCACCGGAGAATAGCCTTCCATTTCCGCTTCGGCAGTCAGAATCAGACGATGTTGAAGCACATACGGAGCCACAAACTTAATATCTTCCGGTGTCACAAAATCACGTCCCTGCAAGAGAGCATAGGCTTTGGACGCCTGCATCATAGCAACGGACGCACGTGGAGAAGCTCCCAGATACACAGCTTTGCTGGTACGTGTCTGCTGCACAATCAGGGCAATGTACTGAAGCAACGTGCGGTCAACAAACACATTCTTCATAAAAGCACGGAGCGTCAACAACTCTTCCTTCGTAAGAGCAGGTGTGATATCATCAAGTTTCACCAAGGCGGCATTGGAGTGATGACGTTCCAGAATATTCACTTCTTCATCCAATGAGGGATAATCCATAGTAATCTTCATCAGGAAGCGGTCGAGCTGCGCTTCGGGAAGTTTGTAAGTCCCTTCCTGTTCCACCGGATTCTGGGTAGCCAAAATCGTATAGAGTTCTCCCATTCGGTGTGTCGTCCCGTCAATACTTATCTGACGTTCTTCCATTACTTCAAACAAGGCCGACTGCGTTTTGGCAGGAGCACGGTTTATCTCATCCACCAATACAATATCCGCAAATATCGGCCCCTTATGAAAATCAAACTCATTCGTCTTCATGTTGAATACGGTCGTTCCCAACACATCGCTCGGCATTAAATCCGGGGTAAACTGGATGCGGCTGAAGTCTGCATCAATCAACCGGGCCGTGAGACGGGCCAGCAACGTTTTCGCTACTCCCGGCACACCTTCTATCAGCACATGACCGTTTGCCAGAATAGCCGTCAGCACCAAGTCCACCGTTTGTTCCTGACCGACTATGACGGAGGCAATCCGTTCTTTCAGTCCTTGTATCTTCTCGGAAAAGAGAGTTAAATCTATCCGTTGTTCAGTGTTCTCTTCCATAAGTTTCTTCTTTATATATGATTGATTATTTCACTCATTTTATCTATATACAGTTTCATCTGTTCCGCAGAAATGACGCGGCCGCCGTAAATCACCGGGCGGACTTCGCGGACAAACGTACCGATTTCCTCCGCATCCATTCCCGTCTTCTGCGCAATCCGGCGGAAAGAGCGTTCATCGTCCGCCACTTCCTCTATATCCACCTGAATCTCTCTTCTCAATTCTTCCGCAAAGTAGATAAACTTCTTATGGACCAAGTCTGCATGATCTTTCTTCTGATAATACAGAGTCCCTATCAGTTCGGTAAACTCAAGGGATTTGTTTTCCGGTTCGCGGATAACCGGTATTACACGTTGCCGTCTCCGTGCCGTAAATATCATAAACAGCAATATGGCAATCATCGTCAGATACAACGCCCAGCGAAGCGGTTGCCGGGAAAGAAGGTAACGGAAAGGAGACTGCTGCATTTCCGCCGTCTCTTTGACATATCCTTCGGTACGGACAACAGGAAACTCGCCCATTTGAGATAACAAGCGGAATATGTAAGCCGAATTATTCCCGTCGAGTATACCGTAATTGGTAAAAATCAAAGGAGTGGAGACAAGAATCACCTCCCCTTTCCCAACCGGACAGGTCATAGCTACAGGAACATAACGAAGTGTGTCCTGCTCCGATTCCGTAGATACGGAATCGACTTCTACCTCATACCGGTACTCATTCACATGAAGCGCTTTCCTCGCCAACTCTTTTCCCGGCAACGAATCGCCCCAAAAATAGGAGGAACAAAGCTGAGGGTAGAAATAGAACGTTCGCGGAGAATAGACTGCCGAATCTCCCACCCAGCATAAACTATCTTTTGCCAACAACGAAGTGGCATATTTCTTGAGAGCCAACGGACTGAAATAAAAACGATAAGATTCAAAGTTCAATGTATCCTTCAAGTACCGGCTGAACATAGTGCTCGCCAGCATAACCTTATTTCCCCGTTCCGCCATTTTCAGGAGAGACTTCACATCAATGTCCGTCAATGCCATGTCATGGGCAACTGCCAGTATTCCCCGGCTATGCAACGTGTCTTCCTCCTCCAACTGATAGAATGTCTTTTTCGACAATGTGTATCCATTGGGTAAAGAAGCAGACAACAAGCTATCGAACACCGCACATCCGAAAGGCTGGTCATCATAATGACCGAAAGTAGGTGTCCACACAAACTTCTTCGGCAGGTGATATTCCACAGCGAACATTATGACCAAAAAGGCTACAATGAAAATGATAAACCAGTGGCTTCCTTTCATACAGCGCCTCCTTTCTCTATTTCTTCCTGCAATGCCTGCATCTCACGGAAAAGTTCTTCCGTCGCTTCGAAGTTACCGTAACGTACCCGCAGGAAGTGGTTGGTCATTTGCCGGAAAGCCGGCAGCCGCACTTCATAGATATATTGCGTAGGTGTCTTATAAAGCTGCCAGTCAATACGTTCGGCGTCGCTCAACTGTTTCAGTGTCTGCAAATAGAGCAAACGTATCGCTTCCCTGTAATCCCGACGGGACAGTGCTTCATCAATGCCTTTCGGAAAATCAACGCCATAAATGGTATCTTCCTCAACAGTATACGGAAGTGAATTTTTATGCGAACGCATGAACAGTTCGGGACGTTTTTTGTAAACAAACCAAACAATCAGAAGCAAAAGAAGAATGGCCAGGCAAATCATGATAAGCCCGGAATACTCCTCCGCAAAACGGCTACCGAATATTTTACCCAACAACTCCCCGAACTGACCGCGAATCCACTCGAAAATATTAATTTCCGGAGTTATCAGCTCACGATTATAATCATACGCAGCATCGGACCGGAAAGCCGCAAGCTGTGCAGAATCACAAACCAATGTATCAGCCGGGGAAGTTATCATCTACCTGAACCTGTTTTTAGAGTTTATCAAAATTATCAATATCAGTTTCCACCGTAATGCTGTCCACCACTTCCGAGGCGTGCCCGTATTGATAAGCCATGCCGACAAAGGTGAAAATCATTGCCAGGTAAGCGCCGAATGTCTGAATAATCGCCATTAAGTAGAGGAAGAAACTATATCCTGCCGATACAGTAACCTCACCGCTTCCACCGACATCACTCATTGCAAAAAAGTACTTCACGACAGTAGCAATATACCAAGGCATCATCGTTACTCCTTGCAGGACGTTAGCTATAATTCCCATTAACAATGAAACTAGAAAGACACCTCCCCAAGTAGCAAATCCCAACCGGAAAGTTTTCTTGAAAGCCTCCATTAAAGTGATATCCTCAAACAAATAAATGGGCGCCAACAGAGCAAGCGGTACGGAGAAAGCTATGATAAACGGAATAGTCAGAAACAATGTGAAAGGCGTCAAAGCAACCAGAAGACCTACAAAAATGCCAACAAACAGTACCAGTAATATACAAGCACCTGTCATCAATAGCAGTCTTTTTATATTACGGAACAACCGAGGTTTCAGCATACCCAGAGTTACTCCCTGCAAGCGTTCTTCGCGTTCATTATATGTCCGGATCAGCCCATAGACCAACGATGTCAAGAGGATTATTCCAATCAGATAAAGGAACATATATAATCCATAATAAGAGCCGAAAGCAATGAGCGAAGAAGAAGACGCAGCCATTGCCGTACTACTTGCGATAGCGGATATCGACAATGCCCCGCTCATTAATCCGTTCAGGCTCAACGCCTGAATGAGGCAAAGAGGCAACAACAGATAAGTAGTAAACCTCAACAACAATTTCCAATTCTCTTTTAGAAAATCAAAAGAAGCGTTTAACTTTTCACCGAAAGGACGTTTCACATACATCGCGATCTTAGGTTTCTGTGATTCCATGTTTTTTTCTATTTGGTAAATAAATATAGTAGAAAATAATAAATGACAACGAAAGTAGAATGAATCCAAGCCTCAACAGATCCGGCAGTTCCGTATGTCGGGTGACAAAGCCTTCAATAAAACCTGCCATTACAAATACGGGAACGGTACCTATGACAATCTTTACTCCCTTCTTTGCACTCCGACGGAAAGACTCCAACCGTGAATAGGTGCCGGGGAAAAGCCAACCGTTACCTAAAGCCAGTCCGGCGGCACCAGCCACAATAATTGCCCAGATTTCAAGCGTTCCATGCAGCCAGATAGCAAGACTGGATTCCCAAAGCAAATCGTGCTGATAAAAGAAGGTTTGAAAGGCACCTATCATGATTCCGTTTCTAAGTAACATATATCCTGTACCGAAACTAGTCAACAGCCCCATTGCAAAACAATTAAAAGAAACCATCACATTGTTAAGCGTAATTCCCAGGAACATCGGCACTTCGTCCGAGCCGTTGTAGACCGCCATTGGCTCACCGTTGGCAATATTATCCAAAGTCATATCCACATAGCCGTTCCCTAAAATCAGGCGGACAAAGTTCGGGTCATTCGCAGCGGATATCACTCCTATCAGCACGCTGACAATAAAGATAATGAAGGAAGCCAGCAGTTCACGCCGGGCATCATACATTGTCTGCGGAACTTCACGCGTCCAGAACGTGATGATTCGCGACCACTTTTCCCGTTTGTTCCGGTAAATCTCGTTATGCAGTGCCGAAGCAAGATTATTCAGATAGATAGTAATGCGTGAAGTCGGAAAATGTGTCTGGGCAAATGCCAGATCAGCAGTCAGATCCGTATATACGTCGGCAAGTTGGTCGGGAGACAAGCCCGCGGCCTGCTCCACTACCTTTTCGGTTTCCTTCCATTTTTCAATGTTCCGACGGATAAACGTAACTTCTTTCATGCTTTCCAAGGGATTTCGGATAAGTTTTGTCCGAAACCGGAAGCAAAAGTAAGAGAAATATGATATATTTGCAACGGAATCCTAAGAATGTTTAATCAGAAATGGCAGAATCTACGATTATAACCGGCCAATTCGTCCGTATCAGCCAGACGCCCGCCAGTATTGGCGAACGACTGTTGGCATTAGTTATCGATTATTTCCTAATCGTAATCTACGTATATTCTACTGCCACCCTCTTAACCGAACTGCGGTTGCCTTCGGGATTTACCCTCATTTTCTTTCTCTGCGTCATTTATTTACCGATACTCGGTTATTCTTTTCTTTGCGAGACATTCAACCACGGGCAGAGTTTCGGCAAGCGTATAATGAATATCCGTGTTGTCAAAGCCGACGGTACCACCCCCAGTATCAGCTCTTACCTGTTGCGCTGGCTGCTTTTTCCTATTGACGGTCCAATTACGGGCGGTTTAGGCATTCTGGTGGTCCTGTTGACAAAAAACAGTCAACGAATGGGGGATCTTGCTGCCGGAACAATGGTGATTAAGGAAAAAAACTATCGTAAGATACACGTCAGCCTTGATGAATTTGACTATCTGACCAAAGATTATCATCCGGTCTATCCGCAATCCGCCGATTTATCACTCGAACAGGTAAATGTCATTACACGAACACTGCAATCCAGTGAGAAAGACCGTCCGCGACGTATCTTGCTACTAGCCCAAAAGGTGCAGGAGTTGCTTTCCATTACTCCACGCGACAACAATCAGGAGAAATTCCTTCAAACAGTGCTTCGGGATTATCAGTATTATGCATTGGAAGAGATATAAAGACTACTTTATTTACTGCCCGTTCCCTTTGTACCAAAGATCCGTAGCGATGCGTTCATTGTCGTTTCCGCACTTGGGAACTCTAGTTTCCACGGTTAGAAATTTCAATTTCCCTACGCAGAAAGAGGCTGTCTCAAAATAGAAAAATGAGACAGCCTCTTTTATTTTGTATTATCCACTATGAGACCGGACACCGCGTTCTAGTCCGCTTGTCCCAGAGAGTCTCCGTATTCCATTTCTCCCTGAACCACAAAGAGGACTTCTTCGGGATCGTATTCTCCCATTTCATCCTTTTTGGCTTCTTTTACGATGTAAGCCACCACTTCTTCCAAGTCGATGTCAACGTAGCCGTCTTCATCGGGTTGAGCGTCGAGAATTCCACTTTCAGAGTAATACTCGTCGATTAAGTCAAGGAAATAATACAACTCATCGTCCGAGAACTTCTCTTTCAGTTCTTGAGGCAGATAGTTTTTGATAAACTCGATGGTCTTTTCATCATCGGCATCTGCTAATAAAAAATCGTCTTCCAGTCCCATATATTTTAAGTCTTAAGTATGATCGACTATAAAAGCTTCTTTACTTTTTCTACGAATACAGGTTTGCCGACTGCACCGACCTGCTTGTCCACAATCTCACCATTCTTGAAAAACAGGACGGTAGGGATATTGCGGATGCCGTATTCGGCAGCCATATCGCCATTTTCATCCACATCACACTTACCGATGATTACTTGTCCTTCAAACTCTGCTGCCAATTCTTCAATAATAGGAGCCACCATTTTGCAAGGGCCACACCAAGGAGCCCAAAAATCAACAACAACCGGCTTGCCTTCTGCAAGAACTTCCTTATAGTTGCTGTCTGTAATTTCTAAAGCCATTTCTTATAAGTATTAAGTTTATTATTAATATATATCTTCTCGTTTTTATTGCGCTACAAATATAATCAATTTATGCGGAATCCAAGTTCCGGACGCTCTTTTAAATATGTTATTAAATCTCTTCCCACCGAAAGTTTGATGGGGCGGGAAATCAGATCGACCGACATGTGGTTGGTATCGCTGTCATCCGTCACCTTAAAATAAAGTTCCGTATTGCCCGGAGACTCTTTCGTGAGGGTTGCCAGTTCAGTAACCAGAGCTGTATTCAATACCGACAAAGGAATAAGAATCGTGATTTTCTGTACCAGTTCTTCTTTCACATCCGGAAGAAGTTCCATAGAGGTAATCTTGATTTCCAGTTCATCCTGCCGCCACTGTTTGGCTTGGCAACGGGCCTTGATATACAGGAAAGTTCCTTCATTGAGGTACCCTTGATAAGTCACCCAGTCATTTCCCCAAAACGGGATTTCGGTAGAGCCGGAATAGTCCTCAATCTTGGCAATGCCATACGGATTACCATTCTTGCTGACTCCACGACGAACACTGGTCACAATTCCTCCCATGGTTATTTCGCGTCCTGCCAGGGCTGCTTTATCTTCCAGTTCGCTCATACGAGTATTGCAAACGTGTTCCAGCACAATGGAAAATTCATCCAACGGATGAGCGGAAAGATAGATACCAACCAAGTCACGTTCACGGTTCAGGCGGTCGAGATCGCTCCAACGTTCCACTCCCTGCGGAATTTCGGGGGTAGCGACGTCAATTACGTTTTCGCCTCCGAACAGAGAATTGACGGCAGCAGCTTTGTCTGCCTGATAGCGGTTGCCATAACGCATCAATGTTTCCAAGAATAATTCACCTTTCGAGTTAGCGGCAAAATACTGTTCACGTTTCAGTTCCGGGAAACTGTCGAATCCGCCGGCCAATGCCAGGCATTCCATATTTTTCTTGTTACAGGCATTCAGGTTGACGCGTTGCACAAAGTCGAAGATTCCAAGGAAAGGACCGTTCTTCTTACGCTCCTCCATGATGCTTTGTACAGCAGCCTCACCTACTCCTTTCACGGCACCGAGTCCGAAACGGATATTACCATCATGATTTACCGTAAACTTCAGGTTACTCTCATTTACATCCGGTCCCAATGTCTGGATACCCATTGCCTTACATTCGTCCATCAACTTCGTGATGTCCGTGATGTTCGACAAGCTTCGGCTCATTACAGCCGCCATATATTCAGATGGGTAGTTTGCTTTCAGATAAGCTGTCTGATAAGCGACCCATGAGTAACAAGTAGCGTGTGACTTATTGAAAGCGTAAGACGCAAACTTTTCCCAGTCCGTCCAAATCTTTTCAAGTACTTTCGGGTCGTGTCCATTCTTACGTCCTCCTTCAATAAATTTAGGTTTCATGTGATCCAGCTTGTCACGCAACTTCTTACCCATTGCTTTACGAAGGGCGTCGGACTCACCACGGGTAAAGTCTGCCAGCAGACGTGACAAAAGCATCACCTGTTCCTGATATACCGTGATTCCGTAGGTATCTTTCAAGTATTTCTCCATAACCGGAATATCATACTCGATAGGCTTGCGTCCATGCTTGCGGTCGATAAAATCAGGAATATAATCCATAGGTCCCGGACGGTACAGAGCATTCATGGCTATCAAATCCTCAAAAGTAGAAGGCTGTAATTCGCGCAGATACTTCTGCATACCGGCAGATTCAAACTGGAATGTACCAATTGTGCGTCCGTCACTATATAGTTTGTAAGTGGCAGGGTCGTTAATATCTATCTGGTCTACATCAATTTCCAAGCTGCGGCTCAGGCGGATATTCTCGACGGCTTCCTTAATAATGGAAAGAGTTTTCAGTCCGAGGAAGTCCATTTTGATTAATCCGGTATCTTCAATCACCGAGCCTTCATATTGGGTGACAAGCATTTTTTCACCTGTCTCCTTATCGTCGGCAGTGCTGACAGGCACCCAGTCGGTAATATCATCACGACAGATAATCGTACCGCAGGCATGCACACCAGTGCCACGAACGTTTCCTTCGAGCATCTTGGCATACTTGATCGTATCCCGTACCAAAGGATCGGAAGAGGCTTCGGCAGCCTGCAACTCCGGGACATATTCTATCGCATTGCGGAGATTCAGTTTCTTATCGGGAATCTTATCGGGTACTAGTTTAGCCAGACGGTCGGATTCCGAGAGAGGGAGTTTCTGCACACGGGCAACGTCCTTGATAGCCAGTTTCGTAGCCATTGTGCCATACGTGATGATATGAGCCACCTTCTCTTGACCATATTTATTCGTTACCCAACGAAGTACCTCGCCACGACCGTCATCATCAAAGTCCACATCAATATCAGGTAATGAGATACGGTCCGGGTTCAGGAAACGCTCGAACAGTAAGTCGTACTGGATAGGGTCGATCTTTGTGATACCCAGACAGTAGGCCACCGCCGAACCGGCAGCCGAACCACGTCCCGGACCTACCGACACTCCGAGCTCTTTGCGAGCGGCGTTGATAAAGTCCTGCACAATCAAGAAGTATCCGGGGAAACCCATCGTCTTCATGATGTACAATTCGAAGTTCATACGCTCCTTCACTTCCTCCGTCAACGGTTCACCATATATTCTTTTTGCTCCGTCGAAAGCCAGTTTAGCCAGATAGTCCCCTTCAAGTTTGATACGATACAATTTATCATATCCGCCTAGACGCTTGATTTTCGCCTTTCCATCTTCTTCACTCAACACCACATTACCATGCTCATCTTGAGTGAACTCATCATAAAGGTCTTTCTCCGTAAACTTCTGCCGGTATTCTTCTTCCGTTCCGAAATCCTCGGGAATGGCAAAAGTAGGCATGATAGGGGCATGGTCGATAGAGTAATATTCTACTTTATCGAGAAGTTCCAATGTATTGCTCAACGCTTCCGGCACATCGGCAAAGAGCTCGTTCATCTCTTCTCGTGTCTTCATCCATTCCTGCTTGGTATAGAGCATACGGGTAGGATCATCCAGATCCTTACCGGTACTCAAACAGATCAGACGGTCATGTGCTTCGGCATTTTCTTCATCCACGAAATGAACGTCATTTGTACAAACCAACTTGACATTAAACTTCTTGGAATATTCCATAAGATATTTGTTCACCTTTACCTGCAAAGGGTAGCACTCGTGATTGGCCCGGGGAACAGTTGCTTTATGGCGCTGCATTTCAAGGTAAAAATCATCGCCGAACAGGTTCTTATACCACTGAATAGCTTCTTCCGCTTCGGCAAACTGGTCATTGGTAATCCGCTTCGGTATCTCGCCACCGAGACAAGCAGAACAAACCATTAATCCTTCGTGATATTTTTCCAGTTCGCTGCGGTCTGTACGCGGACGCATATAATATCCGCGCGTCCATGCGTGCGATACTAATTTTACAAGGTTATGATAGCCAGTCTCATTCTTGGCTAATACAATCAAGTGATAACCGCTCTGGTCCTGTTTGCCTTCTTTCAGATCCATTGTGCGGCGGGCAACATACATTTCGCACCCAATAATCGGTTTGAACAGTTTGTTTTCCGCCTCCACTATCTTTGCTTTACAAGCTGCAACCTCCGCCTCTTTATCTTCACACTCTATGGAGCCGGCTTCAATTCCCACCAACCGTTTTTTCAGGTCCTTGATTTCACCTTTCGGACCACTATTCTTCTTATTGACGTAGTTCGTAAATTCCTTAATACCGAACATATTTCCATGATCGGTCACGGCAATACCCTTCATTCCATTCTGCATTGCTTTATCGACCAGACGAGCGACGCTAGCCTGACCGTCCAAAAGGGAATATTGCGTATGGACGTGTAAATGAACGAAATCCTGCATAATGATAAGTCTTTATTTGAAGGCATAAAATTACTACCTCCCGCGTTATAAACAAAAATAATCCTCAAAAAGTTATCAACATTCACATTTCTATGCTGAATTACTTGCTGATTTTTTAAATTAAGTATATTTTTGCAGACAATATCATTAAACAGCATTCATGGGTCGACTAAAGAAATTAAAAAAGATACGTATTCACCGCGAAGGAACACATATATTATGGGGTAGCTTCTTGCTGCTGCTATTGATTAATGCCGCTCTTTATTGGGGGATCGATTGCAAAATACCTTTTTATGTGGTAGCAGTGGCGAGCATCGTTGTCTATCTGCTAATGGTGAACTTCTTCCGCTGTCCCATCCGCCTTTTCGGACAAGATACGGAAAAAATAGTCGTAGCCCCCGCCGACGGAAAGATTGTCGTCATTGAAGAAGTAGACGAGAATGAATATTTCCACGACCGCCGGTTAATGGTTTCTATCTTTATGAGCATCGTTAATGTGCACGCCAACTGGTATCCGGTGGATGGAACAATCAAGAAGGTCGCCCACCACAACGGTAATTTTATGAAAGCCTGGTTGCCGAAAGCCAGCACGGAAAACGAACGTTCGACAGTCGTTATCGAAACTCCGGAAGGAGTAGAAATACTTACCCGCCAGATAGCCGGGGCTGTGGCACGCCGCATCGTCACCTATGCTGAAGTAGGCGAAGAATGTTATATTGACGAGCACATGGGATTCATCAAATTCGGTTCCCGTGTGGATGTATATTTGCCCCTTGGTACAGAAGTTTGTGTCAGTATGGGACAGTTAACGACCGGTAACCAGACGGTTATCGCCAAACTTAAATAATTCGGTCGCAATGACAAACGTTATTAAAAATAATATTCCCAATACAGTAACCTGCCTGAACCTTTTCTCCGGTTGTATCGCTTGCGTTATGGCTTTTGAAGCCAAATATGAGCTGGCATTACTTTTCATCGTTTTAAGCTCTATCTTCGATTTCTTCGACGGACTGCTGGCACGTGCACTCAACGCTCACTCAATCATCGGAAAGGATCTGGACTCATTGGCAGATGACGTCAGTTTCGGTGTCGCTCCTTCATTGATTGTCTTCTCTCTGTTCAAAGAGATGTACTATCCGGCAACCATGGAGTTTATTGCTCCTTACCTACCCTATGCGGCATTTTTGATTTCCGTATTCTCCGCGCTGCGCTTGGCCAAGTTCAATAATGACACACGGCAGACAAGCTCTTTCGTAGGGCTGCCAGTTCCTGCAAATGCATTGTTCTGGGGTTCTTTAGTGGCAGGCGCGCATGACTTGCTGGTCTCCGAAACCTGTCATCCTGTCTACCTTTTTATATTAGTATGTCTGTTTTCGTGGCTGTTGGTATCCGAGATACCGATGTTTTCCCTGAAATTCAAGAATCTCTCATGGAAGGACAACAAAATAAGTTTTATATTCCTGATTATCTGCATTCCCTTCCTTGTATTTCTGGAAATTGCCAGCTTTGCAGCCATCATTGTATGGTATATTTTACTTTCACTTTTTACAAGAAAAATGAAATAAACAATCTCTTGGCACGTTTGTTGTACTATGAGTTTTATCAAAGTTACAACTAAAAAATCATAGCCCGATGCATATACTTTTATTTATACTCTTTTTTATTATTGCCATTATCGTATTTGGCCTCTCGATTGTAGGATTTCTGTTAAGAACAATTTTCGGGATCGGACGCCGTTCGTCATCGTCACATCACGGAAAGACCGGACAAAGCCAACAAAGCTACAATCAAGGGTCGTACAATTCTAATGATGATGAAGAGGAAATTCTGTCCGAGAATACTTCGGCAAGAAAGCACAAAAAAATATTCACCCAAGATGATGGTGAATATGTAGATTTCGAGGAAATAAAAGAATAAATTTTATTTTCGTTTCGCCGCAAAGAATTCTCTCATAAGAGCAGCACATTCATCAGCCAATATGCCTTTTACAACAACTGTCTTAGGATGCAAAGCGTCTGCCGCATATCTCTGATATCCGCGTTTCTCATCTTCGGCACCAAACACTAGCTTTCCGGTCTGCGCCCAAGCAATGGCACCGGCACACATCACGCAAGGTTCAACAGTAACATAGAGTGTGCATTCACTCAGATACTTACCACCAAGCACATTGGCAGCAGCAGTGATAGCCTGCATTTCGGCATGAGCCGTCACATCATTCAACGTTTCTGTGAGATTATGAGCACGTGCAATAATTCGTTCCTTACAGACAACGACTGCCCCTACCGGAACTTCTCCCCGTTCGGCAGCTTTGCCCGCCTCTATCAGGGCTTGTTTCATGAAGTAAGTATCGTCCAGCATCTTCTTATCGTCTCATATCATGTTCTCCAAAAAGGGTCGGATAATCTTCTTCCATATTCTTGTGAATAAACATGAGAATCGTCTCGCGAAGCCAACGTGACTTGTTCGTTATCTTATACTTCTCAAGATAACGATCAACAATCTGTTGTTCGTCGTCGCTCAACAAAATGCTCATCCGTCGTTCCCGTTTGGTGCATTCGACGTGCATTTTCAGGCACTTTTTACTCCTTTTTCTCATATCTTCTGCAAAATTACTTTTACTTCTGTAAAAACAAAGAATAAAAGCAGTAAATTTGCAAAAAAAGATGGCCAAACATAATGATTTAGGGAAAGCCGGAGAAAACGCAGCAGCGGCTTATCTTGAGAAGGAAGATTATCTCATCCGCCACCGGAACTGGCGTAAAGGACATTTCGAACTGGACATTGTAGCAGCAAAAGATAATGAACTGGTGGTCGTGGAAGTAAAGACTCGCAGTAACACCGAGTTTACTCAACCGGAAGATGCTGTGGATGTACCGAAAATAAGACGTACAGTACGTGCTGCGGATACGTACATAAAGCTATTTCAGATTGACATTCCGGTTCGCTTCGATATCATTACGGTAGTGGGTGAAAACGGCAATTTCGAGATTGAGCATATCAAGGAAGCATTTCTTCCTCCTTTATTCTAAGAAGTTCCGAGGCTCATCACAGAAAATACAGAGTAACACGGAGTATACAGATTTATTATATAATTATTAGTTATGAACGTAGAAACTGTCAGAGAATACTGCCTCAGCAAGAAAGGAGCAACTGAATCTTTCCCTTTCGATGATGTGTCACTTGTCATAAAAGTGATGAATAAGATGTTTGCCCTTATTGATCTGGAAGGAGCAAACAGTATTGCATTAAAATGTGATCCGGAAAAAGCGATTGAACTGCGCGAACATTATGCCGGCATCGAAGGAGCTTATCATTTCAACAAGAAATACTGGAACAGCGTCCGCTTCGACAGTGATGCAGATGATAAACTTATAAAAGAACTGATCGATCATTCTTATGATGAAGTAATCAAGAAGTTTACTAAAAAGCTACGTACAGAATATGATGCGCTCCCCTAAACGATTTCCGGTCCCATTGGTTCATATCAATGAAACGAACTCTACCAACAATTATTTGCAAACTCTTTGCGCACGACAACAAACAGAAGAGTTCACTACTGTGGTTGCAGACTTTCAAACGTCCGGACGAGGACAACGTGGCAATTCGTGGGAAGCAGAACCTGATAAGAACCTTCTTTTCAGTTTTGTGATTTTTCCAGTCTTTTTGGAAGCCAAACAACAGTTCCTTATCTCTCAAATTGTATCATTAGCAATCAAGGAAGAACTGGATACTTACACCACCGATATTTCTATTAAATGGCCGAACGATATTTATTGGAAAGATAAGAAAATATGCGGAATGTTGATAGAAAATGACTTAATGGGAAGAAATATCAGCCAAAGCATTGCAGGAGTAGGAATAAATATCAATCAGGAAGTGTTTCACAGCTCTGCTCCCAATCCCGTATCATTATTTCAGATCACAGGAAAACAATATGATATATTCAATATATTAGAGCATATAATGCTACGTATTCAAATTTATTACGACTTACTTCAAAAAAACAATACGGCACTCATAACCGCCCAATATGAAAGGTCGCTTTTTAGAAAAGAGGGAATGTACCGGTATAAAGACGTCAATGGCGAATTTATGGCTAATATTGTTTGTGTTGAACCTGAAGGAAGACTCATTTTAGAGGACGAAACACAAACAAAAAGAGGTTATATGTTTAAAGAAGTGGAATATTTATTGAAATAAGTAGTCCACGAACTGATTTAAACATTATCTTTGGAACCAATGTTTTATATGAAAAACTCCCTTATTTATGAAAACAAGATTAATTTTCCTGCTTCCATTATTATGGTTGCTTATTGGCTGTGAAGATTCCGAACCGGAGTCAAAACCGGATTCCACCGATCCTCCACTAATAGAATATCATTATGAACTTCCAGTTGTCTTTCATGTTCTCTATCAGAATGAACAACAGAATATTAAAAAAGGACGAATTCAGGAGATCATAACAGCCTGCAATAAATATTATCAAAATCGTTTGGGCAGTAACAGCGTAGATATGAACCTTGAATTTGTTCTCGCCACAGAAAATCCTCAAGGGGTAAAACTTGATGAGCCCGGTGTACATCCAATTCAAGTAAGCAATCCTGTGCAAGACTGTGAGGTTTTTATGACAGACAAAGCTAATCTTAAATATTTGTGGGATACCGACAAATACATAAATATCATGCTTTACCCTTTCAAGCAAGATGAGAATTCTGAAGGTGTAATTTTAGGTATATCTCATTTACCATATACAATCAAGCCCGATTATCTAGAAGGACTAAATCAATTAAATGGTATTCCCAGCCACAGTTCGCTCAAATATCCTCATTGTATTTCTATTAATAATACATATATAAACAGTACACCAAGTAATGAATCTAAAAAAATATACAGTTCTACTGATATAGTGGCAACAATCGCCCATGAATTAGCCCATTATCTCGGATTATTCCATACATTCTCCGAATCGGATGATGAAGGACTTAATACATGTATGGACACAGACTATTGCGATGACACTCCAACCTATGATAGAGAAGCATATAGCAATTGGATGCAAAGTTATATCGAATCAAAGAACGGCATAAAGAACATGAGTCTTAGCGAATTTAACAAATTGTTTGAACGAAAAGACTGCGTCACTAATCTAACATCCACTCCAAACAACATAATGGACTATGATATATCTTGGGTAAACCGTTTCACTCCCAATCAGCAAGAACGTATTCGCTATGTGTTGATGCATAGTCCTCTCGTTCCCGGTCCCAAAGTAGAAAGAACAACTACTCGTACGCTATCCGGGGAACAGGAACTTCCGATGAGAATGATAAAATAGCATTTATAATAGAAAAAGAGGTGAACCGCTTAGCGCTTCACCTCTTTTTCTATTATAAATATCTTGTCCAACGTCTTTTGCGCCTCCGTAGAAGGAAACCTTAAAACAACCTTCTGCAAAGAATTTCTTGCCTTTTCATATCCCGTAGCAAATAATTTCGATAATCCATCGCGGTATCGTGCGTACTGCATCTTTGTAGGGGAAGAAATTTTCTTATAATCGGTTTCCAACTTCTTTTTCTCCTGTTCCGCCATTAGATAATAATAATTACCCAAGAAGATGTTAGCAGCTAAGTTGTCCGCATCCAGTTGCAATATCGTCTCATACATTCGCAAAGCATCCTTTTCCTGCCCACGACATACCTGCATTTCTGCACAAGATTCCAGATAAGCTACATTATTGGGAGCCTTTTGAAGTAATTCTTTATAGAACAGATAAGCTTTGTCGTAATTTCGTTTCTTTCTAAATGCAATAGCCAGCTCGTTAGCCAACTTCACACTAATCTCACTGCTCTTATCAATATTTGTCCAATAATACATTTCCGTACGATCTATATTCAAGCTAATCGTTTGACGGAAATAGCTCATAGCCTGCCCTTGCTGTCCGGCTTCAATAGCGGCAGACACTTTCTGCAACATCTCATCAACCGACTGTGCATTCAGCATCAGCGGCAATGAAAACAGAGACAAAAAAAATATAGTTAAGGTTCTCATAATCCGTTACATTGCTATTTAGTTCGTGACACACAAAGATACAACAAAAAAAATAAAAAACGTACCTTTGTTCACGAAAAGAACAATCATTTAGATAAAAGTGTTTCTACAAGATGATAAATATAAAATTGTACTCCGAAAACAGACGCATATTACAGATTGCCATACCGTCCATTATATCGAATATCACCGTCCCTTTACTGGGATTGATTGACGTAACTATCGTCGGTCACCTCGGTTCTCCGGCCTATATCGGAGCCATTGCCGTAGGAGGAATGTTATTCAACATCATCTACTGGATTTTCGGTTTCCTCCGTATGGGGACGAGCGGCATGACCTCGCAGGCTTACGGGCAACATGACTTGAATGAAATCACCCGGTTATTACTCCGCTCCGTCGGCGTCGGTCTATCCATTGCAATCTGTCTGTTAATACTCCAGTATCCTATCCTAAAACTTGCATTTACTTTTATACAGACGACTCCGGAAGTTGAACAACTGGCAACCACCTATTTCTATATCTGTATCTGGGGAGCACCTGCCATGTTAGGGTTGTATGGATTTGCAGGCTGGTTTATCGGAATGCAAAATTCACGTTTCCCGATGTATATCGCCATTACGCAAAATATCGTCAATATCACAGCCAGCTTATGCCTTGTCTATCTGCTGGACATGAAAGTGGCAGGAGTAGCTACCGGAACCCTTATCGCCCAATATGCAGGGTTCATAATGGCAATATTACTATATATCCGTTATTACAGCAAACTCCGCAAACGAATTGCCTGGCGGGAGATATGGCAGAAACAAGCTATGTACCGCTTCTTTCAGGTCAACCGGGATATATTCTTCCGTACACTTTGCTTGGTTATCGTCACTATGTTTTTCACTTCAGCCGGAGCCGCACAAGGCGAGATCGTATTAGCCGTAAACACATTGCTCATGCAATTATTCACTCTCTTTTCTTATATCATGGACGGTTTTGCTTATGCCGGTGAAGCGTTAGCAGGACGTTATATAGGCGCAAGAAACCAACCGGCTCTCCGTAACACAGTCAATCACCTGTTCTATTGGGGCGTCGGTCTTTCTGCGGCATTCACCCTTTTGTATGCAATAGGCGGAAAAGGCTTTCTCGAATTACTGACTAATGACACTTCAGTAATAAACGCTTCCGACACCTACTTCTATTGGGCACTCGCCATTCCGTTGGCCGGTTTTTCCGCTTTTCTGTGGGACGGAGTTTTTATCGGTACCACTGCCACCCGTTCCATGCTTTATTCAATGCTGATTGCTTCTGCCAGCTTTTTCCTCGTCTACTATGCTTTCCATGACTTTTTAGGCAATCATGCTTTGTGGCTCGCTTTCCTCATTTATCTTTCATTGAGAGGAATTGTACAAACCTTTATCGGAAGGCAAATCGTGAGAAAAGTAATCGTACCTCAATGAGGCTATCCAATAAATTATCTCTATATTTGCGGCAAATAATAAAATAAAAAAGGTATGGCAAAGTATAAAAGAGTCTTGCTGAAATTAAGCGGAGAAAGCCTTATGGGCGAAAAGCAATATGGCATTGATGAAAAAAGACTGGCAGAATATGCTGCACAAATCCAAGAAATTCATGAACAAGGCGTACAGATCGGCATCGTGATTGGCGGAGGAAACATTTTCCGTGGTTTGAGTGGAGCCAATAAAGGATTCGACCGTGTGAAAGGCGACCAAATGGGGATGCTGGCAACTGTTATCAATAGTCTGGCATTGAGTTCGGCCTTGGTAGCTGCCGGGGTGAAAGCCCGTGTGCTTACAGCAGTCCGCATGGAACCGATCGGCGAATTTTATAGTAAGTGGAAAGCGATCGAACACATGGAAAACGGTGAAATCGTCATCATGTCTGCAGGAACGGGAAATCCTTTCTTTACTACCGATACAGGATCTTCATTGAGAGGAATCGAAATCGAGGCAGACGTGATGCTGAAAGGGACTCGTGTGGACGGCATTTATACAGCTGACCCGGAGAAAGACCCTACGGCAACCAAGTTCCACGACATCACTTACGATGAAGTGCTGAAACGTGGCCTGAAAGTAATGGATCTGACGGCTACTTGTATGTGCAAAGAAAACAACCTGCCCATTGTCGTTTTCGACATGGATACGGTAGGCAATCTGAAAAAAGTAATCAGCGGAGAAGAAATAGGTACAATTGTACACAACTAATTATAAAAAGAGGACGTTCCCGGTAAATAAGGGAATTAGGATTTATTATAGCGATGAGCGATAGACAGAGCATATATACTCTCCTATCGCATTATCGCTATTAATTTCTATAAATTTCTTCAACAAATCCGAGAAGCCGGATTTTACCTGCCCCCTGTTTATCTGTACAAGACGAGAAACTCCCAAGCATTGGATAGGATACAATGAAAAAGGCGATTTGGTTCTAAGGGTACAATTTCTTCCGTGCATATAGTTTCCCTATTTGCCTAAGAATTATTCTTCCGGCTACACTTATTTAATCTTCCGATCGCATAAACAGGATTAGTTTTATGCAGCCGAAATAATAGTTTTTAGCACACGAAAGATTAAATTATACTATCAACAGGCTAAACACTTGTTTATCATCAGTGAACTGTGTACTTTTGCACGCCATTTTAAAGACTTAAAGCAATGAACAGCAAAACCAAAGGTTTTATTTATGGAGCGATTGCCGCCGCAAGTTACGGTATGAATCCTCTTTTTACACTCCCGCTCTATGCAGCCGGCATGAGCGTCGATACTGTTTTATTTTATCGTTACTTTTTTGCTGTCATCGTACTAGGGATACTGATGAAGATGCAGCATCAATCTTTCGCCCTTCGTAAAGCGGATATTCTTCCGCTGGTTATTATGGGATTGTTGTTTTCGTTTTCTTCCTTACTACTGTTCATGAGCTACAACTATATGGATGCAGGAATCGCGTCAACGATCCTGTTCGTTTATCCGGTAATGGTAGCGGTCATTATGGGAGCGTTTTTTAAAGAGAAGATTTCAGCAATCACCGTCTTTTCCATTCTACTGGCTCTCGCCGGCATTGCCCTGCTTTATCAGGGAGACGGAGGCAAACCGTTGTCTACCATTGGAATCATCTTTGTCCTGCTATCATCGCTATCTTATGCCATATATATAGTAGGTGTCAACCGCTCGACACTGAAAAACCTATCGACAACAAAACTCACTTTTTACGCTATTTTGTTCGGTCTGTCGGTCTACATCGTCCGTCTGAACTTCCTGACGGATTTGCAAGTGATACCTACCGCGTGGCTTTGGGGAGATGTATTGGCACTGGCTATCCTGCCTACTGCCGTATCACTGGTTTGCACAGCATTGGCTATCCATTACATAGGTTCCACTCCGACCGCCATACTGGGGGCTCTGGAACCTGTGACCGCTTTATTTTTCGGTGTCCTTCTGTTTCACGAAAAGCTGACACCCCGCTTAATGGTCGGTATTTTGATGATTATTACAGCAGTTACCCTAATCATCATCGGTAAGTCACTCATAAAAAAGATGAGTATGCTGTTGCAGGTGAACAAAAAATAATATACTTTTGCTACTTAATCAATCGAATAGCAACTTTAATTATCAAAAAATATGGTAGACGTAAAGACTTGCCTTGACAATGCACAAGAGAAAATGGATATGGCCATTATGTATCTGGAAGAAGCGCTGGCACATATCCGCGCCGGAAAAGCGAGTACCCGACTGTTGGACGGTATCCGCGTAGATTCTTACGGAAGCATGGTTCCTATCAGCAATGTAGCAGCCGTAACGACTCCTGATGCACGCAGCATCACTATCAAGCCGTGGGACAAAAGTATGTTCCGTGTAATCGAAAAAGCCATTATCGACTCTGATCTCGGCATCATGCCCGAAAACAATGGTGAAATAATCCGTATCGGTATTCCCCCATTGACCGAAGAACGTCGTAAACAACTGGCCAAACAGTGTAAAGGAGAAGGTGAAACTGCCAAAGTGAGCGTACGCAACGCCCGCCGTGACGGTATCGACGCACTGAAAAAAGCTGTAAAAGACGGATTGGCAGAAGATGAACAGAAGAATGCGGAAGCCAAACTGCAAAAAATCCACGATAAGTATATCAAGCAAATAGATGATATGCTGGCTGAAAAGGATAAAGAAATCATGACCGTTTAAAAAACAAAAAGCAAGTGCACGGATTAGTAATCAAAAACACGGGCAGTTGGTACCAGGTGAAAACCGACGACGGACAATTTATTGAATGTAAGATCAAAGGTAATTTCCGGTTAAAAGGGATTCGCAGTACCAATCCGATAGCCGTGGGCGACCGTGTTCAGATTATAACCAATCAAGAGGGCACTGCTTTTATCAACGAAATAGAAGATAGGAAGAACTACATCATCCGTCGTTCTTCCAATCTTTCTAAACAATCGCATATACTTGCCGCCAACCTCGACCAATGTATGTTGGTGGTAACTGTCAACTATCCCGAGACTTCCACCATTTTTATCGACCGTTTTCTTGCGTCCGCAGAAGCCTATCGGGTTCCCGTCAAATTAGTATTTAATAAGGTAGACGTTTACAACGAAGAAGAATTGCATTATCTGGACGCACTTATTAACCTGTATACGCATATCGGCTACCCTTGTTTCAAGGTTTCCGCAAAGAACGGTGACGGAATAGACGAAATCAAAAAGGCGCTCGAAGGTAAGATTACTCTTTTCTCCGGACATTCGGGAGTAGGGAAATCGACTCTTATCAACGCTATACTGCCGGGAATTGAAACAAAAACCGGCGAAATCTCCACTTATCACAATAAGGGAATGCATACCACCACTTTCTCCGAAATGTTCCCGGTGGACGGAGACGGATATATTATTGATACTCCGGGCATCAAAGGTTTCGGAACATTCGATATGGAGGAAGAAGAAATTGGTCATTATTTTCCTGAAATATTCAAAGTTTCCTCCGAGTGCAAATATGGCAACTGCACGCATCGTCACGAACCGGGATGTGCTGTGCACAAAGCGGTAGAGGAGCATTTAATCAGCGAATCCCGCTATACTTCTTATCTGAATATGCTGGAGGATAAAGAAGAAGGAAAGTACCGGGCTGCTTACTAGCACTCTTTTTTTCTTTCGATTGATTAACTCTTTTTTACCATTTCTCTCATTAAACCTTTCCTTTCAGAGAGTGTCTAAGTTTGTGAAGATATTATATAACATGCTATACATACGATACTAAACCATGAATAAGAAAACTAAATGGGGCATCATTATCCTCGTTGGTGCCGGAATTATCGGAGGAGGAATCTACTCACAATTACCAAAGAAAAACGACGAACTGGCAGCCGCCGACAAAGTAATGGGTGGTAATCAAAAAAAAGGAAAACAAATCTTAAACGTAAATGCCAAAGTCATAAAACCACAATTATTGACGGATGAATTTACGACTACCGGTGTACTTCTACCAGATGAAGAAGTAGATTTGTCTTTCGAAACTTCCGGAAAAATAGTCGAAATCAACTTTGAAGAAGGTACGTCTGTCAAGAAAGGCCAGTTACTAGCCAAGGTAAACGACCGACAGTTACAGGCACAACTACAACGACTGGTTTCACAACTGAAACTGGCAGAAGACCGTGTTTTCCGTCAGGACGCCCTGCTGAAACGGGATGCAGTCAGCAAGGAAGCCTACGAACAAGTTAAGACAGATTTAGCAACGCTGAATGCCGATATTGAAATAGTGAAAGCGAATATCGAATTGACCGAGCTCCGTGCCCCGTTTGACGGGATTATCGGACTCCGACAGGTCAGTGTCGGCACGTACGCCTCTCCGACCACTGTCGTTGCGAAGCTGACTAAAATCGCCCCGCTGAAAGTAGAGTTCTCCGTACCAGAACGTTATGCCAAGCAGATTAAAAAAGGAACCAACCTGAATTTCAGCGTTGAAGGTAAACTAGATGCCTTCGGCGCACAAGTATATGCAGTAGAATCGGCAATCGACCCGAATCTGCACCAATTCACAGCCCGCGCACTTTATCCGAATGTAAACCACATCCTGCTGCCGGGACGCTATACCAGTGTTTTATTGAAAAAGGAAGAGATTCCCGATGCAATCGCTATCCCTACGGAAGCTATTGTGCCGGAAATGGGGAAAGATAAAGTCTACCTGTATAAATCGGGGAAAGCCGAACCGGTGGATATTATTACCGGTATCCGTACAGCATCCGAAGTGCAAGTGATAAGAGGACTACACATGGGAGATACAATCATTACTTCAGGAACACTGCAGCTCCGCACCGGACTGGCTGTGAAACTTGATAACATTGATTAATACCAGCGCCTTATGAATATATCCGAATTAAGTATACGCCGCCCGGTATTAGCCACTGTATTGACAATCATTATTCTCCTGTTCGGATTTATCGGATACAATTATCTGGGTGTCCGCGAATATCCGTCAGTAGATAATCCGATTATCTCTGTTAGTTGCTCATATCCGGGAGCTAATGCCGATGTTATCGAAAATCAGATAACCGAACCATTGGAACAGAATATCAATGGTATCCCCGGTATCCGTTCTTTATCCAGTGTCAGCCAGCAAGGACAAAGTCGTATTACCGTAGAGTTTGAATTGTCTGTCGACCTGGAAACCGCCGCAAACGACGTTCGTGATAAAGTTTCACGTGCACAACGTTATTTACCTCGCGACTGTGACCCTCCTACCGTCTCAAAAGCGGATGCGGACGCCATGCCTATCTTAATGGTTGCTCTTCAAAGTGACAAACGTTCGCTGCTGGAGTTGAGTGAAATCGCAGATTTGACAGTCAAAGAACAGTTGCAAACAATTTCCGATGTAAGTAGTGTGTCTATCTGGGGAGAGAAACGTTACTCCATGCGTCTCTGGCTCGACCCTGTGAAAATGGCAGGTTACGGAATTACTCCTATCGATGTAAAAAATGCAGTTGACAATGAAAACGTAGAACTTCCTTCCGGTAGTATCGAAGGAAATACTACCGAGTTGACGATCCGTACATTAGGACTGATGCACACGGCAGATGAATTCAATGACCTGATTATCAAGGAGGAGAACAACCGAATTGTACGTTTCAGTGACATCGGACGTGCCGAGTTGGGGCCAGCCGACATCAAGAGCTACATGAAGATGAACGGCGTACCCATGGTCGGCGTGGTAGTAATTCCACAGCCGGGTGCAAACCATATTGAAATCGCCGACGCTGTATACCAGCGTATGGAACAAATGAAAAAAGACTTGCCGGAAGACGTGCACTATAATTATGGGTTTGATAACACCAAATTTATTCGTGCGTCTATCAATGAGGTTAAGTCTACTGTATATGAGGCTTTTGTACTCGTTATCATCATCATCTTCCTTTTCCTGCGCGACTGGCGTGTGACACTGGTACCATGTATCGTGATTCCCGTTTCCCTTATCGGAGCATTCTTCGTTATGTATCTGGCGGGATTCTCTATTAATGTACTTTCCATGCTTGCCATTGTGTTGTCCGTGGGACTGGTGGTGGACGATGCGATTGTTATGACGGAGAATATCTACATCCGCATTGAAAAGGGAATGAGCCCGAAAGAGGCAGGGATCGAAGGAGCGAAAGAGATTTTCTTTGCTGTTATTTCAACGACGATCACACTGGTTGCCGTATTCTTCCCGATTGTCTTCATGGACGGTATGACGGGACGGTTATTCCGAGAGTTCAGTATCGTAATTTCGGGTTCGGTTATCATTTCTTCGTTCGCGGCACTGACTTTCACTCCGATGTTGGCAACCAAACTACTGATCAAACGGGAAAAGCAAAGCTGGTTCTATGCAAAGACCGAACCGTTCTTTGAAGGCATGAACCGGCTATACAGCCGTTCGCTAGCTGCTTTCTTGAACAAACGTTGGATTGCCCTTCCTTTCACTTTTATTACTATTTGCCTGATTGGAGTTCTATGGAATGCTATTCCTGCGGAAATGGCTCCTCTTGAAGACCGTTCTCAAATCAGTATCAACACACGAGGTGCAGAGGGTGTCACTTATGAATATATTCGGGATTATACGGAAGATATCAACCAGCTTGTCGATTCCATTCTTCCTGACGCAGAATCTGTTACTGCCCGTGTATCCAGTGGTAGCGGAAACGTGCGTATCACGCTGAAAGACATGAAAGATCGTAACTACACGCAAATGGAAGTTGCCGAAAAGATTTCGAAAGAAATACGGAGCAAGACAATGGCACGTTCGTTTGTGCAACAGCAGTCTTCTTTCGGAGGACGTCGTGGAAGTATGCCTGTCCAGTATGTGCTTCAAGCTACTAATCTGGAGAAGCTGGAAGAAGTACTGCCCAAGTTTATGGCTAAAGTATATGAGAATCCGGTCTTTCAGATGGCAGACGTAGACTTGAAGTTCAGTAAGCCGGAAGCCCGTATTCAGATTAACCGTGACAAGTCCAGTATCATGGGAGTTAGTACCAAGAATATTGCTCAAACATTGCAATACGGATTGAGTGGCCAGCGTATGGGATATTTCTATATGAACGGAAAGCAATACGAGATTCTCGGCGAGATCAATCGTCAGCAGAGGAATAAGCCGGCCGATTTGAAAGCCATTTATGTTCGCAGCAGCAATGGGGATATGATTCAGTTGGATAACTTGATTGAGTTGGAAAGTGGTATCGCTCCTCCAAAGTTATACCGGTATAACCGATTTGTATCAGCTACTATTTCCGCAGGATTGGCAGACGGAAAAACGATCGGACAAGGACTGGACGAAATGGATAAGATTGCCAAGGAAACATTGGACGACACGTTCCGAACAGCTTTGGCGGGTGACTCCAAAGAATATCGTGAGAGTTCTTCCAGTCTGATGTTTGCCTTTGTCTTGGCTATTCTTCTGATTTACCTGATTCTGGCTGCGCAATTCGAGAGTTTTAAAGATCCATTGATTATCATGTTGACAGTACCGTTGGCTATTGCCGGAGCATTGGTATTCATGTATTTCGGAGATATAACAATGAATATTTTCAGTCAGATTGGTATTATTATGCTGATTGGTCTAGTGGCAAAGAACGGTATCCTGATTGTGGAATTTGCCAATCAGAAACAGGAGGCCGGAGAGGATAAAATGAGTGCTATCAAAGATGCCGCCCTGCAACGTCTCCGCCCGATTCTTATGACAAGCGCTTCTACAGTTCTGGGACTTATCCCGTTGGCATTCGCCACCGGAGAAGGCTGTAATCAGCGTATTGCCATGGGTACGGCAGTAGTAGGTGGTATGGTCGTTTCTACCCTACTTACCATGTATATCGTACCGGCTATTTACAGTTATATCTCGACCAACCGAATCAAAAAACTAACCGAATGAAACAGAAAGGAATTTGCATGAAACGTATCATATATATAGTTACCGCATGTGCCTTCTTGTCAGTTTCTACTGCGAAGGCGCAACAAGTCCTCACACTGAAAGAGTGTTTGGAGGAAGGACTGCAAAACAATTACTCGTTGCGCATCGTCCATAACGAGGAACAAATCAGCAAGAACAATGCAACGTTAGGGAATGCAGGATACTTCCCTACATTGGATTTCTCTGCCGGATATACCGGAAACCTGGATAATATTGAAAGTAAGGCCCGTGCCACCGGAGAGATTACAAAAAACAATGGGGTCTATGACCAGACCGTCAACGTCGGGCTTAACCTCAACTGGACTATTTTCGACGGATTCAATATCAGTACAACGTACAAACAGTTGAAGGAATTGGAACGTCAGGGAGAAACTAACACCCGTATCGCCATTGAGGATTTCATTGCGGACCTGACCTCGGAATATTACAACTTTATCCAACAGAAGATCCGTCTGAAAAACTTTCATTATGCAATGTCGCTCTCCAAAGAACGCCTGCGTATAGCAGAAGCGAGTCATCTTGTCGGAAAGTTCTCAGGATTGGATTATCAACAGGCGAAAGTAGACTTCAATGCAGACAGTGCTCAATATATCAAACAACAGGAATTGCTGCACTCATCGCGTATCCAGTTAAATGAGCTAATGGCTAACAAGAATGTTAATCAGGCTATTATAATCAAAGACTCCACGATCGACGTACATGGGGATTTGAAATTTGAGGAGTTATGGAATGGCACACTGGCAACGAACGCTTCTTTACTGAAAGCAGATCAGAATACGGTACTTGCGCAATTGGATTATAAAAAGGTAAATTCACGTAACTATCCGTACCTTAAACTGAATACGGGATATGGATATACCTTTAATAAGTACGATATTAATGCAACCAGCCGGAGGGGAAACTTGGGCTTCAATGCCGGAGTAACTGTCGGATTTAATATATTCGACGGCAACCGCCGCCGTGAAAAGCGGAATGCAACCCTTGCCTTCAAGAACCGCCGTCTGGAACGTCAGGAATTGGAGCTTACCCTTCGCTCCGACCTTAGTAATTTATGGCAGGCTTATCGCAACAACCTTCAATTACTGAATCTGGAACGTCAGAACCTCGTAACTGCCAAAGACAATCACGATATTGCCATGGATCGTTATATACAGGGAGACCTTTCCGGTTTTGAGGTACGTGAAGCACAAAAGAGTTTGCTGGATGCAGAAGAACGCATCCTCTCCGCAGAATATAACACCAAACTTTGCGAGATCTCTTTGCTGCAAATCAGCGGAAAGATTACAAAATACCTGGAAGAATAGAAAAACTACGTGAATAATAAACGATGAACGGTGAACACAACTGGCAGTATATTGCGCAGTTTGTTCACCGTTTATCGCGTTTATAGTATATCGTTTTACAGATTATCCCATGATGTATTTAGCAGGTTTACCGATACGATTCACCAAGTTTACAATCAACCAGGACACCAGAAAAGCGACTATCGCAGCTATCGGTATCTGTAAAGGAATAGGTATATTGAGTGTTCTTACCAATACCACTGACGGACCGGTAAAGAAGTAATGTATCATATAGACACCGAAACCACATACGGTCAGGTTAGCCAATGCCTTCCGTACTCTTTCCGAACGGACATTGACTTTCTTAGCCAACATAAATACAGGAATTGTCATCATCACCACATTGAGAGAACAATAGATAAAAAAGAGTTCCAACATTTCGTCCGTACAATCCGGCAAAGCTGTCATGTAACGGAAACCAAAGAACGTCACGACATACCCCACCACAAACATCGGAATACCGATTGCCAATGTTTTCTTCAGGCTCCAATCGAGATCTTTCAGATAATGTCCTAACAATAAGTATCCGTTGAAACCGGCAAATGCATATAACATTCCAAAAGAATTCCAAGAGCAAGAGCCCCATAAGTAAGGGGAAACAAACTGATAATAATAAGGTAGCAACAATGTCACTCCCCAAGCCAGCAGGAACATTAACTTAGCCCGTTGCGAAGCTTTTTCCACCCATGCCGAAAAAACAGGCAGGTAAAGATAGAGTCCGATAAGCAGATAGATATACCACATGTGCACTGCCAAAAGGGAGAAGTTAAAAGGAATTGTCAGAATGTATTGTATAGCTACTGAAAGGGATTGCTGCATCACTTCTTCACCGGAATAAGGAAAGAAATCAAGGATAATCTTTGGGTCTAACCCCAATAAGCCGGTAATCCAAGGGAAAAGATTATAGATAATAGACCAAATTAAGAACGGATAAAAAACACGGGGAATACGTTTTTTATAAAAAGTAGAAGCGTCACCCCGGACAGGCAAGAGCAATGCGCCTGTAATCATTACAAACAGAGGCACACACGGACGAAGTACAGCACCGTAAATGGCTCCCCACAATTTTATTTCCCCAATATTGGGAGCTGTGCCCGGATAGAAGTTGAATGGGTCGGTACAATGGCAGCAAACAACTGTAAACATGGCAATAAGGCGTACTACATCCAACCAGACGATATGTTGGTTCTTCGGATTGTTTAATTCGATTGTCGGTGGTTTCATAATAGTTAGTGATTAGAAAAAGAGAGTTAGTAAAAAAGGGATGCCTATACGAATTTGACAGGTATCCCTTAAATAAATCATTTATTGAATCAGAACTGCAAACAAATTATTTAGTGCAATTCCACGGTTTTAACTGTTTGAAGAAGTCATTGCCCTTATCATCTACCAGAATGAATGCCGGGAAATCTTCTACTTCAATCTTCCAGATAGCTTCCATGCCCAGTTCCGGATATTCCACACATTCGATGCTCTTGATATTATTTTGAGCAAGGATAGCTGCCGGACCACCGATAGAGCCCAGATAGAAACCACCATATTTCTGACAAGCATCCGTCACTTGCTGGCTACGGTTACCTTTCGCCAACATAACCATGCTGCCACCGTGACTCTGGAACAGTTCCACATACGAATCCATACGTCCTGCAGTAGTCGGGCCCATTGAACCACAAGCCATGCCTTCCGGAGTTTTTGCCGGACCTGCATAGTAGATAGGATGATCCTTAATGTATTGAGGCAGGTCCTCGCCACGGTCCAAACGTTCTTTCAGCTTGGCGTGAGCAATATCACGACCTACGATAATCGTACCATTCAATGACAAACGGGTAGATACCGGATATTTAGTCAACTCTTTCAGTATTTCGGACATCGGACGGTTCAGGTCAATCTTCACAACATCGCCTTCGCCTGCCTTACGTAATTCTGCCGGGATAAGTTCGCCCGGATTTGAATCCAGTTTCTCAATCCAGATACCTTCTTTATTGATTTTACATTTGATGTTACGGTCGGCAGAGCAAGATACTCCCAAACCTACCGGGCAAGAAGCACCATGGCGGGGCAAACGAATGATACGTACGTCATGAGCCAGATATTTACCACCGAATTGAGCGCCAAGGCCAATCTTGTGAGCTTCTGCCAATACTTCTTTCTCCAGTTCGACATCACGGAATGCACGACCATATTCGTTTCCTGTTGTCGGCAGGTTATCATAGAAATGAGTAGAAGCCAGCTTCACTGTCAGCAAATTCTTTTCGGCAGAAGTACCGCCGATAACGAAAGCGATATGGTAAGGAGGGCAAGCAGCAGTTCCCAATGTTTTCATCTTTTCAACCAGGAACGGAACCAATGTACCCGGATTCAGAATTGCCTTTGTTTCCTGATACAAATATGTTTTGTTGGCAGAACCACCTCCTTTTGTTACACAAAGAAATTCATACTCCATACCTTCAGTAGCCTCAATGTCAATCTGTGCAGGAAGGTTACATTTTGTATTTACCTCATCATACATATTCAGAGGTGCATTCTGAGAGTAACGCAGATTTTCTTCAGTATATGTTTTGTAAACACCCAGCGAAAGAGCCTCTTCGTCAGAATACCCTGTCCATACCTGCTGTCCTTTTTCACCGTGAATAATAGCAGTACCGGTATCCTGGCAGAATGGAAGTATACCTTTCGATGCCACTTCTGCATTACGCAGGAAAGTCAGTGCCACGTACTTGTCATTCTCGCTGGATTCCGGATCGCCCAAGATTTTTCCTACCTGTTCGTTGTGCGAACGACGAAGCATAAATGATACATCACGGAAAGCAGCATTGGCCATTGCAGTCAGACCTTCTTTCTCAATTTTCAGGATAGGGTTTCCTTCAAACTCACTTACCGACACATAGTCTTTCGTAAGCAGATAATACTCAGTTGTATCTTTTCCCTTTTCAAACATGGGTTGATACTTAAACGGAGGTGTTGCCATAAGTTTCTTATTTTATTACGTAATGTTAGTTAGTGAGGCAAAGGTAATAATTAAGAATGAAGAATGAGAAAGGAAAGAAGAAGAATTAAGAATGAATAACGGAGAATGACGAGGTACAAATGAAGACGGTGAACGAATTGTACTTTATTGTACAATGTCCACCGCTCATCGATTCATAGTTTGGTTCACTTATTGTATATGTTCGATTCGTTTAATCAGTTCATTTCCTAAAGCAGTTTTGTCCTCGATGTGTTTCAAAACTGCAGTCACGAATGTATTGCTTTCAAAGTCACCACGTACTTGTTCGAAATCCTGTTTCATATCATCGCGAGAACCATCAACACCGAATCCGGTCATTGAAGAAAGCGAGAACTCTTTCTTTGCGTCTTCATAAACCATTTTATCCAACCCTACCACAGCCTTCTGCCATGCTTTCACGATAGTAACCACGTCCTGAGCAGTTACCGTTTCCGGATTCAAGCCATAAAATTCCTGAATCTTATTATATGCCCAGGTCCATTCATACGTGTAATAGTTTTCATGCATTTCCGCAAAACTGGCATTAATAGATTTCAGGCGGTTAATAGAGCCGTTTTCGATACCGTCCAACAATCGGTCTATTTCACTCTTGGGAGCAATCAGTCCGGAGATGTCCACCCATTCGCCGACACCGATTTCCGTATCCGGTTTCAGGCGCTGGCGGATTTCGTCATTACTTTGGAAATTAATGCCTTCCAACCGTTTTATGATAGAGTTCCCCAGGAATTTGTTGATGGCAATCTCATAGAAACGAATCCCGTTATTCAAAGAAGAATTCTTGATCTTTGCACTCTGGTAAGAGTAGATTTCAGAGGTTTCGCCGGATACCCGTTTCAATTCCTTCAAAATAGAACGTCCCTTGAACATCTTTTGAATGGTATATGGACTCAAAAGGTTATAATTGATATAATCAAGCCGGTTCGGATCTTTCCGTTTGTCACGTTTCGGCCATTTCTGGGCGTCACGGATTGTCCCGACACTTCTCAGATTCACTCCGGGAACCAGATAAGTGGTATTCCGTTGTTCTATCAAATAGGAGAAAGGAAGATTGGAAGTGTCGGCATGGTTTACATGACGTCCCATTACCAAAGAAAAAGCTCCGACACGTGCCGGCCATAAGATATATGAATCAGAAGTCGTTTTTGCCCCTCTTTCCATGGTCCCCTGATGAATCGGTCCCAACTTATACATATGATTACTCTGATTAGATCCCGAACCTGCATTCATGAATGAGAACATTCCGGCAATCAACAAAGTCGATTTATGGTGAGTCACCGTGAAAGGGCCTGCGAAGATAGCGCACGCTTCTCCATTTTCTCCCTGGCAGTTGCTGAAGAATAACGAGTCGGAAGCAGAATAATTGTGTCCCAGTTTACAAGCTTGTCCGACAAAGCAACGGCTTAGCATCGTTCCGTCGTCCACGTCTGAACCGGAAGAGATAATAAAGTCGTCGCAGATCACCCCGTGACCGATATGCACAGGTGCCGTCACATTACTATTGATACTGCCATTGGTCAGCCGACAGGTTCCACAGATGTGGCAATAATCACCAATCCTGACATTTCTGATTGAACCTGTATTGAGAATCATCACATGATCACCAATACTGCCGACAGTAGAAGCGTGCTTATTGGAATAGTAATCCGTAATCGCTTTCATGCGACTGATTAGTTCAGGACGATGACGGTACAACGCCAATATGTAGGCCTGATGCGCTGACAACTTGTCGTTAATGAGTACTTCACGCCCTCCTGTTTCATTAAGAACTGTCGCCTCTACCCCATTACCGAAAGTAGTAAGCCTGTCCACCAGAATGATATCCACATTCTCAATGAAGGTATCATTACCGATCTCATAATTAGCAATGTAGTTCTGAATGTTTTCAATGCAGCAGTTATCCCCTACTGTCACATTGTGCAAAGTTACATGACGCAATCCGGAATGTTTCCTGATGCCTCCCGGCAATGTAAATTCAGCATCAAATACACCCAGTTTCACTTCTCCCGAAAAACGGGTGTGATGAACGTACTCACAATTAAACCCCTCTGCAACTGATACATTTCCCCAATCATCAGCCAGACACGACTGGCTCTTTAACTGAAGCACTTCATCTTCAGTTAGTCTACGATAATCTTTCATATTAATAAATATAAGTAATGTGCCGCTTCCCCCAATCAGCAAAGCAGCACATTGATTAATTATTCCTCCTCTTCGTAGATCTGATAAAGAAAATCGTTATAGGGGTATTTCTGAACGTGTAATTCTTTCACTCGTTGATAAACTACGCTTTTCAGTTCGTCCATATTGATTCTTTCGCGGGCGGAAATAAAGAGACAGTTGTCTTCCATTTTTGCCATCCACGTCTTCATCAGTTCTTCGAGTGTTAAGTTTTCTTTCGTTCGGGGGGTAAGGTCATCCGGCGCTTTCTCCACATAGGTGTAAGCGTCTATTTTATTGAATACAAGTATCATGGGTTTGCCACCGCCGCCAATTTCGGCAAGTGTCTTGTTTACCACTTCGATCTGTTCTTCAAATCCGGGGTGAGAAATATCGACTACATGCACAAGCAAATCCGCTTCACGCACCTCGTCGAGCGTCGACTTGAACGAATCGACCAAATCAGTCGGCAATTTACGGATAAATCCTACCGTATCGGATAACAAGAACGGCAGGTTATCGATAATCACTTTACGCACAGTGGTATCCAGAGTAGCAAATAGTTTGTTCTCGGCAAACACTTCGCTCTTCGAGAGAAGGTTCATCATGGTTGATTTTCCGACATTAGTGTAACCTACTAATGCAACGCGTATCATGCGTCCACGATTTTTGCGCTGGGTAGCTTTCTGCTTGTCAATCTCTGCCAAACGTTCTTTCAGTAACGACATACGGTTCAAGATGATACGGCGGTCCATTTCGAGTTGCGTTTCTCCCGGTCCGCGAAGCCCCACGGAACCTTTACCGCCACCGGCTCCGGAACCGCCTCCCTGGCGTTCCAAGTGAGTCCAGAGTCGTTGCAGGCGTGGCAACATATATTTATACTGGGCAAGTTCCACCTGCGTCTTTGCATTAGCAGTCTGAGCACGCATCGCGAATATATCGAGAATCAGTGATGTACGGTCAAGTATTTTAATTTTCAGCTCAGCTTCAATATTACGTATCTGTTTCGCAGAAAGTTCATCATCAAAGATAACCATTCCCACTTCACGTTCTTCTTCCTCCTCGTTCCGGATATATTGTTTAATCTCCTCCAATTTTCCTTTACCGACATAGGTCACCGAGTTAGCTGTCGGCAACTTCTGCGTAAATCGTTTCACTACTTCCGCCCCAGCCGTCTCGGCAAGGAACGCCAATTCATCCAGATACTCGTTCGTTTTACGCTCATCCTGCGTCTGAGTGATGAGTCCCACAAGCACTGCTATTTCTACTTTGGCTTCGGATATTACAAATTCTTTCATTCTTTACTTTTTTCTTTCCTATATAACACGGGGACAAAGATAATGATTTCAATGAGATAATAAAAGAGAGTATGCTTACGTTTTTTTAAAACGCGAACATACTCTCTATTTATTCTTGTCAAGAAGAAATGATCTATTTCTTCATGTTAATCGTCTTTCAAATATTGATTAGATTCGAATCACTCATCCTCAAGTATCAATTTAAAGTCATCCGGCACTGTAAGCACAGATTCTTTTTGTCCAATCAGACCATCCCCGTAATAATAGACATTGAGAGTCATCTTATGGCTTGTCGGATCATATTTAGAATCCACATCATCTACCCCTAAATAGTCCAATGAGCTAAATCCTAGGATATCTGATCCTTCTTCTGTCAAGTACCCGGTATTATAACTATCGAAAGCGACTCCATTGTTTTTCGGATTAATCGTGAAGAACAAATATTCATCCGGTTCACCAACTTCTTCTCCTGACTCTGCCAAAGCTTGCGAGAACGGATCAACAATGCGATAACGATTCTCGCCATCTACACGTTGTACTTTTACATTATATTCTTTACCAGCATTATATTCATCAAATACCCAGTCTTTGAAAGCAAATGTTCCCGAAACATCCACCCATTTCAAACATTGAACAGTGAAACTAGCATGTCCGTTTCCTTTATATGGATTAACGGCCGCAGCTTCCAATGAGATTTGAAACGAATACTCCTCTTTTAGCTGTGCATTTTCAAAAGTTATAACCAGATCAGCCGTTGCCTGTCCGGCTGCAAAACTAACACTCTGAGGGATGTTGAAAATATTTTCCGTATTAGCCTGTACCTCAATTGCAACAGTTGCAGCCGCCTCTGTCTTATCCCGGCTAATTGTCAACGTCAGTTCTTTAGGATCAGTATCTTCCAACTCTTCATATCCAATATTATCTCCCACAAAAGAAGCACCAATACAATTGGGATCAACTGCCGGAGAAGGAGTACGTCCATCATCATCGGAGCAAGCAGCCATGCTTAGCAATGCTATTCCTCCAATTAATAAAGCTATATATTTTGTTACTTTTTTCATTGTAGTATTCATTTTAATCAGTTGCACCATCTTTTAAATTCGGATTCTGCCCTGCTACGGGAAGGTTACCTCCGGTATTATTCACGATACCGGCATTGTTATTGCTTTCTTTCTGCGGGATACGCAACAGCAACCAAGGGTCATCAGCAGCAATATTGAAACAGAAAGCATCCGGCCAGTTTCCCTTGTCACTTCCCTGGAAGCGAACAACAGGTTTACCCAAACGCATAATATCTGCCATAGAGAAGCCTTCACCCCATAATTCAATACGACGTTGCAACCAAACATCATCAACAGTTACAGAACTTTTGTTCCAACTCGCATCACGCTCATCCAGCAATACCTTAAGCTCTTTAGCAGCATTACCTTCGTCATTCTGTTGTGCCAAAGCTTCCGCTTTGATAAGAATCATCTCCTCGGCACGCATGATACACCAGTCATTGTCATTATTGGAGCTTCCTATACCACTTTTCATTCCGAACTTCACATTGGTATATTTGATAAATTTCATTTTTACATCTTCTATTTCCAATGTCGAAATATCATTTCCAATTGCAGAGCCCCAGCTAAGTCCAGATAATGCGTCTGATTTCAGGTTTTCATCGACCCACCATTGTTTGCGGACATCTGATGTTGAGATTTTCTTATAAAGCAAGGAGTTTATAGTCTTATACATGGCTACTCCCGCCGTGTAAGCATAACTGGAGAATGACCCTAATTGTCCTGCCGGAGTTGCATACGCATTCTTATTCACCATAGGTACAGAAACGTTAATTCCCCACATCCAGTTATGATCGGATATATCATAAAAAGCAGGTTTGGACACTTCTTCTTTAGTATAAGGAGTATAGCCTTCCATTGCCTTATCAGCATCATTGTATGCTTCTTGCCACATTCCCATATACAAGTGAGCACGTGCACGTAACCCATAAGCAACCTGTTGGTCGATACGAGTCTTATCTCCCTGACGGTTATATCCTTCCAACAAATCAATAGCACTATTCAAGTCACTTATAATTTGTTCGTAGACCTTACCTACCGTAGCACGAGGATTATTGACAAAATTAGTCGTTTCTTCCGTTATCAACGGCACACATGGAAGGTCTTTACTGGTAGCATAGCGGAACTGATAATAAGGTGCCAGACATAAATAATCAAACGCACGAACCGCCTTAGCTTGTCCTAAATAATACTTTTCAGTCTCACTCGCCGTCGCCGGATCAATAGAAAGAATAATATCATTCGCCGCTTTTATCTGATTATAAAAGATAGCATAACGTGCAAAGGGATTGGCATACGTAGCATAACGGTCACTATATTCACTGCTGACAGAAAACCAGTTATAACCATTATTGGCACAGATCATATCCGGGCCATTCAAATCCTGAGAAAGACAAACTGTCGGATAACCACCGTCATCATCTCTGGTATCAGAAGGAAATGCAGCACACACTGTCCCCATGCTGCTATACATACCTGCAATTTTAGCCTCCACACGGGAAGGGATGACAGATGTAGCATCATCTATCTGTTCACCTGTAATTCGGTAGCCCTCACTCTCAATGTCATTGATGTCAGAGCAGGAAGCAAACGATAATGCTCCCAATATAAAAAGTGCAAACTTATTTATTCGTTTCATAGTTCTTTCTTTTTTAATTAAAACGTAAGAGAAATTCCTCCTGTGATAGTACGCATCGCAGAATATGAACTGGTAGTATTGGCACCACTTTCAGCAGTCGAGCTTCCCAGACCTAATCCCAAACGCGGGTCAAGACCTTTGCGTGCCGATAAAAGAGCTACATTGTCAGCCGTCAAATAAACTCTACAATGAGATAGTCCCAGTTTGCTGGTCAAACGTTTCGGTATTGTATATCCCAATGTAATATTGTTAAGGCTGAGATAATCCGAGCTAACAAGGAAACGGCTGGAATCCTGTTGGTAGCTTGCATCACTTGCACTTAAACGAGGTACGTCAGTATAACGATTGTCCGGTGTCCACGCTTTACGGATGTCCGTAGACCAGTTTGTACCTTGCATACCACTATTTCCATTGTGCATATATGCCTGATAAGCCCCGTCGTAATATTTGCCGCCCAACTGATAAGAAAGCTGCAATGAGAAATCAAAACCGTAGAATCGCACTGAAGTCCCCAAACCACCATATACTTTTGGCAACGTAGTACCCTGATCCGCTTGTTGGGCTTCTTCATAGTTAGAAGTCTTTGTATAATCACCATTATCCGGATCCACATAATACAATGCCTTTCCCGTATCCGGATCTACTCCGGCGTATGTTTTCAAATAAGACTGGTAAAGAGATCCTCCTACCCGGTAAATATAATAAGAACCTTTTTGACCGCCATTTTTCTCCAAATCCGGATCCAATGCAGTAATTTTATTGGTATAGTGCGTCAGGTTGAAGTTCATAGCCCATTCATAATCCTTTCCGCGAAGGATAATGCCGTTCAAATCCAATTCAACACCCTTATTCATAATATCGCCCACGTTGGTCGGCTCATAGCCTGTACTGATACCGGATGATACAGGGATCGGTTTGTTATACAACAAATCGACAGTTTTTCTGCTGAAATATTCAATAGTACCATTCAAACGGTTGTTGAATAATTCAAAGTCAGTACCGATATTGAAAGCATAAGACGTTTCCCAAGTCAGATCTTTCGTTCCTTTATATTTGAGAATCAGTGAATATTGCCCGTTAGCGTAGTTCACATCATACTGGTCTTGATAAGCATACCAGTTGTCACGCTGTACACCGTTTACAGTAATCAGCAGTCTGTCATTACCCTGCACACCCCAACTAGCTTTCAATTTCAACATATTCACCCATTTCACGTTTTCCATGAACTTTTCGTGGTTAATCAGCCAAGCTCCACCTACACTTCCGAAGTTACCCCAACGGTGATCTTTATGGAAACGTGAAGAAGCGTCACGACGATAAGAAGCACTGAGGAAGTATTTTCCGTCATAGTTATATTGCAAACGGCTCAAAATACCTTCGGTCATATAATTGTCCGTATATGATTTCGCATTCTTCTTGTCTATACCTCCGGCATTATTCAACTCACCGATATATGGGTTGTACAGATTGGTGTTTTCTCCGTAGAGTACTTGATTCTTATAACGGTATTGTTCATAACCGACCAATAAATCTGCATTATGCTTATCGGCAAACGTACGTGCATAGGTTGCCAGATACTGGTTATTCACTCCCATCATTCTGGTATGCTGTACAAAAACAGAACCATCATCTGCCGATGCAGATCCGAAAGCACTGCTCAACTGGTTCAAACGGCTGTTCTGTACATTCGCAGAAATATTGGCAGTCAGCGTCAAACCTTCAATCGGAGTGATGTTAGCATACCATTTTCCACTTAACAAATCGGTATATTCATGCTGACGGTTCAGTTCGATGTCTCTAGCCGCATTTCCAGTTACCGAAGGACGAGAAAAGCCGCTGTTGTTACCCGAGTCATAGATTTTATACCCTGTGTTGGGATTGATAGCAATACTTCCGTCAGCATTACGTACATATAAAGGATAGATCGGTGCAATTGTATTGGATACATAAAATAAGTTAGCAGAACTTCCCCAAGAATCACCATCCTGATAGTCAGGAGCTTGTGAATCCGAATAAGTGTATGCAATGTTGGTTCCTACTTTTAACCATTCTTTAGCTTGATAATCAACTTTTGCACGACCGGTATAACGTTTGTAAGCAGAATTTTGAATAATACCGGAATCATTCAGGTAACCGACACTTGCATAGTAATTCAATTTGTCAGAACGGCCTGAGATATTAACATTGTATTCCTGACGGAAATTTGAACTGAATACTTCGTCATACCAATCGTCAGGAGTATAATAATATTTACCATCAGAATACCCTAACTTAGCATTCGGATTAAGCTTGAAATTGTTACCAATCAATTTTTCACCATCAGGCACGGTATAAACAAGGTATCCCAATCCACCATTTTTTGCGTCCAACAAAGTTTTATCTGCATAATTATAAGCTTCGGCCTTAGAGGAACCGGTATAGATCTTGGAATTGTACAAAGTCTTGTACTGCGTTTCGTAATATTCTGCCGTTCCAATTACATCATATTGAGGAACCATGCGCGAATTGGACCCCCATTTGGCATCAAATGTGACCTTTGCTTTTTCTGTTTTAGCAGATTTAGTTGTAATCAAGATAACTCCATTCGCTCCGCGTGCTCCATAAATAGAGTTAGCAGCCGCATCCTTCAATACAGAAAGGGATTCTATATCTTGAGGGTTAATGGAAGACATATCACCATCATAAGGTACTCCGTCTACTACATACAACGGAGCATTGCTTGAACTCATAGAACCGATACCACGGATACGAACTGTCGCAGACGCTCCCGGAGCTCCGTTAGCATTTACTGTCTGAATACCGGCCACCTGTCCGGAGAGGGCATTGGTGATATTCGACACAATTCTCTCTTCCAATTTATCAGCTTTAATAGTTGAAGCAGAACCGGTAAATGCTGATTTCTTAGCAGTACCATAAGCAACAACTATAATCTCATCTAATTGTTTAGCATCCGGCTTCAATGTGATTTTTAAATGGGGTTTAATTGCCACTTCTTGCGCCTGCATTCCAATATACGAAATCTGCAAAGTCTTTGCAGAACTTGGTACATTTGCCAAATTAAAATTACCATCCACATCTGTGATTGTACCTTGAGTAGTACCTTTTACTAACACAGAGGCGCCAACAACTGGCTGCCCGTCTTCTTCAGAAATCACAACACCTGTGATCTTCTGAGTTTGGGCAGTTACCAGACTTATGCCCACAAAAAGGCATGCCAATAACAGCATCAATTTTCTTTTCATAAATTCTCTCTTAAAGTTTAACTTTACATTAATTGTTTCTTTACTCTAACAATTTGCAAATATATTAATAAATATGAAACTAACAATTCATTTAATAAAAAAAGGTTGCAAATATGGCATTCTGTTATTCAATTGCTAATATTTATGCTAATAAGCATAGATATTGGCTGCAAAAGTTTTGATTTCAAAACTCAGAAGCGACACTTTGCAAAAGCAAAATGCTCATTTTAATATTTCACATACTCATTTTTAGTCACAAAACACCTCTATTAACAAACCTTTTTGCTTATTTTGAAAAAACATCAATAAAAAAGTGGCATTTAATTTAAAGTTTTGTGAATACTTCATTTTTGAGGATTTATTTTTTTAGAGATATTAATGCATATTCAACCCTGGCGTAGCACAGAACTACGTCTAATTTGTTCTATTATTAATTAAAAAACTGAAGTATGGAAAAGATTAGTTACAACCTTGTGTTTAACAGAAAAAAAAGATTGAATAAAAAGGGAATGGCATTAGTACAGGTAGAAGCTTATTTAAATAGAAGAAAAATATATTTCTCTACTAAGATATACCTTAAACCTGAACAGTGGGATACGAAACGTAGAATGGTAAAGGGACATCCTAATGCAGACGTATTGAATCGTATGTTATACGAGCACATTGCGGCTATTGAACAAATAGAACTTGGATTATGGCAACAGGGGAAGAGTATTTCTTTGGAGTTATTAAAGGATTCCATCGATAAACCTGTAAGCAACGGTAGATTGTTCTTAACTTTCTTCAGAGAAGAAGTCGCTAATTCTTCTTTGAAAGAAAGCACCAGACAGAATCACCTGTCTACTCTGGAGCTACTCCAAGAATTTAAGAAGGAAGTACAGTTCACGGACCTGACATTTGAATTTGTGTCTTCATTTGACAATTATCTGCAATCCAAGGGATATCACCTGAATACGATTGCCAAACATATGAAACATTTGAAACGTTATGTTAACGTCGCTATAAATAAGGATTATATGGACGTGCAGAAATATGCATTCAGAAAATATAAAATAAAAAGTGTAGAAGGCAGACATAGTCATCTATCACCGGAAGAATTGCATAAATTGGAGGATTTACAGCTAGGAGGAAAATATGCAAAATTGCAAAAGACAAAAGATTCCTTTTTATTTTGCTGTTACGCCGGATTACGATACTCCGACTTTACCAGTTTGACATCTGCAAATATTGTTGAGTTTCAACAGGAAACGTGGCTTATTTACAAATCAGTCAAAACTGGTATTGAGGTACGTCTACCATTATATCTATTGTTTGAAGGGAAAGGTATTCATATATTGCAGCGCTATAAGGATGATCTTAATCGTTTTTTCAAATTGAAAGATAATTCGAATATTAATAAGGAACTGAATATATTAGGGAAACTGGCAGAAATTGATAAACGTATATCATTTCATACCGCCCGCCATACAAATGCTACCTTATTAATATATAGTGGTGCTAATATCACTACTGTACAAAAGTTGTTAGGACATAAAAGTGTAAAAACGACTCAGGTATATGCGAATATTATGGATATAACTCTTGTACGGGATCTTGAAAAAGCAATCTACTCAAAAGCCGGTGGCAAACATAAAGGAAACTAATCCTAAATCTTCCAGGATTAAGCTCTCCGGATACTATTAGTTAGTACTCGTTATGCATAGCTTTATTCGTCTAACAACTGTTAAACTTTCGTCTGACAGTTGTTTCTCTTTCGTCTAACAGTTGTCAGACGAAAAAACAACATCTGTCAGACGAATAAAATTATGCAATAACAAAGATTGATTTATTAAGTACGAGAAGTAGATAGTTACTAACTTAAAAATAATCCACAACCGTACGGAAAGAAGTAAATCATTTTAATTTATAAAATAAGATACCACATAGAATAAATAAAACCTATTTTTATTAACATCTGAGGAATATTCTCAATTAAGTAATTCTAGTATTTGCATTCAATGGAAATTGTTGTGGAACAAAATAACAAAGTCAAAGTGGGTTCTTTTCAAAGTCTAAACGATTATTTACTAAATACTTATCTCTTTTTCAAGTAGATATTTAGTAGCACAATTTCTGTTTTTATATCATTGCTACTATAAATAATAAGCTATAAATTAAAGATATAGGTTGTTTTTTATTAAGAAGAATGACAAGATACTTATGTTTTGCAAATAGTTATAATCTATTGATAATAAGAGCAATATCGAACGACCAAGTTCTGCAAAGACTTTGCAGATTTCGTATATTGGAATGCAGACTCAGGAAGTCATTATTAAACCGACCTTAAAAGTCATACTGAAAGCTGATGCACAAAAATTAGATGAGATAGTTGTGACAGCAATGGGTATCTCACGTGAGAAAAAAGCATTAGGATATGCTGTACAAGATGTAAAATCAGATGTACTGACACGGGCGGCCAATACGGATTTAGCAGGTGCATTACAAGGAAAAGTATCAGGTATTGACATCACTCCTTCATCGGGTATGCCGGGAGCCTCTTCTAAAATAACCATTCGCGGTTCCCGTTCTTTCACAGGAGATAATACCCCTTTATATGTAATTGACGGTATGCCAATTGCTTCTACTGCCGATGTTAGTACATCTCTTACTGACGGAGCATATGGCACAGACTATGCTAATCGTGCAGTCGATATTGATCCTAACGACATCGAAAGTATTAATATACTGAAAGGACAGGCTGCTTCTGCATTATATGGAATGAGGGCCTCGAACGGTGTTATTGTTATCACTACTAAAAGTGGTAAAGGAGCAAATAAAGGGAAACCAAACATCACTTTTAGCACCAACCTTTCATTCGATAAGATCTCAACCCTGCCAGAGTTACAACAAGAATACGCACAAGGCTCTAAAGGAGTATTTGATCCCTTATCACCTTTTGCATGGGGTCCTAGAATCTCAGAATTACCTAATGATCCTAACTATGGTGGAAATACTAATAATAGTTACACCAATAAGTATGGTAAACAACCAGACAGGTATTACGTTCCTCAGCTTGCAGCAGCCGGTATGGACCCTTGGGCTACTCCAAAAGCATATAACAACATGAAAGACTTCTTCGAAACTGGTGTATCGTGGAGCAACAATGTGAATGTAGCCCAAAAATTTGATAAAGGGAACTACTCTTTCTCTATGGGTAATACCACTACCAATGGTATTGTTCCCTCAACAGGTATGGATAGATACAATGTAAAATTATCAGCAGAAGCACAACTGCACCCCAACTGGACTACCGGATTTAATGGGAATTTTGTGACTTCAAAGATCACAAAACAATCTACTGCCAACACAAGTGTAGTTGCTACTGTTTACAATGCTCCTGTTAGTTATAATATGGCAGGCATTCCTTCCCATATAGAAGGTGACCTATATACTCAAAATACCTATCGTAGTGATTGGATTGACGATGCTTACTGGGCTGTCGATAATAATCAATTTTCAGAACGTTCACAACGCTTCTTTGGAAATGCCTTTGTGAAATACTCCACTAAATTCGGGACCGACAACCATAAACTGGATATTAAGTATCAAATAGGTGACGATGCTTATACAACTAACTATTCTGAAATTTATGGATATGGAAGCACTTGGGCCGCTACAGGTGAAGATTCGGAATATCACTATACTGTTAATGAGCTAAACTCATTACTGACTGCCTCTTACACATGGAATATTAATGATGAATGGGCATTAGACGCTTTAATCGGTAATGAATTTGTTGATAAAAAGACAAAATACGAATATGCGTATAGCATGAATTTCAACTTTCCGGGCTGGAATCACTTAAATAATGCTTCTGTATTTTCCAATGAAAGTCAATACAATAAAAAACGAACCGTAGGTAATTTTGCAAATGTATCAGTTGCATGGAAAAATATGCTCTACTTAAGTGGAAGTATACGTAATGACATCGTTTCAAGTATGCCTCGTAACAATCGTTCTTTCACTTATCCATCAGTCTCATTAGGATTCATTTTTACAGAATTGGCACCGTTAAAGAACAATATATTAACTTTCGGTAAAATACGTGCCTCCTACGCAGAAGTAGGTATGGCAGGAGATTATACTCAAAGCTATTACTACACTCCCGCTTATGGTGGCGGTTTCTATATGGGGAATCCTATTGTATACCCAATAGCCGGAGCAATGGCTTATGTACCATACTATAAAGTATATGATCCCAACTTAAAGCCACAGAATACAAAATCATACGAGATAGGAGCTGATCTTACTTTCTTCAACGGATTGGTCACATTGAATTATACTTACTCACGTCAGAATGTAAAGGATCAGATATTTGAAGTTCCTTTAGCCGGTTCAACCGGAGCCTCAAGTATGATAATGAACGGAGGTAAGATACATACTAATACTCATGAAGTGACCTTGGGCATTTCTCCGGTAGATACAAAGAACTTTAAACTTGATTTTGCCTTCAACTTCTCCAAAATCGACAATTATGTTGATGAACTGGCTCCAGGAGTAGAAAGCATTATGTTAGGAGGTTTTGTTACTCCACAAGTACGTGCCGGAATTGGTGACAAATTCCCTGTAATCTATGGAAAAAGCTATATGCGCAATAATGAAGGTAAGATAGTTGTAGATCAAAACGGGCTCCCCATGCAAGGAGAAGATGCGGTTATCGGAACTGTATCTCCCGATTTCCGCCTGGGGTTCAATACTAATATTGAATTATACAAGTTCCGCATTTCAGCTGTATTTGATTGGAAACAAGGCGGTCAAATGTATTCCGGTACCGCTGGCGAGATGAACTATTACGGTGTGAGTAAATTATCTGGAGATATGCGTAAAACTGATTTTATTGTAGAAAACTCAGTTAAAGAAACGGGTAAAGATACCAATGGAAATCCGATTTATGCTCCTAATGACATAAAGGTATCTGATGCTCAATCCTATTTCACAAGAAGAAGGTCTATTGACGAGTCTTATATTTATGACAACTCTTATATTAAGTTACGTGAATTATCCATAAGCTATCCGGTCCTCTCCAAAAAATGGCTAAACGTAAACGTAAATGTCTTTGCACGTAACATATTAGTTTGGTCAGAATTTAAAGGATTCGACCCAGAGGCTTCACAAGGCAATGACAATATGGGAGGCGCATTCGAACGTTTCTCTTTACCCGGAACGGCCAGTTATGGCTTCGGATTTAATGTAAAATTCTAATTAGCTAAAAAGAAAGATGAAAACATATACTATAATTAAAGGATTTTTTGCCGTTGGCGTTTTATCAGTTGTCCTTTCCGGATGTTCGGAAGATGCAATGGATAGAATAAATAAAGATCATGGACACACACAAAGCGTGGCTGGAAGATTTATCCTAACTGATGTAATAACCTCTACCGCGTTTTCAAATGCAGGAGGAGACTTAAATACTTATCTATCTTCATATATTGAATATGAAGTAGGTGTTGACAATCAATTGTATTATGCAGAAACCAGAGAAAGTGAACCGACATCATCTTCCACTTTCAATAATACATGGAACAACCTGTACTCAACATTAAAATCCGCCCGTATCATAATTAACCAATGTAGTGATGGAGGGATAGATTACGGCAATTATACAACCAAAGGCATGGCCGAAGTATTAGCAGCCTACAACTGTGCATTAATAGCAGATATGTTTGGCGATGCTCCGTGCAGCCAAGCTGCCTTAGTTGACGAAAATGGTTCCCCCGTTTATCTAAATCCCAAAATGGATAAACAAGAGGATATTTATAAACAAGCAATGCAATATCTGGATGACGCTATTGCAGACTTACAACAAGAGGATTTAATAGATCCATCCAGTCAAGATTTACTTTACCAAGGAGATGCAGAAAAATGGCTCAAATTTGCATATGCCCTGAAAGCACGCTATACGATGCACCTACTTCAAAGGTCAACTAATAAAGACGCTGATATGGAGAAAGTGTTGGAGTATGTAAGCAAGTCTTTTAAAAACACAGAAGAACAGGCAGCATTCAGTGTATATGATGTCAATAACATAAATCCACTTTATGGTTTCTTCAAAGCACGTGCAGCATTGGGAGCAAGCGAAAGCATGAGAAGCAAACTAGCTGAATATAATGACCCACGTCTGTCCAGGGCATTCATTACAAAACTAGACAAAGAGAAAGAAGGAAAAGCACAAGCTCCGGGGACTCCTGATACTGATGTATATGCACCTAGCGGAACACCGGAACAAGGAACCAGCAAATATGGTACATCTCTGTTTATGTATTCAGCAACAGCCCCTACTCTTTTAATGAGCTTCCATGAGTTAAAGTTCTTAGAAGCAGAAGCTTTATGCCGATTGGGACGTGATGCAAAAAGCGCCTTGAAAGAGGCTGTGGTAGCCGGATTGCTAAATGCAGAGAACAGTTTTAGTATTTCCAGAAAAGAATTGGGAAACACATTACTAAACCCAGCTAGCGCTATCACGGAAGAAGAAGCGAATAGCTATTTTGACAACACTGTAGAAGCTACATATACGAATGAGCCTCTGAAAACTACCATGATACAAAAATATTTTGCACTATGGGGAGCTTCCGGAGAAGCTACAGAATCTTATAATGACCTCCGTAGAATGACAGCACCTACTGAAAGTTTCATTCAATTACAGAATACCAAGCCTTTCCCCTTACGTTGTCCATATGGCAATAGTGACACAACGACAAACGCAGAAGTGAAAGCTGCTTATGGAAATGGACAGTATGTTTATAACGAAAAAGTCTGGTGGGCAGGCGGTAACAGATAATTCATTCATCTGCAAACAACAAAAAATCGGGTAGTGAGTAACTTTTCCACTACCCGGTTTTTCACTATTCTTATTTTAAGACACCAACCATCCCTTCTCTCACTATATCCACCAATATCGGTTTCAACCCACTGACGAAACATTCTACTGCGATCACCATTAAGATCAATCCCATAAGACGCATCATTACATTATTCCCCGTCTCTCCCAAGACACTCACCAATTTCGTGGAAGCACGGAGAATAAAGAAAGTCAGCAGATAAATCAGTCCGATAGTTCCTATCAAAATCCCTTTCATTTCGAAGTTGTGAGCATCCTGCATCAAAACAATAGCATTCGCTATCGCTCCGGGACCACACAACATTGGTATCCCGAGAGGAGTAATTGAAATATCATCAGCATAAGTTTTTATTTCTTCATCCTTCAACTTCATCGGCGTGTAGCGGGCTTGAAGCATATCAAAACCGATTTTGAAGATAATCACCCCACCGGCAATACGAAATCCATCAGTAGAGATCCCGAAAAACTTAAAAAGAAACTGACCGGCAAAAACAAAAACCATTAATGTGACAAACGACACAATGGTGGCACGTTGCACGATAGACTGACGTTCCTTATCCGTCATTCCATGAGTCATTGTAAGAAAGACGGGCATTGTCCCCAAAGGATTGGTCAACGTAAAGAACGAAGTGAAACAAAGCAAGGCAAACGGGAGAAGTGTACTATCCATGGCAGTATCGCATTTTTATGCATTTATTAAACACGACAAAAATACGACTTAATCCATAAAATCTATAATAAATCTATCAAATCTTTCAAAGAATAAATGTGATAAGTAGGCTGAAAAGGAAATGAGGTACGACCGGTTACATTGTAAAAAGCCTGGTGCATCCCTATTCCATGTGCCCCGGTTATATCCGCTTCCCAACTGTCACCAATCATCAATGATTCGCGCAGTTCGGACTGAGTGGCGGAAAGAGCAAAGTTGAATATTTCAGGCCACGGCTTCAGTACCCCGAGATCTTCGGAAAGGATAACCTTTTTAAAGTAGATGTCTACGCCTGCTGAACGCATTTTACGTGATTGTAATTCCCGAAAACCGTTGGACAGTATATAAAGATTATATTTCGGAGCCAGATACTCCAACACCTCTTTCGCATAAGGCATCAAACCGCTTTTGGTAGGAATAATTGCGAAGAAATCTTCCGAGAACTTTTCAGCCAAGGTCTCATCCTCCACTCCTACCGCCTGCAAAGGATAAGAAAAACGTTGCCGGTTCAGTTCATCCTTCGTTATCTTCCCCTCACCATATTCAATCCAGAGTTCGGTATTCCGTTGCTGATAAATCGTATAATAATGATCGAACGAATCAAAATAACGTTCGAATGAATATTTCCGATAGACTTCTTCAAAAGTATCGCGAGCATTACGGGAAAAAGCCCAGATAGTGTCGTCAAGATCAAAAAAAAGATTTCTATATTTCATCAACAGTTACGGGGGTATATATAAGAAACAAAAAGCCAATGTGCTAATTTCTTGCATTCAGGAATCAGCACATTGGCAATTCAAAAGAGGTGTCTACCTTATTTTACCTGAATAACCAAGTATCTGGATATACTCCAGAATTCAGTAGGATTCGTAATCTTCAAAGTCAACTGACCTTTGTCATCTTTCACCAATTCGTAAGAACCGGCAGGATGAGTAGTCAACAACTCAGCACGTTTAGAGTACAACTTGATTTCTTTTGTTGTACGGATATCAATCTGAGTGAAATAATCCTTGTTGAAATCAGCGCTTTTCAGCACATCACCACTTTGAAGAATTTTCTGGGCTTTCAGTTCGGATTTTGTTCCGAATACAAACCATGCAGCATTCAGGCTCTTATCCTGTTCAGCAACTGTCTTAGCTTTCGCTTCGTTTTCGGCAACCAGCGTTTCTTTGGCAGCAGATAGATCGCTTACAGCAGCATCCAGTTCCTGAATACGGATATTCTTGGAAGCCAGTTCGGTTTGAAGTTCTTCGATACGTTGTTGTTTAGCATTCAATTCAGCAGTCAGAGCGGCAACCGCCTTTTTCATCTGAGCAGAATTATAACTGCTATTTTTCAACTGAGCCTGCAATTTAGCAATCTGAGCTTTGTTTTCCTCCATCTGCTTGGAGATGAATTCAATATCAGAAGCGATTTGTTGTTTGGCACTAGCAGAATTTTCGGTAATAGTACCGCGCTGCAAGTCTACACGACTTTCGGCAGCATTGATCTTACGGAAACCTTCCTGAACTTCATTGAAAGTTCCCATCATATCATCCAGTTCAGCATTGCGCTGGTTCAGTTCCATCAACAGAGAGTCATTTTCAGCTTTCAGGTCCTTACTTCCACCTTTAAAGCCATCACACGAAGCCAACATGGCTGCGCATACAAATAAAACTGCTAACTTTTTCATACGTTTACGTTTTACGTTTTTAAATGAAGTTATTTTAATCGTCTATTCCTGCTAATACTATCACAATCTCGCCCCGCGGTTCGGTAGCGGTAAAGTGTTCTATCAATTCCGCCAGACTGCCGCGAACCGTCTCCTCATGGAGCTTGGATATTTCACGCGACACGGTTACCTGACGTTCAGCTCCGAAATACTCGGCAAACTGAGTTAATGTCTTCAACAATCGGTGAGGCGATTCATAAAACACCATTGTACGATGTTCTTCTGCCAATGCCTTCAATCGTGTCTGCCGTCCTTTCTTCTGAGGCAGAAACCCCTCGAAGCAAAACTTTTCATTCGGCAATCCCGAAGCTACAAGTGCCGGAACAAAGGCTGTCGCCCCCGGCAAGCACGCTACTTCGATACCGTTACGTACACATTCACGAACGACAAGAAATCCGGGATCGGAAATTCCGGGCGTTCCAGCATCCGAAATTAACGCAACTGTTTCACCTGCCTTTATTCTATTAACAACACTTTCCACCGTTTTATGTTCATTAAATTTGTGGTGGGACTGCATTGCGTTCTTTATTTCAAAGTGTTTCAGCAAGATACCGGAAGTGCGCGTGTCCTCTGCCAGAATCAAGTCGACCTCTTTCAGAACTTTGATAGCCCGAAAGGTCATGTCCTCCAGATTTCCTACCGGCGTAGGTACTACATACAACTTTCCCATATATTTTTTATTACGCTGATTGGTTAAAATACTTCTTTAACAACTCCAGAAAATCAATTGCTGCTTCATTTTCTTCGTTCATATCGGCTTTCGAGGAAAGAAATGCAACAGCAGTCTTGTAGGAGCTCATGACTGATATTTGTTCGATCACACGATTCATCAAGTCTGTATCTCCACCAAACAACTCGCGTGAGAAACGGAATGAATCATTCAGACTGATAGATTGACGTAACCCTCCGGCGGACAGTTTGATACTTTCTCCCAATACGGTCGGTTTACTCACCTCATCCTCAATAAATACAGACTCCTCTGTCACTGATTCATCAGCAACAGGTTCTTCCTCTTCCTCCTCAATTGTTTCTTCCACAACAGGAGGTTCCGGTTCCGCTACAAAAGTGTCTGATTCTTTATATTCTTCTACGATAGGAGAAGGCGGCAAACTTTCACAAACAGTATCCACATCCTGCAAGAGTTCATCCAAATGTCCCTGCATCCGTGTAATACTCCGCTTCAACAGTTCAGACAAAGTCTGAGTCGACTCCTTTGAGAATGACTCCATGAGGTATTTCAACTCATGAACATCCAACTCGATATCTGTTAATAGCTTCTGTTTCATGTCCGTCTATTATTTAATATGGTGCGAATGTAGGAATAATTTATGCAATAACTTAAAATAATGGATAATTTAACAGTTCTTGCATATTAAATTATGTACTAAAAAACATCCCCGAATGTACTTTTCGGCAATGCAAAAAGATACATTCGGGGATATTATCCATATTATCAGAATCGACAGTATCTATTACTTATAGAAACCCAGAATTTTATCAAATAAGGATGAGTTTTCAGCAAAACCGCAGAAATACTGTGAACAGGGGCCATAAGCATATAAAAGCGTTGGAATCCCTGTATGGTCATTCGTAAAGAAATTCCCAGTTACAGTTCCGGTTTTATAATCACCGTCCAATAAAGTCAATCCTCCCGTCTCATGATCAGAGAGTACAAGTATTAATGTTTCTCCGTTTTGATCGGCATATTCGAGAGCTTTCCCCACCAAGCGGTCAAAAGACAGATATTCGTCCACCACTGTATACAAATCATTAGCGTGGCCGCCTTTATCAACTTTTGCTCCTTCTATCATGGTGAAGAAACCTTTCTTACCTGCCGAAAGACGGGTTATCACTGTATTGAAAGATTCTTCTATCACCCGAAAATTCTTTCCATAGTCATCTCCTTGCAAACAGATAACACGCTGGTTTAAAGGAACCTGACTCAGCTGGGGCAATTGGTTACAGACTGCTATATTCTTCTCCCGCAATTGCTTCGTCAACAGACTATCGTTTGCTGCAAAAGCCTCCACCGGTGCGGCTATCACCAGATCTGCAGGCGAAGTAAGCAAATCTTCCGCTATCTCTTGCCCCATGTCCCGTTCCGGTTGATGAGCATAGTAAGCGGAAGGAGTAGCTCCCGTGATTCCGTCATTACTGATGATTCCTGTCTGAACTCCTTTTGCGGCCAAAGCTTCCGTTATGTTTTGTATTTTATTACCCAGAGAGTCGGTACCGATACGGCGGTTACGGGTTTTCTGCCCGGTAGCCAATGCAGTTCCAGCTCCAGCCGAATCAGTCGTATAGTCATTTGTCGGATTCGTTTTCAACAGTCCGATATTCTTCATTTGCATCAGATTCAGCTTGCCGCCATTAGCCGTAGCCGCAGCCCACATCTGCCCTTGCCCCGCACCGCCGTCGGAGATAAGCACAATGACATTCTTAGGCATTTTCTTGCTTCCGTCATTTTTATAGGTGGGTTGATAAATCTCATGAAACTTTCCCTTGCTGGTATAAAAGTTCTTCGGATAACGTTTCAGGAAATCATCCAGCAAAGCAGGATGGTCGGTATTCAGATAGTCCAATCCTAGTTTCATAAAAGTATTCCAAGCCGTTTTGGTATCGGGACACCCCCAGAAACGTGCCGCTTTCCCTTCGGCATGAGCTTTATCTATAAACGCTTTTACCTTGTTGTAATCGGTTTCTACCATTCTTCCCAATCCGTTCCATTGAGTCAATGTCCGGAAAGAAGTACTCATCATAGGTATACGCAGGCTCTGTTCCGGCGTATAGATGAATCGGGGTCTTCCGTCGAAGAAAATAAAATCTGCGTAATTGGAAAATTCTTCCGGTGAAGGGAGAAAGCCACTGACAACCACCCGGACTGCCAAAGGATTCTTCTTTACATCAAAACAATCCCGATATTCCAATAGTTGCTGTTCCAACACCTTCATTGTTTCCTTATAATCTGTTTTCAAGTCAATCAGTAGCTGGAAGCTCTTTCCGTTCGGGTAACCGGAGCCGCCATTCATTTCAAATTGTTCCCTGATCGGATTCAAATAAAGATTCCGGAGTTTACGGGCTTTATTAATTTCATTCTTTTTATGAGCCACATACAACTCTCCGTCTACCAGAAACACATCAGCTTCGATAGAAGCACACCGTGCGGAGTATGCAGTATAAAAAGGTACATTCTGCAAATAATCATTATGAGAATGTACATTCTCGACTGAAGAATAAACACGTGATTGAGCCGACAATAAACAAAAGGCCGACACGATCCACATTCCTACGATACTATATAACTTTTTCATTCTATCTATCATTTATCGATTAACATTTGTATTCCATTTCTGAGGTTGAAACCATACCATATCTGTTTCATTCACCATGCGTCCGATTTTCTCATTTGTCCATGAAATCAGATTCGGGTTGTTCTGCTCGTTATCCGAATAGATATAGCGCACGGGAATAGCACTTGATACCGATGTACCGACCTTCAACTCCGGATACCCGGTACGCCGCCAATTTGCGAATGCCTCAAAACCATTCAGAAAACTATCAATCCATGCCTGTGTACCTATTTGTTTCAATGCTTCATTCTGAGCTGTATTCAATGCCACATCCGGACGTGCCAGATAGACGTCCACGTCATCAGAAGAAATAGCAGCCCACTTCTGCATAGAAGCTCTGATACCTTTGGCATATTCATCGGCTGCATTCCCTGTTATCATACCTCGGATAATCGCTTCCGCTTTCAGAAACTGAAGTTCAGCAAAAGTCATCACGAAAGCACGGCTTTCGCTTCGGATCGTACTGCTCAATACTGAATAATCATCCTTATCAATCTCATTCTGCTCTGCCGCACTCAGTCCCGCCGGTTGCCCGCGATAGACAAAAGGTACAGAAGCATTTGCCCGATGTGCTTCAAAAGAATGCTTTGTCGGAGCAACATAAACCGGTAAACGAGGATCATCCTTGGTTTGCAGAGCATCTACTATGGCTTCACTTACCCGGAAATTATCTCCGAATATAACACCCGATCCGTCAGAAGGCAGGTTTTTAGGTTGTATATACCACTTGTAGAAATCAACGGTATTGTTATACACCAGTGTTGCCTGGTCGTCAATAGAAGTAAAGACGGGATATTCCTGTGCATTGTTGAAGATCGCAGCTATATCGGCAGACACATCTTTCTTCGCCGACTGGCGCATCAGGATACGTACTTTTAAAGAATTTGCATATTTACGCCATTTCACTGCATCTCCATTAAAAAGAATATCGTCACTAATAGTAGCGTCAGCCTTTAATGACTTCAATAGCTGATTTGCAGTTTCAAGGTCGGCAAGCATTAATCGATACACTTCCTTCTGTTCCTGATAATGCGGAAATTCCAATCCGCTGACATCTCCTTTTCCAGCTTCATTATACGGAATATCACCATACGCATCCGTCATCAATGAGAGAACATATACTTTACAGATCAATCCCAATGCTTTATACTGAGGCTGATTGTTTTTCTCTGCAATATCAAGGATCTTATTAATATCCTTTACACTACGCATCGGAGCATTCCATTCTTCGCGGAAAGAAGCCCCGGTTATATTGAAACGCCCGAAACTTTCGTTACTTCCTCCGATATAGTTAATGTGTTGGATAAACTGTCCGGCAGCTCCATTGCCACTACCCGTCATTGAAGAAACAGCAGTACTGATAACAGTCGGCAAAAGAAGATTGGCAGGAACAGTCGGGGGATTATTGGGGTTGACATTAATCTCTTCGAAGTCACTACAACCACACACCAGTAGAAATGCGGCAAGCAACAAAGTTATTTTATTTCTTTTCATGATTTCTGTTGTTTATTAGAGAGTTACGTTAAGATTGAATCCAAAGCTTCTGGTAGAAGGTAAAGACATTGTTTCTATCCCTTTCAGTTGCCCATCGTAAGAAGCAACTTCCGGATCAATGTTGGGGACATCCGTCCAGATAAAGAGATTACGTCCGAAAGCTGATACAGAGACGTTTTTCAACGGAGTATTCTTCAGCCATTTCTTTGGAAGGGTATATCCGATTTTCAGTTCACGCAGCTTCACGTAAGAAGCGTCGAAGGTGGCAATCATATCGTTGTCATAGTACGCCTGCACGTAGTTTCTCACCGGTACAGCCACTGTATTCTTCTGTCCCGTTTCCACATCGATACCGTCTGCTACAATCATTCCGGCTCCGTCAGCATCACGCCATGCCAGAGATTCTTTCAACGAACCATTTCTCATCCCTTCAATATAAGTACGTGAGTAAACAGAACCTCCGTGCTGAAATCCGAAAAGCGCACTGAACGTCCAGTTCTTATATTTGAAATCCGTACCAAGACCACCCGTCCAATCAGGATTCACATTTCCCAAATATCCCCAGTCACCGTTTTCTTCTACCGGCAGGCCGTTTTTCAGTTGCAGTTGTCCGTCTTTGTATACCAGATAATCACCGTAAAGAGAACCATAAGAACCATCGCCCTTAGTGTTTTCAGTACGTAATTCCAGAGAGGCCCACCGTTCAATTTGGCGAATACGTGAGATTCCTTTATCTTCCGCCAAAGCAACTACTTTGTTCTTATTCTTGGAGAAGTTGAAGTTCAAGCTCCATTCAAGGTCTTTGGTACGCACAGGAACCACGTTGACCATTAACTCTATTCCCTGATTAGTCATCTTTCCAACATTCATCAGTTTCGTATCATATCCGGCAGACGGATTCAGCGTGATCGGAATAATCAAATCAGTAGTAATACTTTTATAGTAAGCCACATCGATCCCTACGCGGCTATTGAAAAAGCGAAAATCACCACCAAACTCGTAGGATACTACTTTCTCCGGTTTGATATCCGGGTTTGGATAGTTATTATTGGCAGTTGCAGTAGAGTTACCTCCCCACCCTTGAGAAATGATAAAGTTGGAAGCCGTCTGATAAGGTTCCAAATCCCGACGTACCATAGAGGTACTTGTTCTTACTTTGGCAAATGTCAGGATATTGCTCCTTATATCGAACAAGTCTGTCAGCACAGCACTCAGAGAAGCCGAAGGATAGAAATAAGAATTATTTTTCTTGGGCAACGCGCTTGACCAATCGTTTCTTCCTGTCAGATCAAGAAACAATCCGTTCAAATAGCTGAACTGTGCCGTTACATACAAACTGTTCACCTTCTTCTGTGTAAGAGAATTACCCGCAAGAATCGGTTTAGCATTATTTGTCAGGTTGTATACCCCGGGAATAGTCAGTTCCGGTGCAATGGCCCCCAGTCGCTTGGATATCTGGTTCATCATATTTCCTCCGGCAGAAATACTGAACCCGAAGTTTCTTACAGCCTCATCCGGCAGACGGTAACTCAACAGAAAGTCATTGTTTATTTCCATAAAAGAAACGTCATCTTCCTGATAATAACCGTTGAAGAAAGATTGTGAAGTTACGGCATGACGCATCGTTCTCTTGTCCGAATATACATCAAGCCCCGAACGGATTTGTAAAGACAGCCCCTTGAGAATATCATATTTCAAACGAAGATTTCCGTAGACACGATCGCGGGTATTTCCGTTGAGATTATTGTAGACCACAAAATAAGGGTTGTTGATTCCTGTAGACGTTTCATCACCGATAGGTGTATTCTGGGCTACATTTTCTTTTCCATCACGCCACTGCTGCTGCAAGGAATTCAGACTGACATTTCGCGGCATTTTCAAGAAAATAGCCATGATGTTGTCAGCGTTCTTCGCTCCCGTACTTGCCCGGTTGTCGCTGTTGGTATGTACATAGTTCATAGTCACATCGGCACGCAACTGTGGAATGATCTGATATCCGGCAGACAAACCTATCGTATTCTTCGCCAGCCCGGTATTAGGGACAATACCCTTCTGCTGATTATTAGTATACGTCAAGCGATAATTCAGTTTATCGTTCGAGTTACTCAGCGTGATTGTATTAGAGATATTATGTCCCGTCTGAAGGAAATCTTCCAATTGATTACCTCCGGACACAAAAGGGATTGCAATCCGGTTTCCGTTATCATCCAACGGAGAGTCAAACTGAGTAATAAGCTGCCCGTTCATTGCGGGGCCCCAGTTGGCTACGTCCTTATCGTTCACACCACCTCCGGCACCGTCAACATAAGCGTATTTTCCTTCCATCCCCTGGCCGAAACTGTTCTGAAATTTCGGAAGCCGAAGGGCAGTCTCAAAAGAAACGGTAGAGCTATATGTCACTCCAAGTCCTTTTTGCCCTTTCCCGCTTTTGGTGGTAATCAGAATCACTCCGTTAGCGGCACGTGCACCGTAAAGAGCCGAAGCGTTCGGACCTTTCAGAATAGAAACACTCTCAATATCTTCCTGATTTATCTCTCCGGCAGCGTTTCCGTAGTCTACTTCAGCTTCACCTGATGTAAAATTAGGATTATTGTAGTCCTGGCGTCCGGTGAAACTTCGAGTAGACTGCTCATTGTTATTACTAATAGGCACACCGTCTACCACAAATAAAGGAGAGTTGTTATAGTTGTATCCGCCCACGAAGTTTTGACCACGTATCTGAATACTCGAAGAAGCTCCGATGCCACCAGAAGAATTCGTAATCTGCACACCTGCAATACGGTTGCTCAACGCGTTCACAAAATTGGATTCGTGCGCTTGCACCACTCCGTCACCTCCCAACTTCTGTACCGAATATCCCAATGATTTAGCCTCGCGGGTGATACCCAGGGCAGTAACCACGACTTCCCCAAGCACTTTGGTATCCTCTTCCATTATCAGACTGACAATCTCTTTTTCCGGTTTAAACACAACCTTTTTGAACCCTACACAAGCAGCCTCCAGTTCGCCTATCTTGTTCATAATCTTCAATACGAAGTTACCATTGACATCCGTTATGGTACCATTAGTTGTTCCTTTCTCAATAATAGTAGCTCCGATAACGGGTTCTCCGTTCGGCGTTTTAATCGTACCTTTCACCTTTTCAACAGGCACAGGGGGATTTGCCATTGCAGCAGCCACACTGCACAACAGCATCAACAAACAAACTTTTACCTTAAACATTGTTTTCATTTAATTATATTAATAAATAAATCCTGATTTACGGCTGCAAAAGTATCGGAGCGGATTTACAAAAGCGAGACAAGAAAGTTACAATGCCAACACTATTTTATTTCAAAAAAGTTATGCTACCTTTGTACACACATTTATTTAATCAAGGAAGCACGAAATCATATCATGGTATTATTCTCAGAAGATCATATACAAGAGACTAAAAGAAGAGGTAGAATCGAAGTTATCTGCGGCTCCATGTTTTCCGGAAAGACGGAGGAACTAATTCGTAGAATGAAAAGAGCCAAGTTTGCCCGCCAACGTGTGGAGATATTCAAACCAGCTATCGACACCCGTTATTCGGAAGAAGATGTGGTTTCACACGATAGTCACTCTATCGCTTCTACTCCTATCGACTCATCGGCAAGTATCCTGCTATTCACTTCCGAAATAGATGTAGTGGGTATTGACGAAGCTCAGTTTTTCGACAGCGGACTAATTGATATCTGCAACCAGCTTGCCAATAATGGTGTACGTGTCATCATCGCCGGACTGGATATGGACTTCAAAGGGAACCCTTTCGGACCAATGCCTCAGTTATGCGCCATTGCAGACGAAGTATCAAAAGTGCACGCTATCTGTGTGAAATGCGGACAGTTGGCTTCTTTCTCGCATCGCACGGTGAAGAATGACAAACAGGTTCTTTTAGGAGAAACAGCAGAATATGAGCCTCTCTGCAGGGAGTGTTATCTCCGTGCGCTCGAAGAGGACGGACAAAAAATATAAACTAACAATTACATATATGGAAAGGAAAAAAATAACATTCGACAGTTTTATACGTGGTGCCATCGGATGTGTATTGGTGGTAGGAATATTAATGCTGGTGGAACGACTGAGCGGAGTGTTATTGCCCTTCTTTATTGCGTGGCTGATCGCTTACATGGTTTATCCGCTGGTCAAATTCTTCCAATACAAGCTGAAGTTGAAAAGTCGTATCGTCTCTATCCTCTGTGCATTATTCCTGATTACAGTTGTCGGAGTATCCTTATTTTATCTGTTAGTACCGCCAATGATTTCGGAAATCAGCAGAATGAATGACTTGCTCGTGACTTACCTCACCAACGGTGCCGGCAACAACGTCCCTCAAAATCTTTCCGAGTTTATCCATGAGAATATCGACCTTCAAGCGCTCAACCGTATATTAAGCGAGGAGAATATTCTTGCAGCTATCAAGGATACCGTGCCCAGGATGTGGGCTTTGCTTGCAGAATCTCTCAATATTCTATTTAGCATTCTTGCGTCCTTTATTATCTTATTATATGTTATTTTTATATTGCTGGATTATGAAGCAATAGCCGAAGGGTGGTTGCACCTGCTTCCGAACAAGTACCGTACATTTGCCTCCAATCTGGTTCATGACGTGCAGGACGGTATGAACAGATATTTTCGTGGTCAAGCTTTGGTGGCATTTTGCGTAGGTATCCTGTTCAGCATAGGTTTCCTCATTATTGATTTTCCAATGGCTATCGCTCTGGGACTTTTCATCGGTGCTCTCAACATGGTTCCTTATCTGCAAATCATAGGTTTCCTTCCCACTGTATTGCTAGCTATCCTCAAAGCAGCGGATACGGGGCAGAATTTCTGGATTATCATTGCGTGCGCATTAGCTGTCTTTGTTATCGTACAAATTATACAGGATACTTTTCTCGTCCCCAAAATTATGGGAAAGATTACCGGCCTAAATCCTGCCATTATCCTTTTATCACTTTCTATCTGGGGCTCATTAATGGGAATGTTGGGAATGATTATTGCTTTACCGTTAACAACTTTAATGCTCTCTTACTACCAACGCTTTATTATCAACAAAGAAAAGATAAAATATGATGAAGTAGAAACAACTGATAATCAAGAAACAAGCAGTAAAAAGGAAAAATAATTGGAACTTTTTTCCACGAAACGCTTGCAAATTAAATAAAAGTCACTACCTTTGCACCCGCAATCAGGAAATAACTGATTTGCAAATAAGGATTGATTCGCTAGCTCAGCAGGTAGAGCACAACACTTTTAATGTTGGGGTCCTGGGTTCGAGCCCCAGGCGGATCACTTAGAAATCAGAGAGTTACACGAAAGTAACTCTCTTTTTTTATGCCTGAATTGTGCTGGATTACATGGTTCAGTTAAACCGAGAGTTAAAAAAACAAAGGAAGTCTTATACCAAGAAATTACGAGAAGTATTTCCTATCTTTATACACACGGAGATCTTTCTAATAAGATCCCTAAAAGACAAGAGCTATGAACACATTACAGTCTAAGTTTCATTTCCCTTATTATAATTATTTCTCAGTTCAGTTGGAGTTGCACCAAATAACTTTTTACAATAACAAGTCAGATGTGCAGGAGAGCTAAACCCAAAGTCCATAGCTATTTCCCGGAAAGCAATATCCGGATCACAAATTTTCTCACGAACCAGTTCAGCCCTCCGCTCCTGCATCCATCGGTAAGGACTCTGACTAAAACTCTCTTGAAACTTACGATTAAAAGAGCGTTCCGAAACACAACACAAACTTGCAAATTCTTTCACGGTTTTCACATTCTTATAATTATCCAGTACAAAATCCTCGAACTTCCGTCCTACTCCAGTCGTTCTAGAAAAGAAAGCAGCAAGTTCTGATTTAGTATAAAACCCCCTCAATGCAAGAATGATTTCCTGCTGCTTAAGGATATACATATGCCTACATAGCAATCCTGTATCCAGATAAAAAAGTAACTGCCTCAAAATATGTAACAGAGGCTTTCGGATTGGTAAAATACAATTATTACCGTTCTCCATTTTTACATGTGAGATTGATTCAAAATACATTTTGTCACAAGCCGTTATCTGCTTATTCCAAAACAACAACAGACATTCTGCCGACACAATACCTTCAACCCTATTTTCTTCATGCTGCGGTATAAGCAGCATATTATGCTCTAAAAGATGTATATTATGCTCCCTGCCTATATTAACGGATAGTTCTCCTTTCAAAAGAAATAAAATACAAAAACAACAACTATTATCAATCTGTCCGGATTCTTGCGCAGCCAATCTGTATTGGGTAAAACCACTGTCAATTTTAATTCCATAATTAAAACAGGAATGATGTTCCGACAAATAAAGTAATTTCATGTTATAATTTAAGTAGTTTAATTTTAAAACAACTCGCTTCGCTTACTATGTTTGTTTTTTTTAAGACACATACTTTTAAACTACAAACAAAAACTGTAATTCTATAAACATATACTTAAAAAGGAATATATATCTGCATCCATTAACGACTCTCGCTCCCTACATGACACATATAGCCCTAACTTAGCCACAAGCAATATCATCTTTCAATATACTTACTTCATTTTACATATCTTCCTAAGTACAAGGAACTCCCCCACCACACAAACTATTGCGATAAATGGGGAAGCCTGATGATTATAAAGCAGAACTGCTTCTATTTATTATACATCTTCTATTTTTCTATCACTTCTTATTTAGAATTAATAGTACAAATACTTACCCGGTTCCAATCTGGTTCCTCAAACATATAGCCAATTCCCTGTCCTTCAGCAACAATTCGCTCCTTTGAAATCCCATACTTATTAACCAGCATCTTTTGAACTGCCTCGGCACGCTGTCGCGCAATACGCTCATTAAGTTCTTCACTACCCTCCGGAGAAGCGTAACCCTTGATTACAACTCCTGCCTCTTTGTGGTTTCTCAAGTAAATTGCAATCCGTTCAACATTAGGCAATTGAGAATTATCAATAGTTATTCTACCTTGACGAAAAGTAATCACAGACTCTAGTGTTTTTTTACTATTGTCAATCGTATCTTTCACAATTTTCGGTTCTCGATTCTTGTATTCTTCCAAAGCCGTTTCTAAATCTGTCACTTTTTGGTTAGCATCCTGCAATACATTATCATTGCGTTCAAGTTCTGAACGAAGTTGATTTATTTGAGCATTTAATGCATCAAATTCAGACTGGTCGTAAGGTCTTACTTTAGTAAAATGGTGTTCACCATTGCTACATCTGAAATGATATACGAAGCCTGCACTAATCTCCCACACGGCACGCCCCGAATGGAAATATACAGGTTTCGTACCCATAGAATTCATATCATATACAAGAGCCGGTTTGAGAGCTAGAGTCCACGCCTTACTTTCCCCTAAATTAAAATTAAAATTTAATCCCAACTTAGTAGACATACCATTTTGATCTTCCCCCATGTTTCTACCAACATAATAATGCATCCAGCCAATACCAGCCACAGCCTCAATCTCAAAACTTCTTGGAATACCGTTATAACCTCCAAAAAGATTATTTAAATTCACCAATCCTAACAAACTTACATTTGATTCATCAAATGCTGTTTTACTTTTTGTTGTATTAAAATAACCCATTGCCTCAAAACCTAATCCAAAGGTAGGGGTTAAATGCTTGCTTACATGAACTCCAACTGCCGAACGCATGTTTTTAAAAAACGAGTGATGAGTCAATGGGGTCACGCCACCTACATTAATACCGATTGACCAATTATCCGAAAATTTGTTTCCTTCCAAAGCTGTTTGTCCACTTACATGGCAAATGGCAATACCAGATAGCAATAAGCCTGCAAAAATCTTTTTCATCATAATTCTTATTTAAATTTATTATTAGCAGAATTGGGGCTGAAATATATATCATTCCCAACATTCTACCTTTAGCTATATAGTTGACTAACTACTACTTTCATTTACAATACAAAATAAAATCACCCATTGTGAGTATATATGTTTATGTACGTCTTTCTCAGCTGCTGTAATGGGACCTACCCACGACCACGATTCTACGGTCCTCTACGTAAAGTCATATTTTTCTGTTGCTTTTCCATATTCAACAAACACTAATCCGGCAAAGTGAACTAATTGTAATCAGCTATCTCATACCAAATCAAACATTGTATAACACTTTGCAAAAGAAGGCAATTCCTATCTCAATCTGTTACAAATAAACGACATTATATTTTATGCATCAGACAACTATCATTTATATAGAGGCTTCATAATTTGGAGATTCATAGTTTAGGCTATAATTCAAGCGGGAGAAATAATTACATAACATAAAGAACCTATTTCAGCATATCTCCCCCTTCTTAGAAACACGTTTTCCAGAAGTGATATTCATTCATTGATTTTATTATTATCCAACAACACAACACGCACCCAGTCAACCCACATTTCTCCCGGCAAATCTTCATCATGGATTTCTCCCGGCCATGTCATCATACCATTCAATTCACCTCCCAATGAAAAATTCAGAATTATATTGAAGGGATATTCACAAAATGGATACTGTAGTTTCTCCTTATCCAAATGTTGGTTCTCATATTTCCAAGTCTCTTTGCCGTCGACATAAAATATTAATTCCTTTTCAGTCCGCTGCACTGCATATACATGATCTTTAGTTACATCAAAATTCTTATCAGCCTCCTTGTTCGTTACTCCTGCAGAACCATTTTCACCATTTATATAAAAAGTATGTACCGTTTGAAAGATCTGCTTAGGACTCCCTTGTACCCATTCCATAAGATCTATTTCTCCCCCTCTGGGCCATTCCGGTGCTCCTATAGGCATTTGCCAGATAGCAGGAAAACCTCCACGAACCAATTTGGTTAATCTGGCCTTAACTTCCAAACGTGTACCACAGGGAAAACCTATCTTGGAAAACACCCCGCCATTTTTATAAGTCCCGTTGTCCTTACAGGCCCTCAACTTCAAATAGCCTTCCTCCACCTTTACATTTTCGTAACCATCCACACCCCTAAAATACTGTGACCAGGCGTTGTTGGCATACGTACAAAGTTTCCAGATAGCTGTATCGGGCACAATACATTTCGCATCAAAATCATCAACAAATAAAATGTTTTCAAGTGTATCCGATCCGATTTGCTCCTTTTCTTCTGCGCATACATAAGTAACAGTCCCACCTATAGCAAACAATAAATAGCACAAAATTGATCTCATATGATTATAAATTAAAAAGATTAAAAAACCATTCTTTCTTCAAAAACAATATTACCTCATCGAAAGAAGAGTTGTCACCACAAGAGTGCTGACAACTCCCTTCGACAGGCACTGTCACCTCAAAAACAAACTTTTACACCATAAATATTATTCTAAATCATAGAGTACATTCAGGACCCTATAAATCTATTTTACAAAAGACTATTTCCACTGATATACCCGCACATAATCAACTTGCATGGTAAAAGGCAAATGTTTCTCATTTATAGGACCAGCCATTCCCTTTCCACCTGCAACATTCAATATCAAGAAGAAAGGAATATCAAAGGGCCATTGTACTGCGCCCAAACCTTTGTTATAATAGGTTGCGCAAACTTCTCCATTTACCATAAAATCAATTTTCTTATCGTTCCATTCTATTCCCCATATATTCCATTCACCCTGCTTGAATTTAGACCCTGAATGACCAAAAGGATATGTCTTTTGCTCCGTACCAGTAGTATGTACCGTTTGTACAGCAACATCTAAATCTTTTATATGCTCCATTATATCTATTTCACCACTTGCAGGCCATCCTCCGTATTCTGAACTGGCAGGCATCATCCATATAGCCGGCCACGAACCATTCCCTGATGAAAACTTAGCTTTAATCTCTACTTTACCATAAGTAAAATCAAACTTTCCACTATCAGTGCGTATACTTCCAGATTTATATCCGCGGGGATCTGTTTCATCCTTCATAAACTTGAGATTCAACAAACCATCTTCACACCAAACAACGGATGTATCATTCGGCTTATAATAATAGGCATGAGCAACATCTCCCCTGGGAGTATAATTCCACTTCTTGGAGTCAACGGCCCCATCGATATTAAATTCATCTGAAAAAATCAGAACCCACGATTTATCCACTCTTTCAACGGAATCTTCTTTCTCTGATCGCAGCACATCAATGGAACTGTCAGAAAAGTCGTTTGAACATCCGAAAAATAAAACTGCTAATAAGGGTATTATACTTTTTTTCATAACTCAACTTCGTATTATTTTATATTATCTTTATACTACCATAAACAGATATAAAAGTATATCTAGCCGGAATACGAAACTCCTCCCTTCCAACCGGACATATTCTCGTCATATCTTCTTCTATTCATAACCAGGAGTCTGCTCCAATGCCGAATCATTATCAAGTATATTCTGATCCAACGGCCATAAAACTTTATATGCCTCAGTCTTCTGATCAAGAATAGCAACTTTATTATCAATATCACCTTCTATACAGAACACTAATGGAATACCGTCCTTTGCATTCTTCATGCGGCACAAATCCCACCAACGTTGTCCTTCCTGTACAAACTCCTTATCCTTTTCATGTAAAATAGCTAATTCATTAGTTAGAAAATCAGATGCCTTATATATATGTGAACCTGCCTCAGACTTATACGCCCTATTTCTGACTAAATTTATATATTTCTCAACATTTGCATTATCACTCTCCATATTAGCAATCTCGGCTAATGCTAGATATACCCAGGATAAACGGTAAAGAATAAGATCACCATCATAGACTCTATTTCCCTGAGCATTGAGAGAGCCCAAATTTTTACATACATGAGTACCATATACATACAATTCTCCACTTTCCTTTTTCCGATATGAAGGCATAAATGTGGCGTCACAACGAGTATCACCTTTTTCAAAACTATTATAAAGCGAAAGTTTATACTCATATTTCTGTTGACCATTATTCTGTATATCAAGCGCATCATCCCATGGCGTTCCATTTTCTCTAAAACTATCTTTATTAGTCGTCCCGGAAACAAGAGAATAGGTATATCCACGAGAAAGGGAGTTTTCTGCTTCACCCTCCATATAAGACACAGCCATTATCACCTCACTATTACCTTTGTTATCAGCACTGAATATACGTTTAAAATCTTGTTGCAATTGAAGTCCATAGTTACCCTCTACATCTTTCAAGTACTTCTTGGCCTTTGACAAATCCGATTCGGTAGCTTTGTTATCACCAATAGTTACTTTGGAATTCCATAAATATACCTCTCCAGCCAAACATTCTGTGGCCGCCTTTGACCAATACACCTTGGTACCATGTCCATATGAATTAAAATCAGAATTCTCTCCAAAATATTGTAGGGAGGTTTCCAAATCCTTTTTAATCTGTGATATAACTTCACTTGGTTTAGCTCTCCCCAAATAAAGTTTATTCGGATCAAGCACTCCATCGATAACTTCCACGCCAAGACGAATTGGTACCCCACCATAGACTCTATAAAGATCAAAATAGTAAAAGGCACGAAGACCATACGCCTGTCCAAGATAATAATTCTTTTTAGCTTCCGGAATGAAATTAGCATCAGTTACACGAGCTATAAAAAGATTGATATTGGTTATACAGCCATAAATATTTCCAAACTTGGTAACTCCGGGAGTCTCCTTAGACAGATTTTGTAAACGGATTTCCCCACTAGAGATAGCCAGACCATCTGCACTTGTGCCATCCTTATAATGTCCGCCCCTTAATTCGCCAAAAGTGATAATATGCTGTTCCGCCATATCTCGCAATTGTTTATGAAGACCGTCAATATATGCACTGACTTGGGATTCTGTTTTCCAATAGCTGGTACTTCCATAATTATCTATCGGGGCGAGATCCAGCATATCCCCACATGATGTAGCCACTATAGCAGCTATATTCAACACCATAATATGTATAAATTTTAAATTTCTCATCTCACTTCGAATTATTAAAATGTAACATTAACGCCAAATATAACGGTACGTGGCAAGGGATATCCTGACGAAATCTCCGGGCTTACCGTCCTGGCAGAAGTTAAATAGCCCAAATTCTGTCCCGTTATTGAGAATTGCAGTTTCTGCATATATAGTCTTTTAGACAATTCTTGAGGAAGAGTATATGACAAAGACAATTCTCTAATCCCTAAATAGTTACCCTTAGAGGCAAATAGAGTTGAGGTACGATAGTAATTGGCAGCTCCCACCTGATCAGCAAATACGTAACGGGGATATTTTGCGTTTGGATTACTTTCGCTCCATGTATTAAAAACATCCTTTGTCGTATTGTAAGCCCCCTGCATACATCCTAAAAACCAAGGAGTCTTATCATCATAAACCCAATAATCAAGCGCAAAGTCAAAACGGGCATACAAACTAAGTCCCTTCCAAGACATTGTGGTATTAAAACCACCATACCAACGAGGAGTAGTATTTCCTATTACAACCTGATCATACTGGTCAATCACCCCATCTCCATTTACATCCTTCCATTTCACATCTCCAGGTTTTAACTCTATGCCTTTTGCCCGCTCATTATCAGAAAGTTTATTCCAAGCTTCAGGGCCATATTGATATTTACCTTGAATATTCCCCGAGGTCACAACCAAATTTCCCGGAATATCATCAACACTTCTGTAAATACCCTCGGCCTGGTAACCGACAAGTATCCCATACTCCATTCCCTCCTGAAAACCTCCGACATACACCTTCTCATCTTCCAACTTACCTGTACCCGGATTTACAACCTTCCGACCGGTATACACTTGCTGTCCATTCTGTCTGTTTCGTACCTGCCCGTTATCAGGAAGGGCTATAATCTTATTCTTATTATAAGTTATATTAAAAGAAGCATCCCAAGTAAAATCATTGACATCCAACACCTTACCAGAGAGTTGTAATTCGATTCCGCTATTACGTAATTTTCCATTATTGTTCTTAACAGAAGAGAATCCCGTGGTCGAAGGCAGGGTGAAGTCTGCATACTTATCAGATGTCAGACGATTGTAGTAATCGATATCCAAATTCAAGCGTCCTCCCAAGAATCCTACATTCAAGCCTATATCAAAACTGGCCGTCTTTTCCCAACGCAAAGAAGGATTAGGCAAAGTACCTATCAGAAAACCATTGTTACCATGGTATTTATTAGAATTATATGAACCTTGAAGAGTATATGGACCGATTCCGCTGGCATTACCGTTCAAACCGTAACTAGCCCTCAGCTTTCCATAATAGAGGAAAGGAAGTGATTCCTTAACAAAATCCTCTTTCGTAAAAACCCAGCCACCGGAAACTCCCGGAAAAAATCCCCACCGATTCTTACCCAGCAAAGAAGAATAACCGTCATAACGAAATACCCCGGAGAACAAATATTTACCCTCATAGTCGTAGTTCAAGCGTCCAAAATAAGAAAGAATACGGTAACGACTATGATTCGAATCTATCTGACGTTTACCCTCACCTGCATCGGTCAGACCTAAATCTTTAAAATCATCGGTAGCAGCACCAGAACCGGATGCAGAGAAACCGTTATTATACTGATCATAAAATTCACTACCAAACATAATATTCAAATTATGAACAGCAGAAAATACAGTCGTATAATCTAGAACAGCATTATAGGTCTGAGAGAACTGACGAGAATAGCTTGCACTAGTTGAACGAGTTCGATTCCATTGCCCCGGAACCGTCTCATAGTCCTTGCGCATACTTTCTTGTACAGTATGAAAATAATACCAACTGGCAGAAGCCCTCAAGACCAATCCCTTGAATAAATTAGCTTCTAATGACTGCATAAGGGTAAACTTTGTCCGTTCATTATCCTGATCGTAACTTTTTGCAACATAAGTCTGATTACCGTCCCCGGGACTAGGACCCAATGTCGGATTACCATCCTCGTCTTCAAAACGGACAGTAGGAGGAGTACTCATCACCCGACCAAAATAATCACTTTCCGTCCCCCAGGCGTTGTTTAACCATACATAATTAGCCCGGCTGAAAGTCGCATTGGAAGTCGTTTTCAACCAATCTGCAATTTTGTACGAACCGTTGAATGTGAAATTATAACGTTTATATTCGGTAGTGATAGGGGCTCCGGGGGAGTCGTTATAACCCAAACTTGCATAATAAGTTCCTTTATCATTCCCCCCCGACATACTAACCGTATAATCCTGTGTCACTACCGGATTACGAAGATTATATTCCTCTGGTTTTGTCCCTTTATAAATGATTGTTTTAGAAGGGTCCAAAGGATCCAGCATTTCTCGCCAGCCCATATCCAAAAGATAGGCATTTTCATCCGTTTTCCCCATAATATTCCACACCATATTCGCACCGAGCTTATTACCCGTACCAAAAGGCGTAGAACCTGTAAGATTTGCCGTAGCTGCCCACGGGGTATTTTTATAGGCTGTACGAAGGACTGTAATATAGTCTTCCGCGCCCAAAAAGTCGTAGGGATTATTAACATAACCGAGACCTATATTTGCTCTGAAATTAATTTCCCGATGTCCTGCCCGGCCAGATTTTGTTGTAATTAAAATTACACCATTACTTGCACGGGCACCGTATATGGCCGTAGCCCCAGCATCCTTCAGAACATCCATAGATGCAATATCCTGAGGATTGATATCATCAAAATTATCACGAAGCTGTCCGTCCACTATCACCAGGGGTCCTCCCGAACCATCAAATTCCGTTCCACCACGTAATATAACTTTAGGAGATGAAGTAGGATTTCCCGAAGTGAGAGAAACCTTTAAACCGGGAACAGAACCCGACAGTGCCTGAGAGGGATTTGTATATATACCCTTCTCTAATATCTGGGGACTGACAGTCGATATAGAATTCGTCAGTTTTGCCCGTGAAACTTTTCCGCCATAACCGGTCACAACAACTTCCTGCAAAAGCTCACTGTCTTCTTTTAAGATTATCTTAAAATTCATTTTTCCTTGCACACTCAAAGTCTGGGAAGAAAAACCTATGAATGAAACCTGTATACTGGCATTATCAGAAACCGAGAGTGTAAAATTACCATCAACGTCAGAAACAGTGCCATTTGTTGTTCCAACTTCCACAATACTGGCACCAATGACCGCCTCACCCGCAGTATCCGTTATTATGCCCGTAATACTTTTCTTCTGTGCCACAACTACAATCGAACACAGAAGAAAAACAAATAAAATAAAACTCTTTTTCATACTCTTTTATGTTTTTCATGTTTAAAACACCTATCAACAAGAGGCGTTCAAATACCATATATCCACTCCAAAAACATCACAAATTACGGAGGTATAAACAAAGGAATAAAGAAAATCATATTTAATAAATTAGGGGTTATTATTTACAAGCGCAAAGAAAGAGCTCATAAAACTAAACATAGTCAGAAAGCATTTAAAAAAAGTCATATATCATCCAATACTGCATTTTTTTATCAAAAACAGAATAATTAATAAACATTTTATGTATATACGTTGTTAAATAGAAAAAATCAGCTTTAAACAACACGAAAAGATAAAAATGTACAGGTTATTTGGTATATTCGCAATATTAACACTACTTTGCATATCATCTACATCAGGTCATGACATAAATTACCAGTTTACGTCTATTTCCGTAGCGGAAGGATTGTCTCAATCTACCGCCCAATCCATACTTTTAGATAAGAAAGGGAAATTATGGATAGGAACAAAAAATGGTCTGAATTCTTATACGGGACAAAATCTGAAAATATTCAAAAGCCACCCCAACGACAGATATTCCTTACCAAGCAATCACATTATACATTTAACCCAAGATTCCCTTAACGACATATGGATATCTACCAGACAAGGTATGGTTAGATATGATGAGACACACGGGAATTTTATTCCCTTCAATCATGATATCATCTATTCTTCCTTATGCATAAATGGAGGAGTACTTTTCGGAAGTGAGAATCGAATATACAAATATGATTACCAAAAACGCTCTTTTAAAGCAGTATGCATCAACCCCAAAGGTGCTACGGACAGTGACATTACCAAATATAGGGTACAAAGAATTATAGCAGTTTCCCCAAAGGAGGTGCTAATCGTCACCAGAAGGGATGGAATATATATATTGAATTACCCCAATATGCAATTAAAGCGTTTTTTCTCTTGTCCAAACAATATTTTGCAAGGAGCATGTCTGGCTTCAAACGGATATATATATTTATCTTTTTGGGGACAAGGCCTGTTTTGTTATGAGAAAACAGGAAAACTTATAAAACAATATACGAGCAACAACTCCGGATTGACAAACAATTATGTATTGGATATAATAGAAAAGAAAGGATATCTATGGTTAGCAACTGATGGCGGAGGAATAAATCGCCTGGAACTACGCAATGAAAAATTCTCTAACCTCTATCATATTGCCGGAGATGAAAATTCACTCCCTGTCAATTCTATTACTGTATTATATAAGGATAGCAACGAATGTTTATGGGCGGGAAGTGTTAGAGGAGGAGTTTTCAATATCAAAGAAAGTTACATACGTACTTATAAAGACTGTCCTTTAGGATATAATAATGGATTGAGCGAAAAATCTGTGACGAGTTTTTACGAGGAAGCTAATGGAAAGTTATGGATTGGTACGGACGGAGGCGGAATAAACTTGTATGATCCTCAAACGGGAAACTTCAAGCACTTCTCGTCTACCTATGGGGATAAAGTGATTTCCATAGCCCCAGTATCAGAAAAAGAACTAATGATATCTGTTTACACAAAGGGACTTTTCCTGTTTGAAAAAAACACAGGCATTTATCGACCGTTTGTGATAATAAACGACAGTATTAACTTCAGGCAGTGCTTTTACGGATATCTTCCACGCGCTCACCGAGTGACAGAAAACAAAATATATATACTTAGTAAGGAGCTATGGGTATATAATATAAATAATAAAAAATTCTCTCCAATCAAAAATGATAACAATTATCAATTACAAGCCTCGGTCATAGCCTACTGCGACAAAAAGATATCCTTGGCAATGAATGGAAACAAAGTATTCCGAATCATTAACAAGAATGACAGCATTGATCTTCTTTTTCAATTGGATGAGAAAGAAGTTATCAGTGCGATTGATTACGACGGAATAAATAAGATATGGGTAGGAACAACAACAGGAATGGGATATTATGATATAAAAGAGAAAAGATATTTTAAAATCAGGTCACAGTTATTCAATGATATTACCGCCCTCCGTTATGAGCCTTCTTCAGAAAGGATATGGATCTGTGCACAAAACCAACTATTTTCTTACTGCATAAAAGAAAACAGATTTATTCAATGGAACAGAAGCGACGGATTTTATCCCAATGAAATAATATTTACTTATCAACAACGGGCTGAAAAAAACAGCCGATATCTTTACTTTGGTGGCATAGAAGGACTGGTCCGAATAAACACAGACATCCCAGAGCCTAATGAACCAGATCCGGAAATAGCACTTTACAGCATAGAACTTAACGGGCAACCGTATACATCCGGTATAGACACCCAAAATATAAAAGTTCCATGGGAACATAATGCACTCGCCCTACGGGTATATATTAAAAATAAAGATATTTTCCAGCGAGTTCCATTCCGATATATCATAAAAGGAAATGTTGATAAGATAATCGAATCATATAATCCGATATTGGATCTTTCCAACCTATCTACCGGTAAATACCGCATCGAAGTAGCATGTATGACAAAAGACGGAAATTATACCACTCCTATCCTTCTCACAAATATCCATATTACCCCACCATGGTATAAAACAGACTGGTTTATAATATTATGTTGTATTAGCCTTATAGGAGGGGGTATTGCAGGAATATTCATTTTTAATATAAAAAAGGAAGCAAAAATACAAAAGAGACTAAAAGAATACAGACAATATCTGAATGAAAAGAGGATAGATTTCCTCATTCACATAAATCACGAATTACGTACTCCCTTAACATTGATTTATGCCCCACTAAAACGTCTCATGGACAAAAGTGAGATGCAAGGATTACCTCAGCATCTGATACCACAATTACAACTACTATTCAACCAAGCACAACACATGAGGGAAATAGTAGATATGGTGTTGGACTGGAGCAGTTTGGAGGCAGACTATAATAAATTGAAAATACAAAAAACTCAATTGAACGAATGGGTAACCGAGGTTATCAAAGACTATATGAATGAGGCAAAAGAAAAAGAGATATGCATACAATTACAAATAGATCCCAACATAGAGGAGGTATGGTTTGACAAACAAAAGTGTCAAACAGTACTATCAAACTTACTGATGAATGCACTAAAATTCAGTAAGGCAAACAGCAATATAACAGTAAGCACGCAACGTCTTGAAAACACAGTCAGAATATCTGTTATAGACGAAGGAAGCGGTATAGAAGATTCGGATATGGCAAATCTCTTCACTAAATTCCACAAAGGTAATCACAAAGAGCGAGGAAGTGGATTCGGATTATATTATGCCAAAACAATAATGGAAATGCACGGGGGGCTTATAAGGGCCTATAATAATACAAACAAAGGAGCTACATTCTATTTGGAGCTGCCATTGCTCAATACAAATAAAAAAGAAGAATCCGCCCATTTACAGCAAAAAGGCTCTCCTCTCCCTTCTAGCATCCAAGATACACATTTCGATTGTACCGGAAAGACTGTGCTTATTGTAGAGGACGAAAAGGAGTTAAGGGAATATCTCATAAGTTCTTTAACTGAGTTCTTTAAGAAAGTTTATGCGGCAGACAATGCAGTCTCTGCCTTAGAAATCTGTCAGAAGAAACAGCCTTCTATTATTATTAGTGACGTGATGATGCCGCAAATGGATGGTTTTGAATTATGCCGTCAGATAAAAAACAACATCCAGATAAGCCATATCCCTGTAATACTGTTAACAGCACGTTATGACCAGACAGGGATAACAACCGGATATAAATCCGGAGCTGATGCTTACATCCCCAAACCATTTGATCTAGACTCTCTAAAGATCGTCATCGGAAATATTTTAAAAAATAGAGAGAAAATACACAATCAATACATATCTATCAACCAGTCGACTTCTCTCCAGACTTTAACAAACAGTAAAGCAGATGAGGATTTCATGACAAAAATAAATATAATTATACATGAAAACCTATCTGACGAAGAATTCTCCGTCCAGCAATTGGCAGATCTCATGACAATTAGCCGTTCTTCTTTATACAACAAGATAAAAATTATAACAGGTTTGGGAGTCAATGACTATATAAACAGATTACGTATCGAAAAAGCGATCTCACTGCTTACCAATACAAATTTAAACATAAATGAAATAAGCAGTGAAGTGGGTTTTACTTATCCCCGATATTTTAGTTCAACATTCAAACAAATGAAAGGAATGACTCCCAAACAATTTAGAGAGGAGAATCGTATGAAATAAGTAGGAAATTCCTTGGAAACATAACAAGTATGAACGGGTGGATATAAAGATATAATTTCCTTCTTAATAAAAAATAAATGTCGGAACCGTGCAATGGGAATCATACGCAATTGCCTATATTTGCGCTATTGAACAACAAATACAGGTATAATTATGGAACACAAAGCTGATAAGGACTATGTGGCTATCATTTCACTCCGGAAGTTACCTCAATACTCAAAAAGATCTATTGCCTATTTCCAAAGCAGAGGGACGGATAATAACTCTAAGAATGACCTGCTACCATGTCAATAGAAATAAAATATTTTAAAGATAGAAAAGAGTGGCGAAAAAGGATATAATTGCCAGATTGAAAGAAGATAAAACTGTATGGAACAATTATCAACTTTTTTCCGACACATATAAACGCATCCGAATTGCCTACATTGAAGCAGCAAGGAAACGGCCTGAAAAATTTGAAAAGCGATTAAACAACTTTATCAATAAAACGAGAGAAAATAAAAGAATAACAGGATTCGGCGGGATTGAAAAATACTATTAATCCCTATAAAATACCTGACTCAAAATAAAAAACAATTCCTCTTTGATACCGCCCCCTAAAATGTGCAGAAAACCGAATTGAACAAATAGGACACTCACTCTATCCTTACCAAATGATAAAGTGTCCCCCGATAAGACTTTCGGGAAGGAATACTCAGCTTTTGAAGCGTGCATCCGAATTGTGCCACCTTATTGATAGCCAACCTGTCACGTGTCTTTGTCTGCAAATAGTTCAATATCTGCATGGAAGTCATCCACTTCCCTTCTTCCGCTTCCTCATCCAACGGACTAGGATAACAATGAAATAACTGTTCCAACGGACTCAATAAGTTCGCGCAAAGTCATAATGTGTCCCGATTTTGTTTCCGTTTTCATTTTGTCGAACAATGTGCCTGCCTCACAAACACTGAGAGTTTCTTTTCCACTCCCGCTATCTTGCCTGATAAAAGTAATATTCATTCTATTTTTGTCTATTTTCTACAATCGGAATTTATTGTTTTAATTCCTGTAAAGATACGCTATAAGCTTCCGGAAAGCAAGCATTTCTCCTGATTAATATCCGCATTTTATTTGTATTACACTCAGATTTGATGTATCTTTGCTTAATAGTTACCAGAAGCTCACCAGTGTGAACAAACAAGCTATCAGTTGTAAACAAAAACGTTAACAAGTGTAAGCAATCTTATTCACAGCAGTGAGCTCCTGAGAAGCATTAAGGCTTAACAAAACAAACTCTAAGCATTAACGTATAACTACCTAAGAGAATACATAACAAGAACGGTTACTTTAAAACAAAACATGAAACTATGGCAATATTATTTGACTGGTATGAAAACCCGAAGCCTTCGGACAAAGAACAAGGAGAAAAGACACTGCACCCACGTCTAAAATATAACGGTTCGATAGGAACCGACGTATTGAGCCGACGCATTCAAGAACGTTGTTCGCTGACAGAAACGGACGTCACAGCTGTACTCGACGCCCTTTCGCATATCATGGGACAGGAATTGGCAAACGGACGGCAAGTACATCTGGACGGTATCGGTTATTTTCGCCCTTGCCTGACCAGTACGGAACCCGTAACGATAGATACCAAACGAAAGGCTACCAAAGTAAAATTGAAAGCGATCCAGTTTCGTGCCGATCAGACATTGAAAAATGAATTTGGGATACTGAAAGTAAAAAGTCTCAAAGGCGGGCTCGACTTCTCCCAACTGACGAACGAAGAAATAGACCGGAAACTGACGAAATACTTCCAAACACACCCATTCATGCGGAGATGTGACTTCCAAGACCTCTGCAGAATGACAAGAAGCACGGCAATGCGACATATCCGGCGGCTACGTGACGAAGGAAAACTGAAAAATGAGGGTGGAGTGATGCAACCGATTTATGTACCAGGAAACGGTTATTATACTAATAATAAACATGTTACAGATTAAATAGTGGGAATTAGTAACCTGAGGGTAAAAATTACCCTCAGGTTACTCCAACTTAACTCTCATAGCCGCAAACAACGATGTATAAAGGGATTGAAGCTATCTATGAGAGTATGAGAGTAAAATCATCACTAACATCTATTGTATGCATTTTCTTTCACCGCTATTGTTCCATACAACATGGTTGACGGACAATGCTTACATACATCCCCTAACCCCGCATTCAACATTTTCCAGCATTCGGCGTTTTCCGGCACTTGTCCGGCTTCTTCCCCGAAAAGCTTGTTTGTAAAGATCACCTTCATCGTGTCATAATCGCTCACGAAGATATTGGCATTGATATTCCAGTACCGATTGTGACGCCGAGCAGAATGTTGGAGTTTCCTCCAACCCACACATTGTTGCCCAATGTCACAGGAGAAGTAAAAAGATTTCCAGAACTGAAAAGAAATAAGATTGCCCGTAAAACAATATTTTACCGGCAAACGTTTTCTTTATAGTATTTTTTTAAGTTATTTTGCGCAACAGATATCACGAAATCATCAAATTATGGATTGGATTGGCCTTGATTTAACATTCCCTATTACCGACCCTACATGGATATTTCTCCTTGTACTTCTCATTATACTGTTTGCCCCTATTTTATTGAACAAGTTGCGCATCCCGCATATCATCGGTATGATTCTGGCGGGACTGGCTGTGGGTGAACATGGATTCAACATTCTGGCACGCGACAGCAGTTTCGAATTATTCGGAAAAGTGGGACTGTATTATATCATGTTCCTGGCCGGTCTGGAAATGAACATGGGAGATTTCAAAGAGACACGGAACAAGGCGTTAGTCCTGGGGCTGCTCGCTTTTATTGTACCTATCGGAATCGGATTCGTTGCCAATGTGTCTTATCTGAAATATGGTATAATTACATCCGTACTGCTAGCCAGTATGTATGCCTCACATACCCTGGTGGCTTACCCCATTGTCACCCGTTTCGGGGTGTCACGTCATCGTAGCGTAAGCATTGCGGTAGGAGGAACGGCAGTGACGGACACACTCACATTGTTGGTGTTGGCTGTCATAGGCGGTTTGTTCAAAGGAGAGACCGGTGGTTTCTTCTGGTTATGGCTGGTAGTAAAAGTGATTTTCCTAGGTGGACTAATTATCTATTTCTTCCCGCGTATCGGCCGCTGGTTCTTTCACCGCTACAATGACCATGTGATGCAGTTCATTTTCGTCCTTGCCATGGTCTTTCTTGGAGCAGGACTCATGGAGTTCGTAGGAATGGAAGGAATTTTGGGGGCTTTCCTCGCAGGATTGGTACTGAACCGACTCATTCCACACGTTTCTCCGTTGATGAATCATCTGGAGTTCGTCGGGAATGCGCTTTTCATTCCTTACTTTCTTATCGGAGTGGGAATGTTGATCAACCTGCGTGTTATCTTCGGACACGGAGATGCCCTGAAGGTGGCTGCCGTAATGATTGTAATGGCACTGACGGGCAAGTGGATTGCCTGCTGGCTCACGCAAAAGATATACAGGATGTCCGTTCTCGAACGAAACATGATGTACGGATTGAGTAATGCACAGGCGGCAGCTACATTGGCGGCGGTATTGGTCGGATATAATATTATCCTGCCCGGCGGCGAACGTCTGTTGAATGATGATGTACTGAATGGGACGGTTCTGCTGATCCTCGTTACTTGCGTAGTCAGTTCCCTGATAACCGAACGGGCGGCCAAGAAGCTGGCCATGGATGATTCGGAAACGGGAAAAGAGTCTTCGACGGAAACTGAAAAGATTTTGGTATCTCTTGCCAATCCGGACACCATTGAAGACATGATGAACCTTTCTTTAGTGATACGTGATACGAAACTAAAGGACAATCTTCTGGCACTGCACGTTATCAACGACGACAGCACTTCCGATAACCTGAGAATGCGAAGTAAACGCTACTTGGAAAAAGCGGCCATGACAACAACAGCAGCCAATGTTTCGCTGAAACAGCTGACCCGCTATGACTTGAATATTGCTTCCGGCATCATCCACTCTGTGAAAGAGAATGAAGTAACGAGTATCATCACCGGGCTGCACCGCAAAGCGAATATCACTGATTCATATTTCGGAATGCTTGCCGGAAACCTGCTGAAAGGATTAAATTGCGAGATTATTATCTCTAAATTCCTGATACCGGTCAATACGATAAAGCGAATCGTTATTGCCGTCCCTCCGAAAGCGGAATATGAATCCGGCTTTCCACGTTGGTTGGAGCATTTCTGCCGAATGGGAAGCACGCTCGGATGTCGTGTGCATTTCTTTGCAAACGAACAGACAACCGCCCGCCTGCAAACGTGGATAAAGAAAAGACATAAACAGGTACTGACGGATTTCTCTCTTTTAGAGGACTGGAACGATTTACTGGTACTGACAGGGCAAGTAAGCTACGACCATCTGTTAGTGATTATCAGCGCCCGTCCCGGAACGATTTCTTATGACAACTCGTTTGAGAAATTGCCGAGACAATTAGGAAAATATTTCTCTAATAATAGCCTGATTGTGTTATATCCCAATCAATCGGGTGAACCACTGGACAGTTCTTTCTTCTCCAAGCTATACACCGATACTGAAACCCGACACTATGAGAAAGTGGGCAAATGGGTTTACAAATGGTTCAAAAAGAGTTGATAAGCGGTATATTCCGACCACAAATATATGCCATTTGAAGAACAAGGCTATTATTGTAATCTAATTTATAGTTTGACTACAATAACAGCCTTATACCATCAGTCTTGCACCATTAATTTTGTATAATATCACCCACTAAAAGAATATAGCCGAGATAGGTATTAAACTCATTGAAATATTCAGTTTCCTTTATTCGCTTCGGATTCATCTTGTAGATTTCCGCCTTCTCAAAACGTCTATTGTCCGGACGAATAATAATTGTATGTTCTTCTTCATTCAAGGACTCAAACAGACAATAATTAGTACGATTACGATCTCCGCAATATTTATCAAACCTACGGATATAGGAAGGATCATTCTGATCTATCTCTACTGTCATTCCTCCGGATGAAGGTCCGATTAAGTCAAACACCCCAACTCGAATTCCCTTAAAATGCACTTTCACAAAATCTTCCGAATCCGAGGATTCCAGAACAACCGGCAATGCTTTTTGGTCTCCCTGAAAATTTGAAAAGGCTTTATCATCTTTCGAGAGTAGTTTCCAACCTTCGGAATGTTCAAACTCTGTTACGGGAATCATTTTAGCTTTCTCATAATTACCCGGATACAACGGAGCTTTCAATGCATGTGCCTTTTCCTGCGCCTTGTTCATTTGTAACAGGGAACGGCTCAGTGTCTTTGTATATATAGGATGTCCGCCATCATAAGTAGGATGTGTCCCATCATTCGTAAACACAATCTTACCACTATACTCCTTTTTTGAATCTCCTTTAAAAACCAACTTATCCTCATTCAACAATTCCAGAACATCATCGGCAAAATTAACAGACGGAATATCATAATAGTCTGCTACTGTCTCCATATACCGCACAGAACGGTAATTCTTTCCTGCTTTCAAGTCATCCAACATTGGTTCATTTAGCGTATAGAGAAAACATATATCCGTATGCGGATTATGATGCCAGATCTTACGTACAATTCCTTCCATGGAATGAGCGATCACCAAGGAGTCAGTTTTGGCATCATTCACAGCAAATTCGACAAATACCAAATCCGGATGATACTGCAACACGTCCCGTTCTGTACGGAACACACCCAAATCGGATCCGGTCCCACCAATTCCGGAATTTATTGACGTAAACTGTACATTACTATATTGTTGCTTGAGCCAATCAGTAATCTGCACTCTATATCCTTGATGATTTGTTATACTTCCACCCAAAAAAACGACAGATACGGGTTCATTCTTTTGTATCTTATAATTAAAATTAGGAAGTCCTGCACGCATCTGTAACCCTACAGAGTCTTCTGTTGTAGTACAACTCAAACAAAACCCGATAAGACAAGCTATAATTCCACTAAATAAAAATTTCTTCATAAGTATAATGATTAAAATGTAAACAGTTTATGCTCCAAGTTGACCGGTGACTTACCTTTGAACGGAAGCTGTCCCAACAATATCCGTAATAAAGCAGAATGAGTGGAAGCATCATTCGAATAAGTATTTATATAAGTCTTGACACGTTCAAAATATTCATTTCCAATGTAAGGACTACCTAATGAAATAACAATCACTTTACTTTTGTCCATAGAATTGGCAGCCCATACGGACTGAGCCTCATCGTCCCATAATTGGAGCGGGCCAAATGGAGTATGAGTATTCCGTGCTACCAGAAAGATTACTTTATCATACACTTCAGTCGCATTATCCTGCCAACCTTGATCTTCATAAAGTATATTACGGCGGAAATCAACCTCAAAACCATTCTTCACAAACTCATCCCGCAAATTCTGTAATCGCTTAAAATCACGGTCGTTACCTTTATGAGCTACGGGAGTTACAGCCACCAATAACAGTTTTTTATCTTTTTCCAAAGAAAGTGGTAACTTATGATCTTCATCCCGTACTAAAGTTATGGAACGCTCTGTTATCTCTTTGGCAGCTTCCCGTATTTCAGCTTTTTCTTCTGCTGAGACAGGACGTATCAACTCCCTGTTTTTATTTAATAACCCAAAACGTTCTTTCATTGCCCAAACACGGCGAACAGCATCGTCCAACCGTTCCATTGGAATTTCACCACGTTGAATCCGTACTTCTACCGTATCCATGTATTCGTAAGAAGGCCACAACAATATATCTACCCCGGCTAAAAAGCTGGCAACTTGCCCTTCCAAATCATTTTTATACCAGCCCCGGAAACCTGCCATTGTCATCGCGTCCGATACCACAACCCCGTTAAAATGCATTTCTTTTTTCAATAACCCGGTTAATAGCTCATGGGATAAAGTTGCCGGAGGCAGATAACCATTTATCTTTTCTTTCTGATAGAAAGGTAAAGTTATATGTCCGGGCATGATACATGCAACTCCTTTTTTAATCAACTCGGCAAACACTTTTCCATGATATTGCTTCCACATTTCTTCAGACAAGGAATTGACAGTTGTCATCAAATGCTGATCACGATAATCAACCCCATCTCCCGGAAAATGTTTGATTGTAGCGGCAACAGAGTTATCTTGCAACCCCTTTATCTGTTCGGACAACAAACAAACCGCTTTTTCCGGATTATCCGAAACTGAACGTGTATTTACAATAGGATTCAATGGATTCATATTTAAATCTGCAACAGGATGTAACACCCAGTTTATACCCAACGAACGACATTCTAATGCTACACTTTTACCATATTTATAAGCTAATTCCGGAGAATTTGCGGCTCCCAGTGCCATCTCTTTCGGAAAAGGAGTCATCCCTTGAAGTCCTACTCCCGATTCATAATCCTGTTGAAACAATAAAGGAAGCTCTGATGCTTTTTGATATTCCTCGACAGAACTACGCACAAAATCAACCCGCTCTTCCTCCGGAACTCCTGTAAACAACTTCCACCCCATAAAATAACCTGTAACCGGGTAACGTTTGAAGTACACGTCCAATGAGCCGTCTCCCAAATCCAATTCTTTCTTGCGATCAGGTAACATTAACATTGTCTGCCCTATCTTTTCACGCAAAGTCAAAAGTTTCCAAGTGGAATCTACCGACTGAAATTCATAAACCTCATTAACCGAACCGGTTGTCACTCTTTCTTTTGTACAAGAAAAGAACACGGATACAAGCAATGTAGCAGTAACTATTAAAAAAGAGTTTTTCATAATTCATTTCACTTTGTTTTTCATGTTACAAAAATAGCACTCCTTATTTTAATCCATTAGAAATCATGTTTCAATCTTTTCCATACATGTATCTTTATTCCTACTCCGGTTACATTACTATCACACAGGTTACGTTTTTCGTTTTCAGCCTCGATTTTGTTTGCGAGTTACTTGCAAACAAATTATATTTGCTTCTACTAAAAATATCTATCAGGACATGAAAAACATTGCATTCATCATTTTTCTTCTGTTTATTTCCATTTGCAGAGCGCAAGACAACAACATATTGTTTCAGAACTATAACGTAAGTAACGGACTCTCACAAAACACCGTTATACGTAGTTTGGAAGACAGTAACGGAGTTATGTGGTTTTGCACGCGGGATGGGCTGAACCGGTTTGATGGTACCGAGTTCGAAGTTTTTCGCGCCGACGGTCAGCCGCACTCCCTATCCAGCAGTGATGTTACCACCATTATTGAAGAATCACCCGGAGTTCTATGGATAGGGACTCACAGTGGACTGAATCGCTACGATGTATCCTCAAATACATTCACTCAATACTTTCATGATCCGGCGAACCAGTATACTATATCGGACAATTGCATCAAACACTTGTTGTGCGATAACCAAAAAAGAATCTGGGTAGGCAGCATGAAAGGACTCAATCTGTATAATAAGGAAACTGATGATTTTATCCCCATTTCAACCAACGGTTCTGTCTTCTGGCTTATGCAAAACAGTCAAAATGAAATCTGCTATCTTATCAACAACACATTGTGCATCATGAATCCTGTCACCTATGTTACAGAGCGTTTTCAATTCGGTGATGAACATAAAATCTACTTTTTATATGAAGACAATGATAAACGCCTGTGGGTAGGTATGTGGGATTCAGGACTTAAATGGTTTGACCGTAAAAACCGTAAACTTGTAGATGCCAACCTGACAATGGAAAATGGCAAAAATTTCAATAACTCCCAAGTCAACTACATTGTAGAAACGTTGGAAGGAAATCTTATGCTTGCCACACGTGAAGGAGTGCTGATTTATGACCGGCAAGCAAACAGGCTTATCAATTATTACCAACGGGAACAAAGCTGCGGTTTGAGTGAAAATACCATCATCTCTCTATATAGGGATAAAGCAAATAATATATGGATCGGAACTTACGGAGGAGGTGTTAATTTGTACACACCATACAGTAATTTCTTTATTCCTCATAAACCAGAATATAAGCTCCAGAAAAGTATCGGAAACATTAATGCCATAGTGGAATATAAAGAGAAACTTTGGTTAGGCACGGACGGTGGTTTAATCATCTACAATCCCAAAGACGAAAGTTATGAGTACTGCCCGCTTCATGTTCCACGCTCGGTAACAAACAATGAAGTAAAGTATATACAGAAAGAAGGAGATCATCTTTTATGGATTAGTATTTATTATTGCGGACTATATCTCTATGATATGGAAACCCGCCGCATAATAAAAGAAATACCCGATTTTCCTTATAATCAAGTAAGACGTATTGCCAAAGGTACTGATAATATTTATTGGATTGCTTTAGGAGTAGACAGCCCCATACTACGTTACCACATGGAGAACAACCAATTGGAAGAGTCTTTTCCAGTAAAGGGTCGTGCCACAGAACTTTCTATCATCAATGTACAAGATTTAAAAGCTATAGGACCTTATATATGGATGGGGACTCGTGCAGCCGGTCTATATCGCTATCACACACAGACTCATGAATTAAAACATTTTGGTAGTGAAGAAAAAAGTCCGGAACAATTCCTGCCAAGCAATCATGTCAGTACGCTGTATACTGATGCATCGGAAAATTTATGGATAGGAACTTATGGCGGAGGCATAGGATTATATAATAATATCAAAGAAAGTTTCACGATATATAATGAAGAGAACGGTCTTCCCAATAATGCTATCAACAGTATTGTGGCCGATAATAACGGTAAATTATGGGTTTCTACTTTAAAAGGCATGTCATGTTTTGACCCCAAATCAGAGACTTTCACTAACTGGGATAATAAAAATGGATATTCTTTGCTGGAAACCAATTTACACGCTTGCCTGAAAAGTTCATCCAACATTTTTTATGTCGGTGGAAATAATCATTTCCTTTCATTTAATCCCCAATTAATTAGACGAAATACATTTATACCTCCCGTATATATTACAAAAATGAGAATTTGGGCAGATTATCTGGAAGATAATAAAGCTACCCAATGGGTAAATATCTCAAATCAGAGAATCAAATTAAGATACAACCAAACCTCATTCACAATCAAATTCTCCGCACTTAGTTATGTGTTTGCCTCCAACAATAAATTTTCCTATATGCTTGAAGGATTTGATAAGGGTTGGTCGGAACCGACACACGAACGGAGTGTTAACTATACTAATATCCCGCCGGGTAAGTATGTTTTTAAAGTAAGAGCTTGCAATAATGACGATATATGGAGCAATGGAAATGCTTCATTATCAATTACAGTCACTCCTCCTCTATGGAAAACATGGTATGCGTATTTGTTCTATCTAGCATTCACTATTAGCATGATTATGCTGTTCATACGTTATAAAACCCGGGAAGCACAACTGAAGATGGATCTTCAGTTAAAACAGATGGAGAAACAGAATATTGAAATCAGTCACAATATGGGTGTACAGATGTTCACCAATTTCTCACATGAGCTACGTACTCCGCTCACTTTAATCATAGCTCCGCTCACAGACCTGTTGCATAAAGAAGATATGCCTCCGGCATATCGCCAACCATTGGAGCTGATCAACCGTAATTCCCAACGTTTATTATGGCTGGTAAACCGTTTAATGGACTTTCACAAGCTGGAAGCCGGGAAAATGCAACTTCACGTCAGCAATTACAATCTAGGTACTTACATACCTGAAATCATCAAACTATTTATGCCTGTTGCCGAAAAGAAAAACATATCTATCGAATTTAATGATACGACCTCCTCAACAGACACTTGGTTTGATGCCATTCTATTGGAAAAGGTTTTCTTTAACCTGCTCTCCAACTCTTTAAAGCATACTCCCAACGGTGGATATATTATCATCTCAAGTATGGAAACCAATACTGAAGATATTCAGAAGCCTGAAAATTTGGGCCTCCCCGCAGGAAAGATTCTTTTGATTAAAGTAGAAGATAGCGGCTCCGGAATCCCTGCCAATATGATGCCCCGTATATTCGAAGCTTTCTTCCAGGCAGGTGAGAAAGTGTTGGGAAGCGGAATTGGGCTGAATCTGACAAAAAGTATCATTGAGCTCCATGGCGGACGTATTTGGATAGATAATAAAGAAGGGCATGGAATGACCGTGTCTTTCACCCTCCCATTAGGTAAAGACAGTTATACCGAAAACCAACTACTTAGCAAAGACAAGATAGTAAAATCCACCCATACTTATTCTGATGTAGAAGCACTTATTGCAACAGATGTCAATCCCTGCGAGATATCTCAGACTAATACTTCACCCAAGGAAATGACTCTGCTCATAATAGAAGACAATGAGGATGTACGTAATTACCTGGTATCATTGCTCAGCAAATACTATAATATCTATACTGCCGTAAATTGTAAAGAAGGCTATGAAATAGAACAAAAACAAATACCTGATTTGGTGATTAGTGACATTATGACTCCATATATGGACGGTATTGAGTTTACAAGATTATCTAAAAACAATATGGTAACTTCACATATTCCGATCATATTGCTCACAGCCCGTGTCACTTCATCGCAAGTGCGCGAAGGCTATGAATCGTTAGCTGACGATTATATCATGAAACCATTCGATCCGGAATTGTTAGTTGTACGTGTTGCCAACCTGTTGACTAATCGGAAAAAACTCGCAGAACGATATGGAACGGAAATGGTATCAATCAACAGAGAGCCACAGAAAGCTAAAGAAACTTCTGTTTATAGTGCCATGGAAGAAAAGTTTATGAAAAAAGTAATGGAAATAATAAACAAAAACATAGAAAACCCTGCCTACTCCATTGATCAGTTCAGTGAAGAAATCGGTATGAGCCGCGTACAGGTATATCGCAAGATCAAAGCCGTAACAGGTATGTCGCCCAGTAAACTCATCCTTGACATACGGTTAAAAACTTCACTAGATATGCTTCAAAACACAGAATATACAGTGACCGAAGTTTCTTATCGATGCGGTTTTAATGAAATATCTTATTTCGGAAAATGCTTCAAAACAGAATACGGCTTATCTCCTTCCGAATATATAAAGAAGTACAGGAAATAACAGAGTTATTATCAAAAAGAAGTGCCGCTATGTCTTACGATAGCGGCACTTCTTTTTTAGAACCTCACCTTCTTTTAAGGTTGCTGATAAGATCCTGAATACAAATATTCAATGGAAGGCAACGGTACATACATAGTACTGTAAGGCGGATTCATTGCAGGAATCGGATCCCCATCAGTATTCGGATTATCATAAACAGCTCCCGGATTTCTCTTTTGCCCATCAATTGTCTTCTGCATAGCTACTAAATAAAGCAAGCGGTCTCCATTCTCAAAACCAAACTCTTTGATTCTTTCTTTTTCTATATCTGCTTCAGTTACATTCTTCAAAGGAGTCAATCCGGCACGTTGACGAATCTTATTCACATCTCCTAAAGCTTGAGATACATTCTTAGACAGGACTAAGGTCGCACGCGTCAGATATGCTTCCGCCAAACGAATCAACGGTACTTGGGAATACTTCCCATACGGAGCCCGATAATACTTATCATTCCAAAAAGCATTCCATTTTGTCTTGTTATATGCCATTTCATGTATGGTTTTATCTCCTCCATCCGTATAGTTTTTCAGGAAATAATGCAGTTGAGTAAATCTCTTATCAGCCAAGGCTTCTGCACTCGGAACATAATTCGTCAAATCCATAGGATCATCTGTTACCGCCCAGCCAATATACTTAATTAAACGAGGATTCCAGTAAGCACAAGCCCAACCACCATGTTGCCAATTCTGACTGCCACGCGCTCCTTCCAACCATAATTTATTACTAGCATCAAATGTCTTTGACTTGAAATTATAAATACCAGTTTTACACATACGAGCTAACGGAATAGCTACGTTATTTCCCTGATTGCTTTCAGTGAACGCACACTCAAACATAACTTCCTTTGATACCGGGTCTACTGTATATTGCTGTTCGGCATTCCGGTTAAAAGCAACAATCGGTTCTTCAGTCAAATCAAAAGGTGCTACTCCGGCTTCCGCTTTAGTAATCACATAATCAGCTTCTTCCAATGCTCCGTCTTTATCTCCCATTAACCATTTTACACGCATCAACATCATAGCAGCTGAAAATTTATTGGCACGACCACGCACAAAATAATCTTCAGGCATCAGACTTTTAGCTTTAGCAAAATCAGACAACATCTGATCATACACTTCTTTCACAGTCCCCATATAAGGATTGCGTGCAGACTCTTGTGAATAATCAAGCCTATTGATTAACGGAATGAACTTACGATTATTCCCCTCTCCGCCTGCCGGGTCGTAAGGAGCAACAAAAGCTCGGCTAATCAGCCAATAGGTATACCCTCTCATAAAATATAGTTCTCCGGTCTGACGTGCCAACGTCTTCTTATCATTTTCAGTCATATTGGCAAAAACTGGCTCTCCTTTTTTCTCCTTCTCCTCAATATAAGTCAACGGAGAAGTAGCTCCTGTTACAGAACGATATAATATTGAAAAGGTCTTCTCAAATTGTTGTCCTGTTACATCAAAGGTAGACATCTGACGAGGATACCAGTAAAGTGCTTCCTGCTCATAAGCCCCTTGCGGATTAACCGTAGACAAATCTGCCACCAATTCCTGATAATAAGGGATAATACCGATAGGTGCCTGCCAGTTAGGATTCTGAAAAAGAGTATTATAAGGATCAGCAACAGAATATTCCAAATCATCAACCGATAACCAAGGATTAGATTCCGGACGATCCAGTTCAAAAAATTTATCCATATCACAGGAAGCAAGAAGTGCAATACCGGATAAGGTTATCATTATATTTTTTATCGCTTTCATACTATCAAATATTTAATTAAAATTTAAAGTTAATACCTGCGGAGAATATACGGGTCTGCGGCATTTCACTACCGGAGAATACAGCTCCCTGCGCATTGGCACCTGTTTGGTTCTTTACTCTTACTTCAGGGTCATAGCCGTTAAATGAAGTAATGGTGAAAAGGTTGACAGCTGAGACATACACTCTTAAAGCATCAATATTTATTTTCGAGCAGATTCTTTGTGGAAGTGTATATCCTAAAGTCAAATTACGCAAACGTAAATAAGCACTTTTCTCCAGATACTTGGTGTGACCGGCATCATGTTTTATATAAGTTACATTTTGCTTGTCATTTCCATTGTCATCATAATTATATTTATCTTGCCAACGAAGTTGCGGATACTCTGCAATATCTCCCGGTTTCTTCCATGAGTTCTCATAAATATCAGCAGTCACATTATTACGTCCATCTCCTACAAATGATTTTGTATATCTATGATAATTAAAGGTATAACTACCTAATGAGAGATAGAACATAAATGATAAATCGAATGCCTTATATTTAAAGTTATTTGTCCAGCCCATATAAACTTTCGGAAGAGCCGTTTTACCTTCTTGAATTATACGATGTTTATTTACGTTTGATTGAGTAGCGGGAATCAATCTTCCGGTTTTCACTGTCTCACCGGTCTTATTGTAACGGTCAAGATCTATTTCATAAATCATGCCGATACCTTTCTCCGGATCAACTCCTGCCCATTCAGCCATAAAATAAGTACCCAAAGCCAGATCTTTCTTCGTGATCGCTCCCGGACGTGTATTGATGATACCGGTCCCTTTTGCATCAACACTCGCATCAAGTGCTGTCACTTTATTCATATTTGTCGTCAAATTATAGTTCATGTTCCATTCAAAGTCTTTCTTGACCAAAGTAACATTAATGTCAAATTCAAATCCCTGATTATACATCGAACCAACATTTGCCCACATAGAATTATTGTCAGCATTACCGCCACTATTGGTGATACCGGCAGATGCGGGTAATTGCACACGCATCAACATGTCACTTGTCGTACGACGATAATAAGCAATAGAACCATTTACTTTATTATTGAACAGCGCATAATCAAGTCCCAAGTCAATACTTTTGTTTTTCTCCCATTTAGCTGCTTTATTAGCGATATTCCATAAGAACATATTCTGCATATTATTGTAATATTGCTTGCTCTTTATACTATACGAATTCTTCGTCACTTCCGAAGGAATGTTCTGATTACCTGTTTCTCCATAGCTGCCACGTAACTTCAACAATGAAATAAAACCGGCATTACGCATAAAAGCCTCATCAGAAATAATCCAACCACCTGATACTGAATAGAAGTCTCCAAAACGGTTTTCTTTCACAAACTTAGATGATCCTTCGCGTACAAAAGATGCTCCAAGTAAATAACGTTGCTTGAACTTATAGTCGATACGGTTAAAGAAACTGAATGTGTAACTCTCACCACCTATATAAGCACTGTTATTCCCCAGCATTGTACCAATAATCTTGGGTTCCTGGAACTCACCACTCAAGTTCTTACCGGCAACAACAGCATTATCCGTATAACTCCTATTTGCTTCAATACCCGTTACAATATCCAGACCATGATCTGTCCATTCACGGTTATATTTGGCAAAAGCATGATATTGTTGGGACTTAGTCGTTTTCTTGCTTTTATTACCTTGGTTACCATCTACATTGCCAGTATTCGTAATCAAGCCGGACAACCAATAATCACTTTGCGCCAATCCATACCCATAACTTGCATCTGCACGAACTGAGAGCCCTTTTATCCACTTCAGGTTAACATCCATATATAATGTTGTGCGGAAACTAAAATTCTCACCTGTACTCAACTGATAATCGTTGTCAAGAGTAGCTGTCGGATGACCATCCGCCATTTGTGGATTCCAATACCCTGTAGGGTCTTCCGGATCATACACTTTGCGCCACGGAAACTTATCAGAAACTACCGCCCATTTATTCGTCGATTTTTTACGGTCGAACTTCAGAAAAGACTGAGTTCCCAAAGTCACAATTCCTTTCTTAAATTCACTATTCAAACGTGCACTGACCGCATTCATGCTAAGCCCTTTCAAACTGGACTCATCAGAACGGTAATTAACAGACGCGTAAGTCGTTGAGTTCTCTCCCCCTTGGTTCAAGGCCACGTTTATATCATGGAAATGTCCCATACGAGTCACCAAATCGACCCAATCCATATCCGTATTCATAGCTTCCTCACGAGTTATCGGAGAAGTCCAATTGGAATAATACGGTTCGATAATATCTTTCTGTGGGTCAAGCGGATTTAATCCCACATTAGCACGAGCCTCATCCATTATATTAAAGTATGTCTTCGTACTGGCCAATCCTAAATCTGAATTAGTGATAGGAGTAATACCACCTTCATAATGAACGTCGAATTTAAGTCCTCCCTTTTTTCCCTTCTTCGTTGTAACAATGATCACACCGTTCGCACCTCGGGAACCATAAATTGCAGTTGCAGCAGCATCTTTCAATACTTCTATTGATTCAATATCATTGGAGTTCACCATCGTAGAACCTCCACCTACAATACCGTCAACCACCCAAAGCGGATCACTCCCCGATGCAATAGAACCGATACCGCGAATCTTTATCTGTGGAGTACTACCCGGCATACCGTCATTCACAACTTGTACACCGGAAGCCAGCCCCTGCAAAGAATTCTCAAAACGCCCACCTTGCATCAGCGACATTTCATCACTTTTAATTTTAGAAACAGACCCTATCATATCACGGCGTTTCTTAGTTCCATAGGCAATCACCACCACATCATCAATCACCACAGAGTTTTCTGTCAATGTAACATCGATAACCCGACGTTTTCCCGGAACAATTTCCTGATTATCAAACCCCATATAACTAAATCGAAGAGGAGAAGAGTCTTTCTGAACAACAATACTATACCGACCATTCATATCAGTAACAGTACCATTCGTTGTACCTTGTTCTAAAACCGAAACACCTACAAGAGGCTCTCCTTTGGGGTCAACTACCTTACCAGTAATTGTTGCATTCTGTCCCCAAACAGACAACATCGGTAAAATAAGTCCAATCATCAGCACCAACAGGAACCGAGATCGTAATCCAATACGTGTAAATGAATTCATAATAATTAAAAATTTAATAAAGGTTACTTAGTGTTGTTTAACTACGGATGCAAAATTAGGCATTAGACAGCACGGCAATTAATACTCATGCTTCAAAATATATGAGAATAACATCTTCATAACAACACTGGTTACATTTATATAATACATGTTACATGATACGCAAATTCGAATGATTTATGTCAGTCTCAACCGTCATGTTTTTCATATTTTCTGCAATGATATAAAATACTTCGAATAACTCATGAAACAAATCTCATATATTTTGAAATGCCATTATTAAAAAGATTGGCTAAATCACGGTACTTTTGCACTTGTTCTATTTTCAACAATCAATATAATACAATGAAACATTTACTGATCTTATTATTAGCCTGTACTTTTTCCTTTCCCAGCCGGGGGCAAAGTATTATCCAGCTTTCCCCACTCCAAGGAGAGAGGGGCATACAAGCAGCCATCGAAAAAGCATCTATGAACGGAAGCTCCATTTTACTTCATGACGGAGACTATATCCTTCATAAAAGCATAGATATAAAAAACTGCAAGAAAGGGATAATAATAAAAGGTAAAAATCCGGGAAAGGTACAGTTGCGGTGTGATAAACCCTTGAAAGGAAAACTGAGACCTGTCAAAGATACTCAAACAAAAAACAGAGTTCACCCGAATGCTCAAGGTATTATTATGGAGATAGACTTATCGGAAATAGGTATCAATGTTCCTTTTTTTCCCGATTTAATGAAAGAGCGTAAGAACTTTCCACAACTCATTTACAACAATGAGCTACTCCCTCTTTCGCGTTACCCCAACAAAGGTTATCTATATATGAAAAGGGTATTGGACAATTTCGGAACAAACGAACAAGGAGGTACTTTTGAATATAGTGATCCAGAACACGGCAAATGGGTGAATGCCGTCAAAAACGGTCTATGGTTTACAGGATACTGGCGTATCCCCTGGCAGGCCTGGACTGTACGTATAAAGGAAATAGACCCGAACAAACAAACTGTCACTCACAGCGTAGGGATAGAAACAAAGGAAGGAAAAGATGTAGGCATATTTGGCGGCATCGGTTCCAAATATCATCGTCCGTACGGTTCGGGAAAAGAAGAATATTATGTAGAGAATCTTCTCGAAGAAATAGATCATCCAGGAGAATGGTGCATTGATTTTACAACTCAAAAATTATATCTTTTCCCTCCCGAACATTTTGATGAAAACTTATTGAGTATTGTATCAGACACTACCCCATTGATTAACATTATAAATTCAAATCATATAAAAATAGAAAATATCTCCTTCAAAAATCATTTAGGCGATGGCGTCATCATAAAAAATGCCACAGAATGTCTGATTGCCGGATGTAACTTCAAAAATATATTAGGAGACGCATTAATCATTCAGGGAGGAAAACAAAATAGAATACAAAGCAACAACTTTGAATATATCGGTCGCACCTGTATTGAGGTATCAGGAGGTGACCGAAAAAATCTGATTGCTTGCAAACACTTAATAGAGAACAATTATTTTACCCGTTTTGGTGAGATACAGCGCAGTTATGCTCCTGCTGTAAAACTGGGAACCTTTACTACAGGAATCGGCATAAAAGAAGGCAATGCAGTGGGAATTACCGTCCGGCACAATATGGTACACAACGCTCCCCATGCAGCCTTTATCTATGGAGGAAACAACAACATCCTAGAATATAATGAAGTGTTCGACATAGCTCGGGTCACAGGTGATGTCGGAGCCTTTTATAGTCGTTGGGACTGGACTTCACGAGGCAACGTCTTACGCCACAATTTTATTCATCATTCACCACGAGCTAATGCATTGTATGCAGATGATGGACATGCGGGGGACTCAATTTATAAAAACATAGTCCATCAAGTCGTTTCCGGTACCATTATAGGTGGAGGTCACTGCAATTACGTTCACGATAATCTATATTTTGATTGTAGTGCAGCAGGCATAAGTATTGATGCCCGTGGAAAAAAACGAAATTATAATGCACAAAATCCTGAATTCACCCATTTGTTCGATGTTTTCCGGATTAACAAAGGCAACTGGGACAACATCTACCCAGGCATAAGTACATTTTTACAGACCGACCATCTGGAATTACCCATTAATAACAGCATAGCAGATAACACATTTATCAACTGCCGTTGCGGATTACGAAAAGAAGGGAAAGATGAAGATTTTCAATATTCATACTTCGGCAGTAATACAGACTTGGTTATTCCCAACTTAAATTTCCGGGAAATATCTATTCTAAAAAGTCTGAAAAATATTCTGGGAGTTAGCTCTATAACAGAATACCAATTAGAGAAATGCGGACTATATATAGATAAATATCGCACTTCCTTACCGGATAGAGTACAATTAATCAATTCTATAAAACAACAACAAAAGGGTTTTGATTCTATCGAAGATCAACAAGTTACTAATAACAATCAATAATATTATCATGAGAAAACACCTATTTCCAGTCCTTTTGCTAGCGAACACACTGTGGAGTTGCCTGTTTGCTCAAACTCCTATTGTTATGGATATGGTTCATCATAATCCGGGTGAACCTTTCACAAACACATGGTTCAATGAACCTGGGAATTTAGTGCAATATGGTTTTAACGCGCAAGTAGTTAATGAATTTCAATCTGTACATACAGCCATAACATATAGCAGTTTAGACCCGAGAATATGTCCTACCGGTTCTAAAGAACGTTTATGGATCGATTCTGTTGCCACCCGTATAGAAAACAAGATTGAAGCTATCCATAAAGCCGGATTGGAAGCATATTACTTTACTGATATCATCGTACTTCCCAAACGCCTGGTGGAAATTTATAAAAATGAAATTTGTGACGCGACAGGACGAATTGACTTCACTCGCCCCAAAACACAAGAGATACACCGAATCATGCTTCAAGAAATATTTAAACGTTTCCCGAAACTTGACGGTCTGGTTATTCGCGTAGGAGAAACTTACTTGCAAAATACTCCTTACCACACAGGTAATGGCCCCATACCCAGAAACGAAAAATCATGGGAACATAATTCTGCTTATAAAACCGATGGAGGAGAAAAAATACACAGTAACCTAATAAATCTGCTGAGAGAAGAAGTATGCATACGTCAAAATAAAAAAATCTTCTATCGCACATGGGATTTCGGTTACTTCCATATCAATCCCCAATATTACCTTTCCGTAACAAACAACGTTGAACCTCACCCCAATCTATATCTATGCATAAAACACGTACAGGGGGATTATCACCGAACGTATAAATTCAACCCTACATTAGGAATAGGTAAGCACAAACAAATTGTAGAAATTGAATGTCAACGCGAATATGAAGGCAAAGGAGCATACCCGAACTATATTGCAGACGGTGTACTTAATGGATTTGAAGAATTAAAATCAGATTCCCAGCCTTACTGTTTGAACCAGTTAAAATCAAATCCCAATTTTGCCGGTATTTGGACATGGTCAAGAGGAGGAGGCTGGAGAGGTCCCTATATCAAAAATGAATTATGGTGTGACATAAACGTTGCAATATTGGCCAATTGGGCAAACCGGATGTCGTTACCGGAAAAGGAATTATTTAAGAAATACGCCATAGCCAACGGATTCAAAGGAAAAGACATCGAACGTTTTCATCGTCTTTCTCTTTTGTCTGCTGACGCGATTGTCAGAGGAAGAGCATCTTTAATTCTCCCCATCAATGTATGGTGGACGAGAGATCAATTCATCGGAGGAGAGAAAGAACTGAGACAGAATCTCAAAACTATTATAGAACAAGGACTAACTCATAAAATCATACTAGAAAAATCCCAAAGTGTTGCTATCTGGAAAGAGATTGTAGCATTAGCCGATAAAATACAAACAGGCAATCCGGAACTAAGACGTTACTTACAAACTTCCGCCAAGTACGGATTACTTTTATATTCAATCTATGAACAGGGTTGGATCATCATGCTCAAAGGCTACGAAGGAGATATGAACGGTCAATATGACACAAAAAGTATTCGCAAAGCCATCGATAATTATGACCGGTTATGGAAAGAATACAAACTATTCGGAGAGACTCATCCGGATTGTGCCACACTTTATGAGCCTTATAGTTTTGACTTTAACAAACCTCCATTGTATCACGATTTAAAACAAGGACTAAATCCTACTGTAGATAAATACAGAATTACAGATAAACCATAAAAAATAAGAAAATATGAAGAAGACATTTCTAACCGTGCTGTTATTCTATATTTTCACAGGAATAGCAGTAGCACAAAACCTGTCAAAAACAACAGAATACAAAATCTTATTGACAGGAGCCTCATTCGCTTCTCCGCAAAACGGTTGGTTCGAAATCGGTTGTCGCAAACTGAATGCCGAAGCCATAAACCGGGCCATAGGTGGAGAAGCCATAGCCAATACAGCAAACCGAATGGCCAATGGTACCCTCTACTCTAAAGAAGAACTGGAAAATATTGATGCATTAGTCATTATGCAAGTACACAATAAAGATGTTTATGAAGAACTTCAACTGAAAGATAAATACACGGATTATGAAGTACCATTTGATCGCAGCAATTACGCGGCAGCCTATGATTATGTCATCAAACGTTACCTCACGGAATGCTATGAATTACGTAACGATACTACATCCAAATACTATAATACTCCTTATGGTAAACCTGCAATTATTGTATTATGTACACACTGGCATGATTGTCGCACCGTTTACAATGAAAGTATCAGAAAACTCGCCGCTAAATGGGGATTTCCTTTAATTGAATTTGATAAATATATCGGATTCTCAAAAAATGTATTACATCCTGTCACAGGAAAACCTTTCAGCCAATTATATTCCACGGATATTCAAGTTACAGAAGGCATAGCTTATGGACATCATCCCATACGGGGAGAACAATCATATATGCAACAACGAATGGCAGCTATTTTTGTAGATTCGATGAACAGAATTTTACCTATAAAGTACTAAGTATGAAAAGAACTATTATATATACCCTCTTTCTCCTGTCTTTCGTTTGTCAACAGGCGAATGCGACACATATTGTTCAAAATCAATATGATTCCTCATTGAACCAATCGGAACATATGTCTTGGTGGACACATGACAGGTTTGGTCTGTTTATCCACTGGGGACTTTACGCTATGCCTGCTCGCCACGAATGGGTAAAAAGCAGAGAAAAAATGTCCGATGAACATTACAACCGTTACAAAAACTTATTTAATCCCGATTTGTATAATCCGGAAGAATGGGCGTATATGGCAAAAGCAGCCGGAGTTAAATATATGGTTTTCACGACTAAGCATCATGATGGTTTTTGTATGTGGGACAGTAAATATACGGACTATAAAATAACCAATACACCTTATAAAAAGGATATCTTAAAACCGTTAGTTAATGCTTTTCGTAACGAAGGTATACGTATCGGATTTTATTATTCGCTATTGGATTGGCATCATCCCGATTTCACCATTGACCGTAACCACCCCCAAATGCCACAAAACCCCGAACTCTTGAAAGAATTAAATAAGAACCGTAATATGGCAAAATACAGGGAATATATGAAAAACCAATTAACCGAATTGCTCACTGAATTTGGACAAATTGATGAACTTTTCATGGATTATACGTATGCTGAAGGAGAGAATGGAAAGAATAGTAAAGACTGGGATGCAGAAGGTATTGTCAAATTAGCACGAAAATTGCAACCACAGATTATTATAAACAACCGCCTCGGACTAACAGAAAATAGACAAGGCTGGGATTACATCACTCCAGAACAATTCATGCCACAACAGTGGCCCACAGTAAACAGCCAACGAGTTCCTTGGGAAACCTGTCAAACATTCTCCGGCTCATGGGGTTACCATCGTGATGAATACAGTTGGAAAAGTGTACATCAACTAATTGTTATGTTAGCCGAAACTGTCAGTAAGGGTGGAAATCTATTACTAAACGTCGGGCCAACAGCAAGAGGTGTTTTTGACGAACGTGCTATAGAACGTTTAAACGGCCTGGCACATTGGATGCGTTTTCATAGTAGCGCCATTTATGGATGTACTGCCGCACCAACTGAATATGCTTGTCCCAACAATTGTATTCTCACATATAACCCCAATACTAACCGACTGTATATACACGTGTTAGAATGGCCATTCAAATCCTTATATCTAAAACAATATAAAGGAAAAATCAAATATGCTCAATTATTGAATGACAATTCAGAACTCAAATTTCGGACTGAAACCAAAAAAGGAAGCCATATGACCGAAAACACAGGAGCTGACGATGTTATCATCACTTTACCTGTAGAACGCCCAAATGTCGAGTTACCGGTTATAGAACTTATATTGGAGTAGTCAACAGCAACGGAAAATTCCAACTAGATGTTGAACTTCTGATCGAAAAACATGAGCTGAAGTTTGATTACACTATTCAATCGCTTCAAATAAAGATAAGTCACTATTTCGATTCCATAACTTATGAATTGCTTTTCCTGATATGCAATGGAGCGGAACAAGTCCTCTTTGCCGGCTATCTAAAGAATTATACCTGAAATCTCCCATGACGAAATAACAATCCTCTTTTATAACGATAGGACCAAAATTATCATGAGAAGCAATTCGTTTACCTTTTTCCTCAATAGCCTTATTATTAATATATACGATCCCATCTTTAAGCTGTATTGTGTCTTTCGGCATCCCTATAATTCGTTTAACGTATAACTGCGTTTCATTTTCATCCCACTTGAATATAACAACGTCCATACGCTGCGGAGAAGAGTATCCCCACACACGATGATACCCCCAATTTGTTTTTTTATCAGCTTTGGCTACGGCTGGTATCAGACAGAGTAAATTGAGTACAGGTGTTTCTACAATTCGCTGAGGCATTAAAGCCCCATATGTAATTTTCGAGTTCCAAACCAGACTTCTTGCACTTATCGTAGGAAACATACTATCAGACGGAATATATACCCATTCGCCAATGAATACCTTAACCAAAAGCAATATAAGTAACATACAAGTCCCCAGTTTGGCTAACGTCTGAAATTTGATACGTTTCATTTCAATTCCTCAGTAGATAAAGACTGTAAAGCAACACCATGTGTCTGAACCCATCTCGCCATGAACGCAAATGTGGTCTGCGTTTCCGACCATCGGGATAGAGAGTCACCGGGATTTCACAAATACGCATCTGATGAATAGAAGCCAAGGCAACAAGCTCAGAAGCAAACTCCATACCATTACACTGCGGGTTAATAATGTTATAGCATTTTTTCGTGAAAGCTCTCAGACCACAATGGAAGTCTCCAATATTATTCTTAAATAAAAAACGCCCCAAGGACGACAAGAACGGATTGCCGACATAGCGATGAAGCCATGGCATAGCCCCTTTCGTGATTCCACCTGCAAAGCGGTTTCCCATTACCATATCATAACCAGCCTGTAATCGTTCGATAAATAATGATAATTCAAGAAAGTTATAACTATCATCAGCATCACCCATAATGATATATTTCCCATTGCAATGTTCGATGCCATGTCTCAAAGCACTGCCATATCCTTTCTGACTTACCTGTATCACATCCGCCCGATTATTCTTAGCAACGAGAGCGGAATTGTCTGTACTACCGTTATCGGCGACTATAATTTCATAAGTTAATCCGGTGTTTGAAAAAAATTGATGGATTTTCCGGATACATATGCCTAATGTCTTTTCTTCATTGAGGCAAGGCAAAATGATAGAATATTCAATGTCTGTGCTTTTCATGGTGTTAGTATTTTATATATTGCAAAATCTTGATTACAAAATACTTGTTGAAAACGGTTCTGGTTCAATCTGATCACCCCATGAGGGTATTGAAGATAGGAACCACGATACAGAAACTCGACATACCAGTTGACGTTGGCAGGAAGATTGGATATCTCTCCCGAAATATTGCAGGAAAGACGATTCGTATATAAATAGATAGAGCGACTTTCTCCGCAGGCTACCCAATCGTCCTGAGCGGTATTCATACGGAGGAAGGCGTACATTTCTTGAGCACTCTCGCCTTCCACGTTCGGATTTATGGTAGTATAAATCTGTATGGGTGAGGTCGCATATTTTATTGAAACTTTCCAAACAGAACAGATTAGTATGCCTATAATTGGATAGAGAACCCATTTTCCCGCTTTTTTGCCCCACACCATACACATAAATCGGAATCCTTGAATGAAGAATATGAAACATAATGGAAAAAGGGGAAGCCAATACCTTATTACATCATAAGGCCAACAGATTAAGAGCATTATGGTAGAAACCAGATAAACTGACTCCGCCGTTAATTTCCGGCTACTTATGTATAAGCCGAGCAAGCAATTCACCCAAAAGAAAAGATTGAAGAGTGAAAAAGGAATATATAAGATCTGAGCAGGATATTCGTAAAATGTTTGGATGTTGTGAAGTAGGTTTGTCAGAGTCACCACCTTAAAGTGCTCAAAATGTTCTGTATATCCCGAAGGAAAAACAAGAGTAAAGACAAACCAAATGCATAGAGCAGATGCATAAGGAAGGAAAAACCTCCATCCTGATAATCTGTTTTTCCATTGAAGTACGATTAAGGAAATAAATAAGAAGTATCCTTCCGTACGAATCTGTGCCGTGAAAAAAAGAAGAATACCTAAACCGATGTATAGTATAGTTCGCTTTTCGGTCTGTTCCTTCAATGCATAGAGTTTGTTCATTGTCCAAAAGGAGAACATGAGGAAGCAGAAAAAGGGAAGTTCGCTACTGACGGAGTTAACATACCCCCAATAGAATATGTTGCCTGTCAGCAAAGTTAAAACGAGTAGGACGGACATTCTGAAACGCTCTTTCGAGAGAATAGGGTGATAATAGAGAAAGATGAAAGCCCCTACCAGACAGATAACTCCTACAATTTTGAAGGCAAAATAGTTGATGCCAAACAATGCCACACACGGAAATAGTAGCAGAGGATATCCCCACGGGTAAAGTATAGGTGAATAGCGCTGATAAGTAGAATGGGCTATCATCTCCTGCATGTCCGAAAACACTTGCTGCATATCTCCGTATTGTATGCTTTGTGCCTGTCGGATATAAAGTGCAAAGTCACCGTTGAATATATGCCCCGACACTATTAATTGCACGGCTCCCCATAGGGTGCCGCACAATAATAGCATCAAACATAGTTCAGTAATATGTTTTTTCAGGAACTGCATGATTCATTATTTGCATCTAATAGGCAGAACTATAGAGCTTTCTCTTCTACAAATTTAAAGTCATATCCCGGTTCGTTGTCTTCCTTCGTCAAAGGAGTAATCTTTCCCTCTACAATCATAGATTCCGAAGATCCCAAATTGGGGAGTTGAACGAGTTTATACCCCGCTGCCGCTTCCTTTATAAGTTCAAGATACTTGTCTGTACAAATAATCAGTGTATTTTCCGGATTGTATAACATCGGAGTTTTCTGCAATAATTCTTCCAACCGAATAAGTGCTTTGAGATTAGCCTTTGGACTTATTGAGATAGTATGGATATAAGCCGGTTTCCATATTTCTTTTAAACTCTCAGCTTTTATAAGCGATTTTTTATCAGATGTGCAAATAACAACCTTAGTCATATTTGTTATCTGAGGATCAGGCTCTTGCGAATAGGCAAAACCCAATGTCATGCAAAACAAGCATAACAATAAAATTCTTTTCTTCATAATTCTAAATTTTTAATTGGTTTGAAAATATCGTTGACTTATGTTTTTAAGATAATTGTTTGCCAAATCAGGAACAGCTTTGTCGGGTATGAAAGCATGTAAAATTGTCATGTCACTTGATAACAAAAAGCAATATGGAAAACCTTCTTCTTCCAATGGGAGAGATAAATTTCCATTTTCTATATCAAATACAGTAGAAGGCAATTTCATGTTTTTCTCTAAATATCTACGAGCTGTTGACGATTGGTAGCTTCCAATAAGCAAAATATTCTCGTCAAGATTTAATTCTTTAGATAAACGCCCTATTTTTTGAAGTATGAAATTGACGCAATCACTGCAATATAATTCGTTGACTCTTACTACTAACACTTCTTTTCTCCCTTTCATATATTCCTCAAGCGGAATTGTGACACCATTGTATTCTTTTAATAAGATATTTGGCATTTTCATTCCATTCACCGAGAAAGCAATTTGAGAATTTACCCATAGTGCCATTTCTTTTTGTCCGGTAATGGATTTATCAGCAATCTGTTCCTGACAATACGTCTTTAGGGCCTTATACTTCTTTAAAGTGACCATATTGACACCTAGTAATAATAGTGCTAATATGCCAACAATATATATGTTGATATTCTTTTTCATCCTGTTACATTTAAATAGATTTAATATGTAGGAGGAATAAGACAGGATTACTATCTTCCGTTAATCCATCATATAACTGCATTAACTTGCTATCGTTAATTAATGGCGAATTATAAATTCGCTCTTTCATACGCATAACAGTAGTGGCAGATTGCGGAATAAGAAAAGTTTCTTTGTCATAACAAACTATGGGTGTATTTCCTGGAGAATGTGCAAAAAATAAAGGATTGTAATATCTGCCATTACACTTATAAGTCTTTTTCGTTTTATGAGAATAAATAACGAAAGGAGACCAAGTGAATCCATTTTTGCTAAAATAGAACAATGCATAGTCCTCTAATATAACATAGTCTGCCATATGAACTTTTGTTCCGACTATTTTTATATATGTATCACTGTTCATGTCCTCTGGTCTTTCTGGATATCCACCATTAGTTATATTTATTCTATATTTCTCGTAACAACGATCTTTCTCTATCTTATAAATATTATGCGTCCATGGCTCTTTTAAATAAATGTCATTTCCAAAACTACGTAAAGGATGCATTCCATTGTTTAAGTGAAATACCTCGTTATAAAAACTTGGGAATTCTCTATAAAGTAGTTTGAAATCTTTGTCATAAACAGATAGCATTTGCCGTTGAGAATCATCGTCCATACCAGCTTCTATAAACCCAGCAATAAAATCATTATTAATCAATTCAATATCATTTGCATAAAAGCTAGGAGATACATCTTTTATATGCTTCCCATTCAAATCGTAATAATGAAGACGATTCCAGTCATACAAAACTATTTGTTTTTGATCGCTTGTTAGACACATTTTGCATAAACGCGAGTATTCACCAGGACCTTGTCCTACTTTTCCGATTCTCCGAACGAAATTGCCGTGTTTATCAAAGCAATATACAGCATTTGCAACAAAAACATCCATTATGAAAATATACTCATTAGAGCAAAGTATCTGATGTATGTTTCCTATTAAACAGTCGCTGTTTGTTTCCAATTTGATGTATGATATATCATCGATCAAGCTGTCGAAAGCATAGGATTCTTCTCCATCCGGATCAACATTTATATGAATAAGAGTTGAATCGGAAATAATATGCTCGCCTGTTGAAACTTTATTTTGGGGTGTCTGACAGCCAATGTTTATGAAGAGAATGATTACTGTAACAATGTTACAACAAAGTGTGAACAATTTTGATAATGACTTATAGTTTATCATACAATATATATTTAAAAAAATTATATACTAAGTCCATAGCATTAGGAATCCATGAACTTAGCATTTTTAATCATTACTGACGGCAAGGATCAGTAATACTACAAACTTCAACGTAATTTGTGGCTGGACCACAGTAATACTTTTTAGCATTAAATTCTTGTACTACAGTTTCAGTAGTGGTTGTTGATGAACCAGATGAAGAGTTTGAGCCCCATGAATGATCACCTCCAATAGAACCACCTATGATTCCATTACCTGCACTAATACCACCATTGATATTAGTATCGGTTCTAGTACCCGTTGTGACAGATGAAGAACTCGAGGTGGTGGTTGTTTTTGTGCATTTCACATCTGTCTCTAATTGTTTTCCCATGTTAGTTGTAGTTCCGGATGTCGTCCCCGTCTGCGCCATCACCTGCGGATGCAGTGATATCTCCATTACTCCGAACTCATTAAGCGCGTCATGCACGTTTAAAATAGTTCCTACCATTAGTAAAGCCATTCCGGCTAATACTACGATTTTGTTCTTTTTCATTGTTTCTCGTGTTTAAAATTAATACTAAGGTTAGTTTCTCTTTTCTTTAAAACTTCTTTAAAGTGCTCTTTCAAAGTATCTGAGTTCTTCCATGCAGGAGCATAGCTGGCGGTGTAAACGCATAGGTATGAACAATATAGGAATCCGGCATATAGAATCCACTTTCTTTGGCGTTCGTATAGATGATATGACAATATGGAAAGCCCAATTGCAAACGCAATATACGGTATATACAGATAGCGGTCAGCTACAACAACGTAGCGGGGTAGCGGAATCACATGAAGCACCGGCAACAGATGTAATATGAAAAACAGCGTGCAAAAGACCAATAATGGCTTTCTGCGGTTCAGGTATATCACATATCCTATGAATAGGATAACAAATGGGTATATCCATAAAGCCATGGGTATCTTTTCGCCTACCTGAAAGGGGAAAGGATAAAGATAGGAAAGCTTGAAAGGAATAGCCGAAATCAAGAGATACTTAAACACTGAATAGCAAAGGAATATAAAACGATCTACTATCGTATATCCTATGATTTCTTCTCCTGTATCTTTGTTGGCCACAAGGGTAACTATAAAGATGGCAATAGCAGGAATGAGATAATATACTTTTTCGATATACACTTTCAAGGAACGCATATTTCTTTTGAACAGCATCCAGTCGAACAGCAACAAGCATGGAACTATAATAACGGACTGTTCTTTGCAGCCCATAGCCAATATACTACTGACCACACTCGCTAGAAGATACTGCCATTTACTATTGCGCATATATTGTATGTAGCATATCAGTGCCGACAAATAGAAAAAAGTGCTAAGCACTATCTTCGACGCACTAATCCAGCAAACGGTTTCTACCTGAACCGGGTGTATGGCAAATAACAGTGCGGTGAAGAAGGATATACCCAATGCCTTTTTAGAATCAAAATGATTTCTTATAAAAGAATAGGCCAATAAGTACACTAAACAGGCATTGAATATATGAAACAGCAAATTACCTATATGAAAGGCTAAACTACTGTAGCCGAAGCATAGATGAATAAGCGTGTAGTATAATTGATTGATTGGGGAGTATTGACCGTTACTAATACTGTGGAATATAGTCTGCAAATTCTTCAATGATATCCCGTCGTTCGTCATCGAATTAATCACTAGCCACTGATCATCCCAATACAATTGAAATTCGTGCGAAAATATACTATAATATATCAATACAGCAACAACTGCAATAACACTCCAATGTGAGACAATCGTTTTGGCAAATGTTGATGTATTCATAGCATTAAGTAATATATTTGTTATTGTGAGACAAAAATAGTCTGGATTATAATATCATGCAATTATTGGAGGAGGACAAAATGTGTAAATTATCCATACGTTCATTTTGTTGATTATCTGTATTTTAATCCTTATTTATCTTCTTTGAATTGAGATTTAGGTAGACAGATAGTAGAATTTCTTCTCCTAATTTCAACTTGTTTTTTATCCTGTTTCTATACCTTTTGATTGTATTTGTCTCAATAATCAGGACTTTCGCTTGTTCAGAGATGGCGATTCCTATATAAGTAAGGTAACAAACCTTCATCTCTTGAGAGGTTAGGCCAAAGGAAGAAACTATATGGCTAATATCTCCATATAATATATTGACAGCATCGTAAAGCAACAGCCAGTCTTCCTCTTTCTTGATGTGATTATATCGATGTTTCTTCAAAAGCAACAATGACTCTAAACCAACTGTCAATAATAATTCTTTTTCAGTTAATTCATTTTTAAGAGATAACAGCGATCCGAGTTTAGCTTTCAGCTCTCGATTACGCTGGATTAAGTTTAGGTTCTGTTCATCTTTGTATTTCAGCCTCTCCTTTAATTCAGATACTGTTTTTTCTAACTGAATATCATCCTTTTTTAGTTTATCCATTTTCATGACGAGTGTTTTTTATTTGTATCCAGATTTAATGCTTCTCTATAATATAAATACACCGCAGGAGCGTCTGTCCCCACACCCCTAGGTATATTTTAACATTTCGTTCCTTTTGATATGCGGAAGGCCTTATGTAAAATTTTACTTAAGGCCTTCCGCATATCAAAAGGAACTTTGAAAACACTCCCCATATTCCACTTTACCGAGCAGCGTATCGAAGTCTTCTGCTGCTTCATCGCCTATAAAACAGCAGAAGACAGATTAAAATAACAAAACGCTTTCACCGGTATCCAACCATTCCGACATCAAACGATAGTATGCCGGATATTCGGCCGGAGTTATCAATTGCTTTTTCAGTTTCAAGGTACGGACAATCTTTATCTCCTTTGCCGCTTTTTTCACTGTAACTCCTACGGTACCTACCGGATTATCAATCTTCTTATCAGTCGGCAGCACTACCGGCCTCATCCCGTCAGCAACTTTCACAATACAAGTATAAGTTTCATCAGGTAAATATCTCAATAACAGATTAACCGGGCGAGTCGTATTTACAACTGTTGAACGTCCTTCATAAGCAGCCCAACCATTCCGCGCCTGTGGCAGTTCAAATTTCCGGTAACCTGCTTCCAAAGTTTTTCCGGCTTCTGCCGTCACTCGTAATGTGTCGGTTTGCGAAATAACATGGGAAACTCCTTCCAAAGTCACCGGCCGGGCGTCCATGTTGACAACAGATACAAAATCCTGTATATCGGCAATAGCATTATCAGCAACAAACAGTCTGCTGACAGCAGCGAGTCCTGCCGCATCCTTATCTTCTGTTTTAGGAAAGACAGCCTTTACTTCGGCCTGAATGCCGCTTGCCTGTTGCAAAGCAGCCAGCAAAGCCGCTTTCTCCGCTTCCGTTCCATAAGCCGAACGAATCACTTCGGCAACCGGACGCAAACGATACCCGGTTTGTGACAATGACAAACGGCAGTTTCCTAATCCTTGCACGTAAGCAGTGAGTTGTTTCGTTTTTTGCTCCGAACTTTGTGTATTGGCAGTCAACCTCTTTGCCAGTTCAGAAACTTCTTTGTCGTTACTTTCAAATTGCCGTTTAATCACTTTCAACGCATCGGCTTTTGAAGCATACGTAGAAGCCACAATAGCCTGTACGTTACCTGCCGGCAAAGAAACAGCAAGCATACTAGGACGAAGTTGCACATTCTTCAACGCCCAGGTCACAGTCTTTACACCACCCGCTGTTTTCACCACCGGAACAGCTTTTCCATTCAATAACTCATAATGCAAAGGTTTGTTTTCGGGTACCGATACCGAAAGCACATACTCCCTGATAGGAGATAATTCCTCTATCTGCTCGCACACATCCAGTTCGGGAAGATACCCCGGACGGGTAATAACCGAGTAATCCAGATAAATAGTAGCTCCCAGCTCCAATCCGGTATGGACTACAACCATTTCTTTCAGACCATTATATGCCGGAGCATCGGCTGCAGCAGAAGGAAGTACCTCAACAAACGCGTTTTCGGGCGTCTTAACGATATTGCCATCTTTCTGACGGGTATACGATTCGTGAATCTTCAATTCCTGAAACTCCGGATTGTAAACAATAAAACTTTCGCCATACAGACGATTCATTGCCGTATGGGTAAACAATGTCAGTTCCTTTTGTACACGCATCTCCTGGCTACCGTCAGTATGCAAGATGTACGTTTTGTGCAATTTCCCGAATTCGGCTTCGGATACCGCTTTTGCCGGAGCTACCATAAATAAGAGTACCACCAGCGTAACTATATAATAATGTATATTTTTCATTCTGCTCTACTTTTTAATCACTAAATATTCACCATACGCTTTGTGCGCATTCACAGCATTACGGAAACTATCCCAATCAGCAGCCTCATAAACACGTTTCTTCAAAGCCAGTTTGTTGTGAAGCAGCACTTTGTTTCCTTGCTGCGCCAATGAACCCTCAAAATCGGCTCCCGTACCTTGCATTGTCTCATTCTTGTCGGCATTCGCCAGCTTGTATCCTGCCGGAAGTTGAATCGTTTCATCCAGTTCAACCAAACGCGAACATCCATCTTTAAAACCATACTTACGCTCTTTCAGTGAAGTATCGATACGCAAATAAGAGCGTACCTGATTATAAAGGTTATTCATCACCAACGGACGGAAGAACATCTCCTTCTCACCTTTCAATGCATAGTCCGGTATTTCATAACGGAAAGTGATTTTAATAGGTGCTGCCTGATAGTCTTTAGGATTCTTGCCGTAGTCTACGCTCAGCAATTTAGCTTTGGGAGATATGGCTAAAAGCTGGCTTTCCATTGTATTTTTCCATTCGCTCCGGAATCCGGTAGTAAAGATACGGCGGATATTACTGTCACTCTGCCCCTCGGCGGTAAGAGTGAAAGTACCGCGCAAAGTACCGTCTGCATCCAAGCGGTTATCGGCTTTGATACGCACATAATGATTTTCGGGAGCTGAAACCGGAGTGATACACAAATCAGAACCTTCGGGCACACCCGGCAGATAGTTCTGCTGCTGTTCGGCACTGCTCCATAGTTCGCGACAGAAAGGAACCCAGGTAGGATCGAGTGGCATGTATGTTCCGTTGCTCAACTTCACCACTGCCACACAGTGATTAAAATGGTCGGCAGGAATGCTTTCCACACGGCTACCCGCCATTGTCATAGCCGGATAGGCTTCGAAACCGGCCATGCGCAGGAAAGAAATCAGTGTACCCGCTATGTCTTTACAGACTCCGCAACGGTCGGTATAGTTCATCTTGGTATTGTGAAGTGTAAAGCCCTCTCCTTTTCCCATGGATATACCGGCATAACGGATATTATCAGCCACCCAATGAGTCAGCACGGCAATCTTTTCCATTTCGGTCTTCTTGCCTTTTATCAGTTCATCCACTTTTTTCTGCGCTTCGGGCAGTGGGGCAAAACTACCATAGTCTTCATTCACTTTGTTGAACCACAAAGATTTGTCTTTCCATTGAGGAGTGGAAGACATCATCAATTTGGGAGCTGCATCGAAAAGATCCACCATATTCGGCTCTCTGCCGAAAGGCATTACATTATCCATGGCAAAAGTGTATACCTTGCTATTATTTTCATAACGCATGGACGAAGCACATTCCCCCTGATAGAACTGGAATTGCAGTTCTTTCTCCATAGGAACAGCTACTTTATAAACTTTACGCACGGTGGGGGCAGCGCTCCAGAAAGGAACAATATCATAAAATTGCCCGCGCATAGGCGGGATAAAACGAGAATCGTCTTCATCACCGGCTCCAAGCAACGCATAAGTGAACCCCTTCTTGGCTATCTCATAATCCACAACATCACCGGGTTGCAAAGCGCCGATTTCGAGCATTATTTGTCTCGCTCCCCAGTAAATAGCCCGGGCAGGAGCAGCATAATCACAGGTTTTCTTTACATCCAGTTCGTCAACCTTGCCATTGGCACGATAGACGGTTACACGCTTAAACTCGGCATAGGCGGTCAGAGGGTCATAATCGTATTTAATTACCCGGTTAGCCACTGCCCCTCTCGGAGTCTGTACTTTAATCACTTTACACACAGCAAACGAGCCTTGCCCGGTAGGTTGGACAGATACCAACGTGCTATCCAGCAATGTCACGTAATCGGATGTTTCATAAGTCTTTCCCTTCGCAGTATTTTCATAAGATTTCCAGCTTTGAGCGAGCGCCGTAGCCGAAGTAAGAAGGAAACAAGCTAATGTAACTGATAGTTGTTTTCTCATGTTTTTTACTTACATTTTATTTATAGGAACAAATGTAAGTAAAATCTTTGAGTATGCGAAGTTTATCTCCGATATTACTTATCGCGTCATGTGTAATCAGGGCGTTCGCCGAATATCACATCCAGCAGAAACAGAAATTAACTCGTGCGTAGTGTATTCCCCTGAATCTTTCCCAATATTTTGGGAAATTGCCAAAAGAACAACAACGTACAACATATCGCCGCTGTCGCGTCGGATATAGCTTCAGCCGCATATACACCTGTCACTCCCATAAAATGCGGCAATATCAATGCCAGCGGAATCAACAGTATTGCCTTACGCAACAAAGCAATGAAAATAGAAATCCGAGCCTGTCCTAACGCTACAAACATATTCTGGCAGGCACGCTGCAATCCGAAAATAGTCATACCGCCCAAAAATACAGGCATCGTCCAACGGACTGTTTCAATCAGTCTTTCGTCACTCGTAAACGCGGAAGCTACCGTTGAAGGAAACAGAATCATGAAAAGCATTAATAACAGGTTGAAAGAGAACATGATTATCAGCACAATACGGAAGCATTCTTTTACACGCTGCTTATCGCCGTGCCCATAGTTATAGCTTATTATCGGAACAAATCCCTGTGCGAATCCGGTCAGTGGTACACTGGCAAACTGCATCGCACTCTGCAGAATTGTCAATGCACTGATGTAGATGTCTCCGAACTCTTTCAGGCTGCTATTAAGTACAAACCCGACCAAGCTCTCCGTGCTCGCCATAATGAACGGAGAAACTCCCAAAGCCAATATGGAAAGGATTATTTTTCTGTCCAGTTTCATATAAGGTTTCTCCAAAGGCAGAGAGGCGCGTTTGGAAAAAAGGAAAGTCAGTACCCAGGCCGCACTGCAAGCCTGTGAAAGCACTGTGGCCAAAGCTGCTCCTTTCACACCCATATTAAACCCAAAGATGAAAATAGGGTCAAGGATAATATTCAGCAAAGCACCGATCAGAACGGAAAACATAGCAATGGCAGGACGCCCTTGTGCATTAATAAAGCTGTTCAGTCCTGTCGATATTTCTACAAATATAGTACCCAGCAGATAAATGGAAAGATAATCCACGGCATACTCCAATGTATTCGCCGAAGCTCCCGTGAAAAGGAGAATGGGTTCCATAAATGTATATGCGATAAAAGACGTAAGCAAGGTAAACAATATCAGAAGGACGAAACCATTTCCCAATATTTTACCGGCACGCAAACGATCTCCCTGCCCGAGCGCAATGGCGGCTAACGGCGCACCACCGCCACCGACAATCGCAGAAAAAGAGGAAATCAAAATAATGAGGGAAGTAGTCACTCCGACACCGGCAAGCGCATCGGTTCCGATGCCCGGAATATGTCCGATATATACACGATCGACAATGCTATAAAGCAGATTGACAAACTGCGCAGCTACTGCGGGAAGTGCCATTTTAAAGATGAGCGGCAACATACGTTCCGTCCCCAGCCGTTCTTCGTATTTATTTATCATTCTACGCTTCTTTTTCTTAAATTGGCTGCAAAGTTACAAGAAAAACAAGCTTCCCGGTTTAAAGTAGAAGGATAAAATACTTTTTGCACTCTATCGATTCTTTTTTGTATTCAAAATGAGCTAAAATATCTGCCCGAGAAGCTGTACCATAAAGCTGAAAAGTATAGCATCGATCTACCACCCGCAACAGATATTATGTGGCTGTCGGCATAGCTACGGAAAGTTATTCCTACTCACTAAGAAGTACAAAGCCATAAGTTTCTTGGCGTTTCCATAGTTAGAAACTTCAGTTTCAACGCTTAGAAACTTTAGTTTCCATACGCAGAAACTCTAGTTTCCCTATAGAGAAACTCCAGTTTCCAGCCTTGAAAACCGAGTTTCAACGTTTGGAAACATTTTCTCATCCATAGACTTATGTCTATTATAACTGTTTAATAAGTTTTTTCTGATAAGCAATACGTTCTGTTCCGTTCTTCACATAAATAATGCCGCAGCGCTGAAAGCCGTATTTTGTCAGAATATGCTGCATCACTTTATTGTCCTGATGTGTATCGACACGAATATTGCCCCATTGTTCAAAACACCAGTTCAGGCAGGCATCTGATACTCCTTTCCGTTTACCGTTTGTTGCTAAACGGTGGATCACGCCATACGGTTCGTCATTGAGCCAGTTCCCTTCATAAATATGCTGGTAGGTAGGATCTTCACCTAAAATAAAACAAAAAGTTCCCAAGATTTCCCCCTGACCGTCCATACAGACAAAGCTATGGCCGTCTTCTATTTCCTGACGAATCAACGCTTCGGACGGATAGCCGCCAATCCATTGAGTTACATTTCCGTTTGTACGCATAAAGGCACGGGAATAATCATATATCTCCATGACTCTAGGAAGATCTTTTAGTTCGGTAGCTCTGATTTTCATCACTTAAAAAAGTTATTTAAAAGAATACGATAAGTCAGCAATAGAATTATTCGTTGATTGCTCCGCAATGGGGGCAGACACCTTTTTCTTTCAACTTCTCCCCGCAACGCCCGCAACAATATTTATAACGACTATTCCGATATACTTTCTTTACAAAAACAAGAATAAAAAGGATGAGGAATAAATAACCTATGTATATATGCGCCATTAAAATAAAGAAGAAATAGCAGAATATACAACAGGACATCAGTCCCAGCAGATAAAAGATTGCCGCTGCGGGGGTCAACTGCCGGAATAAATCGTCAAGCACTGCCAGAGAGACTATCACGAACAGCCAGATACTCAACAAAAAGACTGAAAGAATAAAAGGAACTTTAAAAGGCGACAAAGTAGGATTGAAATAGAAATGCTCCCATGTGTCCGGCACAAACACCTGCATTGATTCATAAACCGTTGCACTGAAGGCCATTAACAGACACAGGAATAACGGATAAACACTGTCAATATCATTGAAATACACCATTTGCAACTGCTTCCGACGGAAGGCACGAAGCAGATAGACACCGACAAAAAGTGCAAAGATAACCACGAAATAGGAGGCGTGCGTATCACTAAACAAATGAATGGCCTGAGAAATACTATCCGTAGGGACAAAAGATCGTTTCAACTCCACTTCGCGTATCCACCCCTGTTCATCCTGCGTATGTGCCAGCTTCACCCAAACGCTATCTACACTATCGGCAGGATGTACGGCAAACTCGGCCACTACCACACGATCTCCCCGATAAAGATTTATGTACGTATCCTTGATAGGCAGGCACTCCAACAAAATGGAATCTGCCGTTAACTCCAGATTCGTATTCCATGTATAGTGCCGTTCATAAAGGTAATTCAAAGAGTCCTTCGTTTTTTGCGGCATTTCTTCGGAAGAAAGATTGGGGCGGGCATAATGGCAGGACGAAAGAAAAAACAAGCACAACAGCAAACTCACCACAGAGGACACGGAGGATACAGAGAAAAGTGTCTCCTTCCACAAGCCATTCCAACAGGCAGTTACAAAAGAAAGGGCAGAAGCTCCATATCCTCTGTGTCGTCTGTAACGAATCATTCTGCGGTGGTTCATTCTCATTGCGCTGCTTTTACTTTCATTTGACAATTCTTGCAATCGAACTCAAGACGGAACCGCTTTCCGTCATTCGACACCAGGAAATAGGGTTCTCTATAAGGCGACCGCACGCGTTGATGAATGGGACACCAACCCATACTATACCGCAAACAATGTTTGCAGAACATCAGTACCGCATCTTCCACCCGTTCTTTTTCATAAGCCCCGGCAATCTGTTGTACGCCATGTTCCTGATAAAAAGAGGCGGCACGGGTATTCATCACATTTCCCAAATACGTCAATGCGGTTTGCGGAAAAGCATGGTTGGTCGGTTTCCATACAGCGCGTTCCTGATGATAATTAATCCGGCGGGCAGCTATCAGTTTTTCCACTGCCTGACGACGGAAATCTGCCAATACGGAAGACGGCAGGAACCAGTTATCTGCAAAGGAGATTTCTATCTTCTCCGCTTCGAAAGGCGTATTGCCCAGTTTGGCAAGCTGAGTCCTCAAATGATCCGTTTGCGGCGTCCGTGCCAGTTCCTTTTCACGGGGAAGAGAAAGTGTCACACTATTATCATCTTCATCTGTCAGTGTCAGAGAAAAGCCGAAGTTATTATCGGCCAGTAATATACTTACGGACAGCTTTCTTTCGGCCGACTTACGGGAAAGTATACGTTCAAATTCCTGGTCAAAGTTACGGTAAAGTCTGGTGCGCGGCTTGATTTGCGGCATTTCCTGCGGATAGAGCTTGTTGCCGTCGACACGATTGATACGGAAGCCCTGCAAACGCCCTTGCTCGTCAATATAACAGACACCGTCGCCGTTATTGAATGATTTCAATCCGGCAACAGTCAAATAGTTTCCACGTGCCTCTTTCATCGTGCCCATTTCTTCTCCCAAAGATTTCGGTGTATCGAAAGAGAAGATTTCCTTATCACGGCCATGCAGAAAATAATGGGTAAATCCCCGACTGAAACTCTTGTCGAGTTGCGGCCGGAAGTCAAAGCGGCAAGTCCCTGAAGAGGCCCGTACATATTCCTGACGATGGGCAAAGATAGCATCCAGTTTATGCCGATAAGCAGCCGTGACGTTCTTCACGTAAGATACATCTTTCAACCGACCTTCTATCTTAAATGAGGAAGCTCCCGCATCCAACAACTGTTCCAACTCATCACTCTGGTTCAAGTCTTTTAATGAGAGCAGGTGTTTATCCTTGACCATCACTTTCCCATCCGAATCTACCAGACTGAAAGGCAAACGGCAAAACTGCGCACACTCTCCCCGGTTGGCGCTACGCCCGAAACAAGCCTGGCTGACATAGCACTGCCCGCTATAACTGACACAAAGAGCCCCATGTACAAATACTTCCAAAGGAACTTCCGGGCAAGTATCATGTATCTTTTTTATCTCACGCAACGATAATTCCCGAGCCAGAACCACCTGACGGAAACCGGCCTCCTTCAAAAACTTAACCTTCTCCGGCGTGCGATTATCCATTTGCGTACTGGCATGAAGCGGTATCGGCGGAAGATTCAACTGCGTAATCCCCATATCCTGCACAATCAATGCATCCACACCTATCCGGTACAAAGCATGAATCATCTCTTCCGTCTCCTGCAATTCTTCTTCTTTCAGAATCGTATTGACAGTAACATAAATGCGGGCATTATACAAATGGGCATGTTTTACCAGTGCTTCAATATCTTCCAAAGAGTTTACAGCCGCTGCACGGGCACCGAATTTGGGTGCACCGATATATACGGCGTCCGCCCCATGATTTATGGCTTCAATTCCGCACTCCAGGTTTTTCGCGGGAGCCAGAAGTTCTATCTTACGCTGCTTTATCATTCAATATCATTAATGTTGTAAGGCGTTTCCTGATAAACAAAATAGTTCAGCCAGTTGGAGAACAACAAGTTGGCATGAGCACGCCAACGTACCAAGGGGCCTTTATCGGGATCATCGTCTACGTAATAATTACGAGGTATTTCTATTGGCAAGCCTTTATCCCGATCACGACGGTATTCGGTATCCAGTGTCAGCGGAGAATACTCCGAATGTCCGGTCACGAAAAATTCACGTCCGCCGCGAGCCATTACCATATATACGCCTGCATCTTTCGATTCGGAAAGCAAAGTCAGCTCCGGAACTTTCAGAATATCTTCTCTCCTCACCTCTGTATGACGGCTATGCGGCACATAGAAGCAATCGTCGAAACCACGGAAGATAGAATGGAAAGGTTGTAGTACCCGGTGCTCGAAAATACCGAACATCTTCTTCTCCAACGGATATTTGGGCACACCGTAATGATGATACAATCCGGCTTGCGCAGCCCAACATATATATAAGGTGGATGTGACGTGCGTACGTGCCCAATCAAAGATTTCGGTAATCTCATCCCAATAAGTCACCTCCTCGAAATCCATCTGTTCCACAGGAGCACCGGTAATAATCATACCATCGTACTTCTCGTGACGCATCTGGTCGAAATCGGTATAGAACGTTTTCATGTGCTCTATCGGCGTATTCTTGGAGGTATGGCTCTTGATCTTCATAAAGGAGATCTCTACCTGAAGAGGTGTATTCGAAAGCAGCCGCACCAAGTCTGTTTCTGTCGTAATCTTCAACGGCATCAGGTTCAGAACTACAATCCTCAACGGACGGATGTCCTGTTGCGTAGCACGGGAAGTGTCAATCACGAAAATATTTTCTTCCTTCAATAGCTCTATCGCAGGGAGTTTGTCGGGTAAATTTAAAGGCATAATCGCTATATATTAGTAATTTGGCTGCAAAAATACGAAAAATATAGCAGATATTAGGGATGTTGCTTATTTAGAAGACGTACAAATTAAGTCAATTTAATCATAGAAGCATAACAACTAATCAATAAAAGCCTTATTTTTGCCGGAGAAATTAGTACTAATAATTTAAATCTTAGAAAAATGGCTTACGTAATTAGTGACGATTGTATTGCTTGCGGAACTTGTATCGACGAGTGTCCGGTAGAAGCTATCTCTGAAGGTGATATCTATTCTATCAACCCAGATGTATGTACTGACTGTGGTACTTGTGCAGATGTTTGTCCGTCTGAAGCAATTCACCCGGCTGAATAATACAATCTACAAAAAGTATAGGCTGCTTTCCACGGAAGGCGGCCTTTTTTATTTTCCGGCACCGGATGATTTACGAAATAATTAAATAAACAGGGCGCGAATTACATAATGCAAATCGCGCCCTTATCTTTTTAAGCTATGAGTCTTATTTCAACTTAGCCAACGCTTCTTTAATACGGCGAATAGCTTCTACAATGTTTTCGTCACTTGTAGCATAGCTCATACGGATACATTCAGGAGCACCGAATGAAGTACCGCCTACACAAGCCACGTGAGCATCTTCAAGCAAGTACATTGCCAAGTCGTCCGAATTTTCAATCTTACGTTCACCGTTGCTCTTTCCAAAGAAGTAGCTACATTTCGGGAACAGGTAAAAAGCACCTTGCGGCACGTTCACTTCAAATCCCGGAACTTCCTTAGCCAACTTCACAATCAGGTCACGACGACGTTCGAAAGCTTTCTGCATTTCTTTCACCGGTTCCTGCGTACCTGTATAGGCTGCCTCAGCTGCTTTTTGAGATACGGAACAAGGACCTGAAGTGTATTGTCCCTGCAACTTATTGCAAGCTTTTACAATCCATTCCGGACCGGCGATGAAACCTATTCTCCAGCCTGTCATGGCATAAGCCTTGGATACACCGTTCACAATCACTGTACGTTCCTTCATTTCCGGGAACTGTGCAATGCTCTGGTGTGCACCGATATAATTGATATGTTCGTAAATCTCGTCAGCAAGCACTATCACCTGAGGATGTTTTGCCAATACAGCAGCCAGTCCTGCCAATTCTTCCTTACTATATACAGACCCTGTCGGATTCGACGGAGAGCAAAGAATCAATGCCTTTGTCTTCGGAGTAATAGCAGCTTCCAATTGTTCCGGTGTAATTTTGAAATCCTGTTCGATGCCGGCAGAAACAATCACGGGAGTACCTTCCGCCAGTTTCACCATTTCAGGATAACTCACCCAATAAGGAGCCGGCACAATTACTTCGTCACCCGGATTAACCAGTACGAGGATTGCGTTACAAACTGATTGTTTTGCACCATTCGCACATGAAATCTGAGCAGCTGTATATTCCAGACCGTTCTCTTTTTTCAGTTTCTCAACAATAGCATTGCGCAAAGCCGGATAACCCGGTACCGGAGAATAACGAGAAAAGTTATCATCAACGGCTTTTTTAGCAGCTTCCTTGATGTGGTCAGGAGTATTGAAATCCGGTTCTCCTACACTTAAGTTAATAACATCAATACCCTGCGCTTTGAGTTCGTTGCTCTTTTGCGACATGGCAAGCGTCGCCGACGGCGACAAGCTGTTCAAACGATCTGATAATTGATTCATTTTGTATCTATTTTATTGTTGTTGAGTGAAATTCGCTGCAAAATAAGCGATTATATTTGATATATGAAAACGAAATGGCAATTTACTTATTAAAATGTAATGTATGCCCCATTCTTTCTTTCTTTGTTCTCAAGTATCGTTCATTATACGGGTTAGGAACTGTTTCAACAGGTACATTTTCTACTATTTCCAATCCATAGGCTTCCAGCCCTACACGTTTCACCGGATTATTTGTCAAAAGTCTCATTTTATGTACCCCCAGTTCGCGAAGAATCTGCGCACCTACTCCATAATCGCGCTCATCAGCAAGGTGTCCCAAGCAAATATTAGCGTCAACGGTATCCATGCCGTCTTCTTGAAGTTTATAGGCTTTCATCTTTTCCATTAAACCAATACCACGGCCTTCCTGGTTCAGATAAACAACGACACCTTTTCCTTCTTTTTCAATCATCTCCATTGCTTTATGCAACTGCTCACCACAGTCACAGCGCTGTGAACCGAGAATATCTCCGGTAGCACAGGACGAATGGACACGCACCAAGATCGGTTCATCTTCATTCCATGTACCTTTAAATATAGCCATGTGTTCCAATCCGTTCGATTTCTGACGGAAAGGGATCAAACGGAACGCTCCGTGTTCGGTAGGCATATTTACTTCTACCCCTTTTTCTACAATTGATTCCTGCTTCAGACGGTAGACTATCAGGTCGTGAATAGAAATCAGTTTCAATCCGTGTTCGTCCGCCATTGCGCGAAGTTCGGGAAGACGGGCCATTGTGCCGTCATCGCTCATGATTTCCATTAGAGCACCTGCCGGATAAAGGCCGGCCAAACGTGCCATGTCAACCGTTGCCTCTGTATGTCCGGCACGGCGAAGTACTCCTTTTTCCTGTGCGTACAACGGATTGATATGTCCGGGACGTCCGAAAGTGGCCGGTGTAGAAGCAGGATCAGCCAATGCCTGAATCGTAGCGGCACGGTCAGCAGCAGACACTCCCGTTGAGCAACCTTCCAATTTATCAATCGTAACCGTAAAAGGAGTTCCCAATACAGAAGTATTGTCGCTCACCTGATGCGGCAAATCCAGTTCCTTGCAACGGGATACTGTGACAGGTGCGCAAAGTACTCCACGTGCGTGTTTCAACATAAAGTTAACTTTCTCGGGAGTTATTTTTTCAGCGGCAATAATCAGGTCACCCTCATTTTCGCGGTCTTCATCATCTACTACTATAACAAACTTGCCTTCTTTGAAGTCAGCAATCGCATCTTCTATTCTATCCATTTTAATTTCTTCCATAACACTCTTATTTATTAATTTTCTGTATGATGAATTGAACTTGTTCATTGTTTTTTATAATCCGTTCCATGTCTTTATCCAGACGAATACGGAATGCCCAGATACGGAAATAGAAAAATAGCCCGACAGGAAAAATAATCCCGGCTACCAAATTCAGCCAATAGATATGGAACGGACGTATATGAGCAGAAACGGGAATGACCGGATAATTGTTTAATGCTCCTAGCAAAGTGGCCGACTTAGTGTTAGACATTTCTTCCACCAATACCTCCAGTTTTTCATTGATAGCCATTACCTCATCATCCTTCTCAGTAGACATCCACAATTTGAAGTAATTCGGTGCTTTTGTCAAACGATTTTTGGTAATATATGCCCTACACTCTGCTGTGAGCGATTCCAAATCACCAGGGATACGCTCATAATCAGGATCATTTATAATAACTTCTTTCTTAAATAGATGACGTACACTGCGGATTCCCAAAACCTTTTTAAACCAGTTAACATACGCATCGGCATTCAACACCACAGAATCCTTATTGGATTTATAAGTCAGAAAGATGCCCAATGGAGCAAGCACGGCACTACTTGTCCACATCCCCATCCACACGATCCATTTACCGTCACGTGCCATTTTATATCCCGTATTGTCAATGATATAATAGATGATAAATACCAATACCGATACAATGACAGGCATTCCCAAGCCTCCCTTACGAATAATACCTCCCAACGGGGCCCCGATAAAGAAGAACAACAGACAAGAAAGGGAAATCGTTATCTTCTTATGCCACTCCGTCTTATGTTTCCGGATAGCGTAGTCATTAGTCTCCATCGTATAGCTCTTGAAAGTCAAATCGCTAGCCATGTTTTCCGCACGGCTAACAGCGGAAGATATCACCTTTTGTTTTTGCATTAAAGGCGACACTTCATAAAGACTATCCACATTGTATTCCTGAATATCCGCCTTTTCTATTTTGGCGGTGTCTTCTTTTGTCAATCCGTAAGACGCACGGAAATTTCCTTCGGCCACTTCCTTATAATACTGTCTTCCGATACTATCTCCTAGTACTTTCATAGAGTCAATGGAACTTTGCAGTTGCGCCATATCCTTAGCACTGGATTGCCGCCCCATGATATCACCGTCAACCATATTAAAACCGGAGTCAAACTCAATAATCGTGTGCTTCTCCCTGAACGACTCACGGCGGTAAGGCACATTCTGAGATTTCATACTCTGTGCTTTCAAATTCTCGAATAAGTCTCCGCTATATAGATGCAACCAAAGATGCTGTTTGTCCGCAGTCATTTCCAGACGTCCGGAATCTGCATAAATAACACGTGCTTTCTCAAACCCTTCTTTCAGATCATAGATAAGCACATCATACAACATACCCGTTTTCCGGTTTTTCTTGGCAATTTTCAGATTATAATCGGGAATTTCGGAATAGAAAACTCCTTCCGGAATATCCAATTCCGGAGATTTTTGTTTCATAGAAAGAATCAGGGTTCCCAGTTTGGCTTGGGCAATGGGACCTACCACATTCTGAAAATAGAAAGAAACGCCCACCAAACCACAGACAAAAAAAACAAGCGGACGCATAATTTTGAGCAGGGAAATACCCGCAGCCTTCATTGCGAGTAACTCGTATCGTTCGCCGAAGTTACCGAAAGTAATCAAAGAAGCCAGTAGCACCGCCAACGGCAACGATACTGGCACTAATGTCAATGCGGAATAAAAGAAGAACTGAGCCATTACGCTCATCTCCAATCCCTTTCCGACCAATTCGTCCACATATCTCCACAGGAACTGCATCATAAAAATGAACAGACAAATGAAGAATGTGCCCACAAAGAGCATCATGAAGCTCTTTACGATGAATATATCTAATTTCTTTATGCGTAGCATCTTAATAGGTTCGTGCATTTAAGACGCAAAATTAGCACAAAAAAAGGAGCATCGAAAATTTTTAGTTGAAAGTTAACTAAAAACCACAAGTTCTTCTTAATTTAGCCACTTGCGACTCCCACAATTCTTTCATATCATCCACTTCATCCGGCTCCGCAAAATCAGTGATTTCTAATACGTAGTCACTTGTCAACTCATTATAAGTCATCTTAATTTCAAAGTAATCGCGCTCGTTCTCGTCATCCTCCCAACGGAAGCGGATAAAAGAGAAAGAACGTATCGCCGTAATTTCAGCCTTTCTCTGCTCAGTCTTTCCCCAATGAAACTCTACAATCTTATCATCGGATATCACTTTGTCTGCAAACCAGTCCTCCAACCCGGTAGGTGTACTAATGGCTGCCCAAAGAATATTTTTAGATGTCGCATTCAGCAAATACTCCAAATGAATTTTTTCCTTTTTCATAGCAATTTCGAATTGTTTTTACGTGTGCCAAGATAAATACTTTTTTCTAAATACATGGCATAAATCCTACACTTTATTTAATTATTCTTTCATTTTCAAGTCTCAAACTCCCTGTTTATAGAGAAAATTAAAAACCTTCTTAAAGAAAAAACACAAAAAAGTTGTGATTTGTTTTGGAGTTTATAGAAAAACATCTATCTTTGCACCCGCAATCGAGAAACGATGGCGGGATAGCTCAGCTGGTTAGAGCGCATGATTCATAATCATGAGGTCCCCGGTTCAATCCCGGGTCCCGCTACTTGATAAGAATAAGGCATTTGAGAGGCTTCCACTCTTGGGTGCCTTTTTCTTTTATACATCAATTGGTGGCAGGTGACGCCATAGGTGACGCTAATTAACGATTTCCTAATTACCTGTTCTGATTTGACATTAAGTTATCATCACAAAAATACAAAAAATCCATTTCTTAATAAAGAAACAGATAGAAAACTATAAAAAACAGCAAATGAATTTCTTCAAATGCTGTTTCTCTTTTTTTTATTCAGATACTAACTTTATTGTTTTGTATATGTAATTACCTCTCCTTCACCTTCTTCATCCATATCATCAACTAATACCAGTTTGGAGCTTGTCAGTTCTTGAACGTGCATTGAATAAACATCACTCTCTCCGTCGCTATCTTCTTCCCATATCCAAGTAAAGACCTTGCTCTTCTCATCATAAGTATATTTGAAGTTGTCTACTCCGTCTTTGTCTAATTGACCATTAATATAAATCGCATCTGAACCTGTACCGTCTGCATTAATAGTCATTACGTCCTTGTACTCCACAGAGTTTCTATTCTCTATATTCACCCAAGTACCTACTAATGGAGAATTACTTTCGTTTTCATCATCATCATCACTACTGCAAGCAACAAAATTCACACTTATAACCACGGCAATTATTGCCATTCCAATAAATCTTAATGTTTTCATTTTTATAGTTCTAATTATTTACATACTAGGATTTACTTCGTTATCATCTAAATCCCCTCCATTAAAGTTCATATCAACATTCTCACTTCCCATTGGGGTATCTTCTTCCTTAACCCCTAATGAAGAATCTGTACTGCTACCATTTACATTTACGTTAATAGTAGTCATTACATTACGTTTAGCCGTAATTATCTTCTCAAACGTTTGAGTTGCTCCATTAACTCGATTCCACGTTAATATTATGGTAAAGTCCTGTGTGTAGTTCTCTGCTTGCCAACACTCATAAATTTGCTGAAAAGTACACATAAATGACGTTTCTAAAGTACTATCATCTGCCGATACCTTAATATTAGGATTCAGACTATATGAACCTATAGAAAGTGTTCCGTCTATTGGTGGAGTTACAATAAATTTAAGCCCAAATGCTGTACGCTTCAAATCTATATTAGCAATTCCGCCTTTAGTTGGCACATAGCCTTCCAACTCACCATAGAATCTATCCATTTTAGGATAACTAGTACTAGAGTAATTATAACCTTCGTAATTGTTACGACTACTAATACTTGTTGTTCCACTTTTTAAGCCTTTGATATAAGTTGAACTAGTTGTAGAAATATTAAATTTGTTATTTAGCTTTATCCCTCTATAGCCATAGCCATTATTGGGGTTGTAATAATCATAAAATGGTGCATAATATGTATGATTATCATAATATAATGTATCAACATCATTCTTTACCATAGAACACTCAAATTTATACTTATACCCTCCAATTAAAGATATAGTCATATCTTCAATATTGTCAAATAATCCATAAGCATAATTCTGATATGGTGAATTATCATCTTTCTTGTAATACACGTTAATACCATATATTTTCTTACTAATAACTTCGGTTCTACTCAATGGAGTTTCAGAAGTTGAAATAAACTCACCCCCTAAATCGAATGATATAGTGTAAGTCTCTTGTTCGTTTTCTTCCTGCTCCTTGGACAGTAATTCATCCTCATTATTACTACAAGAGAATAGACTGCTACTTCCTACAAGAAATAAACCTATTAATCTGAATATCTTCATTATTGAATAATATATTTTGCTTCTATGTTCCTTATAGAAAGCAATTAATAATAATGGATTAGTGTGAGGAACACAGCGAAAACTGCACACTAAATAAGTATTGCTACTTTAAAGATTAGACTATCTGTTTCTTATATATATGTATTGTAGTCGATGTTCCCTATCGACTGTTATACAATGAAAAAAGCGTGGGAACTATTGAATATTATCTAATCTGAGGCTCTCGACTGCCCATCTCCAAATAATAAACAATAGCCCACGCCAAACGATATATAGACTATCTTAACAAGATAGGTATATAACATTGACGTGAGCGTTCTTGCCTATTATTCTTGGAGATTGAAATTGTCGAGATTTCAGATTAAGAATAATATTTAAAACGCTCTTCGTTAACTAATATGTCCTTTCAGCCCTAACACATTAGGTATCTGAAATTGCCACAAAGTTACGAAAAGCGTTTGTAATAGCAAGAACTATTGTTTATTAAAAGTTGAGAGCTGCCTCTTCTTAGTAAATCCAAGTAGGTAGAAAATTTGTAATTGCCTATATAAGAACAAAATTTTAAAATTTTCTACCCAACTGATAATTTATACCTATGGCTTTATAAACTGATTTTTTATCCGTTGAACGGTGGAAATACCAATACTTTGTAGCTTAGCTATATTTCTGATTGAATAGCCTTTTCTTAGTAAAGCTATGACTTCTTTATATTCTTCTTTCTTCTTATCATCCGTTTTGGTTGAACCTGTCTTTCTGCCAAGTTTACCACCTTTGGCAATATAATTTGCCCTACCACTATTCAAACGGTATTGGATATTGCTTCTTTCGATATTTGCCATTTCTGCAAGTACTGTCACCATGATAGACGCTATTGGATTAACTTCCCCATTTGGTTGCAAAGTATATAAGCCCAAGTTCTGTATGTAAACCGATACTTTCGATTCATGCAATATATCCAAAGAGCGAAGAACCTGTAATGTACTCCTTCCCAGTCTTGACAATTCAGATAAAAGTAGAATATTCACAGATTCACGTTTACAGTATTCCAAACATTCCCCTAAAATCTGTCTTTCCTCTATTTTCTTTGCACCTGAAATATGCTCTTGGAATATATTCACTATTTCTATATCCTGTGAAATAGCATATTTCTTTAAATCCTCTATTTGTCTGCTCGTGTCCTGTCTGTCATTACTTGAAGAAACACGAGCGTATATTACGGCTGTTTTCATTTTATTCTTTGATTAAATTGATAACATGAAAGAATGTGTTCAAACCACCTTTACAGATTTATTTGAACACATTCCTGTTTTGAACACTAACGGGGTTTATTCGCTTCTTCAATATCCCATAAGCCAACTAAAAGAATAAGCAAGATTAACGGAACACAACCTGTTATAAAAGACAATACCACCCAAAAGAGCCAAACAAGTATCCTATAATAAAACATGATTCTTTATTTTACGTAGTTAATAAAATAGGAGAATACCCATTTCTGAATATTCCCCTGTTTAATCAATCAATAAACCACTTATATTTAGTGTCTCCATGCAAAGCGGCATTTATTCCCGTTGCTATTTCGGTTGCATTTACCGCTCTATCCAAGAATGAATCTATATAACTGCTCTTATTTGCTCCTGTCAATAGATTATACAATTTCCACATACTAATATCATTCCCCAAGCTCCCAAAGTTCTTATCATTGATATATGCTTTTGCAACTGTATTTATTTGTGAATCAGTGATAAGCATTTTAGGAATATCTTTTTGATAACCTTGTGGTAATGATTGATAAAGTCTCATTCTCCCAAGTAATTGGCAAAATTGATGTTCTGTGAGATATGAGTTACCAAGTGTTTGCAACAAATGTAGATGTTTTGCAGGTTGATAACTCTGAAACATTTCCAATACTGCCCGATATAAATCTTTGGTATTAGTAACTTCCAAGCAACTAAGAAAACCGTCTGTTGATACACATAGATTTGTGCAAACTTTACAAGTAAAGCCTATAAATACTTTAAAGCGTTCTGCTCCCTTTTTACTATACAAATTTGTGTGATTATAAGCTCTCACACCACCAATAGTTAATATTAACTTATTTCCGTTCACCGTTTCGTAAATCGTAGGAATCTGAATAATAAAAGCACATCTTTCGTAGTAGATAGTCTTGTCACTTTCAAGAAGTTGATTTGCAGGTTTGTGTATTGCTTCGGGTATTCTCCCCTTGATAATGTGACTTACACGAATATCGGGCTTATCAATACTTTCACCACTGAAAAACGTATTTGCAGCGTCATAAACAGTATCAATAAATGCAGGGTGAGGAATTGTAAGCTCATTATCTTTGGCGAATACGGGTGTAATACAATCTTCTTTCAAATGTTGCATTGTTACCTCTAGTGTATTAGCTTCCAAGAAATGAGGATTCTCTTTTTTAACTTTTGGTTGTTCTTCGATTATTACCGCTTCTTCTGCATACTCACCAAAGTTGTTTTCCTTTCTAGCCTGTGGCACATTGCCAATAATTTGTAGATTTCTCATAACGAATAAAATTTTAAATGATTTATAAATTGATTACGTGGATTGAAATATATTTCGTTTTCTATCCAACTACCCTCGGGGGTTGTTAGAGCTACTGTTCACGTGTTCATGTAACTTTCAATTCAGTAAATCATAGGAGAAATGAGCTGATATATATTTAAGCTCTTATTTTTATAGGTAGGGGGGATTATATATAAGTACCTGTACTTTATTGCACGCATATCTTTCTACTCTCCACAAATGGAACTACTTTAGACCATTACAGAATGTGGCATAACCATACAACCAATGTTTGAAAAATGAGTATCATTCATTTTTTAGCTTCCCCAATTATTCGTAAATTTGTGTATCCCATGAAGGAAGGATTACCGTATTGCATTGAGGGCTTTTTATCTCCATTTCCCAATTACTACCAATGCGGTAATTTACCTTTTTCACAATCTCCCATAGATAAAGCCATGTTTGATAGATTTTATTGCAGTCGCCTATATACTAGTATTAGACGACCTTTTTCATTTTTGTAGCATAACCATAAAAAGTAGGGCAGTTTGACGTCTGCCCTACCGCTTGTGGTTATGAAAATTTCTTCATATTACCTACCATGTCAGAAGTATATACCTATCAAGAATTACGTGAATTAGCCTTGAAACACGGAATCAGAGATAATAAAGTCCATATCGGTGTATGGATACAGACACAAGGCTATCAGAAACAGAGAATACAGATTAACCACATTAGAAAAACATTTTATTTAAAATCCCATGATTGAGACAAGAATCCCAATAGCACCTGACACAAGTACCACCCTTACAGATGAAACAACAGAACACATTGTAAATCGCAAGGTAACAATCAAAATAGACAGAGATTATTTAAAAAAGAAGTATGCAGAGCTATACAAGCAACTGGCAAAAGTTGCAGAAAAATATCCTTATACTCCGAAAAAACAACTTGTAAAAAAACAGGGGCACGCTCATGTAAAAAAACAGGGTGGACTATACTACTAACCATTGGAAAATAACTAATAAGCATTGCCTTCTTTCAGAAGTCAAAAGCACATTCTAAATCTTATTTTTTTCATGTATGTAAATCAACTAACCAATGAAACTTATATAGACAGAAAGGAAGCCAAAATAAGTCTCGGAACTTCCAATTTCAACAGATTATTAAAAAAGAAGATTATTTATTTTATCAACGGACAACCATTTGCCAACTATGGGATACAGAATAATACCGGCAAGCCTAGTCATAGGACTTACAACAAATGAAGCATATACTTATTTTTGTTTATTAGCGAAATCAGATTACAACACTTATATTTCACACGTAAAGCTTGAAACGCTATCCCAATTGACAGGAATAAGCAAGACCGAATATATATCCAAGCATATCGAGAAACTAATAAAGAAAGGGTTACTACGGAAAGATACACAACAGAACATTGGTAACAAAGGCGTGTTCAATACCTGTACGTATTATCTATACAAACCGCAAATTGACTGGATTAGAATTGACTTGGATTTATTGGAAGAAAACATTCCTAACAAACTCAAAGCTTTCCTCATCTTATTAAAATGTATCTGCCTAAACAACACCAATTACACAGGATACAACAAAAGTGAAATCTGCAAGAAACTAAATATATCCCGCCCGACCTTAGACTCTTATCTCAATCAGTGTATCGACAAGAAACTGATAAAAGAAGAACAAAACGGATACACACTTACAAACACACATTTATTCAAAATAGATATTGTCAAAGGAAAGGATGATGACGAAGTTTATACAAAGGTATATATACCAATGGCTGATTTTTTCGCATCACAAAGCATTACAATACCACCATATAATAAAAAAATAGTAGGAAAAATCATCGACCATTATAGCGCATTACCATTTTTAGCAGCAGCACTAAAAAAACGAAAAATACCGGAAGGAACTGTTTGTACTTGGAAGTATTTAGCTAAAGTCTTAAAGGTAAATATCGTGGAAAAACCTCGTCCCATACCACCAAAGGTTACTCTTATCATGTAAAAATCAATCTTTACAAAAAAGGAGATTCGCTCCGTGATGAGTAAATCTCCTTTTTGCTACTAAGTTATTCTTTTAGTCTATTATTCCAAAGTAAGGGACATTTTTCGAACAGGGTATATAAAAGTATTTTTTCAGTAAAAATGTCCTTCACATTATAGAATTTCCTCAATCAACAAATAACATCTTTCACCTTTGACTTTACATTCGGACACCATAAAAAAATCGCTTATAGTCTTACTTGTTATAGCTTTAGGGGGATGTATATTCAATAGAGCATAAATTCTCTTTATTTCTTCTTTGGTATATTTACGAGTGTATTTTTGACCAACAGTAAATGAATTCTTTATTAAGCGGATTACCTCCGTTCCGGTTGCCTTCTCACTGTATTGCTTCTGTATCATGGCTTCCGTGATTTTCTTCTTGGAATATTTGAGTTTTTCAATCACTTCCTTACCTACCGTATCATAAGCTTCAACAATAAATGAATCAGCCGCAATTAAATCCCGCTTGTATTCCAGTTCCATTTCAGTAACACAATCTCCCAACATCTCCAACTGGCGGACTATCTCTTTACGCTTGTCTTTAATGGATTGAGATTTATTTTCCCTCTTTAACCGCTCGCTATCACCCAACGGACAATAGTAGCCCGCATGATAAACAATAAAAGAATCACAGTTATCGTATGCTTTATATAGAGAATTTTCATCATAGAAATAATTTTTCATCAATTCCTCATCCATGTAGTTGTCTATTGCAAACCAATTCTCTCTCCCGTTCCTATCAAGCATCCTATTGAAAGGAAGACTTTCCAATGCAGCACGATAAGCATCACGGGAAGCCCTGTCTGTTGCACAATCATAAAAGTTCTTCATCGTTCGGTATATCTCCTTACTGCAAATAAGATAACCTTTTATTTCCTCTTTGCTTCTTTGGGGCAATCCTTTTTTGGTATTACTTATATAGGTAATTGACGAAACTCCATTTCTGAATCGTCCTACTATCTGAATTGCGTCCGTATATGGATCTATCATAGTATGTTCCGCAAAATAGACATCGGTCAGCATTATAACATGAGGTTGCTCTTCCAACTCCATATCCACAGCATTGAAAAAGCGGCTTGTGAAAAAGTTGTACCGCTTCATTTTATCCTTGTTCCACTGTTCGTAAACATTACAAAATCTGTTCTTTTTTAGTTTATCAACACTTTTCGGAGCACAAAAAACAGCAGATTCTTCCAACAGGTCTAGTTGCTTCATCAATGAATATATAATATCGGTTGAATTGATAAACACACAAATCGGAAGTGGCGCAGCTTCCTCATTGTTTAGCTTGGATAGCACATTTTTAAATGCTTGCAGCGTATTATTCGTATGATGAAGCCAAATCTCCTTTTTATAATCAAAAGTCGGTTGTATTTCTATCGTCTGAAAGTTCTGCTCCTTAAATCGAGGGTCATTCAATTCTATCGGTGTGGCAGAAACCAATGCTTTTTGGTCAAACTTAAAGAAATCATCTATCGGTAGTGTTATGTCACTCCGGTAATCCGCATCCTTCACTAGCTTATGACATTCATCAAACAGAAGAAAACAAGAACACTGCGCACTCATTTCCAGTTCTTCAAATGCGTCCTTTACTTTCTGAAAACTTTCGGGAGTAGTAAGTATCTTATAATACTTATTCTTACTCTTCTCCAAGTAGTTTACAATATCGTCAGTATATACACCTTCATATACTCCGAACAGATTATCATCTTTATGTTTAGGGTCATTACATTTACCGATAATAACAGGAACATTCGGCTCAATGATAATCGAGTTACGTTTTGCGGTGATTTCTCCATAGGTAGCACCAAGTCCGGTCAACTTCTTATAAAGAATTGTATTCGTGGGAATTTCGGGAAGAACTTCGGTAAGGTATTGCACCCTACCGAGTTCATTAAGATTAATTTCTATTGTCATCTTCCTCATTAACGTCTATCACATCCATTCCTTCATTTTCGTACTCTTCCTGCTTGATTGCATCAAAATCGGGTGCATCTTGCAACAAATTTCCAGGAGTTTTAGCTTCATTAATGAACTGGGACAATTCTTCTACTGATTTTACATTTAACTTTTTCATAATCTTAAATTTTAATAGATTTATAAATATGAGAGAAGGAATTGCACCTTCCCCCGTTAATAATTCAATTATGCTATCAATTCTTTTTCCAATAAATAATCATATAACTCTTCTGTCCTTTCCAACCGGAAGAAAATCTTTCCTTTTCTGAAAAAAGCACTGGCAGTAATTTTCGCTCCATACTCACGAAACGTAGGAACAAATTGTAATGCTTTTCCCGCTAAAATCAGTTGCTTAAAAATTGATAGTTGAAAATCATTATCTTCTCCCTCACCATAAGCCGTAACACTATTAGGATTAAAACCAAAATCTTCCGCTTCTCCTGTTTCCAAATAAGTACGTAACCAACTTAATCCCTCTTGATTCAATATCAAACAGAAACCTTGGATCTTTTTGGAACCAATCCAAGCACATGGATAGTTATCCTTGTTAGTGTAAAACTTAACATCCAATTGCTCACCTCTTTTCATCATTGCCTTTACAGTTTGCATTGCACCTTCATTGTCATAAGACTTAACTACTTTTTTTTCTACAAATTCTAAATTCATAATCTTTATTTTTTAAAATTAAACATTAATGAATCTCAAACGAGGTGCGCACCTTTGTTTTTGATTACGCTGCAAAACTACGGAGAAATAGAAGCGTATGAAATGAAGAAAAAAACATAAAGAAATCCCTTTTTTTATGCTTAATTCTTTATGTAATCACAAATATCATAAATCACAATATATCAGCAGATTATATATATTCATACAATAATCATCAATTAAATAAAGGCTATCATTTTTTATCTTTATATGTTTTACCAATATGATTTTAAATGCTCAACCGGATTATTGGGAGATGTTTTACACATAGGAATTTTCCACCAATTTGGACGAACTTCATATTTTTGTAAGTTCCTGATTGTAGCCCGTAAATTCAATATGTCATTTTTAGGACTGTCCTCATCAATCAGTTTGAGATATTTCAGTAACCCAAGAATGAAATTTCCCTCGTTATCTGTTAATCCTTTACCTTTGGCTGCAAATGATGAGTGGCGTAGTAGGTTATATATACTAAGAGTTATCGTATCAAGTATCGCATTTTCGCGTTTCCTCCCTCTTTTACCTATACTGGGATAATCTTTATCCAATTCCGTTTCCGCTTCTTCCAAAGTTGAAACTCCTAAATATTTATCAAGATATGGGGTTATCATATTGAGAAACCAACTATCATCATTCGTAAGTTCTATTTTCTGTTTGTTATATTCAATCGTGACAATATTACTCTTGGTCTTTTTCTTCTCATGAAACATCTTGTAAAGACGTAGCATATCCGGTCTGACAGAATAACTATACTTTAGTTGTGTTGGGTCAGCAATATAATCCTCAAAATCAAAATAGCCATTGGTCTGTGTGTATTTATAGTAGATACTTACAATAAGAAGAATAGCGTAAAATACATCTTGGTCTTGCTGTTCATAGGCTTCGTCTTCATTTTTATTGTATGTATTCCACAATGTTTCAATATACTCGGCTTTAAAATTACCACTTTCAAGGACTAAATTCTTTCCCACAGTCATGCTAAATTCATATTTGTCCTCATCTGTCCCGCAATTAGGATAGGGAATCTCCTGCTCTTCCTTCTTTATTGACAAGTACAAATCCTGTATTTCCATTGGGAACTTATTACCCAAAAGATATACATCAGATATATAGTCCAGTTCATTATGAAACATTGAACGGCTGAATCCCACTTCACTATTCAACCATGATTCGATTCGTTTTATTGTATTGATTGGTATTATCTGATATTCCATATTTTCAAACTTTGTCACAAAAATAAAAAATGTCGCTTCACCATAAAAGCAAAGCGACATTTTATTTCAAAGAAGATTCTTCATTGCTTCATCTATCTGCTCATTTTCAAAGCTATCCAAATAATATTGTGTCGTTGACAAATTTGTATGTCCTAATGCTTCACTAATAATCGAAATATTCACTCCAGAGCGTTTTAATACTGTCGCAAAAGAATGTCTTGCCACGTAGGTTGTTATAGGAATAGAAAGATTCAGAAATTGACCAATCTTTTTAAGATTCCTATTAATGCCCTTAGTTACTTTTATTATTCTATCATCTTGTTGTTGCTGTGTTTTATGGATTCTTCTATCAAGAATAGGAAAAATAAAATCCTTAGGACTGCAACCTTCTTTAGTATATTTCAAAATAATTTCTCGCAGTCGTCCTTGTAGTGCAAAGTTAATAGGCTGTCCTGTCTTATGACGGTTGAAACGTAAACGATTCTCTGTTATATTTTCGTATCTCAAATATGCAATATCAATTAAATTAATTCCACATCCCAAATAACTAAACAAAAACAAATCTTTACTCAAATAAAGTAATGGACTGTGATATTTAGTAATTAACCGTAAGTCCACATTCATTATCCTTTTTATATCTTCTTTCTTTATTGCTCGTTTGGACGTTTTTTTGCTAAATCGTGCGACCTTAAAACGTTTAAAAGGATAATTCTTCTCATGCACAAGATTGTCTTCTATCGCCTTGTTATACAAAGCCCGTAATTCTCGAAATCGAATACCTATAGTATTGCTAGAATTCTCTCGACTTCTCAAAAAAGTCTCATACCTTCTTAACCAAGCCGAATCAATACTCGCAAAAGATATATTCAAGTTACCACAAAAAGCGAAAAGAGAATTATATGTACTGCGATATACTTTAGCATTTCCAATTCTCTTTTCAACTTTCATTATCTCAATTTGTTTTAAAAGATACTCTCCAACCGTTTGAGGAACTACGGTATTCTCCATTTTATCAACTAATGATTGTGGAGTAAAGTTTTTATCCTCACTTTTAAAATCAATAACTTGCTCCAAATACTGTTGCTTTTTAGATTCTATCATCTTCATCAAAGCCTCTCTATTGGGACAAATCTTTTTAGGTTCGTTCTTCTCAAAATTCCAAAACTGGGCTCTAATAGATAATCCTAAACTCTTAGTTGCTCTCTTTTTACCCTCACTCACCTTTACAAATAAAGGGTGTTCACCATTTGATAAAGTTTTCGATTTAAAACATACCACACTAATATTTACGCTCATAATCAGAAAGTTATGAACAGTATTTTAGGTGACGCTATAGGTGACGCTATTTTATCATTTTCCCCACAATAAATCTCTTTTTTATCAAATCACAATATTTTACAAACGTATATATATCACTGATTATCAATAAAAAGGGATAGCTCTGCTGGTAGTTTTCAAAGGCGTCAGCCTTTGGAAGACGCAGATTCATAATCATGAGGTCCCCGGTTCAATCCCGGGTCCCGCTACTTGATAAGAATAAGGCATTTGAGAGGCTTCCACTCTTGGGTGCCTTTTTCTTTTTCAGCTCCGGTTTGCGCTAGCGTCAAATACAATGTAACATGGTTCTACAAGTTTTATCGGGTCAGTTTGAGTAGGAAAATATATAAAGTACTATTTATATCGCTTCTTTACATACAAAGTAATACGTTTATATGCCAAAGCGATGTGTTCATTCACCGTACTTTCACTTATGGATAATAATTCTGCTATCTCTCTGTTTTTTAACTTATCCGACAGTACTAGCCTAAATACTTCTTTACATTTAGGAGGTAATGAATTTATAGCTTCCTGAATAAGCAACTCATATTCATTATCTTCCATAAAACTTTCAGGATCATTACTTTCAGGTATTAACTCCACTTCATATAAAGAAACATACGTTTTATCAGGAGAGTAATTTCGGCGAAGATAATGAAGTGCCTGATTTTTGGTAGATGTATATAAGTATTGCTCAATAGTTTTGATATGCCCTAAAGATTCCCTTTTCTTCCAAACAGTCGTAAATACATCCAGCACAGCCTCCTCAGCCGGTTCCTTTGCTTGTAAATAGTAATAAGCCACATGATACAATCTTTGCGAATATTGTTCAAACAATTGCCGCAAAGTATTTTCATCACCGGTGATGATCTTATTTAGTAAACCTTCCGGATTCATTTCATTTTACATATTTTAGATAGACTTTAGGGTTTAAATATACATTGCTCCCGTATACGCTTGGCAAATGTAGGAATATATAAAAAATAATCAAGTATAAACCCGTAGTTTTTATTTGTTGCTGTCATCTATATATAAAAACAGCACAATGAAAGAAGATTATAACATAAAAGACCCTAAGGTTGATGATTTAATTAATCGTCTTCGTTTCAAACTACCGGAGTATGACACTATTTCGAACTACAAACGACTACAAGAACGGATTAACACTCCGGTAATATCGTTAAGTAAGAATATCTCTCCGGCATGGAAGTGGTTTTCCATTGCTGCCTCTTTTGCTCTTTTGGTTGTTTCAGCCTTTCACTTTATTGACTTAAGCCGTCCGGAATTAGTATGGTATGAAGTCGCAGCAGTTCCGGATGCAAAAACAAAGATTGTACTTCCGGATAGCAGTACTGTATGGCTTAATGCCAATGCCCGCCTTGTTTACCCCCGTTCTTTTGAGGATGTAAACAGGAAAGTCAGTATTTCGGGAGAAGCTTTTTTCCAAGTTCGCAAAGACAAGAATCATCCCTTCATTGTAGATATTGGGAAATTGCAGGTCGAAGTATTGGGAACCTCTTTTAATGTAATGACAGATACATACAATGATGAAATAAGAATATCCTTACTTGAAGGAAAAGTGGCTTTATATGAAAAAGGGCAATCTTCTAAATCTGCCAAAATTCTTATGCCCAACCAAGAAGCTAAATATTCACCGTCAAATGGTGAAATTATGATTTCTCCTATCCGCATGGACAATGTCATGTCATGGATTACAGGGAAATTTAGCTTTGAGGATAACACTTTGGCTGAAATCGGAGAAGAATTAGAACGGGCATTTCACGTTAAGATACATATTGAAAACGAGGCTATACGCAAAAAGACTTTTAATGCAACGTTTGAAGATAAAGAAACTCTGGACGAAATACTCTCTATTCTCCAGATTTCAGCAAAATATAAAATGGAGAAAAAACGCGGAGAAATCTATATTTATTAATTGTAAAACCCTATAAAATAATACTATGAACAGCTCTTGAACCCTAAAAAACATTTGGGAATGCGCCAACATCCCCAAACGTAATCGCTAACCGGCAGCCCACTACAACTGCCAAGTATCAAATATTTAATATACAAAAATATGAATAATAAATTATTTATTAGCCATAAAAACACCCATTTAAGATTCTATAACTTTATTCTTTCTACCAAGAAAAGTTATTCCGTATTCTTAATAAGTTGCATCTGCTTTTTCTTTTCAACTAATCCGCTGATAGCACAATCTGTCTCGTTGAATTTCAACAACGCGTCATACGAACAGATCTTTAATACGATTGAGCAAAAAACCGGATATAAATTTGTTTATAACACACAAGAAATCAACAAACACAGTTTACGCTCTATCACTATAAAAGACAAAAACATCGAAACTGTATTAAATGAACTCTTTAAAAATACAGATATATCTTATCGTATATCCAATAAACATATCGCTCTGTTCAAACAAGTAACCAGAAAAATAACGGGGACGGTAACTGATCAGACTGGCGAACCTATTATCGGAGCAAATGTTCTTGTGAAAGGAGCCAAAACCGGAGTCATCACAGATTTCGAGGGTAAATTTACGTTGTCGGTAACCGACAATAGCATACTAATCATATCATACTTGGGGTATGTTACTCAAAACGTCTCAGTAAAAGGTCAGACACATTTTAAAATCACATTGAAAGAAGACACACAAAGTCTGGATGAGGTAGTTGTGGTAGGTTATGGCGTTCAAAAGAAACGCGACCTTACCGGAGCCATATCCTCAGTGAAAATGTCTGACACTCCTATAGGTACATTCTCCACAACTGCTCATGCATTAGCAGGTAAAGCAGCCGGTTTACAGGTAACTCAAAGCAGTGCCCAAGTGGGTGGTGGAGCCAAGTTCCGCATTCGTGGTGAAACTTCAATCAATGCCGGAAACGATCCCCTGTTCATCATTGACGGTTTTCCGGTTTCTGCCTCTTCAACACTCGACTCGGAGAAGAATTTTTATAAAACAGGTACAATTGACAACATATTATCGTCTATCAACCCCAATGACATAGAGTCGATTGAAGTATTGAAAGACGCCAGTGCAACAGCTATCTACGGCTCACGTGCAGGACATGGCGTTATTATCATTACTACTAAAAGAGGTAAAACCGGAAAAGCCAAAGTAACCTATTCCGGCAATCTCTCTGTGCAAACCATTAAGAACAACTATAAAATGTTGAATGGGAAGCAATACAGAATACATAGAAATATGTACCTTTATGAAAAATGGTTGAAAGAGACCGGACAAGGCATATATGCCGATTATATAACCGACACTTCTTCGAAAACTTATACTCCCAGATATACAGATGAAGAAATTGCAACCGCCCAAACCACAGACTGGCTGGACGAGGTAACCCGTACCGGAATGCAGCAATCTCACAATGTTTCATTGACAGGCGGTTCTGAGAAAACACAATATGCAGCCTCTCTAAACTATTTTACACAAAAAGGGGTGGTAAAAAACAATGCAATGGACCGGTTCACAATGAAAGTCAATCTGGATCAGGAACTATCAAAATATATCAAAACAGGTTTCTCCCTTCATTTAAGTCGCAACCAATATGACAACTCATCATTGGGAGACAATGATTTTGAAAACGCAGGTATTATTTCGTCAGCTTTGCGCTTCGACCCCAGTGTCCCCGTCCGTGATGAAAATGGCGATTATTCAATCTTCCCGGATATGGCACAATACCCCAATCCGATATCGCTGCTCGAAGTTACTGATAAAACAACAAGCGACAGAGTTCTGGTTAATGGCTATTTACAAGCAGAGCCAATAAAAGGGTTGACTTTAAAAGCTAACCTGGGAGTTGACCGCAGATATGATAAAAACAAAAGCTATGTGCCTAACACTACCGTAGCCGGAGCTGCAAAAGGCGGGATAGCCAACATCCTTCAACGTGATAATATAGATTATCTCATGGAACTGACGGCAAACTATACTAAAGACTTCGGGAATCATAGCCTGACAGCGCTAGTCGGTTATTCTTATCAACAGTTTAATCAAGAAAGCGTATATGCCGGCAACGAAGACTTCTCTACAGATGGGTTTCTTTACAACAATCTGCAGGCCGGAGCCGGAACTAAGCCTTATGTAAACTCCTCAGCCAGGAAAAGTGCTTTAGGCTCATACTTTGCCAGAGCAAACTATTCTTATTTAGGAAAGTATCTGCTGACAGTTACCGTTCGTGCCGATGGTGAATCAAACTTCCACCCGGACTACCGTTGGGGATATTTCCCTTCAGTGTCTGCCGGCTGGAGGTTCAGTGATGAAGAATTCATGAAACCTTTGTCAAGCATTCTTTCTAATGGCAAATTGAGAGCCAGTTACGGACAAACCGGTAATTCAAACATAGGGAACTATATGACCGACTCTTACGGAGTAGTTTCTGGCTGGGTATTCGGCAATGACGGTTATATGGGTACTGCAATAACCAAAAGAGGAAACAAAAAGTTAACTTGGGAAACTACAAGTGAATTCAACATCGGTCTGGATCTGGGTTTCTTTGATAACCGGATTTCACTATCCATGGAATATTACAACCGAATTATTTCTGATTTGTTGGTAAGTAATAAAAGTCTGCCCGCCTATAATGAAATTAATACCATAGCAGCCAACATCGGTAAAACCCAGGGACGCGGGTTTGAGCTAACACTGAGTACCGTAAATATCATGAATAAAGACTGGACATGGAGTACTGATTTTACGTTCTATACTTTTAAAGACAACTGGTATGAACGAGATCCTAATTGGAAGCCAGCCGCATACGAATCAAAAAAAGATCCGATCCGTTCTTACTACTCATATGTATCTGATGGCTTGTTACAAGTAGGTGAAAAAGCACCGGCATGGCAACCCACTTTAGTACCCGGCCAAATTAAACTGAAGAATCTATACGATACGGGAACCTCACCTAATGTATTAGATCAATATGATAAAGTCAATCTTGGATCGCAAGATCCTAAATGCACTTTAGGTCTTAACAATACGCTTAGATACAAAAACCTCAACTTTAATATTTACTTCTATGGCGAAATTGGCCGCTTACGCGGAGCCAGCTATTATGATGCCTGGATAGTAGGTCTTGGAAACAGTCTGACAAATGTATCACAACAATCATTGCACTCATACACCAATGCAAATCAAAATACAACGGTTCCGAACCTCATTGAGAGTGCATACGATTTCGGAGACTATTATCACAAAAAGATTAATTACCTGAGATGTAGAAACATCACCCTCGGATATACGATTCCTGTTTCCAAATCAATAGCTAACAGCGTACGTATCTCTGCAAACGTCAGCAATCCGTTTGTATTTACAAACTGGAACGGCGTTGATCCCGAAACTGACACAGGAAATTTCTCTTATCCAAACGTAACTTCTTTTAGTTTCGGTATAGATATTTCATTCTAATAACTGAAAAAACATGAAAATGAAAAATTTAAATATATATATCATTGGACTTTTGACTCTCATGTTGTGTGGGATACAAAGTTGTGCGTTAGAATCAGAGGTATTCGATGAGATCACCCCCTCGATATACCCCCAAACAGAACGTGATGTCCGCGACCTGGTTACGGGAAATGCTTATTCTCCATTCCAGAATTACGATTACGGAGGTTTGTATAATGTAGCTAATGGAGTTATGCTTATTTCGGACATGGCTACCGAATATGGTTTCTGCTCATGGGGCGGATGGATTTGGGAACCTCTGGAATTTGCTCGTTGGACCCCCAGTGACGAAGATCGCATTGCTTATCCTTGGACAAACTACCTGAAAGGGATAAGTAAAATGACACTTACCATCGACCGAATAACAAACGTAAACATGAATAAAGACCTTTTGAACCAATATATAGCAGAGTTACGTTGTGCCCGCGGTTTTCTAGCCTTTTTATTATACGACCTGTACGGTCCTATTATTGTAGCCGATCTAGAGACGCTCAAGAATGCAGAAGATGAAATAATCCTTCCACGTTTAAGTGAAGAGGAAACACACAATTTCATCGTCACCGAGCTGACCGAAGCTGCAAAAGTTTTACCATATAGTTACGATAAAAGTAGTTCGGATTACGGAAGATTTACAAAAGGGTTATGCCACATGGTATTACTTAAATTCTATATGCAAACGAAACAGTGGGATAAAGCTATCACCGAAGCTCGTGAATTGCAGAAGCCCGAATATAAATACGCATTGGTGACAGACAAAGGGGCCGAGAGGTCAGCTTATGCCAATATCTTTACATACGCCAATGAAAAGAACTCGGAAACAATCTGGTCTGTAAACTGTCTTACAGGTTATCAGGTTCATTTATGGTATCCCCATGTTATGCCAAGTAACCTCAAGGCATCCGATGCCGGAAGATTTGATGGTGGCTGGGGAGGTTATAAAATGACATGGAAATTCTTTAAAACATACGAAGATGGAGATGAGCGTAAACAAACTATCATCTCCGAGTATGATACATGGGAAGGTACTACCCTTAACGAAACCAACAAGGGAGTGGGAAGTAACTCCTTACAGGACGGTGTCATTCCATTAAAATATAAAATAGAAAGTAATAATGCAGGAAATCAGTGTCAGACAGATTGGATTGTATACCGCTATGCCGATGTGTTGACTCTATTGGCAGAAGCCATTGTCAGAGAAGGAAATACAGTTACAACAGAAGCCATTAATTTACTGAATCAAGTCAGAACACGTGCCGGTTTAACTGCATATACAGCTTCTTCTTTCAGCAGTGCTCGTGATTTCCTTGATAAATTATTGATAGAACGTGCACACGAGTTTTATTTCGAAGGGTGCCGCCGTCAGGATCTTATCCGCGATGGTTCTTATGTAGCAACCATGAAACAAAAATGTACCGATTACGGACAAGTGTCTATTATAAACGAAAACTATCATCGTTTCCCAATACCGGAATCAGCTATTATTGCGGGACAAGGGATTATTAAACAGAATCCGGGATATTAGTCATCACATATTTTTAAATTAAAAGAGGAGGTAGTACATCAACACTACTTCAAAGTGGATATTTTGATGTACACTCCTCAGCTAATCATCTACCATGAAATATATTGTTCTTTTTCAGCATCTCCAGTTGAAGAACATAGGGCTAGTCTTACTATGCTCCTTTATGTTTTCCAACCTGCTATACTCCCAATCGACGAGAGAAGTCATCAACTTCGATCACGGCTGGCTATTCAACAGATACGGTCTACAGCCTGATGGTAAACGAATAGATGAGCCTTTTGGGAATGGCAGTCCGGATTCTCCATCTCCTAAAGAGTTAGCCTTTAATGACAAAGACTGGAGGAAATTGGATGTCCCTCACGACTGGGGCATTGAAGGACCTTTCAGGGAAAATCTGGATGGCTATACAGGTAAGCTACCTTGGCGGGGAATCGGCTGGTATCGTAAACGCTTCAACATCAAAAATATAGATAAAGATAAAATGTTTTTTCTTGATTTTGATGGCGTGATGGCCAATGCGGAGGTATATCTTAACGGAAAGAAGATAGGAGAACGTCCCTATGGCTACATTTCCTTCAGGGTAAATCTTACGCCCTATATTCGCTTTGATTCGGAAAATATCATTGCAGTCAGAGTGGATACGGAGAAACTGGGTTCTCGTTGGTATCCCGGAGCAGGTATTTACCGGCATGTCAGATTGGTCAAAACCAACAAGCTTCATATTCCCCAATGGGGTGTATTTATTTCTACGCCCGAAATCAATAGCCAATATGCCACCGCATCCGTGATGGTTCAGTTGGCTAATGGAAAGAAAAAAACGGCTAGAAGCAGTTACACAATTGAAATATTCAAATTAGATAAAGCAAACATTCCCCGAGAAAGAGTTGCAGTGGGAGCTAAAGAGAATATCAAAATTGCAGCAAACGCCATCGACAGTAGCTTAGTATCTCTGAAAGTGGAGAAACCACAATTATGGGATTTGGAAAATACGAACCTCTATCTAGCCAAGGTATCAGTATACGATAGAAAGACGTTGACAGATGTATACGATGTGCCGTTCGGTTTCCGGACTTTGAAATTCACACATAACAATGGATTCCTGTTAAATGGGAAAAGAGTTCAATTGAAGGGAGTATGTATGCATCATGATTTAGGTGCATTAGGTACAGCAATCAACAAGAGTGCCATAGAACGCCAAATCAACATATTGAAGAGTTTTGGCGCTAATGCTATACGTACCTCTCACAACCCACCCGCACCCGAGTTGTTAGAACTTGCTGACAAAATGGGAATACTTATTCTCGATGAGGTATTTGACTGTTGGGCTAGTGGCAAAAACGAAAATGACTACGCTGTTCATTATTCCGAATGGCATAAAAAGGACATTGAAGCACTTGTTTGCAGAGACAGAAATCATCCTTCCGTCATTATGTGGAGTTTGGGAAATGAAGTAGAAGAACAGTATCATCCCGAAAAAGGAGTAGCAGCATATCTCAGGGATATTGTGCGGCTTTACGACTCAACCCGCCCCGTCACTTTCGGTGCCTCATATCCCGGTAAAAGTGCTATCAATGGTACAGAACTCCAAGTAGATGTCCATGGCATGAACTATCCTTCGGGGGGGTATGGCGGTCCTGATTTTTATGAAACATTTCTCAACTATCCGGGGCATGAACACTTATCAGGCTTTGCCAGTGAATCCAGTTCAACAATAAGTTCACGCGGAGTTTATTTTCCAAAAGGTTATCAAGTTACTTCATATGACTTGAAAGCCCCCGGTTGGGCATCTCTTGCCGATGCCGAATTTGCTGCATTAGACAAATATCCGGCTATTTGTGGTGAATTTGTCTGGACGGGATTTGACTATCTAGGCGAACCGACTCCTTTCAATAGCGATATGAGCGTCTTACTCAACCATGCCGCGCTCAGTGAAGAAGAACTGGCTAAAGCAAAAGAGGAACTAAAGAGAATAGAAAAAGAGCGTCCTTCCTCTCGTAGCAGCTATTTTGGCATTGTCGATCTAGCAGGTTTTCCAAAAGATCGTTATTACTTGTATAAAGCACATTGGATGCCCGACGAGCCTATGGCACATATTCTCCCCCATTGGAATTTTCCGGATAGGATAGGTAAAATAACTCCTGTGTTTGTGTATTCTTCGGGCGATGAAGTTGAACTCTTTCTGAATGGTGAATCTTTGGGCAGGAAAAAGAAAGAACAGTATCAATATAGATTCAAATGGGAGAATGTTATATACACTCCCGGAGAATTAAAGGCCATTGCCTACAAAAATGGCAAACTCTGGGCAACAGAAAGCGTAAGAACCACAGGAGAACCGGCTTTGTTACAAGTCTCCGCCTATAAAGACAAGATAAAAGTAGCTGACAATGAACTGGCTTTTATCACAGTCTCCATCCGTGACAAAACAGGAAGTGTTGTACCAACGGCCAATCATAAGATTAAATGCAAATTAGAAGGTGAAGGTAAGATTGTAGCAACGGATAATGGTGATCCAACTTCACTCATCTCTTTTTCAGCGACAGAGCGCGAAACTTTTAACGGATTCATGTTAGTTGTTATAAAGGCTCATCAAGGAGCAAAAGGAAAACTACGTCTAATTGTGGAATCCGAGAATTTGAAAAGTGCCTCTGTGGATATCAACCTATTATAAATCATTCTTATTTGAACATCATGACAACAAAATTATTAAATATAAAAACAAGACTTTTCAGATCATTGACCAATTTGGGTATGATGATTATTTTATTTTCTTGCAGTTCGTCATCTATCGGAGAAGAACCGATAAACCCTCCTGTTCCTCCTGCTTCATCCGTAGAAAAGAGTGAGTATTATGTTTCCACAACCGGTAATGATGAGAATCCCGGAACACTTACATCACCCTGGCGTACCATTCAAAAAGCTGTCACCACAGTTACCCCGGGATGTGTAGTAAATATTATGGGGGGAACATACTATGAAGAAATAAAAGTAACTGTATCCGGAACTGCTGACAAATACATCGTAATCAAAAATTATAATGACGAGGAAGTTATTATAAGCGGCAACAATAAACCCAGAGAACTAATGAATCTCAATGGCGTGAGTTATATAAAGGTAAAAGGGTTAACCTTCGCCGATTGCTTGGGATCATATTCTGTGGGAATAAAAATATCCACTACATCCGACGAGGCTTCTCATCATATTGAGATAGAATCGAATACAATCAGAAACTTATATGCAAATGCCACCGCAACAGTTTATCCGCCAAATGTATATGCCGGAGGAATAACAGTAGCCGGCTATCTGGACTCAAAAGCCATTCACGACATTATAATAAGAGAAAACACAGTAAAAGACTGTCGGACAGGTTGGACAGAAGCCATTTCAGTAACAGGAAACGTAGATGGTTTTCTGATTACTAAGAACGTAGTGACTAATACAGGAAACATCGGTATAGATGCGTCAGGGCATTGGGGTATTTCGAAAAATCCTGCCACAGATTTCGCCAGAAACGGAGTCATCTCTGAGAATCATGTTTCATACTGCAAAAGTCCTGTTGAGGGAGGCGCAGGTATTTATTTGGATGGAAGTTCAAATATCCTTGTTGAGAAAAACATTTCGCACAACAATGTTTATGGTATTACCGTAGGGTGTGAAAGGGCAAACAATTTTGTAACTAATAATATAATCAGAAATAACATCTGTTATCACAATGAAGGGTTTGGAATCGGACTAATGGGCTGGTCCCCTGAAGGCAGAATCATAAAAAACTGCCAAGTTGTTAATAACACAGCCTTTGAAAATGCGAAAGACAGATTGGGAGAAATAGCCATATACAGCACGGAAAATACTACGATTAAAAACAATATATTTTATTCAACTCACGCAAACTCAAATCTATTATATGTAGATGATAGTCACCTCAATCTCGATATGAATTTTAATCATTATTATTCCAGTTCTCCCGATGTTAAGTTTTACTGGAAGGGTAGCATATTTTCAACTTTCGAACAATATAAACAGAACACAGGCTGTGATTTAGCTTCGGCTTTCAGTAATCCTTTATTCATTGATACAGAAGTATTCGATTTTCAGTTACAATCCACATCTCCGTGTATAGATACAAGTGATCCCGCCTATACACCCGCAGAGAATGAACTGGACTTTAATCATAATCCTAGGAAAGTTGGAGCTTGTATTGATAAAGGCGCTTATGAAAAGCAATAATAAAAAAGCGGTTTACTAATATCAAACCTCATACAACAAATCCTCCCCGAAAGTTTTCAATACCAACCTTCGAGGAGGATTTTATTTCATTCTTTTATTCCCATTCTATGGTCGCATTGGGTTTAGGCGACATATCATAGCAAACACGATTCACATTCTTCACTTCTTTCAGAATACGGTCCGTGATTTTCATCAGAACAGGCCAGTCAATCGGTTCAATAGTAGCAGTCATGGCGTCTACTGTATTGACAGCGCGAATGATAACCAGCCAATCGAAAGAACGGGCATTATCACGTACACCAACAGATTTGAAATCGGGCACTACCGTGAAATATTGCCATACTTTTTTATCCAATCCGGCAATCTGGAATTCCTCACGCAGGATAGCGTCGGATTCACGCACGGCTTCCAGACGGTCACGTGTAATAGCACCCAGGCAGCGTACACCCAAACCGGGACCGGGGAAAGGCTGACGGTAAACCATTTCATAAGGTAATCCCAGCTCCAGACCACAGGCACGAACTTCATCCTTGAACAGTTGACGCAAAGGCTCTACAAGTTGGAATTTGAGATCTTCGGGCAACCCACCTACGTTATGATGAGATTTCACCATTTTAGCCGTCTTCGTTCCACTTTCCACAATATCCGGATAAATAGTACCCTGGCCTAAGAAGTCGATACCGTCCAACTTGCGTGCTTCTTCTTCAAATACACGGATAAACTCGCTACCGATAATCTTACGTTTTTGTTCCGGATCTTCCACACCTGCCAGTTTATCCAGAAAACGGTCGGTCACATCAAGATAAATAAGGTTTGCCTTCAACTGGTTGCTGAATACTTCAACGACATCCTCAGACTCCCCTTTACGCATCAAACCATGATTCACATGTACACACACCAGATTATCACCGATTGCTTTCAGAAGCAAAGCAGCAACAACAGAACTATCAACTCCGCCGGACAGAGCCAATAATACCTTCTTATCGCCTACTTGACGTTTGATTAATTCTATCTGATCATTGACGAAATTCGTCATATTCCAGTTAGCTTCAGCTTTGCAAGTATCGAATACGAAAGCCTTCACAGCATTCTTAATAGCTTCAATATCATCTGTGAATTCAGCTAGCTTCACTTCGCAAGCCGCTTTGTCATGGCCGGCAGCCATAACGGGAATCCCCATTGCATAGATAGCCGGATTTACATCAATAGCCACACCATCAATGACATTGTTCGGGCCGCCATTGATAATAATACCCTTCACGTTAGATAATGCTTTCAATTCTTCCACTGTGATGTCGTGAGGATAAATCTCACTGTAAACTCCTAATGCACGGATGGCACGAGCCAATACCGTATTCTCATGACTACCCAAGTCAAGGATAACAATCATGTCCTGTTTCATCTGATTCTGTTTTTTTTTATTATGTTATTGTCAATAGTTTCTTTAGTTTCAACTTATCCGCAAATATAAATATTTTAAAAGACAAAAACAAGACACTTTGCTTTATGCCTTCAGCCGTATCACAAACCGGCTTCCTTTGCCTAATTCACTTTCCACCGTCAGCGTACCGCCATGAGCTTCCACAAAATCTCTCGAAATAGACAGCCCCAGCCCGCTACCTTGCACTTTCGTTCCGGGTACACGGAAATAACGGTCAAAGATACTTTTGTGATAACGAGGGTCAATCCCTTTACCAAAATCCTGAACATACAACTCAATGATATTATCTTCTTGCTTGGCACCAATCACTACACGACCGTTTTCTTTGGAATAACGGATAGCATTACTCAATAAGTTAGTCAATACCCAAGCAATCTTTTCACTATCGACAAAGAGTTTACCGATCTTTTCCTCCGGATATTCCACTTCTATCTGAATATTAAACTTATCGGCTTGTACTTGATTGGCCTTGATAGCATACTCTATCAGTTCAATCGGTTTGGTGATCTTGGGCATTAATTGCAGTTTTCCGGCTTCCACCTGAGTCATATTGAGCAATTCTCCGGTGATACCAAGCAAGCGTTCACTATTTTCCTTGATGCTCTTTGAAAGTTGCTCCTGTTCATCATTCAATGCACCGACACGCTTATCCTCCAACAGTTGAAGACTCATCATAATAGCAGCAATCGGAGTTTTCAACTCATGAGAAATAGTAGAGATAAATGTAGTCTTGGCAGAGTCCAGTTCCTTAAATTCCGTAATATTTTTCAGCAAAATGACATCTCCCAGTTTACGAGGTTCATCTTTTTCCGCTTCTGTATTAATGATAGGAACGTAGGACGCTTTGAAATAGCTTTCTTTATTATCAGCATATATTTTCAAAGGTTCCTTTTGTTCGCCTGGTGTCACCAGTTCACGAATCAACCGACGGAGCAGATCATTCTTCAAAGCAAGTTCTTCCGCTGACTTACGAATCACATTTTCACGCTTCAAATTCAGCACATTCAATGCCTCCTCATTAATAAACAGAATCTGCCGGTCCATATTTAAACCGATCACCGGATCATCTATGCTGTTCACAATCGCTTCGATAAATTTCTTGGCGGAGAGAATATCCGAAAGAGTGCTGGCACGATATTCGGTCAACCGTTCCGCCATTCGATTAAAGCTATCGGCAACTTCGCGAAATTCCTCATTCTTATCCATATTCAAGCGCTTTTCGTAATTATGATCGGCTATTTCAAGAATCCCCTCTTTCAGTTCTTTTATCGGTTTACTAATGCTCCGGGGAAGCCAATAAAGCAACACAAGTCCGGTCAGGATACAGATGCTGCCGGTAATGGAAATCCATAGTAACGCACGTTCCAGTCCGGGCATAGCAGCAGGGCTATCCGGTTCCGTTGCCGTTAGAATTTGAAGATTTACAACCGAAAGAGTTACCAGCAGAATAATCATTCCGGCCAACATTCCAATACCAAGAATCAGTTTCGTTTTAATATTCATAACGTTCATACGATTAATATTATGCAAGTATAATCAAATCTACATTAGCTCGTGACAAATTATTCAAAAACTTTCGATATCCCAGTATGGAACAGATAGCATACGGCAATTTCAGGTCAGGGCTACCCATACATACAGTGGATATCTGCTTCTCTTTACAAATCTCCACAATGCTCCCCAGAATATCTCTAGACTGTACCTGAACGACCTCCCCTCCCAACTCTGTCACCAGTTTAAAATGATTCAGCAGATAACGCTGTCTCGCCAGACCAATTCTATCCATGCTCTCTTTCGGTGTCTGAACATACAGGGCGATAAAAGTAGTATTGTACCGGGTTGCCAACTTTGCCGCCTTCCTGATAATTCTCCGCGGTGTTTTCTCGTGACTGCTGATACAAGCCATAAACTTTTCATGTCTTAATCCGACAGCCACTCCCATTACAACCTCATTCTCCACCTTCTTCTCCACCCTCAATGCAACTTCCTTCAAAGCCAACTCGCGCAATTGCAGAATATTCTCAGTTCGAAAGAAATTGTCCAATGCTGTCTGAATCTTTTCCGGACGATATATCTTTCCGGCTTTCAAACGGGCAATCAACTCCTCTGCCGTCAAGTCAATATTCACCACTTCATCCGCTTCCTGAAGAACACTGTCGGGTACCCGTTCTTTCACTTCGATACCTGTAATCTCCTGTACTTCTTCGTTCACACTCTCAATGTGTTGAATATTAATTGCCGAAATCACATTGATTCCCTCGTCCAGCAAAGCCATTACATCCTGCCAACGCTTTTCGTTCAGACTGCCCTCCACATTCGTGTGTGCCAACTCGTCCACAATGACAATTTCCGGATGAATACGGATAATTGTATCTAGGTCCATCTCTTCCAGTTCTTTTCCCTTATAGAAAATCTTACGCCGCGAAATGACAGGGAGCCCTTGCAGCATCGCCTCGGTTCCGACACGTCCGTGAGTTTCAACATAGCCGATTTGCACGTCCACTCCATTCTCCAGCAGTTCATGTGCTTCCTGAAGCATACGATAAGACTTTCCCACACCGGCTATCATACCGATATAGATTTTAAACTTACCCCGGTGGGATCTCTTAATCAGATCCAAGAAATGCTGTACACTTTGTTTTCTATCATCCATCTTTATCTGTTTTTTAAAACATTCTAACCCGTGACAATCATCACGATCATCACGGGTTCACACACTAATAATTCATGAGTTAATTTAATTTATGGTTTTAAAGTTACGCCAAATACTAAATGGGCGTCCTCCATACGTGGATTCCATATAGCCTGTACAAATATAGGTAATGAAAATCTCTCATTAAAATTCAGCGCTTTCGTTGCTTTCAAAGCAAAGTTCGTTACTGCAAAACCATTCACATTATACTGCGGAGTTTCATAAGGAACCATGCCACAAGTAGCATTCAAATCAACTCCTTTCACGCTAAACGGATAATTCAACTCCACATACGAAGAATACGCCTGTTTATCTTCGCCTTTATCATTTATCTTTCTGTCGGCACCCGCAAACATTGTATACCACGCAATGGACAAGGGGAATTTTTCAACAGGAAGCGTATAAGCTAATCCCGCTTCAAAATGATGTCCTGTATCTCCACTCTTGAAATGGAAATAGTTACCGGCCCCCTGTCCATCCCACCAAAGAGTCGCAACAGAAAGCGCCGGTCCTGTTTCACCAAACTTATAAGCTGCAGTCAGGTCTATTTCTTTATTACTTTCACTCAAACTAGTTGATCCCCATGCAGTAAGAGAAAAATTGCCCGCGCTGAATCCTAAAGTCGGCTGGAAGGAGGCTGCGCCACCCTGATAGATACCACGCCATACATACGAACTTACAAAATCACCTTGTATGGTAAACTCCTGTGCCTTCACACTAGTTGCTCCCAACATACATACGGCTGCCACAGCCATTGTTCTCAAAATACTCTTTTTGCTAAAAAAACTTTTCATACTTTTATTATCTAATCCAGATTCTCACTTACTTACCACTTTTTTCTTCCAACGCTATGTTTAATTTCAACACATTCACTTTTTCTGTCCCCAAAAATCCCAATAACGGTTTTTCTATACTCTCGTCAACTATTGACTTCACCTGTTCCTCCCTCAATCCACGAGCCTGTGCAACTCTTTTCACCTGTACATACGCACATTGGGGAGTGATATTCGGGTCGAGTCCTGAACCACTTGCCGTCACCATTTCCGCCGGTACCTCTTTACGACTCAAATAAGGATGATGAACGAGGAACGTATCGATACGCGCTTTTACTTCGTCCAAGTATTCCTGATTCGTAGGTCCTTTGTTGCTACCGGCTGAACTTGTCGCATCATATCCGTCGCCCGCACAGGAAGGGCGTCCCCAGAAGTAAATATCCTTTGTAAACATCTGACCGACATTCGCCGCTCCCACTACTTTTCCGTTTAGTGTGACTACTTCGGCATTTCCCTTGTTAGGACCTGCAACCTGTGCAAACAGCCACAAGATAAGGATATAGAACACGGAGAAAAAGACACAAAAAGCAAGTGTTATTTTTAAAGACTTCAATAAAGTTTTCATTGCTATTGTTTTTTAATTAAAAGAATAAACCTACTAATAAATCAATCAATTTAATACCGACAAAAGGAACAACCACACCGCCCACACCATAAATCAACAAATTGCGGCGGAGTAAGGCACTTGCGCCAATCGGCTTGTATTGTACGCCACGCAAAGCCAGCGGAATCAAAATCGGAATAATAATCGCGTTGAAGATTACTGCCGAAAGGATAGCGCTTTCAGGACTATGCAGATTCATAATGTTCAGCGCGGCCAATTCGGGAATAGCTACCATAAACAAAGCCGGAACGATAGCGAAATACTTGGCCACGTCATTAGCAATAGAGAAGGTAGTCAATGTGCCACGAGTCATCAGCAGTTGCTTGCCTATTTCCACAATTTCAATCAGCTTTGTCGGGTCGTTGTCCAAATCCACCATATTACCGGCTTCCTTCGCTGCTTGTGTACCGCTATTCATCGCTACCCCTACATTTGCCTGTGCCAACGCAGGAGCATCATTCGTTCCGTCTCCCATCATTGCAACCAATTTCCCGGCCTGCTGCTCCTTCTTGATATATTCCATTTTATCTTCCGGCCTAGCTTCAGCAATAAAATCATCTACTCCAGCTTTTTCAGCAATATATTTTGCTGTCAACGGGTTGTCACCGGTCACCATAACCGTCTTCACACCCATTTTGCGCAAACGTTCGAAACGCTCCTGAATACCCGGTTTGATAATATCCTGCAATTCAATAACGCCTACTACTTTCCGATTGACACATACCACCAACGGTGTACCGCCATTACTTGATATAGTAGAAATTATCTCTTCCACCTCTTTCGGGAATTTATTTCCGGCACTCTCTACCATCTTACGGATAGCATCAAATGCCCCCTTACGGATCTGTGTTCCGTCAGCCAAATCGACACCGGAACATTTTGTCTCAGCAGTAAACTTAATCATGCGTGCCCCAGCCGTATTCAGGTTACGCATACGGATACCCGATTCACGTCCCAACTCCACTATTGACTTTCCTTCCGGAGTTTCATCGGACAGGGAAGACAACAGACAGTTTTCTACAAAACGGTGCAAATCAACGCCCGGTGCCGTGTGGAAGTGAGTGGCCTTACGATTACCGATCGTAATTGTACCAGTCTTGTCCAACAGCAACGTATCAATATCACCGGCAGTCTCTACTGCTTTTCCGGATTTTGTAATCACATTCGCACGAAGTGCACGGTCCATACCGGCAATACCGATTGCCGAGAGAAGCCCGCCGATCGTTGTCGGAATCAGGCAGACAAACAAAGAGATAAGTGAAGCAATGGTGATGACCGTATTACTATAATCGGCAAATGGTTTCAAGGTAACACACACAATGACGAAAACGAGCGTAAAACCTGCCAACAAAATAGTCAACGCTATCTCATTCGGGGTTTTCTGACGTGATGCACCTTCTACAAGCGCAATCATCTTGTCGAGAAAACTTTCTCCCGGCTGAGTAGTCACCATTACTTTTATACGATCGGATAATACTTTCGTTCCTCCCGTAACCGAACTCTTATCTCCGCCAGCCTCACGGATTACCGGAGCAGACTCACCGGTGATCGCACTCTCATCGATAGAAGCCAGTCCTTCAATAATCTCACCATCCGACGGAATCACATCTCCGGCCTCACAAACAAATACATCCCCTTTCTTCAATTGCGAAGAACTTACGGTAATAATTTTATTACCTTCTACTTTTTTTGCCGGTGTTTCTTCACGAGTCTTACGCAAACTGTCGGCTTGTGCCTTACCACGCGCTTCGGCGATAGCTTCGGCAAAATTGGCAAACAGCAATGTTACAAACAGAATGACAAACACAGCGATATTGTAGCCAAACGACCCCTGTGAAGCGTTTACAATAGAGTAGAGCGTCACGAAGAACATCACCGCCGTAGCCACTTCTACTGTAAACATAATCGGATTCTTTATCATCATCCGCGGATTCAGTTTCACGAATGACTGTTTCAAACTTTCTATCACTTGCTCCTTTTGAAACAAAGAAGCTGATTTATTATCTTTCATATCTATTACAAACTTAAATGTTCAGCAATCGTACTCAATGCATGTACCGGGAAGAACGACAAGGCGGCAACAATGAAGATAACGGCAAATGTCATTACCCCAAACGTCAACGTATCGGTTTTTAATGTTCCGGCACTTTCCGGAATAAACTTCTTCTGCGCAAGCAAACCGGCAATGGCAACTTGTCCCACAATAGGAATGAAACGACTAAGAATCAATACAATACCACATGTCCAGTTCCAGAAATAAGTATTATCACCCAAACCCTCGAAACCAGAACCGTTATTGGCAGCCGAAGAAGTGTATTCATAAAGCTGCTCACTCAGACCGTGGAATCCGGGATTATTCAACCAACCGCCTTCACTTTCCACAAATTCAGGATAATGCGCATAAATATAACTGGAGATGGCTGTAAATACCAAAATTACAAACGGATGAAGCAAGGCTACAATCGTAGCGATTTTCATTTCACGGGCTTCCACTTTTTTACCTAAGAACTCCGGTGTACGTCCTACCATCAGACCACTGATAAATACTGCTATAATAATGAATGTATAGTAGTTCATCCATCCCACACCGACACCACCAAACCAAGTATTAATCTGCATATTCAGCATTTCCATCATACCGGACAAAGGCATAGTGGAGTCATGCATACCATTGACAGAACCATTGGAAGTCACCGTAGTCGTAATACTCCAAAGAGCTGTTGCACCAGCTCCCAAACGGACTTCTTTGCCTTCCATTGCACCATTATCCTGCGCAATGCCCAATTCATCGATACGCGGATTCCCCCCCATTTCCTGGCTGACATTAATGCAGACGCCTACCAGATAAGCAAAAAGCATGACTCCGAATATGCTATATCCCAATTTCTTCCTGCGGGTATAAAATCCCAGTGCAAACACCATTGCCATCGGGATAATCAGGATGGACCAGCATTCCGCCATATTGGTAAGATAAGTCGGGTTTTCCAACGGATGAGAGGAGTTTACACCAAAATAACCACCACCATTTGTACCCAATTGTTTAATAGGAACAATCGCAGCCGTAGGACCTTGGGAAACCATCTGCTCCTGACCTTCAAGAGTCGTGACTTTCATCTTGCCGTCAAATCCCATCGGAGTCCCTTGGAGAATCAGGATAAAACCTACAACCAGAGAAAGAGGCAATAAAATACGTGTGCAGCTAACTACAAGGAATTGCCAAAAGTTACCAATTGTTTTTGTTGTTTTTGCAGCAATACTTTTCATGATACCTGCCATAGCAGCCATACCCGTTGCAGCAGTAATAAACTGGAAAAGCATGATGACGAACAATTGTGTAAAATAAGTCAATCCGCTCTCGCCGCTATAATGCTGTAAGTTACAGTTAACCATGAAACTAATACACGTATTGAACGCCTGATCAGGAGTCTGCGGACCGTTACCGTCCGGATTTAAAGGCAGCCAACCTTGTGAAACCAAAAGCACCATTCCCCAGAAAAACCAAAAAGCATTCAATATCAATAATGCTTTCAGGAATTGTTTCCAGTTCATCTCTTCGTCAGGATTGATTCCACAAACTTTATAGATAACTCTTTCGACAGGAGCCATAAAATCTGACCAGGTCTTTTCTCCTTTATAGACCTTGGCAATGTATTTTCCCAATGGATAAGCCAGAATCACCATCAAAGCAATCTGAACAACCACGCCTAAAATTTCTGTATTCATATACTTTTTACCTTAAACTGTGTGTGTTACTTTAAAACTTCTCGGGTTTGACGAGTACATACATCAAATAACCGAAGATCGCAATACCTAATACAAATAATACTGTGTACATAATCAATTCTCCTCCTTTTTTTAAATATTCTCAAACCAGTCTACACATTTCCAGAATAACCAGAAACAGGCGAAGCCGCTTAACAGGCAGAAAATAAATGATAATGTAATTTCCATGTTTTTTCTTTTAAGTGATTATTATTAGTTTTACTTGCCAGTCTTTATGCCAAATGCGTGCCACAAAAGCAAGAAAGCACATAACATACTAATATCCAGAAAGTTATAAACATCTCACAGATTATCTATCCTTACAAGAAACCCTTCCATTTTGAAAAAGGCATTCTATTTTGAAAAGGTTAGTACTTTTCGGCAATTTCTGAAAGAGAAAAAACAAAGGATTTTTCAAATTGGAAGGTTATTTCCATTTTGGGAAGGTAGAATATATAAGAAGCTTTTTATAACCTACTGAAAACAAGCGGCTAACCACTCTTATACAATAATTGGTATACGCTTTGCCTATAAACAGATATGAAACTTTATATTATATCAAACAGATTACCTGTCAAAGCAGCCGGTTCAAATGGAACATTCGTCTTTTCACGCAGTGAAGGCGGGCTGGCAACAGGTTTGGATTCTCTCCAAACTTCTTATGAGAAACATTGGATAGGGTGGCCCGGCGTATGTACAGACAACGAAAAAGACCGTCAAGAAATGAATGAGAAGTTACAGGAAATGAATTTTCACCCGGTCTTCTTATCGGAAAAACAGATTCAGAACTATTACGAAGGATATAGCAATAGTACCCTCTGGCCTTTATGCCACTATTTTTACGCCTATACCTTATATAAAAAATGTTTTTGGCACTCCTATCAGCAGGTCAACCAACTTTTCTGCGATGAAATTTGCCGGCTGATACGTCCCGGAGACAAGGTGTGGATACAAGACTATCAACTGATGTTACTTCCCGGTATGTTGCGAAAAATATATCCGGAACTCTGCATTGGCTATTTCCACCATATCCCGTTCCCGTCCTACGAGCTTTTCCGTATCCTGCCGGAACGTGCCGAAATACTGAAAGGCTTACTGGGTGCAGACTTTATCGCCTTTCATACTCATGACTATATGCGCCACTTCGTTAGCACCGTAGAACGTGTCCTTCATCTTGACTTCAATCTGGATGAACTACAAACCGGTAATCGTGTAGTGAGAGTAGACGCACTACCAATGGGGATTAACTATGAGCTTTACCATAAAGCCTCGGAAAACGAAAAGGTACACCAAGCTATTGACCGCACCCGAAAACTTTTCGGCAAACACAAGTTAATCCTGTCGGTAGACAGGCTGGATTATAGTAAAGGAATATTGCACCGCCTACATGGCTTCTCCACTTTTCTCGAACGTCATCCCGAATATCATGGCAAAGTGACTCTGGCAATGGTCATTGTCCCCTCACGCGACCATGTAGGCAGTTATGCAGAATTAAAAACAAAAATCGATGAAGAGATAGGTTCCATTAACGGACACTACTCCACAATGGACTGGACCCCTGTCTGCTACTTCTACCATGGCTTCTCGCTGGAAGAACTGACCGCCATGTATTATGTTGCCGACATTGCTTTGATCAGCCCGCTACGTGACGGCATGAACCTGGTAGCCAAAGAATATGTAGCCGCCAAATGCGATCACCCGGGTGTGCTTATCCTCAGCGAAATGGCAGGTGCCGCCGTAGAATTAACAGATGCTATCCAAATCAACCCGAACGATACGGAACAGATAGAGCACGCCATCTGCCAGGCACTTGAAATGCCCGAAGAAGATCAAAGGGCACGTTTACAACGAATGCAAGCCATTTTATCCGTACAAACTGTCAATAAATGGGCTGCCGACTTCATCAACGGACTGAATACGACGTGTATCCAAAATGATACGCTACGGAAAAAACGTATCGTGCCCACCACTATCGCCCAAATCAAGCTCAAGTACAATCAGGCAAAACAACGCCTGATATTGCTGGATTACGACGGTACACTGACAGCACTCAAGCCACGTCCCGAAGATGCCAAACCTACACCTGAACTTATTTCTATTCTACAACAATTAGCCAGTGATCCCGCCAATCATATAGTCATCAATAGCGGGCGGGATCACTTTATTCTGGAAAAGTGGTTTGGCCTCCTTCCCGTATCTATGGCTGCCGAACACGGAGCATTCTATAAAGAAAACGGGGTTTGGCACAAAAAGATTAAGAAGACAGAATGGGGGACAGGACTTCTTTCTATCCTGCAAATGTTTGTAGACAGAACTCCCCGTTCACATCTGGAAATAAAGGAGACAGCATTAGCATGGCATTACCGAGAAAGCGACGCATGGCTCGGCACACTGAGAGCACAGCAACTCGTCAATGCACTGGTTTCGATCTGTACTCGGCAAAAACTGCAAATTCTACAAGGGAACAAAGTGGTTGAAGTCAAATCACCGGATTGCAACAAAGGCTCGGAAGTAGAGCGTTTGCTGGCTAACAGACGTTATGATTTCGTTATGGCAATGGGAGATGACACAACGGACGAAGATATGTTCCAAGCTCTTCCGGCCAAAGCGGTCACCATTAAGATAGGCAACGTATCAAAAGCAGCCAACTACAATCTGCCCGCACAATCTGATGTACTTCCTTTCCTGCAATCCATGCTGAGAAAGCAAAAAAACACCGACACAACGAAAAGCTATGTCAGAAACCGCCTGACTTCCGCTTTCAGCTTTTTCAGAGACTTATTGAAAACTAAATAAAAACAAGCGTTATGAACAATCAGAATTATGGAGTGATAGGTAATTGCCGCACGTCCACCCTCGTTTCACAAACAGAAGCCCTCTCTTTTATTTTTTTCATAGTAATCATCCTGCAAAGTTTATAAACAGACGAAGCCCCTCCGGTATTTCTACTGAAGGGGCTTCATAAAAAACGGCGGCTACCTACTCTCCCACTGTTACGCAGTACCATCGGCGTGACGAGGCTTAACTTCTCTGTTCGGAATGGGAAGAGGTGGAACCCTCGTGCTATAACCACCTGAAAAAGGTTATGACATGACGAAAAGTAAAATGAAAGACATTTGACAAGCTAAACGTATATAACAACCGTCCCGCAGAAAGAAAGTGGACGGGCAATTAGTAATGCTCGGCTATGATGTTACCACCTGTACACCTGCATCCTATCAACGTCATCGTCTTTGACGACCCTAAGAAATCTAATCTTGTGGCTGGCTTCGTACTTAGATGCTTTCAGCACTTATCCAATCCCGACTTAGATACCCAGCAATGCACCTGGCGGCACAACTGGTAAACCAGAGGTCAGTCCAACACGGTCCTCTCGTACTAGTGTCAGAGCCACGCAAATTTCATACGCCCACGATAGATAGAGACCGAACTGTCTCACGACGTTCTGAACCCAGCTCGCGTGCCACTTTAATGGGCGAACAGCCCAACCCTTGGGACCTTCTCCAGCCCCAGGATGTGACGAGCCGACATCGAGGTGCCAAACCCCTCCGTCGATATGAGCTCTTGGGAGGGATCAGCCTGTTATCCCCGGAGTACCTTTTATCCTTTGAGCGATGTCCCTTCCATGCGGAAACACCGGATCACTATGCTCTAGTTTCCTACCTGATCGACTTGTATGTCTCCCAGTCAAGCGCCCTTATGCCATTACACTCTACGGACGGTTACCAATCGTCCTGAGGGCACCTTTAGAAGCCTCCGTTACACTTTTGGAGGCGACCACCCCAGTCAAACTACCCACCAAACAGTGTCCCCGTTACAACGGGTTAGAACTCAAATAATCAAAGGGCCGTATTTCAACAGCGACTCCACACAAACTGGCGTCTGCGCTTCAAAGTCTCCGGCCTATCCTACACATCAATTACCCAAATTCAATGTTAAGCTATAGTAAAGGTTCACGGGGTCTTTTCGTCCCATCGCGGGTAATCGGCATCTTCACCGATACTACAATTTCACTGAGCTCACGGTTGAGACAGTGTCCAGATCATTACACCATTCGTGCAGGTCGGAACTTACCCGACAAGGAATTTCGCTACCTTAGGACCGTTATAGTTACGGCCGCCGTTTACTGGGGCTTCAATTCAATGCTTCTCTTGCGATGACATCTCCTCTTAACCTTCCAGCACCGGGCAGGTGTCAGGCTGTATACGTGATCTTTCAATTTGGCACAGCCCTGTGTTTTTGTTAAACAGTTGCCTGGACCTATTCTCTGCGCCCAACTCTCGTTGGGACCCTTTATCCCGAAGTTACAGGGTCAATTTGCCTAGTTCCTTAACCGTGAATCACTCAAGCGCCTTAGTATATTCAACCCGACTACGTGTGTCCGTTTGCGGTACGGGTACCTCAAGGATTAAGTTTAGCGGATTTTCTCGGGAGTATGTTTACACGCACTATTACCGTTTCCCGAAGGAATTGGTATACTATCAGGTTCGACTCTCGTGGTGGATTTGCCTGCCACAATCAACATCTACACCCTTCAACGGACTATTCCGTCAGTCCGCGGCGTTGTCACGACTCCGTCTCCACGTCACTCCTTAAGGTAGTACAGGAATATTAACCTGTTCTGCCATCGGCCTCACCGTTCGGCTGAGCCTTAGGACCCGACTAACCCTGATCCGATTAGCGTTGATCAGGAAACCTTAGTCTTTCGGCGAGGGGGTTTCTCACCCCCTTTATCGTTACTTATACCTACATTTGCTTTTCCACACGCTCCAGCAAAGCTCACGCTTCACCTTCGACGCGGAGTGGAATGCTCCCCTACCGATCATTAATGATCCCATAGCTTCGGTAAGATACTTGATGCCCGATTATTATCCACGCCAAACTCCTCGACTAGTGAGCTGTTACGCACTCTTTAAATGAATGGCTGCTTCCAAGCCAACATCCTAGCTGTCTTAGCAATCTGACTTCGTTAGTTCAACTTAGTATCTATTTCGGGACCTTAGCTGATGGTCCGGATTCTTCTCCTTTAGGACATGGACCTTAGCACCCATGCCCTCACTCCTGTGATAGAACTAATGCGCATTCGGAGTTTATCAAGACTTGATAGGCGGTGAAGCCCTCGCATCTTATCAGTCGCTCTACCTCACATTAGTAACTCACAAGGCTGCACCTAAATGCATTTCGGGGAGTACGAGCTATCTCCAAGTTTGATTAGCCTTTCACCCCCACCCTCAGCTCATCCGGAAGCTTTTCAACGCTTATCGGTTCGGTCCTCCAGTTAGTGTTACCTAACCTTCAACCTGGCCAAGGGTAGATCACTTGGTTTCGCGTCTACTCCTTCCGACTTATCGCCCTGTTCAGACTCGCTTTCGCTTCGGCTACGGATCTCTAGATCCTTAACCTTGCCGGAAAAAGTAACTCGTAGGTTCATTATGCAAAAGGCACGCCGTCACAGCATAAGCTGCTCCGACCGCTTGTAGGCGCATGGTTTCAGGGACTATTTCACTCTTCTATTCGAAGTGCTTTTCACCTTTCCTTCACAGTACTGGTTCGCTATCGGTCTCTCGGGAGTATTTAGCCTTACCGGATGGTCCCGGCTGGTTCACGCAAGATTCCTCGTGTCCCGCGCTACTCAGGATACCACTACGCTTCGTTCAGCTTCGAATACCGGACTATCACCGTCTATGGTTTCATTTTCCAAAGAATTCTTCTCACTGAATGTCTTGCGACAACGTGGTCCTACAACCCCAATATTGCCGTAACAACATTGGTTTGGGCTAATCCCCGTTCGCTCGCCACTACTTGGGGAATCATTATTATTTTCTTTTCCTACAGGTACTAAGATGTTTCAGTTCCCTGCGTTAGCCTCCTGCCAAGCAGGATGACATTCCTTCAGAATGTCGGGTTGTCCCATTCGGAAATCTTCGGATCAAAGGTTATTTGCACCTACCCGAAGCTTATCGCAGCTTATCACGTCCTTCATCGCCTCCGAGAGCCAAGGCATCCGCCATGCGCCCTTGCTTACTTTCTTTCAAACTGACTGCTCCGAAAACTATCCATTACTGAAATGGGAAATATCGGAGAGAGTACGGTTTGATATATACTTTTAGCTCTTTACTTTTATTTTACTTTTTGTACATCATGTCAAAGATCGTTTCCCATTGCTGGGGATGTGGAGAATAACGGATTCGAACCGTTGACCCTCTGCGTGCAAGGCAGATGCTCTAGCCAGCTGAGCTAATCCCCCGTAAGAGTCGTTTCGGAGTAGTCCCAGGCAGAGTTGAACTGCCGACCTCTACATTATCAGTGTAGCGCTCTAACCAACTGAGCTATAGGACTAGTTCAACCGTGTCTGTCTTTAGACTCGGCTTCTGTTTTCTCTTGTTTATCTCTATCTATATTACTATAGATGGTTGATCTATATTTTATAAATAAACAAGTACCAGTAGTACAATCTGAACAGAACCCGGTTCAATATTCCCCTAAAGGAAATGAACCATGAAGTCATTGTAACGACATCGCTCCAGAAAGGAGGTGTTCCAGCCGCACCTTCCGGTACGGCTACCTTGTTACGACTTAGCCCCAATTACCAGTTTTACCCTAGGACGCTCCTTGCGGTTACGTACTTCAGGTACCCCCGGCTTTCATGGCTTGACGGGCGGTGTGTACAAGGCCCGGGAACGTATTCACCGCGCCATGGCTGATGCGCGATTACTAGCGAATCCAGCTTCACGAAGTCGGGTTGCAGACTTCGATCCGAACTGAGAGAGGTTTTTGGGATTGGCATCCTGTCACCAGGTAGCGGCCTTCTGTACCCCCCATTGTAACACGTGTGTAGCCCCGGACGTAAGGGCCGTGCTGATTTGACGTCATCCCCACCTTCCTCACATCTTACGACGGCAGTCTCTCCAGAGTCCTCAGCATGACCTGTTAGTAACTGAAGATAAGGGTTGCGCTCGTTATGGCACTTAAGCCGACACCTCACGGCACGAGCTGACGACAACCATGCAGCACCTTCACAAATGCCTTGCGGCGTATGGGTTTCCCCATAATTCATTTGCAATTTAAGCCCGGGTAAGGTTCCTCGCGTATCATCGAATTAAACCACATGTTCCTCCGCTTGTGCGGGCCCCCGTCAATTCCTTTGAGTTTCACCGTTGCCGGCGTACTCCCCAGGTGGAATACTTAATGCTTTCGCTTGGCCGCTTACTGTATATCGCAAACAGCGAGTATTCATCGTTTACTGTGTGGACTACCAGGGTATCTAATCCTGTTTGATACCCACACTTTCGAGCATCAGCGTCAGTTACACTCCAGTGAGCTGCCTTCGCAATCGGAGTTCTTCGTGATATCTAAGCATTTCACCGCTACACCACGAATTCCGCCCACCTCTACTGCACTCAAGACTGCCAGTATCAACTGCAATTTTACGGTTGAGCCGCAAACTTTCACAACTGACTTAACAATCCGCCTACGCTCCCTTTAAACCCAATAAATCCGGATAACGCTCGGATCCTCCGTATTACCGCGGCTGCTGGCACGGAGTTAGCCGATCCTTATTCATATGGTACATACAAAAATCCACACGTGGACAACTTTATTCCCATATAAAAGAAGTTTACAACCCATAGGGCAGTCATCCTTCACGCTACTTGGCTGGTTCAGACTCGCGTCCATTGACCAATATTCCTCACTGCTGCCTCCCGTAGGAGTTTGGACCGTGTCTCAGTTCCAATGTGGGGGACCTTCCTCTCAGAACCCCTATCCATCGTAGTCTTGGTGGGCCGTTACCCCCCCAACAAACTAATGGAACGCATCCCCATCTCATACCGAATTTCTTTAATATAAAACCCATGCGGGAAATATATGCTATCGGATATTAATCTTTCTTTCGAAAGGCTATCCCCGAGTATGAGGCAGGTTGGATACGTGTTACTCACCCGTGCGCCGGTCGCCAGCTTTGGTTTGCAAGCAAACCAAACTGATGCCCCTCGACTTGCATGTGTTAAGCCTGTAGCTAGCGTTCATCCTGAGCCAGGATCAAACTCTTCATTGTAAAAGTATCTTTTAATCGGCATGTGCCGATTATAGCTCTGTTCAGGATGCCGTACAATTTATTGACTTCATTCTAAATACCTGTATCTATTACATATATATAAACATAAATAACAGATTGTATTGACGGTTCTATCTTTTCTTGTACTACTTGTATTGTTTATCAATATTTCAAAGAACTTGTCGCTTCCGTTTCAAAAGCGGGTGCAAAGGTAAGAGGTTTATTTTTAACTACCAAACTTTTTCGGAAGTTTTTTCAGTTTTTCTTTTTATCCGTTTCTCAGACTCTCTATGCGAAAGGGAAAGAATAAATAGAAAGAAGAACAAGCAAAACACCTTTTCTTTGCGAATCGGACTGCAAAGATAAGAACTTTTTTATTTATATTCCAAAACTTTTCGGAAGTTTTTTTGTTCTTGAGTCAAGCAGTCCTGCGCTTTGTCACTAAGTCATTTTCATCAAGGCTTTCTTCTCTCGGAAAGCGGGTGCAAAAGTACTCCCTTTCAGGATACAAAACAAATATATATCACTCTTTTTTCTGATTATTTTTTTATAATCTGACTAACTTGCTGATTGATAGGCAGGTTGAAGAAAACCGCCGTTTCTATACAAGAAGCTACGAAGGGAAGAATACAAAACTATACACATTATTATATTTAAACGAGGGAGAAAAGCACTAAACAAAGAAACAAGTAATGCAGGCAGATTTATTCGGTACTAAAAAAAACAGGCCGGATATAAAAAGCGGGGAATTACCCATTCCGACATTTACATACCACCTACCCCTGAGGCGAATCATCCTTCCGGAAGGAGGAGAATAACGGATAATCGAAAAGACATGCTGTTCGTTCCACTACAATGAACAGGACAGGGAACTTCAGTGGAAAGAACCGGCCACCGGAGTGAAAAAGCCCGGCCACCGGAGTGGAACAAAAAAGAGGATAGGGGAAAAGCACAAGGCAGGAGAAAAATATGGAGTAGAGAGAAGAAAGAACAGGAGAGGAGGCTATGAGAAATGAATCGATTATGAGGGAAAACAACAGAAAAACTATGAGAAATAACTCTGTCCCTTTTTATTTCTCATAAATTAATTAATTGAGAATAAATTAGTTATACAAAAAACATGAGAATATGAGATATGAAATTGAAAAATCTTTTCTGGTAGAAACCTAAGTTCAAGTTATAAATGCGACACCCCTAATTTTATAAATTGAATTCAGCAGCAAATAAAAGTGAAACAACTCATTTCCAGCGAGCCCCACTTAAGACTCATCAGCCCACGCCGTTTTGACAAGACAAGCCTTGTACAAAAAAGTAACGAAGGGACTGCCAAGCCCCGTGCCACAGCTAAACTTACAGTTAGTGACAGATACTGAAGACTTAGCTTCACATTTGCTAAGACTGATACTCCGGCAATACCCTTTAGAATGTTTAAAACATCTTCTTACAAAGCCTGGGTATAGCTTCTTTCAGCACTGCCGAAGGTACGTGGAAATTCTCTCTTAACTTCCTCTTTTTTCAGATTTTATATTCTTCTATCTTCCGATACAACGTAGTAAGCCCAATTTTCAGCAGACGGGCAGCTTCCGTCTTATTGCCTTTCGTATACTCCAACACTCGTGCAATATGTCTTTTTTCCATAGCTGCCAATTCAAAATTCCCGGCATTATCATCCGAGCATTCGTAATGATTGTTCTGAATCTCCAAAGGAAGGTCACATACATCCAACCGTCCGCCTTCACAGACAATCAGGCTGCGCTCAATCACATTCCTCAATTCACGGATATTGCCCTTCCAAGGTTGTTGTTCCAAGGCTTCCAGAAAAGCGGGAGTCATTTCGTTGACGGCATACGAAAGGCACTCGGAGAAACTTTTGGCAAAGGCAGTAGCCAAGATCTTAATATCGCCGGCACGTTCGCGAAGTGAAGGAAGATGCACCTGAAACACGGAAAGACGATAAAACAAGTCTTCACGGAAATGTCCCACCCTGATTTCTTCCTGCAAATTGCGGTTGGTGGCAGCGATGATACGCACGTTTACTCTTGTAGGTTTCGTGTCACCGATCTTTATATATTCGCCCGTTTCGAGGATACGCAATAGTTTGGCTTGCAGTTCAAAAGCCATTTCGCCTATTTCGTCCAGAAAGATAGTCCCATTGTTAGCTTCTTCAAAAAGCCCTTTCTTATCTTTCAATGCTCCGGTAAATGAACCGGCTCTGTGACCGAACATTTCACTCTCCAACAGTTCTTTGCTGAAAGAAGAACAGTTGACCGCTACGAAATTCTGTTTACTCCGTTTGCTGCTGTAATGTATGGCTTGCGCAAAGACTTCTTTTCCGGTTCCGGTTTCTCCGGTCAATAGTACCGGGACATCAGTCACCGAAACTTTCTGAGCCAGCAGTACGGCCTCTTTCAAAGCTTTCGATTCGCCCAAGATAGAATCAAACGAATACATCTGCCCCACCTTCTTTTCGAGTTTTTCGAGCCGGACATTCATTTTTGCTTTCTCTACGGCACGACTAATCAGCGGGATAATCTTGTTGTTATCATCGCCTTTGGTTATATAATCGAATGCACCGTTCTTGATAGCCTGTACCCCATCAGGAATATTGCCGTGGGCAGTAAGAAGAATCACTTCGACGTTAGGAGCTAACTTTTTAATGTTCAGCACCAAGTCTACCCCATTTCCATCAGGAAGAAAGACATCGCATAGCGCCACATCAGGCGATTGTGTCTCCAACTGTTTGAGAGCAGCCTTGCAGTCGCCGGCCTGACATACTTCATAGCCCTCCAGTCCCAGCATACGCGCCAACAGGCTACGAATCTGAACTTCATCGTCAATAACAAGAATTTTACTCATAATTTACCTATATTAAAAATAGAAGAATGAAAACAGGGTGCGCAAATATAAGTTTTTTCCGTGAATCCATGAACATTTCTTTCATACTGTTGTTATTTCCACAGGAAACTATTTACACCAAAAACAGAATATATGAAAGTTATTATCATCGGAGGTGTTGCAGGAGGAGCTACCACTGCCGCCCGAATCAGACGAGTAGACGAAGCCGCAGAAATTATCCTTCTGGAAAAAGGAAAGTATATATCTTATGCTAATTGCGGGCTGCCCTATTATATAGGAGGAGTGATTGAGGAACGAGAGAAATTATTCGTGCAGACTCCCGAAGCATTCTCCACACGATTTCGTGTTGACGTGCGTACGGAAAATGAAGTGATCTTCATCGACCGGAAAAGAAAAACCGTTACTGTCCGCCGCAGCAGCGAGGACACTTATCAGGAAAGTTACGACAAACTACTTATTTCCACCGGTGCCTCCCCCGTACGTCCTCCCCTGCCGGGAATCGACCTGAACGGAATCTTCACATTAAGAAATGTAGCGGACACGGATCGGATTAAAGAATATATCAATACCCATGCTCCCCGAAGAGCCGTTGTCATCGGAGCCGGATTTATCGGACTCGAAATGGCAGAAAACCTGCACGCACAAGGAGCAAAAGTTTCAATTGTAGAAATGGGAAATCAGGTAATGGCCCCCATTGATTTCTCCATGGCTTCGCTTGTTCACCAACATTTAATGGAAAAAGGAGTAAATCTGTATCTGGAACAAGCCGTAGCCTCTTTCGAAAGAGAAGGGAAAGGACTGAAAGTTATTTTCAAGAACGGACAGTCCGTTCCTGCCGATATTGTCATCCTATCTATCGGCGTGCGTCCGGAAACGAATCTGGCACGGGCTGCCGAACTGACAATCGGTGAAACCGGAGGCATCGCTGTGAATGACTATCTACAAACTTCCGATGAATCGATTTATGCGATCGGCGACGCTATCGAATTCCGCCACCCGATTACGGGCAAACCGTGGCTCAACTATCTGGCCGGACCTGCCAATCGACAGGGACGTATCGTAGCCGACAATATCCTAGGCGCCAAAATTCCTTATGAGGGATCGATCGGTACTTCAATCGCAAAAGTATTCGATCTGACGGTCGCTTCTACCGGTTTACCCGGCAAACGGTTGCGACAGGCAGAGATCGACTATATGTCTTCTACTATTCATCCTGCTTCGCACGCCGGTTATTATCCGAATGCCATGCCGATGAGTATCAAAATCACATTCGATAAAAAAACGGGAAGGTTGTACGGAGGACAGATTGTCGGTTATGACGGAGTAGACAAGCGGATTGACGAAATAGCGCTTGTGATAAAATATAAAGGTACAATCTACGACCTGATGAAAGTGGAACAGGCGTATGCTCCTCCGTTCTCGTCTGCCAAAGATCCGGTAGCTCTTGCAGGATACGTGGCGGAGGATATTATTTCCGGAAGAACACGACCTGCCTACTGGCGGGAATTGAGAGACATCGAAATGGAAAACAAATTCCTGCTGGATGTCCGCACACAGGATGAATTTTCATTGGGCACGCTGCCGGGAGCTGTGAATATTCCTTTGGACGAACTGAGGGACAGGATAGCCGAACTGCCGAAAGACAAGATGATTTATACATTCTGCGCCGTAGGATTGAGAGGGTATCTTGCTTACCGGATACTGACACAGCACGGATTTGAAAAAGTCCGTAATCTGTCGGGCGGACTAAAAACATATCGCGCTGCTACCGCTCCTATCATTATACACGAAGAAAATGATAATGAGACGGACGAGACAACAGTACGGCAAGAAGCAACGGTTCAGGCTAGCAAACCAGTTGCTCCTGTCGAAACAGCCAAGACTATCCGGGTAGACGCCTGCGGCCTACAATGTCCCGGCCCGATTTTAAAGATGAAGAAGACAATGGACATGCTCGCTTCGGGAGAACGCGTTGAAATCACTGCAACTGATCCGGGGTTCCCTCGTGACGCCGCCGCATGGTGCAATTCAACCGGTAACCAACTCGTTTCGAAAGAGTCTTCCGGAGGAAAATCTGTGATAGTTATTGAAAAGGGAGAACCAAAATCGTGCAACATTGTTACTTCTTGTGACAGCAAAGGAAAAACTTTCATCATGTTTAGTGATGATTTGGACAAAGCTTTAGCAACTTTTGTACTCGCAAATGGTGCAGCAGCTACCGGACAGAAGGTGACAATCTTCTTCACATTCTGGGGACTGAACGTTATCAAGAAGTTGCACAAGCCGAAAACCGAAAAAGATATCTTCGGAAAGATGTTCGGTATGATGCTGCCTTCCAGTTCCGGAAAGCTGAAACTCTCGAAGATGAGCATGGGCGGAATAGGGGGAAAAATGATGCGGTATATCATGAATAAGAAAGGAATAGATTCATTGGAATCCCTGCGTCAGCAAGCCTTAGAAAACGGAGTGGAATTTATTGCTTGTCAAATGTCAATGGACGTCATGGGAGTGAAACAAGAAGAACTCCTCGACGAAGTAACGGTAGGCGGCGTAGCAACGTATATGGAACGGGCGGATAACGCGAACGTGAATCTATTTATTTAAAAGATATGACTAATAAAATATATTCAAACAAAATATGAAAACAATATGTGCAATGCGCGAAGTGTTCAGAGCCATGTCGAGCTTTGAAACTGCATTTGAAAAAGTATACCGGATAACGTTGAATGAAGCGATGATATTATGCATCCTCAAAGACGCCACCGAGAGAATGACGGCAACTAACCTGTCGAAAAGTACAGATTTAAGTCCCTCACATACATCGAAAATGCTCCGGATACTGGAAGAAAAAGGATTGATTGTCAGGGAACTCGGCAACGAGGACCGCCGGCAAATGTACTTTCACCTGTCTTCAACAGGCAAACAACGGGTTAGCGAACTGGAAGTTGACAAGGTGGAAATGCCGGAACTGCTGAAACCTCTGTTTAAATAAACGGAATTTCAAGCAAGAATCTGTAAAGAATGAATGGTAAGCAAACTAGCTGTTGATGCGGCAAAGAGCTTACCTTTTTTATTGAATCCCGAAAAAGAAAGATGTTAATTTTCCGGCAAAATAATTTTTCACGCGAACCTTTTTATTTTTTTCTTGTTGTTTCTAGCAAAAGCCCCAAGGTACCAGGGCGATGATTTTATATAACCTAAACATTATAAAAGATATGAAGAAATTAATTCCTATTTTATTGGCGGTCTTTGCACTCGCTTCCTGCGAAAAAGACCCGGACATGGGTAAGCTGGATGACAACTATCTGGTATACACTAACCACGACGAGAAAGCTGACTTCAAAGTTCCTACATTCTATCTGGCAGACAAGATTCTGGTGATCTCCGATAGTAAAGAACCGGAATATCTCGAAGGAGAAGGCGCTGAACAAATTCTGGCAGCTTATACGGATAACATGATTGCCAGAGGTTATGCAGCAGCAACCAACAAAGAAAGCGCTGACTTGGGTATTCAGGTGAGCTACATCGCAAGTACTTATTATTTCACCAGTTATTCACAGCCTGAATGGTGGTGGGGTTATCCCGGTTACTGGGGGCCGAACTACTGGGGCGGAAACTGGGGTGGCGGCTGGTACTACCCGTACGCTGTGACTTACAGTTATAGTACCAACTCATTCCTGACAGAAATGGTGAACTTGAAAGCCGAACAAGGCGAAAGCAAAAAGCTGCCCGTTGTATGGACTAGCTATCTGACCGGATTTGACACTGGATCCAAAGCTATCAACCGTACTCTTGCAGTAGAAGCTGTCAACCAGTCATTCGCTCAGTCACCTTATCTTACTAACAAATAAACAACTACAACTGTTATGAAAACAAGAAAAAATATATATTTCAAGGTAGTGGCCTTGGCGGTCATTGCTATCGCTTTCGCCATGCCGGCCAAGGCACAGCTATCAGACAACGGATATGCTAATATAGACTGGCAGTTCAATGCTCCGTTAAGCAATCATTTTGCCGACAAAGCAAGTGGTTGGGGAATGAACTTCGAAGGTGGTTACTTCGTGACTCCCAACATCGGTTTGGGACTTTTCCTGAACTATCACAGCAACCACGAATATGTAGGTCGCGAAACATTCAAAATGGCCGGTGGTGATGTCACTACCGATCAGCAACATACTATATTCCAGTTGCCTTTCGGTGCTGCCGCACGCTACCAATGGAATCGTGGCGGAGCCGTTCAACCCTACGTCAGTGCTAAATTAGGTGCTGAATATGCTAAAGTACGCTCTAACTTCAATATGCTCGAAGCAAGAGACAATAGCTGGGGATTCTACGCTTCTCCTGAAATCGGTATCAACGTATTCCCTTGGGTATACGGACCGGGGCTTCACTTTGCTTTATATTACAGCTATGGTACCAACAAGGCTGATGTACTGCATTACAGTGTAGACGGTTTGAGCAATTTCGGCTTCCGTCTGGGTCTGTCATTCTAAGCCCGGCAACAATCAGAATTACATTAATAATAAATAAGGAGTGCCCTTCTGCTATCATAAGCGGAAGGACACTTTATTTTATACCTGTGTTCAGTGCGGAAGGATTACTTTTTCTTCATCGCATCATAAATCACTTCCTGTATCCGCTCGCGTATGTGCAGCCTAATTAACTTGCGATTGGTAACATCCGGATAAATCCGGTTGCTAAGAAAGACATAAACCAGTTCGTTAACCGGATCCACCCATGCGCACGTACCGGTAAATCCGGTATGACCATAGACTTCTGCCGGAGCATCGGGAGCGCAGTTCCCTTTCTTCGAGTCTTCCCTATCCGGTTTATCAAATCCCAGTCCCCGCCGGCTTATCTTTGAAACCGAAGTAGTGAACAACTGGCAAGTCTCTTTGCTCAAATAACGCCGGCCGTCTATTTCTCCCCCGTTCAATAACATCTGATATACACGGGCTACTTCGCGGGCAGTAGAGAATAATCCGGCATTGCCAGCCAATCCGCCGAAGAAAGCGGAAGCCTCATCATGCACGAATCCTTGCAGGGTATCTTTCCGCAAGAAGCGGTCGTTATTGGAAGGAACGACTTCCGACTTTGCCAGACGACGCAAAGGCAGGTAACCTGTACGCTCCAGTCCCAACGGTTCGTAAAACTCGCTTTGCAAGTATGCCTCCATTGGCATTCCCGCAAGCTGTTCAACCAGCATTCCCAACAGGATAAATCCAATATCACTATATACATAACGTTTCTGCCCCAACGGCGCTTCCACAATTTTCTCTTCTATCACCTTGCGGAACGATCGGTTCAACCACAGATTATCACAGATTTGAATGGTATAATCCCCGGTTTTCGTTGGAGATACATATTCTTCCTTAAACTTGAAATTCGGATTTGCCCACGTATTTGTTCCTATATTCACCGGATGCTGTGCATCTCTACGCGCACTGAACAAACGGCCTTTATAGCTATCCTTATCAATCACTTCCTGATAGAAAGGTAGCCAAGACGGCAGACCGGACTGATGATACAGGATCTCCTGAATCGTTATGTCCTTTTTATTGGTGCGCTGCAAAAACGGCAGATAATCCGAAATCTTATCTGTCAGGTTAAAGCGCCCCTTATCATAGAGTTTCATAACAGCAAGCAAGGTAGCCGTCGTTTTCGTAAGGGAGGCCAGGTCATAGATATCCGATGATTCGACGCGGGCACTTCCTTTTCCTGTATGTGTGCCGAAAGCTTTATCGACCATTACATGACCATTTTTCATAACTACTACCTGACAACCGGGATAGGCTCCTTGCCGGATACCGTCCAAAGCAACAGAATCAATCCGCTTCAACGACACAGATGAAAGGCCGTATTCTTCAGGTACAAAATGCAAAGGAGTTTTCGGAGTGATTGTCACCCCCGCACCTGTATGGAATAATCCGCCCAAACTCGCCGACAATCTTCCATCCGCAGTGGCTTTGGCAAATAAGACGTCTGCCACCTGACGCTGAATATCCGTATTGTGGCTATGCGCTAACACTACTGCCGAAGCATGGCTCACCGCGCGCTGAATCTGTAACATCATCTTGCCGGGGGTGAAGAAAAGATAGACAACCGGAGCATCGGGAGCAAACTTCGTAAAGAATGGCTGATAAGAAGCCAGGCGTTGTTCGCTGACAGCTACTACAACTCGTTTATAAATAGCTAATGAATCATATAATCGACGGTTTTCTTCTTCTGTCTGTTTCGGACGAAGGCGGAAACGAACCAGAGATGCATAACGTGTCATTTGCTTTGCTAATGCTTCCGTCTCACCCGGGTCGCCTACTTCGAGCAAAGCTATCTTCTGGTCTTTGTCCGTATGTAGCGGCAGTACATGATCTTTATTATTCAGAACGGTAATTGCCGCCAGGTTCAGCCGGCGCACCAAGTCGCGCGCCTGCGGGCTGTTCACCCGCTGCTCCAGGCCGGACAATTGCACGTACTTCTTTTTGCTAAGTCCCAGCGCATATTTGTAGGTCAGTACCTTGCGGCATTTACTTTCTATATCTTCCCGGCTCAGTTCGCCTTTTTCAACAGCTGCAAGCACAGCCGGCACTTCCGCCTTCAGATTACGTGGAGCCAGTACCATGTCATTACCTGCCTGCAATGCCTGCAAGCTGACATTCCCATTGCCCGATACGCCCCTCATGGCAAGCGCATCAGTAAAAATCAATCCTTTAAAAGCCAGTTCATCCGTCAATAAGTCGTATACGACATTGCGAGACAAAGAAGACGGGAGCCCGCCGATCGGCTCAATGACCGGGACTTGCAGATGTCCCACCATCATACCACCTACTCCGGCACGAATCGCTTCCTTAAAAGGATAGAGTTCGACACTGTCCAAACGTTCGCGCGTGAAGGGAAGTATGGGTAGAGCTTTATGCGAATCAACATCAGTATCTCCATGTCCGGGGAAGTGTTTGCACACAGACAATACTCCTCCTCCTTCCAGACCGGAAGCATAAGCGATTACCTTATCGGCAACTTGTATCGGATCTTCTCCGAAAGAACGGGTGTTGATTACCGGGTTCTTCGGGTTGATATTCACATCCGCCACCGGAGCAAAATTCACCTGCACACCTATCTGACGGCATTGACGGGCTACTTCACGCCCGTATTCATAAATCAGGCGATTGTCACGAATGCATCCCAACACCATATTCCGTGGAAACACAGGTGTGCCGCGCAAACGCATCGCCACCCCCCATTCCCCGTCAAAAGTGATCATCACAGGAACTTTCGCCTGCCGTTGTGCCCGGTTGGTTAACTCAACCTGATTCTGCATCTTCCCACCGGAAAAGAGAAGCCCGCCGACTTTATAAGTATCAATAGCCTCACGCAATAACTCCAAATTTCGCTTGGTGTTTACCGGAGCAATGGTATAGATAAACAACTGGCCGACCTTTTCTTTAAAGGATAACTTATCCATCACCGAATCGACCCAATGCCGGCAATTCTTATCCTGCTGTGCTTTATATAAGAGCAAAGGTTCAACAGAAGCAGCATTCTGGGCCGGACTCGAAACGGATCCGGCTAAAATAAAAAATAAAACAACTAAGATAAAGGGAAATATTCTCATTTACGTTTCAAAGTCAAGTTGAGACGACCTACCCGAACTCCACTTTTTCCTGTGTGCATAACGGGTACCTCTTTTCCATCCACATTCTGATAATTCTCCGGTCCTTTCATAAAAGTGTGCGAGTGTCCGCCCAAAATTACATCGATATTCCGTGTTTTTGCAACCAACTCCCTATCCATTTGAATGCCTAGGTGAGACAGGCATACAACGAGGTCGCATCCCTTCTCTTTCAACAAGGCAGCTACCTTGTTCGACACTTCAATAGGATCTTCATAAACAACTCCGACGCATTTATTTGCCTGAATCAAACCTTCCGGTTTCGCTCCGAGTCCAAAGACACCGATTTTCAGCCCAAACCGTTTCAGAATAACGTATGGCTTTACCAAATCTTTCAGCACCGTAGCGTCCAGATTGTAATTGGAACAAACCACCGGGAATTTAGCCATTTTGAAGAGTAAAGCCATATTGTCCAGATCAAAATCGAATTCATGATTACCGATAGTCATGGCATTATATCCCATTTCGTTCATTAACTTGACTTCCACTTCGCCACGGAACATATTATAATAAGGCGTACCTTGTGAAATATCCCCGCAGTCGAACAGCAACACATTTTTATGTTCCTTGCGGAACTGGTCGAGGAAAGTGGCACGACGGACAAAACCGCCCTCGTCATAGTTACGGTCGCCTTTTTGATTTATAGGTTCGATGCGACTATGCACATCGCTTGTCTGCAAAATTATAATTTCTTTGGTATCCTGTGCATAAGTTGAAAAGCCGAAACACACTACAAGGCATACCCATAATGATAGCTGAAATCTCTTCATATCCTATATTTTTAGATTCTCCTTTTTACTTATTTTACGGTTATACGTCCGTCCAACTTCGACGTAATGATTTTGCCTTCCGCCGTTTGCTTCCGTACATAGTCCAAAAACAATCCGCGTAAAGTAGCATCTTCCGGGCATTCCCTTTTTTCAGCTTGCAGGAAAGCATCCATGCGTCCGTTTCCGTCTGCCAGATAGTCGATAGTAGCCACGGTATAAAGCTGGTCATCCACTACCGGTTTTCCACCGATCGTAGCATTCAGCAATTCTCCTTTTTTATTGATTTCCAAACGGATACCGCTTACACCTTCTCCATGTAAAGAAGCAATTGCTTTAAACAGACGTTTCATGTCCGTACCTTTCATCGTCAAGACGCACAATGAATTTTCAAAAGGAAGAATTTCAAAAACAGCACCTACCGTGATGTCTCCCTTAGGCAGGATATTACGTAATCCGCCCATATTGACCAGTCCCATATCCGCCGGTTTGCCCAACACTTGCGCGGCAGCTTCTTGCAGCACGCTTGCCACCAAATTAGAGAGCAAGCTTTCAGGGGTCCCCTTATCCATTTTCATTTCACTGGTACCGATGACTTCGTACATCATCGCGTCTACTTTATCCTTGTAGGGTTTTAATACGGTGGTCGCTTTTTTGTCAGGATTAGCATCCCAAGTAGAGTCAATCGTAATCATGTTGCCCTCCACCTTGGATATTTCATAGCGGGCGGTAGTTTCTTGTGCTGAACGACAGGAAGTAAACAGGAAGCATCCCGTCAAGCCTGCCACAGTCAGTAACTTTACATAAGTTCGTTTCATGCTCGTTGTTTTTTAGATATGCGACAAATATACAAAAAACATTTGGCTATCTGCCAAATAATTTGTTACTTTGCACCGCTTTCGCGCAATCGCTGTCAAGAGACGAGATACTTGGTATGTTGCGTTGTAACGATGAAACAATTTAATAATAACAACAATGGATTTAATTAAAATTGCAGAAGAAGCATTCGCTACCGGAAAACAGCACCCGAGCTTCAAAGCAGGAGACACTGTAACAGTAGCATATCGTATTATTGAAGGTAACAAAGAACGTGTACAGTTGTACCGTGGTGTTGTTATCAAAATCGCTGGTCACGGAGACAAAAAACGTTTCACTGTACGTAAAATGTCAGGAACTGTAGGCGTAGAAAGAATTTTCCCCATCGAATCACCGGCTATCGACAGCATCGAGGTGAACAAGGTAGGTAAAGTTCGTCGCGCTAAATTGTATTACCTGCGTGCTCTTACCGGTAAGAAAGCTAGAATCAAAGAAAAAAGAGTTAACAACTAAGATTAACTTTAAGATTCGAGATAAAAAAGGGAACTTCATTCAACATGAAATTCCCTTTTTTATTTCTTAGCCTCACCTCTTTTTCCTCACGGTCAAGGAATTGTTCCCCAGTGAGAAACTGTAATTTTCCCGGTATATAAAAAGAAAATCCCCGAAAACAATAGCTCCCGGGGATTTTCATTACCTTTATTATAAAATCGATATTATTCCTTGATATCTTTTAGCTCCCAAGCCAAAGCACTGGCACCCAATACAGCAGCATCAGAATCTTTCAGTTCAGAAACGAGCAATTTTGTCTTACCTTTATAAATATTCAGTACATTATCATCGATTGACTTCATAATCGGTTTCATGATATAATCGCCTGATTTAGCCAAACCTCCGAACAATACGATTGCTTCAGGACTGGAGAATGCAATAGCATCTGCCAAAGCTTCACCCAGAATATTTCCTGTAAACTCGAATATTTCCTGTGCCAGTTTATCTCCTTGTACGGCAGCGTCATATACATCTTTTGAAGTGATACTTTCTGCCGGAATGTTACGAAGCAAGCTGGCATCAGTACGAGCAGCTAGAAATTCACGGGCTGTACGGGCTACACCAGTAGCCGAGCAGTAAGTTTCCAAACAACCTTTACGGCCACAACCACAGATACGACCGTCACGACGGGCAATCACGTGCCCCAATTCACCGGCAAAACCGTCATGGCCATACACCATTTGACCGTTGATAACAATACCGCTACCTACACCGGTACCCAGGGTAATCATGATAAAGTCTTTCATACCACGGGCAGCACCATAAGTCATTTCACCGATAGCAGCTGCATTAGCGTCATTGGTCAAAGCCGTAGGAATACCCAATCTTTCTTCAAACATAGCAGCTAACGGAAGGATCCCTCTCCAAGGCAAGTTTGGAGCGAATTCAATAGTTCCCGTATAGTAGTTACCATTCGGAGCACCCACACCGATACCTCTGATCTTATCGACACCGCCATTAGCGATAATCAACGGAAGCAGATTCTTGCAAACTTCGTCAGCATATTCTTCGGCAGTAGGATAACCGGCAGTTTTGATTGAGCTGCTGGCAATAATAGTTCCGCGTGCGTCAACAATTCCAAAGACGGTGTTCGTTCCGCCTATGTCAATACCTACTACGTAGGGCTTTTCCATGTTTGAATTCATGATACTTTTATTTAAAAGGGTTAGTTAATCATTAAGTTTACTGCACACAAATTACGTAAAGAAGATTGAGTCTACAAAATGTTTTTAGAAAAAAGTTCGGCCACCTTGCAACTTTTCGTATCTTGAAGCCGTCTAATAGTAGAAATTTATTAGAAAACAGGAACTAAATAAAGAAAATTGTGATACAACTAACGGACATCAACAAGACCTACAACAACGGAGCACCCCTCCATGTACTTAAAGGCATTAATCTCACTATCGGACGAGGTGAATTTGTTTCTATCATGGGAGCATCCGGGTCCGGGAAATCAACCTTACTTAATATATTAGGAATACTTGATAACTACGATACCGGAGATTATTATCTGAACAACGTACTTATCAAAGACTTGAGCGAAACCAAAGCCGCCGAATACCGGAACCGTATGATCGGCTTTATTTTCCAGTCATTCAACTTAATTTCCTTCAAAGACGCCGTAGAAAACGTTGCACTTCCTTTATTCTATCAAGGGATCAGCCGAAAGAAACGAAATGCACTTGCACTGGAATATCTCGACCGATTGGGACTGAAAGACTGGGCACACCATATGCCCAACGAAATGAGCGGCGGTCAGAAACAACGTGTAGCTATCGCCCGAGCACTCATCACCCAACCGCAAATTATCCTGGCTGACGAACCGACGGGAGCATTGGACAGCAAAACTTCAGTAGAAGTGATGCAAATCCTGAAAGACCTGCATAAAATGGGAATGACGATTGTAGTGGTCACCCATGAAAGCGGAGTGGCCAACCAGACCGATAAAATCATCCACATCAAAGACGGTATCATTGAACGAATTGAAGACAACATCGATCACGACGCTTCTCCTTTCGGCAAAAACGGTATCATGAAATAAATCAAAATATACTACTATACAAACGATATCATGATTGACATCTGGCAAGAAATTTATAGTACTATCAAACGCAATAAGCTGAGGACCTTCCTTACAGGATTTGCCGTAGCATGGGGAATATTCATGCTTATCGTCCTATTGGGTGCAGGCAACGGACTGATTCATGCATTCGAGCAATCGGCTTCGGAACGGGCGATGAACTCTATCAAGATTTTCCCGGGTTGGACAAGTAAATCCTACGATGGATTGAAAGAAGGAAGACGGGTGCAACTGGACAATAAAGACGTAGACGCTACCAACCGGTATTTCCCGGATCATGTCATCAATACCGGTGGAACGGTATGGCAAGGAGGCGTAAATCTTAGTTTCGGGCAAGAGTATGTAAGCCTGAGTCTTTCCGGTGTATATCCCAATCATACGGAAGTAGAAGTTGTAAAACTCTTCAAAGGACGTTTCATCAACGAGATTGATATCAGGGAACGACGCAAAGTGATCGTGCTCCATAAGAAGACTGCTGAAATCTTATTCGACAAGACCCATACCGATCCTATCGGACAGTTTGTCAATGCCGGCAATGTGGTTTATCAAGTGGTTGGACTTTATAACGACAAGGGAGACAGCGGAGACAGCGACGCCTACATTCCTTTCAGTACTCTGCAAACCATTTATAATAAGGGTGACAAACTGAATAACCTCATCATGACTACCAAAAATTTGGAAACAATAGAAGCCAATGAGAAGTTTGAAACCTACTACCGCAAAGTTTTGGGAGCCAATCATCGTTTTGACCCGACCGACCATAGTGCAATTTGGATATGGAACCGATTTACCAATTATCTACAACAACAGCAGGGGTCGGCCATGCTCCGTATAGCGATTTGGGTTATCGGTATTTTTACATTACTAAGCGGAATTGTCGGAGTTTCCAATATCATGTTGATTACGGTAAAAGAACGTACCCGCGAATTTGGTATCCGCAAAGCACTCGGCGCCAAACCGCTTTCTATTCTTTGGCTGATTATCGTTGAGAGTGTCACTATTACCACAATATTCGGATATATAGGCATGGTGGCCGGTATCGGAGCAACCGAATGGATGAACAACGCTTTCGGCAATCAGACAATGGATACCGGAATGTGGACAGAAACGGTTTTTCTGAATCCTACTGTCGACATCAGAATCGCCATACAAGCTACACTCACATTAATAATAGCTGGAACATTAGCCGGATTGTTCCCTGCCCGGAAAGCAGTCAGTATCCGGCCGATCGAAGCACTTAGAGCAGATTAAGATTATGAGAATAGACATAGATACTTGTGAGGAAATCCTCATCACTATCACAAGAAATAAGACAAGAAGTCTGCTGACTGCATTCGGTGTGTTCTGGGGAATTTTTATGCTTGTAGCCCTTATTGGCGGCGGACAGGGACTGGAATATATGCTAAAAAAGAACTTTGAAGGATTTGCGACTAACTCCGGTTTCCTAGCTTCACAAAGGACAGGAGAAGCGTATAAAGGTTTTCGCAAAGGAAGGTGGTGGAATCTGGAATCTACAGATATCGAACGCCTTCGTTCGCAGGTCAAAGAAGTGGAAGTCATTACCCCCTCCGTTGCACGTTGGGGATCTAAAGCTGTATACGAAGATAAGAAATATGATTGCAGTGTAAAAGGACTATACCCCGATTATCTCCACATCGAATCACAGGAAATGGCGTATGGACGGTTTATCAATGAAGTTGATATACGCGAAGCGCGAAAAGTTTGTGTGATCGGCAAACGAATTTATGAAAGCCTTTTCAAACCGGGAGAGAACCCGTGCGGCAAATACGTGAGAGTAGACGGGATTTATTATCAGGTGATCGGGATGTCTTCTTCCGAAGGAGATATGAATATACAAGGAAGAGCTTCGGAAGCCGTCACTCTACCTTTCACCACCATGCAACAGGCTTATAATCTGGGAGGACAGATTGATGTAGTATGCTTCACAGCCAAACAAGGTGTCAAGGTGTCTGAACTGCAACCGAAAATGGAACAGATTATCAAAGCTGCCCATTATATCGCCCCTAACGACAAACAAGCAGTTATGTATCTGAATGCCGAAGCGATGTTTTCTATGGTAGACAACTTATTCAACGGCATTAATATATTGGTCTGGATGGTAGGATTAGGAACGTTACTGGCAGGTGCTATCGGTGTATCCAATATCATGATGGTGACCGTAAAGGAACGCACGACCGAAATTGGTATCCGCCGGGCTATCGGAGCACGTCCGAAAGATATCCTGCAACAGATTCTATCGGAAAGTATGGTGCTCACCACGATTGCCGGAATGTTCGGGATTTCTTTTGCCGTAATGATATTGCAAGTAGCAGATATGCTAGCCAGTTCAAACGGAGGAGACAGCCATTTTCAAGTCAGCTTCGGATTAGCGGTCGGCACTTGCGCACTTCTGGCTGCATTGGGGATGTTAGCCGGCCTGGCACCTGCTTATCGGGCAATGGCTATCAAGCCGATTGAAGCAATCAGAGATGAGTAGAAGTTGAGTATTGAGAAGGAAGAGTTGAAAGTTGAATAAAGAATTAAAAATTAAACATATATAATCAAGATGAAAAAGTATCTGAAAATCGTATTATTGGTAATTGTTGCCATAATCCTCGTCGGAACGTTCGTATTCCTTTATCAGAAGTCGCGCCCGAAGGTTGTTGTCTACGAAACCCTCAAGCCGGAAGTGACTGATCTGCAAAAGACCACCGTAGCTACCGGAAAAGTAGAACCAAGAGATGAAATTCTAATCAAGCCCCAGATCTCGGGTATTATTGACGAAGTATACAAGGAGGCAGGACAAGCAGTGAGGAAAGGTGAGGTGATAGCCAAGGTAAAGGTTATCCCCGAACTCGGACAGTTAAACTCGGCAGAAAGCCGTGTCCGTCTGGCGGAGATTAATGCAACACAGGCGGAAACGGATTTTTCCCGCGTGAAGAAACTGTATGAGGACCAACTAATCAGCCGGGAAGAATATGAGAAAAGTGAAGTAGCCGTCAAACAGGCACGCGAAGAAAAGCAGACTGCCAAAGATAACCTGGAAATCGTAAAAGAAGGTATTACCAAAAACAGTGCTTCATTCAGCAGTACCATGATTCGTTCTACTATCGACGGACTGATTCTAGACGTACCGGTAAAAGCCGGAAACTCGGTGATCATGAGTAACACCTTCAATGACGGAACAACTATTGCTACGGTAGCCAACATGAATGATTTGATTTTCCGTGGTAATATTGATGAAACGGAAGTAGGCCGCATCCATGAAGGTATGCCGCTTAAGTTGACTATCGGAGCTTTACAAAATCTGACATTCAACGCGATATTGGAATATATATCTCCTAAAGGAGTAGAGACTAACGGAGCTAACCAGTTTGAAATTAAAGCTGCTATTTCAGTTCCGGACTCCGTACAGGTTCGTTCCGGTTATTCGGCGAATGCGGAAATTGTATTGCAGCGTGCCAATAAGGTACTGGCAGTACCCGAAAGCACCGTTGAATTTAAAGGTGATTCTACATTTGTATATATCATGACTGATTCCGTACCCGAACAGAAATTCCAACGTACACAAGTGACCACAGGAATGAGTGATGGCATCAAAATTGAGATTAAGAAAGGGGTGACTGCCAATGACAAAATTCGCGGCGCCGAGAAAAAAGACAAATAATTCATTTTCTATGAAAACAATCTATAAAACCATAGCTATCTTTCTACTCGCCGGAACAGGAGTAGATTCCGCACAGGCACAGAACGGTTCTTCGCAAACCTGGACGTTGCGGCAATGTATTGATTATGCTATCGAGCATAACATCAATATTCGCCAGACAGCTAATGAAGCAGAACAAAATAAAGTGGACGTAAATACAGCCAAATGGGCACGCCTCCCGAATCTAAGCGGAAGTGCGAGTCAGAATTGGAGTTGGGGACGTAGTGCCTCGCCGGTAGATAACTCCTACAGTGATATCAACAGCGCGAATACAAGCCTCAGCTTAGGGACCAATGTACCGATTTTTACAGGTTTACAGTTATCAAATCAATATTCATTAGCCAAGTTGAATCTTAGGGCCGCTATCGAGGACCTGAACAAAGCTAAAGAAGATATAGCCATCAACGTTACCTCTGCTTATCTGCAAGTTCTATTTAACCTGGAGTTAAGCAAAGTCGCCTTTAATCAGACGAACTTGAGCAAAGATCAGTTGAAACGCATCAAAGGACTCTTCGAAGTAGGTAAAGCCTCACCATCGGAAGTGGCTGAAGCACAAGCACGTGTGGCACAAGATGAAATGACTTCCGTACAAGCAGACAATACATATAAATTATCATTGCTAGACCTCAGCCAACTGCTTGAGTTACCGACTCCCGAAGGTTTCATTCTCGAAAATCCGAAAGAAGAACTGGAATTCGAAGCGCTAACTCCGCCGGATGATATATATACACAAGCGCTTGCCTACAAACCTAGCATTAAAGCAGCGGAATATCGCTTGCAAGGTAGTCAGAAGAACATCCGTATCGCTCAAAGTAATTTTTATCCGCAATTATCTTTCAGTGCCGGACTCGGAAGCAACTATTATACAGTGAGTGGTAAATCAGAGGGAAGTTTCAGCAGCCAGATGAAAAATAACCTCAACAAATATATCGGATTTAATCTTAGTGTCCCTATCTTTAACCGTTTCGCTACACGAAACCGTGTACGAACCGCCCGGTTACAACAAGCAAATCTCAGTTTACAACTAGATAATACCAAAAAGATTCTTTACAAAGAAATCCAACAAGCCTGGTACAATGCTCTGGCAGCAGAAAGTAAATATAACTCCAGTGAAGTGGCAGTGAAAGCCAATGAAGAATCTTTCCGGTTAATGAGCGAGAAATTCAATAACGGTAAAGCAACTTTCGTGGAATATAATGAGTCAAAGTTGAATCTGACTAAAGCACTCTCTGACAAGTTACAAGCTAAATATGATTATCTATTCCGTACTAAAATTCTGGATTTCTATAAAGGAGAAATTATAGAATAGAAAACGCCATTGAGTTTTTTACAAGAAATACTTCAAACATATCCGCCGGTTCATTCGTTACTATAGAAAGAACCAACGGATATGAAACACTTTATCATCGCAGCAGAAATTTATCTTGCAGGAGGATGTTTCTGGGGAACAGAACATTTCCTAAAACAAATCAGAGGAGTAGAAAGTACCGAGGTAGGCTATGCCAACAGTATTATCAACCAGCCGACCTATCAACAGGTATGTTCGGGAGAAACCAATGCAGCTGAAACGGTGAAAGTAGTCTATGACCCCGAAACAGTTAATTTAAGTCTGCTTCTTGATCTGTATTTTAAAACGATTGATCCTACCAGCCTCAACCGGCAGGGAAATGATCGCGGTACGCAATATAGAACGGGGATTTATTATACTAATAAAGCGGATATCGCTGTTATCAATCAGGCTGTCCGGGCATTAGCGGATCAATATAAAAATCCCATTGCCATAGAAGTAAAACCATTGACAAATTTCTATCCGGCAGAAAACTATCATCAGGATTATCTGGATAAAAATCCGAACGGCTATTGCCATATCAACCCGGCTTTATTTGAAATGGCACGCAAAGCCAATGCTCCCAAGTCCAAAGTTTATCAAAAACCGGATGACACAGTCCTTCGCCAACAATTATCGGCAGAGCAATATGCCGTCACCCAGAAAAATGCTACGGAACCTGCTTTCCGGAATGAATACTGGGACGAGTACCGTCCCGGTATCTACGTAGATATCACCACCGGAGAACCCCTATTTGTTTCGACCGACAAGTTCGATTCCGGTTGTGGCTGGCCTAGTTTCTCCCAACCGATTCAAAAGGACTTGATTACAGAGAAGAAAGATACTTCTTATGGAATGACACGTACCGAAGTACGCAGTAAAACCGGAGACGCCCACCTAGGACATGTATTTACGGATGGTCCGAAAGAAAAAGGAGGATTACGTTACTGTATCAATAGTGCTTCTCTTCGTTTTATTCCGAAAGAAAAAATGAAAGAGGAAGGCTACGGAGAATACTTACCGCTTATCAAATAAAAAAAGAACGGCGGACTGTCCTTCAAAGGCTGTCCATCGCGTTTAATGCATTTTTTTACCTACCTTTGCATCCGATAATTAAAAGGTAAATGATGAAAACAAATAGCCAAAAGCGTATTCTTCCGCTAGCTCTCAGTGGAGGAATACTCATCTGCCTCATTTGTATCTACTCAGGTCGCAGCGTTCTTCTACGGAGCATAGTCAACCGACACACATCCCGTATCGAGCAGACACACGGGTTATGCATTCATTACGACAAACTGGAGATGAATGGTTTAAATGAAATATCTCTCCAAGGCCTTTCGGTTATCCCCGAACAACGGGATACACTATTCACATTAGCATCAACCCGCATCAAGCTGAATTTTTGGAAATTACTCACCAAGAAAATAGAAGTAAGCTACATAGCAGCAGAAGATATCAGACTCACATTTACAAAGCAAGACTCCATCGCCAATTATGATTTTCTCTTTAAAAAAGACCGGAAAGTTCCATCACAAACATCCGGTCAAACCGTAACGGAAATCAATTATGCGGAAAGAATAAACAAACTACTCAATTTATGCTACGGTTTTCTACCTGAAAACGGACAATTAAAACAGATTTATATCACTGAACGAAAAGACAGCAACTTCGTTTCTATGGTATTCCCTTCTTTTATCATCAAAGAGAACAAGTTCCGGTCAACCATTGAGATACACGAAGATACACTAACCCGGCATTGGATAGCTGATGGCGAACTGAAACAATCTGCCAATACATTAATGGCAAAGCTATACTCTGCCGATTCCACAAAAGTTTCTATACCTTATATTACCCGCCGTTTTGGTGCGAAAGTCACTTTTGACACCTTATCTTATAGCATGACCAAAGAAAGTAATGGAAAAAACCAGCTATATCTCAACGGAAAAGCGAAAGTAAACGGACTTGATATATTCCACAAAGTACTGTCTCCCGAAGTGATTCATCTCGACCGCGGACATTTAGGATATCAAATGAACATTAGCGACCATTCTTTTGAATTGGATAGCACCACTACGGTTATATTCAATAAAATTCAGGTTCATCCTTATCTACGAGCCGAAAAGAAAAAAGATTTATGGCATTTCACTGCAGCCGTTGACAAATCATGGTTTCCGGCAGACGAGCTGTTCAGTTCTCTGCCCAAAGGCCTGTTCAACAACCTGGAAGGTATCAAAACAAGTGGTGAGTTAGCTTATCATTTCCTGTTGGATATTGATTTTGCACAATTGGATAGTCTCAAATTAGAATCAGAGTTGAAAGAGAGGAATTTCGAAATTGTAGAATATGGCGATACCCAACTGTCCAAGATGTCAGGCGAGTTTGTCTACACAGCATATGAAAATGGAATGCCAGTACGCACTTTCCCCGTCGGCCCTTCCTGGGAACATTTCACCCCACTTGACAGCATTTCACCGATCCTGCAAATGTCTGTGATGCAAAGTGAAGACGGGGCGTTTTATTATCATCATGGTTTCCTGCCCGATGCACTCCGCGAAGCGTTGATTTACGATTTGCAAGTCAAACGTTTTGCACGTGGCGGAAGCACTATCACAATGCAATTAGTGAAGAATGTATTTCTGAACAAAAATAAAAACTTTGCCCGCAAACTGGAAGAAGCATTGATTGTATGGATCATAGAAACAAAGAGACTGACTTCGAAAGAACGGATGTATGAGGTATATCTGAATATTGCGGAATGGGGCCCGCTAATCTACGGCATCCAGGAGGCTTCCGCCTACTACTTCAACAAACGTCCTTCCCAACTGACTACGGAAGAAAGTATCTTCCTGGCTTCTATCATCCCGAAGCCCAAACATTTCCGCAGTTCTTTCGCAGAAAACGGAAAACTGAAAGAGAGCATGGAAGGATATTATAAACTCATTGCCGGATGTCTTGCCCAAAAAGGTTTGATAAGTGAAATCGAGGCGGATACTATCCGCCCCGAAATCCAAGTTACGGGCGATGCCCTGAATAGTCTAGCCGGCAAAACACCGGAGTCTAGCTCTCCTACCGCTGAGGAGCAATGATATAAATAATTAAAGGAATAGGTTATCTTCTTGAATTGGTGTCTCGCTCTGAAGAACGGGAAGAAGAACTTCGACTGCTGCTTCTCGTACTTTCGGAAGAGGAACGTCTTTCCGTTTTTCCACCGGAAACATTGCTCCGGTTAGAACTACTGCTACGGCTCGGACCGGAAGTACTGCTACTGCGACCGGAACTGCTGCCCCGGCTAGTGGAAGTGTTACTTCTATCGGAACGATTATTTCTACCGGACGAAGAGCTACTGCCGCTACTGGACGGACGACTATCATTTCTTCTACTTGTACTCGAGCTACTACTCTCACGATTAGGACGGCTTGCTGTCGTACTGCTACCTCCCGTCGGTCTACGGTCTGATTCAGGACGAACTGATGTTGAGGGCCGTGAAGAACTGCCAGGCCGCGTTGTCGTTCCAGGTCGCGTTGCCGTTCCGGGACGAGTTGATGTTCCGGGACGAGTTGATGTTCCCGGTCGTGAATTATGACTCGGACGCTGTGATGGACTTGGACGTCCCGTTACCCCCGGACGAGTCGGTGCATTGTGCGGACGGACGGAAGAATTCGGGCGGAAATGAACCGAACCAAAATCCGAACGACGATAAGAATGGAAAGATCTCTGCTCTCTTACCCGATACGGAGTAGGATAATGTCTGAAATTATATCTGTCCCGATAGAAACTTACGTGATGAAGGTGCGGGCGATAATGTGCTCCACAGTAAGTCCGATAATGATAAGGCAGACCGAAGTAGAACAAACTACGATTCGGATAATTCACATAAACCCGGAAACTCCATCTTCCGCCGGTAATATAAATCGGGCGGTAGAAATAATCAGCTCCCAGAAACCGACGATACTGTGCATCACTCAATACCCACCGGAGGTCATCATTACGAATATCCAAAGCTTCATAATAATCATCTAATGCCCATTCATAGCCACGGGCCACATAATCCATGATATTACGAACAGAATAAATAAAGTCGTAATTAATCTCATACGCATCATTATATTGCTGAGTGCTCAAACTCAATTCGTATGCCATTTTATCAGTAAGAAAGCGTGTTTCCTTACGCACTTTGCTAGTGCTCATTCCAGCCATCACTGTCGTACCGACAGTCAGCCCGATAGCAAAGAGTAAAAATAATATTCGCTTCATAATTTAATCTCCTATCATTTATTTGTTTGATGATATTCTTTGATAAACTTGTACATTTCATCTTTATACACAGTGGAAAACAAGCTATCAATCACCTTATTAAAATTCTGCTTATCCCTTACATAAGGATAAAGTTTCTTCATCATCTCAACCTGATCGGGCGTATAAGAAATCTCTTTTACAATTCTCACACATTGGCTTGAAGTGACATCATGCTTGTCCAACATCTGTCCGATCAACCTCTTCTGGTCATCACTCATAATTGTGAATTTCAACTTTTCGATGAAGTTATTAAACTCAGTATCCGTCATCAGACGAATTTCTTCCGGCTGGTGACCGGGAACAACTTCAACAGTAGTGACAGTAGGAGGAGGTACTACGACCGGATGCGGCGAAGGTCTGCCATAGCCTTTGAATGTATCCATACTGTTCACCTTTTTATTGGCAAACTGAACAATGATTGTCATGGGCTCCGAAGTCAAAACAGGCGTCCCGTTATCACGATGAAATTCCCATTCTTCCATATCACCGTCGAAACGTCGGTAATCCGGTTTTCCCAAAATACTTTCAACATCTCTTTGAGTCATCCCTTGCTGTACACCCATAACCTGCTTGTTAGAAATATAGCTGGTAAAACAGCTGCTGACTCCCAGTCCCAATGCCAACAGTAGGATGATATGTATCTTTTTCATAGCCATATAGTTTTAATAGTTAGTATCAGCGTCTGCCATAGTTCTGCACAAACTTATTCATTTCATCCTTATTGGAAGAAAACGTCAGTGTAGCAATCACCGTAAAGAAAGCCTCCTTGTCAACAATCCGGGGATACATCTTTTTCATGATTGCCATTCGGTCATCATCAAAAGTATAGAGCTTTGTCACTTGGAGACATTGGGCAGACGTAAAATCTGAATTTGCCAATGCAGTATTAAGCAATGCCATGCGATCATCCTCAAACGGTTCTTTCTTCAGATTATTATAGAACGTTTTAAAAAGCTGATCGTTCATCACCCTGTCGTGACGGTCATAATTCGGACGGTGTTCTCCTTGTCCCGGTCTGCCCGGACGGACATTGGCATGACGGTCATCTACAAAAATATCTTTCACACCTCTTCCGTCGAAGTAAACACGTTCGTTGTACAACCTCTCCCCTTTCCAAACACGCTCTCCCGGACGGGTGAAACGGGTAGCATAAACCTCAACCGTGTAATATCCCCGATCCAGGTTAGCTACAAAGCAAGTGGTAGTCGGCAAGCACATCTGGTTTCCACCAAAGTAAACAAGAATAGGGGTATTACCACCGTCAATACGGATTCCGCTGACGGACTGCGCTTGTAAAGAGAGAGCGGATAACAGGATGCAGAAACTTATTATTATCTTACGCATAACTTATCTAGTTTTTATTATTACTTCTTTATTTAATCTGATACTACAAAAATAGGGCGAGGAAACTCCCCACCCCAGTGATTCTCTCTATTCATACATAGGGATTTCCCTATTCTGATTAGGAGTCTGCCAAAGTGATGCCATCTTCGTGCAAGGTTATCAGGTGTTTCTTATATAAGTCACCCACTCCTTTCTTAAAGGTCTTCTTGCTGACACCAAATGTAGCATAAATATCTTCCGCAGGACTTTTATCATTCAGTCTGATCCTTCCGTCATTCTCCCTGATATAATTCAGCAAGGTTTTCGAGAAATCATCTATCTTCTCAAAGCCTGGTTTCTGAAGGATCAAATCCACCTTGCCGTCTTCGCGCACCTGTTTCACAAAAGCCTTCATCTCCATACCTGTCTGCAATGTAGAAAATATCTCGTTTTCGTAAAGCAAACCGCTATACTTATTGTCTATGATTGCCTTGAAGCCCAAATCCGTTTTCTGCCAAATGAGAATATTCACTTCATCCCCCGAAGCATACTCCGGCCTGTCTTTCGACAGATAGCGTTCCACCTTTGCCGAAGCCACAATGCGATAACTCTCATCATCCAAATGTGCATGAATCACGTACTTCCGTCCAACCTGCATCTTCATCTTCTGCTCACTGAACGGCACAAACAGGTCCTTCATCAACCCCCAGTTCAAGAAAGCTCCAAACTGATTCACCCATGCCACTTCCAGACAGGCAAACTGCCCTACCTGCACCAACGGAGTCAGCGTAGTGGCAATCAATCTCTCATCCATATCCAGATAAAGAAAGACATTCAAAAAGTCTCCTATTTTACAGTCTTCGGGCACATAACGGGTGGGCAACAAAATCTCCCCCTCCTCTCCTCCGTCGAGATACACCCCGAAATCGACTTCCTTTACAACTTCAAGCTGATTGAATTTTCCTAATTCGATGCTCATATTTATCCATTTATATAATATAGGATACAAAGATAATCTATTTTAGACAGATCCTTCAATCAGCCAGCTATAACTTTTCGTTATCTGATAAAACTATTTTCAATGAACAATCAGGTCGATAAAGTGTTAACTTTGTAGCGACAAAAAGAAATAACAGATTATTCACCTTTAAATAGATAGCTTTATGGAATTTTTAACCAACGAGAAACTTACAATTGTAGGAGCAGCCGGAATGATTGGCTCCAATATGGCTCAAACTGCCATGATGATGAAACTCACTCCGAATATTTGTCTGTATGATCCGTTTGCTCCCGCTTTGGAAGGGGTGGCAGAAGAATTGTACCACTGCGGCTTCGAAGGTGTCAACCTTACTTATACTTCTGATATCAAAGAAGCGTTGACCGGAGCATCTTACATCGTTTCTTCCGGTGGTGCAGCCCGCAAAGCAGGTATGACCCGTGAGGACTTGCTGAAAGGAAATGCAGAAATCGCCGCTCAATTCGGTAAAGACGTCCGCCAATATTGCCCGAACGTAAAACATATTGTTGTCATTTTCAATCCGGCCGACATTACCGGTTTGATTACCTTACTGTATTCCGGACTGAAACCGTCTCAGGTTTCTACGCTGGCAGCATTGGACAGCACCCGTCTGCAAAACGAACTGGTGAAATACTTCCATATCCCGGCTTCTGAAATTCAGAACTGCCGCACATACGGCGGTCATGGCGAACAAATGGCCGTATTTGCTTCTACCACTAAAGTGAAAGGAGAACCGTTGACTGATTTCATTGGTACGACCCGTCTCCCATTAACCGAATGGGAAGAACTGAAAGTACGTGTTATCCAAGGTGGAAAGCACATCATCGATCTGCGCGGCCGTTCTTCTTTCCAAAGCCCCGCCTATCTTTCTATCGAGATGATCGCTGCCGCTATGGGCGGACAACCTTTCCGCTGGCCTGCCGGAACGTATGTCTCCAATGGAAAATTCGATCATATCATGATGGCAATGGAAACTTCAATCACCAAAAACGGTGTCACTTATAAGGAAGTAGCCGGAACTCCTGCCGAACAGGCTGAACTGGAAAAGAGCTACGAACACTTGTGCAAGCTCCGTGATGAAGTTATTGAAATGGGAATCATACCTGCCATCAAAGACTGGCATTCATTGAATCCAAACATCGATTAAACAAGCATATTGATAAAAAGCCGGAACTCTACCGATATTTCTATTGGTCTGAGTTCCGGCTTTTTCTATTTATTCATTCTTTGAATGAGAAGTACATTCCGGACAAATCCCCTTGAGAACATAATTAATGCTATGTAACGTGAATCCTTTAGGCAAATCAATAACCGGAATATGTGTACCTTCCAGACAAAAAGTCCGATGACATTTCTCACAATAGAAATGCGAGTGTAAATCCTGCACCACGCAGTTACAGGAGTTGTCGCAAACGGCATACTTCAACGAACCGCTTCCATCATCTATGCTATGTATCAGGTGATGAGACAGAAAGAGAGCTATTGTCCGGGATATGGTCGATTTGTCTACCGTATCCAGGAGAGTTTCCAGATCCAGTAACGATACGGCCCGTCCAACTTCCAACATATTTTTCAATATGAGAAGCCTTATTGCTGTCGGTTTGATATCCCGTCTTTCCAGCTTATCCAAATAAACATTCTCTTCCATATTCTTTTTATTTTATCATCTTCTGTATTCTTACTGCATTCATAATGGCAAGCAATGCAACGCCGACATCCGCAAAGACAGCTTCCCAAAGTGTAGCCAGTCCGCCGGCTCCCAAGATAAGCACCAGCAGTTTCACTCCAAATGCCAGCGACACGTTCTGCCAGATAATCCGGCGAGTCAGCTTTCCTACTTTAATGGCTTCGGCCACTTTCGACGGTTGATCTGTTTGTATCACGACATCAGCTGTTTCAATCGCCGCATCACTGCCCAATCCACCCATAGCAATACCGACATGGCTCAACGCAAGCACAGGAGCGTCGTTCATCCCGTCACCGACAAAGGCAATCTGATTTGCTTCATTCTTCCGCAATTCCTCCAGATGTTTCACTTTACCGTCAGGAAGCAGATCGCCATAAGCCTTTGATATACCGAGTTTCTCTGCAAAGTTAGTAACAATACTCTGTTTATCACCGGATAATATCTGAATGTTTTCAATGTTTAATGCTTTTAAGTTATCAATCGCCGTCTTCGCGTCATCCTTCAATGCGTCCGCCAACAAGAGATAACCCGCATAACTGCCTCCAATAGCACAAACTACAATCGTATCGGTAACACTCTGCAATTCTGCCGGATATTTTATGCTAAACTTAGACAGTAACCGACTATTTCCAACGAGCACCGAAGTCCCGTCTATTATTGCCTCCAAACCGAGACCTGCAAATTCTTTAGTATTGGTGACAACCGCAAGCCCTATATCCTGCAGCTTTGCATAGTTCACAATCGCTTTAGCGATCGGATGTGTACTGTCACTTTCTACTGAAGCAATCATCCTCACCAGTTCCTTCTCCGAAATCCCGGATACACACTTACAATCCTGCACCTCAAATGTTCCTTTGGTCAGCGTTCCCGTTTTATCGAATACGACTGTATTGATTTTAGTGACTGCATCCAGATAATTGCCGCCTTTAAACAGAATCCCCAATCGGGAAGCTGCTCCGATACCACCGAAATAACCTAATGGAATACTTACTACCAGCGCACATGGACACGAAATTACCAGAAAAACCAAAGCTCTGTATAACCAATCATTAAATGTAAACACGAATTGAGGGTCTATCAATGAATAGCCGAACGGGAGCAGCACAATCAATACCGCCAGTGCTATGACAATAGGAGTATAGATACGGGCAAACTTACGGATAAACAATTCTGCCGGTGCTTTCCGTTCCGAAGCATTCTGAACGAGTTCCAATATCCGTGCAAGCGCACTTTTATCGAAAGGTCTTTCTACTTTAATCCTGATTACTTTATCCGTCACAATCATCCCCGCAAGGACTTCCTCTCCTTTGCTGATGTCACGGGGAACACTTTCTCCCGTCAACGCGGCTGTATTAAAAGCAGCGATTTCATTCAACATCACTCCGTCCAAAGGAACTCTCCCACCCGCCTTTATTTCAATGACCTCTCCTACTTTCACATTTTGAGGACTTTCTACCACAAGATTATCCTCCCTAAGCACCAAGGCTTTCTCAGGTCTCACATCCAGCAAAGCACCGATATTACGTTTCGCCCTGTCTACCGCTTTATTCTGAAACAACTCTCCTATCGTATAAAACAGCATTACAGCGACTCCTTCCGGATACTCACCAATATAAAAGGCTCCCAGCGTAGCAACAATCATCAGTGTAAACTCGCTGAAGTAGTCTTTTTCCCTGATACCCTCCCAAGCCTCTTTCATCACTGGTATTCCTACCGGAAGATAAGCCAGGATATACCATATTAAAGCAACATACTCTCCAAGGAAAAAGGCAAAATTCAGGGCATTCATTATAATACCTCCTATCAGAAGTATAAATGAAAGCCCTACTTTCCAGTATTCGTGAACTATCGAAGTACTGGCATTCTTTTTATTTTCTGTCGTGCATGAATGTGCACCGCAACAACAATGTCCCATATTCATTCGTTTTTTATCTGTTGCAAAGGTAACGAATGATTCGTGCAACAAAGTTGCAAAGTCCGTTTTAGAACATATAACCCAATGATATCATCAGGTTCCTGTTTTTCATACCCAAATCTTTCTGCACGTCAATCAACCCGAAATCATAACTCAAAGCAACCTGATATTTTTTGTTGAACTCAACACCGGCTTTCAATCCGAGGCCGAAGTCGAATCGTTTGAACCCGTCATCGCCAAATATATCTTCAGATACAGATTTACCTTCCAGGCCTCCTACACTTTCCATACCTTCTATATCAGCCCAATCACCAATCGCATTGCCTATGTTCAATTTTGCTTTTCCAAACAGACCGACAGCCAAATAAGGACCTACGCTACCAAACAGCGCAAAATCTTCATTTACAGCATATTTATAACCAACATGCACCGGTATCTCCAAATAATACGGATTAAATTTAACGGTTGCAATTGATCCTCCATCAATTTTAGCACCTTTCAACGTCAGTAACGCAGCAAAATCCATGTATGCCCCACTTGCTTCCTGCGATAACCCCAGCTCAGCTTTGACACCTGCATGAAAACCTACCCTGTTGTCAAAACCGGTAAAAGTATATTTACTCACATTCATACCTGCCATAACACCCCATTTCAAGTTGTCCTGCGCATTTACACTCACCATAGCTATCGCTGTTAAAACGAATAATACCAGAATCTTTTTCATAAGAATGAATAATTTAATTATTGTTTAGAAATCATGTGCTGCAAATATAAGAAAAACAAGGTTCAATATATCCGGTAGGACGAATAAATTCGCTACATAAAATACGTATCTTTAAGATAACATTAATATAGCTCCACATTCTATATAAAAGTATTAAAATCCAAGTAAAAGAAAAACATATTTATAGTAAAGACAGCGACTACACATACATCGCGTAAAGCAATAGATATTTATATATTACGTTACCTACATCCTTATCATATCTCGTCTTCATCCATTTATGTTCTTATCTCATCTTCTATCGTTCCACTCAAGTAGACAGATCTATGCACTCCAGTAGATAAATCCTGCCACTCCAGTAAACAAGCCTGTTCACTAAAGTAGAACGAATAAGATATCACTTAAAAGACATGACATTAGTTAGTGAATAATTAGTTATTATTTAATGTTTTATATGAAAACAATAGGTATCCTCCAGATACAATAAGCTTGGTTAAATACTACCGAAAGGATTTATTACCCTATGAGAAATAAGAGAAAATAGTATGAGAAATGAAGGAATTTGAAGAGAATATTATGAGAAATGCATGAGAAATACCAATTCAAAAAACATTTCTCATAGCGGTATCTTACTAATAATCTTACATTTAGCCACTAGGTTATGAGAATATGAGAAATGAAAACAAAAAACTGATTCTTCTTCAAATTTGGTGGTAAAATTAATTAAGAAAATAATAATTTGATAGTCGATAGTATTCAACATTCTCCTCCTTCAGGAAGGAGGGGAATGGAGATACCACCGACTGGTTAAATTACCACCAAATTTGAAGAAGAACCAAAAAACTTTTCTAGTAACATACAAAGAAATTACTCCAAACGAATTTAAAGCAACTTCTGTCCTTAGAATATTAATGAGTCAAATTAAAGCTCCTATTCTTTCCGATCAGTCTGAATCAAAGATAATAGTTTGTCTACCGCCTCTTCTTCAGGAATATTCTTTTCCACGCAAACCTTACCTTTATACAGGCTGATTTTGCCTCGTCCCGCACCGACATAGCCGTAATCGGCATCCGCCATTTCGCCGGGACCATTCACAATGCATCCCATTATACCGATCTTCAACCCTTTCAAGTGTGAAGTGGCAGCTTTGATGCGAGCGATTGTTTTCTCCAAATCGTAGAGCGTACGTCCACAGCCGGGACAAGAAATATATTCCGTTTTGGAAGTACGGGTACGGCCGGCCTGCAAGATTCCGAAAGCGGTTGCATCAACGACAGCATGGCTCAGGCCCCCTTGATTGAACAAGAAAATTCCGTCGCATAGACCGTCGAAAATCAGCGCCCCCATATCGGCAGCAGACTTTATCTGTAAATCTTCGGCATTATCCTCCGCATAATGCTGGAAGAAAACAACCGGATTCTGCAATCCTTCCGTCATAAGTTGATGTACCAGGGCACGATGTTCACCCAAACGGTTCGGGTGATTGCTTTGGGAAACAACTACAACTTCCGGATGCTGTTTCAAGCAGGCAATCACTTCATCCGTCTGTGCCATATAGGGCATAAACAGGAATTTAAGTTCTGCATTGCAGCCGCCCATTAACGGCAGTTGCGCGTGATTGTAAGCAGGCCATGTTCCGGATTCTCCCACCCACACATCGGCATCGAGGATATATTCCACGCCCGTTTCACGTTGTTCGGGCAGTGCTCTTCCGGCATAAATATAGTCCGGTGTGAACTGCGGATTTACTTCCGTTTTTCCATCCATGCGGTCGGCAATGACTACCGGCACGTGTTCGCCTCCTATATTGCGGACAGCCTTTGTCTGACGACGCGAGGGAGACAGATAATCAAACTCCGGTGCCTCCAGTCCTGGGATATACGGATGCTCCTGCCTCAACAGGATGTAATCCACCAGTTTACGGGCAACCGGGATTTCGGCTTCGGGAGCCTCGCTCAAAGATACACGAATGGTATCTCCCAAACCGTCGGACAGCAGTGCGCCGATACCCAAGGCGGATTTGATACGTCCGTCTTCACCGTCTCCGGCTTCCGTCACTCCGAGATGCAGAGGGAAAGCCATGCCTTCCTTTTCCATGACAGCGACCAACAACCGGACGGTCTTTACCATTACGACCGTATTGGAGGCCTTTATCGAAATGACAACATCCGTGAAATGTTCTTCAACACAGATACGAAGAAATTCCATGCAGGATTCTACCATTCCTTCCGGAGTATCGCCGTAGCGCGACATGATACGGTCGGACAACGATCCGTGGTTCACCCCGATACGGATAGCAGTATGATTCTCTTTGCAGATATTCAGGAACGGGACAAAACGGTCACGGATTTTCTGTATTTCCTGCGCATACTCTTCGTCTGTATATTCCAGTTTCTTAAAAGTACGCGCAGCATCTACGTAGTTGCCCGGATTAATTCGCACCTTCTCGGCATATTGAGCCGCCACATCAGCTACCTTGGGATTGAAATGTACATCGGCAACCAACGGCACCATGTACCCCTGACTGCGCAGACCGATATTGATGTTCATCAGATTTCCGGCCTCCTTGATGCCTTGCGTTGTCAGGCGGACATACTCGCCACCTGCATCCACAATTCGCTTGGCCTGGTCCACACAAGCTTGTGTATCCTGCGTAGACGTGTTGGTCATCGACTGGATACGAATAGAATTGGGGCCGCCCAACGGTACAGCCCCAATATTTACTTCTGTGGTTTCTCTTCGAAAATAATTGAATAGATCCATTAGTTCGTTTTATATTCAAACTTCACTTCTTTCAGTTCTTCGTTCGCTTTTACGATTTTCTTCTTCAAACCTTCCTTGTAAGCAGCAAAAGCTTCCGCCAACTTTTCATCACTCAATGCAAGCATCTGGATAGCCAGGATAGCAGCATTCATTGCTCCGTTAATAGCCACAGTAGCCACTGGGATTCCCGGAGGCATCTGAATAATCGAATAGAGGGCATCTACACCGTCAAGCACGGAACCTTTAACGGGCACTCCGATCACCGGAAGTGTAGTGTTGGCCGCAATCACACCGGGAAGGGCGGCAGCCATTCCGGCAGCAGCGATAATTACTTTAATGCCACGGTTGCGGGCATTCTTCGCAAACTCTTCCACAGCCTCCGGCGTGCGGTGAGCAGACAGAGCGTTCATTTCGAACGGTACATGCATATCATTCAGCAGTTGTGCCGCCTTTTCCATAACAGGAAGGTCGGACGTACTGCCCATGATGATACTTACAATTGGAGTCATGTTAATTACTATTTACCAGTTACAAATTACAGTTTTACAGTGACGGGACTTTTATCCGTTTACTACTGCTTTATATGCTTCCGCATCCAGCAAGTCTTCCACTGCTTTAATATCTTCAGGCTTCACCTTAATCAGCCAGCCTTCACCGTACGGGTCTTTATTAACCAGTTCCGGATTTTCTTCCAACGCTTCATTCAGTTCGATCACTTCACCGGCCACCGGCAAGAAAAGATCGGAAATTGTTTTCACTACTTCGATAGTACCGAATACCTCACCGGCTTCCAACGTTTCACCGACAGTAGGGATGTCTACAAATACAATATCGCCCAACTGTTCTTGTGCATAGTCTGTGATACCAACATAAGCAATGTCTCCTTCTACGCGAATCCATTCGTGTTCGTTCGTGTACTTCAAATTCTGTGGAAAGTTCATAATAATTAGTTTTTAGGATTTATACTGTTGTTAAAATAAAAATACTCGAAATAAAAGGTTACTCACCGGATGAAGCACCAGCAGAGCAGCTACCAGACCGACCGTAAAGCCGGAAAGTACCTCACCCAATGTATGATGTCCCAGAATAATCCGTGCGGAACCCAGTATACCTGCAATCAGGATAAACAGGCACAACCATGCTACGGGATTATAACCGAACAACGCACTGAAAGAGACCAGTCCTCCGATCACTCCACCTATTCCTGCCATATGCTCGCTCAGTTTCCATTTCAGGTTGACGGCAATACAAATGACAGAAACTACCAGAGATGCCAGAATAATGCCTGTCATATACCAGGGGATATTCAGCTTGCGCATCATCAGCAGGCAGAATACATACGAGATGATAGTCAGCAGGATAGGTACATAACGTTTCTTACGTTCGCTCAATTCCTGACGGGCGAAGCCATTAATCTTACGAAACAGGAAAATAGTAATGGTAGGCGTCAGTATGGTAAAGCAATAAACAATTCCCAACACAATCAACTTATATTGTATCGGCATGATACGAAGATAAGAAAAAAGGAATAACACCAAAAACGACAAAAACGGAATCGAAAATGGAGTAAACACCATTGAGGTAACTCTCGCTACCCGCAACATGGTCTTATCCGCTATGATATGCTCTCTTTCTTTATCCACTCTTCTTTTTATTACTAGTTATTTATTACAAAATCTCAACTCTCATTTTCATGTTATTTCTTCCTATCACTTCCGAAGTCTCGCTACGGGAATGTTCAGTTGCTGACGATACTTGGCTACCGTCCGGCGGGCGATAGGGTATCCTTTTTCTTTTAAGATCTCCGCCAGTTCGTCATCTGTCAGCGGTTTCTTCTTGTCTTCGCTGTCAATGCACTCTTTCAGGATCTTGCGAATCTCACGGACAGACATTTCTTCGCCGTCTTCCGTTGTATATCCGTCAACGAAAAAGAATTTAAGCTGATAGATACCAAAATTCGTCTGCACATATTTACTGTTGCTCACACGGGAAATGGTAGATATATCCAGTCCGGTACGTTCAGCCACATCTTTCAGAATCATCGGTTTCAACAAAGATTCGTCTCCTTCGAGGAAGAAGGGACGTTGCAGGTCGATTATTGCCTGCATGGTAGTCATCAACGTATTCTGACGCTGTTTGATAGCATCAATGAACCCTTGTGCCGCATCCATTTTCTGCTTGAGGAACATCATGGCTTCTTTTGATTCCTTTGTCTGGTTGAACTTATTTTTAGTATGTTCTTCCACCATTTCCGTGAAGTCACGGCTCATACGAAGCTCGGGAACATTACGGTTATTGAGACTGACATTGATTGTTCCGTCATCGTATGTTTCCACGATGAAATCGGGAATGATCTGCTGGAAGTTTCTCCCGATAGTTTCTCCCAAAGAGGCACCGGGACGCGGGTTCAACTTGGTGATTTCGCTGATAACTTCATTGAACGTATCTTCGTCGACATCCAGTTTCCTGATGATTTTCTCCCAATGCTTGCGGGTGAATTCTTCATAATAGTCTCTGATAACACGTTCTTCGAGTTCCAATATAGGGTTGGGGGTCCGTTCTTCATCCTTCTTCCGGCAGATCTGTAACAACAGGCATTCCTGGAGAGTACGGGCACCGATTCCTGCGGGATCAAAGTCCTGCAAGATGCACAATGCTTCTTCCAGTTCTTCCTCGGTGGATTCAACTCCGGCATAGATGGCCAGTTCGTCACAAATGCTTTCAAGTGATTTGCGGAGCAGTCCGTCGTCGTCTAATGAACCGATGAGGTATTCCACCAGTTCATTCTGATGTTCTGTCAGATTGCGTTCACCGAGTTGCTCCTTCAATATTTCATAAAAGGAGGTAGATTCGGAGAAGGGAATATTTTCCGGCTGATCATCTTGCGAACGATTGTTCTCTTGCAGTTTATAGTCGGGAATATCGTCCTCGGTGAGGTAGTCATTCAAAGAATCATAGTCGGTGGATGCATTATCCATGCCATCTTCAGAACCTTCAACATCGGAATATTCGTCCGCTGCGGATTCTTCTCTTCCTTCTTCGAGTGCCGGATTTTCCAATAGTTCAGCATGGATACGATCTTCCAGTTCTACTGCGGGAAGCTCCAACAGTTTCACGACCAGAATCTGCTGGGGCGAGAGCGTTTGTACCTGCTGTTGCGCCTGCGATTGTATTTGACGGGAACCTTGTGCCATATTCGTTTTTGCTTTCTACTGTTTCTCGCTACAAAAGTAACTTTTTAACTAGAGATTACACAGATTAGGGAGATAATTTTTAATCCTATAACACAAAAATCGTTATCTTTGTTGCACGAACTTAAAAATTAAGACAGTATGTTTGCCAAAGAAACGTATATGCAGCGCAGAGCCCTGCTAAAAAAGAATTTAGGCTCCGGAGTTTTGTTATTTCTGGGAAATGACGAGTGCGGACTGAATTATGAGGATAACACGTTCCGTTATCGTCAGGATTCTACATTCCTTTATTACTTCGGACTTTCATGCGCCGGACTTTCGGCAATTATTGATATTGATGAGGACAAAGAAATCATTTTTGGTGATGAACTGTCTATTGACGCTATCGTATGGATGGGATCGCAGCCTACGCTACGCGAAAAATACGAACGTGTAGGAGTAAAAGATATAATGCCTTCGGCCGACATCGTCGGTTATCTGCATAAATGTGTGCAGAAAGGAAAGGCGATTCATTATCTGCCTCCTTACCGCCCCGAACATAAACTGAAGCTAATGGATTGGCTGGGCATACCGCCTGCACGTCAGGAAGGCTCGGTGCCTTTTATCCGTGCCGTAATCGCACAACGTAATTATAAATCTGCGGAAGAAATCGTAGAAATAGAAAAGGCGTGCGATGTGACGGCCGATATGCATATCACAGCGATGAAGGTACTCCGCCCGGGGATGTACGAGTATGAAGTGGTAGCCGAAATGAACCGGGTAGCGCAAGCTAACAACTGCGAACTTTCTTTTGCCACTATCGCTACTATCAACGGACAGACGCTGCACAATCATTATCACGGCAATCTCGTGAAACCGGGTGATTTGTTCCTGATTGATGCGGGTGCGGAAATTGAATCGGGCTATGCCGGCGATATGTCGTCCACGGTTCCTGCTGACAAAAAGTTTACTACCCGTCAACGCGAAGTTTACGAAATACAGAATGCAATGCATCTGGAATCGGTCAAAGCGCTACGTCCGGGCATTCCCTACATGGAAGTTTATGAATTGTCCGCCCGTGTAATGGTAGAAGGAATGAAGGCACTGGGGCTGATGAAAGGAAATGCAGAAGACGCCGTGCGCGAGGGTGCTCATGCGTTGTTCTATCCGCACGGATTAGGTCATATGATGGGACTGGATGTTCATGATATGGAAAACTTGGGTGAAATCTGGGTAGGATATAACGGACAACCGAAAAGCACGCAGTTCGGACGTAAATCACAACGTCTCGCCATTCCGTTGGAACCGGGATTTGTGCATACGGTAGAACCGGGTATCTATTTCATTCCCGAATTGATAGATATGTGGAAGGCGGAAAAGAAGTTTGCCGATTTCATCAACTACGAAAAAGTGGAAACTTACAAGGATTTCGGTGGTATCCGCAACGAAGAAGACTACCTGATTACGGAAACTGGTGCCCGCAGATTGGGTAAGAAAATCCCTCTGACTCCGGACGAAGTGGAAGCTTTACGATAAGCAAAAAATTAATCGCATTAACACTGGCTTCTCAGACAACCACTAGAATGACGGAAGTTTTTCATTAATACCGGAAAACCTCCGTCATTTTTATAGGAGTGCCCAAATGAACAGTTTCATAAAGAAACGACCTTTATTCGTCCCAATCGGATAAAGGCAACGTCTTTTTACCGTACCATTTCATCCATGCATAAGATTTTCTTTTTCTTAAATAAAGCGTATCACCACAATTTTCTACCGCTTCCCAGTTGAATACAGAATGAGAACGGAATGCTTTTTCCAACCAATAAAGTATGTCATAGGTAACGAAAGGAACTATCATCCACCACCACGAAAGCCACAAAGACAAAATTAATGCCGGAGCTAAAGTCAAAAAGAAACATTCCCAATATTGCCTTGCATGTATCCGTAATTCCATATCTTCCCAAACTTCTAAATATTTATATCGGGTAAAGAAAAGCCCGCCTACCATAAAATAATGCTTCTTTTTCCCTAAGAACCATTTCGCCAAAAGATTATTATAAAAAATCATATTCCCGTTTTTTTGTTGTATGTAATATCTTCATAACAGAATAAATACCCAAAGGTTCATTTATTCAAGTGCCATATAACAGTTATTGACCCTCTCGTCTGAATAATTCCAACGAATTTAATTATTGCTGTTTCGTATTCCAACCTGTCTGACCCTAACAGACAGGTTAGGATAATTACGCAAAGTAAATTGAAAAAACGAATATATCCTAATTTTCCTACTTAATATTTAAAGCTGCTTCCTCCTAAAAATTCCCGAAGCAAAGAAGTCGGTGGTATTTCTTTGTCTTGAACCGGAACAAAATATTTGATGAATTTCAACAAACGATAGGCTTCGCAGTATTCCGGGCAATTACGCGGAACTCCCATTAATATAGGTTCAGCGTGCAGGCGGAGCACTGCAAACTCAAAAAGAAGAGCTGAATTGAACATTACATCTGCATTTTCCTGATAAGGGAATATCCACTTATCTTCACCGGCACGCACACTAGGCCAACGTGAAATGGTTTCACGGGCAGAATAGCCCCGATAATTGAAATCACGGATAATACGACGCAACAGACGATTGTCGGTAGTAGGAATCCAGTTGTGGTCGTCCAGAGAGATAGTGGTCAATGCCGATACATAAATCTTAAATTTACGTTCGGCAGGAATATGTGGCGTCAACTCCGGATTCAAGGCATGAATACCTTCCAATATCAGAATCGTGTTATCTTCAATTTTCAGTTTATCACCTTTAAATTCTTTCTTGCCGAGAGCAAAATTAAAGCGGGGAAGTTCTACTTCTTCACCACGCAGCAAGGCTTGCAGCTGTTGGTTGAACAGCTCGAGGTCGAGCGCGTAAAGCGATTCATAATCATAGTTTCCGTTTTCATCCAAAGGAGTATCCTCACGGTCTACGAAATAATTATCGAGAGAGATAGGAAAAGGTTTCAACCCATTTGTCATCAACTGGATTGAAAGCCGCTTGCTGAAAGTGGTCTTTCCGGAAGAAGACGGTCCGGCAATCAGTACCAGTTTCACTCGGTTACCGTTTTCGCCACGATGAAAAATGGTATCGGCAATCTGGGCTATCTTCTTTTCCTGCAATGCCTCAGCAACGTTAATCAAATCTGTTGCATGGCCTTCTTCGCAAGCGAGGTTGAAATCGCCTGCATTGTTGAGTCCCATGATATAGCTCCAGTTCAGATATTCTTTAAAGACGTCCAACATCTTTTCCTGCTTTACAACGTCTTCCAGCACTTCGGGATTCTCGCGGCTGGGAATACGCAGCAATAGTCCATCGTAATACTTCACGATGTCAAACAGTTTAAGATAGCCGGTGCTGGGCAACAGGTTGCCATAATAGTAATCGACCGTATCGCCCAACGTATAATAATAGGTATAGAGGGAACCGGAAGTTTCGAGCAACCGGACTTTATCATTCATACCCCGTTCGCTGAAAATACGTACAGCTTCGGCTGTATGGCATTCGATACGATGATAGGGTATATTTTCTGCAATAATCTCCTGCATACGTTGCTTGATGCGTTTCACATCCTCCAATTCAATGGGACGCCCGATACGCAGATTACAGAAATAACCTTTCGAAACGGGATGTTCTACAAACAGCTTGCCCTCGGGAAACAATTCCGTGACCGCCTTAAACAGTACAAAACAGAGCGAACGGACATAGGTACGCATACCGGACTGGTCTCTCACGTCCAGAAACTCTATATCCTTATTATTATATACCCTAAAATTAAGTCCCTCAGAGCGGTTATTGACTTTAGCACTAACCACTTGATAAGGAAAATTAAGATTAAAACCGTAATAAATATCCAAAAGTGAGCTCCCGATGGGGAATTCTTTAGAAATATTGTTATTTTTGCAACATATTTGTAACATCTGTTTCATCGAGTTCGTTAAAAGGTGAATAATTTGGGACTAATATACTTATAATCAGACTGAGAACAAATAACCATTAACAATATTATAGATGGAATATTCTTTTTATGATTTTTTAAAGCTCATAGGTTCATTAGGGCTCTTCCTGTACGGAATGAAGATAATGAGTGAGGGCTTGCAAAAGGTCGCGGGTGACAGACTACGAAGTATCTTGACGGCAATGACTACCAACAGGGTAACGGGAGTTTTAACAGGTGTGTTAATCACAGCCCTTATCCAATCTTCTTCAGCAACGACGGTAATGGTCGTGAGTTTCGTGAATGCCGGGTTACTCACTCTCGCTGAATCTATCAGTGTCATCATGGGTGCCAATATCGGTACTACGGTCACTGCCTGGATTATCTCAATTTTCGGATTTAAGGTTGATATGGCCGCATTTGCCCTTCCTCTTCTGGCCATTGCCCTTCCGCTCATCTTCTCCGGCAAAAGCAACCGTAAGTCTGTCGGTGAATTCATTTTCGGTTTTTCTTTCCTCTTCATGGGACTTTCTTACCTGAAAGCGAATGCTCCCGACCTGAATGCCAACCCGGAAATGCTTGCCTTTGTACAGAACTACACGGACATGGGATTCTTCTCTATCCTCCTGTTCTTATTCATCGGTACGATACTGACTATGATTGTGCAGGCTTCAGCCGCGACAATGGCAATCACACTGATTATGTGTGCCAACGGCTGGATCAGCCTGGAGCTGGGAGCAGCCCTGGTACTGGGAGAAAATATCGGAACTACGATCACCGCCAATCTTGCCGCATTAACAGCCAACACACAGGCTAAACGGGCAGCATTGGCGCATTTTGTTTTTAATGTGTTCGGTGTTATCTGGGTATTGATTATCTTCCACCCGTTCATGCAGTTGGTTAACTGGGTAGTAGATACTTTCTTCCAGACAAGTAATCCGGAAGTTGCTATCTCTTACAAACTGTCCGCCTTCCACTCTATTTTCAATATCTGCAACGTATGTATCCTGATATGGGGTGTGAAGTTAATTGAACGTACCGTATGCGCTTTAATCCACCCGAAGGAAGAAGACGAAGAACCAAGACTGCGGTTCATTACAGGCGGTATGCTTTCTACGGCAGAACTTTCCATCCTTCAGGCACGTAAGGAAATTCATTTATTCGCTGAACGTACCCACCGTATGTTCGGCATGGTGCAAGATTTGCTGCATACGGAAAAGGATGATGATTTCAATAAGTTGTTCAGCCGGATAGAGAAATACGAGAATATCAGCGACAACATGGAACTGGAGATAGCCAACTACCTGAATCAAGTATCAGAGGGTCGTTTGAGTTCTGAAAGTAAGTTACAGATACGCGCCATGTTGCGTGAAGTGACGGAAATTGAAAGTATCGGGGACAGTTGTTACAACTTGGCACGTACGATTAACCGGAAACGCCAGACAAATCAAGACTTCACCGAAAAGCAATATGAGCATATCCATTTTATGATGAAGCTGACGAACGACGCTCTTGCACAAATGATTGTGGTAGTAGAGAAACCGGAACATCAGAGTATTGATATCAACAAGTCTTTCAATATCGAAAACGAAATCAATAATTACCGCAACCAATTGAAGAATCAGAACATCTTGGATGTAAACAACAAGGAATATGATTATCAAATGGGAGTTTACTATATGGATATTATCGCCGAATGTGAGAAACTGGGTGATTATATAGTAAATGTGGTAGAAGCCAGCAGTGATGTAAAAGAAAAGAAAGCTTCCTAAATAGGAAAAATAAAGAATAGAAAAAGGAGAAGCAGTTATGTACTAATGCATCTGCTTCTCCTTTTTCTTTATCAATTATTTTGTATTTACTCACTATTTATTATAGACATAGGATTCTGCCAGTCGCCAGAATAAAGTAGATTCCGGGACGGTAGTTGTCCGAAGTACCTTTTGCGAACTGCCTTCCGAGGGATTGATATTAGCAAAAATATTCCACCCTTTATTAAAGGAACACTCGCTATAATAATAAGATTTATCACTGCCGGTCAATATGAAGGGGCGGTCGGCATACTGATAACTCACCAATGTTGCTTTTTCCGCAGACGATCCATTGCCGGACCAATTGGAAAGTGCTATTCGTCCTACCCTCGTATCGCCATTAAAAACAAAAAAGTCTCCCAATGTTGCTACAAGCGCATCACCGTCATTTGAGGTTCCAGTCCAATAACCAGCCATATCACCATTCCGCCGATCTACTTTCTGAAGTCTTTCCGAAGGGAAAGTAGCAGGAAGTGTCATTACAATTTGCCCGTTTTCATAAGGGAATATAAGAGTTTCAATCACTTGCCAGTCCAAGCCGGTCACTTTTACCTCCACCCGGTCGAATGTAAAATTTTTCGGCATATTCTGTATGTCTTTGACTATTATCGTACTATAATCAGGAACATCAGGAGCAGGTAGTTCTTCTTCATTCTCATTATCACTACAACCAGCTATTAAAAGCCCGAACATCAACAAAAAAGAGATAACAGGATATAAGAGGAAGTTAGAACTGGTAGTTGCCTTGTTATGCATAATTCTATATTTTTGCATCAAAGATACTACATTTATAATCAGCATTATATTTTTATTCAAAAAAATAAAAATAGCCGGATACGATTTGTATCCGGCCATTTCCTCTTAATAAATTCTCTCCCTTTGTTTTATCCTTCGTACGGCTCGAAATCTTCTTTCCCGACTCCGCATAGAGGACAAGTCCAATCATCTGGAATGTCTTCAAAAGCAGTTCCTGGTTCAATTCCGCTTTCCGGATCTCCTTGTTCGGGGTCGTAAATATATTCACAGACCGTGCAAATGTACTTCTTCATAACGTTCGTATTTTTAATTGGTTTTCTAATTAATATAACACAAATAACAAGATATTTGTTCAACACTTTTTTATAATGAAAGAAAAAAACTATCTTTGTAACCGTATTCAACAAGCTGAACCAACAATATTATGTCATGTTAATAGCACTTTTATCTACCCTCATAATTTTATGTGCAATCCTGCTAATCAGTTTTTTGTGGGAGCGCAGGAAATGCCTTCGAATGCAGAAACGGTTATTTCGGGAATCCAGAAAACTAGAACATACCAACCATGTTGCCAGTGCTATCTTGAAAAATGTACACGCCTTCATCCTGTTAATAAACAACGACTTCAAAGTGCTGAAAACGAATTACTACCAACAGACCGGAACACGAAAAGGACCGGAAGAAAAAAGAGTAGGTGATTTGTTGCAGTGCTGTAATGCATTATCGGCAGAGGGAGGTTGCGGTACACATGTTTATTGTGGCTCCTGTCCTATACGCCAGGCTATCCGTCAGGCTTTCGAACAAAGAAGAGGATTCACTAATCTGGAAGCCACTTTGAATATGGTTACTTCCGAAAATCAAACGGTAGCCTGTGAAGCCGTTATTTCCGGCTCTTATTTCCTCCTCAATGAAGAAGAAAATATGGTGCTTACCGTACATGATATTACCCATTTGAAACAAGTAGAAAGGGAATTAAAAGTGGCAAAAGAGAAAGCGGAAAATGCAGATATAGCAAAATCAGCCTTCCTGGCCAACATGAGCCATGAGATTCGTACTCCGCTGAATGCTATCACCGGGTTTGCAGAAGTAATGGGCAGCGCAAACACAGAAGAAGAAAAAACACAATACCAAGAAATTATCAAAATGAATGCCGATCTTCTGATGCAATTAGTAAATGATATTCTTGATATGTCAAAAATAGAAGCGGGCACTTTAGAATTTGTGTATTCAACGGTAGATATTAATTTGTTGCTATCCGATTTACAAAGACTTTTCCAAATGAGGATTAATGATGCCGGAGGAAAAGTACAGATAATAGCAGAGCCTTCACTTTCTTCCTGCCTTATACAGACCGACCGCAATCGGGTGGCACAGGTCATTTCCAATTTCGTGGGCAACGCTATTAAATTTACCCGGGAAGGAAATATCCGTATCGGTTATGAAGCTAAAGATACTGAACTATATTTCTACGTGAAAGACACGGGTACGGGCATACCGGCAGAAAAACTGTCGAATGTATTCGGGCGTTTTGTGAAACTGAATAAAGACCAAAAAGGTGCAGGACTGGGACTTTCGATTTCACAAACGATTGTAGGCAAATTGAGCGGCCAGATCGGAGCGGATTCCATTGAAGGAGAAGGTTCTACCTTCTGGTTTACCCTCCCTTATCTTTCATGCGGCAAACCTCAGTAAGAAATTCTACTTCATAAAAAGTTTTAATTAAACATTTTATCACAATTATATGTTGTATTTTTGCAGTCCAAACTAAACGCATGTATCTGCATGAGTACAAATAAAGATGATTACAATCATTTAGGCCTTACGGACAGTGAGGTCCTACAAAGCAGGGAAAAGAATGGTATAAACCTGTTAACACCCCCCAAGCGTCCTTCTTTATGGAAACTTTATCTTGAGAAATTTGAGGACCCGGTCGTACGCGTACTGCTAGTTGCAGCCGTCTTTTCGTTGATTATTTCCATTATCGAAAATGAGTACGCCGAAACGATCGGTATCATAGCCGCTATCTTGCTGGCTACGGGTATCGGTTTCTTTTTTGAATATGATGCCAACAAAAAATTCGACTTACTGAATGCCGTTAATGAGGAAACACTAGTTAAAGTGATTCGTAACGGCCGCGTACAGGAAGTTCCGCGCAAAGATATAGTTGTAGGCGACATCGTGATTTTGGAAACCGGAGAAGAAATCCCGGCTGACGGAGAATTGGTGGAAGCTATCTCTTTGCAAGTAAACGAATCCAACCTGACCGGAGAACCTGTTATCAATAAGACGATTATAGAAGCAGATTTTGACGAAGAAGCGACTTACGCCTCTAATTTGGTGATGCGTGGCACTACGGTAGTCGACGGTCATGGCACAATGCGCGTTCTGCACGTAGGAGATGCAACGGAAATAGGAAAAGTGGCCCGCCAAAGTACGGAAGAAAACCTTGAACCGACTCCACTAAATATACAGTTGACCAAATTAGCCAATCTAATCGGAAAAATTGGTTTTACTGTTGCCGGCCTGGCTTTCCTTATCTTCTTCGTAAAAGATGTATTGCTATATTTTGATTTCGGTGCATTAAACGGCTGGCACGAATGGCTTCCGGTATTTGAACGGACACTTAAATACTTTATGATGGCTGTTACGCTGATTGTTGTTGCTGTTCCCGAAGGATTACCGATGAGTGTAACTCTTAGTCTGGCCCTAAATATGCGCCGTATGCTTTCTACCAACAACCTGGTTCGGAAAATGCACGCTTGCGAGACAATGGGTGCTATCACTGTCATCTGTACGGATAAAACCGGTACGCTGACGCAAAATCTGATGCAAGTACACGAACCAAACTTCTATGGAATCAAAAACGGCAGTAACCTGTCCGATGATGATATCAGTGCATTGATTGCAGAGGGAATCAGCGCTAATTCGACCGCCTTCCTTGAGGAAACAGAAACCGGGGAAAAGCCGAAAGGAGTAGGAAATCCGACGGAAGTGGCCTTACTATTATGGCTCAATAGTCAGGGAAGAAATTACCTGAAACTCCGTGAGAACGCCCGTGTTCTCGACCAGCTCACCTTCTCTACGGAGCGCAAGTTCATGGCTACGCTTGTAGAATCACCATTAATCGGAAAGAAAATACTCTATATAAAAGGTGCTCCCGAAATTGTTCTGGGCAAATGTAAAGAAGTTGTCTTGGACGGAAGACGGGTGGATGCCGTGGAATACCGTTCAACAGTAGAAGCACAACTACTGAATTACCAGAATATGGCGATGCGCACACTGGGCTTCGCCTTCAAAATCGTAGAGGAGAATGAACCGAATGATTGTGTGGAACTTGTTTCGGCAAACGACTTGAACTTCTTGGGAGTGGTTGCTATCTCTGACCCGATTCGTCCGGATGTTCCTGCCGCCGTAGCCAAATGTCAGTCGGCAGGTATCGGTATCAAGATTGTGACCGGCGACACTCCGGGGACTGCAACCGAGATTGCTCGTCAGATAGGTCTTTGGAAGCCGGAAACCGACACCGACCGGAATCGTATCACTGGTGTTGCTTTTGCTGAATTGAGTGACGAAGAAGCACTTGACAGGGTAATGGATTTGAAAATTATGTCGCGTGCCCGTCCTACAGACAAACAACGCCTTGTGCAGTTGCTCCAGCAAAAAGGAGCGGTAGTAGCCGTAACCGGAGACGGAACAAATGATGCGCCTGCTCTGAACCATGCACAAGTCGGCTTATCAATGGGTACAGGAACTTCTGTAGCCAAAGAGGCCAGTGATATTACATTGCTTGATGATTCGTTCAACAGTATCGGAACCGCCGTCATGTGGGGACGTTCGCTTTATAAGAATATCCAGCGTTTCATCGTTTTCCAGTTAACGATCAACTTCGTTGCATTACTTATCGTTCTATTGGGTTCCGTTATCGGCACGGAACTTCCGTTGACTGTGACGCAGATGTTGTGGGTAAACTTGATTATGGATACTTTCGCAGCGCTGGCCCTGGCTTCTATTCCGCCCAGCGAAACTGTTATGCTCGAAAAGCCTCGTCGCAGTACTGATTTCATTATCAGCAAAGCAATGAGGTCTAACATATTAGGGGTAGGTTCTATCTTCCTCATCGTACTGCTCGGAATGATTTATTATTTCGACCACAGTGCAAAAGGTATGGATGTACACAACCTCACTATTTTCTTCACCTTCTTTGTCATGTTACAATTCTGGAACCTGTTTAATGCACGTGTGTTCGGCACTACCGACTCGGCATTCAAAGGACTTTCCAAATCGTATGGCATGGAATTAATTGTGCTTGCCATTCTTGTCGGACAATTCCTTATTGTACAGTTCGGTGGTGCTGTATTCCGCACGGAACCACTCGACTGGCAGACATGGCTTCTAATTATAGGCGTTTCGTCCATGGTGTTATGGGTTGGAGAACTTGTTCGCCTTGTTCAGCGTATTATTCACAAAAGAAAAAGAAATGAAAAGTAAAGGAATTAAAAACCTTCTTATTGATTTAGGCGGTGTACTTATCAATCTCGACCGTCAACGTTGTATCGAGAACTTCCAGAAATTAGGGCTCCGTAACGTGGAGGAACTATTGGACATCTCAAATCAGGACGGAATCCTGATGCAGCAGGAGAAAGGCTTGATTACTCCCGCAGAATTTCGTAATGGCGTTCGCGAAATGATAGGTAAAGTAGTTAGTGACAAACAAATTGATGCCGCCTGGAATAGTTTTCTGGTAGATATACCAACACACAAACTTGATTTATTGCTGAAGTTACGCGAAAAATATGTAGTCTATTTGTTGAGTAATACAAACGAGATTCATTGGAAATGGACTTGTAAGAATCTATTCCCCTACCGTACTTTCAAAGTAGAGGACTATTTTGAAAAAACATATCTCTCTTTTGAAATGAAAATGGCCAAACCCGAACCGGAAATTTTTAAAGCAATATTGGATGATGCCGGCATCGAACCGGAGGAGACTCTTTTTATTGATGATTCCGAAATCAACTGCAAAGCGGCACAGAACTTAGGAATCTCTACTTATACGGCAAAAGCCGGCGAAGACTGGAGTCATCTTTTCAACAGTAAATAATTTAATAGATATGCAGATTATACGTGACATATCGGCTATAAAACCAGAACCCTGTGTAGCTACCATAGGCTTCTTTGACGGAGTGCATGCAGGACATCGCTATCTGATTCAACAAGTGAAAGAGATAGCCGCAGCCAAAGGTCTACGTTCTGCATTGGTCACTTTCCCTGTTCATCCCCGTAAGGTAATGAATGCAACCTATCGGCCGGAACTCCTGACTACTCCGAAAGAGAAAATTAGTCTGCTTGCTGACATTGGTGTAGACTATTGCCTGATGCTCGATTTCACCCCGGACATTTCGCAGTTAACCGCCCGCGAATTTATGAACCGACTGCTAAAAGAGCGTTATCAGGTGAAATGTCTGGTTATCGGTTATGACCACCGTTTCGGACATAATCGCAGCGAAGGATTCGAGGACTATGTATGCTACGGGAAAGAAATTGGTATAGAGGTAATTCGTGCACAGGCATATACCAGTGACATAGAAATAGGAACTACCCGAAACATTCCGGTAAGTTCGTCTTTGATTCGTAAACTGTTACATGAAGGAGAAGTGGAAATCGCAGCCCGTTGCCTGAAATATGAATATTTTTTGGACGGGACTGTTGTAGGCGGTTACCAAGTAGGCAGAAAGATCGGCTTTCCGACTGCCAATTTAAGCGTAGATGATCCGGATAAACTTATTCCTGCCGATGGCGTATATGCCGTATGGGTAACGTTTGACGGGAAAACATACATGGGAATGCTAAATATAGGTGTCCGCCCGACGATTGACAATGGTCCGAATCGAACAATTGAAGTGAATATCCTTCACTTCCACTCGAATATATATGATAAATTCATCCGGCTTACTTTTGTAAAACGGACACGCCCCGAACTGAAGTTCTCCAGCATTGACGAGCTAATAGTCCAACTCCACAAAGATGCAGAAGAAACCGAAGCGATTCTTCTTGCCAGCAAAGCAAGAAGTAACCAACAGGAAGAACTAAGAAAATAATACATCAACCGAATAACAACTTAAAATAGATTCTTATGCAAAAGTCATTTATGAGTATTTCTCTGGTGGTAATAGCAATTTCTATGTTAGCTATGTTTATATGCAGCTTCTTCGCTACTAAATAAAAAAGTAAAATATGAAGACGGCTATCAAACTTGTATTAATAGACCTTGTCATTGCGCAAATTGTTGCCCCTGTCCTGATTATGATTCCTTGTACTATCTATTTGTTAGTAACCACAGGAAATTTGGATAAGGCTGTTCTGACGCAAACAATTATAATTCCGGCGCAATTGGCCGGTCAGATAATGATGGGTATCTATCTGTGGAAGGCCGGCTACATCAGCACAAAGAAAGAGACCTGGTCACTTGTGTCCGCTCCTTATCTTTTAGGTAGTGCAGTGGCAATCCTTACCAGTGGATTTGTTGTTTCTTCATTAATGAGTTTGCTGGATTGGATACCTAATATCATGGAGCAATCTTTCGATATCCTCCAATCCGGCTGGGGAGGGATTCTTGCAATAGCAATCGTAGGCCCTGTACTTGAAGAATTATTGTTCCGGGGAGCAATCACCAAAGCTTTGCTCCAACAATATAATCCGACCAAAGCAATTCTTATTTCGGCACTTCTATTCGGTGTCTTTCATATAAATCCCGCACAGATACTTCCGGCATTTCTGATCGGTATCCTGTTGGCATGGACTTATTATAAAACGGGTAGTCTGATACCTTGTATATTCATGCATATATTAAATAACTCCTTATCAGTATATCTCAGTATCAAATATCCCGAAGCGGAGAATATGGATGACCTGATTAGCGGTACACCGTATCTTATTATTCTTATCGGTGCAATTGTCATACTGGCAGGAGTCATTCCATATATGCAACGCATGACCTCTAATAAGTAGAGGTCATATCTTCAGGAACACAAATATAAAAGTCTGCTCTTCCTTTATTTTCTTCATCTAATTGGTCTATACTTTCCTGACGGACTGAACAGACAGTTTTAATCGTTGTCCCCGGACGATATTGAAGCAGATAAGGAATTATTCCTCCTTTAAAATCAGAATGGTAGTTCCCGTTAAAATGCAGGAATTTATCCTTTATATTATGAGCTATAAACCAGCTCATTGTTGCATCTTTGATAGCTTGCGCCTGTGCCAAATATTCCTGATTGCCTTTACTCTTACCCATCATCTGCATTAATGCAAAAGCACCACCTTCTTCTTCCTTGTAGGTAAACTGAATAGGAAGAGGCGGCAAGTATCGCTTTGCTTCATTAGATAATGAATCCAAATACTGTAAGCCATTATCTTTTACAACATTAGCATAGCGTCGTGGTACGTTAGTTGCAATAAATGGAATTTTATTCTCTTTTGCGAAAAAGACAAATGGAGCATAATCCGTACTATAATTATCCCACAACCGGGCTTCTGCCTCAAATCTGTCATAAGAAATCGCGCGACTCATGTATTCATCCAAAATCAGCTGATTATCCGCCTCAAGCATTTCAGCTCCCAACATCAGTTTTTCCTTATGAATAGCATATAGCGAACGGGTTATTTCATATTCCAGCCAATGAGTAATACAACAATTATGAATCTCGCCTATAAACACGACATCCGGTTGTGCCAACGCTTCAATAAGCTCATCATAGCCTATCTCCTTGCCTTCGGCATTAAACAATGTATATGCTCTCTTGTATCCTTTCTGAGCAAAGGCCGCTACTCCTATAGAACACAAAAGCAATAACCCACAAAATCTTGAGAAAAATAAATTATTCATATTTTTGATGTTTTCCAATATATAACAATACAAATTTATCGGGATTCGTAAAATGCTTAAATGCTTTCTGAATATCCACAGTGGATATGCTATTGAGACATTGTTCATATCGCTCAAAATCAGCGACAGACTCACCATTCTTCAGCAAATTCACAAGATTAGTACGCCATTCGGCAGAAGCCTCATCCGAAAGCACTTTTCGTTTTGTAACCCAAAAAGACTTTTTCAAAGTTTCCAATTCCTCTTCGCTCACTTTACTTGTACGAAGCTCATTTATAATCTGCTTTATAAGCTCCTCCACCTTCTTCGTATTTACGAAATCAACAGAGGCCGACAAATCAAGATAAAAGACTTGTTGTGGCAGCCCATTATAAAATAAAGAAGCGTATGGAGAATAGACTATATTCTCTCCTTCACGCAAAACACTTAACAAGCGGTTTTGCAAGATATCACGCATCAATTTCAGTGTAAGGCTATTTTTCAAGGAAGGCTGATAATTTCCACAGAAAACATAATCAAAGATAGTCTGCGTATCATTATCATTCGGAAATTCTTCTATGTAAGTTTTCTTAGGGAGCTTAAACGCTTTGTTGGGATAAGACACTGTATTTACTTTCGGCATACGTCCGAACGTCGCAGTTAACAATTCTTTGATGCTATCCGTATCAAACTTTCCTGTTACTACGAATGTCATTTGCGACGGATTGCTGTATAATGAACAATAATAATCTGCAATCTTATCCAGATCCAATCTTTCCAGATCCATTTTTGTTAGAGCCGGACGAGGTACCGTATTTCCCATTAGAGAATCCAGGCGGTTTGTCAACATACGATCAGAAGCACGTTTCATCATTTGTTCCAATACACTTTCCTTCCCGAAACGCTCCATTTCATCTTTACGAATCTCATCAAAATCCTCATAGCAAAGCTCCGGACGACACATCTTCTCGTACATCAAATTAAAGAGTTCTCGTGCTTTGGCAGCAGGAGACATTCCCATAATATCATGCCAATAATTACTGATAGCAATATTCATAGATATTTCTTCCTGTTGCATAAAAGAAGATAGAGTATCATAAGGAATACAAGCTACCCCTCCCATTTCCATATAACCTCCTGTCCCTTCATATAAAGGATAATCTTTATCTGATAAATCTGCTGTCCCTCCTCTTCCAAAAGCTGTCACAAAAATGGATTGACTTTCATCATTTGTCGGACGGAGAAGAATACGTAAGTCATTTTTCAGAATTACTTCTGTTATGTTAAGGTCTGCGTATTTCTTCTCACTAACTATATCTGAGGCCTTAAAAGGATAACTCTCAACCAGGCAAGCAGGTGTCACTACTCTTTCTTCTTTCACATCTTTACGTACATACGTAAAATCTTTCAACGGGTTCTTAATACCTTCATCCCATGCCTGAACAACTTCTTCTTTTTTAAGAGAATTTTGTTTACCTGCATTATTACGATAAGCCACCAATAAGGTTTGATCTTTGTATGAAAGCCACTCACGCAAAAGTTGTTGCAAAGTAGCGCTATCAGTCGCCCGTATCTTGTCCGCCAACTGTTTCATTTCACTATCTGACTGAATATAACGGTCGTCGGATATCACATAATCAACAAAATCATCACACCATTTAGAAGATAATTGAGTTGAGTTATCTACTTTCAAACGCCTCAGATGCTCATTAATAGCATCCTCCACTTCTTCCTGCTTAAAGCCGTTTTTCTGAATAGACTCCATTTCATTAGACAGTTCGGATACTTGTTGCAAGAGATTTGCCTTATCTACCCCGGAAAAAGCAAAAACAAAATGATTCTTATCAGAAAGAAACCATGCATCAGAAACATTGCACCGGATATTCTGGTATTTCAACCGGTTACTGATAGCACGTATCAATAAAGATCCGAGTTCCTTCTGATAAATACTGCCGATTGTATTACCAATCACACAAGGATGAGGAATCATCAGCTCCAACTCTGAACTACGCTCCAGATCATCCCCAATTTCATATAACTCAACTCCCGGGTCATAAGTCAATGGATAAGTACGATAGCCTTTGACTTCTTTACGAGGAATAGATGAAAACATTTCCTTGATTTGTTTTTCAATAGATTCCGGATCTACATTACCAACCACAACTACGGTAGCCATCTGCGGAGAATACCATTTTTTATAGAATTCAATCAACGTCTTACGGTCAATACTACGAATATCCTCGGAACTTCCCAACGGCATACGCTCCGTGAAATGGTTCTTTCCGATTTTTAATGCATAAAAATCATCCCCCAAGTCATATCCGCGCAATTCTTCCAAAATAACGCCCCGTTCCTTCTTCGTCCGCTCTTCTTCGAAAGTGATTCCGCTCAGCCAATCTTTCAAAATCAATAAAGTTTTGCTACTAACTTTATGGTCAGTTTTATCCATAGGCACTGTCAACATAAAGATCGTACGATCATATCCGGTTACCGCATTTATATCACGTCCAAACTTCATGCCCAAAGTTTCCAGATAGTCTACCATTCCCCTGCCAGGAAAATGTTTACTACCGGCAAACGACATATGCTCCAGAAAATGGGCGGCTCCTTTTTGCTCTTCCGACTCTTGAACAGAACCGATACGCATCACTAACCGGAATTCTGTTGTGTGAATCGGCGCCTCGTTAGGAAGGATTAAATAATGTAACCCATTAGCCAAGGTCCCTTCAACTGTATTAGGAGGTAAATTTACTTTTTTCTCCAAATGAGAAGCTTTCTGTTGTGCAAGCATATTCACGGGAAGTCCTCCTAATAGAACTGCCAAGAATAGAAAAACTTTAAACTTTGTCTGCTTAAACATGAATGGTCGTTTTATATATTATATTTATTCATTTAATGTATAAGTCACGCGAATCTGAGTATACCCTAACGAATTAACATGATCCCAAGGGAATTGAAAACTAAAGGTTTTCTCATTAAACATTCCTTTCGGTTCAATCCAGTCTGAAGGTTCATTCTCCCAATTGTCTTCATCAATAGACGAATACACTAAACAAACTGGATTTAAAGTTATTCCTTCCTCTATCAAATCACTAACACTCGCTTCCACCATATTATCTCCCTCCTGAACTAAAATCGTACCACCTTCGTCAGCCATTTTCTTCCAACGCTCCCAAGCGGTAAAAGAATATTCAAAAGGCAATGATTCTATTTCTTCATCCCAAAGATTTAAAGTCGGGCCTACGAATGAAAAAGTACCTTCATCCGGCAATAATTCCAAATTATCAAGAACTACACTAAATACTTCCTTACTCATGTCATAGCCAATCGCCTCCATCATAGAGACATATTTACTTCCTTCAAAAATCCAAAATTCATTCTCCACCGTTTCTTTTCTGTATATTTCCCACAAAAATGAAGCTATTCCCATTGGATTATCAATCATCTTAAGTATCGGACGATCTGCAGTAGCATTCTCACTCAATGTTATCATACTCTTTCCTTCAAAGGAGCGAGTCTCCGTATCACTAAATACTCCAACCTCATCTGCTGGGAAAGTCACCTCTACGCGACAGCTTACTTCACCCATAAAGCGATTAAGATTAAGCCTGTACTTCTCCATATAGCCATGAACAAACTCAATCTGTTGTTCGGTCAAGTCCGGCAAGGTTGGATTTGGCCTTACAGTCAGTTTCAATTCATTCCATGGTTGCATACGTTCGTCTGTATAATCCTTTACCTTTAAAGTTATCATCCTTTGGTTATTCAGCAAACTCTGACGATTGGAAAGTACCTTGAAACGCGCCGTCTTCTCTCCCGCCTTTATTTGTACTGCCCCATTTTCCAAGCGCAAAATATCATCTGCATTATCCAACAATTCGAAATTAATTACAGCATCATTTTCTACGGAAGTAGCCAGAAGTACATCAACAGTAATTGCACGTTCATCACTTTCCGAAAGTGCAGGATCATCGGAAGTACTCATTTGTATATAATTGCGTCCCTTATAAGTATAATCAATGTTGTTACTACAAGCTATAACAATCCAGGACAGACAAATCAAAAATATGAATAAAGAATAATATTTGTATTTCATAATCTTCTTTGTTTTTAAGATAGAAAAATTATCTATTCAGAGGCCACCCCTCATTTTGAGTCATATTCTCATTATATTTATATTCAGAACGAGGAATAGGAAAACACCAGCGATAATCGCTACTCTCAATTTTTACATCTTCACTGCTCCCCCATTTCGCTAACCGGGAAAGGCTTCCAGAATGTAAACGTTTCAAATCAAAATACAGTATACCTTCACCCGCAAATTCTTTCATTTTTTCCAGATGAATAGCCTGCAGCAGTGCATTACCTGTCAGTCCCTCATCAAGAGTCGTGGCTTGACAAGCTGCCAAATATTCATTCAATTTCCGAATTGCGACATCTTCTTTACCCACCATCCGACTATAAGCCTCGGTAGCTATGAAATAAGCTCCGGCATAACGCATTATATTTATATATTGTATACTTTCTGAATCCTTATTTACTTTATTATATTTACCTAGCAAATTCCTTTGTTCTCCTTCCATTTCAAAAGGATAAACATTGTATGTCTTCCGTATATCTTCCTCCCCATAAACAATCTGAGGATTCAAAGCGAAATAATCACCACTTGTTTCATTAAACTGAATGTCCGCATAATAACTCTTTGCTGTATAAAACGCAAAGATACGCCCCTTGCAAGAAGCAGTTTCCCACAAACGTTTATATCCCGCAACAGTAAACATATCATCTGTTGCCTGCTCTAATATTTTCTCTGCATAAATCGCAGCCTGTCCATATTGTCCTGCATATAATTCCAGTTCAGCAAGCAAATAATAAACCGCTGTTTGAGATAACCACCCATTTTTTTCCGGAGCATTCTCCGTATCGGCCGCCTCTGTCAACAATGTACGGATAGCAGATACACAATCTTCAATAGAAGAACGTTTTGGAAATTCAAGTCCCAAACGTTCTTTCAAAACAATGCCATCAGCTTGCGGATCTTTGTCATAAGCTGGTGCAAACAACCTTAGCAAATTGAAATAACAAAGAGCCTTCAATGCTTTGCACTCACTTATTATAGCTGCTTTTGCACTCTCCTCCGAAGCATTCTCCAATACGATATTATCCACCCGTTCAAGCAAAGTATTGCAAGAAGCAATTGTATTATAATATTCCAGCCAGATAGTCTCCGCAAAAGAAGTTATAGAGTTATCCTGCCACAAATAAAGATTCTTCTGACTCATATCCTTTCCTGTAATAGACGTTTGACAAAAGTCATCACCTAAGATAGAAAGTTCATATTCATAGTGCGGATATAGTAAATAAGCAGATGTCAGGAGCGAACGGGCCGTGGAAACATTAGTAATAGCATCAGGATCCGAATACTGGTCAGCAGGAGGAATATCAAGTGAACAAGACGATACTCCCGCTAAAATTCCTGATATGGCAGTAAATATATAGATGAATTTCTTTATCATAATCATTATTCTTTAAAAAGTCAGACTCATATTGAATGTATAAATAGGCTGCATACTACCCGCCAATGTACCACTTTCCGGATCCGATTCCTTATATGAGGTCCACGTAAACAAATTAGAACCCTGAAAAGCAAGCGTCGCATACTTTACAAACGGTAATGTCTTTCTTAAGAAATGAGGTGGCACTCGGTAACGAAGAGAAACCATAGAGAGCTTCAAATAATCACTCTTACCTACTGTCAACGAGTTCGGGTATTGGCTTAAATTGTCTTCTGCTACAGCAGATGTGTAAAAAGGAGTCGGATAAACTTTACCTTCATCTCCCGGTTTAAACCACATTTTATCTGTTTGTCCAGCAACAGCATTTTTATTTGAATCATCTTTATCACGCACATACGAATAGTTAAATTGGTGGATACCACCGTGTACATAATAGAAATCCATATCCAAATCGAATGATTTATAAGAAAGCGATAGTCCAAAACTTCCGCTATATGGAGGCGTAGAATGACCCAATGCTACCACATCTTCAGCAGTCAATGCTTCACTTGCTTGTTTTTCCTTATTACCTTTCACCAGAAAAACAGGATAACCAGTCAAAGGATTAATCCCCAGAGAAGAAGGTCCGTAAATCATATCATACGACTTACCCACCTCATAATCAGGAAGCAATGCTTCTTCAGAGGTATATATTCTATCAGCATAATAAAGATCAATAACTTTGTTACGGTTATAAGCTATATTCCCCCGCAAACTAAGCAACCAATCGTTTGTATCCAACACTTTCATATTCACTCCAAATTCGAAACCTCTATTCTCAAGTATTCCTATATTACGTTTCAATGTAGTATATCCAGTAGAAGACGGAATCGGAACATCCAACAACGCTTGTTCGGTACGACGGTTGTACCAACTCGCCTCTAAAGTGATACGATCAAACAGACCTATATTAATTCCTGCATCAATAGACTTAGTCTGTTCCGGTTTCAGATCTTTATTATAAAGCCCCATTAAGTCAAGTGGACGCTGGTCTTCATAACTGTTAGTAGAATAAGCAAAAGTGGCTACTGTTGAAGAGACAGAGACGCCATTCAAATTGGCAGTATATCCATAAGAAGCTTTTAGGTTCAGACGGGTTAAAACGGGGTTATCCGACAGAAATTCATAATAACTAGGAGTCCAACCAATCCCCACTGCCCAAGCACTGTTCCAGCGTTTGTCGGAAGGCAAAATAGAGGAAGCGTCAGTCTTATAAGTACCATAAAGGTCATAAATATTATCAAAAGTATACCCGACAACAGCACCAAATCCCAACTGGGCATTTTTATCTTTCAACGCCCCCACTTCAGCTTTACGCGTTCCTTGAATAGATTGATTGATAGCAGCCGCAGATTTTATAGTTCCAACCCCATAACCGGTAATAGAAACATTATCCAACTGCGTCAGGTAATAATCTATATTAGCACCTAACGTCAGATTATGTTTCCCTGCATATACATTATTATAAGTCACACGAACATTAGTAGAAACATTGGTTGTCGTATTCTTTGATTTTGAATAAATACCACGTTGAATCTCAGGAACTCCCGTTGTCATTTCCGAATATGCAGTAGAAGGAGTAAATTGTTCTGTCTCGTCCAGCAAAAAATCCAGGCCGGCCACTGCCGCCACATCCAGTCCAGGTAATGGGTTCAAAATCAAACTGCCACTAATACCGGCTGTCTTTGCCGCATCTTCCTGACTGTACTGATTCATCAAATCATTGTAGGTACGTCCCGGATAAGAAACTAATTCGCCACTATCTTTTGTTTCATAAGGATTCAGTTCATAAACCAGTTGAGTAGGGTCCGAGGTTGTACCATTCGGTGTATTTGTCTTAGCATATCCCCCATTTACACTTAGCAATGCATAACCGATATGTCCCAATTTCTGGTCCATATTCATGCGCAAACTCATACGCCGTTTATCATTACCCGGCAAACGCCCTCCCTGTTGAGTATAGTTAGCAGAAACATAATAGGTTGTCTCTTCACTTCCTCCACGAATACTGACATTATGTTTCTGATAAAGACTATTCCGGATAAGTTCATGGAACCAGTCGGTATTAATATTCTTCAATTCATCCAGTTTTTGTTGTCCTGCCGCTATCAGTTGTGGCAAATTCGGATCATCAGCATGATATTTATTATAATAATCTGCACTATATCGGTAACCGGGAGTTTCTACATTTTGCAAACGACGTTCCAGTTCCAGCTTTTCTACAGAATTCATCATAGAAATTCCCCGACGGCCACGAGTAGTTATACCCATATCCAAAGTATAGGTAACCATTGTTTGTCCGCTAATTCCACGCTGGGAAGTTATTTCCAGTACCCCATTAGCAGCTTTTATACCATATAAAGCACAAGCAGCCGCATCTTTAAGTACCTTGATTTCTTTAATATCTTGAGGGTTCAGATTATAAAAAGTTTCCGAGCTTATGACCTTTCCATCCATTACATACAGTGGCTCATTGGTTGTGTTTCCCCTTCGTAAAGAGGAATTTCCCCTGATGCGTATCTCAGGAGCAGAACCCAGTTCTCCTGTATTTGTTACAATCAGCCCCGGTACAGATCCCTGCAAAGCCAAGCCCATATCAATCATCGGCTTACTATTAATACGCCGCATATCGACTTCTTGCACTACACCGGAACGAGCACGAATATCTATCTCGTTAATATTGGCTTTAGCAGTCACAACAACCTCATCCATATTATTAGTGTCGTCCGCCAAAGTTACTTCCAGCTTAGTCTGACCTTTATAAGTGATAGTTTTACGCCGCATACCAATAAACGAAAATTCAATTGATACACCTTGCTCCCATTTACCTGCTAGCACAAACTCTCCTTTTTCATTGGAGACTGTCCCATAAGGAGTATTTTTTACTTTAATGTTTACACCAGCCAAAGGCAAGTTCTGAGAATCATATACGTGTCCGGTTATTCGGTTTTCCCTCACTTGAGCTTGTACTAACATATAGAAAACCATACAAAACCAGAACAGGATTACTCTTTTCACATAATTTTTCATAAGCTCGCGTTTTATTCACTTTTTTGCAAAAAAATAAATAAAAAAGCAAAGTATCAAACGAAACTTATTATATTATATATTTTTAAACATTGGTCAAATAGACAGATTCCTTACTTTTTTCTAAATAAAACAACAGAAAAACTAGCAAAAAACTTCCATAAACCTATGTACAAGCTTTCCTGAATAAAATCTATAATTTTATAAAATTTTCACAAGATCAACAAGCATATCATAAAAAAGGGAAGTTCTCACTTCCCCTCTTTTGCTTTGAATGCCAATGCATACATTCGTATTTGTTTGACCATGGACAACAACCCATTGCTACGTGTAGGTGACAGATGTTCTTTCAACCCTATCTTATCTATAAAATAAAGATCAGTATTCAAGATTTCATCAGGAGTGTGTCCTGAAAGGACTTTTATCAGCAAGGCAATAATTCCTTTTACAATCAAAGCATCACTTTCCGCCTTAAAAACAATCTTACCGTCTACCTCGTCCGCTTGAAGCCATACTCTGCTTTGACATCCTTCAATCAGATTCTGTTCCGTCTTATATTTTTCTTCAAGCGGTTCCTGCTCATTTCCCAAATCAATAAGTAGTTGATACCGATCCATCCAGTCATCGAAGTCACTGAACTCTGCAATCACTTCGTCTTGTAATTCATTAATTGACATATATATAATTGCTATTTACAAATTTCTAAATACTCTAAATAACAAGGAGATTATTTTTCATTGTAGATTACTTCCAATACAGTCTGCCCGACCGCCTTCAGTGTATTCCTGTCTATATGCTCCATATTATCATTGATAGTATGCCAGGTCGGGGTAAAACCACCTTCCGGATCGGAAGCAATAATATCGATCGTTTTAATACGTGCCAGGCGGTTGATAAACAAATGGTCATCCGTCACCCCTCCTCCGTCTTCATCAATGAACATTTTGCCATATCCCAATTTCTTGGCTGCTTTCCACACCTTTTTATTTATATCCGGCGCAAATCTCTCAGAATATGATTCTTTCAGGAAAACCGTATTTTCGCCACCTACCATATCAAGCAGGATACCAAAACGAGCATTATATCCCTGTACATGAGGGTTACGCGCCCAGTATTGTGCACCCAGACACCATGATTCTTCATTATTCTGGTCATGTGTACCATAATCTTCGGCATCAAGAAAAATAATGTCAATACCAAGTTCCGGCTGCCGTTGATTGACCAAACGGGCTATTTCCAACAGAGCTCCTACTCCGCTTGCACCATCATTCGCTCCCAGAATCGGAGTCTTGTGATTCTTTTCGTCAGGATCGTTATCGGCCCACGGACGTGTATCCCAGTGGGCAAATAAAGCGATTCTTTTTTTACTTTCCGGCTTATAAGAACCGATAATATTTCGCGCTTTCAACAAAGTACCGTTATAAGCAATCAGATCGGCATACTGATCGGTCACCTGCGCACCGAAATCTTTTAATTGCTTAGCCAGATAATTTCCACAAGCTACATGCCCCTTTGTATTAGGAACACGAGGACCAAAATCTACTTGATTCTTTACATACAGATAAGCACTATCTGCATCAAACTGTGGTACATTCACAACTATCTTTTCGTTTTGTTCACTTGTACTATTTGCCTTATTGCCACCTCCGCAGGAGAATGCTGATAATAACAAAAAGGCACTTACCAATACTATCATAATTTTCTTTTTCATCATCCTCTTTTCTATTAAAGTCTCAAAATTAGTCATTTTCATCACAGCATTGTTCAGATGAAATAGATTATTAACAAATAAACTTTAATTCTACATTTTTCTTTCCAACCGTAAACTCTACTTTTGCTCCGTTTATAAGCGGCAAATTATGAGTAACATGCCCTACAGGAAAATTAAAGCAAACGGGGTAATCATACTCTTTTACCAAATCCGCCAGAGCAGCATACAACTCTTTGCCCAGCGAACAATCTTCTTCATATTCCGTAAACTGTCCGACAATCAGTCCAGATAATTTTTCAAGTACACCGCCCAATTTTAGATTATACATCATGCGTTCAATGGCATGAGGTCGTTCGCTGACATCTTCGATAAACAGCACAGTTCCTTCTGCCGGAATATCATAAGGAGTACCGCGCAAACCGTAAGCTACCGCCATATTCCCCCCACGAAGAACCCCCTGCGTACTGCCCTGCTTATTCAACTTATGTTTCTCACAAGTATAAGAAGGCAAGTTTCCGAACAGGATATCTTTCAAATAGTTTGTACACGGATCATCCTCCGGCTCTACCGCAAGATGACGTGCCATTAACGAATGCAACGAAGCATATCCGTTTTTCTGAAACAGATTGTGCAATGCAGTAATATCACTGAAGCCCAACAACCATTTCGGATATTCACGAAATGCCGTAAAATCAATCTTATCTATCAGATGTACAGCTCCATATCCTCCACGACTACTAAGGATAGCTTTCACTTTCGGATCATCCATTGCATCCTGCAAATCTTTCAGACGTTGGCTGATCGTGCCGGCATATCGCCCGGATGAACCTCCGGCGTGCTTTCCCATAACAACTTTCACCCCCCATGATTCAATCCGTTTCTTGGCACCTTTCAGGAATTGTTTGTCTATCTTACTGGAGGGCGATACGATAACTACTTTATCACCTTTCTGCAAAAAAGGAGGAAATTGAATATCCATATATGTTCTTATTTTTTTGACTTCCGTTGATAAAAATGTACCCAGTCCACTTCCATTTCTACCGGAAGATCTTCAGGACCGACCGCTCCGACCCACGAGCCTCCCAATTGCATATCAATCAGCAGGTAAAAAGGCTGATTAAAAGGGTATTGCCCTTCTTCTTTTGTTTGTATGCGAGGATAGGTAAACGTATGCATATCATTGATATAAAATGAAAGGCTGTCCGGATACATTTCTACTGCGTAAACATTGTACCGATCAGGATAAATAGGTCCCGTGGAATGAGACTTTGGATTTTCTGTGATGCCCAATGTGTAGGTATAATGAGAATGAACAGTCTGATAAGCAATTGAATCGTTATTCAAACGTTCCATAATATCAATTTCGCCACCGGACGGCCATGCCGCTTTTTCAGGTAACATCCAGATAGCCGGCCATGCCCCTTTCGCAGCATTCAACTTGGCACAAATTTCAATACGTCCGTTTATAAAAGCTTTCTTGCCTTTTGTATAAACACCGCCCGTCAAATAAGGAGCCGTGTCATTGGGCTGAACCTGATTGACGATACCTCTCAACACCAGTTTGCCTTCACGCATTGCATAACAAGAATCAAAGTCAGTCATGTAATTATTCCAATCCGACTTTCCTCGTGGAATCTTACTCCATACCTTTGAATCAAAATTCTTTTTTTGATTAAAGTTTTCTTTCCAGACCAAGGACCAACCTTCAGGAACCTTCGTCGTCTTGCACGAAACGAACAGCCAACAAAGGAGGATTAAGCTAACAAAAAATAGATTTTTAAACTGTTTCATGTCTTTTTTATTTCATTGGGGGATTCATTTGCAAAAATACAGGAAAAAACGATTCCATGCATATCTATCGACCAAAACAAATAAAATATAGCAAAATGTTACATAATGGATGTAATTTTTCGGATTGCAATCGCTATTTTTTCAATCCTTTTTCTGATATTTGCTAAAAATCTAACGTTATGGAACCTATTCAAAGTTTTGCCCAATTGACGGCTCATCTCAAAAAACTAAATCATAGAAAACGGATTGCCGTAGTCTGTGCCAATGATCCTAACACGGAATATGCTATTACCCGCGCATTGGAAGAAGGAATTGCGGAGTTTCTGATGATCGGAGATTCGGCTATTCTGGAAAAATATCCTACACTCAAACAATATCCCGAATACATAAAAATCATCCATATAGAAGATTCGGACGAGGCAGCACGCGAAGCGGTACGCATTGTCCGTGAGGGAGGAGCAGATATTCTGATGAAAGGAATTATTAATACGGACAACCTGTTGCACGCTATACTTGATAAAGAAAAAGGATTGCTTCCGAAAGGGAAAATTCTTACGCATCTGGCGGTAATGGAAATTCCAACGTATCACAAATTGCTTTTCTTCTCGGATGCTGCCGTTATTCCGCGTCCCACTTTGCAACAACGTATAGAAATGATCTGGTATGCTATATGCACGTGCCGCCACTTCGGTATTGAACAACCACGTATCGCCTTAATCCACTGTACGGAAAAAGTAAGCGCCAAGTTTCCCCACTCACTGGATTATGTAAATATCGTGGAACTTGCCGAAGCCGGAGAGTTCGGAAATGTAATTATTGACGGCCCGCTGGATGTACGTACCGCCTGCGAGCAGGCAAGCGGCGATATTAAAGGTATTGTATCTCCTATCAACGGACAAGCGGATGTGCTGATATTCCCCAATATAGAATCGGGTAATGCATTCTACAAATCTGTGTCCCTGTTTGCACAGGCAGAAATGGCGGGTTTATTGCAAGGACCGATCTGCCCAGTGGTACTTCCGTCTCGTAGTGACTCCGGCTTGTCCAAATATTATAGCATGGCAATGGCTTGCCTGCAAGTCTCAGGAGACTGTGAATGCAGAAAACAAATAAATCAAGTCCCCAATAATTCATAATTCAAAAATCAATATTGATGAAAATTCTAGTTATCAATCCCGGCTCCACTTCGACGAAGATTGCAGTATATGAAAATGAAACTCCGCTACTGGTCCGTAATATCAGCCATACAGTAGAAGAATTATCCGTTTATTCACAAGTGGTAGACCAGTTTGAATTTCGGAAGAATCTGGTACTCCAGGAGTTGGAAGCCAATAAGATACCTTTTGACTTTGATGCAGTCATCGGACGCGGAGGACTGGTAAAACCGATACCGGGTGGAGTATATGAGGTAAATGAAGCCATGAAACGTGATACGGTACACGCCATGCGCACTCATGCCTGTAACCTTGGAGGATTAATTGCAGACAAACTTGCTTCTTCCTTACCCAATTGTCGTGCTTTCATTGCCGATCCGGGAGTAGTGGATGAACTGGAAGATATAGCCCGTATCACAGGCTCACCGTTAATGCCCAAAATTACAATTTGGCATGCCTTGAACCAAAAAGCAATAGCACGCCGCTTCGCCAGAGAGCAGGGAACACAATACGAAGACCTTGATTTAATCATCTGCCATTTGGGAGGTGGTATTTCTATTGCAGTTCACCGCCATGGACGGGCTATTGATGCAAACAATGCGTTGGACGGCGAAGGCCCTTTCTCGCCGGAACGTGCAGGTACACTGCCTGCCGGTCAACTCATCGACCTTTGTTTTAGCGGACAGTTCACCAAAGATGAATTGAAGAAGCGTATTTCCGGACGTGCGGGACTGACAGCTCACTTGGGTACTACCGATGTACCTGTGATTATCAAATCCATAGAAGAAGGAGACAAAAAAGCGGAGCTCGTATTGGACGCCATGATTTATAACGTAGCAAAAGCAATAGGTGGCGCCGCTACTGTACTTTGTGGGAAGATAGATGCTATTCTCCTGACAGGAGGGATTGCTTACTCCGATTATGTCATTTCACGACTCAAAAAACGTATTTCTTTTTTAGCTCCGATCCATATTTATCCCGGAGAAAACGAAATGGAATCATTGGCTTTCAATGCGCTAGGGGCATTGAAAGGAGAACTTCCGATACAAATTTATAAATAACACAAACTTCCCATTCTTGAGTTTCACCGTTTTTATCGTATTGATAAAACACTGATAATCAACATAAATCAATATGTTTCTATCACCCTCAAAGCAAATATATGGAAAAAAACACCTCAACTATTTTTTGCCTTAACGCCCTCTTTTTTTTAAAGGAGGGAGTATTTTTAATAAAAGGGAGCGAAGCCCCCTCGACTTCACTCCCTCACAATCTTTCTCCTCTCATTTCCTAATACACGGAGAAACACGTTTGAATCAAAAAAAGTTACACCTATAATTATAAACTATTCATCCACCTTTAAAGCTCCGGCAGGTCTTTATTTCCGGTCTTATTCACCGGCGAACCGTCAGCGTTTACTTGAATAGAACCATCGCCATTGCAAACAAAAGCATTTCCATAAATATCTCCTAGCTTGCCACCTTCTTTAATACACATCCAATAGGCTATTGAGAATTCCTCCTGCCCGTAAGAGAACTGGGTATGGGATGCAGAGAATATTGCCTTCCATTACATAATGAATACCTGTGCCTTCAAAAGCTCGGTCCAAAATTTCGGATACCGACTGATTGTTGGCAGCTACATTAACTACCCGTTTTACATCTACTGTTTTTTTGTTGTAGACAAACAAATAGTTGGTCTGTGACTCTATTTTAGAGAGTAACTCACTTACTTTCAGCGTTGAGTGGGGAATGCTGATTTTTGCACTCTGAGAGTATCCATTCTCACAATAAGCTTGAAATGTTACGAACAGAAGAAGGAATAAAGTGATAGTATTATTTGCTTAGATTCTAAACTTTTTGGACAAAAAAGCCCTTTCAAAGAAATTTTTCTCATATCTTTGCAACGTGTTAAGTTAATAAATTGATTAAGGTCGATTTTTGACTGTTTCGAATCGGAAAGTATGGGGGTACTTTCCGATTCTCTTTTAATGAGATGCTATTGACTGTTATTCATAATTGTTATGCTTTTAAGGGTTAGTACTAATTTAAGGTATATATTTAGCGTGAGCTCATTTCTTTATTTTATAAAGATACTGTCTTTTTCGGCACTTATGGAGTAAATAAACGAATGATCTTTCTGAATTACTTTCAGTACGTGTTCCACCCCATCCTGATCTTTAAACTTACCCGTGCAACGATAATTCAGTACTTTCGGATTCTCCACAACGATCTTCACTTTATAATATTTCTCCAGTTTACCAAGCAACAGGTTAAAAGGAGTATCATCAAAACAGTATAAACCATCTTTCCAACGGAGATAATCAAAATCAGTAAAACGCTCCTTTCTGAACTTTCCGTCCCAGAAAATAAAAACCTCGTTCCCCCCAGACGTGTAAGCGAATGTTCGCTGCCTTTCGCATAGATATCGACAATGCCTTCAAGCAAAGTAGTTGTAAATTCATTGCTACCCCGGTAAGCACACACATTAAAATGTGTTTCCACTATTCTCACCTGATTAGTTTCCGTATTTACATAGAATGGGATTTCTCTATTTTTCGCCACCTCGAAGTAAGCTCCTCCGTCTAGTTCCACATTCCTCTCATTCCGTCCGAAATCATGGGAGTATGTTAATGTAGACTGTGCATTCAGCCATACTTTCGTACCGTCTGCCAAAGTAATCTGTGCTCGCTGGCCAGCAGGCACTGCCACTGTCTGCAGATGCGCTGTATTACCATAATGATACTCCTTGAATAAAAAAACACAACTGATTGCTACTACTATAACAGCAGCTATACGGGCACTCTACCTTAACATAGGTAAGATATGAGTACCCACAGCCACTTTCTCTCCCTTATTGTTTATTTTGGTATTGGTGAAAAGGGCAATATCGAACAACATATGTTCTTTCTGCAATGTCCAACGGTTTTCCTCCGATTCATTCACCCAGCTAAGAATACATTTTTCTTCCTCAACAGTAGTGTTACCCTTAAAATATTTATGTAATAACTCAACGGAAACTTTTGCAGAAAAGCAAAAGTTTAGACAAAAAAATAACCCGACTTCTAGTAATCGGGTTATTCTATATTATATTAAAACTGTCACTTTTTTACTTCTTTTCCGGTCTTGGCAACAAAACCTTTCTAGAAAGTTTGAATTTACCGGTTTTAGGATCAATATCAATCAATTTTACATCAATTTCGTCACCCTCTTTAATTCCGGCTTCTTCCACTGTTTCCAAACGTTTCCAGTCTATTTCAGAAATGTGCAGCAAACCGTCCTTACCCGGCAAAAATTCGATGAACGCACCGTAAGGCATGATAGAACGAACCTTACCTTTGTACACTTCACCCACTTCGGGAACAGCAACAATTGCCTTGATCATGCGCATTGCATCGTCAATACATTTCTTATTAGTACCTGAAACTTCGATACGTCCCACACCTTCCGTTTCTTCGATAGTGATGACAGCACCGGTCTCTTCCTGCATACCTTGAATTATTTTACCACCAGGACCAATCACAGCACCGATAAATTCTTTAGGAATTGTCATGGTTTCAATGCGGGGAGCATGTTCTTTCAAGTCTGCACGCGGTTCAGCGATTGTTTCAGCAATCTTATCCAAGATGTGCATACGCCCTTCCTTAGCCTGGTTCAATGCACGTTCCAAGATTTCATAAGACAGACCGTCTACCTTAATATCCATTTGCGTAGCAGTAATACCATCTCTTGTTCCAGTCACCTTGAAGTCCATATCTCCGAGGTGGTCTTCATCACCGAGGATATCAGACAATACTGCATATTTATCTTCACCTGCATTCTTAATCAGTCCCATTGCAATACCTGATACCGGCTTCTTAATCTTCACACCTGCATCCATTAATGCCAATGTTCCGGCACATACGGTAGCCATAGAAGAAGAACCATTAGATTCGAGAATTTCTGAAACAACACGTACTACGTACGGATAGTCAGCAGGAATCTGTCCTTTCAAAGCGCGCCAAGCCAAGTGGCCATGACCAATTTCACGACGACCTACGCCACGTTGTGCTTTTGCCTCACCAGTGGAAAAAGGAGGGAAATTATAATGTAACAGGAAACGTTCTTTTCCGTGTTCCAATACATTGTCAATAATCTTTTCATCGAGTTTTGTACCCAGTGTGACAGAAGTCAGTGATTGAGTTTCACCACGAGTAAAGATAGCAGATCCGTGAGGACCGGGTAGGTAACCTACTTCACACCAAATCGGGCGAATTTCGGTAGTTTTACGACCATCCAGGCGTTTGCCTTCATCAAGAATAGAACGGCGCATTGCTTCTTTTTCTACATCGTGATAATAACGGTCGATCAAAGCCGCTTTTTCTTCCAGTTCCTCTTCTGAGAACTGAGCCTTAAACTCTTCACAAATAGCTTCGAAAGCAGCAAAACGTTCATGTTTATTGTTATTTCCGGAAGCAGCAACAGCATAAGCCTTGTCATAACAAGCTTCACGAACTGCCTTACGCAAGTCTTCGTCGTTTACCTCATGGTCATATTCACGTTTTACGGTTTTGCCAACTTCTTCAGTCAACTCCATCTGAGCTTTGCAATGTACCTTAATTGCTTCGTGAGCCACTTTCATAGCCTCTAGCAATTCTGCTTCGGATACTTCGTGCATTTCGCCTTCTACCATCATGATATTTTCATAAGTAGCAGCCACCATAAGGTCCATATCAGCTTTTTCCAGTTGCTCAAAAGTCGGATTGATTACAAACTGACCGTCAATACGCGCTACACGCACTTCGGAAATCGGTCCGTTAAATGGAATATCTGAAACAGCAAGTGCTGCAGAAGCTGCAAGTCCTGCCAATGCGTCCGGCATATCTACACCATCTGCTGAGAAGAGGATGATATTTACATATACCTCTGCATGATAATTGTCGGGGAATAAGGGGCGGAGAGCACGGTCAACAAGACGGCAGGTCAGGATCTCATAATCAGAAGCCCGACCTTCTCTTTTGGTAAAACCACCGGGGAAACGGCCGAATGCCGCAAATTTTTCTTTGTACTCTACCTGTAAAGGCATAAAATCTGTTCCGGGAACTGCATCTTTAGCGGCACAAACAGTAGCCAACAACATGGTGTTTCCCATGCGTAGCATTACAGAACCGTCTGCCTGTTTTGCCAACTTTCCCGTCTCGAGTGTGATGGTTCTTCCATCAGGTAACTCGATCGTCTTAACAATTGGGTTAATCATAAAAATTGTTTTATCTATACTTTTTCTTTCAAAATTCCTGCAAAGATATACATTTATCGTGGTAATTAGGTGGAAATGAGCTAAAAAGTTAGTTAGTAACTGATTTTTTTTCTAAATTAGGATGAAGAACACTGCAAAATGCTTTGACTAATCTCGAAAAGACGTATATTTGCACCTTGTAAAAAACACACGAGATATGAAAAAGATTACTTTTGTTGCGCTTGCCGCACTTACTATTACAGCTTGTAGTTCCGGTCCTAAATTCCAAGTGAACGGAGATATTTCAGGAGCCGACGGAAAAATGCTTTATCTCGAAGCGTCCGGCCTTGAAGGGATCGCCGCATTGGACTCGGTCAAACTGAAAGGAGAAGGAGCATTCAGTTTCAAACAGCCCCGCCCCGAATCACCCGAATTTTACCGTTTGCGAATAGACGACAAAGTCATTAACTTTTCTGTCGATTCTATCGAAACGCTCCAGATAAAAGCACCGTATGTAGACTTTTCAACTGCGTACACCATAGAAGGTTCCGGAAACAGCAACAAAATAAAAGAGCTAACGCTGAAACAAATCGCTCTTCAAAAGAATGTGGACGACTTGCTAGCTACATTACGCAACAATAATATCAGCCACGATATTTTCGAAGACAGCCTGGCCACGTTGCTCAATAACTATAAAGAGGATGTGAAAGTAAACTATATATTCGCAGCACCGAATACGGCAGCCGCTTATTTCGCCCTGTTCCAAAAGCTCAACAACTATCTGATATTCGATCCGTTGAACAACAAAGACGATGTGAAATGTTTTGCAGCCGTAGCTACCAGCCTCAACAATACATATCCCGATGCAGTACGCTCCAAGAACCTTTATAATATCGTTATTAAAGGTATGAAAAACACACGTCAACCCCAGGCAAAAGCACTGGAGATTCCACAGGAAAAAATTGTAGAAACCGGCATCATCGACATTGCTTTGCGCGACATACACGGGAATGTGCGCAAGTTGACTGACCTGAAAGGCAAAGTCGTATTACTCGACTTCTCCGTATTCCAGTCACCGGCAGGCGCTCCCCACAATATGTTGCTTCGCGAACTATATAATAAGTATGCTTCACAGGGATTGGAAATTTACCAGATCTCTCTCGATGCGGACGAACACTACTGGAAAACGGCAGCAGCCAACCTCCCTTGGATATGTGTGCGTGACGGCAACGGAGTTTATTCCACCAATGTAGCTGTATATAATGTTCGCCAGGTTCCATCTATCTTTTTGATTAACCGCAACAACGAATTGAAACTTCGTGGCGAGGATATCAAGGATTTGGAAGCATCCGTCAAGTCATTACTCTAAGTTGTTATAAATTAGCATATTTCATTTAAACATGTTACATAGCAGCATTTTTTGCTTGACACGTATCACTTAAAAAGCTATCTTTGCAAAGAAATAATGAAAAGAGGGTTCCAACATGGCACATGTTGGAATTCTTTTTTGTTTATATGACCATTTAAAACAATTAAAGGAGGAAAACATCATGGCTTATATGTCAGAAGAAGGTTACAAGAAACTTATGGCGGAACTGAAAGAACTGGAAACAGTGGAACGCCCGAAGATCTCCGCGGCAATAGCCGAAGCAAGAGATAAAGGAGACTTGTCAGAAAATGCAGAGTACGATGCAGCCAAAGAGGCACAAGGTCTGTTGGAAATGCGTATCAACAAACTGAAAACAGTGATTGCGGATGCAAAAATCATTGATGAGTCCAAGCTCAAAACTGATTCCGTACAGATTTTAAATAAGGTGGAACTGAAAAATGTAAAGAATGGTATGAAGATGACTTATACCATCGTTTCCGAAAGTGAAGCTAACCTGAAGGAAGGAAAAATTTCAGTAAACACCCCGATTGCACAAGGTCTGCTTGGCAAGAAGATCGGTGATGTAGCAGAAATTACAGTACCGCAAGGCAAAATTGCATTAGAAGTAGTAAACATATCCATTTAACGTTAAGGCAGGTCTCCGTATGAGGCTTGCCTTATTTTATCAATAAAAGTTATGGCAACAATATTCAGCAGAATCATCGCAGGCGAAATCCCCTGCTACAAGGTGGCGGAAAACGACAAGTTCTTCGCATTTCTCGATATCAACCCGTTGGTAAAGGGACATACATTGGTAGTGCCCAAACAAGAAGTAGACTATATTTTCGATTTGAGCGATGAAGACCTGGCTGCAATGCACGTATTTGCAAAGCAGGTAGCCCGTGCCATCGAAAAGGCCTTCCCGTGCAAGAAGGTGGGTGAAGCAGTGATTGGACTGGAAGTTCCTCACGCACATATTCATTTAATCCCTATCCAGAAGGAATCGGATATGCTGTTCTCTAATCCGAAACTGAAATTGTCGGACGAAGAATTCAAGTCTATCGCACAAGCAATCAACTCCTCTCTATAAAACATGATGACAAAATAACGAAAGGCGTCTTGCGAAGGACGCCTTTTTCTTTTCCTGCTTCTTTCAGAAAAAACTCTCATTTTTTCAACGGGTCCGGAGACTTGTCACGGCTTTCGGCCACTTCAACCAGATAAACACCGGCACAAATAAACACTATGGCAAAGGTCTGCGTCCAACTGAAACGGTCCTGTCCGATAGCTAGTGAAGTGATAGTAGCAACAATCAGAATCAGATAGCCATAAATGGCAACAACGGTTGTTTTGAGATATTTCAATCCGATCGGAATCAGCAAATAACTGACTGTGGTAGGAAATATCAATACAAACATCAGTATCAAGAAAGGTTGCCAATGGATAGGTATTGTCAGTACAGGAGCATCAAAACCGGTGATAGCCGTAACAATCAAACCGGTAATGGCGGCTCCCGTAAATGTATAACGCAACATCGTCATCGCTCCCACGTTTGCAAGGATACGTTGGCTCATTACCAGATAGATAGCATAAGCTACGGAACTAAGCAAACAAAGCATATTCCCTGTAAATGCATCCGAAGCAAGGTCGTCACTTTTCTGAGTCAAGATGCACACCAGAGCTCCGACCAGCCCGATAGCCATACCTACTATTTTTTTTACTGACACCTTTTCTTTATAGAACACAATCATAATCACAAACACCCAAATAGGTTCCAAACTAGTAAAAATAGAACTGGAAACAGGCGTAGTCTTACTCAACCCGATAAGATAAAGGAACATAAAGCCGTACAACCCAAACGCCCCCAACAGAAGCAACAGGATTTTTTCTTTCGGAGTGGACTGTTCCTTCGGCATGAACCAACCGATAATCCAAAAAGCGGCCGCAGCAAACGTACAACGGATTGCCGCTCCCGTTAGCGGACTCATCCACAACGGAAGAAGAAATTTCAACGCATTCATATTAAAACCACCGAATATCTTTGAAACGGCCATGCTGACGTTAGCTTCCAGTTTTTTATTTCTCATCTTTATTTCAATTGGTCGTTAAACAAAAAAGTATCACGGCAACGGTATGCCCAGAAGAAAGTGCCAACAGTAATCAACAGATTGAAGATAAACGGAAATTCCTGCGACTGTGTATGAAATACCCATTGCAGAAAATCACCAATGAAAGGATAAAGCAAAATTGCCAGATAATTCATCATCATCACAAATGCCAGTGCCATTGTTGCCTTCTGTGGAAGCGCCGCATGAGTCGTTTTCTCGTACAACATAGGCTGAATAACGCCATATCCCAATCCGACAAGCAGACAACCCGGAATAATGAGCCACTCCAACGGAGCTATCCAGATTAATAACAACCCTAAAGCTATGGATAACAGACTATATGCCTTGGTACGTTCTTTTAGAAGGCCGACAATCTTATTCAAGCAGAAGCCCGGAGCCGTAATAGCCAGGAAGAAAAGCGAAATCATCAACCCCGAATTACCGCTGGAAAAATGATGTTTTTCCATTAAGAAAGGCAGATTGAAAATCACCACTACTACAATATAAGTAATTATCCCGTAAAAAGCCATTAACTGTATCAGATGCCTGATATGGATACCATATTTACCACCTCCTATATCTATGGATGAATCTTCGGCTTCCGAATCATCTTTCTGAGAAGAAGATACGGCAGCTTCCGGCTGAGTCGTCTTTAGATGTCCAACCAGCAGAATAGAAATCAAGGGAAGCAGATAGACCAGAAAAGGCAAATGCCAACTGACTTCTGCCAGATATCCGGTTACAGCAGTCGCTATAACCAAAGTAAAATTAGTAATCGCCGAACTTAACCCGAATTGCTTCACCCGATATGTACCCACAAAATACCTGGAAACCAATCCGGTGGACAAAGGAATAATCAACCCTGCCCCTACACCAAGCAAGGCACTTACCACTATTAATTGCCACATTTTATTGGAAAGCAAATATAACACTCCACTTGTTGCAAACAGCCATAGCCCGACTTGCAACACACGGACAAAATCAACTTTTTCCGTCAATTTACCACCGAGCAATATAAAAGGGATAATCAGCAACGATGGCAACGAAGTCAACATCTGAATATCCAGATCCGTAGCTTTTGGAAATATTTTTGTAAGATCACCCAAAATAGGTGAAACAGCCAACCCTGGCAGAGACGTCAATGCCGAAATAGACCATATAGCTATTAAAGTTATGAGAGGGATCGTCCCTTTACCTGTCTTTATTTTCATATACTTGCTCGTTAAAAGTTTAGATTGGAAGAACAACAATACTTCCGGTATAAAGTTCAAAATAACAAGAAATGATTTTTGAAGAAAAAAGACATTTGCATGATAGACTCGAATGAAAATGAAGAGAAAAATATCCAGAATCTGAACGAAATTCCCCCAAAAGACCACCTGAAAACTATCAAAAACCACCTAAAAACTATCCACCGATAGCTTTTGGGTCAAAATCCGTCGGATTCTACCCCGTCGTATCTGAAAAAATGCCGTAAACTTGCATCATCGAAATTATTACAACGAATACTCACAATTTAAAAAGCAACGCATATGAAAAGTTTAAGCTTCAGAAAAGATTTAGTAGGAGTACAAGATGAATTACTCCGGTTCGCTTATAAACTGACAACCGACCGCGAAGAAGCAAACGATTTGTTGCAGGAAACATCATTGAAAGCATTAGATAACGAAGACAAATATACGCCTGATACTAATTTCAAAGGATGGATGTATACCATCATGCGCAACATCTTTATCAACAACTACCGCAAAGTAGTTCGCGACCAAACATTCATCGACCGGACCGATAACCTTTATCACCTGAACCTGCCACAAGACGCCGGTTTTGAGAGTACAGAAAAGGCTTATGACCTGAAAGAGATGCACCGTGTGGTCAACACACTTCCTAAAGAATATAAAGTCCCGTTCGCGATGCACGTTTCCGGCTTCAAATATCGTGAAATAGCAGAAAAGCTGAATCTTCCGTTAGGAACGGTAAAGAGCCGTATCTTCTTCACACGCCAAAAATTGCAGGAAGAATTAAAAGACTTCCGCTAAACGGCAAAGAGTCCGGCGTCTATGTTGAAACGCCATTTTTCAGTTAAGTCAATAGGTATAAAAAAGCAAAAGGAGCTGTTCTTCTTTTGCTTTTTTTATTTTCCCGCCTCCCTATTCTTATTGATCTCACTATCCATTATTCCTCTCTCCCTACTTATTTTTTTTCGTTTAACTATATCTTACACACTAATGAAACTCCCTACATACGGGAAAAACTTCCCCCCTTAATAAACGCCAAATAATGTAAAAGCCGAAAACTTTCAAAACTATCTGCTGTTGTTGTGGGAAATTCGACGGGGAAAATCCCCATCGCCCTAAACCTTTAAAAAAACAAATTAGTATGGAAGATTTAAATTTCAGAAAAGGTGATGCAAAAACCGATGTATTTGGCTCAGACAGAATGCTACAACCCTCTCCGGTAGAGAAAATTCCTGATGGCCCTACTACTCCTGAAGTCGCTTATCAAATGGTGAAAGACGAAACATTCGCCCAAACTCAACCACGTTTGAACCTGGCTACTTTCGTTACCACTTATATGGACGAATATGCAACCAAGCTGATGAACGAAGCTATCAATATCAATTATATTGATGAAACAGAGTATCCACGTATCGCAGTAATGAATGGTAAATGTATCAATATCGTTGCCAACTTATGGAACTCTCCCGAAAAAGACACATGGAAAACAGGTGCATTGGCAATCGGTTCTTCAGAAGCTTGTATGCTGGGTGGTGTAGCTGCATGGTTGCGCTGGCGTAAGAAAAGACAGGCTCAAGGCAAACCATTCGATAAACCAAATTTCGTTATTTCAACAGGTTTCCAGGTGGTATGGGAGAAGTTTGCACAGTTGTGGCAGATTGAAATGCGTGAAGTGCCTTTGACACTTGATAAAACCACACTCGACCCCGAAGAAGCATTGAAGATGTGTGACGAAAATACAATCTGTGTCGTACCTATCCAAGGTGTTACATGGACAGGATTGAACGATGATGTTGAAGCATTAGATAAAGCACTTGATGCTTACAACGCAAAAACTGGTTATGACATTCCTATCCACGTAGACGCCGCAAGCGGTGGTTTCATCCTTCCGTTCCTTTATCCGGAAAAGAAGTGGGACTTCCGTTTGAAATGGGTGCTTTCTATCAGTGTATCCGGTCACAAATTCGGTTTAGTATATCCAGGACTTGGTTGGGTTTGCTGGAAAGGCAAAGAATATCTGCCCGAAGAAATGGCGTTCAGCGTAAATTATCTGGGTGCTAACATCACACAGGTAGGTCTGAACTTCTCCCGTCCTGCCGCTCAGATTCTGGGACAATATTATCAATTCATTCGTTTAGGATTCCAGGGATACAAAGAAGTACAATACAATTCGTTGATGATCGCTAAATATATCCACGATGAAATCGCCAAAATGGCTCCGTTCGTCAATTACTCCGAAGATGTAGTGAACCCATTGTTCATCTGGTATCTCAAACCTGAATACGCCAAAGCAGCCAAATGGACGTTATATGACCTACAAGACAAATTGTCTCAACATGGTTGGATGGTTCCGGCTTATACATTACCTTCTAAACTGGAAGACTATGTAGTAATGCGTGTCGTTGTCCGCCAAGGATTCAGCCGCGATATGGCAGACATGTTACTAGGTGACATCAACAATGCTGTTGCCGAACTAGAAAAACTGGATTATCCGACTCCTACCCGTATGGCTCAGGAAAAGAATCTTCCGGTAGAAACAAAGATGTTCAACCATGGTGGCCGCCGTTACAAAACAGTTAAATAAGAATAGATCTATGGATAAAAAAGTAACACTCGCTCAATTGAAAGAAGTGGTACAGGAGGCATACGACCAGGTAAAAACCAATACAGGAGGCAAGAATGCCGACTATATTCCTTACTTGGCAAATGTCAATAAAGATCTCTTCGGAATTAGTGTCTGCCTGCTCAACGGGCAGACTATCCATGTGGGAGATACTGATTACCGCTTCGGAATAGAATCCGTATCGAAAGTACATACCGCTATCCTTGCATTACGTCAATATGGCGCCAAGGAAATTCTGGACAAGATCGGAGCTGATGCAACCGGCTTGCCTTTCAACTCAATCATCGCTATCTTACTGGAGAACGACCATCCGTCTACTCCATTAGTAAACGCCGGTGCTATTTCTGCTTGCAGTATGGTGAAGCCTATCGGTGACTCTGCCAAGAAATGGGATGCTATCGTTGGAAACGTAACCGATTTGTGCGGCAGCGCTCCTCAGCTGATTGATGAATTATATAAATCCGAATCGGATACGAACTTCAATAACCGTTCTATTGCCTGGTTGTTGAAAAACTACAACCGTATCTACGATGATCCAGATATGTCGTTAGACCTCTATACCCGCCAATGTTCATTAGGAGTTACTGCATTACAGCTTTCTGTTGCTGCCGGGACAATTGCCAATGGTGGTGTGAACCCAGTGACTAAAAAGGAAGTTTTCGATGCTAGCCTTGCTCCTAAAATCACAGCCATGATTGCTGCAGTAGGTTTCTACGAACATACCGGTGACTGGATGTACACTTCCGGAATCCCTGCAAAAACAGGTGTAGGTGGTGGGGTAATGGGCGTATTACCCGGACAATTCGGTATCGCTGCATTCGCTCCTCCTTTGGACGGATCGGGTAACTCTGTAAAAGCTCAGTTGGCTATCGAATACATCATGAACAAACTAAGATTGAATGTATTTGGTAACAATCGTATCACTATAGTTGATTAACGACTCTCTCTATGAAAAAGATGAAAGGTTACTGTCTGCAGATAGTAACCTTTTTTCTTCTTCCCGGTTATACTTCAATATGAAGGATATTATCTTTTATAAAAGCATTATGTTTTTGCCTCTTGTACGGATTACGCCGGAGTTTCTTGTCCGACAGCCTTCTCCTTTTCTTCCTCCTCTTCTGCATAATATTGCTTCTTCCGCTTGTTGGACTGCTGAATAAGATTCGTGATATACACTGTAAAGATAGGAAACATCATCATTCCTAACGCTGCCAACAGTACGGACAACACTCTACCGGTCACCGTTACCGCTATTATATTCGACCCGACAGTAGTTACATCCATAAATGCCCACCACAATGCATCCCCATAACTATGGACAAGCGGATTTACTTTATGCTCAAGCACAAAGAAAGCAAGACTGGAGAAATAAACAGTAGCCAGCAACATCGTCAGATAAGAAACGAACAGGCTCGAAGCCTTATTGTACGTCAGCCAGCCGACCACAATCGCCAGCGCATATCCCCCCCTCAACAAAGGAATAAAACGGAGTAGATAAGTAATTTCGGGAGAAAAAGTCCATCCATAATAAGCAATAATGTTCTGATAAGGAATGGCTACCAACAGGAAAATGAAATGTGTCCGTAAATAACGTCCTTTGTGTTTCGCCAGAAAAAATTCCAATACAAAATCGAAAAGAAACCAAATGCAAATCCACAACTGGGTTTTCATATAAGACGACTGTGTATAAAAAGGAATTCCCTTAAAAGTATCTACCGAGATACTAATTACGAGAAAAAGAGACATCACCAATATAATAATGTGGAGAATGCCATAAATGCCCTTTTTCCCTAAGATAAAATCTGAAAGTGCTGATTTCATAACTACTTAGTTTATAATAAAATGATTCGTATGTAATTTATAATGCTTAGAAACAATCGGAGAAAGCGATTGTTTTGAAACAGACAAATTGAGATTGGCAAAAGAGCAGTTTATCGATGTTAATTAACGAACTTTGAAAGAGATTGCTGAAACATCTCACGCTAAATGTTGTTATAAGACTGACTTTAAAATATTTTTCACTTAAAACCTTAACTTATGGCAAATATTAAAAATGCAGTGAAGCTAGGCGTGTTTACCCTAGCTATCATGAACGTTACAGCGGTAGTATCCTTACGTGGACTGCCAGCCGAGGCCGTATACGGAATGAGTTCGGCCTTCTACTATCTTTTCGCAGCGATTGTCTTCCTGATCCCGACATCGCTCGTTGCAGCCGAACTGGCGGCAATGTTTCAGGATAAACAGGGTGGTGTATTCCGGTGGGTAGGCGAAGCCTACGGCAAAAAGTTGGGATTCCTCGCTATCTGGGTGCAATGGATTGAAAGTACAATCTGGTATCCGACAGTATTGACATTCGGCGCCGTATCCATTGCCTTCATCGGAATGAATGACGTACACGATATGTCACTGGCAAACAACAAGTATTATACGCTTATCGTAGTGCTTGTCATTTACTGGCTGGCTACTTTCATTTCATTGAAAGGTATGAGCTGGGTCGGTAAGGTTGCCAAAATCGGTGGTATGGTAGGTACAATTATCCCGGCTGCTCTGCTGATTATCCTAGGAATCATTTACCTGGCAACCGGAGGACAGTCCAATATGGATTTCCATAGTAGCTTCTTCCCCGACTTCACAAACTTCGACAATGTCGTTCTCGCTGCTAGTATCTTCTTGTTTTATGCCGGTATGGAAATGGGTGGTATCCACGTAAAAGACGTGGAAAATCCTTCCAAAAACTATCCGAAAGCCGTATTTATCGGTGCACTTATCACAGTTCTCATCTTCGTTTTGGGTACGTTTGCACTAGGTGTTATCATTCCTGCCAAAGACATCAACCTTACCCAAAGTTTGCTTGTTGGCTTTGACAACTACTTTAAATACATCCACGCTTCCTGGTTATCACCGATCATTGCTATTGCTCTGGCATTCGGAGTATTAGCCGGTGTATTGACATGGGTTGCCGGTCCATCAAAAGGTATATTTGCTGTAGGTAAGGCCGGTTATATGCCTCCGTTCTTCCAGAAGACAAACAAACTGGGTGTACAAAAAAATATCCTGTTCGTGCAAGGTCTTGCTGTAACAGTACTGAGCTTACTGTTCGTCGTTATGCCTTCTGTACAGAGTTTTTATCAGATTTTGTCACAGCTGACAGTTATTCTTTACCTTATTATGTACCTATTGATGTTCTCTGGAGCTATCGCATTGCGGTATAAGATGAAGAAACTGAACCGTCCGTTCCGTATCGGTAAGTCCGGTAACGGTTTGATGTGGTTCGTCGGTGGTCTTGGTTTCTGTGGTTCGTTACTTGCCTTCATCCTCAGCTTTATCCCGCCTAGCCAGATTTCAACCGGTAGCAATACCGTTTGGTTCTCTGTATTGATTATCGGTGCAATCATCGTAGTTGTTGCCCCGTTCATCATCTATGCGTCCAAGAAACCGTCTTGGGTAGATCCGAATTCCAATTTCGAACCTTTCCACTGGGAAGTACAGGCTCAACCTGCTACTGCAAGTCCGAGTGTTACCAAGCCAAGCACAACCGCTTCCGGTCCGAGTTCATCAAACAGCTCTGCTCCTTCGAGCGGAAGTTCTGCATCAACCAGCACGTCTCTGGGAAGCGGAGACAAAGATAAGGATACGCCTAAGTCATAAAGACTAAGTGTTCATTCTACCTAAAAAAAGTAAAGAGTGCCAAAAACTAATAATAACTTCACTTCTCCTTCTTTAAGAAGGGGAATAAAGATTACGACTGCTTTTTGGCACTCTTTACTTATTTTCATTAATTTCTTCCGATGTTGCCTTCAACGGCAACACGAACCAGAAAGTAGAACCTTCGTTCATTTCAGATTCCAGACCGACTCTCCCACCCAGACTGCAGACAATCGTTTGTGAAAGTGTCAATCCTAATCCTGCCCCCTGCACCTCACGATCCAACTTTATGAAGTAGATTTGTTAATACCCAAATAATACGCTGATGCTCGGAGGGCATCATTATCAGTTGCAATCGCGACTCACAGACCAAAGCTACCACAGAATTATTCGCCAGCTTCATGGCAAATACACCGCAGTGCAGCAGGTCTCCGATTCTTCGTATCACGCTCTCCGCAGGTATGGGAAGACCATCTTGACCAAACAGCATTTACCTGCAAAAAAATAAGAAAAGCCAGTAAAATAGCAATTACAACAAAAGCAGTCCCATAGTTACACATTTTATATTTGTTTGAATGTTTTAGTGTGTAAAATTATAAAATATACGGTCTTGCATTTGAGTACATATTTATCCCCTAAAAAGAAATCCAGGTTTTCATAGTATTATTATTTAGTAAAAAATTCCCTTCAAGTTATTGCGGTATTAAAAAATATACTTATCTTTGCACCCGCAAACGAGAAAGGTGCCATAGCTCAGTTGGTAGAGCAAAGGACTGAAAATCCTTGTGTCCCCGGTTCGATTCCTGGTGGCACCACTTTTCAAAAGCAATCGGAATGTAGCGCAGTTGGTAGCGCACTACGTTCGGGACGTAGGGGTCGGGCGTTCGAGTCGCCTCATTCCGACAAGGTAAAGGGTAGCTTTCTGGAATACAGCAAGTTACCCTTTATTATTTTTAGGCTGTCGGGACGTAACCGGAACAGCCGGACTGAAATCTATCAACCTATTATATCATGAAGAACAGATTCTACATTTTGACGGCAACAGCACTCTCTTTGCTGTGTTTCAGTTGCACAAAGACTCAAGTGGCTCATTCTGAGAATGAGAAGACAATCACTCCGCCTATCATGGGTTGGAGTTCCTGGAATGCTTTCCGAGTAGATATTAGTGAAGACATTATTAAACATCAGGCCGACCTTATGGTAGAAAAAGGTTTGAAGGATGCGGGCTACCACTATATCAACGTAGACGATGGCTTCTTCGGCAAACGTGACGACAACGGAATCATGTTCACCAACGAGAAACGTTTCCCGAGCGGAATGAAACCGGTTGCCGACCACATACACAGTCTCGGCATGAAAGCGGGAATCTATACGGATGCAGGCAATAACACTTGTGGTTCTATCTGGGACAACGACCTTGCAGGAGTAGGCGCAGGTATCTATGGGCACGAACCTCAAGACGCCCAGCTATACTTTGGCGACTGGGGCTTCGACTTTATCAAAATAGACTATTGTGGAGGCGATGTCCTCGGACTGGACGAGGAAGAACGTTATACTTCTATCCGCAACAGCATTGACAAAGTAAACAAAAACGTTTCCGTCAACATCTGCCGCTGGGCTTTCCCCGGTACCTGGGCAAAAGATGTGGCAACTTCCTGGCGCATCAGTGGAGATATCAATGCACATTGGGGATCACTGAAATATGTAGTCAGAAAGAATCTTTATCTATCTGCCTATGCCGGAAACGGACATTACAACGATATGGATATGATGGTGATCGGATTCCGTGACAATAGCAAAGTAGGCGGAAAAGGACTTACTCCGACAGAAGAAGAAGCTCATTTCGGTTTATGGTGTATCATGAGTTCGCCTCTCCTAATCGGCTGCAATCTGGAAAACCTGCCGGATTCTTCACTCCAATTACTTACAAACAAGGAATTGATCGCACTCAACCAAGACCCGTTAGGATTGCAGGCGTATGTGGCACAGCATGAAAATGAAGGTTATGTACTGGTGAAAGATATTGAGCAAAAACGCGGCAATGTACGTGCCGTTGCACTTTACAATCCTTCGGATACGTTATGCAGCTTCTCTGTACCGTTTACCTCACTCGAATTTGGTGGAAACGTGAAAGTACGCGATTTAGCAAGACAAAATGACTTGGGAAATTTCTCCGATGTATTTGAACGAACACTGCCTCCTCACAGCGCTATGTTCCTCCGCATGGAAGGAGAAACGCGTCTGGAGCCTACATTATATGAAGCCGAATGGGCATACTTACCTCTATTCAATGATTTGGGTAAAAATCCTAAAGGCATTATTTATGCTCATGACAAGGATGCTTCCGGTAAGATGAAAATTGGATTCCTCGGCGGAAAACCGGAAAACTATGCAGAATGGCGGGAAGTATATAGTACAGACGGCGGACGCTACCAGATGACTATCCAATATTCACACGGCAAAGGACGACAGCTGGAAGTTGATATCAATGGCGTCATCACTAAGATTGCCGCATTGGGGGAAGATGAGAAACATAGTCAAATCACAATTCCCGTTGAATTGAAGGCCGGTTACAATACGATCCGAATGGGCAATAGTTATAACTGGGCACCGGATATCGACTGCTTCACATTAACCAAAGTATTATAATACAGTATATAAAAAAGAGCAAAGATGAGACAAGTTCACTTTTGCTCTTTTTTATTTCAGACATATAATCACTCCATTACCGTCACACAAGCTTTTCCGGTTAAAAATACATTTAACTTGGAATCATTTTTCTCAGGAATCCAGATCATACGCTCACACTCTCCTTTTTGAAGTTGTACATTTGCATAATGTGCGGTTAAATATTCCGTACCGATATGGCATTTTTCAACATTTACAGACCAATTACCCATCATACCCAGATTCAAATACAGATTATTAATAGTCCCACTCTGAAAATCCACATTCCCGCCACTCCTGATGACTTGCAAAGCTGCAAAATCACAAGAATCGACCACAATAGAATTAGACGTATCAATGGACAAAGAATCCTTTTCCAAATGTTTGAATCCTATGTTCTGCGAATTAATATCATTTATAATACACTCCACATCTTGCGTCATATCCAATCGCATGTCTCCTATATTCATTCCCATAAATTTGGATTTCTTAAACTCCTGCGGAAGTTGATCCAGCGAATAGTCCAAAAGGATTTTCAACGTGTCCCCCATAACGGTCATTTTCAGATAGTCATTTACCTTCTTCGAGCAAGAAAACAGATTCTTCCCTTCTTTTGAAGGCTGCACTTCCAGAAGAGAATTCGCCAGCCAGACGTTACGTTCTGGCGTATACAGCCTTGTTTGAGTCAGCCAGACCACCCGGCAAGCCGGCACTTCTTTGGTTATCTGCTCTCCTTGCAAATTCAGTTGATTGGAAATGTATGGCCTTCCTAAACAAAAAATCATAAACATTCCGCCTACCAGCACACAAAGTCCGGCTACAAAAAGTCCTATTAATATATAAGTTGTACGTTTCATAATATTTATTTTACTGTTCTTTTTTACAAAATTCCCGGTACATATCCGTGATCTCCTTTATAGGAATATCCAGTGTCTTGATTTGGCGGAAGAAGTAATCCAGTTCTTCCTTCAAAAAAGTATTCTTCCTCAGTGAATGAATCAATTCTCTCGCACCGGTGGCGACAAAATAACCAATACCGCGTTTATTATAAATAATATTCTGTGACTGGAGATAATCGAATGAGCGCATTACCGTATTGGCGTTTACTTCCACAATAGTAGCATATTCTCTGACAGAGGGAATACGTTCCTCCTCAGCAAACTGTCCCAGAAGTATCTCATCACAGATTCTATCTGCAATCTGTAAATAAATAGCTTTACTTTCTTTAAAATTCATAGTCTAAAGTATTACATACGTTGAACGATCTCAGACTCCTTGAAACGGAAATAAGCGAGCGTCCAATTTACGAATGCAAAAAGCATAAAGCCCACAGTTACCATGACAGTAACCTGTTCCTTCGTTATTGAAGAAAAAATATAACCATAATCTTTACTGCTTCCGCTAAATAACATATCCCCCACCAACATTCCGACCAATACGTAAATTAAAACAATTATCGTAACAGAAACAAATGTTTTAAGAAACGAATTTTTCGGCCATACAGAACTGCCCAATACAAACAATGACTGTACAAAGCAATAGATAGAAAGCACCAGTGTCAACTCATACGTTTTGTGGAACAAGTACCACCGTTTCCCGCTACCTACCAAATCTCCCAGATTGACAGGAAGTATCACTTCTTTTACGTCCGGATAGATAAGCGAATAAACCAATACCCGTGTATAATCAGCCAGTTCAAAGGTAATGAAAAAAACAACCAACAGGACAACAGTTGATACCAACCAACGAGAAAAGAACTTCTCAAAAGGAGTGGCCGGTGTCATTAATGCAGACAGCCTGTTTGTCTTGCTTTTCATCTTCTCCATTGTCAGCGACCCGCTTAAACAACCAAATCCGAATAGAAACCAAAGAAAAGCTATTAATATAAATCCCCAGGCAGGATCGGCCTCCATATGACGTTCGAGAAAACGAACCGAATCGTGAGTACGATATGCAAAATATCCGTTCCAGACCAACACAACAGTCATCACCCCATAAAGCAATACAATACGAAGTACATTCGACTTCCAACTCTCCACCATTTCCTTGCGGCAAAGATTCATAAAACGAGGCAAACTAAAAAAAGTATCTTTTATCATCGTCTTTTATTTTTGAGTTTGAAACAATCGGGCCATCTCCTCGGGAGCAGCCAGTGTAGCATTAAAAAGAAGTTCCAGATTTATGTCCGATTCTTCCTTCTCTTTATTAGGAAGGATCAGGTAATTACCCTGAATAGTAGGAATGGCAAAAAGAGCTGTCTGCGCCAGTTCGCGATCATCACTCTCTACAAAGAAAAGCTTTTCGCAGATACTACTTGTCGATTCGTCCAGCAGTACACGGCTTTCATCCATAATCAGTACATGATCGAGCACCTTGTCAATATCACGAACCTGATGTGTGGAAATCACAATCGTCTTATCATCCGACATCCCCGATGCGATAAACTTACGGAACTGGCTTTTTCCGGGAATATCCAATCCGTTCGTCGGTTCGTCCATGAGCAAAAGCGAAGTATTCGTTGCCAGTGCAAAGCTCATAAATACTTTTTTCTTCTGGCCCATAGAAAGCGAACCGAGGTTGATATCCATATCCATTTCAAAGTAATGAAGATACTTAATCATATCCTCCTTGCTGAAACGGGGATAAAAAGAACTGTTCAACTCAATATAGCTGACTAAAGATACAGGAGGCAGTTCAAATTCTTCAGGCACTAGAAACATATCCTGCAAAGTTACCGGCAACCGGCGGCGTACATCCGTATCGTGAAACATTACCTTGCCACCTTTAGGAGTCAGCAGACCGGACATCAGATAAAGGAGAGTGGACTTTCCGGCACCATTCTTCCCCAGCAATCCATATACCCTGCCCGATTCGAACGCGAGAGAGAAGTCGTGCAGTACAACACGCTTCGATTTACGATAAGTAAATGAGAGGTTTTCTACTGTAATCATAGCATTTTCTTTTGATTATCAATTGCATTTTAGTGTATTAGTATAATAGCACACTGCAAATGTAGACAATCTTTTCAATATTCCAATAGAAAAGCAAAAAAAAGTGTAAAAAAAGGAGGAGCTAAGATCACTCTCCACTCCTCCTGTCACGACAAACAACTAAAATTATTCACTATTTGATGCCGTCCAATGCCCTTTTAGCAGTAGCATTAGCGGGGTCTATAGCCAGAATTTTACTCCAGTACTCCTTGGATTTCTCCTTATTGGCTTTTGCTTCCGCTTTCAATGTGGGGTTTTCAATAGCCAACAAATAATAATATCCGAGATAACTGTAACACTCTACCAACGCCGAATTGTAATGAGGGTCGTTCTTGCTCTCCAACAATGCGGCTACTTCTTCATAGAAAGGTTTCGCCAATCCCTGCGTTGTTTCGGGGTCGAGTGCAGAATTTGCACGTGCTCTCCAAAAATTGCCTAAATAGCTATCTGGAGCGGCCTCTGAAATCACTTGGAAAACAGAATCGGCAGACATCAGTGCCTGCTTACGTTCTTCAGCATTGATAGTCAACGAATCGGGTTGCGTACCTGCACCATAATAAAGTCTGCCCAACTGGAACTGCAAATCAGGAGTCTGCTTTTCCTTTTCGAGAGACGAGTAATATTTATGATATGCACCGATCGCTTTTTTATAATCATTTTTCTGCTCGTAAGCAGAGGAAATATTCTTATACAAATCCGTCTTTGTCGGATCCAGTTCCACAGCCTTCTCATATTGGCCGACAGCTTCATCATATTTCTTCAGTTCTTCCAGCAAATGTCCGTAATACATATAGTCCAAATAAGAATAATCCGCCTTATCACATTCATTAAAGAAAACGTCCGCCGCCTTCAATGCTTCTTCAAAGCGTTTCAAGTCCGTATTATTATACATCGCCAAACGGTTGAATGCCGCATGACGCGGGTTCTTTTTCAATCCCATATTAGCCACTTCAAGTGACTTCGCAAAATCATGATTCAAAAACAAGGCGAATGCATATTTCACCAGATCTTCTTCGTTAGCCGTCGGTCCCATTGCAAAACGGGAATAGGCATCGGCCGCCTTACTGAAATCATTCTTCAAATAATAAATCTCTGCTAATTTCTTGTCTATGGCTGTGTTGGACGGTTCAAGGGTCTTTAATTGATTCAGCTTTTCTATGGCCAGACCGGCATTTGCTGACTTATAAATATCAGCATATTTCAGATACGCAGGCGTGCAACGCGAATCAAAATAAATAGCTTCCTCATACTTCTGTGAAGCAAGACCTGCATTTTTCTGCTTGGCCGCAATATCCCCTTCCAGCACGGAAGCCAAAGCAGACTTGCCATTCGCTTTTTTAGCAAGAGCAGCGTACATTTGTGCTTCGGACAACTTGTCGGCCTGCAAATAAGCTTCGCCGATAGCTGTCAAAAGTTCCACATTCTTTTTATTTTTTCCTTTTATCAGTTGTTCAGCTTGCTCGGCAGCTTGCGCCGGATCCGACTGAATAGTTTCTTTCAACTTTGCAACTTCCATCTGCCATTCGGCATCAGACGACTGTGCGTAGAGCGACCCAACTGCTATAAACGCTCCAGCTAAAAACATTTGTACTCGTTTCATGATAGTCTTAATTTTAGTTATTATTCGTCTTTCACATGGACAATACGCACCGGCTGAGTAGCCGGAACAAGTCCAGATTTTAATATAATCCGCTGCCCTTTATCGGATGTCATAAAAGAAGTGAATCCCCAAGGCAGCCCACTACGAGGATCATTCAGTAATGCATAAATCGATCTTGCCAACGGGTAGTTACCATAATACAGATAAGCCTGATAAGGTTTGTAGCTGTTAACAGGAGTCGCCACATCCTCGGCACTCACCGCCATAACCCTGATCTCCTGCCGGAAAGAAAGATTAGTCGTATCACTGCGGTCTCCCAACCAGTTTACTCCGATCACTCCCATTGCTCCGGGATTTTCCGCCACATAATTTATCACCTGTTGATTTGTCTTCAACGCACTTACATTGCCCGTAGACAAAGGTTTCCCGCCACAAACAGAATCTATTGCAAAACGCACGGTGCTAGAGTTTTTATTATCAAACACCACCTGAATATCCTTCAAACGGGAATTAGGGTTCACCGCTTTCCACTCTTTCACTTCTCCTGTCAGGATACGGCGAAAATTACACACACTTATCAAAGAATCCGGATTCGCACGGTTCACAATCAATGCCAGCCCGTCCGTAGCCAGCTTCATCTCCCGAGGATAGAACTTCCGGCTGTGAAACGAATTCATTTCTTCCTCGGTCAGTGTCCGGGTTGTAATAGCCAACCGGACACTGTCTTTCAGAAGTAAATTAATCGCCTCGACCTCAGTCGTGTAACGAGGGACAATTCCGGCCAATGGATACAGGCTTTCAAATACATCAATCTCTTCCTGTATTATGGGTTCGAAACTTTCATCCGCCGCAATAGCTATCACTCCAGACGAATAAGTATCCGTCGGTCCCTCCTTCGATTTAGAGCGGCAAGCACTTAATACCGCCAACAAAACGATTCCTATCAGCCAAAATTGTCTCTTCATCATCATATTATTGTAACCTGAACATTACCGGAACAGTAAATTTTACGCGCACCGCTTTTCCATTCTGCTTACCCGGGATCCACTTCGGCATACTTTTTACCACACGTACCGCTTCTTTATCCAGATAAGGGTCTACCCCACGAGCCACACGCACATCCGTGATCGAACCGTCGCGTTCTACTACAAACTGTATAATCACGCGTCCCTGTGTTCCATTCTCCTGTGCAATAGTCGGATACTTGATATTCTTACCCAAATAAGACATCAGTTCCTGTTGTCCACCCGGGAAAGTCGGCATTTGCTCTACCATATCAAACACCTTTTCGGGTTCCGGCTCAGCCTGTGTCACCACTTGTTTCAAGTCGGCAATATCCTTGCCGTTGGCTTCGTCATTACCTTTTACATCGGCAATGGAAATAGCCACCTTGGTAGAAGTCAACTCTTCCTGACTCTTGATTTCATTATCCTCGTGCACTTCCTCATCTTTCTTGATGACGGGAGCAGTAAACTTGATGGAGCTTTTCAATGCAGGAGGTGGAGGCGCAACGGGTTCCACCCGTTTCATCTCTTCCTGTTTGATTTCCGGTTCTGCCAATTTCGACAGAGTAGTGACCTCCGTCATCACTTCCTTCTGCTTCGGGGTTGCCAACTTCACCAGCGTAGGAATCGTAAATCCGATTAATGCTATGACCAGCACTGCCAACATCGCGAGATTATGGCGCTTAGTCGAGTTAGCACGCATCTTGTATGCACCGTACGCTTGATTCTTGCCTTCAAAAATCAGTTGACACCATTCCTGAGAAGTTAAATCTATTTTTGCCATTTTACTTTTCTTTTTTAGGTGTTACATCATTTATCAGCTATATTCTGTGACAGTTCTCCCTTAGAATCAAAATTCTTAATCAAGAATCGATCCGCTTCGGCAATGTCCGTTATCACATATTTACCAATATTACATATCTGCATTTCGTCCAGTGCGTCAATCAGATTCATATAAGAAGCATCGTCCGTCGCCTTGATAATCACAGTCGGCGTATCTTTTCCACTCTTTATTTCGGAAACCTGTTTCTTATATTCTTCATCCGATATCTTAAGATCAAGTTTCTGCTGTTTCAAAGCTCTCACTTTATTGACAGCAGTTGCATTCTTTTGAAGAAGTATGCTACGCAACCCATCCGGGCCATAAGTAGTCTCCTTCAATGAGGTATAATCCTTATAGTTAGGTTCTCCCTCATAATAATAGAGCTTATTGTCCGGCCCCAGCAGCAATGTGATTGCCTGCGAAGCCTTTACCATACTCTTCTGTTCTTCAGTTATATTCTTATCGTTACTCGGCATGCTTATCTCCATCGTCTGAGGTTTGCTCAACGTGGTACAAAGCATAAAGAAAGTAATCAGCAACATATTCATGTCCACCATCGGAGTAAAGTCTACCCGTACAGCAAATTTCTTCTGCTTGCTCTTTCCATTTTTTCCGCCGCTCTCTTGTACTTCAGCACTCATTGTTTTTCCTCCCTTTTAATCTTCAGATTCCACTTTGAGCGAAGTAATCAGATTATACCGATTCTCCCTCAAGTCCTGAAGTGAGTTCATAACGTTCTTTATCACCGAGTATGGAGTTGAAGCATCAGCTTTGATAGCAATTCGCAGGTCAGCGTTGGCAGCACGTGCGTTACGTACCCATGACTTGAACTGGTTATCGACGCTATCGCATGGAATTCCCTCATTCTTCAGAATCTTGTCTCGTTGTTCTTCGGGAAGATCCAGGAATTTCTGCATACTTCTAATAGGTACTCCGAAAGTAGAAGACAGAACAAACCGCTTCTCCTGCTCAGGAGTAAACTTAATGCCATACTCATCACCCATGCTCTCCAAAACAGCCTGCATATCCTGCTGTTTGTCGAGGCTCATAAATATTTTCCCATCCGGATCTACCAGAATCTGAAGCACATTTGTCTCCGGAATCTTAATTTCCGATACGGAAGCCGGAGTGTTGACCTGCACCGGTTCTTTCTTCACAAATGTTGAAGTCAACATAAAGAAAGTCAGCAACAATACGGTCACGTCACTCATAGCAGTCATATCTATGAACGTACTTTTCTTTTTAATTTGCGCTCTACCCATGATTAATAGATTTTAAAGGGTCCGCAGAATTAATGAGTAGCTGCAAAAGTCTGCACAATAGAGAATCCGACTTCGTCGAGCCCGTAAGTCAATTTGTCAATTTTGTTAGTGAAGTAGTTGTAAGAAATAACAGCCAACGCACCAGTCAAGATACCGAAAGCCGTGTTAATCAAAGCTTCGGAAATACCTTGTGACAAAGCCATAGAGTCGGCACCACCACCTGCAGACAATGCGGCAAATGAACGGATCATACCGATTACAGTACCGAGCAATCCCATCAATGTTCCCAAAGTAGTGATAGTAGCAATAATCGGAAGATTCTGTTGCATCATCGGCATTTCCAGCGCGGTAGCTTCTTCCAGTTCTTTTTGAATAGCCAACAGCTTTTGTTCCTTAGGCAAAGATGTGTTTTTTTCCATTTCCTCATACTTGCGTAGAGTGGAAGTTACAACATTGGCAACAGAACCACGTTGTTTGTCACAAATTTCCTGTGCTTTTTTGATATCACCGGCAGCCAAGGCAACTTTGATGTTAGCAACGAATTTAGCCAAGGAACCTTTTCCGAAAGCGGAACGAAGAGCAAAATAACGTTCGATACTCAAAGCGAGCACGGTTAACAACAGTGTCTGAATAACAGGCACGATAATACCACCTTTGTAAATAGTACCCAAGAAGTTTCCAGGCAACGGATGATTGTTAGGATCATTGTTCATAAAGTTGGACGGATTTCCTAATAGGAAGTGATAAATACAAACTGCTATAATAAAACAGCAGATGATTACGATACCGGCATTTTTTATACCTACAATCTGAGATTTTTTAGTAGTTTCCATAATAAGTTTTTTTGTTAAGATATTAATTTTAGTTATTTAGAAAATTTCAAAAGATTAGATACACTGCGCTACAGCCCCTGCGACTTTTTGAGCACAAAAAATCACACAGTTCATACAGAGTACGAAAAGTAAATTAATACGGAGAAAAAGTGAGAATACTAAATAAGGATACGTCTCAAAGCGAATACATAGTAATCGCTGGAGATAATGGAGTAATGTGGATCCTTATCCGAATAATAAGATTTACTTTGATCTAATACTAATGAGTTTTCTCTCAACAAAGAAAACTTGTGCATCACGTCCTTTAAAGAATCATTTACTTCAATGATTCTACGTAGACGATAATTATTAGATGATGTTTCGGAAACTGATTTAAAGCCTAATTCTACATCGGAAATAGTCAATGACTGAGAAGACTTGTCGAAGCCTACAGCGCGGCTATTTAAAGAAGAATTGGACTTTATATCGGAAGACGATTCAGACAACTGGCAAGAGCTTTCGCACTTAGAAACACATGAAGCGAAATCCATAGCATTTCCACCGATGCTATAAGATAGCATTAGCAGAATCGTGGCTAATATGAATTTCAGAGAAACTTTCATGGTATTTCTTTTTAGTTGTTTATACTAGATCTCTTTAATTTCGCGACAAATGTAGCAATAAAAAAGTATCAGTTTGTCGTCGTTCACATCATTTAAGCTTAAAAGTTTAACTCTATTATAAAAACAAGCTATAATGTGTTTTGTTTAATCAGTTATCAGATTTATATGTTAAAAGAAGTTTCATAGTAATCATCCTGCAAAGTTTATAAACAGACGAAGCCCCTCCGGTATTTCTACTGAAGGGGCTTCATAAAAAACGGCGGCTACCTACTCTCCCACTGTTACGCAGTACCATCGGCGTGACGAGGCTTAACTTCTCTGTTCGGAATGGGAAGAGGTGGAACCCTCGTGCTATAACCACCTGAAAAAGGTTATGACATGACGAAAAGTAAAATGAAAGACATTTGACAAGCTAAACGTATATAACAACCGTCCCGCAGAAAGAAAGTGGACGGGCAATTAGTAATGCTCGGCTATGATGTTACCACCTGTACACCTGCATCCTATCAACGTCATCGTCTTTGACGACCCTAAGAAATCTAATCTTGTGGCTGGCTTCGTACTTAGATGCTTTCAGCACTTATCCAATCCCGACTTAGATACCCAGCAATGCACCTGGCGGCACAACTGGTAAACCAGAGGTCAGTCCAACACGGTCCTCTCGTACTAGTGTCAGAGCCACGCAAATTTCATACGCCCACGATAGATAGAGACCGAACTGTCTCACGACGTTCTGAACCCAGCTCGCGTGCCACTTTAATGGGCGAACAGCCCAACCCTTGGGACCTTCTCCAGCCCCAGGATGTGACGAGCCGACATCGAGGTGCCAAACCCCTCCGTCGATATGAGCTCTTGGGAGGGATCAGCCTGTTATCCCCGGAGTACCTTTTATCCTTTGAGCGATGTCCCTTCCATGCGGAAACACCGGATCACTATGCTCTAGTTTCCTACCTGATCGACTTGTATGTCTCCCAGTCAAGCGCCCTTATGCCATTACACTCTACGGACGGTTACCAATCGTCCTGAGGGCACCTTTAGAAGCCTCCGTTACACTTTTGGAGGCGACCACCCCAGTCAAACTACCCACCAAACAGTGTCCCCGTTACAACGGGTTAGAACTCAAATAATCAAAGGGCCGTATTTCAACAGCGACTCCACACAAACTGGCGTCTGCGCTTCAAAGTCTCCGGCCTATCCTACACATCAATTACCCAAATTCAATGTTAAGCTATAGTAAAGGTTCACGGGGTCTTTTCGTCCCATCGCGGGTAATCGGCATCTTCACCGATACTACAATTTCACTGAGCTCACGGTTGAGACAGTGTCCAGATCATTACACCATTCGTGCAGGTCGGAACTTACCCGACAAGGAATTTCGCTACCTTAGGACCGTTATAGTTACGGCCGCCGTTTACTGGGGCTTCAATTCAATGCTTCTCTTGCGATGACATCTCCTCTTAACCTTCCAGCACCGGGCAGGTGTCAGGCTGTATACGTGATCTTTCAATTTGGCACAGCCCTGTGTTTTTGTTAAACAGTTGCCTGGACCTATTCTCTGCGCCCAACTCTCGTTGGGACCCTTTATCCCGAAGTTACAGGGTCAATTTGCCTAGTTCCTTAACCGTGAATCACTCAAGCGCCTTAGTATATTCAACCCGACTACGTGTGTCCGTTTGCGGTACGGGTACCTCAAGGATTAAGTTTAGCGGATTTTCTCGGGAGTATGTTTACACGCACTATTACCGTTTCCCGAAGGAATTGGTATACTATCAGGTTCGACTCTCGTGGTGGATTTGCCTGCCACAATCAACATCTACACCCTTCAACGGACTATTCCGTCAGTCCGCGGCGTTGTCACGACTCCGTCTCCACGTCACTCCTTAAGGTAGTACAGGAATATTAACCTGTTCTGCCATCGGCCTCACCGTTCGGCTGAGCCTTAGGACCCGACTAACCCTGATCCGATTAGCGTTGATCAGGAAACCTTAGTCTTTCGGCGAGGGGGTTTCTCACCCCCTTTATCGTTACTTATACCTACATTTGCTTTTCCACACGCTCCAGCAAAGCTCACGCTTCACCTTCGACGCGGAGTGGAATGCTCCCCTACCGATCATTAATGATCCCATAGCTTCGGTAAGATACTTGATGCCCGATTATTATCCACGCCAAACTCCTCGACTAGTGAGCTGTTACGCACTCTTTAAATGAATGGCTGCTTCCAAGCCAACATCCTAGCTGTCTTAGCAATCTGACTTCGTTAGTTCAACTTAGTATCTATTTCGGGACCTTAGCTGATGGTCCGGATTCTTCTCCTTTAGGACATGGACCTTAGCACCCATGCCCTCACTCCTGTGATAGAACTAATGCGCATTCGGAGTTTATCAAGACTTGATAGGCGGTGAAGCCCTCGCATCTTATCAGTCGCTCTACCTCACATTAGTAACTCACAAGGCTGCACCTAAATGCATTTCGGGGAGTACGAGCTATCTCCAAGTTTGATTAGCCTTTCACCCCCACCCTCAGCTCATCCGGAAGCTTTTCAACGCTTATCGGTTCGGTCCTCCAGTTAGTGTTACCTAACCTTCAACCTGGCCAAGGGTAGATCACTTGGTTTCGCGTCTACTCCTTCCGACTTATCGCCCTGTTCAGACTCGCTTTCGCTTCGGCTACGGATCTCTAGATCCTTAACCTTGCCGGAAAAAGTAACTCGTAGGTTCATTATGCAAAAGGCACGCCGTCACAGCATAAGCTGCTCCGACCGCTTGTAGGCGCATGGTTTCAGGGACTATTTCACTCTTCTATTCGAAGTGCTTTTCACCTTTCCTTCACAGTACTGGTTCGCTATCGGTCTCTCGGGAGTATTTAGCCTTACCGGATGGTCCCGGCTGGTTCACGCAAGATTCCTCGTGTCCCGCGCTACTCAGGATACCACTACGCTTCGTTCAGCTTCGAATACCGGACTATCACCGTCTATGGTTTCATTTTCCAAAGAATTCTTCTCACTGAATGTCTTGCGACAACGTGGTCCTACAACCCCAATATTGCCGTAACAACATTGGTTTGGGCTAATCCCCGTTCGCTCGCCACTACTTGGGGAATCATTATTATTTTCTTTTCCTACAGGTACTAAGATGTTTCAGTTCCCTGCGTTAGCCTCCTGCCAAGCAGGATGACATTCCTTCAGAATGTCGGGTTGTCCCATTCGGAAATCTTCGGATCAAAGGTTATTTGCACCTACCCGAAGCTTATCGCAGCTTATCACGTCCTTCATCGCCTCCGAGAGCCAAGGCATCCGCCATGCGCCCTTGCTTACTTTCTTTCAAACTGACTGCTCCGAAAACTATCCATTACTGAAATGGGAAATATCGGAGAGAGTACGGTTTGATATATACTTTTAGCTCTTTACTTTTATTTTACTTTTTGTACATCATGTCAAAGATCGTTTCCCATTGCTGGGGATGTGGAGAATAACGGATTCGAACCGTTGACCCTCTGCGTGCAAGGCAGATGCTCTAGCCAGCTGAGCTAATCCCCCGTAAGAGTCGTTTCGGAGTAGTCCCAGGCAGAGTTGAACTGCCGACCTCTACATTATCAGTGTAGCGCTCTAACCAACTGAGCTATAGGACTAGTTCAACCGTGTCTGTCTTTAGACTCGGCTTCTGTTTTCTCTTGTTTATCTCTATCTATATTACTATAGATGGTTGATCTATATTTTATAAATAAACAAGTACCAGTAGTACAATCTGAACAGAACCCGGTTCAATATTCCC